>Ga0163215_100029_pt1 | contig 544939 bp, 469 predicted proteins | sample SynspAceP_FD_185934 | JGI IMG/M metagenome (GOLD analysis project Ga0163215, IMG submission 185934) | Saline lake microbial communities from Ace Lake in Antarctica - Synechococcus sp. Ace-P (Hybrid Assembly) | ecosystem: Environmental > Aquatic > Non-marine Saline and Alkaline > Saline | place...
TTTTTTTTCATAATTTACATCTTAAGGATTGAACAATACTTAAAGGTAGTGAAGGGTTTTTTCTTGAAGCTACCTTTAGGTTTAGTTCAACAAAACCTAATCGGTAGGTTTGTGTGTTTTTATGAATTCCGAAAAATCTTTTGGATTTTGCTTTGGACAGGAAAAAAAACAAAACAAAAAAATTTTGCTATGTGCCTTAACGAACAGTAGCGTTAGCATTTTTATGAAAAACGAATACGCAATTTTACCTGATCGAATAAAAGCAGCAGTAATTGATGGAATTCTTCTATATGACCCCTTTTTTACCAGCCATTATGGAGGTACCATTGGACATTCATTCAGTAAAATTACTGTAAGGAAAGATATAGACGGAGAAAACCATATTGGCTTCACATCTGCCCTACTTCGATTTATAATCAAAATATCTTTAGGCTGGTTTTCGCTATTAACTGTAACTGGAAATAAAAAGAAAAAAGCTATCCATGACTTTGTGGTAAATTCAGTGGTAATGAACGAAAATCCATAAAAAACAAATGCTAACCACACAAATAGCAGATAGTTTCAAAATCACCAAATTAAATGGCTTGAGCAATCCAGTCTGCCAGCAGGCAGGCGAAAACGAAATATTTATTTACCAAATAGTTGCCATTCATTATAACTCATTCTATCAAAAATGAAAACACTACTTACAATACTTTTTTCATGGATATCTTTAATAGCATACTCGCAGAATAATAACGTTATTATTAAAAATGAAGCGTTTAATTTTAAAGCCTTATTTAATACTTCAATGCAGCCTGGTGTTTCATGCTATAGACTCCCTGCAATTATTACTGCACCCAATGGAGATTTGGTTGCAGCCATTGATGAAAGAGTACCCTCTTGTGGTGACTTAAAACTGAGTAAGGATATTAACATAGTTATTCGTAGAAGTGCTGATAATGGCGAATCTTGGTCAAAAATTGAAACCGTAGTTGATTATCCCTTTGGTAAATCGGCTTCAGACCCATCTATGATAGTAGATAAAGTCACAGGAACAATTTTCCTATTCTACAATTTTATGGATATAGACAATGAAAAAGATGTCTATTATCTAAAAGTAACTAAGAGCATAGACAATGGGAAAACATGGAGTTCACCGGTCGATATAACTTCACAAATTACAAAGCCCGAATGGCATAATGATTTTAAGTTTATTACTTCAGGACGGGGTATACAAACAACTAATGGAAAATTATTACATACGCTGGTCGATTTAAAAAGTGGTCTTCATCTTTTTGGAAGTGATAACCATGGTGAGAATTGGTATCTAATAGACACTCCCATTATACCAGGAGATGAATCAAAAATAATCGAGTTATCAGATGGCACATGGATGGTGAATAGTCGTGTAAATGGAAAAGGACATAGGTTTGTTCACACATCAACTGATGAGGGTGCAACATGGATTTCTAAACCCGATTTCACCCTTATTGACCCAGGCTGCAATGCTAGTATTATAAGATATACGGCTATTGAAGACGGCGCTGATAAAAACAGAATTCTTTTTTCAAATGCAAAAACGAAAGATGAACGAAGTAATATGACAATAAGAATAAGCTATGATGAAGGAAAAAGTTGGACAGATGGAAAAACAATCTATACTGGAAGCTCAGCGTATTCTTCAATGAGTATACTTTCTAATGGTGATATTGGTTTATTTTTTGAAAAGGATAATTATCAAGAAAATGTGTTTGTCCGTCTCACATTAGAATGGTTAACTGACGGTAATGATCATTACAAAAAAACACAATCTGAATAACGCTTGGTTTAATTAAATACAGGTCAATGGGTAGATGGTAACAAAATTTAATTTCAAACAAAACTATCGTTATTGAAAAGTAAGTTCAGGCTTGTAAAAAGTTTTTACCCCGTATATTGCAATAATAAACCACTACTATGAAATTAAACTTATTGTCTTGTGATGCTCAGAGACCAGATAGAAGAGCAATATCACAGTGTATTACAGAAATTTCATTGAACCTTACTGATTCTTTGTCAAATGAGCTTACCGATATACTTTTAGAAGGTGACCCTGTAGCCATTGACGTAGAAGACAAAAACTCTGGTTCTGCATTAAGAGCTCTCCGTAAACTAAGCATCGACTACGAAATTATAGAATGAATTAAGTGCAGTCTTTTTTATGACAACTAATCAAATCTGTGACGAGGTTTACACCAAATGTTTTTTTAAAATTACTGACGTCGAATACGAGGCAGAAAGTAAAGAATATGATGCTTGCAGATTTAAGCTTAATAGCCGCAGAGTTATAAACAGAACTGCTAAAATAACACCCAAAAAAGCGGGTCAATTCGTGACTTTTTGGAAGCGAGATGGTAATGGGCCTATTGAGCCCTTTAATGATGGTGATTATATTGATTTTTTTGTTGTTACCGTACGAACCGATACCAAGTTAGGACAGTTTGTTTTTCCAAAAACGACATTAATTGAAAAGGGAATTATTTCAACGGAAAAGAAAGAAGGAAAAAGAGCATCTCGAGTATATCCAAATTGGGACATTGTAAAAACCAAGCAAGCGGAACGCACTCAACAATGGCAATTAAATTATTTTTATGAAATTAATAATTTAATAGATTTAGAACGGGTTAAAAAATTATATCAAACAAATTAATACCTCTACTATTTATTAAACAAAAATGAAAAAACACAATTACGAAGTAAAAACAGAATGGACAGGTAATGAAGGCAATGGTACATTAGACTACAAATCATACAACCGAAATCATACGATTACTGCAAATGGAAAGTACGGCGAAATAAAAGGTTCATCTGACCCATCTTTTCTTGGAGATAGAACAAGATATAACCCCGAAGACCTTTTTCTTTCCTCGCTATCGGCTTGCCATATGTTGTGGTATCTACATTTATGTTCTGTGCATAAAATAATAGTTACGGAGTATGTAGACCATGCAACAGGTGTTATGGAAGAAACCAACAATGGAAGTGGAAAATTTACTAGAGTTACACTGCATCCTAAAGTTGTTATTACAAATTTAAATATGACGACGAAAGCAAACCAGTTACATGAAGAAGCGAATAAAATGTGTTTTATCGCAAATTCATGCAACTTCAAAATTGAACACAAACCTAATACTACGGTAGAATAGGAAGACTCTGGCTAAATCTATAATTGCTATTCCGTTGATTAATTTATTCTTACAAAAGACTCCTCAAAACATTTCGAAATACCTGTAGAAGATTTCACCTTTTACTAACCGAAAAGTAGCATTCCCTAATTTTTCATTGTTTCAAATATTTAATTGGCACAGTTTTGTATTGTAATTTTACTATTATGAAAAAGCTACATTTAATTCTTGGTATATTCATGTTTGCGCAATTTGGTAATGCTCAACAAAACGATTCATATGAGTCTCTTTGGGAACAAGTTGAAAAATTTGAGGGCGAAGATTTATCTAAATCAGCATTAGAGCTGATTGAAACTATATCAAAAAAAGCGCATCTTGAAAAAAACAAAACTCAAATCATTAAATCACTTCTTTATAAATCAAAATTCGCATTGATTTTAGAGGAAAATGCTGAATTAAATATCGTTAATGATTTTAAAGCGGAGATAGGGATTGCCGAAGGTGCATCGAAAAACATACTTCATAATTATTTGGCTAATATCTATTGGCAATACTTTCAGCAAAACAGATACAAGTTTTATAATCGTACAAGCACTGAAACAAAAGTAGACACCGTTGATTTCAGAACTTGGGATTTAAACACCCTTTTTCAAGAAATTGATATTCATTTTCAAGCATCGCTAGAAAACCCAGTTGCATTACAGAAATTACCGATTTCTAACTTTAATGTAATCTTAAATGAAGTAAAAGAATCTTCAGAATTTAGGCCTACGTTATTCGACTTATTAGCGCATACTGCACTAAGCTTTTATACTACTATTGAGAATAGCATACAAAAGCCCGCAGATGCCTTTGAAATTGACGAAACAGAGGTATTATGTGAAGCATATTCCTTTAGTTTTATAAATTCTGAAACCAACAATACCACATCATTGCAATCAAAAGCATTGAAGATTTATCAGCAGTTAGTTTCTTTTCACTTTGGCAATGCAGATATACGACCATTAGTGTTAGTAGATATTGAACGATTACTTTTTATACATCAATTTGCAACCTTTTCCGACAAGGATAACTTATTAATTGAAGTGCTACAAAACTCTGCAGAAAACATTAAAAACAGTCCGCTTTCTGGACTTTACACTTATGAAATAGCCTATCGTTTTCAACAAATGGGTGGTAGTTACAACCCACAAACCAACAAAGAACATCAATGGAAACTGAAAGAAGCCATTGCACTATGTGATAAGGTGATTGCCACTTTTCCTAAAAGTAGAGCAGCAGAAAAGTGCCAAGCACTTAAATCTCAAATTGAAACGCCGTTTATTCAATTATTGACCGAGAAACACATTCCTACAAATACAATCGGTAGGTTATTAGTAACCTATAAGAACTATGAGAATATTCAATTAACAGCTTATAGAATTTCTAAAAAAGAATTAGAAAAACTTAACGAATTATATCCTGAAACTAAAAAATTATCCTTTCTAAAAAGTCTTCCTGTAGAAACAACATGGAATTCAACACTGAAAACTGAAAACGATTTTCAAACCCATAGCACTGAAATTTCTATGCCTACATTGGCAAATGGACATTACGCCATTTTAGCGCAATCTAAAGATAACAGCGACTCATTTTTCAGCTACGAAACCGTACAAGCAACCGATTTTGCACTTAGTGAAACCCTATCTGAAACGCATCAAATCTATCAAGTAATAAACCGTAATAATGGTAAGCCAATTGAAAGTGCTGAAGTAATTTTCAATTATCGCAAGAATTACAATTCCCCTGCAAAAAGTGAAAATTTTATAACCGACTCACAAGGTAAATTTGTAATTAAAAAAACTAATGATAGTAGAAGTAGTATTTATATCACCATTAAAAAGGATAAAGAGATAGCCTATTTTGGCGATTATTATATCAATAGAAACTATACTCAGAACACGGCCACAGTAAATAACACTTGTTTTCTTTTTACCGACCGTAGTATTTATAGACCAGGGCAACCTGTATACTTCAAGGGTATTGCGGTACAACAGGAAAATGAAAAATCAAGTTTATTAAAGAAAACCATTGTACAAGTAGAACTTCATGATGTAAATGGCCAAGAGATAGGAACCCAAGAGCTAGTCACCAATGAATTTGGTTCGTTTTCAGGAGAGTTTATACTCCCTGCAAGCAGTCTTACTGGTATGTTTTCTATTAACATCTATTCAGATGAAAGCAACATAGATGGCTATACAAGCTTCTCCGTTGAAGAATATAAGCGTCCAAAATTTGAAACTTCCTTTAATCCAATTAAGGAAACTTACAAAGTCAATGACAGCATTAACGTTTCCGGTAAAGCAACAGCATATACTGGTAGTTCTATTACAGATGCGAAAGTAGCATATCGCGTAAAAAGAATCGTAAACTTACCTAGATGGTATTATTGGTCAAGACCTTATTTTAATAGCACTCCGCAAGAAATAACACATGGGGAAACCACCACCGATTCGTCAGGTAATTATGATATTGTATTTAAGGCGTTGCCCGATTCAAGCATTGAAAAAAGCAATCTACCTACGTTTAATTATGAAGTTACGGCAGATGTAACCGATGTCAACGGCGAAACACGTAGCACTACAACAAATGTTTACGTAGGGTATCATGCTCTTAATATAAATTTGATGATTACTGATGTTCTCGACAAGCAAATAAAAGATGCTACATTCAACATATCTAGCACTAATTTAAATGGTGCCTCAGTAGCAGCAACCGGTGTAGTGAAATTATTTAAACTACAGGCACCGGGTCACGTTTTACGACCTAGACCATGGCCTGCTCCAGATTATGCAGGATTTACAAAACAGGAATTTAAAGATTTGTACCCCCATGATGCATATAAAGATGAAGACAACCCATTAAACTGGAAGAAAGGTAAAATGGTTTGGAAAGCATCTTTTGACACCGGTAAGACTTCAGAAATATCGCTTGCAAAAATTAAAAATTGGGATTCTGGCAAATATGTGATGGAACTAGAATCTCAAGATAAATTCGGACAAGCATTAAAAGATATCGTACTTATTACCTTAACAGGAGACGAAGACGAATTAGCAGACAATCAGTTATTTCAGATTAAAACGGATAAGAATGAGTATTCAAATGGTGAAAACGCAAAAATTACTTTTTTATCGAATGCCAAAGACCTCAACATTATGGTTAGTGTCGAAAAGAACCATGAAGTAGTAGATTCGATGCTCATCAACCTACACAACAATTCAAAAACCATAACCGTACCCGTTACTGAAAAGGATTTAGGTGGTTTTGCCATTAACTATAGTTATTCATTCAACAATTCATTTGAAGCACAAAGTCAGCCAATACAGGTACCCTACCCAGACAGCGATTTAGAAATTGAAACCCTTACGTTCAGAGACAAATTAACACCTGGAACAGATGAAACATGGTCATTTAAAATAAAGGGACCCAAAGGCGATAAAGTATCAGCAGAACTTTTGGCAAGCATGTATGATGCTTCATTAGACCAGTTCGCTTATCATAGTTGGAATTTTAATCCGTTATCTCGACCAACGTATTACTCCACACATAGAACAAATGCTTCTAATAGCTTTTCACAAAGCAATTTCAATACTTATCAAAGTTATGGGGGTTATAATTATTCTGATCTAACTTTTGATTCATTCAATTGGTTTGAACTACGTATTGGTACCTACGGTATGTTTTATAAATCGCGTAAAATGTCAAGGTCTGCTGCGCCAATGGATCTAGAAATAATTGAAGACTCGGCAAATTTGGATGAAGTTGTAATCACAGGTTCTAGCACTACTAATATTGAAAATGCCCTACAAGGAAAAGCGTCCGGCATACAAATTACTGAACCCGAAACTAACAAAACAAAAACGGACTTTGATTCGGTGACTATTCGAAAAAACCTTCAAGAAACTGCATTTTTCTTTCCACAACTAAAAACCGATAAAGATGGGAATGTAAGTTTTAGTTTCACGACACCAGAGGCATTAACTCGATGGAATTTACAACTTCTTGCACATAATAAAGATTTAGAAAGCACAACTAAAAGCCTAAGTACCGTAACTCAAAAAGAGTTGATGGTAATACCGAATGCTCCTCGTTTTTTACGCGAAGGAGATGAAATTATCATCAGCACTAAAATTGCCAATCTTACTAAAAAAGCACTTTCGGGACAAGCTAAACTAGAACTGGTAGATGCGCAAACTGGTCTAGATATTTTATCCCAGTTGATTGAAATTCCCGCAGGCGAAACGCCTTTTCCTATTAATGAGAAGCCTTTTGATGTAAACGCTATGGGCAACACACAAGTTTCATGGCAATTAAAAATACCTGCAGGGCTACAAACAATTCAATATAAGATTATTGCAAAAGCAGGAGATTTTGGCGATGGCGAACAAAATATGTTGCCGGTATTAACAAACCGTACTTTAGTAACCGAGTCGATGCCTATGTGGGTTCGCAGCAACCAGACTAAAACATTTAGCTTAGACAAATTGAAGAATGTGTCTTCTGCTACGCTCAAACACCACAAACTGACTTTAGAAATAACTTCAAATCCGGCATGGTATGCGATACAAGCACTACCCTATTTGATGGAGTATCCTTATGAGTGTAATGAGCAGACGTTCTCTAAGTATTATGCAAATACGTTGGCGAGCCATATTGCTACGAGTAATCCTAGAATTAAGGAAGTGTTTGAACAATGGGCAAATTCAGATGCCTTACTAAGTAATCTTGAAAAAAATGAGGAATTAAAATCCCTATTAATTCAAGAAACACCATGGTTACGTGATGCCCAATCTGAAAGCGAGCAAAAGAAACGAATTGGGCTATTGTTCAACATGAACAAAATGCGGAGTGAGCAAGAATTGGCTTTAGACAAATTAATGCAAAACCAAAATTCTAGCGGTGCTTGGTCTTGGTTTAATGGCGGACCAAATAATAGATATATTACCCAACATATCATTACTGGCTTAGGCCATTTGAATCATTTAAATGTTGCTTCTTCTATGACCAGCAACCAATCTGAAATGATTGATAAAGCAGTAGCCTATTTAGATAACGAGTTCGTGAAGGAGTATGAAGAAATGAAGAACCGTGCCAAGAACATAAATGACGACCATTTGAGTGCAACCCAGGTTCATTATTTATATATGAGAAGCTTTTTCAAGGAAATTAAAACCTCCAAAAAAGTTGATGAAGTAATTGCATACTACCTAAATCAAGCACAAAAGTATTGGAAAAACCGGGGTTTGTATGCTCAGGGAATGTTAGGATTGACCTTATATCGTAAGGAGGATATAAAAACCGCCACCAAAATTTTACGTGCTTTAGAAGAAAACAGTGTTACTAGTGATAAAATAGGCATGTACTGGAAGAAAAATACGAGCTCTTGGTTTTGGTACCAAGCCCCTATTGAAACCCAAGCATTATTAATCGAAGCTTTTTCTGAAATTCGCCCAACAGATACAGAAACGATTGACAATCTTAAAATTTGGTTACTCAAAAACAAGCAAACCAATCAATGGAGTACCACCAAGGCAACTACCGAAGCTGTATATGCTTTATTATTACAAGGCAATGATTGGCTATCAGTTACTGACGCTGTCGAAGTTTTGGTAGGAGGACAAGCAATAAACCCTACTACATTAGAGAATGTAAGAACAGAAGCAGGAACAGGCTATTTCAAGACATCTTGGAATGGTAGCGAAATACAACCTAAAATGGGTGAAGTACAAATCACCAAGAAGGGTGATGGTATTGCTTGGGGTGCTTTATACTGGCAATATTTTGAGGATTTAGACAAGATTACATCTGCTGAAACACCGCTACAACTAACCAAAAAATTGTTCTTGAAAAAAAACACGGCTACAGGTGAAGTAATTTCAGAAATCACAAAAGGTTCTGATTTAAAAGTAGGTGACCTTGTTCGAGTTCGCATCGAATTAAAGTCTGACCGAGATATGGAATTCATTCACATGAAAGATATGCGCGCGGCAGGGTTTGAACCTGTAAATGTTATCTCTAGATATAAATGGCAAGATGGTTTGGGGTATTATGAAAGCACGAAAGATGCAAGTACCAATTTCTTTTTTGACTATTTACCTAAAGGAGTTTATGTATTTGAATACGATGTTCGTGTAAACAACGCCGGTAATTTCAGTAATGGTATCACTACCATACAAAGCATGTATGCGCCAGAATTTAGCAGTCATAGTGAAGGGGTTCGTGTAACCGTGGAAGGTCAATAGAATAAACGCCGTTATGAGCCTTAGTCGAGAACAGTATCACTCTACATATTAAGGCATTTCGACAACGCTCAATGTGATACTAAGCAATTAAAAAAGAGCATAAAAAAAGGCGCTACAGAGTAGCGCCCTTTCTAATACTATATACTAAGATTTACCAAATATGAACTCTCTTTTCAGGAGCTAGGTACATGGCATCACCTTCTTTAATACCAAAAGCATCGTAAAACTCTTGAATATTTAAAAGTGGTTGAGTTGCTCTAACCATTCCTGGAGAATGTGGATCCGTCTTAATTTGTGTTCTTAAGGCTTCATCTCTACTCTTAGTTCTCCAAACTGTTGCCCAAGACATGAAAAAGCGTTGCTCAGGCGTAAAACCATCAATATCTTCAGGACGACCATTCTCTGCATAGTATCTTTGCAGTCCGTCATAAGCACCTAATAAGCCACCTAAATCACCAATATTCTCACCTAAGGTGAATTTACCATTTACGTTAACGCCTTCTAATACCGAAACACTATCATACTGTACTGCCAAAGCATCGGCTCTTTCAGTAAAGGCTTTCAAATCTTCATCTGTCCACCAGTTTTTTAAATTGCCATCCGCATCAAAACGAGAACCACTATCATCAAATGCATGTGAAATCTCATGTCCGATAACTGCACCGATTCCGCCATAATTTACTGCCTCATCAGCTGTATAATTGTAGAAAGGTGGCTGTAGAATAGCTGCAGGAAAAACAATCTCATTATTAAGAGGATTAAAATATGCATTTACTGTTTGTGGAGACATTCCCCATTCCGTCTTATCTACAGGTTCCCCTATTTCAGCAAAATTTTTTAATTCGCCCCATTTATCTACGGCTGTCATATTCTCGAAATAAGATTTTTCTTTCGATACATTCATAGTAGAATAATCTTCCCATTTATCTGGATAGGCTATTTTCACCGTAAACTTATCTAACTTCTCTATTGCTTTTGTTTTGGTTGAATCGCTCATCCAATCCAATACTGAAATGCGCTCTTTGAAAGCCTCTATTACATTCGCAATCATCAGTTCCGCTTTTGCCTTTGCCTCTGGCGGAAATTTAGCATCAACATACAACTGGCCTAAAGCTTCACCAACAGTATTATTCACCGTTGCTAAGGCACGTTCATCTGCCGCACGTTGTTCTTTAGCACCACTTAAATATTTGCTATAAAATTCCCAATCAGCTGTTTCTATATCGGTAGTTAATCTGCCCGCAGCACTATTAAAAGTATCCCATCTCACCAAACTCTTTATATCCTCTATTGGTGTTTCCTTCAAAAATTTGTTTAATGCTTCGGTATACCTCAACTGAGTAACCAAAAGCGTATCGAACTTTTTAGTAATCCCTAAATCAGAAATAAATTTATTTAAGTCTATCGTTGATAACATCTTGTCAGCATCGGCAATAGATCTCGGGTTATTATAATTTCTGGCATCTCTTCTTTCTACCTTATCTAATCTAGGTTCGGCAAGTTTGGTTTCCATAGCAAGAATTTTGTCGGCAGCTTTTGTAGCATCTGCTTCGGTATCCCCTAACCTTTGCAACATTTTTGAGATGTGCTTTTTATACTCCTCACGAATTTCGATAGATTTTTCGTCTTGCTCTAAGTAGAAATCACGATCTGGGAGTCCTAAGCCATTAGCACCTAAATAAACAGCATTCATACTACTGTTGTTTAAATCGGCACCAGCTCCAATACTTAAAAACGGGGAAGAAACCGCTGCATTAGTAGCTAGAACAGTTTGTAAATCTTTTAAATTCTTCACTGAAGCGATAGCTTCCAATGCAGGTTGTAAAGGAGTAATACCAGCTTCATTTCTTGCAGCTGAATCTAATTTAGTATCAAAAATCGCCAATGCTTTTGCTTGATCTGTATCTGCTGCATAATTTCCACTTTCCTTTGCAGTTGCCAATATTTTTAAAACATCATCATCTGTAGATTTACGAAGTACACTGAACCCACCCCAACTTGTTCTATCATCTGGAATTTCAGTAAACTTCATCCAGTTTCCATTTACGTAGTTATAGAAATCTGATTTAGGATTTTGTGTAGTATCCATATTAGCTAAAACGATACCAGGTATTTTGTCTACCTCAGCGGTAGTTTTGGCTTCTTCTTTGCAAGATGATAATGCCACCAAACCAGCAGCTAACAAATAAATTTTTTTCATAGTTGTGTTAATTAACGTATTGATATATGACGTTTAATTTAAGATTTGTTACAAAAATCAATAAAATTAATAACCATATCACCATTTAGCCTAATAAAATATTGGGCTTTAATGACCTAAAATTAATAAAAGTTTGTGGAACGTTATAAACCTAACCCTATTAGTATTGTTTACTAATTGAAAGTACCAATACCCTCATTCCTTATTTCTAAAATGACCGTTTCATGATAGTTTAGAGGTAATAATAAAAACCACTACATTATGAAAAGCACCTTAACAATTTCCGTAAAAGAACCCTGCACCGAAAAATTCACTAATTTTAGTAAAACCGAAAAAGGAGGTTTTTGCACGAACTGCCAAAAGGAAGTTATAGATTTTACCAAAGCATCGAATGAAGAACTTATTCGTCATTTTAGCAAGACATCTAATAAAACATGCGGAGTATTTAAATCGTCGCAACTCACCTCTTACGAAATCAATTCTTTACCCATGATACATAATAACATAATATCGAAAGGAATAGGAATGATGACCCTATCGCTATTGGCGCTATGTACCACCCAAATTAACGGTCAAGAAACAGCAGATATTGAAACTGGCATTGAGGTAGTATCTACAGAAACTCTGGGTAAAATTGCAATTATTGAAACCGTACAAGAATATTTTTTAGTGAAGGGCACGGTTCTCGATGAAGCCAATGAACCGTTACCAGGAGTTAATGTATTATTAAAGGGCTCTACTATAGGTATACAGACGGATATTGATGGAAAGTATGAGTTTCCGCAAGAACTAGAGGTTAATGATGTTTTGGTGTTTAGTTATATTGGTTATGAAACCAAAACATATAAAGTTACCGCCAGCAAATCTTCTACCATAGACGTTAATATTACCTTTAACACCTATGATGTTGAACTAATGGGTGATATTGTAATCGAAGGGACGTATAGTAGCAAAAGAAATGTATTTCAAAAGTTCATTTCCATCTTCAAATAATGAAAATAGCTTTTGTATTCTTGTTAGTATCATTTTATTTCTCATTCGCTCAGCGTTCAGATTTTAATGACATCAATTTCAAAAAAGCTGATAGTGTTGCCGAAATTCATAAAGGAGAAAGTTTAATGAATTTACCTGTGCTTGTTTATAATTTAACAGCACCATTAGATACCGATGTTGAGAAATTTAGGGCTATTTATACGTGGATAAGTTCAAATATTGAGAATGATTATTCTTCATATGTAAAAATTCGTAATAAACGAAAGAGGCTTGTCAACAACAGGCAAGCCTTTTTAGATTGGAATAACAATATAACACCAATAGTCTTCGATAGGCTACTTAACGAGCGAAAAACAGCGTGTACAGGGTATGCGTATTTGGTTAAAGAGATGGCCAATCTTGCTGGCTTCAATTGTGAAATTATTAATGGTTATGGACGCACACCAACATTGCTATTAAAAGAAGATAGTGCACCAAATCATTCTTGGAATAGAATTGAAATAAACAATATATGGTATATCTGTGATGCCACTTGGTCTGCTGGGCAAACTATTCTAGAGGATGGAAACTCGAGGTTTGAACCTGATTATTTCGATGGATATTTTTTAGCAGAGCCCGAATTGTTTGCGAAAAATCATTTTTCAATTAATAAAGAAGAAATACAGCTAAATGACACGGAAAGTTTTACTGCGTTTATTGAAGGTCCTGTTATTTATAAGGAAGCTTTTTTAGCATCAATTATTCCCTTAAGCCCTCAAAAGATGCATGTCTATATTAAAAAGGGGGATTTAGTTACATTCAAATTAAATTTGCCTGATAATTTCAAAGAAGATAAATTTCAATTATTAATAAATACTGGAGGTCGACAAAAAACAATTCAACCTAACATCCTACGAAACCAAGATGAAATCAGTTTGCTTCATCGATTTCAAAAAACAGGTTTACACGATGTGCATATTTTAGTAGATAACGACTTTGTAGTAACCTACGTTGTTAAAGTGAAAAATGCCCGTTAACATAAGTGATTAAATAGCTTATTTCGGAGGATATTTACTAAATATCTTAGTCACTACCGCCTGAAGTTTTTCCTGTTTTTCAATTGGTGTGTCTCCTTCCCGAAAAGGACTTTCACTAATTGCTTGCCAAATTAACATGTCTTTATTCGAGTCGACAAAATCTAATTGTAATTCTCGGGTTAATTTTGGCCCACCAACGGGAATTCCAATAGAAACTCCTCCGCCTATGTTACCACCGCCTCCACCAAGTCCAACACCAACATTGTTGCCTTGCTGAGACTTAAATACAGAACTTTTAATATTGATAAAAATATCGGGTTCTTCTGCAAACATGAATCCTTTTTCACCTAAAGTAGCATCTAAGGCATCCATTAGTCTTTTCTCGTCTAATTGACTTAGACCGGTTTCCATGTCAGCAAAATAATTATAGGTAGTATATGAAGTGAAATCAGTCTGGTTATCATAGTCATAATTAACTCGAGCGACTCCGCAAGAAGTCAAAAGAAGTAATAGAACACTAAAAAAGTAGATTCTCATGATATTGTCTTTCTTTAAAATTAAAGAAAAATAAAGCTTAATTCGAGTTTTTAAACAGGTATTCGATTAAGAGTTAAGCATTGCCCAAAGCTTATCCTTTAATTCAACAATACCCATTTGAGCAACTGATGATATAAACATAAACGGAGTACCGTTTAAATCTTTGTTTAATTCCTCTCTCATTTCATCCATGAGCTCATCATCAAGCATATCACTTTTAGAGATACATATTAAACGGTCTTTATCAAGCAATTCAGGATTGTAACGTCTTAACTCATCTAACAAAATCTCGTATTCCTTACTTATATCTTTACTATCTGCAGGTATTAAAAAAAGTAAGTTTGAATTACGCTCAATATGTCTTAAGAAATAATGACCTAAACCTTTACCTTCTGCTGCTCCTTCAATTATACCGGGAATATCGGCCATTACGAAACTCTTAAAATCGCGATATTCCACAATTCCTAAGTTCGGTTTTAAGGTAGTAAACTCATAATCGGCAATTTTTGGTTTCGCTGAAGTTATAACGGACAATAAGGTTGATTTACCAGCATTGGGGAAACCTACCAAACCAACATCGGCCAGTACTTTTAATTCTAATAAAAACTCGCCTTCAAGACCATCAACACCAGGTTGTGCATATCTAGGAGTTTGATTAGTAGAAGTTCTAAAATGCCAGTTACCACGACCGCCCATTCCACCTTTCAACAAAATTTTCTCCTCACCATGCTCCGTGATTTCAAAAAGCACGTCTTTGGTCTCAAAATCTTTAATAATGGTACCTAAAGGAACATCTAAGTATACATCTTCACCGTCAGCCCCAGTGCTCCGGCTTTTACTGCCATGTTCACCATGACCGGCCTTAAAATGTTTTTTGTATTTAAAGTTTACCAGTGTCCAAAGGTTTTCATTACCTCGAACAATGATATGACCTCCACGACCACCATCACCCCCATCAGGGCCACCTTTGGTAATAAATTTTTCTCTGTGTAAATGCACAGACCCCTTGCCTCCTTTACCAGAAGTCAAACCCACTTTTACATAATCTACAAAATTACCTTCTGTCATGGTATAATATTAATTTTTCAATAAACCCCTTTATAAAGAGTTACAAGGTGTTATACATTTTCACAAAACTACATTGCAAATGAAAACATCTTGTCGTTGTGCTATAGGCCAAAATCTAGAGAGTCATCTATGTAAAACACATAAATCAAGTACACTATAGCAATTATTACAAATGTCAATATTGCAAAACCTACTGTAAACATGCAACTCTTTAAACCGTCTTTTGGTCTTATTACTTCATCTGGCATTTACGTCTGTTTTGTAATCGGTTTAATAGGCAGTAATTATAAAGCCTCTATCACCTTAGTTAAACGCTCCGTAATTTCTACTATAGAACCGATACCGTTTACACTATGAAATTTATCTTGTGCTTCGTAAAATTCCTTTACAGGAGTAGTTTTTTGATTATACTCGTCGAAACGATTTCTAATTTTGGCGACATCTTGATCATCACTACGACCACTAATTTTACCACGTTCTAAAAGACGTTCTATTAAAATTTCATCATTCGCTTCTAGAGCAATAGTAGCATTAATTCCCATGTCCTTCGATTCTAAGAAATTATCCAATGCTTCAGCTTGTGCTGCAGTTCTTGGAAATCCATCAAAGATAAATCCGTCAGCCTCAGGATTTTTTTCAACTTCTTCCCTCAACATTCTTATGGTAACCTCATCAGGTACCAAATCACCTTTATCCATATATGATTTAGCCAAAGTTCCTAACGGTGTTCCGTTTTTGATATTATAGCGAAACACATCACCTGTAGAAATATGTTTGAGGTTATATTTTTCTTTTAGGAATTCTGCTTGTGTGCCCTTGCCGGCTCCTGGCTTACCAAAGAGTACAAGATTGATCATATGTTTCTGGTTTAGTTGGTATACTTCTTTTAAATTTCTTCCTTGCTCTTTATAATCAAGACCATAACCTACGATAAAATTATCTGGTATGGCCAGGCCAAAATAATCAATGGCATATTCACCTTTGTACACATCTGGCTTATAAAAAAGACTAGCTATTTTAAATTCCTTGACATTGGTTTTTGAAAAAAGATGAACCAATTTTTGCAAGGTACGCCCTGTATCAATAATATCTTCTAAGATAATAACACTGCGACCTTCAATATTTTCTGGAACATCCAATAAAGTTTCTACAATACCTGTAGATGTTAAGCCTTGGTAAGAACTTAACCTTACAAACGAAACTTCACATGGATGTTGATAGGCCTTCATTAAGTCAGAAACGAACATAAATGAACCGTTCAAAACGCCCACAAAAATTGGCGTCTCGTCTTTATAATCTGCAGCAATTTTATCAGCGACGGATTTTACGGCCTGTTGAATTTCCGATTCGCTTAGAAAACGTTTAAAAAACTTGTCGTGAATTTGTATCAATTTTCTTAAATTATCAAGGTTCGCAAAGATAAGGTATTGCCTTGTGTTTTTAATTAGAAAGGAATTGGTTTCTAAGATTTAACCGTATTTTTGTGGTACTTAAGGCGTTTTTTTTACTACTAAAAGCAACATATCTATGGATTACTTTTCTTCAGATTTCAAATTAGGCATTTTAGGTGGTGGCCAACTTGGTAAAATGATGCTGTATGAAACTCGAAAATGGGATATTTACACCAAGGTTTTAGATAATTCTTCTGAAGCTCCAAGCCGCATTTCATGTAATGAATTTGTTAAAGGCAGCCTTCTCGATTATGACACTGTATATGATTTCGGGAAAGATGTTGATGTACTTACCATCGAAATAGAAAATGTAAATCTTGATGCTTTAGAAAAATTAGAAGAGGAAGGTGTAAAGGTTTTTCCACAGCCAAAAGCATTGCGAATTATTCAAAACAAGGCAAAGCAAAAATTGTTTTATGTAGACCACGCAATACCCACAGCAGATTTTCAACGTTTTGCTTACTTGAGTGAAATTGAGGATAGCATTGCAAATGGTGGATTAAAATTACCGTTTGTATGGAAAGTGGCTCAATTTGGCTATGACGGGCAAGGAGTAAAAGTAGTTAGAAACTTAGCTGATTTAAAAGGACTACCTGCAGGAGAATGTATTGCAGAAACTATGATTCCGTTTAAAAATGAGTTAGCGGTCATCGTTTCTAGAAACTCTGAAGGAGAAATTAAAACTTACCCTGTTGTAGAAATGGAGTTTCACCCAGAAGCCAACCAAGTAGAATATGTGATTTGTCCGGCTAGAATTGATGCTAAAGTTGCTGAAAAAGCGCGATCGTTAGCATTACAAGTTGCCGAAAAAATTGGCCTTACAGGTTTACTTGCCGTTGAAATGTTTCAGACCATAGACGATAAAATTTTAGTGAATGAAGTGGCGCCGAGACCACATAATAGTGGTCATTACAGCATTGAAGCTAGCTATACCAATCAATTCGAACAACATATACGTAGCATTTTAGGCTTACCACTAGGAAGCACAGATAGCAAAGTAGCGGGTGTTATGGTAAACCTAGTTGGTGAAAAAGGCTATACCGGGGATGTAGTCTACAAAAACATAGCTGAGATAATGGCCATGGAAGGTGTTACCCCGCATATTTATGGAAAAGCACAAACAAGACCATTTCGAAAAATGGGTCATGTGACCATTGTTAATAATGATTTAGACAAGGCGAGGAGTATCGCGCAGAAAGTAAAGGAAACTATTCAAGTGATTTCAAAATAAAAAAAATGAGTAAAGTAGCCGTAGTAATGGGAAGTACAAGTGACATGCCCGTAATGCAGGAAGCCATAGATATTTTAAAAGGTTTTGACATAGAAGTTGATGTAGACATTGTTTCTGCACACCGAACACCAGAAAAATTATTCGATTTTAGCAAAAACGCACATATTAATGGTTACTCGGTAATTATTGCTGGTGCTGGTGGCGCTGCTCATTTACCAGGTATGGTGGCCTCATTGTCTCCCTTACCTGTGATTGGCGTACCTGTAAAAAGCAGTAATTCTATTGATGGTTGGGATTCTATTCTTTCTATACTTCAAATGCCAGGCGGCGTACCAGTTGCAACAGTTGCGCTAAACGGAGCAAAAAATGCAGGTATTCTTGCTGCTCAAATTATAGGCAGTTCAGACAAATGCGTATTAGATAAAATTATATTTTATAAAGAAGGTTTGAAACAAAAAGTTATTGAAGGTGCTAAAGAGGTGAACGGTAAATAAACCTTAGCGTTAAAAGGAAATTTATATTTTACTAATACAAGCAAATCATAATACTCAAATCTAATATTTCAATTCCATTTAAATGAATCCACTATTATCCCCATTCGATACAGCTCCATTTTCACAAATAAAAAATGAACATTTCAAACCTGCATTTCTTCAATCTATTGAAGATGCTAGACAAGAAATTGATGCCATAACATTAAATACTGATGCTCCTTCTTTTGAGAATACAATTGAGGCATTAGAATTTTCTGGTCAACAACTAGACCGCATATCAAGTGTATTCTTTAATTTGAATTCTGCCGAAACGAATGAAGAAATTCAAAATATCGCTCAAGAAATTTCACCATTACTATCAGAGTTTGGGAATGATATTACTTTAAACGAAGCGCTTTTTAAAAGGGTAAAATCAGTTTTCGCTAAAAAGGACTCATTAGACCTTACCGCAGAGCAAGACACACTTCTAGATAAGAAATACAAAAGCTTCAGCAGAAACGGCGCCAATTTATCTGAAGAAAAAAAGATACGTTTACGAGCCATAGATGCTAAGTTGGCAAAATTGAAATTGACTTTCGGAGAAAATGTTTTAGCCGAAACCAATAAATACCAATTACACTTAACGGATGAAGCAGATTTAGACGGACTCCCAGAAGGCGAAAAAGAGGCTGCAGCACAATTAGCCGTATTTAAAGGAAAAGTAGATGGATGGTTGATTACATTAGATTATCCAAGCTATATTCCCTTTATGAAATACGCTAAAAACCGAAAGTTACGCAAAGAGCTTTCCATGGCTTTCGGCAGTAAAGCTTTTCATAATGATAAATTGGACAATCAAAAAAATGTTCTTGAAATTGCAAAATTGAGATACGAAAGAGCGAATTTTTTGGGATATAAAACACATGCTAATTTTGTTCTAGAAGAACGCATGGCAGAGACTCCTGAGAAAGTACATTCATTTTTAAATGAATTACTTGAAAAAGCAAAACCAGCGGCAGAACGTGAGTTTCAGCAGCTAGAGAATTTTGCAAAAAAATTAGATGGAATTGAACGTTTAGAAAAATGGGATAGTAGTTTTTATTCAGAAAAATTAAAACAAAAATTATTCAACCTTGATGATGAAAAGCTAAAACCTTATTTTAAGCTAGAGAATGTTATTAAGGGAGTTTTCAAAGTTGCCGAAAACTTATTCGGACTTCAGTTTGAAGAAGTGAATGATATAGAGAAATACCACGACGAGGTAAAAACCTACAAGGTTTACGATAATGACAAAAACTTCGTTTCCTTATTTTATGCAGATTTTCACCCAAGGGCGGGCAAACGAGGTGGTGCATGGATGACATCATTTAAATCGCAATGGAAAAGAAATGAAAAGAATGTTCGACCACACATATCAAATGTGTGCAATTTCACTCCTTCAACTAAAAGCAAACCTTCCTTATTGACGTTTAATGAGGTAACTACATTATTTCATGAATTTGGTCACGGTTTACATGGTATGTTAGCCAACACGACCTACCCTAGTTTATCAGGAACATCTGTTTTTTGGGATTTTGTAGAATTACCAAGCCAGGTTTTAGAAAATTGGTGCTACGAAAAAGAAGCGTTAGAATTATTTGCAACACATTACCAAACCGGTGAAACCATACCTATGGAACTGGTAAAAAAAATAAAAGAGTCAGCCACATTTCAAGAAGGGATGCAAACACTTCGCCAGCTTAGCTTTGGCTTATTAGACATGTCATGGCACGGCACCAACCCAACAGATATTACAAACGTTAAGCAACACGAAGACGAAGTATTTAAAAATACTAGCCTTTACCCAGAAACTCCAGAAACTTGTATGAGCACAGCATTTTCCCATATTTTTCAGGGCGGATATTCCTCTGGATACTACAGTTACAAATGGGCAGAAGTATTAGATGCAGATGCCTTTGCCTATTTTAAAGAGAAAGGTATTTTCAATAAAGAGGTGGCCACTAAGTTTAAGGATAATGTGCTATCAAAAGGAGGAACTGAAAACCCAATGGTTCTTTATAAAAGGTTTAGAGGGTCTGAACCTAAGGTTGAAGCGTTATTAGAACGAGCAGGATTACTATAATTTTAGCCAAACAAACAATAGCCATTCACAAGTTCATCTATGAAAAGAATAGAGTAATAGCATTTTACGATGCCGCCTTTTCAATTGCAATGACGCACCTTGTTTTAGAAATAGATATGCCGAGCAGCGACGAGCTAAGTCAAAGTGATTTTTTATCCGTTTTATCAAATCGAATACCCAATTTCATTGGGTTCTTGGTAAGCTTTATAGTCATAGCTATCTACTAGGTTTCACACCTACGAGTATTTAGCTATGTACGGCATATCAAAGAAAACTAATTTGGTTGAAATTCATGTCTGCCAATGCTGTTCTAGTATAGACTTTAGCCGCTATTTTTGTGCCTTTGTTACCTAAAACAGCACGTGTAATTTTTGTGTTGATATTTATTATTCAGGCTATAGGTAATCGATATTATAAAAAAATTAGAGATGAAACGGTTTTAGCATCCTAGAACTGTTTCATTATTAAAAAAATGCAGTGTAATTATAAGAGTAAACTGATAATTAATCCTTAGATAAATGCCACATATCATAACCACCTTCAAGGTTAATTACATGTAAAAATCCAAGTTCTTTTAATCTAGCTTGAGATTTTAAGCTTCTACCACCTTTCTTACAATAAACATAAATGGTTTTATCCTTATCAATCGATGCCACTTGTTGATTAAAGTCAGCTGAAAACCAATCGATATTAAGTGCACCTTCAATACAACCTTCATCAAATTCTTTTGGTGTTCTAACATCAATAAGAATTTCTTTAGTTGAGTCAAAGCTTTTAAATTCAGTAATAGGTCGTGATTCCATTTGTGCAAGTCCGAGTTGAGCACTTATCAATAGAATAAAAAATATAATGTTTTTCATGACTTGAGCGATTATACCCAAAAGTAATCATAATCCCCAAAATTAATTTACTTTTGAAGTGCAGAATAAAAAATGGAAACACACCAACTACATCCTGATACATGGGTAGATCTTTATGCGGACTACCTTTTCAATTATGCCGTTACAAGGGTTAATGATTCTGAAATCGCAAAAGACCTTGTGCAAGACACTTTTATAGCTGGTTTAAAATCAGCTAAAAATTTTAAAGGAGATGCTGCAGAACGCACTTGGCTTATTGCTATTTTAAAAAGAAAGGTTATTGATCATTATCGTAAAATAAATTCAAAAAAAGGAAAAGCAGAGGTACGAATGAGCTATAGCTCACAAACTGATGCAGAGGGCGATTGGTTAGAAGAACGTATCGCTGATCCTAATAGCAATTTCGAAAATGATGCTATTGAAAACGAAGAATTGGGCCTTGCTATTCAAAACTGCATTTCTAAATTACCAAAGAAACAAGCTCAGGTTTTTATTATGAAAACTATTGAAGGAATGGAAACCGAAGATATTTGTAATTCTCTTGGAATAAATGCGTCTAACCTTTGGGTAATGATTCATAGAGCCAGAACAGGTTTAATGGGTTGTTTAAATCAAAATTGGTTTTAATTATGATGATTTCGTGCGAAAAAGCGGCAAAAATTTGCGATAAAGCTCAATACAAAGAAGCTTCAATTTGGGAGAAAATAAAATTAAAGTTTCATTTACTTATGTGCAACACTTGCGCAAAACATAGTTTAAAAAATAAAAAATTGACCTCGCTATGTAAACAAGCGAAACTTGTTGTATTGTCTGAAGAAGACAAAAAGAAAATGAAAGATTCTTGTTCTAAAGCCAAATAGAATATTTATTACCTACAATTATAAGTAACCACCAAAATAAAGGAATAGCCTCCACCCAAAATGAGGAAAAATATTTCTTTTGATTCAATTCAGTTTTAAGAATTATCCCTAATAAAACTAATAACAGAATTGTGTTTACACCAACACTAATAAAATCCAAATTTGTTTTTAAAAATGTGGCTGCGTAAAAAATAATTGACCAACTATATCCAATTATCTTTGCCCCCTTCACCCCTACTCGCTGCGGCAAAGTCTTCAATGCTACACTATCATATTTTAAGTCACGAATTTCAAAAGGAACTAACAATACAAGCACCAGCATAAAACGTTGAAAGGCTTCAACCTTTACATTCCAGGTAATTACCTCTAACTGTGAGATGGCAGGTAATATTACAGTTGTTCCTGCCCATACCGTTGCTACAATTAAAATTTTTAATCCACTTAAACTCCTGAAATTTTTATGTTTCGGTAAAACAGGCAAAGCATACAAACCCGTAATAGCAATCAAAACAAAAAGTGAAATCAAAACTTTTTCAGACAAAAAGAACATCTGATAAAAGGATATAAGTAAACATCCAAAACTAAAAAATTGAATATTTTTATGATACCTATTGGCTACTAGGATATATTTCTCTGCTTCAACGCCATATTTTACAAAGTTATAACAGCCGATAGACCCAAAAAATATAAAAATATAAAGTTCTTGAGGTACATTTATGTTTAAGGTAAGTGCGGTTACATGAACCAAACTAAATATAGCTAAAGCCACATGAATGCTAGCATCTAAGTAAAAATCAAAAATCCTTTTAATAAGGGCCATTGAACAAAAGTAGTTAAAGTGTTTATAACCCCTTGTTTTGGTTAAAAACTTTCACCCTACTGATCACTTACAATCATAATTTACACACATAAAAGTGGTAATTTTGTACATTATATAACAATAGCATCTATGAAGACTGACGTGTTTGCTCTGCGCCATATCGGCATTAGGGAAGAAGATTTAAACTCAATGTTCAATACAGTAGGTGTTGATAATCTGGAACAGCTTATTTACGAGACCATACCAGAAGATATTCGCCTTAAAGAACCCTTAAAATTAGATGCTCCGATGAGTGAGCATAGATTTTTAGCACATATTGAAGAGCTATCAAAAAAGAATAAAGTATTTAGATCATATATCGGTTTAGGATACCACGAAAGCTTAATACCTTCAGTCATTAAGCGAAATATTCTAGAAAATCCGGGATGGTACACCGCCTATACTCCTTACCAAGCTGAAATTGCTCAAGGTAGATTAGAGGCACTTCTTAACTTTCAAACTATCGTTACAGATCTTACTGGTATGGAACTGGCCAATGCCTCATTGCTAGACGAAAGTACAGCAGCCGCAGAAGCAATGACTATGTTGTATGATGTTAGAAATCGTGATCAAAAGAAAAACGATGTTCTAAAATTCTTTGTTTCCGAAGAAATACTGCCTCAAACACTTTCACTTTTAAAAACACGTTCTATTCCTTTAGGTATAGAATTAGTAGTTGGAAATCATGAAGACTTTGAATTCGGTAATGATTATTATGGAGCATTATTGCAATACCCTGGCAAGCACGGTCAAGTAAACGATTACTCAGGTTTCGTAGCCAAAGCCAAAGTGAATGAAGTTAAGGTAGCCGTTGCTGCCGATATCATGAGTTTGGTTTTATTGACACCACCTGGTGAATTTGGTGTTGATGTAGTAGTAGGTACAACGCAACGTTTTGGTATTCCATTAGGTTATGGCGGACCACATGCAGCATTTTTTGCCACAAAAGAAGAGTATAAAAGAAGTATACCTGGCAGAATAATCGGGATTACTAAAGATATCGATGGTAAACCCGCTTTACGAATGGCTTTGCAGACCAGAGAACAACATATTAAAAGAGACAAGGCAACTTCAAATATTTGTACTGCACAAGTATTATTAGCTGTAATGGCAGGGATGTATGGTGTTTACCACGGACCGAAAGGCTTGAAATATATCGCAACAAAGATTCATACAACCGCAGTGACATTAGTAGACGCTTTAGAGAATTTGGGCATATATCAAATAAACTCTGCCTTTTTTGATACCATCACAATTAAGGCCGACACTAAAAAAATAAAGCCTATTGCTGAAAAAAATGAGGTTAATTTTCTTTATGTAGACAACAGTACTATTTCTATCGCAATAAACGAGGCCACATCATTAAAAGACCTCAATCAAATTGTTTCTATATTTTCTGAAGCCCTCAATAAAAAAACAATAGCGATTACAAATTTACTAGTTGAAACTTCAGTTCCTGAGAACATTCAACGAACTAGTTCTTTTATGGAAAATAAGGTGTTCAATTCCTACCATTCGGAAACTGAATTAATGCGTTATATCAAAAAATTAGAGCGTAAAGATCTAGCTTTAAATCACAGCATGATTTCATTGGGTAGTTGTACCATGAAATTAAATGCCGCAACAGAAATGCTGCCACTTAGCATGACTAATTGGGGTAATATTCATCCGTTTGTACCGATTGAACAAGCTGAAGGCTACCAAACAGTATTAAAAGAACTTGCAAAAGATTTATCTGTTATCACAGGATTTGCAGATACATCGCTTCAACCAAACTCAGGAGCACAAGGTGAATATGCTGGCTTAATGGTTATAAGAGCTTATCACGAATCTCGAGGTGATTCTGACCGTAATATTTGCTTAATACCTTCATCGGCACATGGTACAAACCCTGCATCAGCTGTAATGGCTGGCATGAAAGTTATTGTAACCAAAACTGATGAAAAAGGAAATATAGATGTTGCTGACTTAGAAGAAAAAGCTAAACTTTATTCAGATAATTTAGCCGCATTAATGGTTACTTATCCTTCAACTCATGGCGTTTTTGAGTCTTCGATAAAACAGATTACGAAATTAATTCATGATCATGGCGGTCAGGTTTATATGGATGGCGCGAATATGAATGCACAAGTTGGCTTAACCAACCCAGCAACTATTGGTGCAGATGTATGCCATTTAAATTTACATAAAACATTCGCAATACCTCATGGAGGAGGCGGACCAGGAGTTGGCCCAATATGCGTCGCCCCACAACTAGTTCCATTTTTACCAAGTAACCCTGTAATCGCTACAGGTGGTGAAAAAGCAATCACTGCTATATCGGCAGCACCATGGGGTAGCTCGTTAGCCTGTTTAATTTCATACAGCTATATTAAAATGCTTGGTGAACAGGGATTGACACAATCAACCAAAATCGCTATTCTAAATGCAAATTACATTAAGCATAAACTAGAAGGTAAATTTGAGGTTTTATACACTGGTGAAAAAGGTAGAGCGGCACATGAGATGATTTTAGACTGCAGACCATTCAAGAATAATGGTATTGAAGTTACTGACATAGCAAAACGACTAATGGATTATGGTTTTCATGCTCCAACCGTATCATTTCCAGTAGCAGGAACTGTAATGATTGAACCTACAGAAAGTGAAAACTTGGCAGAACTTGATAGATTTTGTGAAGCAATGACTTCTATTCGTGCAGAGATTGATGAATCTAATTCAGATGAACCTAACAACGTTCTAAAAAATGCCCCGCATACTTTAGAAATGATTACCTCAGATGAGTGGCTATTCCCTTATTCAAGGCAAAAAGCATCTTTTCCTCTTGCTTATATTAGAGAAAATAAATTTTGGCCATCTGTTCGAAGAGTAGACGACGCATATGGAGACCGTAATTTGATATGCACATGTGCACCCATAGAAGCTTACATGGAAACGAATTAAAGACGAAAACCCTTTATCACAAAGCCTTTTCAGCAATTTGAAAAGGCTTTTTTAATAATATTCATCGGAAGGAATCAAGATTGAACATCGTAATATTTATTATGCACGCATACAAAAGTTTTACAAGATGATTATATTTATTTGCAATTCAATAATTTAAAATGAGCATAGCAATTACGGGTACAGGAAGTTATATTCCCACCTTGACCATTACCAATAAGGATTTTAATAAACATGAATTTCTAAATCTTGATGGCTCTACCTTCAAACATACCAATGAAGTCATCATTGAAAAATTCAAAGCTATTACCGGTATTGAAGAAAGAAGATATGCCTCAAAAGAGTTTACAACATCTAACCTAGCATTCTTTGCTGCTGAAAAGGCCATTGAGAGTGCGCAAATAGATAAAGAAACACTAGACTACATTATCGTTGCACATAATTTTGGCGACCTTGTTCATGGCCAAACCCAAGGTGATACGTTACCAAGTTTAGCTACAAGAGTTAAGCATCAACTTCAAATTAAAAATCCAAAATGCGTTGCGTATGATTTAATTTTTGGCTGCCCAGGTTGGCTAGAAGGCATGATACAAGCTAATGCTTTTATTAAAAGTGGAATCGCCAATAAGTGTTTAGTTATCGGCGCAGAAACATTATCTAGGGTTGTAGATGATTATGATCGTGACTCCATGATCTATTCTGATGGTGCGGGTGCAGCAATAATAGAGAGAACAAATAAAGGTGGAGAAATTATAGCTCACGAATCTGGCACCTATGCAATGGATGAAGCCAATTATCTTTTTTTTGGCAATACCTATAATAAAAGCCAAGAAGATAACACCTACTATATTAAAATGTTTGGTCGTAAAATATACGAGTTTGCCGTAACCCATGTACCTAAAGCGATGGCCTCTTGTTTAGATAAAAGCGGAATTAAAATTGATGAGGTTAAGAAAATTTTCATTCATCAGGCAAACGAGAAAATGGATGAAGCTATTGTTAAACGCTTTTACAAATTATACGATAAAGAAATACCTGAAGGCATAATGCCTATGAGTATTTCTAAATTAGGAAATAGCTCAGTTGCAACTATTCCCACATTATTCGACCTCATAAAACAAGGTAAAATAGAAAATCAAGAAGTTAAAAAGGGAGATGTTGTTATCTTTGCAAGTGTTGGCGCCGGAATGAACGTCAATGCAATGATTTACAGAATCTAACATGTACGAAAATAGCTTTCCGAATAAACGCTTCGAACACACCTTGCATTTTTTGCGAAAACACATTGACACGAATGAATCAATTTTAGATTTAGGCGTTAAAAATCCATTTACTGAAATAATGGAGCAAGATGGCTATAAGGTTGAAAATACAACCGGTGAAGATTTAGATTTTGATTTCTCTTCTGTTTTAAATACCGATGCCAAAGTAGTAACTGCTCTTGAGATTTTCGAACATTTACTCGGCCCCTTACATATCTTATCAAACATAAAAGCAAAAAAGCTAGTTGCCAGTATACCTCTAAAATTATGGTTTTCGCCAGCATACAGAAGCAAGACCGATAAATGGGATAGGCATTACCATGAATTTGAAGATTGGCAATTCGACTGGCTTTTAGAAAAGGCAGGCTGGGAAATACAGGACTCACAAAAATGGACCAATCCCGTTAAAAAAATAGGTCTACGACCATTATTGAGATTGTTTACTCCAAGATATTATATAGTTTACGCTACAAGAAAGTAATAGACCACCCTTAAAATGGATTACTATATAGTTATTCCTATACATAATGAAGAGGCTTATCTAGAAAGTACTTTAAACTCTATTTTAGGTCAAACTTTACCACCGAAAAAGGTTATTCTTGTTAATGACAACTCCACTGATAGTACCGATAGCATAATAAATAGTTTTACCTCAAAACATACTATTTTTCAAAAATTGAATATTATTTCTTCTACACAGCATATGCCTGGTAGTAAAGTAATCAATGCATTCAATGAAGGCTTCAACCTCTTAGATGTATCTTTTGATTTTATTGTAAAATTAGATGCCGATATTATTCTACCAAATAACTATTTTGAAATAATTAGCACTCATTTTAGAAATGAACCCAAATTAGGAATATGCGGCGGATTCATTTATGAGAAAAATGCCACTGGTAAATGGATTATAAATCACCCTATGGATAAAGACCATGTAAGAGGAGCTTTTAAAGCCTACTCTAGCACTTGTTTTAAAGCCATAGGTGGATTAAAAAATGCTATGGGTTGGGATACAGTAGATGAGCTACTTGCAAAGTTTAATGGCTTTCTTATACAAACTGACCCTAACCTTAAAATAAAGCATTTAAGGCCCACTGGAAAGGCGTATAACAAGAATGCAAAAAGACTTCAAGGAAAAGCAATGTACAGCATGCGCTATGGCTTTTTAATTACCTGCATAGCTTCTATTAAAATGGCAACTAAGAATAAATCGATTAAGTCTTTCTGGAACAATATAGCGGGTTTCATGACCGCAGCTCTAAAGAATGATTCCTATTTAGTAAATAAGGAAGAAGGAAAATTCATAAGACAATTACGCTGGAAAAATATTAAGAAGAAAATATATGCATAAAAAAAGCCATCTAAATAGATGGCTTTTTCTTTACTTTAAAGGTCTGTATTAGAAACCTAATTGTTTTTTAACATCAGCTAAAAGGTCTTTACCCTTTGCAACGATTAAACCACCACCAGCTTGCGCATCCATTACGTAGTCAAAACCTTGTGCTGCCGCAACTTTTTCAATAGCCGTTTTTGCCTTTTCTGAAATAGGAGCGAACAATTCAGCTTGTTTCTTTTGAAATTCTTGTTGTGCTGCTTGTTGAGCCTCACCTATGTTCTTCTCAAAACCTTGAAGTTCAACAGCTCTCTTATCGTTCTCTTCTTTAGATTTAGCTGCTGCTTCATTTTGATACTGAGTAAACTTGTTACGCAATTCAGTCATTGACGCCTGAATATCTGCATTGTAAGTTTCTTGTAATTTCTTAAGCTCAGCTTCTGCGGCCTTCATTTCAGGCATAGCCGATAATAATTGAGTAACATCTATATGAGCTACCTTACTTTGGGCATTTACAAAACTTGTCGTTGCTACGAACAACAATAAGGCTACTACAATTTGTTTTACTTGTTTCATGAGTTAAAATTTAATTCTAATTTGAGTGTTAATTTTTATGGTTGTTAAACCTATTTAAATAGTACCGTTATTATCTTTATTATCGGTATCGCTATTTCTCTCCTTTAACTTTTCTTGTTTCTTAGCTTCACGCTCCTCTAACAATTTTTTTCTTCGCTCCTCGTACGCCTTCTTTCTTTCTTCTCTTAATTTCAACTGCTCAGACCTTATATCTGCCGCACTTTTCTCTCTTGCTTCAGAAGCCTCATTAGCTTTATCTAAACGTTCTTGTAACGCCTCACTAACTTCCTCTGACTCCTCTTCTCCTTCAAAATCATCTAACCTACTTCGGTCATCTAATTTCTTACTTGGTGCACTCACTTTTCTTGTTCGAGCTATACCCCTTAATATCAAATCGCTGATATCATGTCTTTTTTCGGAGTACAACATTACAACATCCGCAGATTTATCAAAAATAAAATCATACTTTTTATTTACACCTATTTTCTGCACCTCATTAAACACTTGATCCTGTATAGGCTGAATAAGCCTTCTTTTTTGCAGAACTAAGTCTCCTTGTGGCCCAAAACGGTCTTGTTGATATTCAATCATTTCCTTTTCAAGAATCTGAATCTCCTCATCTCGTTCTGCAATAAGCTCTGGCGTCAATAATACTTTTTCAGCCATTAAATCTTTCTTCATCTGCTCCACAATACTTTGCTTCTGCTCTATCTCAACTTTCCACCGTTGTACTTTTGCTTCTAACTGCTCGGTAGCATCTCGGTATTCGTCAACGTTTTCTAGGATATACTCCATGTCTACGTAAGCCATTCGCACACCCCTTTGGGCAAAACTCCCGACAGACATAAAGAAGACCGAAACTAATAAAAGAACTTTTGTTTTTGAACTCATTGTTGATATCGATTAATCCTATAGAAAATATCGTGCCAAATTTACTAAAACTTTTAAAATGAAAGGATTAGCATATTACACGATTATTATATTTCAATTAAAATTAAAACTGTTGACCAATAATGAAGTGTGTTTGCCATCCACTTGGACCTTGTCCTACAGATTGTGGTTTAAGATCTTCATCAAACCCGTATCCAAAATCAATACCCAACAAGCCAAATGCTGGCATAAAGATTCGCAGCCCCACCCCGGCCGATCGTTTTAATTGAAACGGATTAAAGTCTTGAAAATTGTTGAATGCGTTACCAGCTTCTAAAAATGCCAGACCATATATAGACGCTGAAGGCTTTAAAGTTAATGGATAACGTAATTCTAATGAGAACTTATTGTAAATCAGAGCACCATCTGGTGAGGTTGCTCCATCAGCGTATGGAGTAATAGATTGATTATCATATCCTCTTAAAGCAACTACATCACGACCATCTAAAGTAAAGTTTCCTAGTCCGTCACCACCAACATAAAATCTTTCAAAAGGAACATTACCAACAGCACTGTTATAGCTACCTAAAAACCCAAATTCTGCATTACTACGTAAAACTAATTTATCAACTAAAGTGGTATACCAGTCACCTTTAAACTTAACTTTATAATATTCTAATAATCTAAATCGTTCTTGATCAATATTCTCTAGCTCTACATTCTCGGCAGATGTTAGCCCCTGAGTATTTTTCTTTCTATCTAACTCTTTTGACCTATTCTGCAACTCTCTATAATCCTTATTACTAAATACTGACCATGGTGGAGTAAATTTTGCTGTAACTTCAAAATTAGACCCACCTCTAGGGAATATACGACCACCATCCGTTGCATTTCTAGAGATTCCAAAAGTATACGCTAACGAATTTGCCTTACCATTACCAAAATTAAAAAGGCCAATATTATAGTTTCTAAAATCATATAACTGATAGCTAAGCGAATGAGAAATAGTAAAGAAATCATCTGGCCATTGCACACGTTTAGCTAAACCAGCCGTAACACCAGTAATTGAGAATTGTTGATCCTTATTAACCTCAATATTACTACTTGTACCATAAGACGCTGCAAATTGCTGAGTTCTTGAAACGCTCAAGTTAAAACGAACTGGTTTTTTACCCCCCAACCATGGCTCTGAAAAGTTTAGGCTATACACCCTGAAGGTTCTACTGGCTTGCAAACGCAATGCAAATGTTTGACCATCACCCATAGGTACTGGCTTATACTTTTCGCCTTTAAATAAATTTTGAATAGAGAAATTGCTAAAAGAAAGCCCTAAAGTACCGATAAAACCACCACCACCATAACCACCTTGTAATTCTATTTGGCTTGATCCTGATTCAACTAAGCTCCATGCTAAATCAACCGTACCCTCATTAGGGTTGGCATTCAAAACATCTGGTGTAATTTGTTCCGCATCGAAAAAGCCTAACTGACCTAATTCACGAATACTTCTAATAATATCTGACTTGTTATACTTTTGACCAGGTCGTGTTCTTAGTTCACGATAAATTACATGATCATTAGTTTTATCATTACCAGAAACCGTTACATGATTTAGAAAAGTTTCTTTACCCTCTATTATTCTAATTTCAAAATCAATAGTATCATTCGCAGCAGATATCTCAACAGGATTTATCGTTGAGAACAAATAACCATTGTTCTGATATAAACTGGTAACATCGGTAGGGTCTGGTTTAGAATTGTCTGCAATTCGCTCTCTCAACAATACGCCATTATAAGTATCACCCTTTTTAACACCTAATACTTGATTCAATTGACGATCAGTATAAACCGTATTCCCAACAAAATCAATATTACCAAAGTAATACTTATCACCTTCTTCAACCTTTATTCGTAGGTCTATATTATTATCGTCAACCTTAATAACAGAATCTGAAATAACCCTAGCATCTCGATAACCATTTTCAGCAAACTTATCTACCAACAATCCTAAATCATCTTCGTAATCTTTTTGTATAAATTTAGATTTCTTCCAAAACCTACCAAACTTTTTCTGTTTGGTGCTTTTTAAAGCTTTTCGAAGTTTTTTATCACCTAATTGCTCATTACCTTCAAATATGATATTACGTATTTTAACTTTATCCCCTTTCTTTACATTAACCACCATACTTTGGGTATTGGTGTCAGAAGTATCTTTAGCGGTAGCTATATTTACTTGGGCATTTAAATATCCTTGCTTCTTGTATTTATTAGCAATGTAATTTTTAGAGTTTGAAATAAGGCTTTCTGTAATTTTCTTACCTTTCTTTAAATCAGTATCCTTAATTAGACCTTCTATTTTCCCTTTTTTAACACCATAAAAAACAACGTTAGTTAACGTTGGGCGTTCTATTATATTCAATTCAAGGAAAACTGTATTATCCTCAATATTGGTTATATAAAATTCAATTTCGCTAAAAAGTTCAAGTCCCCATAATTTTTTGATGACTTCACTAATTTGCTCACCAGGTAAGGTAATAGGTTGACCCACCCTAAGGCCAGTATATGTTTTTACCGTTTGCTCATTATAACTTTGTAACCCTGTAACATCTAAGCCACCAAGAATGTAGCTTTTGCCATCCTCATAGGTTGCATCCTGTGCGGTGGCAATAAGGGTAGTTAATAATAAAAAGGTAGTTAAAATGTGGTTCAAGGATATGAACCTAGTCATATCTTTAAGTGAGTTGTTCGCTAGTTTTTCCAAATCTTCGTTCTCTGTTCTGGTAATTTTTTATGGCTTCTACCAAATGATGTTCCCTAAAATCGGGCCAAAATACATCAATAAAATATAACTCTGCATATGCAATCTGCCATAATAAAAAATTGCTGATCCGATGTTCTCCACTAGTACGGATAAGCAAGTCTACGTCTGGCAAATTGTGCGTGTAAAGATGGTTATTAATAATGGTTTCGTCAATATTTTCAATTGAAATTATATTATTTTTAACTTTGGCACTTATTGCTTTTACTGCAGATTGCAACTCTTCACGAGCGCCGTAACTTAAAGCTAAAGTAAGCGTCATGCCTGTATTTTGCTTAGTTTGACCCATAACCTCAATTAACTCTTTGTAGGCTTTAGATGGTAAAGCAGAAATATTACCTATAGTATTTAAACGTATATTATTTTTGTTAAAAGTTTTAAGTTCTTTCTTCAAAGAAGACACTAATAAGCGCATAAGAGTTTGCACTTCAACCTTTGGTCGATTCCAATTTTCAGTAGAAAATGTATACAAAGTCAAAAAATCGATTCCCAATTGAGCACACTGCTCTACAACAATCTTTACGGTTTTAACCCCGTGCTCGTGACCAAAAACTCTTAATTTACCACGTTCTTTAGCCCACCTACCATTACCGTCCATAATAATAGCAAGATGCTTAGGAACATTTGTTTTATCAATACCGTTTATCTCGTCCATTTTTATTTTACTCAAAACAATCCATACAAGGCTTTCGTCCAAATGTATAGGTTAATGTTAACCCAGAAAAAACATACCAATCATCACTAAAAATATTTCCAAATTGGAATTCTTCAAAGTTTGACCCCTTAGGATTACTGGCATCTAAGTTATCGGTGAAGGTGTACCTAGCACCTATTTCAGCCCCAAAAATAAGAAACTGATTAATACGATACTTAAAACCTGCCGTCATTGGTATAGCTAATGCACCATCTTTTTGTCCGATTTCTTGCAAAATACCTCCATTAAAATATTCATAATCATATCTAAAATAGGTGATACCTGTATATAAATAAGGGGTGAAAGCCGGACCCAATTTATGAAGATTATAATCTACAAAGTTAAACTCAAGACCGACAGAGCCTTCTAAAACAGAATTATCAACCACATAACCTCTTTGCTGCCTTGCTGTAGAACTTGATTTATTATCATCTGCCGTAAACTTACCATACATTAAGCTACCTCGCCATGCATACCTTTTACTAATATTCCATTTAAACAAACCACCAAAAGCTATATCAGAAGGTAAAATATAATTTGTTCTTCCCACATCGCTGATGGTATTAGCCCCACCTAAAAAAACACCTGCCTCATAGGTTTGTGCTTTAAGTCCGCTAAACGAAAAAAGCAATATTAACAACGTTATGTAACGCATAAATTATTATTTACAATTATAACCCATCCCCTTTTAAAAATAGAAAGTGAGATAATTTTCTTGTTCTCAAAAGATAAACAGCTATTAAGGTCATTTATTGTTTAAAACCAGGCTCAATTTCGCCTATCCTCACCCCAAAGCAGCTTATTTCTTAGGGTCTTTAAAAAACTTTCTGAAGTATACTCTATCATTTTAATAGTAAAGGGCGCCTTACTAATCGTAATTTCTTGCCCATTTTCCAATGAGGCAATTCTAGAGTCCAAAGACACCAAATGATTTTCCTCTCGTCCAGATACTTTTAACCTTATTACTGTATCATCCGAAATCACGAGTGGCCGAGCGTTAAGATTATGTGGTGCAATTGGCGTTAAAACCAATGATTTGGCCGTTGGCACAATTACAGGGCCTCCACAACTTAAAGAATACCCTGTAGAACCTGTTGGTGTTGAAATGATTAATCCGTCAGCCCAATACGAAGTTAGATATTCATTATTTAAATACGTTTCTACGGTAATCATCGAGGTAGTGTCTTTTCTACTCACCGTAATTTCGTTAAGCGCAAAATTGAGATCGCCAAATTCAACGTCAAGCTCCTTAGTATTTAATTGAACTAAACTACGCTCAACAATAGTATAAGCCTCTTCTTTAAATTCCTGAACCACTTTTCTAACATCTTCTTTTTTAAAAGTGGAAAGAAAACCTAATCTACCAGTATTTACCCCTACAATGGGAATACCCAAATCTTTAACAAATGTTGTTGCTCTTAAAATTGTACCGTCTCCACCAAAACTAACAAACATATCGAAAGTGGAATTCAGCCCACTAGTCATGGTAAAAGTTGGAAAAATTTCTGAAGATTCTAATTTACTATACAGCTCATAAAAGTCTTTTTCTATAAATACTTCTGAAGGTTCTTTATGCAACTCATCTAATAACTCTACTAGATACTCTATTGCATTATCTTGATATGTTTGACCATATATAGCTACTTTCATACTATACGTTAAGGTATTTATCTAAATAATCTGAACGCTCCTTAAGGTCTTCAAGAAACTGATCATCACTATTACCAAAAAGAATATGATAATTATATCTCCTAAAAGTCTGAACAACCTTATTATAGTTATCAGTAGTGATTTTTAAAGTAACCTGAATAATATCGTTCTGTGTATCGGTAATAAAGCCTCCTATAAGTTTGGCATTATTACTCTCTACAATTTGGGCAATTTGACTGAATGAATAATCTTTAATGCCTGTTGCAACAACCAGAATACTACCCGGATCAGTAAAAAACGGAGTATCAATAAAAACAGTAACTATATCAGTTAGATCATAATAACCTACTACTTCTTCTTTTTCATTCAAAATAGGCAAAAGATTTGCTTCATTTCGAGCAAACGCTTCTAAAATATCAAGCCAATTGGTTTCGCCTCGAACAAAAAAGCTTTGAAGCTCATATCTAAACTCCTCAATTTTAGTGTCTGGAAGCAATGTCTCTGCATCATTTTCTGAGAAAACACCTAAAAATCGCCCTTCCTCTACGACAGCTACATGTGAGTAGGTCGTATCTTGAAAAAAATCTAATACTTTTTCGAAAGTATCCTTTATTTCAAATACAGGAATAGTAGTAATGATATGTTCTTGAATATGCATAGGCTTGATTATAACGCAAAATAACAATTAATAATATCAAAAGGCGTGCCTTATTTGTATTTTTGATGCTCTTAAAAGGTAAATAAGACATAATGACAAAACTTAGCGTTAACGTAAACAAAATAGCAACTCTTAGAAATGCTCGTGGCGGCAATGTGCCTGATTTATTAAAGGTTTCAAGAGATTTAGAAAGCTTTGGAGCACAAGGTATAACCATACACCCAAGACCAGATGAACGTCATATTCGCTATCAAGACGCTAGAGATTTGAAAACTATTGTAAAAACCGAGTTTAATATTGAAGGTAATCCAATTCCAAAATTTATTGATTTAGTACTTGAAGTTAAGCCAGAGCAAGTCACTTTAGTACCAGATTCTATTGAAGCTATAACTTCAAATGCAGGCTGGAACACAATTAAGTATAAAGATTTTTTAACCGATGTCATCAAAACCTTTAAACAAGCAGGCATACGCACCTCTATTTTTGTAGATCCTGATCCGAAAATGATTCGTGGAGCAAAAGAGGTGGGCACAGATCGCATAGAATTGTACACCGAAAGTTATGCTACCGATTACGAACTAAATAAGGAAAAAGCAATACGGCCATTCATTGAGGCAGCAAAGAGCGCCAAAGAATTAGGCCTAGGAATTAACGCAGGCCATGATTTAAGCCTTGACAATATTCAATATTTTGCAAAAAATATACCTAATTTACTAGAGGTATCTATTGGTCATGCCCTAATTAGTGAAGCATTATACTTAGGACTTGACAATGTTGTGAACATGTATTTACATAAATTAAAATGAAGCAAATTTTACATTCGTTAATTTTAGGGGAAGGCAAACCCTTATGCATTTTACATGGATTTTTAGGGATGCTCGACAATTGGAAAACATTAGGTGCATTATACGCTGAAAACGGATTTCAAGTCCACCTGATTGATCAACGCAATCATGGCAAAAGCTTTCATTCTCCCGACTTTGATTATGATATTCTTTCAAATGACTTACTTAATTATATGAATCATCATAAAATTGAAAGCACTATCCTAATAGGTCACTCCATGGGAGGAAAAACGGCTATGCAATTCGCCTGTAGTCATCCCGAAAGAATTAGCAAATTATTAATTGCCGACATTGCACCAAAATTTTATCCTCCGCATCATCAAATAATAATTGATGGCTTAAATGCTATTGATACCCATAATTTAAAATCGCGAAAAGATGCAGACGACCAACTAACAAAGTATATTTCAGATTTTGGCACAAGACAATTTTTACTAAAAAGCCTGTTTAGAAATGAAGACAAAAAACTGTGCTTCAGGTTCAATCTAGAAGTTTTGAGCGAGAAAATGGAAGAAATAGGCGATAACATCAACAGCACGGATCGTTACAACGGCCCTACTCTTTTCTTAAGAGGCGACCGATCTGAATATGTAACGAAAAATGATATTGAAATAATTAGCAGCCATTTTCCAAAAGCTACAGTAGAAACTATTAGCAAGGCAGGTCACTGGCTACACGCAGAAAATCCTGAAGAATTCTTTGAAAAATCTTTAAGCTTTTTCAATAAAACAATAAATTAAAATAATTAATCACATTAAAATCAATAACTATGAAACTAATTCTAAGAATACTTTTAAGCGCTTTATCTGTAATCATTTTAGCAAATGTATTACCCAATGTTTCTGTAGATACTTTTATGACTGCCGTTATAGTAGCCGTTGTTCTAAGTTTACTTAATTTTTTAGTAAAACCCATCTTGGTAATTTTAACACTACCCGTTACCATAGTTACCTTTGGCCTTTTCTTGCTAATTATAAACGCTATAATTATTCTACTTGCCGATAAGCTTATTAACGGTTTTTCGGTTAGCAATATTTGGTGGGCATTGATTTTTAGCCTATTGTTATCCTTTTTACAATCCATCTTTTTTTCCTTACTAAATGACGACAAGTCTTAGTTGCTTTTGATTTGAAATTCAATACTTTAAAAAATTGGTTGACTTTGCAAAATATAGTATTTTTGCATCCCATTTTATACATGCAAATAGATAATAAGGAATGAATATTACGAAAGAGCAGATAGACGATTTAAATGCAGTAGTTAAAGTTGCTATCACAAAAGACGATTACCAAGATAAGGTAGATTCCATTTTAAAGGATTATAAAAAGCAAGCCAATATACCTGGTTTTAGAAAGGGCCAAGTACCAATGGGTCTTATTAAAAAACAATATGGCAAAGCAGTATTGGTTGATGAAGTAAATAAATTGTTGCAAGACAATCTTAACAAATACCTTACCGAAGAAAAATTAGATGTTCTTGGAAATCCACTTCCAAAACAACAAGATAATTTTGACTGGGACCAAGATGAACTAGCTTTTGAATTTGAATTGGGTTTAGCTCCAAACTTTGAGGTTTCATTGAAAACTAAAAAAGCAATAACTCAATACAAGATTGTTGCTGACAAGAAAATGATAGATGAGCAAGTAGAACGTATTCAAAAACAATACGGTAAGCTTGTAAGTAAAGATGTAGTTAGCAAAAATGATGAAGTAAGTGGCACTTTCTCTAACGAAGCTGAAGAAATTGACAACAAGACCATGTTAGAAACCGACAAGCTAAAAAGCAAAAAAGCTTTAGATGCATTGAAAGGTAAAAAAGTTGGTGATGTTATCACTTTAAAAACTAAAGGATTATTCAATGAAGACCATATGCTATCAAGTGCTTTAGGCATTGATAAGCAAAAGGCTGAATCTTTGGATACTGAGGTTACTTTTACAATTTCGGAAATAAATGAAAGAGAAGCTGCTGAGTTGAACCAAGAGTTGTTCGATAAACTTTTTGGACCTGACAGCGTAAAATCTGAGAAGGAATTAAAAGAACGCATTAAGGAAGATTCTGAAAAACAATTCGAGCAGCAGTCTGATCAAAAATTATTGAACGACGTTACAGAATACTTTATTGATAACACCAAATTTGAACTACCGAGCGGTTTCTTAACTAAATGGATTCAGATGACAGGCGAAGAGCCTATCTCTGAAGAGCAAGCAGTTGAAGAGTATGCAAAATCTGAAAAAGGATTACGTTACCAACTTATAGAAGGCAAAATTATTCGCGACAATGAGCTACAGGTACAATTCGATGAGTTAAAAGAATTTTCTAAAGGATTTATTCGTTCACAAATGGCTCAATTTGGTCAATTAGACCCAAAAGAAGAAGAATTAGATAGTATTGCTGCTCGTGTTCTTGGTAACCAAGATGAAGTAAAAAGACTTTCAGAACAATTGATGAGTCAAAAATTATTGAATCTTTACAAAGAAAAAGCAAACCTAAAGACAAAGGAAGTTACCTACGAAAATTTCGTGAAAGAAGTTTACGGATAATTCCAAACAATAAATTAAGTATCTTTACGGTGCCGGAAATGAAATTTTCGGCACCTTTTTTTACTCTAAAAAATAGACATATAATTTATGGATTACGGAAAAGAATTCAAGAATTTCGCTATAAACGATCAAGGTATTAGCAGTACATATTACGACACAATAATGAGCAGCATGTACCCAACAAACATGACGCCTAACATTATTGAAGAAAGGTCTATGAATGTTGTTGCTATGGATGTTTATTCGCGTTTAATGATGGATCGTATCATATTCATGGGTACGGGTATCAATGATCAAGTTGCAAATATCATACAAGCACAATTATTGTTTCTAGCAAGTGTTGACGCTAAAAAAGATATTCAAATTTACATCAACTCGCCAGGAGGTAGTGTATATGCAGGTTTAGGTATTTATGATACTATGCAATTTATTACGCCTGATGTCGCTACCATTTGCACAGGCATGGCCGCTTCAATGGGTGCTGTTTTATTATGCGCTGGTGAAAAAGGAAAACGTAGTGGCTTACAACATTCTCGTGTAATGATCCACCAACCAATGGGCGGTGCTCAAGGCCAAGCTAGTGATATTGAAATTACCGCAAGAGAAATCTTAAAGTTAAAAGAGGAATTATATCAAATCATAGCTCAACACTCTAACACCGATATTGAAAAAGTACGTGACGATAGCGATCGTGATTATTGGATGAAAGCTGACGAAGCCCTTAAGTATGGTATGATTGATGAAATTTTAGTAAGGGATAAGAAATAATTTCGACTACTTGAATCAAATAAATAAATGATTTTTAAACCAAAAACGATTTTCAATCGTTAAGGAATAGAATAGAGAAGTAAGATAATGGCAAAGGAAAATTTAGAATGTTCATTCTGCGGTAGAAAAAAACCAGAAACCAATTTGTTGATTGCAGGTCTTGACGCACACATTTGTGACCGTTGCATAGAGCAGGCTCACGGCATTGTTGCTGAAGAATCAAAACAGACAAAGACAAATGATCTTTCTTCCGAACTAGTCTTAAAAAAGCCTCAAGAGATTAAGGAGTTTTTAGACACCTTTATAATTGGGCAAGAACGAACAAAAAAAGTGATGTCTGTAGCTGTTTATAATCATTACAAAAGATTACTTCAACCATCTTCAAAAGAAGATGACATAGAGATTCAAAAAAGTAATATTATAATGGTTGGGCAAACGGGTACAGGTAAAACCCTAATGGCGAAAACTATTGCGAAATTACTTAATGTACCATTAGCTATAGTTGATGCTACAGTGTTGACCGAAGCTGGTTATGTAGGTGAAGATGTAGAAAGTATTTTAACTCGTCTTTTGCAGGCAGCAGACTACAATCTTGAAAAAGCTGAAAGAGGAATTGTATTTATTGATGAAATAGACAAGATAGCTCGCAAAGGTGACAACCCATCAATAACAAGAGATGTATCTGGTGAAGGGGTACAACAAGGACTTCTAAAATTATTAGAAGGTACCGTAGTCAATGTTCCCCCTAAAGGTGGAAGAAAGCATCCTGATCAAAAATTTATAGAAGTCAATACTGAAAACATACTATTCATTGCAGGTGGAGCATTTGATGGTATTGAACGTGCAATTACAAAACGTTTGAATATGCAAGCTGTAGGTTATAGTGCTTCAAAATCTGACAACTTTTTGGACACTAGCAATATGTTACAATATATAATACCTAGAGATTTAAAAGAATTTGGACTTATACCTGAAATTATTGGTAGACTTCCTGTTCTTACACATATGAATCCGTTAGACAAAAAGACATTAAGAGCTATTTTAACGGAACCTAAAAATGCCATCATCAAACAGTATGAGAAACTGTTTGCAATGGATGATATTACTTTCACAATCACCGAACAAGCATTGGACTATATTGTAGGCAAGGCAATTGAATACAAGCTTGGCGCTAGAGGCTTAAGATCATTATGCGAAGCAATCTTTACGGATGCAATGTTCGAGATGCCTAGCACAGGAGATACAACATTCAAAGTAACGAAGCCTTATGCTGAAGAAAAGTTATCTTACGACACCGTAAAAAAGTTAAAAGCAGTTTCTTAAATATGATCTGAATATTATATATAAAAAAAGCGTGGATAAATATCCACGCTTTTTTTATATTCTAAACCTATATATTATACTAGACCACTTTCTTAATTTGTGGAGCTATTTGTGTTACTTCTTGCAATAAGTCTAAGCACACTTTTTGAATGATTTTCTCATCAGAATAAAGTGTATGCCCATAATTGGAAACCACTTCCATATCGACACCTAATCTATCAGCCCATTCATCACTTGGCTTAAATGGATCATTTTCACCATATACCAATTGAAATGGAACATTTGGCCTTTCATTTTTTAAACGAATTCTTGTAGCCGAAACACTATAAAACGACTTAACAGGCAATCCTTTTTTTGCAGCTTCCCAAACAATCGTTGCTCCTATACTAAAAGCAAGATAATAACATGGTTCTTTCTCTTTTTTCAATAAATGAGAAACAGCTGTATCAATACCACCATCAACAAAGGCACTATGAATATTTTCTTCTGAATGCACTAAAATATCGAGGTTAGCCAATTGTTGGCTATCATAAAAGGTAATATCAAAATACTGTTGAAGATATCCTAAATATGAAGTAATCCACAACCCTTTCTTAGCGCCCCACATATCTGAAACAATCACTAATTTCTGTGCCATAATAATAGTATTTTATAGTTTGGTTAAGTTTTCCTACAGCAAGTTGGATTTTTAGCTTCAGTTAACAACATTTAATTGTTTACTGGCTTAAAAATATCGATGTAGTCCCTTTTAGCGAGAATCTCATACTAAAAAGCAGCCATTCAACTAGCTATCACTTAGCCTCTTAAACCATAGTAAAGTTAATTCAACTATTGAGCCAAAATAAAAGTTTGTTGTGATTTGACTAAAAAAAGGTGTGTATAGAGGTAATTACTTGTTCATTTGTAATAATTCCTCTAAATAATCACGTTTATTGGAAAGTCTTGGTATTTTATGCTGCCCTCCAAGTTTATCATTAGCTTTTAACCAATCATAGAATAAATCTTTACGAGCAATATGCACCAAGGGTAAGTTTAATGTAATATTATTTAATCGTTTTGCCTCGTAATCAGAATTGAGTGATTTCAATGCATTGTCAAATACACCTACAAACGAATTAAAATCTTTTGGCAAGGTTCTAAATTCTATTACCCACTCATGAGCTCCTTTTTCTTTATTAACCATAAAAACAGGTCCGGCAGTATAATCTATAATTTCAGCCTTGGTTTTAGCACAAGCTATTTTTAACGCTTCCTCGGCATTTTCAATAATCAACTCTTCCCCAAAAACATTAATATGATGTTTGGTACGCCCAGTTACCTTTATTCGATACGGACTTTTGGAAGTAAACCTAACTGTATCCCCAATTTTATAGCGCCATAAGCCAGAGTTGGTGGTAATGATAATTGCATAATTTTTTCCTAGTTCAACTTCCCATAACGGAATAGCTTCTTGCTCTAAAGTGCCATAAACATCCATCGGAATAAACTCATAAAAAATACCATAATCTAACATTAGTAAAAGATCCTCCTCATTATTTCTATCTTGAATAGCAAAAAAACCTTCTGAAGCATTATATATTTCGTAATACCTGAAATTTTCATTTGGAAGTATTTTTTTATACTGTTCTTTATAAGGATTAAAGTTTACACCGCCATGAAAGTAAACCTCTAAATTTCCCCATACTTGAAATAAATTCTCCTTACCTGTTTCTTCTAAAACTTTATTCATCAAAACCAACATCCATGATGGAACACCGGCAAGACTAGTAACATTCTCATGCATACTTTCATGAATAATCGCCATCAGCTTACTCTCCCATTCACTCATCAAAGAAACCTTATTACTGGGCGTACTACTGTATTCTGCCCATAATGGCATGTTATCGATAAGAATGGCCGATAAATCCCCAAACAAAGAGCCATTATCCTCATAGAGCTCTTTACTGCCTCCTAAACGCAGGCTTTTACCTGTAAACAATTGCGAATTTTCATTATTGTTTAAATAAAGACAAAGTAAATCTTTGCTTGACTTATAATGGCAATCCTCTAAAGCCTCACTACTAACAGGAATAAACTTACTTTTTGCATTTGTGGTTCCACTACTTTTAGCAAACAACTTCACCTTAGTAGGCCAAAAAAGATTTTGTTCACCTTTTCGAGTACGCTCAATTATTGGTTCAATTTGTTCATAAGATACTATCGGTAAACGTTCTTTAAATGTATTATATGATTCAATAGAATCGAATTCATATTTTCTACCTACTTCAGTGTCTTCTGCAAACTCAAGCAATTGCAATAAAACTTCTTCTTGAACCTCTTCTGGGTACTTTAAAAAAAGTTCTATCTGATGATATCGCTTCTTCAATAACCAAGAGGCAATGGAATTAAATAAAGGAATTGGCATTTATCGGTATCTTTGTGTTGCTAAAAATAGCGTATCTAAGTATCATTTTCAAATTGACTATTCAATAAGCTGACTAAACATGCAATACGAAGGAGTACTAAAAAAAATGCAAACAGAAATAGGTCATCCTATACAATATTATATGTTGTTTGAATCTGATTTTCTAAATGTAAATCAAGTCCTCGATAAAAATTTAAAAATAGAATTTATAAAATTTCAATGTCTAAACTGCGGAAATGACAGACCTATTTACAGACAAGGTTTTTGTAAGACATGTTTCTTTGAAATACCATCTGCTGGAGATTGGATAATGCGTCCAGAATTGAGCACAGCCCATTTAGACCAAGAAGATAGAGATTTAGTGTATGAGAAAAAAGTGCAATTACAACCACACATCGTCTATTTAGCCAATTCAAGTAATGTTAAAGTTGGTGTTACCAGAAAAGGCCAAATACCCACAAGGTGGATTGACCAAGGTGCACATGAAGCTATTGAAATCGTAGAAGTACCCAACAGGTATCTTGCAGGCATTACAGAAGTTGCCTTAAAAAATCATGTTGGTGACAAAACTAATTGGCGTACTATGCTGACCAATAACGTTGTAGATGAGAACCTTATAGAATGGCGCGAAAAATTAAAACAATACATTCCAGAAGAAGCACTTCCTTATTATTTAGACAATAAAAGTGAAACCCAGATGGAGTTCCCTGTATTGCAATATCCGAGTAAAGTAAAAAGTCTTAACCTTGATAAAACATCTTTATTTGAAGGTAAATTAAAAGGAATAAAAGGGCAGTATCTAATATTCGAAGACAACACCGTATTTAATATTAGAGGCAGTGAGGGTTATTATGTAGGCCTAACAGTTAATTAACTGTATCCTTTTTCTTTTTACCTAGCAAACCACCTAAGATATCTTTCGCTTTTTCTTTTACCACTTCCTTTTCGTTTTTAACAGGAACTGAGTCTTTCTTAACAGTTGCACTATCGCTTGGTTTTTTAGTAGCAAGTATTCCGCCTAAAATGTCCTTAGCCTTTTGTTTATTCGAAGTTGTATCTTTTTTAATTGAATCTGATTTAGTTTGATTACCACTTAAAATACTACCTATTAAATCTTTAGCCTTATCGGTACCTTTATTAATAAGTTTCTGCTTTTCTACCTCAATCAATTTTGTCGTTAGTTCTTTTACTCCTGAAGTTAAATCTGTAGTTACTTGCGGACTATTATATAATCCTCCAATATTAGCAATAACAGGTATTTTCAAATCTGTCAATGCGGTGTCATCAATTTTAGCTATTAATTTAGTGATTTCAGAACCTAGATATTTAGCAGGCACCTGCATCGTGGCCTTGTAGTTCAATTTTTTATCGAATGTATGGCTACCATCAATATTTATGGAAATATCCTTATAATTAATCGTAAATGGCTTTACAGTAACTATACCATCTTTAAATGAAAGTGATGTTTTTAAGTCTTTTAGGTTTAGTTGTTTTAAATCAATAAAATTCAACTTAGAAACAAGCGAATTCAATACTGGTGATGATTCCGTACTAATTTCATCAGTCATTAAATCTGCGAACAGATCTCCACTCAAGGATAAAAGATCAGGCAATAAATCATCGGTTAAATTACCAGACAACGAAATGTCAGAAGTTAGTTTTCCTTTTAATATTTGCGCTATTGGTGCAATGGTTTGAAACAATTCAATAGAATTGAACGTTTCTTGAATACCTAATTGATTTAAGTCTAATTTCATGGCAAAAGTCGGAATCTCATTTTTGGTAGATACTTCTCCATTAAAAGACATTTTACCTCCGAACAAACCAGAAGACATGTTACTTAACGTAGCAGTTTCGTCTTTTATCTTTAGAACACCAGTAACATCACTTAAAACAATATCATCATACATTACTTGTTTGGCGTTGGCATTTATGGTTGCATCAAGAAATGATGGAATTTTAATTTTTTCCGGTTGAACCGTACCACCACCTTCACCATTACTAGTAGTAGATGTGGTTTCAGTTTCAGCGACCATAAAATCATTTAAAGCAAACCGCTCAGATTTTAAATTAAAATTCCCTTCAACCTTTTCGTCATTAAACATAAACCCTAAAAGGTTGTTAATAGTACCCGTTACGTCAAAATCAGTTTTACCTGTTGTACCATTTAAACTATTTAACGTAACTGTTTTCGGATTGAAAGTTAAACTTGCCTTAGTAAATTTAACGGGGTTCGCCAGTTCTTCAGAATTATATTCAAAATTCGCAACACTTAAATCACCGGTAGTGTTCGTTTTCTCATATTGCTTTTTTTCAACAGAAGCCATATCGAAAACTGTTGTAATATCTGCTTTTAAAAGACCTTTTAAATCATAACCGGCCGGCACAGGGTATGCTTTTGAAATATTAGCCAAGTTCATCACCCCGTCTACATGAGCCTTTACTTTAGTATTACCCATAAGCTCGGTAATATTAGACGTAAGATTAAACTTGTCTTCATCAATCATAAATGAAGCTTTATTTATATCTACATAGGTATCTTCTGTAATACCAGTTTTGTTATTTAATTGAATATCAAAAAAGACATTACGCACAGCTTTAGGTAAATCTGGATATTTGAAAGATGCATTATCCGATTTAATTTCAATATTAAATTTAGGAATGTGAGTATCGTCTATAATACCGTTAAAATTACCATTTACAATAAAATCACCCGTGGTAGTAACATTTTCAATATTCTTAGAATATATTTCTGGCATAACGCCCAAAAAGTTTTTAAAATCTGAAGAAGGGGTTTTAAAGGTTAAATCTATTACTTGATTTTCATCATTCACAACAACAAAACCATCAAATACTAAAGGAAGCTGATTAACTAGAGCTTCGTTCTTTAAAAAGGAATATTTGTTTTGGTTTAAATCTATGCCTATTAAAGCATCTAATTTCACCTTGTTTTTATTCAGATAATTTACACTATCCATTTCAAACGAAACCAAAGCATCGGTATGTGTGTCTAACACTGAAGTTGCTAGAGATAAATCGCCTGTTCCTTTATGTTGAAAATCATCTAACTTTAAAGTTATACCCATTGACTTATCTGTATAATAAATTCTAGAGTTTGAAATCTCATATGATTGTAAATCAAAAGAGAAACCTTCGGCACTATTAGGTTCTTCAACCGTTGTGTTTTCTGAAACTACTGTGATATCATAATTGGCATTCTCATTTTTATCAAAGACTACATTCAACAATGCACCGTCTAAATAAATATTATTAATAGCAATCGCATCTTCAGTGCCTTTAAACAATTGCATAATGCCCATAGTTAAATCTAGCGTATTGGCCTTAAACAAAGTATCTCCCTCAAAAGGAGCTTTATTGATTAAAACCACATTTTTAAATTTCACCTCTGCATTAGGAAAACTGCTAAATAAACTCAAATTTGCATCTGAGAAATCTAGTGTAGCATTCACATTATTATTGACATTATTTTTTATAATATCACCAATTTTTGCCTCTAAGAAAAAAGGCGCGGCAATTAGCACTGCTATTATCAACAATAGAATTACACCTACAATTTTCAATATTTTCTTACCCATGGTATATTTTTATACTATTTTATTTAAACTATTATTCTATTAGATCTAAGTCCAATTCTTCATTTGGCTTTAGATTAAAACGTTTTCTCATTATATATACGAAGAAATAGAGAAAAGGAGTGTCAAAGAATGCTATAAAAATCTTAAAAATAAATCCGCTTACCACTAGTCCGAAAAATAGTTCCCATGGTAGTACTTTGAAGACACATAACAGTCCCACAACGGTAAACGTGTCTAGAAATTGCGAAAGAAATGTAGAAAAATTATTACGCAACCATAGATACTTTCCTTTGGTCAATTTTTTCCAAAAATGATAAATTGCAACATCGACATATTGCGCTAATAAATAGGCAATCATTGAAGCTAAAACAGCAATGGGCGATAAAGCAAAAATCTGAGTAAACGTTTGGTCACCTATTGGTGAAGTGGGTATTGCAGGAGCCACTTCTGCCAACAAAATAATACCCATAGAAAAGAAAGAGGCAAAAATACCGGCAGTGACTATCTGATTTGCCATTTTTCTGCCATATATTTCAGAAATAAGGTCAGTGATTAAAAAGGTTATAGGATAAGGCAAAATTCCTACCGAAACCTCAAAAAGCGAAACTCCAAATACCGTAAAATCACCAAAAGGATTCCAATAAAAAAATTTTTGAAAAATAAGATTCGATACTACTAAGGAGGTAATAAACAGTGCCCCTAAATATAAATAAATACGTTGTGCTAGTTTCCTATCCTTTAACGTCATCGTTTATTTGATATCCAAAGCAAAAGGCATTCTTGCCTGTATGCCTTTTTGTTCTTTGAAAGACTTTAACTCTTTAAGAATCATATAAGCTTCATCGCCAATTTCATTTTTCAGCAGATTATCTTTTAATTGCAAACTAGCGCCTTCTAAATCTTCCATAAAGCGCTCAAAGCCACTTTTATATCTAGGAAATTTTTTAACACTATAAGACTTTAAAGAAGCGATTTCCGCAGCCGCAGAAATAGCGTCATCTAAATTCCCTAATTCGTCTACCAAACCTATTTCCAAAGCCTCAGTACCGCTCCAAACGCGACCTTGAGCAACACTATCTACTTGTGCCATGGTCATATTACGACCTTCAGATACACGTTGTAAAAATGTTTGGTACGTATCTTCAATACTCTCTTGAATTTGATTTTTAAAACTCTCTTGCATCGGTTCAAACAAAGAATAATCAATGGCATTCTTATTGGTACCAACCTGTTCTGCATTTATTCCAATATTATCAGCCAATTCTGTTATATTCGGTACAGTACCAAAAACACCAATTGAACCAGTAATTGTAGTTGGCTCAGCAAATATCTTATCTGCACCTGCAGCTATATAATAACCACCAGATGCTGCTACGTTACCCATAGAGACAATAACTGGCTTTACTTTTTTAGTAAGCGCTACTTCCCTCCAAATAATATCTGAAGTCAAAGCACTACCGCCCGGTGAATTAACTCTTAATACAATTGCCTTAACACTTTCATCTTCCCTTGCCTTAATTAAAGCCTCATTAATAATTCCCTGTCCTATAATATTTGGTCCACCTTCCCCATAAAAAATTTCTCCTTGAGCAAAGACAACCGCAATCTTATCATCACCAGATTTCAATGTTTTCTTATTGGAGTATTTCACATAATCATCTAATGTGCTAATATTAATCTTATCCTCTTTTTTTATATCTAAGGCATTAGACAATTTATTTTCATATTCATCGTAAAAAACAATATCATCTACAAGCCCCGATTTTTTTGCATATTTAGGTGTTCTACCACCTAAGGTGTCAGCTATACTATTTAAATCAGATGCTGAAATGCCTCTTGTATTTGAAATATCGGTCACCATAGAATTCCACAGCGATTGAAGTAATGAAGTCAACTGACTTCTATTTGCCTCACTCATGTTATTCTCTAAGTAAGGTTCTACCGCGCTTTTATACTTACCATGGCGAATCACCTCCATTTTAACACCCGATTTTTCCTGTAATTCTTTGAAATAAAGCACTTCAGTAGATAATCCTTTAAAATCTAACACGCCCACAGGGTTCATAAAAATTGAATCTGCCACACTTGCCAAATAATAATCGCGCTGCATATAAAAATCTGCATAGGCATAAATAAACTTACCATCAGACTTAAAGTCTTCTAACGCCCCTCTAATTGCTTGTGTTTGCGCCAAGCCAGCAATAATAAAGTTGTTATTAATACTAATACCTTTTATACGTTGATCATTTTTAGCTACTTCAATAGCATGCAAAATTTCATCTAAACCTTGAGACTGTTCAAAAATACCAGCAAATGGATCAAGCTCATTTGTTCCCGTATAATCTGAAATAGGACGCTGTAACTGAAGCTCTAATATTGAATTGCTTTTCACCGCAACAGTATCTTCGCCACTACTTACAAGCGTGACAAATATTAAAAACATAACAAATAAGATTCCGAATGCGAATAGGGAACCCAAAATAGAGGCTAAAAAATTTCTCAAAAAATTCATGCAAATCTTTCTTTTAAATAGTTAACAAAGATAACTAATGTGAATATGTTTTAGTTATTTTGTCCCAATATTATGGGAGTGTACAAAACAGCATATTTATCTATTGGAAGTAATTTAGGAAACAGGGAACTTCTATTACAAAAAGCTATTTTCGAAATAGGAAAGAAAGCCGGAGAAATTAGACAGGTCTCCGCTATTTATGAAGCACCTTCATGGGGTTTTGAAGCAGAAGATTTTTTAAATGCATGCTTAGAAATTCAAACATTATTAACACCAGAAAACCTGTTAGCTACAATTATAGAAATTGAAGCAAACTTTGGTAGACTAAGAAATAATAGTGAAGGCTATCAAAGCAGAACACTCGACATTGACATTATCTACTATGAAAAGGAAGTTATTAGAACACCGAGTTTAACCATACCGCATCCTAAACTTCAAGACCGTAAATTTATTTTAAAGCCTTTGGCAGATATCTCGCCACAATTCTATCACCCCATTTTTAATAAGGACACAAGAAATCTATTACAAGAATGCAAAGATAAAAGCATCCTTACTAAAAGAACCATAAAACTCTTCATAAACCGACATTCACTTTTTGCCAGTTTTAATTATTTGGCTATTGAAGGTAACATTGGAGCTGGTAAAACAACCTTAGCAACAAAAATTTCTGATGATTTTAATGCCAAATTAATATTGGAAAGATTTGCTGAAAATCCGTTTCTACCTAGTTTTTATGAGGACCAAGCTAGGTATGCTTTTCCGCTAGAGATGTCTTTTTTGGCCGATCGCTATCAACAATTTACAGAAGACACAAATCAGCTTGACCTCTTTAAAAGTTTTATGGTGAGCGATTATGACATTTACAAATCATTAATTTTCGCAAAGGTCACCTTGCAGCAAAACGAATTTGAGCTTTACCGCAAAGTTTTCAATTTCATGTACAAGGAGGTTAAAAAACCAAGAATATACGTTTATCTGTACCAAACCACAGAACGACTTTTAGAGCAAATAAAAAAGCGTGGTAGAGATTATGAGCAAAATATTGAACTCTCTTACCTTGAACGAATAAATAGAGGTTATTTTGACTTTCTAAAGACCTATCCTAAAGAAAATCAACTAGTTATAGATGTAAGTAATTTAGATTTCGTGAGCCATAATAGAGATTATGAAACTATTTTAACTAAGATTGAAGATTTCGCATTATCATCACTATAACGCAATATATTGTGTTATTTCTTGCGTAAATGAAAAGGATTTACTTTATTGTACCAGCATAAGTGCAACTAACTAACTCAAACTATACTTGAAAACCTGGTCAATGATCAGGTTTTTTTATGCATTTAATTTATTCCAGCAATCCCAAACTACAACACCAACACTTACCGAAATATTTAAAGAGTGCTTTGTTCCAAACTGGGGAATTTCTAAAATCTCATCACTTGCTGAAACAACATTTTGTGCAACACCTTTCACTTCGTTACCAAAGATCAAAACCTGTTTTTCATCCTTCGCGGGAATATATTTATTTAATTGAGTCGCATTCTCAGCTTGTTCTACCGATATCACATGACACCCTTCAGTTTTTAACTTCTCAACTAAATCAATAGTCTCAGGCACATACTCCCAATCAACACTTTCGGTAGCTCCCAAAGCAGTTTTATGAATATCTTTATGAGGAGGCGTAGCGGTTATGCCGCACAAGTATATTTTTTCAACCAAAAAAGCGTCTGCTGTTCTAAAAACCGAACCTATATTATTCAAACTACGAATATTGTCTAAAACAATAATTATCGGAGTCTTACCAGCAAGTTTAAATTCTTCTACACCCTTTCTATCAAGCTCCTCATTTCGTAGTTTCCTCATGCTTTTATTTAATTTTTAGCAGCAAATTAATATGATAAACTTATCCGCAAATATCAACAATGATTTAAAATCGATGGATAAAATCATACTTTCGTATAGATACAAAATTAATGAGATAAAGATAAAGTGGCGGATAAAAGCAAGATAAAAAAGGTAACCCCTTTAATGAAGCAATACAATACCATCAAGACCAAATATCCTGATGCGTTATTGCTTTTTCGAGTAGGTGATTTTTACGAAACTTTTGGTGAAGATGCCGTTAAGGCTTCTCGTATTTTAGGAATCATTCTTACTAATAGAAATAATGGTGGTGAACGAACAGAATTAGCCGGATTTCCCCATCATTCATTAAACACTTATTTACCGAAATTAGTAAAGGCAGGGCTACGTGTTGCGATTTGCGATCAGCTAGAAGACCCTAAACAAACCAAAACGATTGTTAAGAGAGGAGTTACTGAATTGGTAACCCCGGGAGTGGCGATGAATGATGATATACTTCATTCAAAGACTAATAATTTTCTCTGTGCAATTCATTTTGGAAGAAAAAAAATTGGAATTTCTTTAGTTGATATATCTACAGGTGAATTTTTAACATCGGAAGGTGGTGAAGAACAAATCGATAAACTATTACAGAATTTTTCCCCTAATGAAATTTTAATCTCTAAAGCCCATAAAAAAGAATTTACCGAAGTATTTGGCAAAAACCATCATTTATTTTATTTAGAAGATTGGGTATTTCAAGAAGATTATGCTTTAGAAAACCTTAATTCACACTTCAACACCAAAACATTAAAAGGCTTTGGAGTTGATCATTTAAAATATGGTGTTATTGCATCTGGTGTTATATTACATTATTTAGGAGAAACGCAGCATCGCCAATTACAGCATATTACAAAATTGCAGCGAATCGTCGAAGATGATTATATATGGATGGATAGGTTCACTATAAGAAATTTAGAACTATACCATTCAACAAATGTAAATGCTGTCACTCTTTTAGATGTCATTGACAAAACTATCTCCCCAATGGGAGGGCGAATGATAAAGCGATGGCTTGCTTTACCACTTAAAAATCTAGAAAAAATAAAACGGAGGCAACAAATAGTTTCTTTTTTATATAACGAAGACGTAGTTCTAGAAAAATTTCAGCACCACATTAAACAGATGGGCGATTTAGAACGCTTAATCTCTAAAGTTGCAACAGGTAAAGTCAACCCTAAAGAAGTTGTACAACTTAAAAATTCACTTGAAGCTTTAATACCAATTAAGCAATTAGCAACAGCTTCTAAAAATGAATCTTTAGCGTTAACTGGAGACCAAATACAATCTTGCGACTTATTAAGAGAAAAAATAAAAGAAATGCTAAGTGAAGAGGCGCCTGTTAATATTTTAAAGGGTAGTACCATCGCAAAAGGTTTTTCTGAAGAATTAGATGAACTTAGAGGGTTGGCAACGTCTGGTAAAAATTATTTAAACAGCATGCTAGAGAGAGAGACTGCCGCAACCGGCATAACCTCACTTAAAATTGCTTCTAACAATGTTTTTGGGTATTACATTGAAGTAAGAAATACGCATAAAGACAAAGTACCAGATACTTGGACACGTAAGCAGACCTTGGTCAATGCAGAACGCTACATTACAGATGAATTAAAAGAATATGAAGCAAAAATACTAGGAGCAGAAGATCGCATCTCAACATTAGAGCAACAACTATTTTCGCAGTTGGTCGTTTGGATGCAGGAATATATTTCCCCAGTTCAAAACAATGCACACCTAATAGCACAACTTGACTGTCTTTGTGGATTTGCTCAATTGGCTAAAGAAAATTCATATAACTGCCCAGAGCTTAATGATTCAACTGATTTGCAAATTACCGATGGAAGGCATCCTGTTATTGAAAAACAACTGCCTTTAGGTGAGCAATATATCGCTAACAACTTGCAATTAGATAGATCTAACCAGCAGTTCATAATGATTACCGGACCGAACATGAGTGGTAAATCGGCATTATTAAGACAAACAGCTTTAATTGTACTACTTGCACAAATGGGAAGTTTTGTGCCTGCTGAAAGTGCTAAAATAGGGGTCGTTGATAAAATATTCACCCGTGTTGGTGCCAGCGATAATATTTCGATGGGCGAATCGACCTTTATGGTTGAAATGAACGAAACGGCGTCAATACTTAATAACCTATCAGAACGTAGTTTGGTTTTATTAGATGAAATAGGAAGAGGAACCAGCACTTACGATGGTATTTCAATTGCCTGGGCCATTTCAGAATATCTACATGAGCACCCAGCCAGGGCAAAAACGATGTTTGCTACACATTACCACGAACTTAATGAAATGACGAACACGTTTAATCGTATTAAGAATTTCAATGTAGCCATCAAAGAATTGAAAGATACCGTTCTATTTCTTAGAAAATTAGTTCCTGGCGGCAGTGAGCATAGTTTTGGTATTCACGTTGCAAAAATGGCAGGCATGCCACAACAAGTAATTCAAAAAGCGAATAAGATTTTAAAAAAGTTGGAAAATAAGCACGTTAACCAAGAAATTGGTGATCAACTTAAAACCAATTCAAACGAAATGCAATTGAGTTTTTTCAACTTAGATGATCCTTTATTAGAAGAAATAAAGGAAGAAATCACACATTTAGACATTGACACCCTTACTCCAGTAGAGGCATTAATGAAGTTAAATGAAATTAAAAGGCTGTTAACCAAGGACAAGAAGGCGACCTCATAAATTTTTTTATTCTTTTGCTCATTTTTACTTTGGTTTTTACAGAATTGTATTAAATTTGCACCCGCATCTTTTAAGAGATGCACGTTCTTTAAAATTGCGAAAGTAGCTCAGGGGTAGAGCATCACCTTGCCAAGGTGGAGGTCGCGGGTTCGAATCCCGTTTTTCGCTCAGAAAATGTTGCTAGCCAGCATTTTTTATTCAAATGCCAAATATGCTCGAGTGGTGGAATTGGTAGACACGCCGGACTTAAAATCCTGTGACCATCTGGTCGTGCGGGTTCAAGTCCCGCCTCGAGTACAAAGGGAAAGCCAAGGATTCAATTCCTTGGCTTTTTTATTAGAGGTACAACATAGGTACAACAAATTATATTTTCACCGTCGTATTATTTAGGAAAAATAGATAACAGATAGGTCTGGCTAAATCTATTCTACTTCATTTTTATATTTTTCAATTAATCTTTATAAAATTAAAGCTCAAAAGTTATTTTAGTTGCACCTAAAATAAATCGTTTTGTATCTTTTTTCTCCCTATCCACAAAGAAGCACCCGATAGGGTGCAATATCCGATAATGGATTCTCTTAAATGATTTCTAAAACGAATGTCCTTTACCCTTGTACTTGGAATAATCCGTAAGTTCATCCTTGAAGCCGTTATAGACCTCTTCCTGTCCTTTGCCCCTGCTGCCCAATAAAGAGGTTATAGCATAAACTCCTTTGCGCAACAACCGATTTTGCTCGTAGCCAGCTTTTCTATTCATTAGCTGTTCCATACTTTTCCGAAGTCCGCTGTCCATATGGTGGTGAACGGTTTCCGAATGTAGGTTCGGGTAAATTCTGTCCTCCGTTAATAGATAGGAGACCTTGTCGTATAGCCCCCTTTCCATCAGATGACCTGCCCATAAATTCTTTAGATCGTTCCTGCCGTCTTTGACCAGCCCATTTATAATATTCTCTTGATTCCTTACTATTTCGTTTACATCAGGTATGGAATTCAGATAAAGGCTCGTTCTTTTCGGCAACGGGTAACTTGTCCGGTCGTGCGTATAAATGGATTTTATCTCGAATCCATCTTTGTCCTTTACGAAATAGAAACCCTTGGCGTTGAAAAGGGCGATATAGTCCTTCGGGGATTTCTCAAAGGGCGCGTGCATCCGTTCGGCATGTTTTAGATAGGAGCCCAAAGCAATAGTTTCATATTGTAGTTTGTAATTCGGTGCCATTGCTTCATAAAGCTTTGGAAAGATCATTGGTAGGAACATGGCCGATGCAGTCAGCTTGGAACTGTTTTCGGAAGTTAGATTCGATAACATTTCCAGCATCAGATGGTTCTGGCGTACGAATCCCGAGGATACATATTTTTCCGTTTCCTTTGGAAAAGGTAGATGGTCCAATTTTACGGGTACGGTATGCCTGTTGGAATTCGTAAAGGACAACTTGTTGTCATGATACTTCACGCCCAAAGCTTGGAACAGAAGACGAACGTTCCCCTGTTCCGTGCCTACATTGAAAATACCCTTTTCCAAGACCTTACCGATAAGCTTGAACTTGTTCTCCAAGGTTTCCTTTTCCTTTTTTGTTTCAAGTTCATACAATCTTTCCCTGACAATCGGAAAAGCATTTTCTACCGCTTTCCTGAATTCAACCTTTTGAGCTCTTGGGATATAACGTTCCAAGAATCTGTAATTCTTCGATGACTCCAAGTTTTTGATGATATCACCGAATTTCTTGGTCATGATATGTTCCGAAAGCAGTCCTTCTGGTTTAGGGTATTTCAGATAGGAGGTTATCAATGCTTCTTTTATCGCTTTTTCGAATTCCAATTTGAACTGTTTGCTCTCGGTATCGATCCGCGTTGGCTCGTTACCGTTATCGAAAATATCGGTGCGGTTTTGCATACGTATATTTTTGCTCAGCTCCCTAGCCTTGAAAACATATCCCGATTTGTCATAGATGGTAAATCCCTCGGTAACCTCTTCCTCTTTGTCCAGCTTGATTTCGATTTCCTGATATTCCTTTAGCACATCTTCAATCTCCTCCGGACGGATAGTTTGAAAAAGGTCATAGGTAGTCTCTATCTGTTTCAAGAGACGTTTCCGGTGCATCGGCAACAATTTCGACTTGGAATGGATATCGAATACCTTTTGCAATTTTGGTCCGCTTAGATTGCGGTGTACCTCACATCCATTAATGAAATTTGTCCGGTATCCTTTTTGGTTGTTCAGTCCGTATTTGACGCCTGCCCTTCCCGATTCGTTTTTAGTGGTCTTTACTTCGATATGATAAGGCTTGACCAGTCTTGCCAGTTCCTCGAAACTGCGTACTTTGTATTTTTGGTTAATACTGTTCAGCACGTCCTGCAGATAGAACTTCGTCCCTTGGCTATCGTCCATGCCGAACCGTAGCTCGGGCGATCTAAGTAATGGAAGTTTTCTTTCCTGTTTTGTAGTCGGTGCCGGGGATAGTCCGAACTTCTTTTCTAGATATTGCCGTGTCGCCATGCTCCTCCTGTGGCTATTGAAGATGTTCAGCACCTTTCCGGCTTCGTCCACATTGGTCGTTACGATATGGACATGCTCGTGCCCGGTTTCGCTGTGCCTTACCACGACATAGGGCTGTTCGCCGTAGCCCATGTTATCCATGTATTCTGTGGACATTTTATGGAAAATCGCGTCGTCAAGATGCTCCCCATGGGGAAGGTTCAGGCTGATGTGTGCATAGCGGTTCTTGGTGGCATTGCGCTGCCCTTGAAAATGCAGTACGCTCCCGAAGAACTTTTGTGAGATGTCCTCCGAGCACATGTTCCCGTACCCGAGTATGCGCATTCCTACTTTGCCGAAAACATAGTTCAATGTTCCTTGGCAGCTTTCCCCATAAATGATACTTCCGATCATTGCGATTGTTTTTCCATCGTAATTTCGATAAGCGTGTACAGCAGTTCGTTGGACTTTTTTATTTCCGGTTCGAGGTTCGAATTCGGGCTTCTCAGGTTCTTGTGGTGGGCCAGCTTGACCAATTGGTTGATGTTGTTGCCTATCCTGTTGATTCGGTAGGCGAGGTCCGAAGTGTCGGGGAGCCCGTCCTTTTCCTCCGATTCCCTGTCCAGGGCCAATCTTCTCAGCAACGGACTTAGTACGCCCCTTTCGGTTATATCCAGATGATGGGATTCGCAGATCGCCCTCAATCTATCGTATTCGCCATCGTTGAACCGTAGCATTACGTTGTGGCACCGCTTACTTTTCCCGAGTCTCTTTCGGCCTCTTTTTCGTTGTTCCATTATACCCTTGTTTTATGGCAAACACTTCGCAAGAAGTAGACAGTTCTAAGTTACTTAGAATACACCTTGCTATCCGTTACACGGATAAATATAATAGATAAATTAAGATTACAACTATCTTATAATCAGTATTTTATGACATAAGACCATATCGGTACATATGGGATCATATGGGGCCGGACCAACAATTTATATGGTCTTATCCGGTATTTGGGAATCATATAACTATCAAAAAAATTGTGGTCAGGGAGAGAAAGGTCGAGCGGCCTTTTCGCCGCTTGTGCTTTTGTGCGGCTCCGAGGGGGTCGGGCAGAACTGGAACGGAAATACTTGCGCTTCGGACCGGCGAAGCGTGTCCGGTGGGGAGGATCGGAGTGGAAAGGTTGCACGACTTCCGCAGGGGCTTGGGGAATACATATCATGGAAAATTAGCTGCTCAATACAAAATTGGCATTGATTCTTTATTTAGAGATAGTCCCAATTTTTAAGGTTTACAGTAGAGTAAAATAAGTTAAATGGCTAATTCTTTTTATCAAAATGATAAAGGAGTATCTGGTACATAGGAACAAGATCGGAAAAGTTGATTTAGCTAATGGGGTATCACATTTTGTGATACCCATGATTTTTATGCTGGAATATATTTAACAATTTGTAGTTTATACTGGAATATATTTAGCTAATAAATTAATATCAGTGTTTTATTAAAAAATTATTAGGCATTGGTATACTGGAAAATATTTTACTTAAACTTCATCATAGTGGAAAATATTTTGCAATTTTACATTTAAACCGATTATAATGGAAAAAAATACGCCTTTACACCTGCAAGAAATCATTTATGGCTCTCCAAACTCGGTCATTTCGCGAAGGATATCTAAATGGGAAGATGATCGTATCATTCGCAAAATTGCTTCAAGGATCTATACCTCAAATCTAGAAGATACTCCTGAAGATATCATACGACGAAATATATTCCCAATTCTTGGAAATCTATATCCAGGTGCCATTTTAAGCCATCGCTCGGCATTTGAGTTCGCTCCTACAGTTAGTGGCCAAATCTTCGTGACCTATAAATACACTAAAAAGGTACAACTTCCGGGAATTGTAATACGTTTTTTAGAAGGTCCGAAAGCAATCAAGGGGGACACTTCTTTTTCGGGAGCATTGATGGTATCGCAAAGGGAGCGTGCTTTGCTTGAAAACCTTCAAGTATCAAGACAAACAGGTGGCGATTCAAAAACACTTGCCTTTCCACAAATTGAGGAGAAACTGGAGAAAATCGTTCGTGTTAATGGTGAAGAGGAACTCAATCAGGTTCGTGATCGTGCTAGGGAGATTTCTAAAGAGTTGGGATTGGAGACAGCGTTCGAAAAACTCAATAGGGTTATAAGTGCCTTATTGACCACAAGACCGGCAAAAGAATTGAAATCATCCTTGGCTAAAGCACGTGCAATCGGTAATCCTTATGACCCAACCCGTGTACAACTATTCGAACTACTTTTTAGGGAACTGAAACAACAAGAGTTCAAATACCGCAAAGAACAGAATACGACAACAGAGGCATATCGGAATTTTGCATTCTATGAAAGTTACTTTTCCAACTACATAGAAGGTACCGTTTTTGAGATCGGTGAAGCGAAACAGGTAATTGCCACCCAACAACCCATACCATCAAGAAACGAGGATTCACATGATGTTCTGGGCACCTACCAGTTGGTTTCCAATAAGCGCGAAATGAAGATTGTTCCATACTCCGGGGAGAATTTTATTGAAATACTTAAATACCGTCACGCTATATTACTCAGCGCCCGTACCGACAAAAAACCTGGAAAGTTCAAGGACAAGAACAATCAGGCCGGGGATACTTCCTTTGTCGATATGGAGCTTGTGCGAGGTACGTTGTTACAGAGTTTTGACTTTTACAAGGCGCTGATACATCCTTTTTCAAAGGCGGCCTATATGATGTTCGTCGTAAGCGAGGTACATCCTTTTTTAGATGGCAATGGCCGTATGGCACGTGTGATGATGAATGCCGAACTATCGACCGCAGATCAGACAAAAATTATTGTTCCCACCGTGTACCGTGAAGACTATTTGGGAGGGTTGAGAAGGTTGACAAGAAATAACGACCCAAAAGTCTATATAAGAATGTTGGAACGTGCCCATGCCTTTAGCCATACTATTTCAGGAAACGATATGGATGCCATGGAAGATGTTATTCGCGCAAGCAACGCTTTTAAGGAAAGTATTGAAGGGGTCTTAAAAATTGTAGAATCATAGACCAAGAATATTTATTCTTCAGAAAAGGAAAATTCTTTTAAATGCATAATGTCCTTTTTAACCTAAAAGGGCATTATAATTCTTTAATTTTTCGCATTCAAAGGCGTTAATCAAAATCCTTGACATACTTCGGAAAAGTCCCGGCCGCTGTCCTATCGTCTTCGGTAACGGAGAATTTTACTATGACCACGTCAATATTGGTGTAAAATCTTTCTAGCATTATGAATTCAAGGAACTTGAAAACGTTCATCTCAGACATATTTATATCTAACAAATTCTGGGTATAATTTGATGTGGGCTGTTTTGAGTATAATTTATAAACATTAAATAACGTGCTTTTATAAAAAAAAAGGAGTAATTCCCCATATCAAAAAAGCAATTTTTTGCAATATAAAATGAAAAATAGAAACTATTGATACTTACTTAAACGCTTGTTTTTAACTAATAATAAGCAGCAGCACATGGTCAATTAATCATAATTGGCCTTGAATTTAAAAGGGAATAGAATCTATTTAATAAAAAAATTCGTAATTTATTTTCTCTTAATAGAATATAGTATGCATTTATTGTTCTTTATACACGGCACAAAAAATTAATTCATAGAATGAAGCAGTCTCAGTTGACAAATATCTTTTTAGATCAAAGCCAAAAACTAATTTGGATAATTAATCTCGATTTTCAGTTGATCTATGCCAATAAAAGGTATTTGAGCATTGTGAAAACAATTACGGGAAAAGAACACAAACTTTATGAATCTGCATTCGTAGAGGGCTTTGGTGAAGCTAGTATTGAGAAATGGAAAGCGTACTATAACAGGGCCATTAAAGGAGAGTATTTTGAAATAGAAGAACATCACTTCAATCCAGAGGCAAATGAAATTCAATATGGACAAACTATTTTGGCACCTTTAACTGATGATAATGACAAAATTTTTGCCGTTGCCTGCCAATCTAATGATATAACACGATTAGTAAAGCATAGATCTGAAGCAAATCAACTGATCGATGCTTCGTTGGATGTTTTCTGCACCATTAATGAAACGGGTAATTTTGTGTATGTGAGTGCGGCTTCTTCAAGCCATTGGGGTTATGCATCTGAAGAATTAATAGGTAAACCTTATTTAAATTTCGTTTTAGAAGAGGACCTAGCAACAACCAACGAAACCGAAGCTGCTGTTCTAAGGGGAAAGGATCTTAAATCTTTCGTAAATCGCTATAAGAAAAAAAATGGGGGTATTGCCCATAACCTATGGTCGGTAAGGTGGGATGATACCGCTAAATTGATGTATTGTGTGGCCAGGGATGCTAAAGAAATAGTTGAACAGGAAGAACAAATTCAGCAAAGCGAGCAACGTTTTAAAGCACTTGTGCAAGAGGGTTCTGATCTTATTGGAATACTCGACGCAGAAGGTAATTATAGCTATGTTAGTCCTACCAGCACAGCTATACTTGGCATTGCACCAGAAGAATTTATTGGAAGAAATGCACTTGATTTTATTCATCCAGACGACGTAGAAAGAACGTTAGCCAGTTTGCAGAAAATAGCCAATGAAAACAAAGTGATTGTTGAACCCTTTCGTTTTCAAAACCATAAAAAGGAATGGCGCTGGGTTGAAACGGTCTTGACCAATATGCTGGATAATCCAGTGGTAAATGGAATTGTAGCCAACTCGAGGGACATCACAGAACAGGTGGAGGAACAACGTAGGCTCAAACTGCTTGAAAGTGTCATCACCAATACAAAAGATGCCATTTTAATTACCGAAGCGGAACCCTTTGACGAACCTGGCCCCAAGATTATGTATGTCAATGAGGCGTTTACGAAAATGACGGGTTATGAGGCAGCCGAAGTTATCGGTAAAACACCCAGAATACTTCAAGGGCCTAATTCCAATAAAGAAGAACTTGTAAAACTAGGCCGTTCACTTAGAAAATGGGAACCCTATGAAATTACCACCATCAACTACAAAAAAAACGGAGAGGAATTCTGGATAAACTTTACAGTAACTCCAGTTTCTAATGAAAAAGGCTGGTACACCCACTGGATTGCCATAGAACGGGATGTGACGGAACAAAAAGCCAAAGAACTGGAAAACAATCTTGTTAATAAGATAACCACTGTTTTTAATGAAAGTGATACTGATGATTTGAAAGTATGTCTTACCAACATGTGCAAACACATTTCTGATTTTGGCGATTTTGATTTTGCTGAAATATGGTTGCCTACCATCGATAGTAAAAGCATAAATCGCATAGCGAATCATGCGTCCACCGCAGCAGGAAAGATTTTTTATGGTTCAAACAATGATGTGAAGTCTTTTACAATAGGAGAGGGAATGCCTGGCTTTGTATGGAAGAATAAAGCTAAAGAACTTTGGGAGATGACGGATGAGCAGTGGTCTATCTTTAATAGAAAAGTGGCAGCAAATGGGGCTGGCATGAAAACGATCATAGGCATCCCTTTAAAAAATAATCATGATGTAATAGGAGTGTTACTATTAGGTTCGAAAAAGTTGAAATTAGAATCCGGACTCTATGCTGGGCTGTTCCAAAAACTAGAGTCCATCATTGGCGCTGAACTAAGTCGAAAGAAAACAGAAATAGAACTTGCCCAGATTTTCGATTTTACGCCTGATGTAATTTGTGTGGCAGGTTTTGATGGCTTTCTGCAACGTATCAACCCAGCTGGCCTAGAATTATTAGGATATACATTAAAAGAAATGCGCTCCAGACCCATTAGGACATTTGTACATGAGCATGATCGGTCGTCAACCAAAGAACAACAAACTCGTTTATATAATGGTGGAAATCAGCGAAATTTTGAAAACCGATATGTTACAAAAGAGGGCAATATCGTATGGTTGAGCTGGTCGGCGACTTCATCGCCAGAACAGGGTATTATATATGCGGTTGCCAAGAACATTACAGAAGAAAAGAACCTTAGGGAATTGAACCGCCAAGCAGGCAAACTTGCCAAAATTGGAAGTTGGGAATTAGACCTTATCGACCAAGATGGAGTTACTATGTACTGGTCGCCTATGGTCAAGGAAATGCTGGGACTGGACGATAGCTACCAACCTTCTTATGCCGCTGGATTAGAATTATTTATTGGGGAAAGTAAAGATCGACTTCAGCAAGCAATGGATCTTTTGATAAAAAAAGGGGTTGAGTTTGATGTAGAAGTATTAGCTCTTACAGCCGAGGGAAAAGAAAAATGGATGCGGTGCATTGGTAAACGCGAAATGGTCAATAATAGGGGTGCCAAAATTTATGGTAGTTTTCAGGATATTGACGAAAGGAAAAAAGCAGAAATCAATCTCTCAGAAAGTGAAAACAGAATGCGCACCATTTTGGAAGCTGAACCCGAATGCGTTAAATTATTGAGCTCCAATGGTGAGATTTTAATGATGAACCCCGCTGGTCTAGCCATGATTGAAGCCGAAAATGAAGAGCAAATTAAAGGTAAATCTGTGCTTGGAATACTTTTACCAGAACACAGACCCGCATTTTTGGAACTTACGAAAAATGTTTTTAAAGGTGAGTCTGGGAAGCTTGTCTTTGAGATAAAAGGATTGAAAGGAACCCATCGTTGGTTGGAGACGCACGCTGTACCCATGAAAAATGGGCAAAGTGAAATCATTTCCTTACTAGGAGTAACCAGGGATATTACCGAACGAAAAAACGCAGAAGAAAATTTCAGACGCAGCGAAGAAAAGAATAGGCTTATCATGAACGCTGCATTGGATGCCATAATCTGTATCGATGTTAAAGGGAACGTGATATTCTGGAATCCACAAGCTGAAAAAACATTTGGCTGGCGGGGTAGTGAGGTAATGGGCCAGAAGCTTTCTGATTACATTATACCGGAAAAATTACGAAGTAGGCATGACGACGGAATGAACCGATACCTAAAAACAGGTGAAGCTAAAATGCTTGGCAAAATGTTAGAGCTATCTGCTATAAATAGAAAGAAAGAAGAATTTCCCATAGAATTGACAGTAGTTCCTATTAAACAGGGGAAGGAAGAGTTTTTCTGTGCGTTTATCAGGGATATATCACAACGAAAAAATGCAGAGAGAAGCATCTTGCTTGCAAAAGAACGATTCGAAAAAGTAACGGAAGCAACAAATGATGCCATTTGGGATTGGGATATAGTTAATGGTACATTTTACCGATCCAAGGCCATTGAAAGGATTTTTGGAAAGTATGCTTCAAAATCACTGTCTGATAAGGATTTCTGGAAAGATAATTTTCATCCAGAGGATCTCGATAGAATTCAGAATAGTATTGACCAAGCAATTGCAGACCCGCAATGTGACCGTTGGGAACAGGAATATCGAGTGTTCAATGTACATGGAAAAATACGTTATATAATAGACAGGGGGGTAATCGTTAGAAATGGCGATGGGAAGGCAGTTCGCATGGTCGGAGCGATGACCGATATATCTGAGCAAAAAGAATCTGATGAAAAAGACAGATTCAAGGCCAAATTGTTAAGCACCATAGGGCAAGCGGCTATTTCAACAAACCTAGATGGCGTTATTACGTACTGGAACAAAGCAGCGGAACATTTGTATGGCTGGAAGGCGAAAGAAGCAATAGGTAAGAACATCATGCAGTTAACGCCCCTTCACACCAATAAAGAAGAAGCTCATCAGATAATGGAAGTGCTGAAAAAAGGACAAGTTTGGTCGGGTGAATTTGAAGTCCGAAAAAAGGATGGTACTAATTTTTTCGCCCTAATTTCCAATTCTCCAATTTATGATGAGAACAAAACATTATCAGGTATCATCGGTATTTCATCAGACAATACGGAGAAAATCAAAAACCAAGAGTTGATACAACAGTATACCAAAGAACTCGAACGCTCTAATGAAGAGTTGGAACAATTTGCTTTTATTGCGTCCCATGATTTGCAGGAACCCCTGAGGATGGTTTCTAGTTTTATGGATCAATTGACCCGAAAATACGGAGACCAACTTGATGAAAAGGCGCATCAATATATTCATTTTGCGACAGATGGTGCCAAAAGGATGAAGCAGATCATACTCGACCTATTGGCGTATTCAAGAGCCAGTGGGGCTAAAGAAGGAAAAGAAGAAGTAGATTTGAATGAAATACTTTCTGAATTTAAGTTATTGAGAAGGAGTATCATTTCAGAGCATTCAGCCACCATTACATCGAACCATCTGCCTACTTTATATGTTCCTAAAGCGGCTATCACCCAAATATTCCATTGTTTTCTTGACAATGCACTCAAATATTCAAATTCAGAAACGGCTCCAATAATAGAGGTTAAGAACACTGAAAATGAAAATGAATGGGAATTTTCAATTAAGGATAATGGTATAGGAATAGACCCACAGTTTTACAATAAAATATTTGTCATGTTTCAAAGGCTCCATAATAAGGATGATTATGCCGGTACAGGAATTGGCCTTTCCATTGCTAAAAGACACATTGAATTTTTAGGTGGGAAAATTTGGTTAAATTCTACACCGGGAGAAGGCACTATATTTTATTTCACAATTCCTAAAATTTAAATAGTATGAAAAATCAAATAATGAATCTCGCCAACATCCTCTTGGTAGAAGACAATGAAGGCGATATTGTATTGACGCTAGATGCATTTGAAGAATGCAAGATAAAAACAGAGATCAGCATTGCAAAAAACGGTCAGGAAGCCCTTGATTTTCTATTTCAGAGAGGAGCATTTACCGATGTGGAAAAACCTGACCTCATTCTTTTGGATATCAACATCCCCGTATACAACGGCCATGAGGTGTTGCAGCAGATCAAGGCCGATTCAAATCTCAAAAAAATTCCTGTAATTATGCTCACGACCTCCTCCAATGAAAAAGATATAAATAAAGCCTACGAGAACCACTGCAATAGCTATGTGAAAAAACCGCTCGACATGAAAGAGTTTTTAAGCGCGATACTTAAAATTGAGCAATTTTGGTTGCAATTAACATCATTGGCAAAGTAAAAGTTCAACGAAAAAACAAGGCCATGCAAAATTTAATTATAATCGTACGATTAAATCCCGTAAAGAACGAGATTGATGGAATTAAGGCTTAAACAAAGTGTTCTAAAGCATTTGAATAGCTATAATTTTGATTACTATAAAAGGTAGAATGAAGATTTTTTCACTGGATACTGTTATTATTATTGATGATGATGAAACGTCCGTTTTTTTGACTTCTATCTTTATAAATAATCTTGATATGGATATAAAAATTCAAGTTGCGACCAACGGAATTGAAGGTTTGGAATTGTTGGAAAACGAATTGATAGAATCTAATTTTACACCTAGCCCCTTTTTGATTCTTTTAGACATCAAGATGCCAAAAATGAACGGTTGGCAATTTTTAAGGGCCTTTGAAGATAGATTCCCAGAAGAGCTTCGCAAAAATGTAGTCATTGTTATGCTGACTATAAGTGAAGAAGAGCAAGATATCCTTAAAGCTGTGAAAAGCCCGTTAATTCAAGAATTTAGGCATAAACCAATTTCAGATGAACAATTTATTGAACTATTAGAAACATATTTCTAATGGTATGCCAAGTGGTTATTCTTAAAATTTGAAGCTTAGTTCAATACCTTTGTTAGTAGTTATTTTCTCCGATCGAAAAAATAAATGCAGAGCCCTCACCAAAAGTTGAATCTACTTCAATTTCGCCTCCAAGTTTCTGTATGATTCGTTTAACTGAAGCCAGACCTAGGCCGCTGCCCTTGTAATCGCTTTTAGTATGAAGCCTAACAAAAGGTTTAAAAACAGAATTTAGGTGATCTTCCCCTATGCCAATACCATTATCCCTTATGGTGAAAAGCCATCCTTCCTCTTTTTTTTCTTGGGAAATTTCAATCAACAAATCTCTTTCCTTACTGCTATACTTGTAGGCATTATCAATTAAATTTTCAAATAACGACCGAACAAGGGTTTTTTGAGAGACCACTCTAGCCACATTGTTCAATGTATACCTAGCCTTTGAATCTGGATAATTTTTACTTACCAAATCAAAAATTGAGCGAATCATATTTTCCATGTCGATTTCAACGCTTATTTCCTCTGTCGAGAGTACTTTTCCGTATTGGGCGATACCTTCAATTAAATCTAGTGCATTGTCAGATGATTTATTGATAAGGTCAAAATATAACGCTCCCTTTGTGCTAAATAATTCTATTTTGTTTTTAGCAATTAACCCTATTAGGGATTTGATTGATTTTATGGGTGATTTCAAATCATGTGAAGTCGTGTTTATAAAGTATTCCAAATCATCATTCTTATTTTCAAGTTTTGATTGGAGCTTTTTTAAGAGTTTCTCTTTTTCCTTTAAATCAAATAAAATAGAAATTTGTTTTGCAAGAATCTTTAAGGTAGTCAGCTGATGTTCACTTAGTTTTTTCCTTTTTTTATCCATCGCGCACAGTGCACCGATTTTTTTATCATTGCCCAATGAAATGGGGACTCCTACATAATGAATTAATTTTTCATTCTTTTTAACATATGAAAAGTTCTTTGTTCTTGAATCGTCATTTAAATCTTCAATTTCTAAATATTCCTTTCCTGACCTTACGGTCAAATTACAAATAGATTCTTCAATTTTGGTGCTTACCATATCGAAACCTATACGTGATTTAAAATATTGTTCTTTTCTTCCCAATATACTAATGAAGGCAATTGGAGATTCGCATATTTTTGAAGCCATTTGTGTTATTTCATCAAAAACCTTCTCAAAACCTAAATCAACTTTCTCCGTAAAATCATAATCTATCGGGTTTTCAAAATTCATATTCAAATTATTTCAAGTCAAAAACATTAATAAAATAATTGGTATAAGTTAGGTTTATTTAAATAGTGTATCTTAACTTTATAGTTAAAAACATTATAAAAATAAGGATTGTAGCTTGATTAATGAATCTAAAATTGAACTATGAACATACTTTTGGTAGAAGATAATATAGCCGATATCTTCATTATGCAAGAAGCTATCGATGAACTAAAAGCAAGGCACCATTTAGAAACAGCAAGCACTGGAGAGATTGCCCTTAAAAAGATTGAGGATAGTTACCAAAAGAAGAATAAAAATTCAATTGATTTAATTTTCTTGGACATAAATATACCAAGACCTGATGGTAGGCAAATATTAAAAATTTTGAAGGAAGATCCAAAATACTGCAACATACCGGTCGTTTTTCTAACCACATCCAATGATTTGAAAGATATCAAATATGGGTACGAAAATCATGTGAATGCATTTGTGACCAAGCCTTCTGAAATTGATGACTTTTTTAAATATATCAAGAATATTATACGTTATTGGGAAAAAATGGCTCAGTAACTTTAGCTTGACTTTTAGTTGCCAAAATAAGTATGAATAATAGACCGATCATGCTTAATAAAATCCAATCATATGATTTAGGAATATCCGCTATCAAGATTATTGTTCCTGTAAACCTATAAAATGTAGATTAAAAAATAAAAATCAATTTGATGAGCTATGATGGTATACGATAGATAATGCGAAAGTTATGGATATCTGAAAAATAAAATAGATGCAACTACTCTTAATCGATGATGATAGTGTAACCAACTTTATTAATAGGGAGGTTATACACCTCTATACTAAATCTCTATATGTACAGGATTTTACAAACCCAATGGAAGCTATAGACTATCTAAAGAAATCACAGGTTTCAACTTTTTTAATATTTCTTGACATTAATATGCCCATAATGTCGGGTTGGGATTTTGTCGATGCGTTGAAAAACCTCAGTTTAAAACATGAAATTGATAGTATCATGTTGAGTTCATCAAACAACGAAGCAGATAGGTTAAAGGCCTTTTCATATTCATTGGTAAAGAATTATTGTGAAAAGCCACTGTCCAAAAAGGATTTGGAAAAATGTCTAAAAATATATAGGACATCGAACTAGATAAAAAGAACTCTTAATTTTTACTTATACAGCGTATTCTGCTCTTAGCATTGCCTGCAATGTGATACAACTACCAACGTTAAGGTTTGGACCATTCGCCTTATTTGGGACCTTGAAATTCCTTTTTATATACAATTTCTAACAAGTGCGTATAAGAAAACATCTAGTCCATAACATTATAGCCTATGATAGAACTTGGAGAAGGGCCTGTGGCTTAAGAAGAAGTAGCCATTGGTCGATGGGTCAGCTCCTCTAGTTTTTCTGTCCTTAATGGTTTTGAAACAAAATCCTTAACGAACTTCGGAAAGCTCGCTGCCAGGGTTCTATCTTCATCGAAGATAGAAGAAGTTACTATAACCACATCTATGTTGGTGGGGAATTCTTCAAGCACCATAAATTCTAGGAACTCAAACCCGGTCATCTCTGGCATGTTGATATCCAACAGAATCAGAATAGGCTCTGAATTCGTTTCCTGAAAACGCAAATGATCTAAAGCCTTTTCCGGATTGGTAAATGAAATTACCTTATCCTCTAGGCCCAACCTTCTGAGCAGGACAAGATGCATTAGGTTTACCAGTTCCACATCATCAATTAAATAGATTTTCGAATACATATGTTCTCATGTTCGGATTACTGGAGGAAAGTAGCCAATTAAATAATATAATAGTGAACAATGTTGTAAACCGTTCCTATTTAGTATGTAAAATACTTAAAAGCCGTTGTCATAAATTTGAGGTACCACTATTTGGAATTGAATAATGGCGTATATACCAACGGCTATTAGTTGTCGGGAAGTCTTAAATTTGAAGCTTAGACTTTAAATCATCAATTAGTAACATCTAATTACATTCATTGTATAGGCAACCGAAAGGATAACTATCACCACATCCTATAAAATCTGAACACTTTCTTTTGTGAAAACTTGAAACTTTTAATCAAACGTGCCACTTTTAAATTTACCGCTGATACATAGCCGTTTTATGACCAATAGGTTTTTCCTAAAGTTTGAGAGCTTTAAATAATTCTTGACCCAATAACAGGTTTCTTGAGAAAATCAACTTTCTTTAAAAAGGTCGGTGCTTTTGAAGTTTGAAACAGAAAATAGGATTGTCAGCGATAATTGACACGCTTTTTAACTGTCATCGTATTTATTCATTTTTAAATGAAGATGCCTTTTGCGAAATATCCAAAATAATCTTGTCCAATTCGTGTGCAGAATCAATAAGGCCCTTGAAAATATATTTTTGTTCATTTTCATCAACTTCTATATTTTCACTGGAAATGAGGCCGATTAGCCCCATTATTCTAGCTAAAGGAGCCCTTACAATATGAGATTGAGTCCATGCTATATCCTTAAACCTCTTATTTTGACTTTCAATTTCTTCGATGTATTTAATCTTTTCCGAAACATCGTTTACCAGGGATATCCTAATGTTTTGTTGGTCATGAGAAGCAACATTATTATAAATTTCTGCGGTAAATACAGCTCCATTCTTCTTTTTGTGTTCAAACATTCCCTTATAGGCTTGAGAAGATTGTGTGCTATTCTTTCCTTTTTCTACTTCTTTTCGTAAATACGAATATTCATCTTCTGGTCTAATATCTAAGAGAGATAGGCCAATGAATTCATCCATACTATAGCCGTAAAGGGAACAGGAGGCTTCATTTACATTTAAAATTGTTAATGTATCAACGTCATAAATAATAAGTGGTTGAGGACTTAATTGGAACAGTTCGGTATATCTTTTCTGAGATCTTTCAATTTCTAGTACATATTTTTTTCGTTCGATATTATGAATGATAGATTTGTATAGTGAAAACGCAGTTAATTCATCCTTCAAGAGGTAATCGGAAGCTCCACGAACTAGGGTTGAAATGCTAAAAGGAATATCCGTATATCCCGTAAGTATAACCAATGGTATCCCTTTAGCCAATTGGATCATTGCATCCAATAATGCCATACCATCCAAGTCGGGCAAGGATAGATCTAACAATATGATATCAAAATAATCCCCTTTGTCCCCTAATAATTTTTCTGTCTCACTAAAGCTTTTAGCAGTTACCCGATTATAATTTTTAAAATACTCATCCAAATAATCTTGGATGAGCAGTAAATCTCCTGGATTGTCTTCAATAATAAGAATCTTGTGGGTTGATGTGTTTGTATTCATCTACTCAATTTCGTTTTGGTGGTAATTTTACGATCTGTAACCAGAAGTTTTCAATCTGAATAATTGCTTTTAACAAATCATCTATTTCAATGGGTTTTACAATATAGCAATTTACGTGATCCTGATAAGATTTCGAAACGTTTTCAAATGAAGAACATGTTGTTAACATGATAACGGGAAAATGCTTTAATATTTTATTTTCCTTTATATATTTTAGAACTTAAAGCCCATTGATTCTTGGTAAATTAACGTCTAAAAGGATAAGATCAGGCAATGTTAGGTTAGATTTTTCTACAGCAGCTCTTCTATCCAAATATTTTATGGCTTCCTCTCCGGTTCTAACAACGTCTAAAATATTGGTAAGTCTAATTTCTTGAAATGCCTCGGTAGTAAGTAGAATATCTATTTCATTGTCTTCAACCAAAAGAATATTTACGTTTTTCATCTTACTTTTTTAAAATTTCAACACTAAATTTACTTCCTTTTCCTTCAATACTTTCAACCCCTATTTTACCCCCTAATTGTTCTATTAGCTTTTTTGTTATTGCTAGGCCTATCCCCGTGCCGGTATACTCATCTTTTGTATGAAGCCGTTGAAATATGACGAATATTTTTTCTAAATACTCCTTTTTAATTCCAATACCGTTATCCTCTACAGTGATTTTAAAAGAATGTTGGGTTTGCTTGGCACTAATACGAATTTTGGGGGTTAGTTCTTTAGAACTGTATTTTAAGGCGTTATTGACTAAATTAAAAAAAACCTGCCGTAAAGGCGTGTAATATGATTTAACCATAGGGAGCTTATCAACAATAATAGATGCCTTCTTTTCGGTAATCAACCGACTACTAAGCTCGATGACATCGGTCATTACTGCATTAAGATCTACATTTTCTAAAGGTTCCTCTGTTTTTCCGACCCTAGAATACTCCAAAAGATCTAATATTAATTGACGCATTCTTTTGGCGCCATCAACGGCAAAATGTATGTACGTTTTACCTTTTTCATCAAGAACATCACCATATTTTTTTTCTAGTTGAGTTAAAAAACTGGTTACCATGCGTAAAGGTTCTTGAAGGTCATGGGAGGTCACATACGCAAATTGCTCCAGCTCAGCATTTGAAATCTCAAGTGCTGTAGCGTTTTTCTGTAATTCTTCATTGAGTTCGGTTAAGGAACGTTCGTAATGCTTGCGGTCTGTGATATCCTTTTGAATAGAAATAAAATATTTAAACTCACCATCCTCGCCCGCTACAGGTACTATAGATAAATTCACCCAATATTCCCTTTTGCTTTTTGAATAATTAATAATATCCACATCAACAATTTCCCAGTTTTTAAGCTTATTTGAAATGTCTTTTAAAATTGCCGTATCTGTATTGGGTCCTTGAAAAATTCTAGGTGTTTTACCTATAAGTTCTTCTTTGGTGTACCCTGTTCTTTCAATTACCGCTTCATTAACGTAAATGATTTCAGGCCCTAATGGCGCATGAATAGGCTTCGCCTTAGTAATTATGATTAGGTCTTTAGTTTTATTGATAATCGATTCAAAAACTTTTAATTGTAGTTCCGATTCATTTCTTAAAGTTATATCCTGCCATGACCCAACAGCCCTTAAGGGAAGTCCCTTTTCATCCCTTACGATATAGGCCTTATCGATTAAATGGGCATAAGTATTATCCTTCTTTTTTAAACGATATTCATGTTCCCAGGTCTCATCATCAGACTCAAGCGCCTTTATTACAAGGTTTATTACTAATTCTACATCATCTGGATGAACATGACGCTCCCAGACTTTGGAGTATTCAGAAGCAATAGTCGTCGAAAGCTCATAGCCAAAATATTTTAGGTAGTTATCGCTGTAATAGATGGTATCGTTAATAAGGTCCCAGTCCCATAGTATATCTGAAGTTGCTTTAGCAGCATATTCAAATCTTTCTTTTTCTTTTAGTAATTCAATTTCGTTTTTTTTATTTTCATCAATGTCGGTATGGGTTCCGAACAATTTTAAGGGGGTTCCTTCTTTCGAAAATTCTATTACCTTCCCTTTACTACGGATCCATTTCCAATTTCCATTTTTATGGAGCATTCTAAACTCAATGTCATACGTTTGAGAATCACCCAAACTAAAGGATTCTAAATCATCATTGGCTTGTTCAAAATCTTGAGGATGTACAAGTGATTTCCAGGTATCAAAATTTATGGGCGCTAATTCACTTAGTGTGTAACCCAATAATTTCGCCCATTCTTCATTAAAAACAAGATCTTCGGTTTCCAAATCGTAGTGCCAAGTTCCAGAATTTGTACACTCCACAATATTTTCTATTGTTTCCGTCTTTTCTTGAATATCCTTTTGAGCGTGTTGTAGTTGCTTAGTAGTAGTCATTAACATTGTTGCTTGTGTGGCAAGCATCAGTAAAGCCTCTTTTTGATGTGTTTTTAATTCCTTGTGGCGCTCATCAATAACAGAAATAACGCCCAAAGGACTACCATCTTCAGTTATCATAGAACATCCCCGATAGGAGACCAAGCCAGGGTTTTCATTGAATAATGATTGGTCTTGAAAATGAATATCCTCCTTTACATTTTTAATTTGATAAATTTCTTGAGGCTTGGCTATAACCAATTTATAAACCGAAGCATTAAACGGAATACTTGAAATATTGACTCCATGATATGATTTTACATAAAAGTTTTCATTGCTAATTAAAGAAATAAAAACTACGGGGGCCTCACAGATTACCGAAACAAGTTTAGTTATAGTGTCGAATTCCTTTTTTAATTGCGCCTCTAGGCCACTAGAAAAATTTACTTCTGCTATTTCCTTTTCTCTAAATTTCATTGTGATATTTGGGGATTAGCATCTTCAACTTTTTAATATAGTCTATTTCAATTAATTTGAACTAAACGTTCCTGTTTTTCGTAAACTTCCGCTAACATTCCCACATTACGTTTTTCTGAAAAGTATTTTTAAACTTTGAGAATAATAGGGGAGGCAAGCTTAACAGTATCGACCCGAAAAGTTAAAGAAAAGGATTAGATTTTCATCATAGCTTTTTTCGTAATATAGGTGGAGCGGAATTGACCGAATTCGGAGTAGAAGAGATAAAGTGGATTGTTCTCGAAAACTTTGGGATTGTCTAAATCTAGAATTCACCGGATATACTGATTTTAATTTTACGTATGTTTCGTTCTGGTTTATAACTAGATTATTGGGAATCAAACTTAACAAGAACTGAGACAACAAAATTCAAAAAAAAAGATAGTCTAGTACACCTTCTCGCCAACCCCATACAAATTCAAAATTTTAAATAAAAAAATTGATTCACACCATCCAAGAAATAAAAATTGAATCTACCATGCCCCTTGTTATAGGCTTGTCATAAAAGCCCGTTATCGACGGATTGATTTTTGCCTTGTTCCTATCCTGAGAATTAGTAAAGGCCGATAAAACAAAAATTTTCGTTTCCTTTATTGGACCGGACATTTGTTGCATTCTTTCTATAAATTCCCACCCTCCCATGCGGGGCATGACCAGGTCGAGGAATATAAGGTTCGGGAAACCCTCTTTATTAGTAATTAGTCGGGACAATAATACAAGGGCCTCCTCTGCACTATCGCTAATGTAAATCAAGGCGTCCAGCTTACATTGCTCCACGGCATATCTCGTAGAGAATTGGGACACCATGTCATCGTCGATTATCAATACGATCGGTCTCAAGGTTCATAATTTAGTGGGTTGAAAGTAGGTATGTTTATGATCATTCACAAAACTATTGGGATTAATATTACCTAAAGACCATACTCAAAATTCAATTGTTTGAACGGTAATGGCTGCGAAAACGAATGGCAAGTCAACCAATTCGAAAAATAATTGTAGTACCAAGCGATAGTTCTTCGAATCACATCAAAGAGAAAATTTCATGATGTAGAATACGGTTGAAGAGGCTATCGAAAAATCTGTTAAGGCCTGAACACCTAGTCCTAAATTTAGGATCGATTGTTTGCATTTATTATGGTTACCCGCAAAATTCTCTCTGATTTAATTTCCATGATAAGAAAATCGAACAATGGACACTATTCGAGACCATTGGAAAAATAGATTTGGAACATTTGACTTATTAACTTGTGGCGGTTGATTTTTCAGACTGGAAATATAAGGACCATTAATTAAAAACAAATTTTAATAAAAGCATGAGTTTGAAGCCATTTCAGTCTAGAATTTAATAGGCGTGTTATAATAAAAAAGGTAGCAACTATTTTAAATTGGTTATATTCATTTTTAATAGGAAGTAAAATTAATGCATTGAATGAGCGACAGACCAACATATAAAGAACTAGAAAAACAGGTAGCTGAACTTCAAAAACAAAATGAAACCCTTCGTTTGAATTTATCCATCCAAAGCTTGGAAAGGGAAAAACGTGCAGCAGAACTAAAGATTGCGAATATTGAACTTGAACATCAAAGCGGTGAAAAGAAAAAACGTGCGGCCGAACTTAAGATAGCAAATATTGAGCTCAAACATCAAAACGGGGAAAGGGAGAAACGTGCGGCAGAATTGGTCATTGCCAATATTGAACTTGAACACCAGGGCAGGGAAAAGAAAAAACGCTCGGACGAATTAAAGATTGCCAACATAGAAATTGAACATCAAATCGAAGAACGGGAAAAACGTGCTGCAGAATTGATCATTTCTAAAATCGAACTTGTTTTCCAAAAGGAAGAGAAGGCAAAACGGGCGGCGGAACTGATCATCTCTAAAATAAAATTTGCGCAGCAAGGGGAAGAAAACGAAAAATTGGCGGAAGAGTTGATCATAGCAAATCTTGCGGTCGCCCTTCAATCGGAACTGATAGTTGCAAAAGAAAAGGCAGAAGAGAACGAAATCCAATTAAGGGAACTCAATAGTACCAAGGACAAACTGTTCTCGATAATCGCCCATGACCTGAGAAGCCCTTTTATTAGTATAATAGGCCTTTCCACCTAATAATGGATTCTACGGAAAAGCAGGATAAGCAAGAAGTTGAAAGTTTCATAGAAATGATAAATACAACGGCAAAAAGTACATTGGTCCTGTTGGATAATCTGTTGTTATGGGCACAATCACAAACAGGTAAAATTAGATTTAACCCGGTCACATTAAATTTAGGACCGATGCTTATAGAAATATTCGACCTGTTGAATCCGACTGCAGAAATCAAGAACATATCATTGAATAGTGATCGATCTGTCAGGACCGAAGTATATGCCGATGAAAATATGTTAAAAACAGTCCTGCGCAATCTCATATCCAACGGTATTAAATTCACTGGCCCGAATGGCAAAATAGATATTCATACATCACACGAGCAAAACTTCATCGAAATCACCGTATCGGACAATGGCGTGGGAATGAGCGAAGCATTTCGGGACAGATTATTCAAAATCGATAAAAATGTAACTACCAAAGGAACGGCAGATGAAATGGGATCAGGTCTAGGCCTTATACTCTGCAAAGAATTCGTGGAGAGACATGGTGGATGGATCTGGATTGAAAGTGAGGAAGGAAAGGGTAGTGCTTTTAAATTTTCGCTGCCTTTTAAATAATATTGAAAAAGTAAATAATCCTCGGCGCAAGCCCGCGAGGCGATTAGAGGAATATGTCTTTTTGATTGATGAAAACCCATCCGTTTTCAAAATTTCCTCTAAAATACTACGTACGCCCAGGGGAATTAAACCAAATGAGAGATTAAAATTTCGGTAAGTTATCTTTGCTCTAAGTCCCATTTATAGTCGATAATTTGCTTTCGTTTTCAATTCGTAACTGAAGGTTTTGCATGTCTTCCGAAAGTTTATGGTCTAGAATTTTCGCATAATGCTGCGTAGTTTTTAAGGATTTATGACCTAACATTTTACTGACGGACTCTATTGGAACTCCATTGGATAAAGTTACTGTGGTTGCAAAAGTATGTCTTGCCATGTGAAAGGTCAATTTCTTTTTTATACCACTAAGATCTGCAATCTCTTTAAGGTATCCATTTGTTTTTTGATTGCTATATACCGGTAGTAAGTCAAAATATAGAACTGGTTTAAACTTATTCCCTCTTTTTCTTTCTGAATTTTTTTAGCGCTATAACAATGAAGGCAAGATAGTTGAACCCTTTCCAGCTCTCTACCGTGGACTCGAATCTGTTGAGCAACGAACGGTAGCTGTCCATCCAGGCGTTGGAGCGTTCCACGGCATACTGGAGTTGCTACCTTTGGGTAGAGACATTTATAGAGCAGATTTAAACTATAATTTTAAATTTGACCTATATGAAACATAGAGTATTTGATAACTAGTTCAAAAGGATGGCCGTAGTGCTTTCTAGATTGAAAGGTTCGGTAAAGGATGGCGCTGAAGAATTGGGCATAGATGCTTCCCGATTAAGCAAGTGGCGTAACGATCCACAATTCAACGGTGGCAAAATCATGATGGATGTTGCCGGTCTTAGCGAGGAACAGATGGAGATCAGGAGATTGAAGAAAGCATTGAAAAATGCGGAACTCGAACGTGATATCCCAAAAAAGGCGGTAGGCATCTTTTCCAAGGAAGACGGGGGATATACAGATTTATAGCTGACCATTAATCGATTTACCCCGTAGAAAAGATGTCGTCATTTTTTGGGCCGGGCAGCAGTTCCTATTACAAGTGGGCCAAAAATCCCGTAGGCTTCTGGCTACAACAAGATGCCGAACCGTTGGAAAGGCTAAAAGCAGTGCATGCGATGAGCAAGGGGCATTACGGCAGCCCACCCATCACCAAAGAACTGAATGCCAATGGCATAAAGGTATCGCGTCCACGTATAGCCAGATTGATGTGCAAAAACGGCATAAAGAGCATTATGGGGAGGAAATATAGGGTGACCACGAATTCCAACCACCTTTATCCCGTAAATCCAAACTTGCTGTCGAGGGATTTTAGCACTACTGGAACGGGAGAAAAATTGGTAAGTGACATTACCTATATCAGAACCGGGGAAGGCTGGCTTTACCTAACTGTGGTCATGGATCTGGCGGACCGAAAGATCATTGGCTGGAGCATGGATAGCAGTATGAGTGCCAGTTCAACAGTCGTGGATGCATGGGAAATGGCCATAAAGAATAGACCCGTGGAGAGGGAGCTCATTTTTCATAGTGATAGGGAAATCCAATACGCCAGTAACGAGTTCCGTAGATGCTTCAAGGGTTTGCCGGTATTGCAGAGTATGAGTAGAAAGGGAAATTGTCGGGACAATGCCGTAGCAGAAAGCTTCTTTAAGACCTTAAAAGTGGAAATGGTATACCACAGTAAATTCCGGACCAGGGCACAGGCAAAACTTGAGATATTCGATTACATAGAAGTATGGTATAACAGAAAAAGAAGACATTCCGCACTTGATTACCTAACTCCCAACCAGGTTAAAAATGCAATTGCGATAAATAAAAAAGAAGCTGCCTAAAATGTCTCTACTTTTATATTGCAATTCCACACCTATAATGATATGTTTAACCCGCTCTAATTTCATTTTAATTTGGCCGAAATTAGAGTTAGAAATTAATCACCTTATCAAGGGCATCATCGGTATCTTGGTGCATAAAATTTGCCTGATAGTTGATTGTGGTGGTGATGGACGAATGACGATAAAGCTTTTGCAACATTTGAAGTGGAATTACATCACCTGCGATATTACCAAAACTGTGACGGGCAATATGCATCGTCAGTTTTTTATCAATTGCTGCTTTGTCAGCAATTCTTGTAAGATATTTGTTGAATTTTTTAGTTGCCGTTTTTGTTTTTGCCAACACATCATGCGCATTTTTAAAATTTGCTTTTCTCATTTCAGGGAAGATAAAATCATCATCGCTTTTTTTATCGCTATTATAATCTCTAAGAATGGATATGACCTTTTCAGGAAGCTTCAAAGATAGAAGCTTTGCATTCTTATTCATTCGATAATGTAAGCGACCATCATAGATATCTGACCATCTAATATTAATCACATCACCTACTCTCATCCCTGCCAAATAAAAACTAAAAAGCCAAACATTGCGCACATGGGTTTCTTGATTTGAAAGATTACTTAATGATTCAATGGCCTGTATCTCCTCTTTAGTGAGACCAACTTTTTCAGATTCGGGAAACTTAATTCGTATTTTGTCTTTACCAAAGGGGTAATGTTCGCGACCAACAATGCCGTGCTTAATCGCGCGATTATAAAGGGTGCGTATCACAATCAATGTGTTGATCACACTACGCGGAGAAAGCTTTTTTTCTCCTTTCAAATAACTCATAAAGCGTCTGAGAAAGGATTCGTCAATTTCTTTGAATGACAAATAATTGTTTTGAGCAAAGTGCTTCAAATGACCAAGGCGCGACTTGTCGGTAATATAACGATTGATCTTCTCATTTGCATTTAATTCATTCAGATAATCATCAGCAATCTGTTGGAATGTGACCTTTGATATGGGCGCAGTAATTTCTTGTTTTATGGATTGAGAAGAATAATCCTTTTGATTAGAAGTAAGGTCGAGAAGGGATTTGTTCGCTTCGGATAGTTTGGCTGCCAGTAGATTATTTAATCTTACTGCATTGGGATGTGATTTGCGAACAGCCCTATTCGCCTCATCCCAATATTTAAATTCTAAATACTGTCCTGTATAGAGATAGGTTGAGCGTCTATCTTTAGTAATACGAAGCACTAAAGGAAACTGTCCCTCGGTATTTGGCTTTTTGCGAAGTGTTATCTTTATACTGGATGCCATTGCTATGATATTTAAACCAAAGATAACCTCTAGGTACAACATAGGTACAACAAATGATGGTTTTATTCACTATTTTATGATTTCAAAAATATATAATTATTACGTAATCAACTGATTATAAGACCATATAGCACCATATGAGTTCAAATAGAGTAGAACTTAAAATCCTGTGCTCTTTGGGGCGTGCGGGTTCAAGTCCCGCCTCGAGTACCAAAACCCTTGTTAATCTTCTGATTTTCAAGGGTTTTTTATTTTAATCTATTTCTTAAGATTAACCCCGTGACTTTTTAAATCAATAGAACTTAAAGTCATTCGGTATTTCTTACCTTTAAACTTGACTTTTTTTACATGCTAAGAAAAATTATTAAAATTTTAGGTGCGTTATGTCTAGTGCTCTTACTAATTATTTTGGTCTGCAATTTTATTATTTCAAGCACCACTGAAGACAAAACGTATTCTGACATTAATACTATACCACCCAATAGAGTAGGACTTGTATTAGGGACTTCTAATAGAATATCTAACGGTTCTTCAAATCCATACTACACCTATCGCATAGATGCAACAGTAGCGTTATATAAAGCTGGCAAAATCAAATTTATTTTAGTGAGTGGTGATAATGGTAGCATTTATTACAATGAACCAAATACGATCAAAAAAGATTTAATAAAAGCAGGAATCCCAGAAGAGGTGATTTTTTTAGACTATGCAGGTTTTAGAACATTAGACTCTATGGTGCGGGCAAAATTTATTTTTGGACTTGACAACGTTACTGTAATCTCACAGAAGTTTCATAATGAGAGAGCAATATATATTGCGGAACAAAAAGGACTAAAAGCTATAGGTTTCAACGCCCAGGACTTATCTACCTCTCAAGGATTCAAAGTTCATCTCAGAGAATATTTGGCACGAGTGAAAGTTTTTATTGATATGATATTAAACACCCAGCCAAAATTTTATGGAGCTACTATTGAAATAAAATAATCAAGACCACTTACCCTAAATAGTTTACATTTATTGGTGCAACCAAATTATAAAGCGTGTCAAAACTTAAAATAATATTAAGAAATTTAGGACCTGGACTGTTATTTGCAAGTATGGCAATCGGCACCTCCCATTTAGTACTATCTACAAAAGCAGGTGCACAATATGGCTGGATTATGGTAATACCTATAATTCTAGCTAACATCCTCAAATATCCATTCTTTGAATTTGGAGTACGATATACAAGCGTTACCAATAAAACCTTAATTGAAGGATATCTACATCGCGGCAAGGGTTATTTATGGTTCTATGCAGGTATTACACTACTAACCACATTTACCATTCTAGCAGCTCTTTACACCGTAACTGCGGGATTGTTTATTAATCTATTCAACATCACCAATACGTCTATTTCTATTGTAGCACTAGGTTTATTTTTAATTATAAGTATTATTCTAATTTTTGGAAAATATAAGTTCTTAGAAATCAGTCTAAAATTCGTGGTTAGCATTCTCTTCATCGCATTGCTTATCACAACGGTATTAGTCCTAATCCAAGGTCCTGTTACTCATGTTCCAAATTTCAAACCAACACCTATTTTCAACGAGTTTGGTATACTTTTTTTAATTGGTTTAATGGGCTGGATGCCTACAGCGGTTGAAGCCTCAAGTTGGATAAGTCTTTGGAGTATAGAAAAATGGAAAAATCAAGACAAACCAAGTTTAAAAGAATCACTTCAAGAGTTTAATATCGGATATGGCATAACGACCATATTAGCTGTTTTTTTTATGATTATAGGTTGGTTTACCTTATACGGAACCAACATTCAACTAAGCAACAATGCAGTAAGTTTTGCCGACCAAGTGGTTTTATTATTTACTAATCATATTGGTTCTTGGGCATACATTTTCATCGCAATTTCTGCATTTGCAACAATGTTCAGTACATGTTTAACTGCACATGATGCATTAACCAGAGTAAGTCTAGACATTGTATCTCTATTGAATCCGAAAACTAAAATATTCAGCACCAAATTAGCATTTGGTATTGGAGTAATGCTTTTAACCATTATCAACTTTATAGTCATTGCAGCATTTAGCGCAAATATGGGTAAGCTGGTAGCGTTGGCTACTTTCGTTTCATTCATTGTAGCCCCAATAGTTGGGTATATGAATTTGAAGAATGTAACTAGTAGTGATCTTGACCGAAGTTTCTGGCCTGGTAAGAAGTTAAAAATACTGACCTATGCAGGTATTCTATTCTTATCGTGTTTTTCGCTGTATTATTTTTACATCGTAATATTCTAAAAAAGAATCATTCACATTACTCTACAACCACGATTAAAGTACGTTCATTTTGCTTATGAAGAAAATCTAAACAATAGGCTCCATTGGTACAGTTGTTTTTAATCATCTCTTCACCATAACCAATTGCATCAACAATATTATTAGAGGTTAAACCATTCTTCAACAAATAATCTTTTATAACATTAGATCTATCTTGTGATAGCTTCTTATTATAAGAATCACTGCCCCTACTGTCTGTATATGTTTCAATCTTTAATCTTAATTGAGGAAAACGCAATACAGCATCAACAACTTTATTCAATTCAGTTTCTACTTGCGCATTCAAAATAGCTTTTCCTTTGTCAAAATAAAATTTATCAAGTTTTAAAATAGTTTTACCTTCACTTTCTAAAACCAAATCCTCTAACCTAGCAAGCCCTAACATATAAGAAGTCCTTTGAATCTCTTCCATCCCTTCTTCTGAATAGGATGTTGAAAAAATAGAATATCCATCCTTTAAAGCCTGTATAGTCACCTGTTTTTGCCAAGGAATTTCAATTCTAAAATCACCTGTCGCTGTAGAACTTACCTCCTTTAACATTTCACCCTTATGATTTAACAACCTCACTTGCGCACCACTTACCCCATTTTTTTTCACTAAGTCAACAACCTTTCCACCTAAAGAAAATGTCTTTAAACCTGGTAAGTTCTTTAATGTAACCCGATAAAGATCATCTCCACCTTTACCTCCTTTACGATTAGATGAGAAATACCCTGAATAGCTATTATTCACATCATTCTTAATTATAAAACCAAAATCATCAGATGTTGAATTGACACCCTCACCAAGATTAACAGGTATGGTATACGAATCAATTCCAATAATATTTGATTTATAAACATCCATTCCCCCTAGTCCGTAAAAAACATCAGAAGAAAAATATAAACTTCCATCAAAAATGAAAGGAGCAATTTCGTTTCCTGGTGAATTAATTCTCGGACCTAAATTAATAGGCGCAGACATTATTTGCCCGTTGTTTGTATATACATAATACAAATCTGTACCACCGTAACTGTCATCGAAATTGGCAGCAAAATACAATCGTTCAGACTTGTCATCGAAATATGGATAATAAAAAGATGTACTTAAATCTTTTAATATAAATCGAAATCTTCCAGTATCGGTTAACGTACCAATAGCCAATGCATTTTTGCCATTTTCATCATATCTAAGCTCATCATCTTCAGTGTTTGACAGAATATAAAAAAAGATTGATAATTTATCCGAATAAAATGGGGTCGACTTATGAAATTTTGTGGCAGGTATTTTATCAAAAACCTCAACATCAAACAATTCATTACTAGCATTTAATTTTCCAAAATAGATATCTAAATATGATTCTCCTGAAGGCTCATATATTTTTTTTGCATTTTGTATTCTACTACTACTAAACAACAAACCATTTTTATAAAAAGCAGGAGAAAAATCTCCTTGAGGACTATTTATAGCCACATTTACTATTGTACTATTATCACTTTCTTTAGGAATTTCTAAAAGACTATAATTAAACTCTGCGTTCTCTAAAAGCTCTGGCGACAACATATCAGCTTTCGACCTTAAAAAAGTCTTTACCCTATCTCTCTCTGAGTTTTTAGATAGACTTTGAAGCATTTTATTAAATCGATTGACCGACATAATAGTATCATTCTTGTTCACTTCTAAATAAAGTTCCGAGGCATTATCAAAGCTACCTGTATTAAAATAAGAATCTGCAAGGTTTAATAACTGATGGTTCGTTAACCGATTCTTTTCCATTTCACTTCTATACTCCGTTATTGCTTGTTGGTATTGATAGCTATAATACAGATTATCAGCTTTAGATTTTTTATCCTGCGCTGAAACCATCAATGGAACGAAAACTAGTAATACTATGATTAATTTAAATCTCATGTTAGTGCACTTTAAAAGAATCGAGGTGAATCAATTTGTTTAGGTTTACCTTTTGCATTTTTATCATTACCATCCTTTGTAGATTTGGCTCCTTCTCTACCTAAATAGAATTTAAGAATAATCTCATGTGACCCATTATTAAACTCGCCAAGTAAATTGGTGTTATAATCATATGAATAACCCACAAATAATGAGTTTGAAACTTGAAGACCTGCCAAACCGCTAAAGGCGTTCTCTATACGGTAAGAGACACCAGCAGTAAATACGTCTGAAATTAAAAAATTACTAGATAAGTTCACGTTAACCGGAGAGCCTTTAAGCGAATTTATTAAGAAAGCTGGTTTAAATTTTAGATTATCTGAAAGGTCGAATACATAACCTCCAATTAAATTGAATTGTAGCTTGTCTTCAACTATTGAAGCCACTTCGTCATTATATACACCTTCAGTTAAAAAATTCGGCACTGAAGCCCCTAGATACCAGTTATCTGAATATAGAAAAGCACCTGCACCAACAGTTGGGTAAAACTTACTTAGCATTTCACCATTAAGGTTTTCACCCTGATTCTCAAAAGTACCTTTTGTAAAGTCAACATTTAAAAATGACCCACCTGCATCAATACCAAAAGACAATTTTGTCTCATCGGTTACCATTACCTGATATGAATAAGAAATATCAGCATAGGTTTGAGAAACCGGCCCTAATTGATCACTTATTATATTAAGTCCGATCCCTACTTTTTCATTTTTAAATGGCAGGTTAGCTCCGAATCTAAATGTGCGTGGCGCACCAGGTATGTCTATCCATTGCGCTCTATATAGGCCAGATAATTCTGGCGTTTCTACCGTACCCACATAGGCTGGGTTAAAACTACCTATATTATACATGTATTGAGTGTACTGCGGTTCTTTCTGCCCAAATGCGTTAAAGCTTAACAGAGAAAATAGCAAAAGCGCTACAGTATAACTTGATTTATTAAAGTTATAATCCATAATTTATTTTATCTAATAAGCTGTATCCAACCCTTATCAAGAATCACAGGTTCATTATTAATACTATAATTCATAATATAAAAATAAGTTCCTTTAGGTACTTCTTTTCCTTTAAAGGTTCCATCCCAGACATCAACAGTACGCTGAGTATCAGAAGCAACTAAATTAGCTCCTTCAAAAACTAGATTCCCATATCGGTCATAAATAACAATTTTATAATCTATTCCTTCATCTATTTGAGTTTCTGAGTCCCTAAGATTAATTCTTAGTACATCATTAGTATTATCGCCATTCGGTGAAAACTGATTATAAAGAAAACCAGGGTCTGCAGGTGTTGGTATACTAACCTTTATATCTACAGTACTACTATTATTTGCCTCATTACTGTCTGTTGGCGATGACTTAACTAATGTAGCTATATTACTAAAAGACCCCTCTTTTGGCACTGATACGGTAATCTCTAATGACACTGCATTTTGTTCTCCTACTTCAAGTGATTCAATAGTCCACCTTCCTGTTGCCTCATTAAAATCTCCTGCGGTAGAAACATCGCTTATGTAAATAAAACCAGCATCTGCCCCTTCGGGAAGTATATCATCAATCTGTATATTACCTATTATGTCTCCATTTACAGATTTATTTTCTACACGAATAGTAAATGTGATTTGCTCTCCCAATAATGGAGATTTATTATCGACCGTCTTGATAACCTCGAGATCAATACCTTCTGGCACTTCTGTATTAAGAGTTACAGTAGATTCATCGTTTGCTGGATTGTTATCTGATGGTATAGACTCTAATAAGGTTGCCGTATTTTCATATGGCCCTTCTTCAGAAACAGTAACTGTTATGTTAAGTACTACAGACAAACCAGCTTCTAGTTCTGCTATGTCCCAAATACCGGAAATTTCATCATAATCGACAGAGGATTTAGACACAAACTCAAAACCTAATTCTAATAAGTCTCCTATAACAATTGCTCTAGCGGTTCTATCAGATAAGTTAGTGACCATTATTTCAAAAATAACGGTATCACCGATTTGCGCGTCTATATTATCAACAGATTTCAAAACTTCTAAATCTATAGGATCATCACAGTTTGGCGTTGCAACAGGATCACAAGGATCATCTGGGTCAGAGCCATTGGTTTGTTCATCCAAGTCTGATAAACCGTCCCCATCAGTATCACAGCTACCATTAAATCGGTTGGGAATACATGGGTTATCGTTGGCAGGATCTTGTTGGTCATTTACACCATCATTATCGGCGTCATCAGTATTTGAATCTAAAGCATCTATTATTCCATCATTATCCTCATCTAATGGGTTGGCTATATCAGCACCAACTTCAACACCATCTTCAATTCCATCACCGTCGGTATCTGGGTTGTTAGGGTCTAAACCTAAGGCAACTTCTTGACCACCTAAAAGTCCGTCATTATCATCATCTGATTCACAATCACTAACACTTACAATAATATCAATCGTAGAGTTGACACATGGTGCTGTAGAATCCGTAGTCGTAAATCTGAAAATATAAGCTCCTGAAGCCAACCCTTCAAAATCAACAACATTGGTAGAGTTTATATTCACATCTTCAGGACCTGATACAAAAATCCATACACCAGGGTCAGCCCCTGTAAGCCTGTTATCTAAATCTAAACTGGTAAGGCCGTTGGTTGCTATATTACAAATAGAAGCATTTTGAGCAGTACCGGTAGTAGCTTGAAATCCTATTCTAGCAATTACTGGCTGCCTTTGGGTAGTACATTCGTTTTCGGTAGCCTCCACATAATATGTAGTTGTTACTGTTAAGGGAGGAGTTGTAAATGTTTCACCAAAAGCTATAGGCGTAACAGAATCTATTGTCGTATACCAATTAACAGAAGCACCATCACTTGGCGTAACACTTAACAATAATGTTCCTGGACCACAACGTTCATTACCGGTAATAGTAACCAACTGAGGAATGATATTTCGAACAATTTGAACTTCAATATTACCACTCGCACAATTATTTGCCGCATCATAGAAAAAGCCATAATAGGAGGCCGGTGTGCTAACATCTTGAGCTTCTGCAACCGTCAAATGTGAGTTTGTTATTAACGGGTTAGAAACCCTACTCCAAGTTAAAACAGTACCGCTAGGAGCAATACTCGTAGTGAAATCAAATAGATTGGCTGAAAAAGCACTATTGGTATCAACCACACAATAAATTGGAGAAACAGATGCATCTAAAACCGGTGCAGCAACACAATTATCATCATCATTTATTGTACCTATTGCTGTACCTCCATTTACTAGCTGTACATTATTGGTCGGCAATCCCAATTGAACCTCAAAAGTTTCTGTATTTTCTAAAACTGCATCATTATTTATAGGCACCATAATCGTCTTAGTTTCATTGACGGTACCCGTAAAAATCAAGGTGCCAGGAGTACCAGTATAATCTGTTCCCCCACCTAATGCTGTATCATCAAAAAATGAATACGAAACTGTTGTACCACCAACAACTGCTATATTCAATACAACATTAAAAACAAATTGCCCAGAGGATACATCTTCATTTTCTGTAACATTAGAAATAGTTAAAGTAGCTTGGTCATTATCATTTATATTAACAGTAGCCGTTTGAGTAGCTGTAGTCCCTAAAACGTAACCAGTTCCAGTACCTAGTGTAATAATTACAGTTTCGGTTCCTTCTTGTATTTGATCGTTCGTAGGTGTTATTAAAATTAGTGCAGATTGCGCACCATTTGCAATACTAACCGCATTTGCACTAATTGCTGTATAATCGGTACCGTTAAGAGCCGTTCCACCAACTGTATAATTAACCGTTATTGAACTACCCGTATTATTTGGCGCACTAAGGCTAATCGTAAGTTCACCTGTGGCTACAGCACCATTACTCTCTGCTGCAGTGGCATCAGTAGCCGTGATTCGAGCAACGTTGGCATCATCACTAATAATAGTTACGGTAGCATTATTAGGTGTACCCACTGTATAACCCGTACCTGCAGCAAGTGTTAAAATGACCGTTTCATTTACTTCTATAGTTGTATCATTAATTGGTGTAACAGTAACAACACCCGAACTTTGGTTGTTAGCTATCGAAACTGAACCGCTTAATACATTATAGTCAAGACCAGAAGTCGCTGTACCTGAAACTGTATAGTCAACAACAATAGGTGAACCAGTGGTGTTAGTCGATCCTAAACTAATCGTAAAAACACCATTCGCAACCGGACTCTCATTTGCTGTAGCAGTAGTTGACACCACTGATGCCGTAAATGTATCGGTATCATCTATATTTACCGTTGCAGTTCTTGTTGCAGTGGCTCCTAAACTGTAACCGGTGCCAGAACCTAATGTAACAATAACGGTTTCAGAATTCTCTACAATATTATCATTAATTGGAGTTACAATAACAGTTCTATTCTGTTGACCATTTGCAAAAGACACAGAACCTGTTAATGCGATAAAATCTGTTCCTGAAGTAGCTGTGCCACCAACTGTATAATTCACCACTACAGGACTTCCTGTATTATTTACTGCATCTAAACTAATAGTAAACGTCCCTGTATTTGTTACAGTATTAGCCTCAACTGCTAAATTATCAGTTGCTACAATAGTTGCAATAAATGTATCATCATCTACAATGGTTACCGTATCACTATTCTGCGTTCCAATTTCATACAAAGCGCTATTTACGCTATTTAAGGTTATTATTACAGTTTCATCTCCTTCAACCAAAACATCATTAATAGGTAGAATATTTAAGTTTGTTGACGATGCACCATTGGCAATTGATGCATTACCAGAAATAGTGTAATCTTGTCCAGCGCCTTGTATAGCACTCCCTGTCAACGTGTAATCAACAACTATTGCACTTCCTGTATTATTTTGTTCACTCAATTCAATTCTAAATCGACCATCGTTACCTGATCCATCTTCATTAGTACTCGCCCTATTTGCAAGAACGGTTACCTGTCCTAAATCATCATTCGTTATAGTTCCAATAGCTGTATCTCCTGCAATTACATTGGCATTACTAGCACTCGTAAGGGTAACTATAAAAGTTTCATCATCTTCGATTACCGTATCGTTCCCGGTAGTTACCGCTAATTGTTTTGAAACATCTCCTGATAAAAAAGTGACAGTTCTTTGCGCACCATTATAATCTTCTGGATAAACAATGGGTGTCGTTCCTATGGTTGCAGTTCCCCCACCAAAATTAATAGTTACTGTATAATCAAATAATGCAGCTTTATCAGCCACAATACTGAACACCAGATTAGTGCCTTCATCTGCCGATATATCTGAAATACTCAAAGTTGTTGTATCGTCATCTAGTATATTGACTATTGCTGTTTGATTTGCGCCTAAATCATAAGCTGCATCTGACAATATTTCAACAACTACCGTTTCTGTCCCTTCTAATAAAACATCTTGAAGAGAAGTACTTACATTTATCAATGAACTACCTCCTGAAGGGAAGTCGTATGTTACATCTACTTGTTCGGTCAGCAAAGCATAATCAGTACCTGCCGTCGCTGTACTACTCCCCAAAACAGTATATAATACTGTCACTGTGCCTGTGCCAAAAAATGGTGCGACAGAAACCTCAAAACTACCAGGAGTGAAACTACCTTCTAAGGCATCGGCATTCTTTACAATGGAAACTGTTTGCCCGAAAATATTTTGAAATGAAACTGAAAGAAAAACTAATCCAAAAACCAATAAGGACTTCTTAAATTCACTCCTAATTTTAGGATTTAGTAAACTAGAATATAATTTCATTTTCATAGCGTTCTTTTCATTTCCATCAATTTCATTGAAGAATAATTATAATTCTACAACCAAAAATAAGGGTCTCAATATTACGAAAAAATCAAGGTAAACTGCTCACAAACAGTTGAAAAAAGGATTTTTAGGTTGAATGGTATACTAGAAAGATAAAAGCTTAGATATCGAGAACTGGAGACTGAGTTTGTGCAGTTGGCTCAATTTTTTTAATTAAACCTTGTAATACTTTCCCTGGACCAATTTCAGTAAATACTGTCGCCCCATCTTTTACCATTTGCTGTACACTTTGCGTCCATTTAACTGGCGCTGTTAATTGCAGCATTAAGTTCTTCTTAATTTCCGCCGGACTATTTACTGCAGTTGTAGGTACATTTTGATAGATTGGACAACTTGGGCTTGCAAAATTAGTATTATCTATTGCCGCTGCAAGTTCTTCTCTTGCCGGCTCCATTAAAGGCGAGTGGAATGCTCCACCAACTGGTAACATTAAAGCTCTTCTAGCACCAGCTGTTTTCAATTTCTCACATGCTAATTCTACAGCAGCTATCTCACCAGAAATCACTAATTGACCCGGGCAATTATAATTTGCAGCAACTACTACACCTGCTGTTTCTTTACATATTTTTTCTACGACACCATCTTCTAATCCTAAAACGGCAGCCATTGTAGAAGGTTTTAGCTCACAGGCTTTTTGCATTGCTAAAGCACGTTGCGACACTAATTTTAACCCGTCTTCAAAACTTAACGTATTATTTGCCACAAGTGCCGAGAACTCCCCTAAGGAATGACCCGCAACCATATCTGGCTTAAATGAAGCACCCATTACCTTACTCAAGATAACGGAGTGTAAAAATATGGCTGGTTGTGTAACTTTAGTCTCTTTTAATCCTTCGGCAGTACCATTGAACATTACTTCAGTAATATCGAAACCTAAAATATTATTTGCCTTGAAAAATAACTCTTTTGCAATAGGATATTTCTCATATAAATCAAGTCCCATTCCAACAAATTGAGCACCTTGCCCAGGAAAAACATATGCGTTCATAACTTTTAATTTTGGTGCATCAAAAGTACGTATTTTAGATAGATTGCTATATTGAAATTACGAACAGCCTCTATTCTGACTCTTTGAACCAACCTGAGTACATGGTATACGCTTCCGCTATTCTATTTATTTCTCCTGAACTTAATTCGGGACTAATATCTTTTATTTTCTTTGCCGGCATACCTGCAAATATGCTTCCTGATGGCACATGGGTACCTTTTGTAAGAACAGCTCCGGCTGCTATAATGCTGTTGCTCTCTACGATACAATCATCCATAATAATGCTACCCATACCAATCAACACATTATCATGAACAGTACACCCGTGCACAATAGCATTATGCCCAATAGATACATTATTACCGATAGTTGTTGGCGATTTTTTATACGTACAATGAATAACAGCCCCATCTTGTACATTTACCTTATCGCCCATTTTAATAAAATGCACATCGCCCCTTAGCACAGCATTAAACCAGACACTGCATTGCTTACCCATTATAACTTCACCTACAATAGTTGCATTTTCAGCAATAAAGCAATCATCACCTATTACAGGTTCTTTACCTCTAACACCTTTTATCATATTCTTTATTCGTTATTTAATTAAAATAGGACAGAAAATCTTTCTTTTTAGATGCGGAAACCATCACTTCTTTTCCATTAGACATCACCACACTACCACCTTTACCTCTTCTATATTTTACAACCTCGTTTACATTGACTAAAAAAGATTTATGAACTCGGGCAAAAGGAAATTCAGCCAAAGCATCTTCAAAATACTTCAAAGTCTTACTTACCAATATTTTTTTGTTCAGCAAATATATTTCTGTGTAATTATCATCGGCCTTACAATATAGAATTTCTGAAACATTCAATATTTGAAATCCGTCTTGCTGAGGCAACGTCAATTTACCTTCAACCCCTTTTGACTTGGTTACTAATACCTCACCTTCTAAACTCGCTTCTTTTTCCCGTACACCTTCAACATAATTAACGGCAATAATTAATTCATCAATATTAATTGGTTTAGTCAAATAATATGCAGCATGATTATTTAAAGCGTCTTTTGCATAATGATCATACGCAGTAACAAAAACTGTTTCAAAAGTTCTATCGGGTAGCTGATCTAATAGATCGAAAGCATTACCAAAAGGCATCTCGACATCTAAAAATACAAGGTCAAGAATGTTATTCTCAATCAACACTAAAGCTTCTTTAATAGATGCTGCCTCACCGACCAAATCGATACTCGGACAATACTTATTAATGTAATTTCTAAGAATCTCTCTACTATTGGTCTCATCTTCGACCAAAATTGCTTTTAAGCTCATTTTTCTTTTTTTAGTATGAAAAGCACTTTGGTACCTGAACCATCTATATCTAAGTCCGATATCTCAATATCAACCTTATCGGCATACATATCATTTAAAATCGCAACACGTTTTTTAATTATACCCATGCCTTTAGATTTTTGTTTCTTTTGATTTTGAGTTTTAATAGATGCAGATTTCTTGCGCCCTATACCATTGTCAGTAATACATATCGCAATTGATTTACTGCCATTTTCCTTTATATAAACTGATAACAAACCTTTAGTTTCCCTATACCTTAGACCATGCCATATAGCATTTTCAATGTAAGGCTGTAAAAGCATAGGTGGTATTTGATACATAGAAATTTGAACTTGTTCATCAACAATAATTTTATAGTCAAACTTATCTTCAAACCGTGAATGTTCTAATTTCATATACAGTTCTAATTGCTGCAACTCTTTTTCTAAGGGAATAAAGTCTTCTTCAGAATTTTCGAGTACAGAGCGCATTAAAGTCGAAAAATCACTTAAATACCTATTTGCACTACGCTCATCGCTTTTAGAAATAAAATTATTCACCGAATTCAATGCGTTGAATATGAAATGCGGATTCATTTGTGACCTCAACGATTTTAACGCCAATAAATTATTGGCCAATTTTTGCTGCTGATTACTTCTATAAAAGAAGAATGCTGCTAGAAGTGTTAATAGCAATCCGAAAATCAATGAATAAATAATCCATTGTTGCCGTGCATTGCTCTCTTTTACCAACTCTTGTTCTGTTAATGCCAAGTTATATTTACTTTGCGACAACTCTCGCTCTTGCTCTAAGCCCGTTAGTCTATTTTGAGCGCTAGCAATTTCTCTATTAAATCTATTGGCCCTAGATATTTCTTGTTCTTTACGCACGTATAATGAATCGACCAAAGCGACATAAGATTGGTAGGTGTCCAAGGCTTTAGTAAAATCACCTTTCTCTTTATACACCTCAGAAAGCTTTCTGGTGGCATCTTTTTGTACAACAAGATCATCTTCAGAACCAGCCTCAACAATACTTCTTTCCAAAAAAGGGATTGCTTCGTTATACTTATCTTGAGAGATATAAGCATTAGCTATTTTATAATTAATTCGTTGCGATGTAATTGTATCACCAAGTTCTAACTTAGTAACGCCTGCATTAGGTGAGTTAAGTTTTTTTAAATCTTGCAGACTATTTTTTCGCATGGTAATTTCTTCACTATACCGGTTTTTGGCATTGTAAAAATCAGCCACTTTTTCCTTTTCCTGTAAAGCTCTTTTAGGTGCTTGCTGCGTCGCTAATTCAAGTGAATTTCCGTAGTATGCTTCAGCTTCTATCGTTTGATTACTTAAAGAGTACGTGTCGGCGATTTTAGAATTAAGATCTGTCATTTTCGACGTAATCTGATTCTTATTAGCAATTAAGAGCCCTTTATTATATAACTGAATTGCTTCTGAAATTTTTCCGTCGCCCTTTTTCGCATCACCTAACAACTCATAAAGTTGTACACTTTGGTATGGAGGGATTGATTTAATTTCCAATAAAGGATTTAATAGATTTGCAGTTTCTTTAAACCTTGAGGTTAAATTATAAGCCTTAGCTAACAATAATGACGTTGCAATTGTCTTATTGGCATCTAAAGCATCCTCATAATTATCAATAGCTAAATCTAATTGCTTATGATATTGATAAATTTCACCAAGTTTAGATAGTGATCTTGCCAATTCTTTCTTTCTACCCCTTTTACCTAGTAAGGATATTGATTGTGCTACATAGTCAATACTTCTTTCAATATCCTGCGTTTTATATTTATCGGCGGAATCTAGCAAAGCTTGATGTTCTAAAGAAATATCAGGCGATGATTTTAACCGAGCACTTGTTGATGAAGTTTCAAAATCTTCTACTAATATGAGAACATCATCATTTTTCTTTACGTTATATCGTAAAGTCACTATGTCTTCATGCTCAATTATCAGTACATCACCTATTTTAGTTTTTATCTCAAATTCTCCAAGTCCGTTAGTTACCACTAAGTTCCCAATCTTATTAGAAATAGATACACCAGAAATAGGCCTACCGGTATTCTTAGCTTCGACCCTACCCTTCAAATTAAACCTTACAGCATCATTTTGTATTTGAGAATGACTTGTTAAAGTCCCCAATACAAAGCATATAACTATGTAGAATATTAAATTTTTCATTCGCTATGATTACTGTAAACTTAGCTGATTTATATGTTACAAAAAAATAGATTAAACGCCAAAAAAGGGCATTTAACCCCCAATTTCATTAGTTTACAAACTCAACGAACAACTTAACTAAGTCAAAAGGTGCGCATACTCATTACCATTATTTTTAAAGAAACATTGCCATTAGTTTTAGGCTAGAATTTAAAACTACAATAATGAAAACATTAAGAAAAATAACAACTTCGGGATTACTTCTGTTTGCTATAACAACTGTACTTGGTTGTGTAGACGAGCCTAAACAAAAACAAATTGAACTAATTGCATATGTTCACTCCCCTTTGGAAATAAAAAAAGATAATATTGTACAAATTGCATTATTACTTGACACTAGTAATAGTATGGACGGTTTAATTAACCAAGCAAAGTCGCAGCTTTGGGATATTGTAAATGAATTCAGCCTTGCTAAATGTGGCAATGATGCTAGACCTAATTTACAAATTGCACTGTATCAATATGGTAATGATAATCTTTCTGCAGAAGAAGGATATATTCAGCAGGTTTTAGCATTTAGCAGTGACCTTGATGAAATTTCTGAGAAATTATTTTCATTAACCACTAATGGGGGTGAAGAATATTGCGGAAAGGTTTTACAAACATCATTACATCAGTTGCCTTGGAATAAAAACCCAGATTTATTACGTATGATATTTATTGCGGGTAATGAACCATTTGACCAAGGTCAATATAATTATAGAACTGCATTAACAAATGCCAACGAGAAAGATGTTGTTGTTAATACCATTTTCTGCGGAAATTACGAACTGGGCATCAATACGAATTGGAAAGAGGGTGCATCATTAACAGGTGGCGAATATATGGCCATTGACCACAATAAAAAAGTTGTGCATATAAGCACCCCATATGATGAAATTATTATAAAACTAAATTCAAAACTTAACACGACTTACATTTCTTATGGTTCTTTAGGCAAATCAAAAATTATCGCACAGGAGGTACAAGATGGCAATGCACTAGCAATGCAAGAAGCTGTTGCCGTAAAAAGAGCAGTAAGTAAAAGCTCAAGACTTTACAATAATAAAAAATGGGATTTGGTTGATGCCTATGATGATGCCGAATTTGAAATCAGCTCTGTCGAGAAAGACGAGTTGCCTGATGAGCTACAAGGAAAAAGTGAAAACGAAATCAAGCTGTACGTTGAATCGAAGAAAAATGAGCGAGAAGAAATTCAAAACAAAATAAAAGAGTACAATTCTAAGCGATTAGCCTATATCTCCGAAAATCAAAAAAGCAATAACTCAGGTGAGCTAGAAAATGCAATGATTCAAGCCATTAAAAAACAAGCTGCATCGAAAAACTTTAGTTGGGATTAATCTTAAAAAATCTAATCGGCCTGTTTTAACTTAAACGGGCCTTTTTTTAGTTAGCTGCCGGACAATAGCAATCGTACTTACGTTCGGTCTGTCCGAAATCGTAACCAATGGTAATCTGATGAAATCCTCCATTATCAAAACGAATGTCTCCCATTTGATAAGAATAGTTATAAGACACCATAAAGTTGTTAATATTGGCTCCTACTATAGGCGTCACGAGTTGTAAACGTTGTTCTCCAAAACCAGTTGCCGTTTGAAATTGTGCACCATCAAAACTTCTTCTATACGAAAGTCCGCCCCAAATACGTCCAAAATCAACATCCTTATACACCTTGGCATTGATATCCATGGTTTTCTCTTTAGTAAATTCGGTTAACTGAAAAAGAACGGAAGGTTCAACTTGCCATTCACTTTTACCAAATACATAACCAGTAGAAATGAGGTATCTTCTAATATTATCAATAACTAATTGATCAGGGTTATCTTGCCTATCTCTGTAGTATACATTTCTTTTACTACCTGTCATTGCATTGGTTACTGCAAAATGAGTGTAGAATTCTTGAAAATTATATGAAATACCAATATCAACGTTAGTATATGATGCGCTTAACTTTATTCCAGAAACAGCAGGATCCGGCGTAACAGATCTAAACTCAGTTTCATCTAAACTACTTTGCAAAATTGTAGCACTTAATCCAAAAGAAAGTTGATTTAAGACTCTCATGTCACTACTCCCCATTCTTAAATGGTGAGCATATGTTAATTTCAATCCTGTTTGTGAGTGGTAACCATTTGCATCATTAAAAAGAATGGCTCCTATTCCACTTGGCGTATCACCAATTCTAAAATGTGCATTTATTGTTTGTAAACTAGGGGCATCATCTACATCGAACCATTGCTTTCTGGCAGTCGCTCTTATTTTACCTCCTTCACCAATACCTGCCATAGAAGGAAATACCAAATAGTAGTTATCTGACAAATAATCGAAATAAACAGGAATGCCCTCCTGTGCTATAGATTTTGAACCTATCATTAACACGGTAAACAATAGTAGAATATGGTATCTCATCTTTGGGATTATAAACTAGACCTTAGTTTTGATAATATAAAGTGTATAACGGGTTAACCTCAACATTATTATGTAGGACTAAACTAAGATTTCCTTCGTATTTTTGCATAAATTATTTGAGAAATGAAAGAGTATTCTATTACAGTTGTTAAGACTAATAATCCCAATATACTAAAGTTCGAAACTAATCATCTATTAGTTCAACGCAAAAACTACGAGTATAAAAATATTGACGAAGCCAAAAATTCACCTTTGGCACAACAATTATTCTATTTACCATTTATAAAAACGGTATATATTTCTGGTGATTTCATTGGCCTAGAACGATATGACATTGTTAAGTGGGAAGATGTGAAAGATGAGGTTGCGCAACAATTGGTCGAGTACTTAAACGCAGGAGAACCAATAGTTTTGGAAGAGGATTTAGATAAACCAATACCTGTTACTGTATATGCAGAGGTTACACCAAACCCATCTACAATGAAGTTTGTTGCCAGTAAAAAAATAGTTGGCTCTGCCTTTGAATTCAAAAATTTAGATGAAGCTCGAGATTCTAAATTAGCGACTACATTATTTCAATTTCCATTCGTGAAACAAGTCTTTATTGATGAAAATTATGTTTCTGTTTCTAAATACGAAGTTGCTGAATGGGATGATATTACAGTAGAAGTAAGAGAGGTAATTAGAAACTTTATAGCTGACGGAAAAGAGATTGTTGCCGATAATGCAAAATCGATTGGCACCGAAGCACAAGTTTCTGAAACGGTTTCTGTAGAAAGCACAATAACACTTGATGAAACATCTCAAGAAATTGTGGATATTTTGGAGGAATACGTGAAGCCAGCAGTTGCAAGTGACGGAGGTAATATAATGTTCAAATCTTATGATAAGGAGAGCAAAACTGTAAACGTAATATTACAGGGTGCGTGTAGTGGTTGTCCGTCTTCTACATATACCTTAAAAAACGGTATAGAAACTATGCTTAAAAATATGATGGGTGACAAAGTAAATGAGGTTGTAGCCCTAAACGGTTAATAAATGCTTGAAATTAATAATATTTTGCCTTCAAATTGTGTAACTTGTAGTGAATCTAAAAACACATCATTATGGCAGTTTTAAAAGTTATTGAAATATTAGCAAATTCTGATAATGGTTGGGAAGATGCAGCAAAAAAAGCAGTTTCTGAAGCCTCTAAATCGGTGAAAAATATTAAATCGGTTTATATCAACGAGCAAAGTGCAACTGTTGAAGATGGCAAAATCAAAAATTACAGAGTCAATGTTAAAATCACTTTCGAAGTAAAATAACAAAAATAAAACTATTTCAAAAGCGCCTTTTGGCGCTTTTTTTTGTCCTAAAATCAAATCAGTAATCTAATGGCTAAGCATCCAAAATTTACTAATAACCTAATCAACGAAAGTAGTCCGTACTTACTGCAACATGCCCACAACCCTGTAAATTGGGAGGCATGGAACCCTGAAGTTCTGAAAAGAGCAAAAGATGAAAAAAAGCTACTATTAATAAGTATAGGTTATGCTGCTTGTCATTGGTGTCATGTTATGGAACATGAATGTTTTGAAGACGAAGATGTAGCGAAGGCCATGAATTCTCATTTTATTAATATTAAGGTTGACCGTGAAGAAAGACCAGATATTGACCACATTTATATGGATGCTTTACAAATGATGACTGGCAGTGGCGGTTGGCCTCTAAATATTTTGGCCTTACCTGATGGAAGACCCTTCTGGGGCGCAACTTTTGTAAAAAAACAAGAATGGATTCAAGTGCTAAACCAGTTGCAAGAATTATATGAAAATAATCCTGAAAAAATTATTGGCTATGCTGAAAACATGGCTCATGGATTAAAAGAAATAAATACCGTAGCAATTGAGGAGAATAATGACATCATATCCATTTCTAGAATAAATGATATAGTAAAAGATTGGTCTACTTATTTCGACACATTTTTAGGTGGCTACAAGAGAGCCCCTAAATTTATGATGCCCGTTAATTTGAATTTTCTTTTACATTATGGACACTCACAAAAAGATGAAGCGATTAATGAATATGTGCATACCACATTAACCAGAATGGCCTGGGGCGGTATATTCGACCATGTAGGCGGTGGCTACTCAAGATACTCTATAGATACTAAATGGCATGTTCCCCATTTTGAAAAAATGCTTTATGATAACGGATTATTAATCAGTCTCTATGCCAAAGCATATGCTACAACTAAGAATATCCTTTATAAAAATGTAGTACAGCAGTCTATTTCTTTTATTAAAGAAGAACTTTTAGATGTAAGTAATGGTTTTTACTCTTCTCTTGATGCTGATAGTTTATCGGAAACAGAAAAACTGGTTGAAGGAGCGTTCTATGTTTGGAAAGAAAAACAACTTCGAGAAATTCTCACGGAGAACTACCCACTTTTTGCTGATTTTTATAGTATCAATTCTTATGGTTATTGGGAAGAAGATAACTACGTGTTAATTAGAGATGCAGAAGCCAAGGACATTGCTAATAAACATAATTTGACGGAGGAAGCAGTTTTCAGCACAATAACAAAATGTTTAAAATTATTAAAGCAAGAACGCGATAAAAGAGAGAAACCAAGGCTTGATGATAAAATTCTAACCTCTTGGAATGGTTTAGCCCTAAAAGGCCTTACAGATGCCTATAGGTTTTTGGGAAACAAAGAATATTTAGAAATGGCCCAACAGAACGCGCATTTTATTCTAAACAATTTAGTTGATAAAGAGGGCGGTCTTTATCATAATTACAAAAACGGCAAAAGCACTATTTCTGGTTTTCTTGAAGATTATGCTGCTATAATTGATGGTTTTATAAGTTTATACGAAGTAAGTTATAATGAAACATGGTTAAACCACAGTTTAAAACTAACCAACTACGTAATCGATAATTTTTCAGACACCTCTACAGGTTTATTTTTCTTCACTTCTAATAAAGGAGAATCTTTAATTCGAAAAACCTTAGAAGTAGCTGACAATGTGATACCCTCATCCAATTCTATAATGGCTCATAATCTTTTAAAGCTTTCTAAATATTTTCCAGAAGAAAGTTTTGAAATAAGATTGAATCAAATCATGAATACAATGCGGAAATCAATCACTGAAAATCCACAAAATCACGCCAATTGGCTTCACCTTTCACTATTAATGGATCAAGATTATTATGAAATGGTCGTTATTGGTGAAAATTTTGAACCCATATGCAAAACCTTAATGAAGAACTACTTGCCAAACGTTATATTTGCCGCTTCAAATTCTAAAACTAGCAACTTACCATTATTTATGAATAGGTATGTTATGAATAAAACACTGATTTATGTCTGTAAACACGGTAGCTGTCAGTTGCCTGTTGAGGAAACCAATAAAGCCTTGAACTTAATCAATACCAAATTCTAAAAATTGCTTAGTCACTAATCATTGCCGCGGTTACCACAATAGTTAAATAGTAAAGAATAAAAATAATAGTGAATATGGATAAAATTTTGAACCTTCAAGAACATGCAGACAAGGCATTAGATTGGATGTGGGCCGTATTGCCCAATTTAGTAATTGCGCTCTTTCTTTTATTTGCAGGTACATACGTCATACGTTTCATTAATAAAATGGTACACAAATTCTTTTTAAAGAAAGACTATGATTTAGCCTTGGAATCATTTCTGCAAAGCTTTATCAATATAGCGTTGAAAATGATACTTTTTGTACTTGTAATCACCCAATTAGGCGTTCAAACAACTTCTTTAGTTGCAGTACTTGCTTCTGCAGGGCTAGCAATTGGTTTAGCGCTACAAGGATCATTAGCCAATTTTGCGGGTGGTGTATTAATATTAATATTCAAACCTTTTAAAATAGGGGATTGGATTTCCGCTCAAGGTGTAGATGGTACCGTAAAGGAGATCTCTATTTTCACTACAAAATTAAGCACTTTCGGAAATCAGGTTGCTGTCATTCCAAATGGTCAACTTTCTAACAACACCATTATTAATTACAATGCATTAGATACCAGAAGAGATAAAATTGATGTGGGTATAGGGTATGGTTCTAACATAAAACAAGCCAAAGATATATTATTGGCGATATGTAATGACAGCGCGACCATACTTAAAGAGCCTATTCCTGAAGTATATGTTGGCGAATTGGCAGATAGTTCGGTGAATTTGACCCTTCGTTTTTGGGTAAATAATCCAGATTTTTGGGCTGCGCATTTTCATGTTTTGGAAGAAACAAAATATCGCTTTGATGCTGCCGGTATTGAAATACCATTCCCACAACGTGTAATTACCCAAATGAAAAATTAAAATTTCTTATAACAGTAAACTAAAATCCTTAATCACTAGAGGATTTTTTTTGTAATTAATTGATTTTCAATTTATTATTTATTATATTAAAGTAAAATCAATGGTTATGAACAAGCTTTTAATTTTTATTTTTTTTGTTTCCAATATCTGTTTTTCCCAGGGGGTACAGACCATTGGAAGGTCAAGTGGTCTAATGACTCCTGCGCAAATGGGAATGTCTTTTTTTGAAGTACCTATTGAGGGTTCGCCATATATAAATGAGATTTTTAAAAAAGGAAAAACTATAATTAATGGTAAACATACAAGTGATGCTTTAATGAGATATGATGCATACCGTGATGCAATTGAAATAAAAAATGAAAATGATATAGCAAGAACTTTGTTGAGAAGAAGCAACATTGTCGCCGATATAGATGGTACAATTTATATGGTTAGGGAGTATAGCGAAACAGGTGAAAATAAATTGGGGTATTTCAACCCTCTAAATGAAGGATATGTCAGACTTTTAATAAAACCTAAGAAAATATTTACACAAGCCGAAAATCCAGAAAACGGGTACGATACATTTAAACCTGCAAAGTATCAAGATATTTCAATGTATTATATGCAAAAAGGTGATGAACCCGCAATTGAAACTAAACTGTCAAAAAGAAAAATTCTAAGTTTTTTAAATGATAGTTCTGAAGTATTGAAACAATTTATTAAGAAAAATGAATTGAATATGCGCTCAGAAAGTGATATTATCATATTGATAAACTTTTACAATACCCAGGAAATGGATAATAAAGCGTTATAAGTTTTTTATTTATTACTTATCCTTCTTTGTTTGTAGAACAAAGTCCTTTAAATAATAAGGCTCGAAATAAGCAACATCCTCAAAATCTTTGTTTTTAAATTTATCGAATGATATCAATGCCATTTCTTTTGCCGATGGTACAACATCAAAGTGAAACGTAAGATTGTCAGAATTAAAAATTCCTTTAATCTTCTCGGCACCACTTCCCAGAAAATGAACAGAAGTTGAGCCAATATACTCTTCAAATGATTGTTCATCTATAATTTCTGCCTTCGTCTCCCTTACTTGATTAAGATGGTTATCAAAAACCGCAGAATACACTTCCATACGTCTAGCATCTAAAACTGGAATTACTAGAGCATCTTCGTCAACACACTTTAATTGAGAGGCCATACTTTTTAATGTAGAAACAGAAACAAGCGGCACATCCAAAGCATAACACAAGCCTTTTGCAGCAGAAACTCCAATTCTTAATCCCGTATAAGAACCTGGTCCTTTACTCACTGCTATAGCCTCTAAATCTTGCATTTTCAAAGCAGCTTCATTCATTACCTCTTCAATAAATACGTGAAGTTTTTCGGCATGAGAATAGTTTTCAGAATTTAATTCTTTCATCGCCAGTATAACTCCGTCTTTCGCCAAGCATACCGAGCAATTTGTAGATGATGTTTCAAGATTTAATATTACGCCCATGATGCAAAGGTATTACTTACTATAAAATGAAAAAGCCTGTACACATTAAAATGTTACAGGCTTTTAAATTATAATTGATTCGACTAATCTAAAGAAATAGGGATACCGAAATAGAATTCTAATATTTTTAATCTAAAGATATAATCATATTTAGTACGAATTACATCAGCCTCTGCATTGTCAACCCTCGACTGCGCTTGACTGAAAATAAATGAATTCATTAGCCCTACATCGAAACGCTCTTTTGCATAATCGTAAGCCAATCTTCTAGCCTCTAAAGTTTTTTCAGCGGCATAGTATGCTTTTGCAAACGTTGTAACATCAACATACCTTTGGTTAACGGTTGTTTCCAAATCTAACTTGTCTTGTTCAAACTGAAGTTTAGATTTTTCTAAATTTATACGCGAACGTTGTACACTATTACGGGTACTCCAACCATTAAAAATCGGTACATTTAATTGTGCCCCATAAGAGATTCCATCAAAAATCCAAAGTTGGTCTATGAATCCAGGTGTAAATACACCCCCAGCTCCATCCGGTAAAGGTTGAGTAGCATCAGAATATCTTGCTCCATATTGAAAAAATCCAGTTAAGGTTGGGGCATAAGCGCCTTTTGCAATCTCTAAATCTTTCTCCGCTAAGTCTACAGTAGATTTAGAAAATTTAATATCATTTCTAAATTCTAATGCTTTCGCAAAAATTGTTTTAGCAGAATTATTCAATATATCCGATGGTGGAATTTCGAAAGATTCATCCGCAATATTAAAATTATCGTAATCCGTTATTTGCAAAAGTTGAGCCAGGTTTATTCTTGAAATCAACACCAAGCTTTCATTATTGACCATTTGTTGTTCTTGCCCAGCAGCAGTTGCCTCTAAATCAAGTAAATCTCCTCTAGGAACTACACCAGCTTCAACCAATTCTTTTGTTCGTTTTAAATCTTGTTCTGTAATAGCATATTGTGCTCTTGAAACTGCCAAGGCTTCTTTATTAGATAAGATTTGAAGATAATTATTAGCAACACTCAACTTTATATCATCTTTCAGATTATCTAATCTATACTGATTACTAATTGCATTTAATTTGGCACGTTGTAATTGCTTAAAATTTCTTAACCCGTTGTATAGCGTAATATTAGAACTAATATTTCCACCAACACTAACAGTAGATTGATTACCTGCAACAGGCTGGTTAGAGGTACTAACAATCGTAAAACCAACATTTTTTGATGCACTTGAAGAAGCATTTAACGTAGGCAACATATTACCCAATGCATCAGACTGATCAATATTTGCATTTTCTAAATCCAATTCGAATTGTTCAACCGTAAGGTTGTTCTCGACAGCATAGAATACGCATTCTTCCAAAGTCCATTTCTTTTGTTGTGCCATGGTAATCATCATGCCAAACAAAAATATAAAGACGGTTATTTTAAATTTCATTTTTTGATTGTTTTGATTTGTATTTTGATTGATTCTTTATTCTACCGATTCGTTTTCAGCATCTTTCTCGTCACCTTTTTTAATAGGTTCGGTTTTGTTCCATTGTTTAACCTTATCATCTTTCGTTAACCCAGAAATAATTTCAACATTTATTCCATCAGATATTCCTATTTCTATATCCTTACGTTCAAATTTTTGTTCCTCGGCAGAACCAACCAACACCTCAACATAAGGTTTATCTGTTTGTCTATCGAACTGTAGCAACGCTTCTGAAATCACCAAAACACTATCTTTTCTTTCTAATACCAAAGATGCATTAGCGCTATACCCCGCACGGATAAAAATATCTTCTGAATTTTCTACATCTCCTTCAATCTTAAATTGAACCGCACCAGTCTCCTCAATACCTTTTGGTGCTATAAATCGTAATTTTGCATTCAACTCTTTTCCTTCTACAGCACCTAAGTTTATTTTTAGTGGTGCGCCAACTTTTAATTTTCCTACTTCGCCCTCATCAACTTTTCCTTCAAATATCATTTTACTCAAATCTGCGATAGTCGCAATCGTTGTCCCATCATTAAAAGTGTTACTTTGAATAACTTGATCACCCACTTCTACAGGGATTTCTAGAATAGTACCATCAACAGTAGCTCGAATATTCGTATTTGCGCTTGAAGACCCTCCTGATGATCCTACTCGAATAATCTGATAATCTGCCTGTGCATTTTGTAATTCTTGCTGTGCTTGGTCAAAACGCAACTTTAAATCGTTAAAATTTTGACTAGAAATAACTCCTTTGTCGAAAAGAGTTTTATTTCTATCGTATTCTATTTTAACGTTGCTTAGCGATATGTTGGCACTATTCACTCTACCTTTTGCTTGATTTAATGATTGCTCGTTAGGAACAACTTTTATGAGAGCAATTAAATCACCAGCTTTAACTTCAACACCTTCTTCAAGATAAATTTTTTCAATAATTCCTGAAATTTGTGGTTTAATCTCAATTTCATCTTCAGGAATCAACTTTCCTGTAGCAACCGTTTTCTTCTCAATATTCGCAATAAAGGGATTGGAAGTCTCATAGGTAATGGATGATTTACTGTTACTTTTGATAAAAAATACTGCCGCCCACAAAGCCCCAAGAACTACTAGGCCAATTAATGTATATTTTACAAATTTGTTCATTTTAATAGATGTTTATCGTTTAATATTTGGTTATTGTTATAAATTATTCTTCTCTTAAAGCTTCAATAGGTCGTATACTAACTGCTCTCTGTGCAGGAATTAACCCTATCAAAGTGCCCAATACGACCATAATGACCAGGGCTCCTATCACATAAGGAATTGGAACCGTTGGGTTTGTATATGGAAAATCTATATCCTTAGTTAATGAATTAATGAGTGCTAGTACACCTGCTCCTAATATGATTCCTAGAATACCAGCTATTACTGTTAAAAAAACTGATTCCATAACAATCTGATTTCTAACTTCCGCTGGTGTTGCCCCTAGAGCCCTTCGTACTCCTAGTTCCTTTGTACGCTCTTTTACAGAAATCAGCAATATGTTACCAATACCAATTACCCCAGCTAAAATTGTAGCAATACCCACTACAAGAGACATAAATGTTAGTCCGTCGGCAAAACCCATTGTTTTAGAAAATGCCTCTCCTAAATTGAAAGAACCAAACGCACGTTCATCTTTAGGATCTACTCTATGAATATTTCTCAGTAAGGTTTTAATATCTTTTTCTACCTGTACTACATCAACATCATCATAGGCAGCAATACACATATAACCAATATTATCGCCAGAATTATAAAGTTTTTGATATGTAGTAAAGGGTATAAACATAGCGCTATCAGAATCAAAACTTACCCCTTGTGCAAGTTTATGCACTCCTATTACTTGAAAATAAACGCTACCAACCCTAATCCAAGTTCCTACAGGGTTCTCATCTTTATTATACAGTTCTTGTTCAACCCGCTCTCCAATTACAATTACTTTTCTAGCTTGATCTATATCTTCTTGATTGATGAATCTACCTCCATCATATATTTTTTTTGTAGATATTTTAGTGTAAATGGGATAATCTCCATTTAAAACATAACTACCGTATTTTTGACCACGAACAGTATATACAGGTTCTGATCCAAATTGACCTTGAGTAATTCTTGGTGCTATATATTGAACTTCAGGAATTCTATTTTGTATAGTTTTTACATCTTCTAATTTTAATTGAAGAGGCCTACCGGTTTTAAAACCGTCATACGGCATGCTGGTACTTTGAGCCCATACGAACATACTATTGATAGCCACAGTTTTAAAAACCTTGTCAAAACCATTGTCCAAGCCTTTTGCCGCTCCAGATAGCGCTATGTATATGAATATGCCCCAAAGCACACCAATAACGGTAATAATTGTTCTGGTTCTATTCTTACTAATTGAACCAAAAATCTCTTGCCATGTATTTCTATCAAATAAAAATCCCATATTATTCGTCTCTTAGTGCTACAATAGGTTTAATACGTGCCGCTCTTTTTGCCGGAATATACCCTGCAACGCCGCCAAAAATTATTAGTACGACAGTTGCAAATATTGCAACTGGCAAATCTATGTAAGGGTTAGTAATAAAGAAGTCTTCTAAAGTTTTATCTAAAGAACTTAAAATAGCTATACCTATTATCATACCTATAACACCCGATATGGTAGTTATAAATATAGATTCTAGAAGAATGGTACTTATTACAGATTTAGGGGTTGCCCCTAATGCTTTTCTTATGCCCAATTCCTTAGTACGCTCTTTCACCACAAAAACCATAATATTACTTATACCTATAATTCCTGCTATAATAGTCCCAAATGCAACAAAAGAAACGATTAGCTGTAAAACCCTTGCTAATTGTTGTGTTTGCTTTAACCCTTCTGCAACGTTTCGTATATATATACCGTTTTGATCAGATGGTTTAATAAATTTCTTTTCTTTAAAAAAAGTGGAAAGACTTTTTTCTAATGCGATAGCCCCTGTGTACCCTAACTCAGGTCGAAAAGCAACAATAATTTGATCTACTTTATCTGTATTTTTTTCTATCAATTGTAATGTGGTATAGGGCACATAAACTCTACGCTCCTCATCATCACCGCCATCATCTTGATACACACCTACTACTTTAAAAACACTACCACCTAGGTCAATATAATTACCAATCGCATCTTCTTGACCGAATAAATCTTTTTCAACCAACCTTCCTATTACCGCAATCTTAGTTTTTTTCTGAATATCTAATTGATCTAGATACCTACCTTTCATGATAATGGTTTTCTCGGCAAATTGATGTGAAGGCGCAACACCCCTTGTAGAATAATTATTAGATTCGTTTTTATATTTAGTTAAGTAAGACCTACTAATTCTAGGAGTTACATATTCTAAAAACAATGGAAAGTCTTTTTCAATATCGGATAAATCAGATTTATCAAATTCTATCTGCCGACCAGATTTATATCCCTTATACGGCATTGTGGTTTGCCCTGGAAAAAATGTAATTATATTTTGCGCATCATCCTCAAAAAATAATTGGAAGGTATTTATAAGGCCATTACCAAAACCAAATAACACTACAAAAATTAAAATTCCCAAAGCCACCGTAAAACCAGATAAAAAAGTCCTTAATTTATTTTTCTGGATGGTTTGAAATATTTCTCTCCAATTATCTCTACTAAACATATTTTGCAGCTCTAACTTGTTCTATTTTCTTATCCTCTATAATAACACCATCCTTTAAATGAACAATTCGCTTACACATGTCTGCAATATCAGGTTCATGGGTAACAATCAATATCGTGTTCCCTTGATCATTTATCTTTTGAATTAGATCCATAACCTCATAAGAAGTTGTACTATCTAAAGCACCCGTTGGCTCATCTGCCAATAACACTTTAGGTTCAGCGGCCATAGCCCTTGCAATTGCAACACGTTGTTTCTGACCACCAGAAAGTTCGCTAGGTAAATGATTTGCCCATTCTTTAAGTCCAACTTGGGCTAAATATTTCAATGCCTTTTCTTGACGTTCCTTTCTAGGCACTTTTTGATAGTACAATGGCAGAGCAACATTCTCAGCAGCACTTTTATAATTAATAAGATTGAATGATTGAAATACGAAACCTAAAAATTTATTGCGATACTGTGCAGCCTTGGTTTCATTTAAATTTTTTATAGGGACTCCATCCAACGTGTAAGAACCTTCATCTAATTCATCTAACATACCCAAAATATTCAATAACGTAGATTTTCCAGAACCGGAAGAACCCATGATAGCTACTAATTCACCTTCCTCAACATTAAAATTTATTCCTTTAAGTACGTGAAGTGAATTCTTGCCCATTTTATAGGACTTATGAAGATCTTTAATTTGAATCATGTTGGTTGTTGTTTTGGACAATTTTCTACACTGTCTATGCATTAGACTAACCAGTGTTTAAATTGTTACAAGAATTTATTTATTTTTTTTATTAATTTTCAGCCAATTCATCTGGCTTAACTTCGTTCCAAACTTTTATTTTTTCACCTTCTTTAATTCCAGAATTTATTTGAACATAAATACCATCGCTAATACCCAGTTCTATATCTCTTCTTTCAAATTGTTGTTCTCCTTTTTCAATTTCTACAAACGGTTTTTTAGTTTTATCATCAAACTGAACCAAAGCCTCCTTAACAGCTAAAACACTATCTGCACGAGCAAGTATTATAGATGCATTGGCACTTAATCCCGCTCTTATAAATATTGAATCTTGCTTTTTTAGAGTTCCTTTAATTTCAAATTGTATAGCGCCATTTTCCTCATTTCCTTTAGGAGCTATGTAATCTAATACGGCATCGAAAACTTTATTTTCAATTGCTCCAACAGTTATTTCTAAAGGAAGGTCTTCTTTAATTTTACCAACTTCAGACTCATCAACCTTACCTTCAAAAATCATTTTATCAACATCTGCAATCGCTGCAATAGTAGTTCCTTCATTAAAATTATTACTTTCAATAACCTGATTACCTACTTCTACAGGAACTTCTAGAACCATACCGCTAACCGTTGCTCTAATTTGAGTATTGGCAGCATTACCATACCCTGCAGTTGTACCTGTTTTAACAATATCGTATCTTTTATTAGCCGCAGTATATGATTGTTTAGCCTGATTATAGGTCACCTCTGCCCTTTCTAAATCCACTTTTGATATAACACCTTTATTGAACAGTCCTTTTTGGCGGCCCAAATTCCGTAGTTGATCATCTAAATTAATTTTAGTTTCGTCAATAGTATTTCTTGCATCATTCAAAGCATTAAGATTAGGAACAACCTTAATTGTACATAGCAAATCGCCCGATTTCACAAAATCGCCACCTTCAACAAATATCTCCTCAATTACCCCAGATATGTTCGGCTTAATTAAAACCTCTTCTAATGGAAGTATACTACCCGTAGCCATTGTTTTCTTAATGATTGTCTGCTTCGAAGGTTCCTCGGTTAAATAAACTACAGGGTCCTCTGCATTCTTTTGATATAAATAAAACATAGACCCGCCAAAGGCCAGTACGATAATAAGTAAAATGATAATTGTTGTTGATTTTTTCATTTTTTTGATTGGTTATATATTTTTCTAATCGATAAATTTATTCTGTTCTTAATGCCTCAATAGGTCTTATTTTGATAGCACTTTGAGCAGGTATGAAGCCTGCTAACAATCCTGAGAATATTAAAATGACCAATGCGCTTACCACCACACCCAAACTTACACTGGGGTTTACAAACATATCTACTGGACCCACAGAATCAAGCACTGCATTTACCCCGTAAATAAAAGCTGCACCGAAAATGATTCCGACCATACCCGATATAATGGTCAAGAATATAGATTCCATTAAAATTTGTTTTTTAATAGACCAAGGCGCTTCTCCCAATGCCCTTCTAATACCAATTTCTTTAGTTCTTTCTTTAATCACAATCAACATGATATTACTTACCCCTATGATACCTGACAATAATACAAGAACACCAACAAAATAAGCGACCCAACGCAATGCACCGAACAAACTTTCTACCCTATTAAATTGCTCGTATAAATCAAAATAGCCTACCGCACGCTTATCATCTGGATGTATTTTTCTTTTCTCTTTCACCACACCCACAATTTTTTCCTTCATGTTTGAAATTGAACTACCGTCTTTAGCCGTAATTGCCATCCAGCCAACATCGTTAGACATATTAAATGCCTGTGAAAAGGCCGTAAAGGGTACAAATATTTCTTTTTGCCCCTCTTCACCATCGCCATCATTACTTTTCTTTTTATAAGTGCCTACCACCATAAAATTTACCCCTTGAATTTTCATGTAGGTACCTAGAACGTCTTCGCCTTTATCGTAGAGTTCATTTTTAACTCCATCACCTATGACAGCAATTTTTCTATTATCATCAATATCATTTAGATTAAGAAACCTTCCTGAGGTAATGGTCATTGGTTCTTGCCTAATAATCTGTGGGTAATCTCCATATACATTAAAAGCACCTGTTTTTAAGCCGCGAACGACATTATTACCACCACCAAAACCACCTAATTGATTTCGAGGAGATATAAACCTGAGATTTGGCACATTATCTTTTATAGCCTGTACATCTTCTAACTTAAAACTAAAGCGTCTACCTTTTGGTAGGCCCTTGTATGGTATTGTGGTATTTCTTGACCACATGAACATAGTATTGGTTGCGATATCTCCAAAATCTGCCCGTATTCCATTTTCTAAACCTTTGCCAGCAGCAAGAAGTATGATGAGAATGAAGATGCCCCACCCTACACCAAAAGAAGTAGCCAGTGTTCTAAAAACATTACTGGACAACACTTCTAAAATTTCCTTCCAACGGTCTTTGCTGAACATGGTTTCACTTTATTAATTAATAGTTTAAGGATTGAACTAATCAACAATCAATCCTAACACAATTTCAAATAGGAATTACTCGTCTCTTAAAGCCTCAATAACATGAATTTTCGCGGCTCTCCATGCAGGAAAAAATCCTGCTATAGCACCTGCGAAAATCAAAACAAAAACAGTAGTGAGCGCAACATTAAAATTCACTGAAGGATTTAAAATATAATCTACTTCAACATGTGGGCCAACAATCTCCAATAACCCCATACTTAATATGAGTCCGCTAAAGCCCGCAATTGCAGTTATAAAAATAGCCTCATGCAAAATCATTCCAACAATTGACCATGGTTTAGCTCCCAATGCTTTTCGAATACCAATTTCTCTAGTTCGTTCTTTCACCACTATTAGCATAATATTACTTACTCCAACAATACCAGCGATGATAGTACACACACCTACAAACCAAAAGAAAAATTTGATTCCACCCATTAGAGAATAAAAGCGCTTAGCTTCCTCCATAGGATTATAAATCTGAATGGCACTTGTGTCATCTGGAGCTACGGTATGTGCTTTTTGAAGGTAAGACTTAAGGTCATTCTTAAACTTGATTGATTGTGCTACTGCAGCTTCAAAATCTTCTGCTGGCGGTAATGTATAAGACAAGTTATTTAATTTATCTGCTCCATTGAAAACTTGTTGGGCGGTACTTATAGGAATATAAATACGGTCTTCTTCACGTTCACCCCCAATATCACCGTATACCCCGACAATTTTAAATGATATCCCAGATATATCTAAAAACTCTCCAACGGGGCTCTCTAATTCTTTAAATACTTCACGATTTATTTTGTTACTGATAATGGCAACCTTTGCCTTGGTATCCTCATCTTGCTGATTCAAAAATCTACCTTGCGAAATAAATTCGTTTTCTATGAATTGAAATTGATGAGATACACCTTGTACATTATATGCTAAAGATTCATTCCCATAATTGACAAATGAATTTCGCACGAATAGCCTTGGAGATTTATTCTCTATTTGATCCTCTAATAAAACTGCTGCAAACTCATAATTCTCATTTCGTAATTGAATAGGCCTACCAGGGTTCATCCCTTTATATTCAATTGTGGTAACTCCTGGCCAAACCCAAACACTAGTTGCTGCATCCTGTTCAAATTCTTTGGCAATACCATTTTGCATGCCTTGCCCGAAACCCAATAAAATAACTAGAATGAAAATTCCTGAAGCCACGGAAAGTCCTGTGAGAAAGGTGCGCAATTTATTTTTGCGAATAGTATCGAAGATTTCCTGCCAACGTTCTAGATCGAACATGAGATTGATTAATTTGATTGATTGATGAATGCAATACAAGTATTACACAATCATAAGACTAATCAAACGGAAGAATGTTACACTATTAAGGTGAAAATTACAAAAATTGGTTTATGTCCGCATTTTTTTATAGATAAAATAGAATAAGCCAGCGACCAAAACATAGGGTATAGCCATCAAATAAACAATACCGTTATTAATACCCTCGGCAGCTTTACCCGACGATTCACTTTCTAATACCGCTCTACACATAGCACATTGTGCATCAGCATCAAATGGCACTACTATTAGCACCGCTACAAGTATAATTATTGTCCGTTTACTACACATAATAAGGAGATATCATTAGGTAGACCACGACACCAGTAACAGCAACATACAACCAAACAGGAAAAGTGTATTTCGCCAATGCTCTATGATCTTCAAATTTCTTTAAATATGCCATTGTATACGTACGCAACACAAGAGGAATTAATGCAATGGATAATACGATATGTGTTATTAAGATGAAAAAATATAGATAACGGATAACGCCTTCACCACCAAAAGAAGTGGAATCTGAAGTCATATGATATGCAATATACATTACCAGAAACATCAAAGACAAAACAATGTTCGTTGTCATTAAATTTTGATGAAGTTTCTCATTACCATTTTTAATTGCCCATACAGCTACCAACAACAAAACAGCAGTAACGCCATTTATAGTAGCATAGATTGGAGGCAAGAATGACAATGGTTCTACATTAGGAATTTTAACCCCAAAAAGTATGGCAACTACCACAGGAATAACAATTGAAACAACTGTTATCAATCGATTAAATTTTCGTTCGTCTGACACGTTCACTTGCATATTTAAAACTTTACTCTTTTAACAACTTTTGAATATCACTTTTTAAAATACCTATCTCTTCGGTCTCGCCCTGATCATTAGCCCCTTCTTTCTCTAAAATAGCACCTCTATAGTACACAATCGGATTTCCAAATTCATCTATTCTAGACCTTAAAAAGCCATCCTTATCTACTAATGCAAACAACCCAGAATGTTCAAAACCACCTGGAACATCTGGCATTTCTGCAGCAAATATATTGAAGCCAGCATTTGCTAATTCATACACGGCATCCTTATCACCCGTCAATAAATTCCAACCAGAGTTTTGAATTTTATATTTCTCAGCATAGGCTCTTAATACCTGTGGTGTATCAAAATCTGGAGTGATACTAAATGAAGCAATACCAAATTTTTTATTTCCTTTAAATTGTCTTTGAACATTTACAAGGTTTGTGGTCATTACAGGACATATACTAGGGCATCTCGTAAAAAAGAAATCTACCACATATACTTTACCCAAATAGTCCTTATCACTAACTAAAACACTGTCTTGATTGATGAATTCAAAAGAAGGTACTTTCCGCTTTTTACCATCTAATAAAATATACCCCAATTTCTCATTTTTAACGGATACATTAAGTCGGTCGTTTTCTACGACTGTATTTGATGATAATCTTTCCACTATTCGTGGAATAACAATTATTCCGAAAATCAGAACTATTAATGAAACCCAGACATACGTATACTTCTTATTCATTATTCAGTTCTTTCAGTTTTGTTCTTTTTTAAGGCCAGACGATATTCTGCTAAAACTATTTTTACATCATCTATCATTTTATTATTCAAATCAGCAACAGAATTCGAATTAAAACCATATTTCGTGTCTTCATCCTCATCCTTAGTCCTACCCCTAAGTTTGAAATCTTTATCAATTATAAAAACATAGGGAGTTCCCAATTTATCATCTAATTGAATATCTGTTTTGAGACTAGAATAAAGGTTCTTTATATCTTCTTGAGTAGCAAATACGAAATTCCACTTATCAATTTCTGACAAGGTTGCAAGCTCCTTTTTAATTTCATCTACTTTATCCTCAGTGCCAATTGGTACGACCATAACAAACTGAAAATCATTAAATTCATGAAATCGTTTATAAATCTTTTGGTTTAGATTAAATGCGTTTCCTTTTCTCGAATCTACATTTGTACCTAAGAAACCTAAAACGCTAATTTTATCTTTAAACCTTACTTCTTTGGAAAAATTTAATTCCTCAACATTTTCAGTAAGTACTGGCAATCTACCAAAGTTATTAACCCCTGAAGCAAAGAATAAATAGGCAACGATTGGAAGCACAAACAAGACAATAAGAACAAAGGGCTTTTTCATAAATCAAGAAAAAAAATTATCGGTCAAATTAGTTAACCCCGATTAAATTTCTATTAAAATAGAAACTATACAAAAATAAAAAAGACGGTTATAAAACCGTCTTTTAATTCTGTTAATTCTAGCTTAGAAATTCCAACTAACGAAGCCATCTTTATATACGTTGTAAATATAATCTGCTTCAACCAGTAGAATAAATACTAAATACAACACCAAGAATATTGGTGTCCAAACAATAGCTCTTCTTAAGGCAGACTTTTCGTCACGTAAGTGCATAAAGTCCCAAGCAATATAATACGCTTTAACCAAGGTAAGTATAATGAATATCCAGTTTAGCAACTTCATGCCTAATACATGAGTATCTGTTAAGGCTTCTGGCTTCATAATACCTAAAACAACTTCTACAGCTGTAATTATAGTCAAGAAAACTAATACTCCCCAGATTTTCTGTGTGTTAGATTTGAACTTTACAAGTCCTCTAAAAATTTCCAATTTATGTCCGTGTGCCATTTTACTATAATCTATTAAATAAATCTATCGCAATTTTTCAATCTTTTAGTAAGATTAAACCAAGTAGAAAAAGGTAAATACGAACACCCATACTAAATCTACAAAGTGCCAGTACAACCCAATTTTCTCAACCATTTCATAATGTCCTCTTCGTTCATATGTACCAAGAATAACATTAAAGAATATGATGATATTAATTATCACCCCAGAAAAAACGTGAAAACCGTGAAAACCAGTTATAAAGAAGAAAAAATCTGCAAATAACCTGCTGCCGTACTCATTATGAATTAAGTTGGCACCTTCAACAACTTGTGATGCATCTGCTAATTTCTCTAATGAACCTTGTCTATCTAAAAGGGTTTTCTCCCCTTCTTCATTAATTAATTCCGTCCTAATTAAAATATTAGGATCTGCCTTAAAGCCTTCAACAACCTCTTCTAAAGAAAAACTAGTTAATGTTGGTTCATCAAAGAACCATAGACCATTCTTTCTTTCGTGTATGACTCTTTCACCTGGTAATGAAACAGCGAAATCTGACAATGAAGCTCTTTCTCCACTATCTGCTTTTACGAATTGTAAAATTCTACCACCTTTAGTTTCTAGAGCGCCATGATCACCTTTAATAAAAGTTCCCCATTCCCATGCTTGTGAACCAACGAATATTGCACCTCCAATAATGGTAGCGAACATATACCAAATAACTGCATTTTGCTTCATTTTATGACCAGCATCAACCGCTAATACCATCGTTACCGATGACATAATCAAAATAAAGGTCATGAAAGCAACATAAATCATGGGGTAATTACCATGAAAAAATGGAACGTGGGTAAATACCTCATCGGCAATTGGCCATGTTTCTATAAATTTAAATCTTGAAAAGCCGTAAGCTGCTAAAAATCCTGAGAAAGTTAACGCATCCGACACAAGGAAAAACCACATCATTAACTTGCCGTAGCTTGCTCCTAAGGGTTGATTGCCTCCACCCCATACGCTTGTTTCCGTTCCCGTTGTCACCGTAGAATCCATATACTGATTATCGTTTTAATAAAACTTTAGCAAATTTACATTTTTTTGAACTATATAAAAGCGCAATTTGAGTCAAAACTTATTTTCAGACACTTTTTATTTAACAAAGGTCATAAATATCACCAAATAGACCCATAACAAATCTAAAAAATGCCAAAAAGTTGCCCCTAAGGTAACTCCTAAATAATTTTCTTTACTATATTTCCCTTTACTTTGGTTATATAATACGACCAATAGTGAAATCATTCCTGCTACAACGTGAACAATATGCACCATAGCTATAAGAAATACATAAGACATTTTTATACTACTTGTTGGGCCTGTAAAATAATATCCTTGCGCTACCATTTCTGAAAAACCAGAGAATTGGAGTACTATGAATACGATACCAAGCGCGAAAGTTATCCATAACCAAAGAGTACCCTTACTAGACTGCCCTTCTTTAATAGCATTTTTCGCCAACATATAACAAAAGCTACTAATGATAATAACAATAGTACTATATATAAAAAACTGGGGTAAAGCTACATCACTAGACCAATCTTCTCTTGAGCTACTGACAATGTACGCACTGGTCCAACCAGCAAACCCCATTAACAAACTTACGATACCAAACCACAGCATCATTTTTTTTGCCCTGGCATTTTTCTCTTCCTCTGTTCCTTGTGTCAAATCCATATTAACCTAAAAATTTATCTATTACATATACTATTTGCATCAGAGTTATATAACTGACGCTTGCTAGCATTAATTTTCTCGCAGAAGCATTGTCCCTTTTTGAATACAACTTAAAGGCAAAGCCCAACATCAAAGCTCCCATCAAAAATACAATTACTGCCGCTATGACTGATAATTGCAATCTACCCGTAATTCCAAAAACAGGTATTACCGATACTACCATCATCCAAATCGTATACATGATTATTTGAAGTACAGTAGCGGCATCTTTTTTACCAGTTGGCAACATTTTAAATCCGCCACTTCGGTAATCATCATCTAACATCCATCCTAAAGCCCAAAAATGAGGGAATTGCCAAAAAAATTGGATCATAAATAAGGTTCCTGGCTCAATACCAAAATCATCAGTAGCAGCAACCCAACCTAACATAAATGGAATTGCTCCAGGAATTGCTCCGACAAATACCGCTAATGGCGTTATAGTTTTCAACGGAGTATACACACTGGTATAAAGAAATATAGAAATAGCCCCAAACATTGCCGTTTTAGGATTCAAAAGATATAATGCCAATACACCGAGCAATGTTAAAACAATTGCCATAGTCATAGCTGACTTAACCGAAATTCTACCTGTAGGAATAGGCCTATTTTTAGTACGCTTCATTAATGCGTCTAAATCTCTTTCTATTACTTGATTGTACGCGTTACTTGCACCAACCATGCAATAACCGCCAAATGCCAAGAGCACTACTTGTAACCATTGAATTTCATAAGCACCTAAAAAATACCCAGCAATCGAAGAAAAAACGACACTAATTGCCAATCTAGCTTTGGTAATCTCCTTAAAATCAGCAAAAATTAATGCTAGTGCATTACTTTTTGTCGAACTAACGGCCGTTTTCATATTTCATTTAAATAGATCTGCAAAGATAACCCCCTAGTCATATTTCTGCAACCTTAAACCTTTATTTCTAGTATATTTGAGAGTAACTCAAATAACTTCTTATCTCTTAAAAATGAAACACTTAAAATCTATTTTCACGCTAGTGACACTTATGCTTATCTCTGCAATTTCTTGGAGCCAAGAAGATAACGTCACAATTACCGTAGATACTCTTACTAATGAAGTATATATGCTTACCGGCCAAGGTGGCAATATCGGACTCTATGTAAATACCACCAATACATATATGATTGATGATCAGTTTGCACGGCTAAGTCCCAAAATAAAGCAAGCGATAGCAACCATTACCAAACAGCCTGTAACCTATTTATTTAACACGCATATGCATGGAGACCACACTGGCGGCAATGCAGAATTCAATACCAATACAACAACTTTAATCGCCCAAGATAATGTTCGAAAGAGCCTAGAGCAGCGAATTACCGAAAAACCTGAGCTTAGCAAAGACATTCTACCAGAAATAAGTTTTTCTGAAGAGCTTAAACTGTATCAAGATGATGAAACTATTATGGCATTTCACGTACATAACGCTCATACCAATGGTGATGCCATGATATACTTCATGAAAAACAATGTCTTACATATGGGTGACACCTACTTTTCAGGACGCTATCCTTATATTGATTTAGATAACGGCGGAAGCGTTGATGGTTATATTAACGCACAAAAGAAGGCTTTAATGCTAATCGATGAGAACACGGTTATAATACCTGGTCACGGACGACCATCAAATAAAAAAGAACTTACCACTTACATTACCATGTTAGAAGATATTAAAAATAACACCTTAAAAGCAATAGAATCAGGAAAAACATTAGAGCAAATTAAAACGGACACTTCCATTTCTGGTACATATGACACTGATTATGGAACTGCCTTTATCAATCCTGAAAAATTGAGAAGTACATTTTACACAAGTTTAAAAAAGTAGCAATTACTATTAAAAACAAAAAAATCCCAAGCTAATAGCTTGGGATTTTTATATTATAAAATAGCTTTATAAACTATTGTAATTTAAAGTTAATTGGAATACTAAAAGGTACACGTACTGCTCTACCTCTTTGCTTACCTGGTGTCATTTTAGGTAGCTTACCAATAATCCTAGCAGCCTCAGCCTCTAAGTTTTTATCTGGACCACGCATTCTAATGTTACCGATGCTACCATCTTTTTGAATAACGAACATAACACTAACTCTTCCCTGAACACCCATTTCTTGAGCTATTTCTGGGTAACGAAAGTTTTTACCAATATGCTTTTGAATCATTGAATTGAAACAAGCTCTCTTATCGCTCTCATTTTCACAACCTGGAAAAACTGGTACATCTTCAATTACAGCGAAAGGTACATCTACATCCTCTTCAATTTCATCAACGATTACATCATCAACCTCAACAATTTCTTCTTCTTGACTAGTTTCAGTAGACTCAATTACCGTTTCTTCAACCTCTTCTTCATCTTCTACAACCTCAATAATTTCAGGTGCAGCTGGTGGCGGTGGAGGTGGTGGAGTTTTAATCTGTTCGGTCATAGGAACCTCTTCATCTAAAAGGTCATCCACATTCATAGAAATATCATAATCATTGACTTCATCATAAGTCTTCCACTCAAATGCCACATAAGTAAATAGCATTACCGCGAACAATCCGATAACAAAATAAAGACTACTGTTCTTCGTTAAATCCGCCTTAGGATTCTTTTTAGGTTCCATATATATTCAATTTAGTGATTGCTAATTTAACTAAATAATCTATAAAAATGCAACTAATATTTTCATTTTAACGATGGCTTTCGAAAAAACAAAAATCGTATGACCAACATTCCTACTATAGCTCCGATAGAATTGGCCAATATGTCTAGCGGATCACCATGTCTATTATCAGTAGCTACATGTTGTATAACCTCAATAATTATGCCGTAAACTATTGCAAATAAAACAATGTACCACAGCAACTTAAGCATGCCATTTACTTGCAACTCCTTCTTGATACTTGCCAAAAAAGCCAATAAAACCATTACAAAATAAAAGGTAAAATGAACCGCCTTATCCATATGCGGAATATCGAACCTAGAAGTATCTAAATCTGAAAAAGAAAATAAGCTGAAAAATGTTACAAACATCATCCAGCTTATGAATAGTACTTTATAAATAAGGTTTTTACCCACCTATAATCTCTTTATATGCTGCGTCACTCAATAAATCATCCAATTCACTGGCATCACTAAATTTTATTTTAACCATCCAACCTGCACCATAAGGGTCAGAATTAACATTTTCTGGTTCATCTTCAAGCGACTCGTTGAATTCAACTATTTCACCAGATAAAGGAGAAAATAGATCTGAAACTGTTTTTACAGCCTCAACAGTTCCAAAAATTGCTTCACGGTCTAAAGTTTCATCTAAGGTGTCTACTTCGACATATACAATATCACCTAGTTCACCTTGGGCAAAATCTGTAATACCAACGGTTGCAATATAACCGTCAATCTTCACCCATTCGTGGTCTTTTGTATACTTTAATTCAGCTGGTATATTCATTATAAATGTTTATTATTTTTTTACTTCGGCAAATGTATCGTTTTCCAATTAGCTTATCAAAAAATTAACCATTGTAATAGTTTCCTTCAAATTGTTGGTAAATACAAGATTTATAGATTTAGGAACATCCTATTAATTACCGAAATTGTAGCGTATGGTAAAACCTGTATTAATCGTAGTTTGAGGAAATGCGGTCGATACAGCAAATTTCGAAAAAGAATGATCATAAAAGAACAACGCATTCAGATTCTTACTTAGTGCATAATCAGCAGTAAATTTAAGTGACATTAAATTTTGACCAGAGGTTATTTGATTGTTGTTTATATCTAGATTTCTAATAATCGTAATATTATCACGCAATGTTACGTCGGCCTTCAAATTTAAATCTCCTTTTAATCTCGTTTTATTTCCACCAATATTTGTCACGAATTTGACATCTTTAAAACGATACCCCATACCTACCGTATATTCCTTACCATTAATTTCAGTCATAAGGTTGTTATCGAAACTCAGTGATAAAGCTCTATCTGTTCTAACCTCAGCCAAAATACTAATCGAGTTTTTCATCTCAAAATCTACTCTTACTAGCGGATTAAACTGATCGGTAAGCACTACGTTATTCAAAATCAAATCTGACAACAAATCGCCATTCTCAGGATCTACTTGAGGCAAACCATCATTACGTAACTGAACTTTTTCAAGATTCGTCTGGTACGAGTTAATACTATATGCAGAACGATACCCATGACTTAGTGAAAAACGTTTAAATTTCTTTTTAAACCATTTGCTCTTCATCAACCCTGTATACTTTATACTCCAGTTAGGTATTGGTATATCTCTAAAAGTATCTAAATTAACCCGACTAGCATCTTGGCCTGTATACGCAGCAAAGAACGCAGGCAATAAAACCTCTTGCTGTGTTTTGCCATATAATTGAGGAAAACCATCATCATCTAATGTACCAGCCGCTTGGCCTCTATCAGTAATTAATCTATTGGCTATTGTAATTCTATTTTCTTTAAACTGAGTAAAATTATCTGAATCGAACTCATCACTCTTACCAAATGCGGTACCAATCATCATGGTAGAAATGCTAAAACTACCATAGTTGTTACCTAATTGAACATTATATTCTTGATCTGTAACATTGAAATTTTCTTGATAACTGTCTGAAAATTGTCTGTCAGCCACCAAATCAATAGTAATATCTTTTGTTGGTTGTGCCGTAGCTGTAATATTTAACTGCTTATTTGTTCTTTGGATGAATTGTTCATTAAACTGTTCAAAACCAGTTAGCCATCCATTTCTAGCGGCTTCAAAACGAACATCTGCCTGACTACCGAAAACAAACCCAATTGTTGGTCTAGCAGTACCAATAAAACCAACAGACTGCGTATAGCCTGGAAGCACTGTACCATTATTCTCGCTATAGTTAAAGTTTAATCTTTTTACCATAGTAACTATATCAACTACAGTATTAAAGATATCACTTGTCTTACCCTTAATTTTTTCTTGATCCTCTGCTGGCACTCCGGCTTTATCCCTTCTAATAGGCTCGGCAGCAGTTGCTGTTGGTGCTGCGCGCTTTTTAAGCCCTATCATATCATAGAATTTTTGCAAGGTCAATGATGATGTAATGGTATGGGTATTTGCATTCTGAACAGTATTAACATCACTACCTACCACTGCTAAAATAGCATCTCCACCTCTTTGCCAATCAAAATTACTGGTGTAAGTATATTGTGTACTTATAAAATCTAAAGCCGGTATTTTTGCAAAAGGAACTTCATAATTTAACTGCATTTGTTGCGAATGCCTGTTTGGTTCACCAATATCAAAGAAACCATCCCATAGCCCTAAAGCATTATTAATTCTATCTACCGATTCTAATGGTTCATCTTCATTAAGGTAATTACGAACTATATTATTGTTCGATGCCGTTAGGTTTAATCGTAACGATTTCGTTAAGTTATAATTAACAGCGTACTGCCAATTAAATAGATAATTACGTTGTTGCAATTCTGGTAATTGAATTCTGTCCTCATTCTCCTGATAAACATCTCTAAATCGTTGTGCATTAAATTGTCGATTTATATTAGAGTTTACACCAATGGTCGATGGTAATAAATTCAAGTTTAAATCTTTTAACCATTTCCAATATTTTCCAGTAAATAAAGAGTCGTTTTTAGCAAATGGCGCAACCTCCAACGGCTCAAAACTGTGGTTGTAGACAAAACCTGTATTTACCGTTTGGTCTCTTAATTGTGAAATCTCAAAATCGCGATGATCCGTTTCATTATAACTATAGTTAAATGTAAAGTTCTCTATATCGTAAAAGTTGGCGTCAGCCTCATCGCCACGATCTTTACGAACTCCTATTAAATTGATACTCGTTCTCTTTGTATAATCTTCCGCTTGCTCTAAAACATCATCTTTTCCTTCTTGAGTATCTTCAGCAGCTATTCTATCCTCTAGTTTTAAATCATCATATACAGGGTCAAATTCAGGAGTAATTACCTGCTCTGATATGCCGTAGTTGAACGGCAACTGAATTCCCCATTTTTTAGGAAGTAGTTGGCCAACATTAACATTGGTGACAACATCATAAGATATTGCATCTTCACGAGCACGTTCATTTGGCATTTGGTCGATAGAGCCAAAACCAGAAGTACTTTTACTTCCTGTAGCGCTAATATTGGCAAAATCTGCAATATTGGCATCAATGGCAGCAATGGCAGCCCATCCGCCGTTATTATCTAATCCGGCAAGACGAAGTTCATTGAACCATACCTCACCTCTAGCGGGTAAATTATCTTGGTTCTTCACACCCACCATTATAGTTCGAATACTACCTAATGAAGGGTTACCTTTTATTCCAATACGTATTCTTCCAGGTGTACGTACATCAAATTCATTTACAGGAATAACTTCCCCATTCTCTACTTCAAAAAATCGAATCTCACTTAAATCACCATCTGATATCCAAAGAGACTTTACTTTATTTAAATCACTAAGTGCAATATTCATTTGATTCGCCTCTGGCCAAATCTCACTTTCTGAAACACCCGTAAACGGAGTAAATTCTAATGGTAGTTCTATCTGATAGAAGTTTTGTGTAAAATCGGTACCCATACGCAAGAAACCAACCAAAGGTGTCGACGTATCGGCGTAATCACTATCTACAATCTTTTCAGCATGCAAGAACATTTTTAAATTCTTGTATTGACGAATATCAATATTTAAGTTTTTGAACACACCACGTGAATCGCGTGGCTCTAAATTCTCGACTAATAAAGAAAGAGATTGTTCATTTTGACGAATAATAGTATTGTTATTGTTTAATTGTTCCCTTATTACTCCTGGTGGTAACACGTAAGGTATAGGTGTTCTATTACTATTTTCTTCAATATTTACGGTATTTACATCTAAAGTCGTACCATCATCTGCCGGATTATTATCAATATCAGCATCTTGTAATGTTCTAGTATACGTTCTCCAATCTCCTCGAACCAAATCTAACGTTGCAAAACGTAAAACTGTAGGGTTATTGAAACCTGTCATGTACATTCTCATGAAGCTTATTGACCTAAAATCTGTGATTCCACCAACAGCATCACTAAAATCACTTAATGGAATTTTATACTGAATCCATCTATAATTTACATCATCTCCATTAGGAATTCTGGTACCGCTAGCTACACCTTCTCTAATATCGGTTACATACTTATCATTGATTGATGTGTTAGGTTTAATCGCTATTCGATATTCATAATAACTATTCACCGTATTCATAGTTAGATCACGATCGATATCTTCAACATCAGGTAACGTAGTAGAACCTCTATTTGTATTGGTGACAGCAACAGGCGAGTTACCTTCAGGACTATTGAAATCTATATATCTTTCTAAAATACTACCTTCTCTATTCAAATAATAAGCGTAATTATCTAAGGCTGGATCACTACCATCATTATTCGTGAAAACTGAACTTTCGTTAGTATCATTCAATCCATCAAAACCAATATCTTGCAAACGTCTATTAGGCTCACTGGCATCAAATGCATATACTAAAGATTGTGTTGCGGGTACTTCACCCCATGAAGTAGGAGCTATAAAATCGTTACTATCTACGCCCGGTAATCCATTTTCATATTGTTTTTTACCATCACGCAAAATATCCTCTGAAATATTACCCAAGTTTAGCACTAGTTCACCTGACCCTGATGCAATACCATCTACAAATGGATCCATTACCCAAAACTGAACGAACTCCACATTACTTTGCTCAAAATCGGTACTGCTCAACGAGCGCATCATACCACCCCATTTTTCACTAGGTGCATCAATTGCAAAGTCTGGGTTGTTATTGTAAGGTCCCTTAACTGATGGATAATACACCATATCTAAGGTAGTTTGCACCTGAGTTTGGCCTTGAGCGACATCGGTCTGTGGAAAAACCTCATCGATATATATTCTACGTGTAGGGTTTGTAGAAACGTCATCATCACTTATTTCTGCAGGTCTTTGATTGGTATAAAAGATAGGATCAATCGTATACCATGATAATTTAGCTCTGCCATAACCATTTAATAAGTTGTCTACATCAGTAGGTGAACTACCAAAAAGCTGACCTCCATTACCAAATTCTAAAGGCATACTTGATATCGACCAACCAAGCGAAGCTCTAATATCTATTAATGCTTGAGCACCTTCAAAATCATCTAAGTACGTTGTTGTTTCCCCATTGAAATCTGCATTTTTAGGTGAGCTAGGTTTCAACATGGCCATCTCAGCTCTTATAGATACATTCGATGGAACATCGGTATCGATATTTGGAAGCTTGTTAACCATACGCGTCAACCAAGGCACTTCGGTAGAAAAATTACCGTTTAGTCCGAAAATAGTATTGTTAACTGGTTCAACCCCGTAATTGGATTTCTGTGTTAACGGGCGCTCATTCAAGTTTAACAAGGTACCACCCAGTACAAATTTTTCATTGATTTGATGCTCAACATTTACACCTGTAAATCGACGTGTTTGTTGGCCAAACACTGCATTGTTCTCTACAGAAATATTGATAGGAACATTAGAAGCCTCTAAACTAGGATCTAATATCTGTACGGTTCCTGCTTGGTAATTTACGGTATAATCAATTCCCTCTTGCAGTTGTCGACCTCCTGCAGTAACCCGTACAGAACCTCTAGGAACATTGAATGCACCAATAGGAATACCATTACTACCTTCTGATTTATAATTACCTTTTAATAAGAACTTATTTTTTTCTGGATCCTGTAATGCGGCAGCCTTCGTCAGTTCATACATGTCTCTAAAGACATATTGCTCTTGGTTAGCATTATACCCAGATGTATTATTATATTGACCACTGTTACCGTTCTCTAATTGTTCATATAAAAATTGACCAAACGGCTCTACTTTCGTGAAAATAATACGACCACCTTGTACATCTATTGTCTGACCGGCTACGAAATCAAAAAAACCATCACCACCCGGTTGAATATCATTATAAACATTTAATCTATCTAGATTAAAGACATTCAAAAGAATACGCTCTTCTAAGCCTTCAGGCCAACCCGAGCCGGGTCCTTCTTCAACAGGTGTAATATAGTTTCTTGGCGTAGGATCAGAATACAAAATATTCATCTTAAAATCGTCTTCGCTTAAACGAAATGCTCCTGTAGCATATATATTCTTCATCATTAAATCCCAAATAGGATCGTTGATGTTCGTTATATTACTTTTTAATAATTTTAGTATTAGCGTATTGTTTTCAATAATAGGGTTTGCACCTTGAGAAACTGTGGTAGCTTCTAACCCGCCATTCGCAAATTCACCAACCTGAAAAACTTCACCTTGAAAAGTATATTGAAAGGCGACACCCAGTACTTCGTCATTACTTAATCTTTGGTTTAAAGAAATATAGCCCAATTGGGTATTATACTCAAAATCTCTACCCTGCTCTAACTTTCTGGCATTCTCTAATAATGCATAATCAAAACCTTGATTAGGATTATACCCTCCAGAAAAACTTGCAGCATTAAAACCGCCTTCTACGGTTGCTATTTCTCTAATGTTATCATTTAATGCACCGCCATTTCCAATTAAAGCTGGATCATAATCGTTCGCATTGTTTCTTGGTCTTAAATCGCCAACTCCATTAAAGAAATTTGCACCACTACCATTATTTATTCCAACTCTAGTTTTGTCTCTATTAGCCTCACCTAAATCTTGAATCGCAACAACATTACGAACGTTCAGTGTTTGTTGACTTCTATTCGTAACCCAAACCTCTATACGTGTAATTTGCACCTGACTTTGGATATATGGATATGTTGAAAGTGCACGATCATAATTATCTCTAAAATATTGTGATAAGAAAAAGTGTCTATTCTCATCATAGTCTAATGCGGTCAATGAGAATTCATTTAAAGTTCCTCCACCTTGAGCAACAACTGTATTATTTTGCGAACGTTGTTCCGAAAACACGGCGGTAACCGAAGTTTTACCAAACTGCAATTTGGTCTTTACACCAAAAAGACTCTGCGCTCCTTGTATTAAAGAGCTATTCAATGGCATATTCACATTACCCACTTCGATAGATTGAATTATATCATCCTCTGTTGGTGTATAATCAAGCTTTACAATATTCTGAAAATCAAAAGTAGCTTCGGTATCATAATTCGCTGTTACCTGTAATCGTTCTCCAATTTTACCCAACATACTAAGACTAATACGTTGATCAAAGTCGAACGAAAGATTGGTTCTATTACGAGGTGAAAGTGACGGATTGTCGTTTTTCTGCCAAATAACACCCAAATCCATAGCTACAGAACCTTGTGGGATAATTTCTATAGTATTACCTCCAAAAATGGAAGAGAAAAAATCATTGTTGACATAAAAATTAGGGAGTAAGTTTTTACGCGCCTCTTCACTACCGGCTTTTCTACCAGAAAAAGCATCGGACTTTTCTTTAAAATAAGACTTAATACCTTCTTTCTCTATAAGATCAAAATATTGATCAGGAGTTAGAATTATTGGATATCCTATATTAAAATCGCCAACGCTTTCATTATAGATATAACGATCAAGTTTAGGGTCGTAAATATATTTAGAAACGATACTTTCTGGATTATCAAGAAGTATACGACCAAGATCAAATCCTGTCTTTACAGAATCAATTTCCTGTTCCTCTGTTTCTTGCGCCATAACAACCGCCATGGAACCAAAAAACATACAGAATAGAAAGATATACTTAAAAGAAGTTTTAAGATTTTTAATTGCCCCGATTTTTTAAACTTATTACAAATTTTTCAGCGCGAGTTTAATAATATTCTCTACGCTTAAGGAAGAATCTTGACTAAGCACTTTATCGACAACCCGTTCTGCCTGTTTACGTGCGAAGCCTAGAACTTCTAAAGCAGATAACGCTTCATCTTTATTTGTATTGTTTGCGCTTAGTGAAAGTTCGTCTATATCATAGACTTTTAATACCTTATCTCGAAGATCTAAAATTACACGTTGGGCAGTTTTTGCTCCAATTCCTTTAATTGCTTGAATGGTGGGGACATCGCCATTAGCAATTGCATCTCTAATTTGAGACGGTGACATTGAAGAAAGCATTGTTCTGGCAATACTTGAGCCAATACCAGAAACTGATAATAATAACCTGAAAATTTCACGCTCAGATTTCTCCATGAAACCAAATAAAGTATGAGAATCTTCCTTCACTTGAAGATGGGTAAATATGGAAACGTTCTCCTGTTCTGGTAATTTAGAGAACGTATTTAATGATATATTCACAAAATAACCAACGCCACCACATTCAATTATAATATGTGTTGGATTCTTCTCTACCAGTTTACCTCTTAAGTGATGTATCATATGCCCTTAAATTAAATAGGGAAATAAAGTTAAACACTTATCTCCCTATTTCTATTATACTTAAAATCTTAACTTATTTAGTCTCTTTTGCCTTTTTGCGTTTTTCACGCTCTTGCACATCAATCACGGCAACTGCAGCCATGTTAACGATTTCATCAACACTTGCCCCTAATTGCATGATATGCACAGATTTTCTCAAACCTACCATAATTGGACCTATTGAATCTGCTTTATTTAATTCTTTAAGCAATTTATACGTAATGTTAGCCGATTCTAAATTCGGAAAAATCAATGTGTTTACTGTTTTTCCTGCAAGTTTTGAAAACGGGAATTTACTTTGATGCAATTCCTTGTTGAGTGCAAAATCTATCTGAATTTCACCGTCAACAACTAAGTTAGGCTTATTTTCATGCAATATTCGAACTGCTTCCCTAACTTTTCTTGAATTCGGATGTGAAGAAGACCCGAAGTTAGCATAGCTTAACATCGCCAGAACTGGATCAAACCCAAAGTTAGAAGCTACATTTGCAGTCATTTGTGCAATATCTGCTAGCTCCTCAGCATTTGGATCAATATTTATAGAAGTATCTGCTAAAAACATAGGACCTCTTTCGGTAATCATAATATTTACAGTAGCCACTTTTTTCACTCCAGTTGCCCTTCCAATTACCTCCAAAATTGGTTTCACCACTGTTGGATAAGCTCTTGAATAACCCGATATCATACCATCGGCATCACCTTCTAAAACCATCATAGCACCAAAATAATTACGCTCACGCATTTTTATTTTTGCACTGTAAAAAGTAACTCCACTTCGTTTACGGCTTTCCCAATATTTAGTAGCATAACGTATATGACGCTCATCAAATTCTTCTGACATTGGATCAATGATTACCAAATCGGCATCAAACTCCAATTCCTTCTTTAATTCTAAAATAACATCTTTTCTTCCTAAAAGTACAGGTATAGCAATACCTTCTTCGTGTACAATCTGAGCTGCCTTTAAAACATCTAAATGGTCTGCCTCTGCAAATACAATTTTCTTAGCATTAGAACGAGCTCTACCATGCAATAAACGAACAACTTTATTATCATTGCCAGAACGCATCATTAATTCTTCTCGATACTTGTCCCAGTCTTGAATAGGTGCCTTTGCTACGCCACTTTCCATTGCCGCTTTTGCAACAGCTGGGGGTATCTCATAAATTAGACGTTGATCAAAAGGTTTCGGAATAATATATTCTTTTCCAAAAGTCAACCTAGTTTCACCATATGCAATATTTACTTGCTCTGGTACAGGCTGTTTAGTTAAATTGGCTAAAGCTTTCACAGCAGCCATTTTCATATCCTCATTAATTGCGGTTGCCCTAACATCTAAAGCTCCCCTAAAAATAAATGGAAAACCTAACACATTATTCACTTGGTTTGGATGATCAGATCTTCCCGTAGCCATTATGATATCCTTACGGGTAGCAACAGCCAAATCGTAGGCGATTTCAGGATCAGGGTTTGCCATAGCAAATACAATCGGATTCTCTGCCATAGAAGTTAGCATCGCTGGTGATACCACATTCGCAATGGATAGCCCAACAAATACATCTGCATTCACCATTGCCTCATCAAGCGTATCTATTTTTCTATCTGTAGCGAACTCTTTCTTAGATTCTGAAAGATTTTTAGCGTCTTTTCGAATGACACCTTTACTGTCTAGCATGACAATATTCTCTGCCTTCGCACCAAAGGCCTTGTACAATTTCGTACATGAAACAGCAGCCGCACCAGCACCGCTGATTACAATACGGACATCCTCCATTTTCTTATTGGAGATCTCTAATGCATTAAGCAAAGCCGCTGCAGAAATAATGGCAGTTCCATGCTGGTCATCATGCATCACAGGAATGTCGAGCTCCTCTTTTAATCGACGCTCTATTTCAAATGCCTCAGGAGCTTTTATATCCTCAAGATTGATTCCTCCAAAAGTTGGGGCAATCATCTTTACAGTTTCTATAAATTTATCTACGTCCTCAGTATCCACTTCAATATCGATACCATCGATATCGGCAAAAATCTTAAATAAAAGACTTTTACCTTCCATCACAGGTTTAGAAGCCTCAGGACCTATATTACCTAGACCTAAAACAGCAGTACCGTTCGATATAATGGCTACTAAATTACCTTTAGAAGTATACTTGTAAACGTTTTCTTTATCCTTCGCTATTTCCAAGCATGGTTCTGCAACACCTGGTGAATAAGCCAAAGCAAGATCTCGTTGCGTACTATAAGGTTTTGTTGGTACAATTTTTATCTTACCAGGTTGTGGTTTTGCGTGATAAATAAGCGCTTCCCTTCTTAGCTTTTCATTGCTCATGCTCTTCTATTTTAAAAAAACAAATTTAAAGGTAATCTTTATAGAAGCGTAAAAAGAAACTAGTTTTATATTAAAAATATAATACAATACCCTAAGGTAAACCGGCAAGCATTAATATAATTATAATTCCAAGGCTTCTTCCTTTTTATCTACATTCAAACGCATAGCAAAAAAGGCTGCAAGAACAAAAAAGGCACCAGCAAACAACATAGCATTAACCGCATTTCCGCCTAATAAATACTTATAAATAGGGCCGAATGTGAGTGTTTCGACACCCATAGGAATTACAATCATCATATTTAATATTCCCATATACACACCACGTCTTTCTTGCGGCACCACTTTAGAAACCATGGTGTAAGGTATACCCATCATTGCTGCCCAGCCAACACCAAAAAGAACCATTGGCACTAATACCATTATGGGGTCTTGAATAAAAGGAATAGAAAATAAAGCAATCGCGGTACCGACCAAACTTAAGGCATACACTTTTTTACCACCGTACTTTAAAGTCAAAGGCACCAAAGCTAAAGCCACAAGCATAGTCACTATATTATAAGTTAAACTCATTTGTGCGGATTGAGATGCCGCCTCGCCGGTAGAATACCCCATAGTTAGTTTAAATAATGGCGTTGTATACTGCCAATAAATAAACAAAGCATACCATTGAAAAAGATACACCGCACCAAGCTTCCACATGAATTTCGGCATTTTCTTAATCGACTCTGAAATTTCAATAAAAGGTAATGCCAATCGTTCGGCAAAAGGTTTAGCTTTTGCTTGGTTAATTTCTGCTAGTTCATCGGAAGTAGGTGGAATTTCAGGTGTTTTTAAAACAGACCACAAAATCGTAGTAATTGAAAGAATTGCTCCTATATAGAATGAGTAATACAACCAAGTAGGGATTGAACCTGCCACCTCTACAGACTCCCCACCAAATAAGTATTGAAATAAAACAATAGAACCATTTGCTAAAAGTATACCAGCTCCTACAAATAAGCTTTGCATTTGATACCCTAAGCTCAATTGTTTTTCTGGTAATTTATCGCCTACAAAAGCACGATAAGGCTCCATAGCCATGTTGTTACCTACATCTAAAATCCATAAAAGGCCTACTGCAAACCATAACACCGGACTCGTAGGAAATGCGAATAAGCACAAACTACCTAAAATTGCACCAATTAAAAAATAGGGTTTACGTCGACCCCATCGTTCTGACCATGTCTTATCTGACATTGCTCCGATTATTGGCTGAATAATCAAACCAGTTACCGGACCAGCAATATTTAGAATCGGCAGCATATCTTCAGGTGCTCCTAAGTATAAGAATATTGGATTAATTGCTGTTTGCTGAAGTCCGAAACTATATTGAATTCCTAAAAACCCGACATTCATATTAAAGATCTGCCAAAAACTAAGACTCGGTTTTTTTATTTTCATTTACGTTTATTAATCTTTAACTAGAAAAGGAATTACAGTATTCTTATTAGAACCTTGTATAATTTTAGAATTACACAATATTAACCTACAAGCAATATAATATAATTAAGTGTTAGCGCCACTTTTATAAGAAATAAAAGCTTTCGAAAACGTTTGAGTAAACTAATTTATTTTAAAAACTCGATATTTCTAGTTAGACCTGAAAACTTGGTTCGCTTTACAGCAGACTTTTTAAAGACTTTTTGAAAAACATCTTCTGTAATTTCTTCCCAATCTTTTTTTGTCATTGAGAGTAATTCAGGATTAGGGTTGAATAACGGTTCTTTATGGGGTTTTGAAAATCGATTCCAAGGGCAAACATCTTGACAAACGTCACAACCAAACATCCAGTCATCAAAACTACCTTTAACATCAATGGGCAACTCATTTTTCAATTCTATTGTGAAATAGGAAATACACTTACTACCATCCACTACATAAGGCTCAACAATTGCTTGCGTAGGGCAAGCGTCTAAACAAGCTGTACATGTGCCACAATGGTCAGTCACCTTATGATCATACTCCAATTCTATATCAACGATTAGTTCCGCAATAAAATAAAAAGACCCAACTTGCTGGGTTAATAAATTGCTATTCTTACCAATCCAACCTAAGCCACTTTTGGCAGCCCATGCTTTATCTAAAACAGGTGCAGAATCTACAAAAGCACGCCCATTAACTTCGCCTATCTCTTCAGTAATAAATTCTTGAAGCTGTTTTAGTTTCGATTTAATAATATGATGGTAATCTTGACCATAAGCATATTTAGAAATTTTATAGGAATCAGCTACTTGAGTCTCATCTGGAAAATAATTTAGAAGCAGTGAAATCACAGATTTAGAGCCTTCGACCAACAAACGCGGATCTAAGCGTTTATCGAAATGGTTAGCCATATACCCCATTTCGCCATGCATATTATTTTTGAGCCATTTTTCTAATCTTGGCGCTTCTTCTTCCAAAAAATCTGATTTGGATATACCACATGATAAAAAACCGAGGCGTTTGGCTTCGGCTTTAATACTATTGGTCCATTTAGATTTTATATCAATACTCAAAATAATCCTGGTTGAATGCCGCCCTTTACACGACCGAGATGTTTATAAGCAAGCTCAGTTACTTCACGCCCACGAGGAGTTCTCATAATAAAACCTTGTTGTATTAAAAAAGGCTCATACACTTCCTCAATGGTTTCTGAACTTTCAGATACGGCAGTCGCCAATGTTGAAATACCCACCGGTCCACCTTTAAATTTATCGATAATTGTAGTTAAAATTTTATTATCCATCTCATCTAAACCGTGAGCATCAACATTTAAAGCTTTAAGACTGAACTTTGAAATTTCCATATCGATAGATCCATTACCTTTAATTTCAGCGAAATCTCGTACTCTTCTCAATAACGCGTTACAAATTCGAGGTGTACCTCTACTTCTTCCCGCAATTTCAATTGCAGCATCTTGGGTAATAGGAACACGCAATATTTCGGCACTTCGCTCAACAATGGTAGAAAGTAATTCGGTAGAATAATATTGTAGTCTACTTTGAATACCAAACCTAGCTCGCATTGGCGCAGTCAATAATCCGGAACGCGTAGTTGCTCCTATCAACGTAAAAGGATTTAAATTAATTTGAACAGAACGGGCGTTAGGCCCAGTTTCAATCATTATATCAATTCTAAAATCCTCCATAGCAGAGTACAAATATTCCTCAACTATAGGGCTTAATCTATGTATTTCGTCAATGAACAATACATCACGTTCATCTAAATTAGTCAGTAATCCTGCTAAATCACCTGGTTTATCTAAAACTGGGCCTGAAGTAATTTTTATACCTACCCCCAACTCATTAGCTAAAATATTGGCTAAAGTTGTTTTTCCTAATCCTGGAGGACCATGAAATAAAGTATGGTCAAGAGCCTCACCCCTTCTATTGGCCGCTTCAACAAACACTTTAAGATTCTCAAGCACCTGTTCTTGACCTGTAAAATCGTCAAAATTAACCGGGCGCAATGCTCTTTCAATATCCAATTCCTCATTTGAGAAACCTTCTGAAGATGGGTCTAAATGCTCATTCATATACTCACAAAGATATACAAACACTAGATAACTTCTTTAGTAAGTGGTTTTCTAAATTCAATTTAACAAATAGACAATCAGCGCATTAATTACTCACTAGAATTAGGCATAAATATTGTAATTTCATAGTATGACAAAAGAAAATTACACTGCAGAAGTTCTTCAATATATCGCCATATTTTATATTATTTGGTCTGATGACCTGTTATCGGCATCTGAAATTAATGTCGTTGAAAATGCTATAGCTGAGGACAGCACTTTAACCCAAAGTGATAAAAAACAACTACACAAATGGTTAGATGTAAAAAACCCGCCAAAAAATCAAGTATTCAAGTCTTGGAAACAACTCATTACTAACAGCGGTGTTAAATTAGTAGAGAATGAGACCTATCCATTAGCAGCATTTAGCCAGAAAGTAGCTTCGCATTATCATAACGGTTTAGCACTGAATGACCATATCAAAAAAATAGAAGTCAATCTTGGTATTCAACCAAATCATTACAACCATTTATTCGATGTACATATCGATGTAGATAAAAACTCTGCTCAATACTCGGCAATAGAAATTGACAGAATTTTAAAGGGTAATCACGCGGAGGTGGTCGATAATTTTAGACACGTGTTGAAAGACCCTATATTCTCTTGGGAGATACGCAGAAATAAAGAAGAGTTTAGAAATCATGTTTTAAAGCAAGTAGAGTTTCTAGCAGATAAAGGTTATGGCGCTATGGCGTACTCAGAAACCTATGGAGGAAAAAACGACATGGAAGGTTACGCCACCATTTTTGAAAACATGATGTTTGTTGATGGGAGCTTGGCCATAAAATTTGGTGTTCAATTCGGACTTTTTGGGGGTAGTATTCAAAAATTAGGAACTAAAAAACATCATGATAAGTACCTTGTGGATACTGGGTCTGCTAATCTTTTAGGATGTTTTGCAATGACAGAAACAGGTCATGGATCTAACGTACGGGGAATAAAAACTACAGCAACTTACAACCATATTACAGAAACACTGGTTATTCATACTCCCGGTAAAAATGATAATAAAGAATACATCGGTAATGCTTTGCATTCTAAAATGGCTTCTGTTTTCGCCCAACTAATCGTTAACGGAAAAAATGAAGGAGTTCATGCGATTTTAGTTCCACTAAGAAATGAAGACCATGAATTACTACCAGGAATAGAAGTTGAAGATAATGGTTATAAATTAGGCCTAAATGGTGTTGATAATGGGAAAATATGGTTTAATCAGGTATCAGTGCCTAAAGAAAATTTGCTAAATAAATATGGAACAATTCTGGGTGACGGAGATTATTATTCAGAAATAAAAAATCCGAATAAAAGATTTTTCACCATGTTAGGCACTTTAGTAGGTGGTAGAATTTGCGTAGCTAGGGCTGGCCTTGGTGGTGCCAAATACGCACTAACTGTGGCTATTAAACACGCTTTAAAAAGACGCCAGTTTAATGATAGTGTCAAAATACAAGAAGATTTGTTGATGGATTATCCATCACATCAATTACGCTTGACACCATTAGTAGCAAGTGCATATGTCTACCATATCACCTTAGACAAAATGATGAAAGTATATTGTGATGAATCTCAACCGGACAAAAGGCAGGTAGAAACCCAAGTTGCCGGACTCAAATCTATTATTACATGGTATGCAAACGATACCATACAAGAATGTAGAGAGGCTTGTGGAGGTAAAGGTTATCTTTTAGAGAACCGTATTGCTGATTTAAAAGGTGATGTAGACATATTTACCACTTTTGAAGGGGATAATAATGTTTTATTACAATTAGCTGCCAAAGGCGTGCTATCTGACTTTAAAGCAGAATTTAATAGCGCTGGGTTTTCAACCGTATTGAAATTATTGAGCTCTCAAATAAGCGATAAGCTATCAAACATAAACCCACTTTACATCAACAAAACTGACAAAGACCATTTGTACAATCCGAAGTTTCATGTTCATGCTTTTGAACACAGAACACGAAGATTGACTTATACTATAGCCATGAGAATTAGAGGTTATATTAAAAAAGGAATTCCATCTTATCAAGCCTTTCTTAAAGTACAAACTCACTTAATGACACTTGGCAAAGCATATAGCGTTGAACTTGCATACAAATCGTTTATAGAGCACAACAGCACTATTATAGACCCACATCATAAAGCTCTTTTTGAAAAATTAGGAACACTATACGCTCTTTCTGAAATAAGAAAAGATGCCTCTTGGTATTTAGAGCAAGGTTATATTGGAAGCTCTAAATCAAAAGCTATACGACAACGCGTTGAAAGACTTTGTACAGAAATGAGACCACATCTCGATAGCTTAGTAGATGGTTTCGGAATACCTGACCATTGCTTAACCGCGCCGATAGCGAACTAGTTTTTTTCCTTTTCTAATCTAGAGGTATCTAAAAAGTCTGAAATTGTAATCTTCGGGTCGCCATAAAGCTTGGTTTTAGAACCGCCTTTAGAACTCAATTGAAAATTACTTAACGCTCTAATTTCAGCATCAGGAGAGTCTTCTGTAATCAAAAGAACATCGCTTGCCTCTAAATCAGACGCTTTCAATGAGCTATTACCATATAATTTGGCCATTAAGATATCAGCAGTGCCTTCAACCTTAGCTGAAGCATTTTCATACATATATAAACTATTATTGGCACCGGTAGTATATAGTTTTACATCAATCCTATCCTTCAAAATTACATTTAGAGAATCGCTTGCCAAATTAAAATCACCAGAACTAATTTCTTCCATCGTAATATCAATAATATCAGCCGTTGCGTTTAACTCTAACCTAGAAGTACCAGATGTGTGAACCTTTAAACGATCTGTTGAAATGACATCTTTCATACTAATTTTTCCATTCAACATTTTCACAGATCTAATTTCTTGAAAGAAAATAGTGATATCAAGCTTTCGTTTAGATGTTATATTATAGAATGATGATATTTTCAAAACACCATTATCCACTTTAAATTTAAGAACATCTAGTAGATTATCATCTAATTCTAATACATACCCCTCTTGAGAAGACTTTTGAAGTACGATATCTAAATCATCGGTAAGTTCTATAGCAGTAAAAGGTTCTAAATCTTCCCTAACTTCTATAACATTTTTATTACCCTTAATTTTTGGTTTACGTTGAGAAAACGCTTGAAAAGAAATAACCGAAACAATTAATAGAAGGGCGAACTTTTTCATAATCTATACTTTAATTTAAAAAAATGAAGATATTGCTTTTTATGTAATCTAAAAACAACTTAGTAATAACTTAAGAGGTTAGCAAAAAAAAACCCAACTAATATAAGTTGGGTTTTTTAGTAATTTTTATTTTCTAATGACTCATTTCCTCTTCATCTTTTTGCAGTGGAATATTTTGGGGAACGAAATCCTGACCTGGAATTATATATTCACCATTTTCATCAACTTTACTATAATCATAAGACCATCTGTGAACCTCAGGTATCGCACCATCCCAGTTACCATGAATATGCTTTTGTTCTGCTGTCCATTCCAATGTATTAGATTTCCAAGGATTCTTTGGTCCAACCTTACCATAGAAAACACTATAGATAAAATTAGCAACGAAAACTAATTGAGCAGCTCCAGCAATGATAGCGAATACAGTCATTAATACTTGTATATCTGTAAGCTCGTCAAACATTGGGAAAGCGGTATTTTCATAATATCTTCTTGGTACACCTGCCATACCAACAAAGTGCATTGGAAAAAATACACCATAAGCACATATTGCCGTAACCCAAAAGTGTACATAACCCAAATTCTTATTTAGCATTTTTCCTTCAAACATTACTGGAAACCAATGATACACACCGGCAAACAAACCATAAAGTGCAGAGATACCCATTACTAAATGAAAGTGTGCAATTACAAAATAGGTGTCATGAACATTGATATCTAATGTACTATCCCCTAAAATAATACCTGTTAAACCACCTGTAATAAAAGTGGATACAAAACCAATAGAGAATAACATCGCTGGATTTAATTGCAAATTACCTTTCCAAAGTGTGGTAATCCAATTAAATGCCTTTACCGCTGATGGTATTGCAATTAATAAGGTTGTAAAAGTAAATACAGACCCTAAAAATGGATTCATTCCCGAAATAAACATGTGGTGACCCCAAACAATGGTTGATAGAAAGGCAATTGCCAATATAGAAGCAATCATTGCTCGGTAACCAAATATTGGTTTACGTGAACTAGTTGCCATAATCTCAGACACTAATCCCATAGCTGGTAAAATCACAATATATACTTCTGGGTGCCCTAAGAACCAAAACAAATGCTCAAATAATACTGGTGAACCACCTTGATAATGTAAGACTTCACCTTGAATAAATATATCAGAAAGGAAGAAAGAAGTACCAAAACCTCTATCCATAATCAACAATAACGCTGCAGATAATAAAACAGGGAAGGAAACTACACCAATAATCGCTGTTACAAAGAAAGCCCAAATTGTTAATGGCAGTCTAGTCATAGACATCCCTTTAGTTCTAAGGTTAATAACAGTAACTATATAGTTCAAAGAACCTAATAAAGAAGAAGCAATGAAAATAGCCATAGATGTTAACCACAGAGTCATACCCATACCAGAACCTGATTGAGCCATAGGCAAAGCGCTTAAAGGTGGATATATAGTCCAACCCGCAGCTGCAGGACCAGCTTCGACAAATAATGAAATAACCATTATAACAGCGGAAACAAAAAACAACCAAAATGAAACCATGTTAAGGAAACCAGATGCCATATCTCGTGCCCCAATTTGCAATGGAATCAGCAGATTACTAAAAGTACCACTTAAACCCGCAGTTAATACAAAAAAGACCATTATGGTTCCATGCATCGTAACTAAACCCAAATAAATATCTGCGTCCATAACACCACCTGGAGCCCATTTACCAAGAATAGATTCAAAAATAGCGAAAGACTCTCCTGGCCAAGCTAATTGCATTCTAAACAATAATGACATCGCTATACCTATAAAACCCATTACCAATACACCCGTTATAAGGTATTGTTTAGCAATCATTTTATGGTCTTGACTAAAGATATACTTTGTTACAAAAGTTTCTTTATGATGATGATGTCCATGATCGTCATGTGCGTGATCATCTACATGTGCATGTGCTGTTGCTGACATAATCGTAATCTTTATTTTTATTAATTTTCTAATTATAGCCTTTTCTATTCGAGTAATATAAAATTACTCCTCTACTGGTACAGATTCTACCGTATTAAAAGCGGGTTGAGAATCATCTTTCATTACTGTTTCAGCAAAGGTTGCTTGACCTTTCATCCACTCATTATAATCTTCCTCAGATTCTACTATAATTTTCATTTGCATGTTATAATGAGATTTTCCACAAATCTTATTACAAAGTAAAATATAGTCAAACTCCCATGGATCAATAACTTCTCCAGTACTAGCAGATTTTTCAGCACGAATTTTATTTGTTCTTTTTACTTTATCTACAACATCTGGATTTAATCTCATCTCTTCCGTTGTGAATATTGGTGTAAAAGAAAATTCGGTTATCATACCAGGAACGCAGTTCATTTGCGCTCTAAAATGAGGCATGTAAGCAGAATGCAAAACATCTTGCGAACGCATTTTAAAGTTTACTTTCCTACCAACTGGTAGGTGAAGTTCCTTAACTATTACGTCATCATGAGCATAAGAATCTGCTTCATCTAAACCAAGAACATTTGCCTTATCTATATCAATCATTCTTACGTTAGCACCACCTAAAACATTATCACCACCGCCATATCGAGCTGTCCAGTTAAATTGTTGGGCATAGAGCTCAACAATTAAAGGGTCATCATCATCATTGACATCCATTATAGTTGTCCATGTATAAAGTCCCCATAAAATTAGACCCGCTAAAACGATAACTGGTATAATGGTCCAGATAAATTCTAAACGATCATTATCAGCATAAAATAATGCTTTCTGACCCTTTTTACCACTATACTTATAACCAAAATAATGCAATAAAGCTTGAGTTAAAGTTTGAACAATAAAGATAATTACCATAGAAACCAACATCAAATAATCATATTCCTCACCGTGGGCAGAACCCGCTTCTGGTAATAAGAATTTTCCATATTTCCAAAAACTGAAAATGGTTATTCCATATATGAAAACTAAAAATGCGAATAACATATAACCGTTATTCTTATTGTCGCTATCTGTAGCTATTTGGTGCTGGGTAGTTTTAAGCTGTGATAATTCGAATATTTTAGTCAACTGCCAAATGGCAATCGCTACAAGAACAAGAACAGCTAAAGTCAATAATGTCGTCATCGTATATATAAATGTTATACTTTACTTATCTATTAATAATGAAAGTGTCTACTTTCCTCAATAAACGGGTTTCTCTTAGGTTGCAAGGGAGCAGTTGAAAGCGCTCTAAAAATCCAGAATATGAATAATCCTGCAAAAAATAATACTGAACCAATTTCAGGAATTCCAATATACCAGTTCTTACCAACTGTTGATGGCATAATAGCATTGAATATATCCATATAATGTCCAGCAAGGATTACTATTCCTGTTAAAATAACGAACCAATTAATTCTCTTATAATCACTATTCATCAATAAAAGAACAGGGAACAAAAAGTTCATAGCTACCATACCAAAGAAAGGCAACCTATAATCTGCAATTCTAGTTATATAATACGTCACTTCTTCAGGTATATTAGAATACCATATAAGCATGAACTGTGAGAACCATAGATATGTCCAGAAAATACTAATACCGAACATAAATTTTGCTAAATCATGAATGTGACTATTATTAACGTCTGGCAAATAACCCTTCGATTTCAAGTAGATAGTTACCATTGCTATAACAGTGATACCAGATACGAACATACTTGCAAAAATGTACCAACCAAATAACGTACTAAACCAATGTGGTTCAACACTCATTATCCAATCCCAAGACATTATAGATTCAGATATCAAGTAGAATACAAGGAAACCAGCAGAAATTCTAAAGTTTAATTTAAAATTTGAGTTATCATCAGACTCATCTTGTGCTAATGACAATTTTCTTGAATACTCTCTATAACCTATCCACCCAGCCAAAAATATCGCAGCTCTAATCAAGAAAAAAGTAGGATCTAAGTATCCTGATTTACCTTGCAATAAAGCATCATGTGCAACTACATCAGCATCCATCCAGATGAATAAGTGATTCATATGTAATACCGAAAGTAGAAGTATAACAAAAACAATAATTCCTCCAGGAACCAAATAAGATGTTATTCCTTCCATCACTCTAAAGAGTAATGGTGACCAACCTGCTTGCGCAGCACGTTGTATAGCATAAAAGGCTAAAACACCCAACGATATCATCATAAAAAAGAATGCCGCTACATATAATGCAGCCCAAGGCCTATTTTTTAATTGATCTAATAGATGTTGATCATGAGAAGAATCATGTTCTTCACCATGAGTATCAGCAACGGCATGATCATTTTCTTTTGGTGCATGTGCAGCTTCTGTTTCATGTGCATCACCATGACCTTCGTCATGACTTGCTACCATGGCCTTTGCCTCTGCTATAGTTCCAGGAGCCATAACAAATCCGCCAATGATTCCTAATGCACCTACAATCATTAGAACAATGGAAGCTATTTTAAGTCTATTTGAAAACGTATACATAGTATTGTTTACCTATTATTTGGTTAAATCTTGTTTCAATTGCATTACATACTCCGATACTTGCCACATCTCTTCTGTATTCATTTGAGAAGCGTAAGAACCCATAGAATTTAATCCATAATGGATTGTATAATATGTAGTACCTACTGTTAGATTCCTAACTGGATCAGCATAACTTGGAACACCCAATATCTTTTCTCTCTTTACCAAGGTACCTTTACCATCACCTTTATCACCGTGACATATTGCACAATAAATTGAATACAATTGGCCACCTTTTGTTAAGTTTTCATCAACATTAATAGAATCTAATGGACTTCCTTGCAATCTAGCCAACTCTTTTCCTTCAGGTGAATTTTCTATTTCGTAAGGCAACCACCCTCTGTTTATAGTATTCGCAGGAGGCAACAAGGCTTCAGATTGATTTGGCAAAAACGCTGCCTCACCATAAGTCTCATAACCAACTGACTCGTACATATTAGGCATATATTGATAATTACGTGACTTATCATTATGACAAGATGTAACCAATACGACTAAAGCAAATAGTATTGCTATGTTTTTAAAACTGTTCATATTTAATGACTGTTTTTTTCTGATACATTAATTTCAACAGCTCCTGTTTCCATTAATAAATCCTTTAACTCCTGCTCATTATCATGGATCTCAATTTCCATTAAAAAATGGTCATCCGTTGTTCTTACATCTGGATTTTCCGCTTCTTTAAAAGGCCATAATCTACTTCTAAGATAAAAAGTAATAACCATTAGGTGAGCTGCGAAAAATACTGTTAATTCAAACATAATCGGTACAAATGCCGGCATGTTCTCGATATAGCTAAAACTTGGCTTACCACCAATATCTTGAGGCCAATCTTCAATCATGATATAATTCATCATAAGAATTGACACCGCAAGACCAACACAACCGTACATAAAGGATGTAATCGCAATTCTAGTTGGGGCCAATCCCATTGCCTTATCCAATCCATGCACAGGAAAAGGACAATATACTTCGTCAATATGATGTTTCGCTGCTTTTACCTTTTTAACGGCAAGCATAAGTACATCATCATCGTCGTAAAAAGCATGTATAACTTTAGATGCCATATTTATCTTTTGTTATTTAATAATATAGTTGCCTGACCTGCCCAATCATCTCTCTGAGCTCTACCTGGGAACGAACCTGTAATTGAATCTAACAAGTTATATTCACGCTCTGTCATTCTAGCTACTTGGGCAAATGTGTAAATTCCTAATTTATTTAAGGTTGCTTCCATTTGCGGACCAATACCTTTCACCAATTTCAAGTTATCTGCTTGTTGTGTTGTTGCATCAAATGTACCAACTGCACTTAACAAATCAGAAACTCCTACTTTATCATCAACAGGTAGCTTAACCTCACCCATGATAACATCATCAGTAATCGGTTCTTTCCCTACAGTCTTTAAGGTAGAAATTTGATATAAAGGCTTACCAGCATCTCTTAGTTTTTTATACTTTTCACCAGAAGCCTTCAAAATAGACTTTACTTCTGCCTGAGCAATAACAGGGAATGTTCTAGCATATAAAAGAAACAGTACAAAGAAGAACCCAATGGTACCAATGAATATACCGATATCTACAAATGTCGGAGAGAACATTGTCCAAGATGATGGTAAGTAATCTCTATGCAAAGAGGTTACGATAATAACAAATCTTTCGAACCACATTCCAATGTTTACAACAATAGAAATAAAGAAAGAGAACATAATACTAGTTCTAAGCTTCTTAAACCACATGAACTGAGGAGAGAATACATTACAAGTCATCATTGACCAATAAGCCCACCAATAAGGTCCGGTAGCTCTATTTAAGAATGCATATTGTTCATATTCAACACCAGAATACCACGCCATGAACAATTCGGTAATGTAGGCACAACCTACAATAGAACCTGTAAGCATGATTACGATGTTCATTAACTCAATATGCTGAATAGTTATATAATTTTCTAAATGACAAACCTTTCTCATTATTATCAATAATGTGTTCACCATTGCGAATCCTGAGAAAATAGCACCAGCAACGAAATAAGGTGGAAAGATTGTTGTATGCCATCCTGGTATAACCGAGGTAGCAAAGTCAAAAGATACAATAGTGTGTACAGATAATACCAATGGCGTTGCTAAACCAGCAAGTACCAATGAAACCTCTTCAAATCGTTGCCAATCTTTCGCACGACCTGTCCATCCAAAACTTAATAAACTATATATTTTTTTCTGAAAAGGCAAAACAGCCCTATCTCTAATCATTGCGAAATCTGGAAGTAAACCTGTCCACCAGAATACCAAAGAAACAGATAGATACGTTGAAATGGCGAATACATCCCAAAGTAATGGTGAATTAAAATTTACCCACAATGAACCAAATTGATTTGGTATAGGTAATACCCAATATGCTAACCAAGGACGACCCATGTGTATAATTGGGAAAAGACCTGCTTGAATAACAGAGAAAATGGTCATTGCTTCAGCAGAACGGTTAATTGCCATTCTCCATTTTTGGCGGAATAACAAAAGAACCGCTGAAATTAATGTACCAGCATGACCAATACCTACCCACCAAACAAAGTTGGTAATATCCCAAGCCCAGTTAACGGTTTTGTTAAGACCCCATGTACCGATACCGGTTGAGACCGTATAAATTATACAACCTATTCCCCAAAGAAATGCCACTAAGGCAATGGAAAAAACTATCCACCAATGCTTATTTGCTCTTCCTTCAACAGGAGCAGCAATATCCACAGTAACATCGTGGTAGCCTTTGTTTCCAATAACTAGGGGTTTTCGTATAGGAGCTTCGTAATGCGACGCCATAGACTTTTGTTATAATTACTTTCTACTATTATTTAAGCTTCGTTGGTGTTTCTAACCTTAACATGGTAAAAAACATTTGGTTGAGTACCTACATGCTCCAATAAATGATACATACGGTCACTCTCCTTTAATTCTGCCACTTTACTCTTCTCATCATTAACATCACCAAATACAATGGCTCCATTACTACAAGCAGAAGAACATGCGGTTTGAAACTCTCCATCTTCAATTACTCGTCCATCTCGTTTGGCATCTAAAATGGTCTTTTGTGTTTTTTGAATACACATAGAACATTTCTCAATAACTCCTCTTGAACGAACATTCACATCTGGGTTCAATACCATTTTACCCAAATCATTATTCATATGAAAATCGAACTCGTCATTGTTATTATACAAGAACCAGTTGAATCTACGTACTTTATAAGGACAGTTGTTTGCACAATATCTTGTACCAACACATCTGTTATAAGCCATTTGATTCTGACCTTGTCTACCATGCGAAGTTGCCGCCACAGGACAAACAGTTTCACAAGGTGCATGATTACAATGCTGACACATTACAGGTTGAAAAGCAACTTGTGGATTTTCTGATGGATCTTCTAATTCACCAAAACCACTCAATGAACCTTTTTCGCCAGTTAAGCCATCAAATTCATCTTTTTTAGTATCATCTTGTTCAAAAGTCTCTTCAGAAGAATAATACCTATCAATACGCAACCAGTGCATATCTCTTGACTTTCTTACCTCTGCCTTACCAACAACAGGAACATTATTTTCAGCATGACATGCTATAACACAAGATCCACATCCCGTACATGCATTTAAATCAATTGACATGTTAAAATGATGACCAATAGAACGATCAAAACTATCCCATAAATCAACTGATGTAGCCGGAACTTCTTGATGGTCTAAAGAAACCATAGGAACTTCATTCCATTCTGAGTGATCTTTTGTATTGAATATTTCTAAAGTTGTTTCCTTTATAATATCACCTCTACCCATTAGGGTTTTATGCAATTGAATACAAGCAAACTCATGATTACCTGAAACTTTCTCTACACTTACAGATTGATTAGCACTAAAACCATCATACAACATAAAGGCATTTACACCTGTCTGCATATCCTCTTTCAGCCCCACTTTCTTTCCATAACCAAATGATAGACCAACTGAACCTTTCGCTTGACCAGGCTGAACAACTACTGGAACCTGCTCTAGACTTACACCATTTACTGTAAGTTTAACATAATTACCATCCATACCGCCATTAGCGACATTCACATTCTCAACACCTAACTCAGCAGCATCAGCTTTTGAAATAGTAACATAGTTATCCCAAGAAACTCTAGTTATAGGATCAGGAAATTCTTGAAGCCAAGGGTTACTAGCCTGCTGACCATCACCCATACCTACTTTTGAATACAAAGTAAGCTCCATTCCATCACTAGTTGTATTTACCAAACTACGAATTGCGGAGGCTATTGGCGCTACACCTACAACTTCAGACATATCATCTGAGGAAATAGCATTTTGAGTGGCACCATCAGTAACAACCACCATGGTTTCAGCACTAAAAACACCGTCTTGCAATGCTTGATTCCAGTTTGCACCGTTCAACACATTTGCAGTCCAAGTTTCTTTTATATACTCATAATACGATTTATCACTTCCTAACAATTCTAATATAACTGTTTGAAACTGCTTCGTATCAAATAATTCTTTTATAGTCGGTTGCATTAAACTGTAATGCCCCTTTTTAATCTGAATATCACCCCAAGATTCTAAATAGTGATTTGTTGCTGCAACATATTGCACAGCTTCAGTAGTTTCGTTCCAATTTGTTGAAAAAGCAACAGTAAGATCTACTTTAGAAAGTCCATCTTTAAAATCTGCTGCATTCGGCAAAGAATACAAAGGGTTCACACCATCAATCATCAATGCTCCAATTCTTCCTGCTTTCATATCAGCAACTAAAGAATTTACAGCCTTAACATTACCCTTTCTAATATATTTAGGAGCCGCAACATCAAACGCTTTACTTGATAACATTTCGTTAATCGCCAAAACAACAGTCTGGGCGTTAACATCATCTAAACCAGTTACCACAACAGCATCTGAGCCAGCTTTCTTAATTTCGGCAGCCAACATATCAACAGCTGCATCATATTCTGAAGTGTTACCACCAACAGAAGTACCATTCAATTTACCGTACAACTTAGCCAATACCACTTTTTGCGCACTTGGCTTCATTGCCATACGCTTATCAGCATTAGCACCGGTTAAAGACATATTCGCCTCTAACTGCACATGTCTAGACATTTTTCCTTTCTTAGGAACACGACCCCTAGAATAACCAGAATCGTAACCTCCACCTTGCCAATCTGAAATAAAATCAGCACCAAAAGAAACAATTAAACCTGCTTTTTCGAAATCATAATCCGCTAAAGCACGTTCGCCATACCTGTTCTCAAATGCCGTTAAAGCAGCATCCTCAGAAATCGCATCATAAGTTACATGAACTACATTTTCATTTGCCAACATTAAATCAGCCAACAAACGATCTGTGGATGGACTAGCGTAAGTTTGAGTAAGAAAAGCAATCTTTTTAGAAGAACCCTTAAGTCCGCTCATTTTAGATTTAACTGCAGCCTTCAACACATCCCATTCAACAGGCTCGCCATTTGCCAACGGACCCTGCAATCTAGTACTATCATACAAAGAAAGAACAGAACCCTGAACTCTTGCATTAGCAGAACCGCCAACTTTAGCCAAAGTATTGTTTTCTACTTTGATTGGTCGACCTTCTCGTGTTTTTATTAAAATACTCGCGAAGTCAAAACCATTGGCAATTGTGGTTGCATAAAAATTAGCAACACCAGGAACTATATTTTCTGGAAGCACAACATAAGGTATCGATTTTATAACCGGACCTTCACATGCAGCCAAAGAAGCCGCAGCTGTACTAAAACCAACATACTTCAAGAAATCCCTACGATTTGTATTTGTGGAAGACAAAGTTTCCTTGTCACCCAAGAAATCATCAACAGGAATCTGCTCTACAAATTCGTTCTGTTTTAGCGCCTCAACAATGGAATCGTTAGGATCTAACTCCGCTTCGTTTTTCCAATATTTTTTGTTTGATGCCATACGTATTATCTGTAATTAGCTTCTTTAATTTATTATTAATAATGACACTTTCCACATTCCAGACCACCCAATTGAGCAGCTGTCAAGTTATCTACACCATACTTCTTAGAAAGTTCAGCATGTATTTTTTCGTAATACTCATTACCTTCTACCTTAACATTGGTTTCTCGGTGACAATCTATACACCAACCCATTGTTAATGGAGAATATTGATACATTATTTCCATTTCCTCAACAGGACCGTGACATGTTTGACATTCAACACCAGCAACTGAAACATGCTGCGAATGATTAAAATATGCGAAATCAGGAAGGTTATGAATACGAACCCATTCCACAGGCTGACTTTCGCCAGTGTATTTTTGACCCTCTTCATCCCATCCAACAGCTTTATACAATTTCTTGATTTCTCCTGTATAAAATTCGTTAGTATAACCATTCTCTACATCTTCCTTAGTCGGACCTTCTGGATTACCAACATACTCATAAATAGATTTATGACAATTCATACAAACATTTAAAGAAGGAATTCCTGAATGTTTTGAAACCCTAGCTGAAGAGTGACAATACTTACATTCAATCTTATTATCACCAGCATGAATCTTGTGGGAATAATGAATAGGCTGAATTGGCGCATAACCTTGATCAATACCTACCTGCATCATCCACCCGTAAGCAAAATAAGCACTACCCAACAAAAGGAATATTGAGGTTACCAATACTAAAAATTGATTTTGAGCAAAGGCCTTCCAAATCGGAGTTCTTTTTTCAGCATTTTCCTTTTCAACAACAATACCATTAGCCTGTGCAATACGTTGCAATGTTTTATTAACAAGCAACAACATAATAACAAGCAACCCAAAAACCAATACCAGAGCACCTAAGATAATCTCATTAGACACACCAGCTGAATTTGAGGACTCGCTAGACCCAGATTTAACATCACCAGCAGCGGCAGCAGGAGCAACAGGTGCCGGAGCAGCTGTATACGCTAAAATATCATCAATATCACCATCGGATAAAGTTGGAAAAGCAGTCATTGCAGCCTGATTGTATTCCGCATACACCTTATTAGCATAAGCATCACCAGATTTGATTAAACCTGGACTATTTTTTATCCAACGGTACAACCATTCTTTTTCCAATCCTTCATCTTCATTCAATCTACTTTCTACATTTGCTAATGCAGGCCCAGTCATCTTGCGATTCAACGCATGACATGCAGCACAGTTCTGATTGAACAAAGCTTTACCTTTTGCAGCATCACCACCGCCAGCGGCAGCTTCTGTTGCTATTACATCAACAACAGCATCTTGTGCAGTTAATGGACTTGCGAAAAGCAAAAATACAATTAGGGCTAAACCTAAAATTTTAGAAAACTGATTTCGGTATGGAACCTTTTTCATATATCGAATATTTCTATCGGAATCTTGGCATGATTTTGGTCATAGATGAAACCTATTAATATTCATCAAATGCCTAAATCGGAGACAAAAATACGACATAGACTTTATTTGGAAAATGTTAATGTATTTATAATTTACAATTTAGAAATATTCTAAATAAACTCTGATTTATTTGTTTGATCCTTAATAATTTACTTTTGTAATGATTCAAAATAAAACTATATAAAGGTTATGAAAATACTAAGTACAATGGTGCTTTTTGCATGTTTTACTCATTTCAGTTATTCACAAGGCGCTAAAGTGAACATTCAACAAGATCAAAAAATTGATCAATTACTTGAGATATATAAATCTTCATTAAGTAATAACGAATACTATAGGATACAAGTTGGTTTTGGAGACTATGCAAAAGCACAGCGTATAAAAGCAAATGTTGAAGAAGATTTTCCTGATCTCCCATCAAAAATTGATTTTGACTCTCCTACCTATCGTGTACGTGTTGGTCGATTCACATCTAAACTAGATGCTGAAAGAAAGTTCAACGAGGTTAGGATTAAATATCCCGACGCAATGTTATTAAAACCAAAAAAATCGACCAATTAGGTCGATTTTTTTTTGAGAATGGTTAAGTCTAGCTTAACCTATATTTTCTAAATTCTTATTTAGATTTCAATTTCTTCTTAACAGCTACTTCTTGGAATGCTTCAACTATGTCACCTTCTATGATGTCATTATAGTTTTTAACCTGAAGTCCACAATCGTATCCTTTAGCAACCTCTCTAACATCATCCTTAAATCGTTTTAAAGAAGATAGAGTACCAGTGTATATTACAACGCCGTCACGTATTAATCGAATATTAGAATTTCTGAAGATTTTTCCACTAGTCACCATACAACCAGCAATAGTTCCAATCTTAGAAATCTTAAATGTCTCTCTTATTTCAGCTGTACCAGAAATCTCCTCTTTCATCTCAGGAGACAACATACCTTCCATGGCATCTTTAAGATCGTTAATAGCTGCATATATAATAGAATACATACGGATGTCTATTTCCTCTTTCTCAGCAATTGCCTTAGCATTACCCATTGGTCTTACATTAAAACCAATAATCACTGCATCGGAAGCAGAAGCTAACAATACGTCTGACTCTGTAATAGGACCAACCGCTTTATGTATAATATTTACTTGAATCTCATCTGTAGACAATTTCTGGAACGAATCAGTCAATGCTTCAACAGAACCATCAACATCACCTTTAAGAATAATGTTAAGTTCTTTAAACTCACCTAACGCGATTCTTCTTCCAATTTCATCAAGTGTAATATGACGTTGCGTTCTTACCGACTGCTCACGTTGTAATTGAGATCTTCGAGAAGCAATTTGCTTAGCCTCACGTTCATCATCTAATACATAGAACTTATCCCCAGCTTGTGAAGCACCATCAAGACCTAATATAGATATTGGTCGAGAAGGACCTACTTCTTTAACTATATTTCCCCTTTCATCTTGCATTGCCTTAATCTTACCACTAGTGGTACCGGCCAATACATAATCACCTATTTTAAGGGTACCCGACTGAACTAAAACAGTAGACACATAACCCTTTCCTTTATCCAAAAAGGCCTCTACAACTGTACCAGATGCACGTTTATCAGGATTCGCCTTAAGCTCTAAAATTTCAGCCTCAAGCAATACTTTTTCTAATAATTCTTTAACACCTAAACCTGTTTTTGCAGAGATATCATGAGATTGAATTTTACCACCCCAATCTTCTACCAACAAATTCATTTGTGCTAAACCTTCCTTAATCTTATCAGGGTTAGCTGTTGATTTATCAATTTTATTTATAGCAAAAACAATTGGCACACCAGCCGCTTGCGCATGACTGATAGCTTCTTTTGTTTGTGGCATAATGTCATCGTCTGCAGCAACTACAATAATAGCGATATCGGTAACTTGAGCACCTCTAGCACGCATAGCTGTAAACGCTTCGTGACCTGGTGTATCTAAGAAAGCAATTCGCTCTCCATTTTCCAAAGTAACCCCATAGGCACCAATATGCTGAGTAATACCTCCGCTTTCACCAGCAATAACATTCTCTTTACGAATGTAATCCAATAACGAAGTTTTACCGTGATCCACGTGACCCATAACAGTTACAATCGGTGCTCTTGGTTTCAAATCTTCAGGAGCATCAGCAATCTCAACTATACTTTCCTCAATATCAGCCGTTACGAAATCAACTTCATAACCAAACTCTTCAGCCACAATAGATAAGGTTTCAGCATCTAAACGCTGATTCATTGTTACCATTATACCCAAAGACATACAAGCCGAAATAATTTCAGTGGTAGAAACACCCATCATAGTAGCAACCTCAGTTGCCGTAACGAACTCAGTAACTTTAAGCACTTTGTTCTCTAATTCTTGTTGTTCAAGATTCTTCTCCGTTTGCTCACGGTGCTGATCTCTTTTGCTTCTTCTATATTTAGCACCTTTACCCTTTTTAGATTTACCTTGAAGTTTTTCTAGGGTTTCACGTACTTGTTTTTGTACATCCTCTTCAGTAGGCTCTACTTTTGCAACAGTTACAAATCGACCTCTACCTTTATTTCGATCTCCAGTATTAGGAGCTGTTCTTGTTTGACCTGGTCCAGAAGGATTCTTTGTAACAATTCTCCTTCTTCTCTTTTTACGATCAATACCCGCTTTATCAGCAGGTTTTCTTTCCTCTTTCTTTTTCTTTGGCTTTTCGAACTTGCTAAGATCAATTTTCTCACCAGCAATTTTAGGGCCAGTAAGCTTTTGATATTGAGTCTCAATAGTCTTAGGTTCATCAGATTCTGCCTTAACCTCTACTTCAGGTTTTTGGGGAGTCACTTTTTTAACCTCTACCTTTTTAGCAACCTCTACTTTAGGCTCCTGAACCTTAGGTTCTACCTTTTTAACTTCTATTTTTTGAACAACAGGGGCTACTTTAGGTTTTTCTTCTACAACCTTAGGGGTTTCTTTAACCTCTATTTTTGCCTCAACCTTCTCCTCTACTTTTGGTTCTTCTTTCGCAGGCTCTACTTTCTCAGGCTCTACTTTCGCAAGTTCTACTTTCGCAGGCTCTTCCTTCTTCTTTTTAGGATTAAGGTCAATTTTACCCACCATTTTAGGCCCAGCAAGTTCTACCTTACCAACCATAACACTTTGTTCAGCCTCGGTATTTCTACGCTCACGTGCCAAGCGACGATCCTCTTGCTCTTTTTCCAATTGAACACGAATTGCCTCTTTCTCCTTACGCTTTTCTTCTCCAACTTCCTTAGATGCAACCTTTTTACTCTTATCCGTTTGAAACTCGTCAAGTAATACTTGATAAACATCGTCGGAAATTTTTGTGGTAGGCCTCGCTTCCACATCATGTCCTTTCCCATTAAGAAAGTCCACTGCCCTATCCAAGGAAATATTAAGTTCACGAAGAACTTTATTAAGCCTTATTTTTGCATTGTCTGCCATAAATACTGATTCCCGTTCTTTTATTTAATCGCTAATATATAGCTAATCTTCTAATTCTTCTTTTAGGATTCGCACAACTTCTAAAATAGTTTCCTCTTCTAAATCTGTACGCTTCACTAAATCAGCAACATCTTGCTCTAAGACGCTTCGAGCTGTATCCATTCCAATCTTCTTGAATTCTTCAATAATCCAAGCATCAATTTCATCAGAGAACTCTGTTAACTCAACATCTTCCTCCACCCCTTCACGAAACACATCTATCTCATAACCAGTCAACTGACCTGCCAATCTAATATTGTGACCTCCTCTACCTATAGCCTTGGAAACCTCCTCTGGCTTCAGGTAAACTTGAGCAGTCTTCTTCTCTTCATTCAATTTCACAGATGAAACTCTCGCAGGACTCAAAGCTCTAGTAACAAATAATTGTGGGTTAGCCGTCCAGTTAATAACATCTATATTCTCATTACCCAATTCACGAACAATACCGTGTATTCTAGAACCTTTCATACCAACACAGGCACCTACTGGATCAATACGATCATCATATGAATCAACAGCTACCTTTGCTTTCTCTCCAGGGATTCTAACTGCCTTCTTTACAGTAATTAAACCATCAAAAACTTCAGGTATTTCTTGGAAGAATAATTGCTCCAAAAATTTAGGTGAACTTCTTGACATTATTATGGTAGGCTTAGCACCTTTCAATTCCACACTTTCTATAATACCTCTTACATTATCTCCTTTACGGAAAAAATCAGATGGTATTTGTCTGTCTTTAGGAAGTATGATTTCATTTCCTTCATCATCTAACAAAATTATAGCCTTATGACGAATATGATGCACTTCTGCAGTATAAATCTCACCTTCTAAATCCTTAAAGTGCTTATAAATAGTTGTATTATCATGCTCATGGATTTTTGAAATAAGGTTTTGACGTAATGCCAAAATAGCCCTTCTCCCTAAATCGATTAATTTCACTTCTTCAGACACATCTTCACCAACTTCAAAATCTGGCTCAATTTTACGAGCTGCAGATAATGAAATCTCCTCATTTGGCTCTTCAACTTCACCATCATTAACAACGATACGGTTACGCCAAATTTCTAAATCCCCTTTATCTGGGTTAATAATGATATCAAAGTTATCATCTGAACCAAACTTCTTCTTAAGTGCATTTCTGAAAACATCTTCCAAAATAGCCATCAATGTTACCCTGTCTATGAACTTATCGTCCTTAAACTCTGAGAAAGATTCAATTAACGCAATATTTTCCATTGGTAATTACAATTAAAATTTTAATACAACTTTTGCTTTAATAATATCTGAAAAATTTACTTCTTCTTTTTTCTGAACAGTCACCTTACCTTTTCCAATAGGCTTAGGCTCTCTTGCCTTCCACTCTAAAACAATGCAGCCTTCATTTACAGAGGTTAAATTACCTTCGAATTTTTGATCCTTTGTTTGAACTTCAAGCTTTCTACCAACATTTTTTAAATATTGACGCGGCATTACTAATGGAGCTGAAGCACCTGCCGAAGCAACTTCTAGAGAAAAATCATGTTCGTCTCTATCTAAATTATGCTCAATAGCCCTACTGATTTTCATACAGTCACTTACCGTAACTCCTTGATCACCGTCTATTACCACGTGAATACTATTGTCAGCACCCATGGTAAAATCAATCAAAAATAGGGATGGGTCTTCTTCAAGACCTTGCTCCAATAATTCTTTTACTTTTTCCTTTAGCATAAATAATAAGTAATAAAAGAGGGGACTAATTGTCCCCTCATGAATACTTTTATATCCTTTCAGCACTGCAAATATACAATAAATTTAATTTCCTACAATACCGTTTCACTTCCTAATTCATTCAACACAAAAACAATCAAATAAAAATTTACCGCTTTAAAAATAAGCACAGCTAGTATTTATATTATTTTTAACTGAATGTCAACCAAAACACAACCAAATGGAAATTCTATCCTCTTATAATCTTATTATTGGTGCATCGCTAATTGTTGTATTGTCATTCTTATTTAATGGCATTTCAAAAAAAACGAATATACCAGCAGTTTTGATGCTTATCGTATTAGGCATACTTATAAAGATAGGCTTAGGGTTTTTCATTCCTGAAATACCTGATTTTAAAGGTTCATTAGAAATATTAGGAACCGTAGGTTTAATTATGATTGTTCTTGAGGCAGCCTTAGAGCTAGAATTAAAGAAAGAAAAATTATGGCCTATTCTAAAATCTATGGCGATTGCTTTAATTGGCTTGATTGCTTCAGCCTATATTGCAGCTCTAATTCTATATCAATTCATACCCAACATGACCATGCAATCTGCCTGGCTGTATGCTACACCACTATCTATTCTTTCGAGCGCGATAATTATACCTAGTGTTGGCGGACTTACAGAAGCTAAAAAAGAATTTCATATTTATGAAAGTACATTTTCTGACATCATGGGTATTATGATGTTCTATTTCTTAACAGGTAAACTAAATCCAGCAGAGGATGCGGGTATAGCAGGTTTTGCAGGAAATTTAGTGCTAACTATCGTGATTGCAATTGTTGCCAGCTATGCCATCATATTAATATTTCAACGCATTAAAAGTCAAGCAAAACAGTTTTTACTCATATCGGTCTTACTACTACTCTATGCAATTGGAAAAAAAATGCACCTATCTTCATTGATTATTATTCTTGTATTCGGTTTAATAGTTAAGAATGTGAACTTATTTTTTCCAGGGAAGACAAAAATTTTCTTGGAATCTGAACGGATGCAACAAATATATCATGAACTACATATAATAACTTTAGAAACAGCATTTGTTGTTCGAACCTTCTTTTTCGTGATATTCGGAATCACCATTGTGCTTGCAACCTTATTAAGTGTTAATGTAGCAATAGTGAGTTTACTCATTATTGCCTCTATTTACGCCATACGCTTTATTGTTCTTATACTTTTCGTTGGAAAAGATATACTACCACAACTATTTATTGCCCCAAGAGGTTTAATAACTGTATTACTTTTTTACGCGATACCCATGGAAGCCCAAGTAAAAGGTTTTGAATCGGGAATATTATTATTTGTAATTATAGCTACGAGCTTAGTTATGACATGGGCTATGATTCGTGATAAACGAAAAATGGGAACAATGCTAGATGAAATAGACCAGGAAATATTAGAGCGCAATTTAGCTGAAGATGCATTACGCGATTCTGAAATGGAATTATCTAACGACCAACGTATTGAAAAAGCCCAGCAAACTTCAAGAGAAGATTCTATTTGATAAAAAATAGAATACGAAATAACTTAAAAAGATTAGCTCATTTTAAGTTTTAAGACTACCTATAACTACTGAGGACCATATGAAGCATGCACCTCTACCTGATTGCTATGAGCTTCAAGCTGATCATTGTTCATACTATCTACTTCTTTTCTAAAGCGAAGAATCATAAGTGTATCCAACTGCTGATCGATACTATCTCGTAAAACCCTCCAGTTAGTGGAATTCATTTTATTATTGTACTCCATTATTTTATTGAACCTATCTAAATTATAACGGTTCGCTTTCCAAGCATGGGCAGTACTTTCTTCGTGCTTCAAATCTTGCAAGTAAAATCCAATACCAAATCCAAGCAACACAATAATCAATAAAATTTTTAAAATTTTTGGAGAAAGATTCATAGGTCAAGTTATTTAGGGCACTAAATTATGACATATCGACATCGAAATGGTTTCTTTTCCGATGAATTAGTAACGTTATTAGATTAAATGTACAAAAATACTGACATATGGAAAGCCATTTCTTCACATTAACTCTCATAACTAAATTCATTTAAAAACCAAAAACACCGTAGTCTTTGCAAATACATAGGTTGGTAAAAGCAAAAATCCCAATATCATAATGACATCGGGATTTTCTTTGTTCTCATTAGTTGGCCCACAAGGACTCGAACCTTGAATGACGGTACCAAAAACCGAAGTGTTACCATTACACCATGGGCCAATACCTTCTAAGAGGCTGCAAATTTAAAACAAAGTTTGGTTTCACCAAACATTTTTTAATGTAATAATGAAAAAATAGTGCTTTCACCCTGTTAAAGGTTTATAAAAATAGTGCAAACTTATCTATATAAATTAGTAAATTCGCCACTTAGGTTTAACCCAAGCTTCATGTTTTCAAAGAACTACCACAAGTGGGACACCATATTAGGATGGTCCGTATTTTTCATAGCCCTTATTACATACTATATTACCGTAGAACCCACAAATAGTTTTTGGGATGCTGGCGAGTATATAGCTACAGCTGCAAAGCTACAGGTGGGGCACCCACCAGGAGCTCCTTTACTGCAAATGATAGGAGCATTTTTCTCTATGTTCGCCTTTGAACCTAATAAAGTTGCCATGATGGTGAATTTAGTTTCAGGTGTTTCAAGTGCATTTACCATTTTATTCATGTTCTGGACAATTACCAACATCACCAGAAAACTTATCGATAAAGATGGTCCGTTTACGAACAGTAAAGCGATTGCTGTTTTTGGAAGTGCCTTAGTTGGCTCTCTTGCCTTTACCTATTCTGATAGTTTTTGGTTCAACGCAGTGGAAACAGAGGTTTATGCAACGGCAAGTTTCATTATGGCTTTATTATTATGGCTAGGCTTAAAATGGACTGATAATTTAGAGGATCCACGTGGTAATCGATGGATTATTTTAATCTCCTTTGTTGTAGGTCTTACTTTCGGTATTCAGTTCATGGGCTTCTTGGCCATACCCTCAATAGGTCTATTGTATTATTTTAAAACCTATAAAAAGACAACAGTTAAAAATTTCTTATTAGCCAATATCATTGTAATAGCAATTTTAATGTTGGTTTATAAATTCTCACTAACCTATATACTTCAGTTTTTTGGGTGGGGAGAAGTATTTTTTATCAATAGCATTGGACTACCCTTCAATTCGGGGTCAATTATTATTGGTTTATTATTCATTGCTACTTTCTATTTTTGCTTGAATTACACTCGTAAGAATAATTTTAGAACAGGGAATACTATCGTTTTATGTATGATGTTTTTATTCTTAGGATTTTCATCATGGCTAATGTTACCAATAAGAGCAAATGCCAAAGTGGTTATAAATGAGAATAACCCAGAAGACGCAAGAGCACTTTTAGCATATTACAACCGAGAGCAATACCCAGGTGTAGATAGCCCTGTATATGGCACTTACTATTCAGATATGTTTGCTGCAGCTGGTGAAGATCAAGATGGTAAACCAAAATATGAAAAGGATTACACACTAGGTAAATACATCATTGTCAATAAGTATAAAAATGCTGTTCAAGGGCCTAATCCTGAACATCAAGGGCTTTTACCTAGAATGTGGAGTTCACAAAATGCAGAAAATTACATGCGTTATTTTGGGGCACTTGATTTTAGAATCACACAACCCAATCAAGAATTAAGACAAGCAGCAGAGCAGATTAAAATAGGTTTTGCAAATGGTGAAATCGGTGCAGATCAATACATTAGTTTCTTAAAACGTTTTGATGAGTATATAGAAGTTCAGCCTCCAACTGTTTGGGACAATGTTAAATATATGGTTGAATTTCAATTCAATTACATGTATTTACGTTATTTCATGTGGAACTTTGTAGGTAAACAAAATGATGTACAAGGTCGCTACAACGATAATGGAAATTGGTTAAGCGGTATCAATTTTTTAGATAGCTGGAGATTAGGTAGTCAAGATAATTTACCGAGCGATATTCAGAATAATCCTGGCAGAAATACCTACTTCTTTCTACCACTACTTTTAGGCATAATTGGTATTGTTTTTCAAGTCTCAAAAGACAAAAAACAATTCTGGGTATTATTAATTTTCTTCCTTTTTACCGGTTTAGCCATTCAATTCTACACGAACCCTGGTATTTTTCAGCCGCGTGAACGTGATTATTCTTTGGTTGGTTCTTTCTATATTTTTGCACTATGGATAGGTTTGGGCGTATATGGCCTTTACGACAGTTTTAAAGATTGGATAACACCGAAAATACTAGCTCCTGTTGTTGTTGTTGTCACCCTACTTGCAGTACCAACAGTAATGGCAGTACAAAACTGGGATGACCATGATAGATCTAATCGTTTTACAGCGAATTCCTCTGCAAAAGCATATTTAGATTCTTGTCAAGAAGATGCTGGAGCCATTCTTTTTACTATTGGTGATAATGACACATTCCCTATTTGGTATGCTCAAGAAATAGAGCACTATAGAACCGATGTACGTATCGTCTGCACAAGCCTTTTTGAAACAGACTGGTATGTTGACCAAATGAAGGTTGCTGCCTATGAAAGCGCTCCAATACCTTCTCAAATTTCTCATGAAAAATATAGATTGGGTTCACGTGACGTACTTTACCACCAAGGTATTACTGAAAATAGATGGCCTATTAAAGATTTCATTAACTGGATCGACAGTGATAAGCCTAGAACAAAACTGAAGTATCTTTTTGAACAAAATGGTGCAGATTTAAGTCAGTACTCTGAAGACACTCAAAATATGGTGTACTACCCTACTAAAAAAATAAGGGTTCCTGTTAACAAACAAAATGTATTAAGTAGTGGTCTTGTAAAAGAAAAGGATGCACATTTAATCGTTGATTTCATAGACATTGATTTACCTGGCGCTATTACCAAAAAGAGTATGATGATGTTAGATATCTTAGCTAACAATGATTGGAAAAGACCGCTGTATTTTTCTGGAGGAAGTTTTGATGATGCAGAATACCTATGGATGAAAGACTATTTGCAATTAGATGGTTTAGCATACAAATTGGTTCCTATTCGTACTGAGCGCCCTAATGCGTTTGAATTAGGTCGTATCGATACCGATTTAATGTATGATATTGTTAAGAAATGGGATTGGGGTAATGCAGGTGGTGATATTTATCACGACACACAAACACGTATACAAAGTGTATCCTTTAGAGGCAATTTAGCTCGATTGATGGAAGCATTAATCAAAGAGAATAAAATGGACAAGGCAAAAGATATTATCGAAATATCCATCATAAATATGCCGGTTGAAAAATTCGGATACTATACGCTTATAGAACCATTTATCGATGGATACTATAAAGTTGGTGAAAGCCAGAAAGCCCGTGAACTTTTCGAAACATTGAAGAAGAAATATCAAGAACGATTAGAATATTACGCCTCAGTGAGTTTAGATGAGCAATACGGTAGCATTGATGACATTATTGCCGATATGGAAGCGTATAGACGTAATATAGATACAATCATCGCCAACGACACTGAAGAAATGGCTGAGAAAGAGACGTTAATATTTAACGAGTATATTGATAAATTTCAACATTTCTATAAAGATGAGGATGATATGCCACTACCAGAGGGCGGATTAGAATCTGACCCAGACCTAATAGACACATTACCTGTTTTAGATACGATACAAGCAGACAACACAAATAACGACAGATTACATGACACTGTTGGTATTACGGCACAATAATAAGCTTTGGGCGAAAGCCCAAGGCTATATTTAGCTAATCAAATATATTCAAGTAATTTAAACGTACTCTTTAAGAATACCAATAAGGGTATTGGCATCTTGCTCGCCACTTTGGCGCCACACCATTTCACCTTTTTTGTAGATCATTAAGGTAGGCAGACCTTTAACACGCAAAGCTTGAGAAAGCTCCTTATTTTTATCCACATCAATTTTAATAACCTTACCCCTATCACCTAAAGCAGCAGCAACATCTCGCAATACAGGATGCATTGCGGTAGACTGTTCATTCCACTCTGCATAAAAATCGAGAAGAACTGGTACGTGTAAATCTATAAGCTCACCAAATTTGGACATATAAAATGCTTTACTATGTTAGCCAAATGTAATAAAAATTGTTAAAATACTACCCTAGGCAACGCATTTGTAGACCTCTAAAAGGGTTAAAATCATGTTAATGCCTTTTTTCGCAATGTAATGACGGTAATTTCAGGCCATATTCCTACTCTTCCTGGATATCCCAAAAAGCCAAAACCTCTATTTACATTAATAAATTGCCCCATTTCTTTATAAATACCTGCCCAATAAGGATATCTCCATTTAACAGGACTCCATTTAATCCATCCTGGAATTTCAATACCAAATTGCATCCCATGGGTATGTCCACTTAAAGTCAAATGGTAATGATAAGAATCTTTAATCACTTCCATCTCCCAATGCGATGGATCATGACTCATTAGTATCTTAAAATCATTCTCATTGATTTGAGAAGCGGCTTTTTTTAAATCTCCGGCTTTTTTAAATCCGCCTTTACCCCAATTTTCAACTCCTACCAACGCTATTTTATCCTCGCCTTTTTGCAAATATCTATGTTCATTCAACAACAAATCAAAACCCATTTTCTTTTGCAATGCCTTTAAATCTTCAAGGTTTTGTTTTTTAAGCTCTTCTGTTTCCCAAGGTATATAATCACCATAGTCATGGTTGCCCAATACCGAATACAAACCATCCTTTGCATGTAGCGTACTAAATAAATCTGCCCATGGAAGCATTTCAGAGGTCATATTATTAACCATATCTCCCGTAAATAAAAGCACATCACTTTTTTGCTTATTAATCAAGTTAACACCATACTCAATCATTTTTCTATCATCAAAACTGCCGCTATGAATATCTGAAATTTGAGTGATTTGATAACCATCAAAACCATCAGGAAGATCATCAAACTCTAAAGTATATTTTAAAACCTTAAAGTTGTATTTACCTTTATACATGCCATAAAGAAGCGCACCAAAAGGTATTGAAGCTACACCAAGCGCTATTAAACTCAAAAATCGCCTACGAGCCGGCAGACCAAATTCTTTGTCTACCCCATAAATTTTATGATAAATTCCGGAAGTGATTCTGTACAAATCTTCAGAAAATAAAAAGATAATGGTAATGATATTGAAGGTAAGTATTGTCAATAAAAACCCAAATGCATAGCTTTTAGGAACATTTAAAACTCTACTAGTATCATCACCTACCGTAAATTGATATATAAAATTGACCATTACCGCAAACGACACAATAATATATAAATAAGACCACCATGGCTGCTTAGCAATTGTTTTTAAGGCCTGTATTACATAAAAACCCAGTGCTATATAAACCAAGATGAAAATAATCCAACGTGTCATAGATTCTTTTTTATACAAAGATATCTGTATGTCACTGGTATACGCACTCAATTGCGATTTATTTAACCTTCGCAACTACCGCCTTAATATTTTGCAGTTGCGTTATGGCTACATAATCATCGCTTAAGAAGCCACTCGAATTCATTGAAATTGGTGGTGACTTTGTTAAAGTTTGAATCATTGCTGTACCAGATAGGTGTAATGCGTTAAACCCTCTACTAATAAAAACATCAACATTACTTGAATTGATTCCTGAACCAGGCATTATTTGAACACGAGAATTTTGCTGCTCTAATTCAGACAATAAATCAATACCTAAGGGCGCAGACTTTTGCTGACCAGAAGACAAAATATAATCTATCTGTAAATCATCTAATAGTTTAAGTGCTTTCAATGGGTCTTTGACCCAATCAAATGCTCTATGAAATGTAAACTTTAAATGACCGGCTGAAGATTTTAACTTTCGAGTCCGTTCTACATCCAAAGTAAAATTTTTATTGAGCACACCAGAAACGATTCCTTCAAAACCTAGTTCCTTGCATAGCGCTATATCAGTCAACATAATGTCAAACTCTGCATCCGAATACGTAAAATCACCACTTCTAGGGCGAATCAACACATGAACAGGAATACTCACTTGTTCTTTTACCGCTTTCAACAATCCGTAAGATGGGGTTAAGCCCCCTACTGCCAACTCAGAACACAACTCAATACGGTCTGCACCAGCATGTTCAGCGACCAAGGCAGATTCTAACGAATTAGCACAAACTTCTACTAGCATATTCTTATATTTAGGCTTGTTAAAAGTAAAGAACCCAACCCATGAAAAGAAGAAAGTTCCTTAGAAATTCAAGCACAGTAGCTGCAGGAATAATGTCAGCTCCTTTGTTAGCATCTTATACTGAAAATACAACTTCTGAAGAAACAAATTCTATCGGAGTTATACCTATCGCTATTTGCACATGGGATTTCGGTAACGCGACCGCCAAAGCATGGGAAGTATTAAAAAATGGCGGTAGCTCTCTAGATGCCGTTCACCAAGGCGTTATGGTCGAAGAAAACGATTTAAAAAATAGTACCGTTGGTAATGGCGGTAGACCTGACCGTGATGGCAATGTCACCTTAGATGCGTGCATTATGGATAAGGATGGTAATTGCGGAGCTGTTTTAGCAATGCAGAATATTGCGAATCCTATATCTGTAGCTAGAAAGGTAATGGAAGAAACGCCACATGTTATGCTTGCTGGTAAAGGAGCAGAACAATTCGCTTACGAGCAAGGTTTTGAAAAAACCGATTTATTGACTGAAGAGTCAAAAGAAGCATGGATAAAATGGAAAGAAACCTCACAATACAAGCCTATAATAAATATAGAAAATCATGACACCATAGGCATGTTAGCTATTGATGAAAAGGGAGATATTTCAGGAGCTTGTACCACTAGTGGCATGGCCTACAAAATGGCTGGTAGAGTTGGAGACTCTCCAATCATAGGTGCCGGATTATTTGTAGACAATGAAGTTGGTGGAGCAACCGCTACAGGTGTAGGTGAAGAAGTAGTGAGAACGGTTGGTAGTTTTCTTATCGTTGAATTAATGAGACAAGGAAAGTCACCACAAGAAGCTTGCGAAGAAGGTGTTAAACGAATTATTGCAAAAAATAAAGACAAACAAGATTTTCAAATTGGCTTTATTGCCATTAATAAAAAAGGAGAAACAGGTGGTTATTGTATTCACCCAGGGTTCACCTATAGAACATATACCAAAGATGGTCATATAAATAACCCATCAGATAGTTATTTAAAAAGTTAGGGTAGGTTGACTTAAATAAATTCTAATGTCTAACCACACGACTAATCCTTGGGTTAGTTTCCCTTTCAATTTGTACTTTTAAACCCTCATATTTAATATTCAAAAATGGCAGATCAAAAAAGACTCTTCTTGCTAGACGCATATGCATTGATATTCCGTGGCTATTATGCCTTGATAAAAAATCCTAGAATCAACTCTAAAGGCATGGATACGTCTGCGATAATGGGATTCATGAATTCTTTACTCGATGTAATCAGAAGAGAGAAGCCAGATCATTTGGCTGTTTGTTTTGATAAAGGCGGAAGTGTGGAACGTACAGAAATGTATGAAGCCTACAAAGCAAACCGTGACGCAACGCCCGATGCCATTCGTTTAGCAATACCTTACATTCTAAATATTTTAGAAGCCATGCACATTCCCAGTGTCGTATTAGAAGGTTGGGAAGCAGATGATATTATAGGAACCCTATCTAAACAAGCGGAAAAGGAAGATTACAAAGTATTTATGGTTACTCCGGATAAAGATTTCGGACAATTAGTCTCTGAGAATATTTTCATGTACCGCCCAGCACGTATGGGAAATGGTATTGAAATATGGGGAATTCCAGAAATTCAAAAACGTTTTGGAGTAGAGCGCCCAGAACAAGTTATAGATTACCTAGGCATGATGGGTGATGCCAGTGACAACATTCCTGGTCTACCAGGTGTTGGCGATAAAACTGCCAAAAAATTTATTGCGGAGTTCGGTAGTATGGAAAATCTTTTAGCAAATACGGATAAGCTGAAAGGGAAAATGAAAGAGAAAATTGAAGAAAATAAAGAATTGGGTATCCTCTCGAAAAAATTGGCAACTATCTGTATAGATTGTGACGTAACCTTTAATGCATCAGATTACGAACTTTCTGAGCCTGACTTTGAAAAGGTTCAAGAAATATTTGAAGAACTAGAATTTAGAAGATTAAAAGACCAGTTTTTAAAACTGTTTTCTAATGAAACTGCAGAAACGGTAACACAAGTATCTAGTGCTCTGAAAAAAGAATCGCAGGATGCAGGAACAGGTCAATTTTCATTATTTGGAGGTAGTGGAGACGCGCCAGCAACAGTTAAAGATTTTTCTAGCAGGCAAACAATTTCAGATGTAGCTCATGCATACCAAAGCGTTGCGCCAGGTATGGCTATGAAATTGTTTATTCAAAATTTAATGAAGCAAACTTCGGTTTGTTTTGATACCGAAACCACAGGCCTAAATCCTTTAACAGCAGAATTAGTAGGAATTGCTTTTTCCTGGGAAGCTACTAAAGGGTATTATATTCCTTTCCCTGAAGAAAAGGAAGAAGCGCAAGCACTTATTGAAGAACTACGCCCTTTCTTTGAAGCTGACAAAATTGAAAAAATAGGTCAGAATCTTAAATATGATATCAAGGTTTTAGACAAATATAACGTTGATGTAAAAGGACCACTTTTCGATACTATGTTAGCGCATTATCTTATCAATCCTGATATGCGCCATAATATGGATGTATTGGCTGAAACCTACCTTAACTACACTCCTATATCTATTACAGAACTGATCGGTAAAAAAGGTAAGAACCAGTTGAGTATGCGAGACGTTCCTTTAGAAAAACAAACCGAGTATGCCGTAGAAGATGCCGATATCACTTTTCAATTGGCACAACATTTTAGACCAGAATTAAAAGAAGCAAACACCGAAAAATTATTTCAAGATATTGAAATCCCCTTATTACGCGTATTAGCCGATATGGAATTGGAAGGTATCAATCTAGATGAAGAATTTTTACATTCACTTTCTTCTGATTTAAACAATGATATTGCCACACTCGAAAAGAAAATTTATGAAAACGCTGGGGCCGAATTTAATATTGGTTCACCAAAACAACTAGGAGAAATTTTATTCGACAAACTCAAGCTAGTAGAAAAACCTAAAAAGACAAAAACAGGTCAATATTCAACTGCAGAAGATGTGTTGTCATATTTAGCAAAAGACCATGAGATTATTCAAAATGTTTTGGATTATAGAGGTTTAGCTAAATTAAAAAGCACGTATGTAGATGCTTTACCAGAACAAGTAGAACCCGTAACAGGTCGTGTACACACAGACTATATGCAAACGGTAGCTGCGACGGGTCGTTTAAGTAGTAATAATCCAAACCTACAGAACATACCAATTCGTACCGAACGTGGTCGCCAAGTACGTAAAGCATTTATTCCAAGGGATGAAAATTACACATTATTAGCTGCAGATTATTCTCAAATAGAACTGCGAATCATTGCTGCCTTGAGTGATGAAACTACTATGATAGAGGCTTTCAAAAATGGTGAGGACATCCATGCTTCTACCGCATCAAAGGTATTCGATGTTCCTTTAGATCAAGTAACCCGCGAACAACGTAGTAATGCTAAAACCGTAAACTTCGGTATTATATATGGTGTTTCAGCTTTTGGTTTAAGTAACCAAACAGACTTATCAAGAAGCGAAGCAAAAGAGCTTATCGACACGTATTACAAGACCTATCCAAAACTGAGGAACTACATGAGCGAACAAGTAGATTTTGCTCGTGACAATGGCTATGTACAAACAGTTTTAGGCAGAAGAAGATATCTTAAGGATATTAACGGTAGTAATGCTATTGTTCGTGGTGCTGCAGAACGAAACGCTGTTAACGCACCCATTCAAGGTAGTGCTGCAGACATCATCAAAATTGCCATGATAAACATTCACAAAAAGCTTGAGAAAGGTAATTACAAATCTAAAATGCTTTTACAGGTACATGATGAATTGGTATTTGATATTTACAATCCAGAATTAGAAGAATTAAAAAAATTGATTAAGTCTGAAATGGAGAACGCCTACAAATTAGACGTTCCTCTAGATGTGGAAGTAGGTGTAGGAGAAAATTGGTTGGTGGCACATTGACACTATTTTCTTTTAGATGTTAAACCTTCTTAAAATTACAAGAAACACATTTAAAAAAACGTTTGGTACTTACTATAGTAAAGCACCATGAAAAACGTATTATTATATTTCATTTTCATAACCACTATTCATGTAGGTTTTTCTCAATCAAACAAACATGAAATAAGTGTTGACATTAAAAACACTATAAAAATTAAAGTATTTCCCAACCCTGCAACCAATGTTATAAATGTTTTAGGTCTTAATAATTCACCCAACGCATCGATTATTATTACAGATACATATGGCACGCAGGTTATTTCTCATCAGTGGGTCATCAACCATAACGCACTTAATATTCCTATAAATAAGTTAGAGAAAGGGATATATTTAATAACCATTCAAACGGAACATCAAAATATACATCGTAAGTTTTTTAAGGAATAAAAATCTGCTATTGAAAAACAAAATTATAAGTCAAAGCAAATAGTGGGCTATTTAAAATAGAAAGTTCATAAGAACCTAAAGGGCTGCCTAAAAAAACATCGGCATCAACACCAGGTTGACGTTGAGAATAATATATATTAAAAGGATTTCGACGACTATAAACATTATAGATTGTAAATGTCCAATCACCAATCCATCTTTTATTCACTTTCTCACCATACTTAATATTCCAAGAGAAATCTAATCTATGGTATGGCCTAAGTCTTGCGTTGTTACGTTCAATAAAAATTGGAACATCAATATTTTCTAATTTGAAAACACTATTTGCAACAGTATAAGGTCTTCCTGTTTGGCCTGTGAAATTAAAACTCCATGTATTATATTTATCTCCTTCAAAATTTATAGTTGAATTTACTACGTGTGGTCTATCAAAATCTGAGGCATACCAATTATTATTATTTATTCGATCCCCAAGATTTTCATTATCGGATTTCAACAAACTTCTAGACCATGTATAGTTTAACCATCCGTTAACCTTACCGCTAGATTTCTTTATACTAAACTCAACTCCATATGCCCTACCTTCACCCTGAATAACATCTCGTTCCAAAAATTCTTCAAGAAAGAAATCTGCACCAGGCTTAAAGGTCAAGTTATTTTTAGAATCACGATAATACCCTTCTAAACCCAATTCAACTTCATTATTACCTAAATTCTTATAGATTCCCAATCCATAAGTATCACTTATTTGAGGTTTTATATTTGAATCAGAAGTTTTCCACCTAGAGGTAGGTAAAGGCGTTGTTGAATTATAAACATTTTGAAGATATTGGTTTAGTCTCGCATAACTTGCCTTTATCGATGTAGTCTCGTTTAGTTTTATATTCGCTCCTAATCTTGGTTCTAATCCATTATAAGTCTTCACTCCTGCACCTTTTTCAAAGTCAGTAACACCCAACAGCAAACCCGTAGTTTGGTCTAATTGCGCTTGCCTATAAGGACCCACAAGGACATAATGACTAAATCTTAAACCAGCTGAAATAGCAACATTAGTTACTGGCTTAAAATTAACATTACCATAACCCGAAAATTCATAGCTGTTTTCTTCAGCCAAAGATACCGCTACCACACTATTACCATTACCTGGGCGCAATTCACCTGGCCTAATCTGATACTTATTAGCCTGAACACCTACATAGTAATCTAGATTAGACTTTATTTCCTTAGAAAATTCTGAAGCAAAACTCTGATAGTTAATTTTCGATTCAAATACAATTTCATTTGGATTGTCAACTTCAGGAAATATAGTTTTGGGCGAATAATCACTCATTACCAAGAATGTTCTTAGATTGCTTTTATCATTAAAAGAATGTCTCCAATTCAGCGTACCATTAAGAGTTTTAAAATCATACTGGTTATTTTTCGCATTGATATTCTGTATTTGGGTAATCAAATCCAATTGATAAAAATCTTTACTATAAAATCCAGTAAAGGTTATTTGATCATCTTCTGTTGGCAGATATAATAATTTTAAAGTACTATCATAAAATTTAGCCTTGGTATCCTTTAATCTTTCTGAAACCAAAGGCAATAAAAAATCTGTGAGACCGGCTCGCCCGCCAAGGGTCATCATTAGCTTATCTTTAATTATAGGTGTTTCAATATTCAAACGACTTGAAACAATACCTATACCTCCACTTAATTTAAATTTGTCTACATATGGGTTTTTCACTTTTAAATCTAACACTGAAGTTATTCTACCTCCATATCGTGCAGGAATATTAGCTCTATACAAGTCAACACTTGAAATAACATCTGGTGTAAATACTGAAAAAAGACCAAATAGATGGGTTGGATTAAAGACCGGCGCATTATCTAACAACAATAAATTTTGATCTAGGGCACCACCCCTTACTGATAAACCATTACTAATTTCACCTGCATTATTAACCCCTGCTAATAGGGTCATGCTTCTAAGTACATCTGCTTCGCCAAGACCTGATGGTATTTTTTTCAACTCTTGTGTTTTTAATTGCAACGCGCCCATTTGGGGTAATTCCAAATTATCGTTAATGCGCTTAGCTCTCACTACAACTTCAGAAAGCTGCTCTTGTTCTTCAACAAGGTTAATTGTAATTTTCTTCCTCGAAATTAAGTTGACATTAGCCGTCTCACTTTTAAAACCAATATAATTAATATGTACAGAATAGGAATTTTGAGGAAGATTAATAGAGAAAATACCATTATTATTTGTGATACCACCACATGAACATTGATCTATAATAATTTCCGCACTTTCCAATGGCTGCTGGGTCAACTCATCTATCACCTCGACAACCAAAAGAAATTCTTGAGCTTCTATTGTACTTGAGCATAAAACCGTAAATACTAAACCCAAAATAAGGTTTTTGGCTTTTCTAGTAAAAGGATATTTATCTTGATTTAATTCATCCATGCTTCTGGCTGTATCGCTGTTTTAAATCTTCCTTCATTACAAGGAGCTTCTATGGTTGCTGGGGGTGGGTAAGGAGACATAAATGTTGGCTCAATGCTCAATGGCTTTTGAGGGTCCAATGAATTTTCTGGAATATCACCTCTTTTAATAAAAATATCAACGCTTGAAGTTGCGGCAGCAGTGAACCTACCAAATACGAAATCATTTAGATCGTTTGGGTTATATATATTACCAATTAAAGCTGCTGGTGGCGGTGCATTGAAACCACTGTTGTTATCAACCAAGTCCTTTAAGACTTTATAATAATCAAATGCATCTGGAGTCAACGATAACTGCTGAATTTCAACCACGATATTTTCCTTTGTATATAATGGTACATTTGCGACAATTAAATCAGTAGTAGTTTTTCCGTTTGAAAATTTATCATCAAATAAAGATATACTTTCAGGGTATCTAATTTTCCAACAATCTGTGTCACAAGTGTAACTGAAATAATCTGGCGTAGATATACTAGTGGGGCCGCATATTCCATCACGGTAAATACCATCAAAACATACTTGGCAAACAAGTAAATTTTCATATGACTTGAATGTCCAATAATAATAATTCTCTTGATCAACCGGGTCATTAAAAGTTATTGAAATAGCATGACCAGGTTCAAAAGAGCCTGTTCCGTCATTATATTGCAATTCAGGATTATAGGTAGCCTTTATATTTGAAATAGGAACAGGTTCCAATACGGTTTCAGGTTGGGAACGGTATTGTCTGCCGTCTTCTAAGGCGACATCTATTTCCCACTGCTCACCCACATTAGCTTTAAATTCAATAGAAGGCACATATGCTCCTTCTAATTCAACTAATTCAATTACTTGGCCCGTCAAAGAATTTACAAATGAAACAGATGCTCCATTTTCAAATTTTGTTTTGTTTATTCCAAATTCATTTACCGATTTATTAATTATCACATAAGAGCCACCTTTTACAGTAGTAGCTATACCTTCTATAAAAACCAACCCTTCTTTAAACTCAAACTCAGGTTCAACCGGATCAATACAACTTGTAAGAAAAAATGGCGATACTAAAAAAAGGAACTTGACAATTAATTTATTCATTGAAATATTCAAAAAAGCACTATTGTGTTTTTAAAGATAGTATTAAATATCACATAGAGTTCTTTTATAAAAAAACCCTCACATATAATTGCGAGGGCTTAAATCTAGAATAAAATTTTATTTTACCTTTTTACGAAAAGCATTTGTCCGTCATCCGAAAAGTTCGGAATTTCCAAATCAGCAGCATCAACTGTCATAACATCTCCATCTATAGAAACATTAATGTTTAAAACTTCGCCGTTACTTTTAGTAGTCGTCACTGTAGTACCATCAAAAGTATAGGTACTTGATTCGAGGTCAGCCTCAGTTGGACAAGGAATATCTAAACCCGTACCAGTCGCATTTACTTCTACGTAGTTTGCTGAATTAGAAGCGCTAGCCGTCAAATCTTCATTAAATGTCAAGGTAACTACATAACAATCTTTATCCGTTAAAAGATCCAGAATCCCTTTTGCAAATTTTGTGTTATCCGACGCTGTTGCATTATCAATTACAAGCTCTGTAGCATCCCAGGTTCCTAAAATAGCGGTACTAGCAACTTGCACTTCTGCTTCGCCATCATTTTTGTCTGAACTACAAGAAATCAGCACTAGAGCAATACCTAAAAAGAATAAAATATGTTTATACGTCATCGTTAAATTTGTTTATCAACTATTTTAAAAACGAAATTATTCACATATTATTTCAAAACCAAATTTCTCTTATAGAACAAAACGATAGGTAGCTTTTATTAGGAACGTATTCTCTTTCTTTTGTCCAAGTATTTGGGCATCTAAATTATTACCTAAAGTTTCATAAGGATTTACTGACCCTACAACACCCTGTGACAATACCAAAAAGACTTCTGTACCAGGAATATACTCTGACCTTAATACAAGATTCGACCTAAACTGAACTAATGAAAAATTTGGGTTTTAATTTCATAATCAACTATTCCATCTATATCTTCATCTATTAAAGTGTGGAGTTCCAATATCTGAACTACTAATTTAATCATGAGAGAATATTGTTACTCGTTCATTTAAGGTTTTCCGCTATCGAATTATTTACAAAATTAAAATCGGTGTACGTGCCTGTAGAAATAAAAGGTTGTCCGTAATATTGAATTGATAAATTCGCATTTTAACTATAATTAAATCGGATGGAAGTGCTGAACGCACCTTGATTAATATTACTAAGCACACTATCTAAACATCTAATACCAACATATAAATATTTATCGTCATACGTAATTTTAAACTTGGTAGCCTGGCTGGGCAACATACAATCATTAGGTTCAAAAACTGTAAAATCACCATCCCAAAGACCATTATCCCATTCGCTATCTGAAAGAATTCCATCTAATGCTTATTGACTCTCCCACAGGAATTGTCGCTGTATTGTTTTCCTTAATAATCTTTAAGGTGTCTTTTTGAGCATAGGTATGAGTAATGCACAAAATAAATTAAGATAGGTTGGGGTAAAGGTTTTTAAACATAATAATGCGTTCTTTGATAGATTTCTAATGATACTAGGGTGACGCAAAAAAATATTTGATGTTACATATTTGGCATTAAAACAGATGAGTTTAACCGTATAGTATTTGTATTAAAGACTTCAGAAATTGCATTTATAATAAAAATGTAAAAAATAAAGAAACAAGTATTTGCAATTCAAGTTAATAATCGTAGATTTGCAGCCCCTTTGACGGGATTGATTAAAATAATAGTTAAAAATAGCAGTAGTGGATACATTAAGTTATAAGACCGTTTCGGCCAACAGAACAACTGTAAACAAAGAGTGGTTATTGGTAGATGCCGAAGGAGAAACATTAGGACGCATGGCTTCAAAAGTCGCCTATTTGTTAAGAGGAAAGCATAAGCCAAGTTTCACCCCTCATGTTGATTGTGGTGACAATGTTGTTATTATCAATGCGGAGAAATTTGTTCTTTCAGGAAATAAATGGTCTGATAAGACTTATTTAAGATACACAGGCTACCCAGGTGGCCAACGTTCTACTAGCGTAAAACAATTATTGGATAAGAACCCAGAAGGTATTCTTGAAAAAGCAATAAAAGGGATGTTACCTAAAAATAGATTAGGCGCAGAACTTTTCAGAAACCTTAAAGTTTACGCAGGTACTGAGCATGGTCAGGAAGCACAGAAACCAACTGTTGTTAATTTAAAAGACATTAAATAAGATGGAAGTAATTCATAAAATTGGTCGTAGAAAGACCGCTGTAGCTAGAGTATATCTTTCTGATGGAAATGGAGACATCACTATCAACAACAAAGATTTAAGTGTATACTTCCCAACTGCAACACTTCAATATAAAGTAAAACAACCTTTTACATTAACTGAGAGTTTAGATACTTATAACGTAAAAGTAAATGTTTACGGTGGTGGTATTACAGGTCAAGCAGAAGCTATTCGCCTTGCTCTTTCAAGAGCAATGTGTGAAATTGATCCAGAGAACAGAACTATCTTGAAGCCAGAAGGCTTATTAACAAGAGACCCAAGAATGGTTGAACGTAAGAAATTCGGACAGAAGAAAGCTCGTAAGAAATTCCAATTCTCGAAACGTTAATTCGAATCACAAAATTACCAGGCACCCTTTTTGGGTGCCTATTTTATATATTTTATCACACTGGAAAATCCAGATTATTAACAAGTTCATTGAAAGTCCTTTACGGACAATTAAAAATCCTTTAATTACTTATAATTAAGGGTAAATTAGTTTAGCATCTAAATGGTGAAGGCTTTTGCACAATTGCAAATACCACTTTACCATTGCTAATTCATAAGAACGTAAACTAAATTTAAAATGGCGAGAGTCGAAGTAAAACAATTATTAGAAGCAGGTGTGCATTTTGGCCACCTAACAAGAAAGTGGAATCCAAACATGGCTCCTTACATCTACATGGAGCGTAATGGTATTCACGTTATCAATCTTTACAAAACAGTTGCGAAACTAGACGAGACCAATGAGGCTCTTAGTAAGATTGCAGCATCAGGTAGAAAAATACTTTTCGTAGCTACCAAAAAACAAGCCAAGGACATAGTTGCTGAAAAAGCAGCAAAAGTAAACATGCCTTACATCACTGAAAGATGGCCAGGTGGTATGTTGACTAATTTCGTTACTATTCGTAAAGCTGTAAAGAAAATGGCTTCTATCGATCGTATGAAAAAGGATGGTACATTCTTAACTCTTTCTAAAAAAGAAAGACTTCAAGTAGATCGTTTACGTGCAAAATTAGAGAAGAACCTTGGTTCTATTTCTGAAATGACACGTTTACCAGGTGCATTATTCATCGTTGATACAATGAGAGAGCACATTGCAGTTAAAGAAGCTCAAAAATTAAACATTCCTATTTTCGCAATGGTTGATACCAACTGTGACCCTAGAGATGTAGATTATTTAATACCTTCTAATGATGATGCTTCTAAGTCAATTGACATCATTATGACAGAAGTTACTAATGCGGTTGCCGAAGGTCTTGCAGAACGTAAGTCTGAAAAAGGTGATGCTGCTGAAGGTAAATCTGATGATAAAAAAGAAAAAGCTCCTAAGAAAAAAGAAGCCGCTGATACACCGGCACCATCTCCTGAAAAGGTTGATACTAAACCAGCTCCAGTAGTTGCTAAAGCAACAAACGTTGAAGCTGAGGTTGAGGCTACCGAAGAAGCAGTTGCTAAAAAAGCAAAAGTTGAGGCAGATGACTTAACTAAAGTTGAAGGTATCGGACCTAAAGCTGCTGAAGCTTTAGTTGCTGCAGGTATTGCTACTTTTGCTGATCTTTCTAAAGGAGATGCTGAAAAAATCAAAGAAATCTTAACAGAAGCAAGTTCAAGAATGGCTCATTTAGATCCTACCTCTTGGCCAAAGCAGGCTAAAATGGCCGCTGATGGTAAATGGGACGAGCTTAAAGAATGGCAAGACAACACTAAAGGTGGTGTAGAATAAGCAGCTACATTTTTTTATATAAATAAATTAAGAATAACCCCCTAAAAAGGGTACACTAAAAGTAAAAGAAATGGCAAAGATTACAGCCGCAGAAGTTAATAGATTAAGAAAAACGACGGGTGCAGGAATGATGGATTGCAAAAATGCTTTAGTTGAAGCTGAAGGCGATTTTGAAACTGCAATTGAAGTTCTTCGTAAAAAAGGTCAAAAAGTAGCAGCAAAAAGAGCCGATAGAGATTCTTCTGAAGGTGCTGCTATCGCTAAAGTAAATGATGCTCATACAACTGGTGTTATCATTTCACTTAATTGCGAGACTGATTTCGTAGCTAAAAACGAAACTTTTGTAACGTTAGCAACTGAATTAGCAGATTTAGCAATCAATTATGATTCTAAAGATGCATTCTTAGCCGCCGATTACAAAGGTATGACTGTTCAAGAAAAACTTATTGAACAAACAGGGGTTATTGGTGAGAAAATTGAAATCGGAGGTTTTGAAACATTAAGTGCTCCTTTTGTAGGTTCATACATTCATGCAGGAAATAAAATTGCTGTTCTAACAGGACTTTCAGCTGCGGTTGATGGTGCAGAAGAAGTTGCAAAAGATGTTTCTATGCAAGCTGCAGCTATGAACCCAGTTGCACTGAATGAAGATGGTGTTGATCAATCGGTAATCGATAAAGAAATTGAAATTGCAAAAGATCAATTACGTCAAGAAGGTAAGCCAGAAGAAATGCTAGACAATATCGCAAAAGGTAAATTAAAGCGTTTCTTTAAAGACAACACCTTGATTAATCAAGATTTCATTAAAGATAGCAAACAAAGTGTTTCTCAATACGTAAAATCAGTTGATTCTAAATTAGAAGTAACAGGATTTAAGAGAGTTGCATTAGGTTAATTACAGTACAACTAACTCAATAAAAAACCGTCTTACTGTTAAAAGTAGACGGTTTTTTTATTTACTCCAATTAAGCCCTCAGATTATTAAATGTTTAAGCGCTAACATCTAGGATGAACCTAATTTTTTAGCCATTCATTTCGTAAAGAGATTTCATATTCAGTTGCATCTTTTTTAGAGGTTATTTTTTTGACGACCTTGATAGGAGAACCAACAGGTCCTTCAACAGTAACAATCTCTCCATTTCTTAGTACAATAACTTCAATAACCTTTTCAGGAGTCCAGCTAAAACTTTCCCCTATAATAGGTCGTAGCGTTTCAATAGTAATCTCTTCACCATTAATTGCCTTTAAAACATCACCACCCTTTAATTCTAAATCATTGAAAAAAGAGTTTAATTTAATTCCCTCTCTTATAAAAACCACACTATCATTCTCTATATCGATATCAATATACGGCACTTGACCATCAAAAAAGTATCCTGTTTGCTGTTCCACATCCAAGATGTTTAAACCAACCTTTTTCAAATAAAGCTCATAATCTATAGGAGTATCGCCAATTACATGATTTTTAAAAAAAACATCTACCTCAGGGAATGTCATTTCTACTATCTCCTTAAACAATATATCATCATCGAAAGGAACATTGACTCCGTATTTCTTAGACAACTCCTTCAATAGCCAAAGCACCCCTTTTTCTCCATTACTTTTCTCACGCAACAATAAATCTAATGACATATTAATTAAAGTACCTTTTTCATAGACGTTAGCATAATTAGCTTCATAAGGTTCCTCTAAAATATTCTTACTCATAATGGTAAAAGACATATTATCATCATAAAATTTAGAATTGTCAATCTTCATTAGCATTTTATCATAAAATTCATCTTCTGAAATTAATCCCTGTTGAACCTGAAACAAGTTCGCGAAGTACTCAGTGGTACCCTCATACATCCATAGATGTTGAGACATTTTAGGGTTATTAAAATTAAAGAATTGTATCTCTTTAGAATGAACCGATAAAGGTGTTACTATATGAAAAAATTCATGAGATACGACATCAACCATAGCCTCCTCCAACCTTTCAATTGGCATGGCCTCAGGCAAAACAACAACAGTAGATGTATGGTGTTCTAAAGCTCCAAATCCACGGGCATCAGGCACATTTACATCTGATAGATACAACAAAATATTATATTCTTTGGTAGTGTCTACATCACCCAAATATTTCTTTTGAGCACCCATCATTGAAACCATCCTTTCCTTTAAATCTGCTGCTTTATAAACTCCATTAGGAGAAAAAAGACTTAGTCTAACGGTTATTCCATTAATTTCAAAAGCCTCAGTGTTAGGCCTAGAGTACATAATTGGGTTATCTATCACATCAAAATATCGTTTAGCCATGAAACCATCCCAAAGTGCATCAGGTTTTCTGTTCGGTTCTAGAGATAAGGACGTAGTAGCAATTAGTGCTTCAGGTTTATGTACTAAGATATTATAAGGTCTTTCTTTAAAACCATCAAAATAACCAACAAATCCATGTAGATTAAGCATAAAATTGCTGCCTTTAGAAATATTGGTGCCAGCTGGAGAGAATACAGCATCAGCAACTTCGTTTTCAGTGTCATACGTATCATTTACCAAATACTCAATCTTATCCAGTTGAACTCCATTCGAAATACTCCACGAATTATCATCAAGATTAACAACCTCAAGTTCATTCCCTTTATAATCTCGTGCCTTAAAATCTTGAATATACTTACCGTAATTATCAGAACTATAAGTACCAGGTACGGTTTTAGGTATTCTAAACAATACCGTTTCAGTTGTAAAAGCCATAGGATTAATTTCAACCCTAACAAGATCATCAACAACATTGACCAAATCTATCGTAGTTAAAATCGGGCTATTATCATCCGACAACAATGATTTGCCTGTTCCGCAGGCATTAAACAGCACCGCTAGAGCAAAGACAATTATTATTTTTCTCATAATTAATAACTTATTTACCTGTTAATTTAAGGATTCCAAAGATATATAATCTACGATATACCATTCAGAAAGAATTATGTTTTGCTTCCAAGAAATATTGACCACCCCCATCGAATATTTTCATTATTTTTGATGGCAAATAAAAAATTAAGATGCACTACAAAAGAATTCTTCTAAAATTAAGTGGCGAAGCCCTAATGGGTGAAAAGCAATATGGCATTGATTCTAACAGACTTAATGAATATGCGGAAGAGATTAAAGAAGTAGTAGAAAAAGGCATTGAAATAGCTATTGTAATTGGTGGGGGTAATATTTTTCGAGGATTAGCAGGTGCTGCAACAGGAATGGATAGAGTACAAGCTGATCACATGGGAATGCTAGCCACCGTTATTAACGGCCTAGCTTTACAGAGCGCTTTAGAAATGAACGGTGTACAAACAAGATTGCAATCAGCGATTAAAATCAATGAAGTTGCTGAACCTTTTATACGTAGAAGAGCAATGAGACATCTTGAAAAAGGTAGAGTTGTAATATTTGGTGGTGGAACTGGAAACCCTTATTTTACTACAGATTCTGCTGCTGTTTTAAGAGCTATTGAAATAGAAGCTGATGTAATTTTAAAAGGCACTCGCGTTGATGGTATATATACAGCTGATCCTGAAAAGGATAAAAATGCCACTAAATTTGATTCAATAACTTTTCATGATGTTCTTAAGAAAGGATTGAAAGTTATGGATACGACCGCTTTTACATTAAGTCAAGAAAATGAACTACCAATCGTAGTTTTTGATATGAACAAAAAAGGAAACTTACTTAAAATTGTTGACGGCCAAACCATTGGCACAACCGTCAACGTGTAATTTTGGTACAGTTTATGTTTTGAGAAAGTAATATTATTGTTTTATGAACGAAGAAGTACAATTTGTTTTAGACTCGACAAAAGAAGGAATGGATGCTGCAATGGCCCATTTAGAGCGTGAATTTTTAAAAATTAGAGCAGGAAAAGCTAGCCCTGCCATGTTATCATCTATACTAGTTGATTATTATGGCTCGCAAACACCTTTATCACAAGTAGCCAATGTTAACACTCCCGATGGTCGTACTATTTCTGTACAACCATGGGAAAAAGGAATGCTTCAAGAGATTGAAAAAGCAATCATGAATGCCAACCTGGGCTTCAACCCTATGAACAATGGTGATTTAATTATTATAAATGTTCCGCCACTTACAGAGGAAAGAAGAATACAACTTACAAAACAAGCTAAAGCAGAGGCAGAACACGCTAAAGTAGGCGTACGTAGTGCTAGGCAAGATGCAAATAAAGAAATTAAAGATCTTGATATCTCAGAAGACCTTCAGAAGAATGCCACTGCAGATGTTCAAGATATAACTGATGTTTACACAAAAAAGATTGATGACTTTCTTGCGAAGAAAGAAGCAGAAATCATGAAAGTATAGTTTTAACCCATTCGTTAAAAAGACCAAGCTACCTTAAATCGGTAGCTTTTTTTATTTACAGTTAATTTTAAACTTTTCTATTTAGGAACAAATGCACCTATTGGTTACCTTTGACACCTGCAAAAACAGTTATGGTAGCTAAACTTACTAAAGGATTTTGGCCTAAAACGGCAAACATTATTCTGCGAAACAGAATCCTAATCATTTTTCTCATTGTTGGATTTACAATTTTCATGGCCATGCAGTGGCAATATATGCGATTTTCAAGTTCGCAAACCAACCTATTGCCCGATGACCATCCAGTAAACCAAGAATATCAAGATTTTCTTAGCAAGTTCGGGGAAGAAGGCAATGCCGTTGTTTTTGCTATTCGCGATAATGCTCTTTTTAATCCAGTCAATTTCAATAGATGGAACAAACTTAGTAAGCAATTAGCTGCATTTCCTGAAGTAGATTTTGTACTCTCAACTGACAATCTACAAGAACTGATTAAGGATAATGAGAAGCAAGAATTTAAAATGCGCCCGTTAATTACGGGAGAACTAAATTCTCAAAAAGAAATTGACAGCGTTACCAACCATTTATTCAACAATCTTCCTTTTTATGAAAATCTTCTATATAATAAGGAAAGTAAAACAATACGAACCATTGTAAATCTAGATAAGGATATTGTAAACACTTCAGTCAGAAAAGACTTTATTCTACAAGATTTAAATACGTTAGTCACAAATTTTGAAAAAGAAACAAATTTAGATGTTCACATATCTGGCATGCCGTATGTTAGAACCATGAATTCCCAGAATATTATCGATGAAATCGGTAAATTTATTCTAGCCGCTCTTGGTGTTACTTCATTAATCTTTTTCTTTTTCTTTAGAAGTATTCGAGCTACAGTTATATCTATGTGTGTAGTAATTATTGGCGTAATGTGGGCCTTTGGCCTTCTTGGCTTGCTGCAATATGAAATTACGGTACTTACCGCCCTTATTCCACCATTAATTATAGTTATTGGTATTCCGAACTGTATTTTTTTAATAAATAAGTACCAACAAGAGGTTAAAAAGCATGGTAATCAAGCTTTATCATTACAGCGAGTTATTTCCAAAATCGGAAATGCCACTTTAATGACAAATATTACAACAGCCTCTGGGTTTGCTACTTTTATAATTACTGACAGTAAGCTTTTAAAAGAATTTGGCATCGTTGCTTCTATCAACATCATAGGCATATTTGTTCTTTCTTTACTAATCATTCCCATAGCATATAGTTTTATGCCTTTACCTAAAACCAAACATTTAAAACACTTAAACAAAAAGTGGATTGACGCTTTTGTTAGTTGGATGGAACGCATTGTAAGGCATAGAAGAATATCTGTTTATATTGTTTCCATTGCCTTATTGGTCATAAGTATTATAGGTATTTATCAAATTAAAATATCTGGAAGTCCGATTGAGGATATGCCTAAAAATGCCGAGTTTTTTCATGACATAAGATTTTTCGAAAAAGAATTTAAAGGGATTATGCCTGTTGAAATAGTGGTGGACACAAAAACACCTAAAGGGGTTTTAAAACCAGCTACCCTAAAACGAATGAATCAACTAGGGGAAGTTATTGAAGATATACCAGAACTTTCTTCCCCAGTTTCAGTGGTTAATTTAGTGAAGTATTCTAAACAGGCTTTTTATAATGGCCTACCAAAATATTATCAATTACCGACAAGTCAAGAGAATACTTTCATTATGGATGTTGCAAGAAAATCTTCTAACAACAGCGACCTATTGAAAACGTTTTTAGACAGTACTGGACAAACTGCAAGGATAACGACTTTCATGCGAGATGTAAATACTACCCGTATGGAACAGATTGAAGAGCGCCTGACGGAGCATATCTCCAAAATATTCCCAGCCGAACGCTACAATGTTTATATGACCGGTAGCGCACTCTTATTCTTAAAAGGAACAAAGTACTTGGTTAAAAATCTAATAATGTCCCTCGCATTGGCTATTGGCTTAATTGCTCTTTTCATGGCCTACCTTTTTAGGTCTTTTAGAATGATTATCATTTCCCTGATTCCAAATTTATTACCCTTGGTAATTACCGCAGGTATTATGGGCTTTGTTGGAGTACCTATAAAACCATCTACAATTTTAGTATTCAGTATTGCATTCGGAATTTCAGTGGATGACACAATACATTTCTTAGCGAAGTATAGGCAAGAATTAACAGCGAACAATTGGCGAATTGAAAAATCGGTATACAATGCCTTACGTGAAACTGGCGTAAGTATGTTCTATACATCAATAGTTTTGTTTTTCGGATTTTCGGTCTTTGTTATTTCTAACTTCGGAGGTACGGTTGCTCTAGGCTCATTGGTTTCCGCAACACTGCTTCTTGCAATGCTTGCGAACCTTATTCTTTTACCTTCATTATTGTTATCATTAGAAAAAAGTATCGCCAACAAGCAAACACTTAAAAAACCACAGATAGACATACTGCCACAAGATGAAAATAATAATTAATTGAAATTCATTTAGGTCATTGTTTTATATCATAACATAAGTCAATTATTTTTTAACAAAATCCTATCTTTGACGTTTTAATTTTCAATTCAACAAGCATGCGTTCAGCTACTATAAAAGAACTTTTATTAAGTAAAAATTTACTTCAAGAAATCACTATCAAAGGTTGGGTAAGAACCTTTAGAAGCAATAGGTTCATTGCTTTAAATGATGGCTCAACATTAAACACAATTCAATGTGTGGTAGATTTCGAAAATTTTGACGAAGAATTACTGAAAAAAGTAAATACAGGAGCAGCTTTAAAAATTACCGGAACGCTTGTAGAAAGCCAGGGTAAAGGACAATCGGTTGAAATTCAAGTTTCAGCATTAGAAGTATTAGGTATCGCTGACCCAGAGGAATATCCTATTCAACCTAAAAAACACTCTTTAGAATTTTTAAGAGAAAAAGCGCATTTAAGAATTCGTACCAATACGTTTGCAGCAATAATGCGAGTTAGGTCTACCCTATCATTCGCTATTCACAATTATTTTAGAGAAAACGGTTTTAATTATTTTCACGCTCCCATAATTACAGGTTCAGATGCCGAAGGTGCAGGTGAAATGTTTAGAGTAACAACATTAGACGAAAAAAATCCGCCTTTAACAGAAGACGGATCCGTAGATTATAAAGAAGATTTCTTCGGAAAAGAAACCAACTTAACCGTTTCAGGGCAATTGGAAGCTGAAGCTTACGCTATGGCTTTAGGTAAGGTATATACTTTCGGCCCAACATTTAGAGCTGAAAATTCAAATACATCTAGGCATTTAGCAGAGTTTTGGATGATTGAGCCAGAAATGGCTTTTTTTGATTTAGAAGCAAACATGGATTTAGCTGAAGATTTCATAAAGAATGTTATCTCATACACTTTGACACATTGTCAAGAGGATTTAGAATTTTTAGAAAAAAGATTATTAGACGAGGAAAAAAGCAAACCACAAGCACAGCGCAGTGATATGCCTTTAATAGAAAAATTAAAATTTGTCGTTGATAATAATTTCATGAGAGTAAGTTACACAGAGGCAATCGATATTCTTAAAAACTGCAAGCCGAACAAAAAGAAACAATTTAAATATCCTATTGAAGAATGGGGTACCGACCTACAAAGTGAGCATGAGCGTTATCTTGTTGAGAAACATTTTAATTGTCCGGTGATTTTATTTGATTATCCTGCAAAAATTAAGGCTTTCTATATGCGTTTAAATGAAGACGGTAAAACCGTTAGAGCTATGGATATTTTATTCCCTGGTATTGGCGAAATAGTTGGAGGCTCGCAAAGAGAAGAACGCTTAGACGTTCTAAAAGAGAAAATCAAAGACTTAGGTATCGATGAAAAAGAACTTTGGTGGTATTTAGATTTAAGAAAATTCGGCACTGCGGAGCATAGTGGTTTTGGACTTGGATTTGAACGATTAGTTCTTTTCGCAACAGGCATGGGTAACATTAGAGATGTTATCCCATTTCCTAGAACACCGCAGAATGCAGAATTCTAAGCGGATTTAGTTACTTTTACAAGTACTAGAAAAAAGTAATGCTGAAACAACACCTACAATTTAAACTTTCCCAAAAATTATCTCCTCAGCAAATTCAATTGATGAAGCTGATTCAATTGCCAACGCAGGCCTTTGAACAACGGTTAAAACAAGAATTAGAGGAAAATCCGGCTCTTGAAACGGGAAAGGAAGAATTAGAAACGGCCTCTGATGAGTATGATGATATCTATGAAGATGATTCTGATAATGAAACCATCAACACAGAAGACATCAATATCGATGACTATTTAAGTGATGATGAAATACCTGATTATCGTACCAAAGCAAACAATTATAGTGCCGATGACGAGGAGAAAAGTGTGCCTTATGCAGCCGGCATATCATTTAATCAATATCTAATAAATCAATTAAATACCTTTTATTTAAGTGATGATGAATGGACCATTGCTGAATTTCTAGTTGGTAGCGTAGATGAAAGCGGGTATATCAGAAGACCAATTGCTGATATCATGGATGATTTGGCATTTACTCAAAACGTTTATACCGATGAACAAACCATAACAAAAATTCTAGCTATCGTTCAAGACCTAGATCCGCCAGGTGTAGGTGCTCGTTCTTTAGAAGAATGTTTAATTATTCAATTAGAACGCAAAGAGCTAACCCCAAGTGTAGAATTGGCAACCGCTATTCTGAAAAAATCGTTTGAGCACTTTACCAAAAAGCACTATCAGAAATTAATTCAAAAACACAATATTTCAGAGACAGAATTAAAAGAAGCTATAAGCGAAATTGAAAAATTAAATCCGAAACCAGGTGGTTCTTATTCAGGCAACAATAGAATTGTAGAACATGTTGTACCTGATTTTGCCATTCGAATTGTTGAAGGTGAATTAGAATTAACCCTTAATGGCCGTAATGCACCAGAGTTGCATGTATCAAGAGAATATAGCAACATGCTAAAAGGGTATAAAGAGGCCAAGGACAAGTCTAAATCTCAAAAAGACACAGTAATGTTCATTAAGCAGAAATTAGACGCTGCAAAATGGTTTATCGACGCAATAAGACAACGTCAACAAACATTGTTTATTACAATGAATTCTATTATGCATTATCAAAGTGAATATTTTTTAACTGGCGACGAACGAAACTTGCGCCCTATGATTTTAAAAGATATAGCTGATGAAATTGGAATGGATGTCTCTACTGTATCGAGAGTTGCAAATAGTAAATATGTAGATACCCCTTACGGCACAAAATTGATAAAGGAATATTTCTCTGAATCAATGAAAAATGAACAAGGTGAAGACGTATCAACAAAAGAAATAAAAAAAATTCTAGAAACTGTAATTCAAAACGAAGTAAAAAAGAAGCCATTAACCGATGATAAACTTGCAGCTATCTTAAAAGAAAAAGGCTATCCCATTGCCCGAAGAACTGTTGCTAAATATAGGGAACAGCTTAATATACCTGTTGCCCGAATGAGAAAGGAAATTTAATGAAGGTTTTTTCAAATTTAATATCCTACCTACTTCATCCACTTTTCATTCCTATTGGAGGTACTATTGCTTATTTCCTAATCACTCCAAAATACACACCTCTAGAAATACAAAGCGCAAGCATATTACCCATTTTCATTTTAACCGTCATAATCCCAATTGTGACCTTCTTTATATTGAAAAACGTAGGATTGGTTAATTCAATATTTTTAGAAACGGCAACAGAACGTAAATACCCTCTTTACATCCATGCGTCAATACTACTTTTAATCTTATATAAGGTGATACCTAACAATTATGTCAGTGAGCTATACTTTTACTTCACCGGTCTATTAGGCGCCACCATAGCCTGTTTGTTATTGTTGTTATTCAACTTTAAAACAAGTTTACATGCTGTTGGGGTAAGCGGATTACTTATGTATCTTATCAACCTAAGTATACATTTCGAAATCAATTTAATAATCGCAATTAGTATTTTCATTGTACTTACAGGTGCTGTTTTAACTGCGCGACTCTATTTAAAAGCACATACTAGAATAGAACTTATTATTGGTGTTTTTATCGGCCTTATATCTCAGCTGTTAACCGTAAGGTTCTGGCTATAGAATGTAAAATATAAGTCCAATACGAAGTGGGCGATATTGAAGTACTTCTCCATTTACAGTTGCACTACCATTAAAAAGGTCTGTTAGTGCATAATACGCATTTAGATTAAAGGTATTATATCCAAAGCTCAAAGTTAGACCATATTGAAATCTTGATAAATCTGTATTATAAAATCCATCACTGGTGGTATCCGAAACAAATTTAGACCTCGCCCCTACTATATAAGCAGCCTTAATACCAGTATAAATTCTCCAGAATTTATACTCTTCGATTGTTGAATTTCGCCATCTAAATTCTAATGGAAACTCAATAAGGTGGGTTTCTAATTTACTTCTTGTAATATTATCATTTATACTATATGTGATTTCATCATTAGATAAGTTAGCCACAAGATTGGAGTAATAACTGTTTAAGGCCAACCCAGCACCAATACCAATAGACTTTGTTCCTGAACGATTTAAGGGGATATCTTTAATTAGGCCAGCTTGTAGACCATAAGATAAATTCCGTTGATTTGAACCTTCAGGATGGTTCAATAGAAAATTATATGACAAACCTAAATAAAACTGATCTTCAAAATAGCGCTGACTTCTTAAGCTATCATTAGCATCCTGACCAAAGAAAGAAAGAGGTAAAAGAATTAATAGAAGTACAAATCGCATTTAGTAAAGTTAATGAAATAAAAAACGCTTCAAATAAATTTGAAGCGTTTTGAATATTAGAAATCTACTAACTAACTATTGTAGATTATTAAAAGCATCTCCTTCATAGGTAGTATAATTCACCTTTAAAGCATTTACCTTTCTTAACTCTTGTTTAATATCGGATATCAACCCCATACTAGCGTTCTTATCAACCTTAAGCGAAGTGGTCAATACATTTTGAAGTTCTTGAGGCTTCTTAGCCCTTTCCATCAAAATATAATCACCTACTTCAGATGCACTAGCGAATTTGTCGTTTAATTGAATTTTTGGCTCTGTACCAAAAGTTTTCTCATATTCTCTAGTTGGCTTACCAACATAAATATAGATTACACGATCTTTCTTTTCCAATTTCTTAACTTCACTAGCATTTGGAAGTACGTTTTCTACTTTCAAAGAACTATCCTTCATAACTGTTACCGTCATAAAGAAAAACAAAAGCATAAATACAATGTCAGGAAGTGAAGCAGTGGAAACCGCTGGAATCTCTCCGTCTTTTTTCTTTGCAAATTTTGACATAGTGTTACTTTTAGTTGTTAATTATTCTTTTGAAGTTTCAGCTTCAGATAATTTTTGTGGATATAATCCCTGAATACGAGTTACCTTCTCTTTCAATTCATCTTTAACAGAATCTTCAGTTTCAGGGTTTAAATATTCAGCTTCCATTTCAACATACTCTTTACCGAACAGTCTCTTAGACTCTCTGTTTCGAAGGTCATTATACGCCCCTACCAATTCGTTCTGAACTGTTATATAGGTGCCATACTTTGTTTCACGATCGTTCTTTAAAGAAATAATTGCTTTTGATGGGTTATCTGAAGATTCAGCATTACGCTTTCCTTTACAATAGCTACAATAATCTGGACTACCTTGAGGTGCTCCACCGTTATCTAAAAACGCCATCGCTTTTTCGCGCAATTTATCAATTGGAAGAATTTCATCTTCTACCAACAACTGACCGTTACGGTTAATATTCACCGTAAAGATGTTCTTTTGTTTAATAATTGGTGGTTCCTCTGTAGGTGGTTCCATTGGTGGAAGCATACGATCCAATCCTGCATCTGTTTCAATAGTAGTTGTTACCAAGAAAAAGATAAGTAAAAGGAAAGCTATGTCCGCCATCGAACCAGCACTAACCTCTGGTGCTCCTGCTCTTCTAGCCATAGTTCTTTATTTAATTATTTACTAAACATATTTTTAATTGCTGGCAATACCAAAGAAGCCACAGCGATAATAGTAAGGATAAAGAAAACATTTAATCCCATACCAATTTTCTTAACTGTACTTTCAGTTGTCATGGCCAAGAATTCAGGAGCAACGTCCGTCCCACTCGACATAACATAAGAAATACCAACTACCAATAAAAGACCACCTACAACAAACAAGGTTTTTTTCAATCCTTGTGGGTTAGCGAATAAGTTTTTTAAGGTAAAGACTAAACTAACTATAACTGCAACCGCTAAAAGGAAATAAGTTATAATAAACATAAAGTTCATAGCTCCGCTTTGAGCTGCTTCAGCAGCAGGCATATCCCTTTCAGGAAGCATGAACCATAGAACCGCACCAAGTAATCCTATTACTACCAATGCTATTTTTACAATTTTTTGCATAATATTTTAGGTATAAAAAGTGTTACTTATTTTTTGTGATCCACCAACATATCGATTAAAGAAATCGAAGAATCTTCCATATCATTAACAATACTATCAATTTTAGCAATGATATAATTATAGAAAATTTGAAGTATAATAGCCGTAATAAGACCAAATACTGTCGTCAATAATGCAACTTGAATATCACCTGCAATAAGAGATGCACTTAAGTTACCAACAGCAGCAATCTTTTGGAAGGCCTGAATCATACCAATTACCGTACCCATGAAACCAAGCATCGGTGCAATAGCGATAAACAATGACAACCAAGAAACGTTCTTCTCTAATTGTCCCATTTGAACTCCACCGTAAGCAACAACCGCTTTTTCAGCAGACTCTACACTTTCACCAGCTCTATCTAAACCTTGGTAGTATATAGAGGCAACAGGACCTTTTGTATTTCTACAAACTTCTTTAGCAGCTTCAACACCGCCTGATGCTAATGCGTCCTCAACTTGTTGTTTCAACTTAGCAGTATTTGTACTTGCCATGTTTAAATAGATAATTCTTTCGATAGCAACTGCTAAACCAAGAATCAAACATAAAAGAACGATACCCATAAAGCCGGCACCACCAGTGATAAACATTTCTTTTAACATTTGAGTAAAACCTCTCTCTGCTTCTGGTGTTGCGTCTTGAAGTAGTATAGCTACTGCAGCTACTTTAGCGCTTGCCATATTTGTACCTGCTACAAATGCCCCAGCGATTGCTAGGCTTGGGAATAATTTTTTCATTTTTTCGAACTTAAATTAGTTAGTTAATAGGGTTAAAGATAAAAAAAAAACAATATAAAAAAAGTAAAACTTACTTGCAGAGAGGAAGGGATTCGAACCCTCGATACCCTTTTGGGGTATACACACTTTCCAGGCGTGCGCCTTCGACCACTCGGCCACCTCTCTAAATTACCCTTTTTAAGGGTGGGCAAATAACAAAAAAAATATTAGTTAAAGAAATTAAATCAGTGTTAATTTCACATCATTTCACCACGCAAAGAAGTCTCAAAAACAGTTTTAAATAAGTCTTGTGATACACCAGAACCCAATAGATACATTGCCTTAGTTATTGCAGCTTCGGTCGTAATATCCTTACCATTAATAACTTGCATTTTCTTAAGCCTTGAACTGGTCTCATAATGACCCATCATAACTGCACCTCCAGAACATTGTGTAACGTTAATTATATGAATACCATTTATTATAGCATTATTTAACCGCTCCAAAAACCACTCTTCCATCGGTGCATTTCCTGAACCATATGTTTCCAAAACAAGTGCTTTTAAATTTTTCGTTCCCAGCATGGCATCGATAACATTTTTGTTAATTCCTGGAAAAATTTTTAAAATAGCGACATTATCATCCATATTTCTATGAGATTTTAAGCCTAATTTCTTCTTTTGCGGCAATAAATATTCATTAAAAACTGTCAAATGGACGCCCGATTCAATTAGTTGCGGATAATTTAAAGAGGCAAATGCCTGAAAATGTTCTGCATTTATTTTAGTTGTCCTATTTCCTCTATATAACTTATATTCAAAATAAAGCCCTACTTCTTGAATTACAGCTTTGCCCTTTTTTTTCAAAGCTGCTATTTGAATGGCCGTAATTAAGTTCTCTTTAGCGTCGGTTCGCAAATCACCAATAGGTAATTGGGAGCCAGTTAATATCACTGGCTTTCCTAAATTTTCTAGCAAAAAACTAAGTGCAGAGGCGGTATAACTCATTGTATCACTACCATGCAACACCACAAAACCATCATATTCATCATACTTTTCAGCAACGATATCTGAAATTGCAACCCAATGGGTAGGATTCATGTTCGATGAATCTATAGGACGCTCAAAAGAATAGCTTGATATCGTACAATCTAACTGATTAAGCTCTGGTATATTCTTCAATAACTGCGAAAAATCAAAAGCCTTCAACGCGCCAGAGGTATAATCTTTCATCATTCCGATGGTACCGCCCGTATAAATTAATAAAATACTGCTTTTAGCTGAGCTCAAACTTTCTCTTTTAAATAATTACTAAATTCCGAAAACATCTACCGAATTCTTGGTTGTTTCTAAAGCTACTTGTTCATTAGAAATCTGATGAATATCAGCTAATTTCTCGAGAACATTAACAATATATGAACTTTCATTTCTTTTACCTCTATATGGAGCAGGAGCCAAATAAGGAGAATCTGTTTCCAATACAATATGCCTTAAAGCGATTTCCTTTAAAAACGTATCGATTTTACCATTCTTAAAAGTTACAACGCCACCGATCCCCAATTTCAAATTATAAGATATAGCCTTTTGTGCTTGTTCATATGTACCTGTAAAACAATGAAAAATTCCTCTTAAATCTTCTCCTTTCTCATCTTCCAAAATTTCAAAAACCTCATCAAATGCATCTCTGCAATGAATAACAATAGGTAGTTTATTTTTTTTCGCGAGCTGAATCTGAGATTTAAAGGCGATTTGCTGTTCTTTTAAATACTTTTTATCCCAATATAAATCTATTCCTATTTCACCAATTGCATAAAACTTATGGGTAGTCAACATTTCTTCAACATGAGAAAGTTCCTCTCGAAAATTTTCTTTCACGTGAGTAGGATGTAAACCCGTCATTAAGTATACATGCTTCGGAAAATCTTTTTCTAAATCAAGCATGCGTTGTGTATATGTAGAATCAATGGCCGGTATAAAAAAACGCCCAACCCCTATATCAATCGCATTTTGAATAATAATACTTCTATCTTCATCGAAAGCTTCGCTGTACAAATGCGTATGTGTGTCGGTTATCATCATGCCACAAAAATAGACTTATCTTTGAAAAAAATGAGCCATGAGTACCCTCAAAAAATTTTTAAAGAAGAAAAATTATGTCTCTATCCCCTTAGTTTTAACAGCAACAGACCACTTTGAAATTAATGCAAAAATAAACTCCATTAAAGGTAGATTTATATTAGATACAGGCGCATCGAATACATGTGTTGGCATGGACCGCATTGAACATTTCAATCTTGTATCTCAAGAATCTAAAATAAAGGCTGCTGGAGCAGGAGCTACGAACATGGAGACCCTTATCTCAAAAAAAAACGTTATAGATTTACACTCTTGGCAATTAAAAAAACTTAAAATTGTTTTATTCGACCTCAAACATGTCAATGAAGCATTAATAGCTCATAATGCCGAACCCGTAGACGGAATAATAGGGGCAGATATTCTAAAAAAATCGAAAGCAATAATTGACTACGACAACCAATATCTTTATTTAAAAAACAAAAAGCGCTGAGAATTCTCAGCGCTTTTTTAATTCTATCTAAATTTTAGAAATTTACATTTCTAAAGCCTTCTTTACATTATTATCCATTAATAAAGCTTCAGGGCTTTCTAACGCCTCTTTAATAGCCACTAAGAAACCTACTGACTCTTTACCATCGATGATACGGTGATCATAAGAAACCGCAACATACATTATTGGTGCAATTGCAATAGCACCATCACGTGCGATAGGTCGCTCAACAATATTGTGCATACCTAAAATTGCGCTCTGTGGTGGATTAATAATCGGTGTCGATAACATTGAACCAAAAACACCGCCATTAGTAATTGTAAAGGTACCACCTGTCATTTCATCTACAGTTATTTCACCTTCACGTGCTCTAATCGCAAGTCTTTTCACTTCTGCCTCAACACCTCTAAAAGTTAAATTCTCTGCATTTCTAATAACAGGCACCATTAATCCCTTTGGCCCTGATACTGCGATACTGATATCACAGAAATCAAAAGAAATCATTTCTTTACCATCTATCATAGAGTTAACAGCTGGGTACATCTCTAAGGCTCTAACAACTGCTTTAGTGAAAAAAGACATGAAACCTAACCCTACCCCGTGTTTGCTTTTAAAATCTTCCTTGTACTTATTTCTAAGTTCAAAGATGGCGCTCATGTCCACTTCATTGAAAGTGGTTAACATAGCGGTCTCATTCTTAGCAGAAACCAATCGTTCGGCAACTTTTCTACGTAACATAGACAATTTTGACCTTGTCTCACCACGATTACCACCAGTAGGAGTTCCCATAGAAGGAACAGCATTCACAGCATCTTCTTTGGTGATTCTACCATCACGACCCGAACCTGAAACGGTATTTTTATCAACACCCTTTTCGTCTAAAATTTTCTTTGCAGCAGGTGAAGGAACTCCTGACGCATACGTTTTTTTAGGTTGAACAGGTTGCGGAGCTTTTTCAGCTATGGCTTCTTTTTTAACTTCCTCATTTTTTGATGCAGAAGCAGCGCCCTTATCATCACCTTCTGGCTTTGCAGCACTAGTATCAATTAAACATACAACGGCACCTACAGCTATAGCATCTCCTTCTTCAGCTTTCAAGGTGATAATACCACTTGCTTCAGCTGGCAACTCTAAAGTAGCCTTATCTGAATCTACCTCAGCAATTGCCTGATCTTTTTCTACGTAATCCCCATCTTGAACTAACCACTCCGCTATTTCTACCTCCGTGATAGATTCTCCCGGTGAAGGGACCTTCATTTCTAGAATCATTCTTTCTATAATTTGATATGTTATTTTAAATCTTTGGGTTTGAACATATTATCCTTTGACTTGTCAAAGACATAATCTATTACCTGTTGATGACGCATTTTAGACCTAACCGCACTACCTGCAGCAGGGGCAGCATAAAAACGTCGAGAAGCTACTCTAAATTTTTGAACCTCACTAAAGTGCATTAATAAATGACTCCATGCCCCCATATTTCTTGGTTCTTCTTGAGCCCAAACAAAGTCATCTGCATTCTTATACTTCGCCATTACCTCCTTCATTTTCTCTGCAGGCAAAGGAAACAATTGCTCAACTCTAACTAAAGCTATATCATCTCTTTTTTGCTCTTCCTTAACTACTAATAAGTCATAATAAAACTTACCAGTACAGAAGACTAAGCTTTTAACTTTCTTAGCATCGGCCGTTTCATCATCAATAACTTCTTGAAAACCACCTTCAGTAAACTCAGAAATTTTTGAAACCGCTTTAGCGTGTCTTAATAAACTTTTAGGTGTAAATATGATTAAAGGCTTTCTAAAATTCGCCTTCATTTGCCTTCTTAAGATATGAAACATCTGTGCAGGTGTAGTTACATCTGCTATATACATATTATCCTTAGCACATAATTGTAAATAACGCTCCATTCTAGCTGAAGAATGTTCAGCACCTTGACCTTCATAACCGTGAGGCAATAACATTACCAATCCGTTTTGAAGCTTCCACTTATCTTCAGCAGCAGAAATATATTGGTCAATCATGATTTGGGCTCCATTACTGAAATCCCCAAATTGAGCTTCCCAAATAGTTAATGTATTAGGACTGGCCATGGCATAACCATAATCAAAACCTACGACACCATATTCTGATAAAAGTGAATTGTAAATTTGAAATTTAGCTTGTTGCTCTGAAAGCATGTTCAAAAGAACAACCTCTTCTTCGCTTTCTTCAACCTTCATTACGGCATGACGATGCGAAAAAGTACCACGCTCAACATCTTGACCAGAGATACGCACTGCAAAACCTTCTTCTAAAAGAGAGCCATAGGCTAATAACTCGCCCATTGCCCAATCTAGATTATCAGATTCGAAATACATATTATGACGATCATTAACCAATTTCTCAACTTTTCGCAAGAACTTTTTACCCTTAGGTAGTTCTGTGAGAACTTTCGCGATTTTAGTCAATTTATCTTTATCAAAAGTGGTATCAATGGCTTCCATCATCTCCCATTCACGCACATTTTCAAAGCCTTTCCATTCATCAGCCATAAAAGGCGTGATTACTGTTTTATCCTCTTTTCTTGAATCTTCTAATTTTTCTTCAAGAGAGTCTTTATATTGTTTTTCAAGTTCAGCGACATAGCTTTCATCAATAACGCCCTCTTTCATTAATCTTTCTGCATAAATATCTCTTGGATTTTTATGCTTTGCTATCGCTTTATATAATTTTGGCTGTGTAAACCTAGGTTCATCACCTTCGTTATGACCATATTTTCTGTATCCTAACAAATCGATAAATACATCACCAGCAAATCGCATTCTATATTCCAATGCAAAAAGAGAGGCGTGTACAACTGCTTCTGCATCATCTGCATTTACATGAAGTACTGGACTTAAAGTAACTTTTGCAACATCAGTACAATACGTAGATGTTCTAGCATCTAAATAATTAGTAGTAAACCCTATTTGATTATTAACTACTATATGTATCGTGCCGCCTGTTTTATACCCATCAAGATTGGCCATTTGAACCAATTCATATACCAGGCCTTGGCCAGCAATTGCAGCATCACCATGAACAACAATTGGTAATACTTTAGAAAAATCATCTTGATAATGAGTATCTTGTTTTGCTCTCGCTATACCTTCAACTACAGCACCTACCGTTTCTAAGTGTGACGGATTTGGCGCAATGTTCATCTTAATTTTATTGCCGTTGTCTGATTTTCTATCCGACGTCCACCCTAAATGATACTTAACATCGCCATCAAAAATCTCTTGCTCGTAATCTTTACCATCAAATTCACTAAAGATATCTTTCGCCGATTTACCAAAAATATTAGTTAGTACATTTAATCTGCCACGGTGCGCCATACCCATAACGAACTGTTTCACGCCCATTTCTGCCGCGCGTTCAACAATTACATCTAATGCAGGTATTAAAGATTCGTTCCCCTCTAAAGAAAATCTTTTCTGTCCTACGTACTTCGTATGAAGAAAAGTTTCAAAAGAAATAGCATGATTTAATTTTTTAAGAATATGCTTTTTTCGGTCTGGGTCAAAATTTGGATGATTGTCATTAACATTAATCCAATCTTGTATCCATTTCACCTTTTCAGGTTTACGAATAAACATATATTCAACACCAATAGCATCACAATAAATACTCTGTAGGTGTGTAATTATATCATTTAACGAACTTGGCCCAATGCCGATAATATCACCCGCATTAAAAACTGTTGCTAAATCAGATTCTTCTAAACCAAAGTTTTGAATATCTAAAGTTGGCTCGTAATGTCTTCGCTCTCTAACCGGGTTAGTCTCTGTGAACAAATGACCTCTACTTCTATAACCGTCAATTAAACGAATTACCTGAAACTCCTTTTGAAGAGATTCTGGCATTTCACTTTTGTTGCCATTTACTATAGCTGTAGTTCGATTTTCATCAATATCTAGTTCATCTAACGAACTCTCTAGACCAAAGTCAAAACCTTGAAAAAAGGCTCTCCAACTAGGCTCTACACTGTCCGGATTCACTAAATACTTATCATATAGCTCTGAAAAAAAAGAGGTATGAGCGGTATTCAAAAAGGAATATTTATCCATGAATTACTTTCTGTATCTTTAGAATAAATTTGTACAAATTTACAACATTTACCATATCTAACGGAAGAATGTAGTGTATTATTGAAAAAAATGAAACTTTAAAACAAAATCCGCTTATGGGCTTAAAAAAAATACTTTTTACACTTTTCATCACCTTAAATATTATCTACTCTTTTGCCCAAAATTCAACTAACAATTCTGATTTTTGGAACAACGTTCGATTTGGTGGAGGCATTGGTTTGGGATTCACAAACAATGGCTTTAATGGTTCAATTTCACCAAGCGTGATATACCAATTTAATGACCAATTAGCGGTAGGTACAAGTTTAAATTTTAATTACGCAAAGTTCAGCGATGATAAATTTTTAGCCTACGGCGGAAGCGTATTATCCCTTTTTAACCCCATACCCCAACTTCAGCTTTCAACCGAATTCGAACAATTACGCATCAACAGAACATTATATACCCAAACAGTAAATATTGAGGATAATTATTGGCTACCTGCTTTCTTTGTCGGAATAGGCTATAGCACGCCCAATGTAACCTTTGGCTTACGATATGACTTACTTTATAATGACAAAAAAAGCATTTATGGCAATGCATTGATGCCATTTATACGCGTATATTTTTAATTTTTAGTTACCTTCAACACCGACCAACCCAACCATTATGAATACATTGAAAAACAGATATCTCTCCTTAGATGTTTTTAGGGGAATGGATGTTGCCCTTATGGTTATTGTTAACTCTCCTGGCAACGGCAATACAAGTTTCGGAATCTTAAAACATGCAGAGTGGAACGGATTCACCTTAACCGATTTAGTTTTTCCTACTTTTTTGTTTGTCGTGGGGAATGCCATGAGCTTCAGCATGAAAAAATATGAAGTCATTGGAGATGGTGCTTTTCTTAAAAAAATCTTTAAGCGTTTTTCAATTATTTTTCTTTTGGGTTTTTTAATGTATTGGTTTCCTTTTTTTGAAAATGGAGCAATAAAACCTATTGCAGAAACTAGAATTTTTGGTGTACTGCAGCGTATTGCACTGTGCTATTTATTCGCATCTCTTCTACTTCATTACTTTAAAACAAAAACTGTTATCATTTTCAGCATATTAGCCTTAATTGGCTACAACATTTTACTTGTTGTCTTTGGCGACCTAACTTTAATGGGTAATGCGGTAATAAAACTTGATAAATTTTTAATTGGGGCAAACCATATGTACCACGGTAACGGTGGTGTCGCTTTTGACCCTGAAGGATTATTGAGTACGCTACCCGCTATCGTTAATGTAATTGCTGGATACCTAACGGGGAAATTTATTCAGAAGAATGGCCAAAACTTTGAAACTATCGCAAAATTACTAATGTTTGCGGCCATATTGGTTCTAGCTGGTTTTGCTTGGGATTTAATTATGCCATTCAACAAAAAACTTTGGTCTAGTTCGTTCGTATTATTGACTAGTGGAATCGATTTATTTATCATAGCTATTTTAATATATTTACTAGACATGAGAAAACCTGGTAAGTGGACCTATTTTTTTGAGATTTTTGGCAGAAACACCTTATTCATATACTTATTGTCAGAATTGTTTATTATTACGTTAGCCGTAATTTCAATGAAAGGAACAAGCGCCTACAACTGGATTGCAGATAATATTTTCATTGCGATAGGTGGTGACTACTTTGGGTCACTATTTTTTGCCTTATGGATTATGCTGACTTGCTGGTTCGTTGGTTACCTTATGGACAAGAAAGGTATCTATGTAAAAGTCTAGATTGAGTAAGCAGAATTTGAATTACAAATTCTGCTTACATATACTTATTTCTATACCATACTTTTTGGTATTCGCGTTTTAGAATCAAAAAGGTTACTTGATCTGCAACTTCAACGGCATCAGTAATTTCAATTTGCCGAAATTGACTTTCAGGAATATCAACTATATAAAGAAGGTTCAGGTATTCAGAAAAATGTTCCGTCATCAGGTAATATACTTTCTCTCGAATAGTAGATACGAAAGTTTGCACATCAAACTTCAGTGGTAATTTCAATGAAATATTAGCAAGACCAAAATCTTTCTCTATTTGATGTTTTAAATCTGAAAGTAGCTTAGATTCATTAGCCAAAGTCAACACTTCATTACTATTGATTGCGTTCAACTTCATTCTTTCATTTTATAAAAAAATACTAAGCGATTTTAAAATTCTATTGCTTATAAACAACACCATCTTTCATTACAAAAATTACATTCTCCAATGTTTTCACATTTTGATCAGGATTTTCTTCAACCGCAATAATATCTGCTATATACCCTTGTTTAATCTCTCCTAATTTTTCTTGCATACCCAATAAACCTGCATTTATAATTGTTGCTTGCTTTAATGATTGTTTTGCCGGAATACCTGCTTCTAGCAAATACCCAAATTCAATCGCATTTTTACCATGAGGAAATACACCTGCATCAGTACCAAAACCCATCGGAACACCTTTTTTATAAGCTTTTGCCATAGTAGCAATATGTTTAGGCCCTATTTCTAAAGCTTTCTTAGCAACAATTTCTGGAAAAAAACCAGGAATAAGGGCTTTTTCAGCAACTTGCTTTCCTGCACTTATGGTTGGAATCAGATAGCACTGGCTTTTAATCATCAGATCCATAGTTTCCTCACTCATTAATGTACCATGCTCTATGGTATTGACACCACCCATAACCGCTATTTTCATACCTTCATCTCCATGGGCATGCGCAGCAACAGTAAAACCATAATTCTTTGCAGTTTCTGTAATCGCTTTTATCTCTTCTAGTGTAAACTGCGGGTTTTGACCACTTTTAGCAACACTTAAAACTCCACCTGTTGCGGTAATTTTAATGACGTCAGCTCCATTTTTATATCGTTGTCTCACCGCTTTTTTTGCGTCTGGCACAGAATTCACGACTCCTTCTTTAGGACCCGGATCTCCCATTAGGTCATTTCGCCTACCATTAGTAGGGTCTGCATGCCCGCCTGTAGTAGCAAGCGCCTTGCCTGCAGTAAAAATTCGCGGTCCATCTACCAGGCCTCCATTAATAGCATTTCTAAGCGCAATATTTACACCTGTACCTCCTAAATCACGCACCGTAGTAAAACCTGCCATCAATGTACGTTTAGCATAAACCGTTGACTCTAAAGCTATATCAGCTTCATTTGCCGTAAATTCTTTTATATAGGATTTTGCATTATACTCTCCTTCTATATGAACATGCATATCGATAAGACCAGGTAACACAATTTTATCCTTTAAATTGATTATCCTATCTGCATCTGTTCCAAAAATAAAACCATTCTCAATAGATTTAATTTTGTTCTTAAAAACCACTATGGTTTTATCCTTAATAAGATTTCCAGAGTTAGTATCATAAATCGTCCCGCATTGAATATAAATTTCTTGTGCAGAAATTATGGTAGTAACGAACAAACAAATTATTAGGTTCAAGTTTTTCATGAGATAATGTTTAAAGTAATAAGGGGAAATATAACCATATTTCCCCTTATTCAAGTCCTTGAGATTAAGAATTTCAATCACGAATTTTCTGTTCCCAGATCCATGCGTAGTTCATGGCCTCATCTAAAGTATATTCAGCTTTCCACCCTAAAACGGTATTCGCCTTGGTTGTATCAGCATATGCCGAAGTAATATCACCTGGCCTTCTATCAACAATTTTATAATTCAACTTTCTACCTGAAACTTTTTCAAAGCTATGAATAGCTTCCAATACAGAACTTCCTGTACCGGTGCCAACATTAAAAACTTCATAGTTTTTCTCATTCTTTCCTTGAAACAAACGCTCTAAAGCAACAACATGTGCCTTAGCCAAATCGACCACATAAATATAGTCACGAATACAAGTACCATCTGGGGTTGGATAGTCATCGCCAAATACAGATAATTCTTTTCTTAAGCCGATTCCTGTTTGGGTAATAAATGGTACTAAGTTTTGCGGAACTCCTTTAGGTAATTCACCAATCTCTCCACTTGGGTGGGCTCCCATTGGGTTAAAATAACGTAATGCAATAGCATTTAAGCTAGGAGTAACCTTACAGGTATCCGCAATAATTTCCTCACCCATTTGCTTTGTATTCCCATAAGGAGATTCGGCTACCTTAACAGGAGCATCCTCAGTAATAGGCATTTTATCTGCCTGACCATAAACAGTACATGAAGAACTAAAAATAAAACTTGCTTTATTTTTTTTACAAAGCTCCTTTAAAATATAAATAAGTGTACCTATATTATTTTCATAATACAGCAATGGTTTTTCAACACTCTCCCCAACTGCCTTTGACGCAGCAAAATGAATAACCCCAGTAATATCTTGATGTCTTTGAAAAAAATCTTCTACGCTATGCTTTTCCTTTAAATCTAACTTTTCAAAAAGAGGCTTTTTACCGGTAATGGCTTCAATACCTATAAGAACTTTTTCATCAGAATTCGAGCAATCATCTATAATGATAACCTCAAAACCTTTAGTCTGAAGTTCTACAACTGTATGTGACCCAATGAACCCTAAACCTCCTGTTACTAATACTTTCATTTAATATGTTGTTTCAACTTAAACCAAATATATAAACTTCGAGCTTTATCCATTAACAAAACCGATAACCATCTTTGTAATATGGTTAATCTGTTCCTCGTCCAATTCTGTATGCATTGGTAATGAGATTACTTCTTTCACTAATTGATTGGTAACTGGAAAGTCTTCTTCTCTATATCGCCCATCTACATAAGCTTTTTGTTTATGTAGTGGAATCGGATAATAGACACCACAAGGAATATCATTCTCGTTCAAATACTTCGCCAACGCGTCTCTTTTTCCATTGGTTATTTTTAAGGTGTATTGATGAAAAACATGACAATCACACACATCACAAATACCCTCACAATTATTTACGGTAACTGGAGTAACGATATGTTGTTGGTTTTTAAACGCTCTTGAATATGCACGCGCAGCATTTCTTCTAGCCTCACAATACCCATCTAGTTTTGGAAGTTTAGCTCTCAAAACAGCAGCTTGTATAGAATCTAATCTAGAATTAACCCCCACTACATCATGATGATATCTTTCATACATACCATGGTTTACAATTCCTCTAATAATGTGCGCCAAATCATCATCATTGGTAAAAATAGCGCCACCATCACCATAACATCCTAAATTTTTTGAAGGAAAAAAGGAAGTTGCACCTACATGACCCATGCTACCCGCCATAGATTTTTTACCGTTTTTAGATAAATATTTAGCACCTATTGCTTGTGCATTATCCTCTATCACAAATAAGTTATGCTTTTCAGCTAATGCAAGAATGGCATCCATATTAGCACATTGCCCAAAAAGGTGAACAGGAACAATTGCTTTTGTCTTAGGAGTTATTGCCTTTTCTAAAGCCTCTATATTAATATTAAAAGTGTCAGGATATACATCAACCAAAACCGGTGTTAATTGCAATAAAGCGATAACCTCAACGGTTGCGGCAAAAGTAAAGTCTGCGGTAATAACCTCATCGCCTGGCTTTAAACCCAAACCCATCATTGCAATTTGTAATGCATCTGTACCATTTGCACAAGGAATTACATGTGTTACACCAAGGTAGGTTTCTAACTCCTTTTGAAATGCATGAACTTCTGGGCCATTAATAAAGGCCGATGTTTCTAGTATTTGAGTTATGGAGGTATTGACTTGATCTTTAATTTCTTGGTATTGACCACTTAGGTCTACCATTTGTATCTTTTTCATCTGTTGAAATTACATGAAGTGATACAAAAATACGAAACAGACGACACTAATTTTATGGAAAGAAACGTAATTTAGCCCAAAAGCATAGGTTTGTACTTTCTTTATAATCTTCTTGTCTTAATTGCTTCTGCTATTCTTAGAGTACTAGCCTTGGTAAACACCAAACTATCTCTTTTTGTAAATGGTAGAAAGGATACATTTTCAATATTAAAAAAATATATATCTAAAGAGGATAAAGTTATTTGGATTCATGCTGCATCTTTAGGCGAATACGAACAAGGCCTTCCGATATTAGAAGAATTAAAGCGTAGGTATCCTTCTCATAAAATAATACTCACCTTTTTTTCACCATCGGGCTATGAGGTGAAAAAAAACAGTAAAGTGGCAGATGTTATTTGTTATCTGCCCCTCGACACTAACAAGAATGTTGACTTATTTATAGAGGCTACACATCCAACTGTGGTGATTTTTATTAAATATGAAATTTGGCCCAACTACTTATTAGCTCTAAAGAAAAAGAACATACCTACCTTTCTTGTATCAGCATTATTTAAAGAAAATCAAATTTACTTTAAATGGTATGGCGAGTTCATGCGAAAAGCGTTAACAAAGTTTTCGCACTTTTTTGTTCAAAATGAAAACTCAAATGATTTACTGAAATCTATTGGATTTAATAATATCACCATTACAGGTGATACTCGTTTTGATAGGGTAAACGAAATTCTTGAACGAGATAATTCGCTAGATTTCATGAATCGTTTCAAACAGAATAAATTTTGTTTTGTAGCTGGCAGTACTTGGCCAGAAGATGAAAAAATCATTATAGATTATATAAATCAAAATACTCATTCAATTCAATTTGTAATTGCGCCACACACTATTAAAGCAAAACACATTGAAACAATTAAACAGGCTATTACCAAACCAGTACTATGTTATTCAGAACTTGAAAATTCAGAACTTGAAAAATATGAAGTTATTATCATAGATACTATAGGTATTTTGACAAAAATATATAGTTATGCAGATGTAGCCTATGTAGGTGGTGGCTTTGCTACTGGTTTACACAACACATTAGAGCCTGCTATATTTGGTATACCGGTTATTATAGGCCCCAAGTTAGAAGGCTTTATAGAAGCAGAGGATTTGGTACAATTAAAAGGTGTGTTATCTATTAACAACACTATCGAATTTAATAAGCAATTAAATTCTTGTTTTGAAAACGAGAAGTTTAAGAAATCTACTGGACTTATAAACTACCAGTATATTAAAGAGAAAGTTGGTGCAACTGATAAGGTTATGAATGTTATAACCTCAGTTTTAAGGAATAGTGTTAGTAAGCATTAAATCCTTTGCCTGCCAAGATATTATCTAGATTATTCTCCAAAAATTAATTTAAAAGAATGCAAAATCTTACTTTACAAAGGTGATTTGATACTTTTGTCGATTTTACACTCCTATTTCACAGCACCTTAGCGTCAATATCCTTATATTGAGTACAGAACAATAGAACTATGATTATGGAACAACAACTAACTTCAGGAGTTAAAATGCTCAATGGTTTTTTAAAATTAATGATTGGTTGCTTAATACTGATACTCCTTTCTGTACCTCTAGCCGCCATAGCAGATTGGATTGGTTTAATCGAATAATTTAAATTGACAACATCTAAAATGCTTTTATTTATCACGTACATTTTAAACAAATGTCGATAAAATACCATTTTGATAGATTAAATACATTATAAGAATTACCAAACATCAACAAAGTAAGACTTCACAACAAATTTTTAAGGCTTTACAACATTGTCTATTTAAATGTTGCAAACATCGACTAGCTTTAGTAGTATAACTTTAAAGTAGGTAATGTTATGAATAATTTATCATTTAAAACGGGGGTAGATTCTTATCTATCTGTATTAATTATTGCGATGAACGCCTTTTTAGCAGTCGTTGCAGTTGGAACTCTTTTGTCCCTAATAGGGATTGTTTAACTTTTTTTAACCCAGCCCATATTGTTAAAAAAATACTTTAAAAAAGCCCCTTACAAAAGGGGCTTTTTATTTTGTAATAATTCTATAGTCTTTAACGTCTTGTTAAAGACCAAATCATTTTATTTTACTTGTTTTAATTTCTTCTTTGTCTTTCTTTTCCAGATATCAACCATATCTAAAGAGAAAGGAATAGTCTGCCATATTGTTGGGTAAATTTTTATATTCTTCATGATTTTAATTCTTAGCAATTATATGATGCAAAGATTTACATTCTAAAGCATCAATAAAACAAGCATATTATCTACTATCTATGCTAGATTACCTTTACAATTATTATTCACATAATACTATTTGAATAATATCATCTTCAAACCTTAATCACTAATAAAACCAGAATAAAAAAAGGCCATTGTAAATGAATACAATAGCCTTTATATAGTTTATAGTAATTATTATTGGTATACCCTTACATAATCAACTTCCATTGAATCTTGAATAAATTCACCATCAATAGCGCCACCAAGTGTGCCACCCATAGCTATATTCATTATTAAAAAGAAATCACTATTAAATGGCGTACTCGCTGAGTTAACAAAACTATTATGAATAAGTTCATCATCTACTACAAACTTGATACTTTCAGGCGTCCATTCTACCGTATAATTATGAAATTCTGATGTAGCACTTGACACAGGAGTAGCACCAACAACCGCTGAACCTCCAGAATTACCAGGGAAGTGCAAAGCACTGCTAACTGTATTGCTATTGTTACCCACGTGTTCCATAATGTCTATTTCTCCAGTTGCAGGCCAACCCACTTCATCAAAGTTAGCTCCTAAAGCCCAAAGTGCAGGCCAAGTACCACCTGCAGAAGGTAGTTTAGCTCTAATTTCAACTCTACCATATGTAAATTCAAATAAATTTTCAGATTTAATTCTTGCAGAAGTATATGCAGCACTTCCTGTCGGACTAACCCCAAAATCAAAGAATAAAACAACTCTATCATAAGTAAATGCAGGTGCTGAACTTAAGTCAAATGTTAAGGCTTCCCATTCTTCAATAACAGATGTAGTTGCATCGACTTCAAAAAATTCATCTGGATTTGCTTGATTCTCAAGTTTTAATCTAACAACTGCACCCACCGCAGGTGACCAAGTTTTAATTTCCATACTTGAGTATGTAGTTAAATCTAATGGTGCGGCAACATCGAAAAAAGAACCTGCCCAAACTTCTGCTCCACTATTTTTTGTTGATTCTCCCACATTTGTCGATGTATTTTCACCAGATGCATCAGGATTACTAATTACTGCAGTTGAAGCACCTCCAAAATCAGTAAAAGCTGGTGCCGTTCCTTCAAAATCCTCGACTACTGATACACCACCACCACTTGCTACCAAAGTAACATCATCATAATAATGTACTGCACCACCCGCAACTCCAGAGCCACGAGCTGTTATTTTAAGCAAACCATCTTCAACGATAACATTATCGGCACTATCGGTATACTCCTGAGCTTCACCATTACCCCAACCACCTGCACCAATGTCGTAGGTCCAGTTAGCAGGATTTGGTGCTCCATTAACATCAAACTCATCAGACCACACAAGATTTGTATAAATAGTCTGTAAACTCTCATCACCACCACCTGTCGAAGGAGCTGAAGTAAATCTAATATACCAAGCCAAATCAGGATTCATCGTATCATATGTTCTAACATATAATAAGTTTTCGCTTAATGATAAGATTTCATAAGTTGATGACCCTACATAGTAGCTCATAAAACCACCATCAGCAAATTCCATTTGCATTCCCGTAGTTTCAGCTTCTGGAACATTACCCTCTACAGAGGAAATAGTAACTGCCTTTTCTCCAGAGGTATCATAATCATAACAAAAATCTTCGTCAGAAGTTCCACCAACTACAGCCGTATGCCCAACATTGAAAAATGTTTGACCCATATTATCTAAAACATACGTTACATCTCCATTAGAATCTACAGAAAAAGTAAGCTCGTCATCACAAAAACAATCAGAAATATCACTGCCGCACTTTTCAAAAGCCTTAGCAGAATACCATTTAGGATACCACCAATCACCATCTATTCCTTCTCGTGCAGGACCTAATCCTAAATGACCAGGTTGTGCTGCCGCCAAGAACCATGTTTTAGAAGTGCCATCTGTAAGTAAATTTACCAGGTCTGAATTCGTTACAGGGATATTTATTGAAACTTCAACAGTTTCCGTCATAGTTGTCCCATCAAAACCATTTGCAGTTATGGTTACGGTAAAGATATTTTCTCCAACTGTCCTATAAGTTTTAGAAATAAAACCTGTAAGAGATTCTGCAGTAGTTCCATCTCCAAAATTATAGTTATAAGACTTTGCTCCAGAAGCAGAAGGCTTAAATATAACTGTGCCTGATCCGTCATCACTAACCTCTGTGTTTACGGTAAGATTAGATAATGCTACAGATCCAAATGCATCATCGTCTTCACAACCGACCAATACCATTAGAAATGCAAAAAAAATGTACTTCAAGTTTTTCATAATTAATTTTATTTGAGTTAATCATTTACAAGTATCTAAATACAGTAACATAGTTGTGTTTCTTTTTAGGTACAAGATTGATGCAATTTAATTTAGCTGATTATCAATTCCGAAATAATAGCCCATACAAAAAACATACAGGTCAATAAAAAAGCCAAAATAAAGTGATATTCTCAATAATAGATAGTCAATGAAGCCTATTTCACCATCTTAACATTATAATAACTTTTAACTATATAATTAAGTCATGTTGTAGTAATGTTGTGGTAAAAAGAGACTATGTAGAGGGGGTTATAAATCCATGATATATTCTGTTAAGCCATCTTCACGTAATAAGTTCATTTTTTTACGTAATCGGTACCTCTTTACCTCTACACTTCGTACAGATATATTCAAGAGAGGGGCAATCTCTTTAGACGACAAGTTTAATCGCAAGTAAGCACATAAACGTAAATCATTTGCAGAGAGTTCTGGGTGAACATTTTTTACTTTTTTCAAAAAATCTTTATCGGCATTATTGAATGCATTCTCAAAAAATTTCCAATCGTCAACATTGTTAATATTTCTATCAATTGTTCTAATAACAGATTTTACTTGAGAATCAACACTACTTCCCTTTAATTGTTCTTTAATAGAATTTAAGAATTCATTCTTTTTTATAATACTCATAGTAGATATTGCCAATTCACGATTCTTACTCTCTATAAGTTCTTGTAGCTGAGTATTTTTAATTTGAACAATCCTCTTTTGGTTTTTCAACTTTTTACGTTTCAACCTCTTTTTACTCTCATTCAAAAGCTGATTTTGTTGCTTTTTGTAATATCCTTTATATAGCTTATGAATAAAAATTAAAAGAAACATGCTTAATACTAAATAGCAAAAAACAGCCAAATAAGATAAATACCACGGTTTAGCAATCATAAATTCATAAGAAGTAGTATTCTTTGAGAGATTATTACCCACTTTAGCTCTAACTTCAAAAGTATGAGTTCCATAAGGCAAGTTTTTGAACGAAACCTCAGAATTCGTTGACCAAATACTCCATTCTTTATAAACATCTTCTAATCGATATTGATATTCCACCTCGGTATATTTATCGAACTCAGGTACATTGAAAAGAAATTTCAAGTTATTTTCAGACGATTTAAATTCTTTAAATTCTTCGAGCTTAATATTGATATTAGGTGCATCATAAAATTCTTTAGAAATTGAATTTATTGAGATTTGATATTCCTTTTGTTTTACCTTATTTAAATCGAGGGTAACATAACCGTTAGCTATACCTATTAAATAAACCTCATCATTTAAATGCACAATCGATTCAAAACCCAAAATGCCCATGCTTCTTCTGAAGAAATTTGGAATTGGAATTTTTAAACGTTGTGGAACATCACTTAATATGCCTGGCGAAACGCAAATAATATTATCATTGGTAAAACCCCAAATTTTTTCTGAATTATTTGTTGGCTTAAGTATGCCAATAATACTTTCATCTATATCAAAAAACTTACTCGTTAAAATAGAATCCTTGCTAAAATCTTGTTGATCAGTTATAAATGTAAATACTCCATTTATTGTAGTATAAATTACTTCATCATCATACTTAAGAAGACTTGACCCTGTTCCTTTAGACTCTTTTTGGATTACCTCTATAATCTTATTATATCCCGTATCAATTTTTAAATCGAAAATACCTTTGTAATCATGATTCACAAGAATATGTTCTGCATCTATAAATTCAAAAAATCTACTGGAGCTATTAAATCCTTCAACTTTATTACGAAAGCGCCATTGACCATTTGTCTTTTCAAGAATACTCAACCCTTTGTAATTTCCTTGTAACAATAGATTCGAGTTTGACTCTATTGTGTGAATATCCCAAGTACCCGGTAAGTCTGATATTTGTTTAGCCTTCCCTTTCTCAACAACATAAGTACCTTTGTGATGACCACAAAACAGTGTACCATTTATTGTTTTTAATAACCATACTTGCCCTTGAGTACCATCAATAAGCTGAAAACCGACATCCTCATCCTTTCTCTTATAAAACAAGCCTTGATTTGTTCCTAAATATAAAATATCATCAAATAATACAGCAGTATAAACTACACCTAAGACTCCATTATGATCTATATATTCCCCAAAGGGAGAATCTAAGTTTACAACACTTAATCCATTATCCAATCCTAACCATAAATTTTGGTCAACATCTTGAAATAAAGAAAGAACGGTATTATTGTTTAAGCCTTTTTCTTGATTGATATGACTAAGAATACTACCCTCATCATCTACATGATAAACTCCATTTGAGATAGAACCTAAAACAAATGAGCCATCATTTAATCGTAAAGCACTATATGCTTCTACGTTTGCTAAAGCTATATCTGCTGAAATATTCCACCTAGTAAGAACAGCATCGTCAAGAAAATAAAATTTACTTTGTTCGGTAACAAATAGAATCCTATTTTCTATTGAAAATGCACCAATAATAATATCAGTTTTAAAGATATCGTTATCTGAAACTAAAACTGATTTTCCATTTTCAATGGTGAAAATTCCCTTGCCAATTTTCTGAAAATAAATTTTATTCCCAACTTCAAGAACTGCCGCTCTGGTAGTTTTAGCATCCAATATGTCAAAAGAACCATTAATAGTATTGTAAATATAGATGCGGTCTAATGATTGGAACAGTACCCAATCTTTAAATTCTGATATATTCCAAAAATGCTCATCTTCTATAAGTGGCTGTTCTAATTTAGAAGAAATCGAGTTATATATTAAAACCCCAAAATCATCTTTTATCCAATAACCAAATTCCATATAACTGCCTGTATACAACCGGTCATTTATAATCTTTACAGATTTTAATGGTGTTCCATTAGGAGATTGGTATAATTTCCATACCGCCCCATTAAATTCTAGCAAACCTCCATTGTTCGCTATATAGATATTCTTGTCTATAGATTGGGTAATTGACCAATTTTGGTTTTCAGCAGCATATTCAATTGGCGTGTAATTTTGAATTGGGGGGAGTTCTTGTGCAGTTATGCCAAGTATGAAAAAGATACAAAGAATATAAAACGGTCTCAATACCATCTAATGGTTATCTAAATTTATTGTTTTAAATATAACATTTTAAAACCAGTGATGTTTGAAACTATTTGATGCAGATTTTCTCGAATCATGACCTTCATCTGTTCGCAAAAAAACTATAATAACGAGAATTAGGAATTATTTTAAAACAAGCTTCATAAAACCTTCCTTATAAGCGCGACCAATAGGAAGGTTTATATTACCCTCAAATTGAACTTGATTACCAATAATTTTTTGAATTTTCGAAATATTCAAAATGTAAGATTTATGAATTCTCACAAACTTTTTTGAATCCAAATATTCTTCCCAATATCTTAATGGTTCTTGTGACACATATTTACGTGCTGAAGTGATTATCTCAGTATAGTCAGCATCCGATTGAATAAAACGAATATCTGCCACTTCTATCTTAATATGTTCGTACCCCGATTTAATAAAAATCATATCAGGAAATTTATTTTCTTCTATAGAAATTTGGGGGCTAATACCCTTCTTTATTTTTGAAGGCACTTTAGAAACTGCTTGTACAAATCGTTCAAATGAAAAAGGTTTTAAGAGGTAATCTACAACATCATATTCATAACTTTCAAGAGCATAGTCAGAAAAAGCCGTGGTTAAAATTACATTGGGCTTATTATTCAGCACTTTCAGAAATTCGATACCTGAAATTTTAGGTAAATGAATGTCCAAAAAAATCAAATCTATAGGTTCCTTCTTTAAGAAATTTATCGCCAATAAAGCATCGGCAAAAGTTGCCTTTAATTCTAAATATCCAATATCAGTTATGTATTTTTTCAATACCCGTTGGGCTGGCGGTTGGTCTTCAATGATGATGCAATTTATCATGTTTCACCTTGGGTTAGTTGTAATTTCAAATGTACATAATAAACATCCTGCTCATTTTGTATGTACAATTCATGAGCCTTTGGGTATAATAGTTGCAAACGCTTTTTTACATTCTGCATACCAATACCATTAGAAAGATTATCAGTATTGGTTACGGGTAGAAAAGAATTTCTACATTCGAAATCTAGACCCCCTTTTTCGTCCATCTTGACCTTAACATCTATAAAAATATCTTCTGATTGACTCGCTGTACTATGCTTAAAAGCATTTTCTATAAATACTGAAAGGATTAAAGGAGCGATTCGGTAGTTAATATTAATATTCTCGGTCTTAAAAGTGACTTTACCCCTTTCCTCTATCTGCATTTCATTTAATTGGGTAAAGTTTTTGAGGTGCGCAATTTCCTTTTGAAGCGCAACATACTTCTCCCTACAATCATACAACATATATCTAAGTACCGATGAAAGCTCTAAAATAATAGAAGGTGTTTTTGGTGATTGCTCAATGGCATAAGAATAGAGATTGTTCAAATTATTAAACAAAAAATGTGGGTTGATTTGAGATTTCAGAAATAATAGTTCACTTTCTTTAACCGAGGTACGTAACTCTTCGACCTCAAGTTGTTTTTTAGAAGCGTCCCAAGCAAATTTGAATCCGGCCAAAATCATAATCACAGGCATTACATCTAATAGGCTATATATGACACCTGGAAAATATCGGCCACGTGTCGTGGGATAAAAAACTCGCTCCAGCACTAACTCCTCTAACATGATAATTACGCTGACTACTAAAACAACATATAGAAAAAACAAAAAATATTTTTTACGGTAGAAAAAATAAGGCAGTAAAATATAATTTATAACCAAAGCGCCCAAGGCATAATTTAAAAATGCAATTATCTTAAATGCCTGAATTTCGGGTTGATTTTTATCAAAAGAAAAAAAAAGAAACAATACAATATGCAGCACTATTTGAAAAACCACTTCTTTGTAAGTGCTATTTAAAAATGAAAATTTTTGTGCCATATGTTAAAAGTAGCATTTTACAACAACTTACTTTTTAATAAAACTGCCATCGACAGATTTGACAAGGTAAACATCACACAAAATAATTATGTCGTTCGCACTACAACCACAGTCGTTTGCAGAAAATAGGTTTCTTAAATGTATTGTTTATACCATCTTTGAGAATTAAATTTCAATACTTCTTTAGAATGCGCAACTCTTATTTCTTTTTATTACTGGTAATTTCGGTTTTCGGAATCAATCTAGTAACTGCTCAAGCTGGTATCACTACAATTACCGGTAAAATAGTCGAAAACAATAATGGTGGCCCAATAGAATTCGCAACCGTATTGGTTGGAAATTCTGCAGACCAAAAGCCAATCGTGGGAACAACTACAATCGAGGACGGTAGTTTTATTTTGGAAACCAGTGCGCCAAAATTCTATATCGAGGTTAGTTTTATAGGGTTTACCACAAAGAGATTTGACAACCCGAACATTATTGATGGTAAAATCAACTTAGGCACTGTGACCATATCCGAAGATTCTCAGCAATTAGATGAAGTAGTCGTAGAAGGTGAAATTTCACAAACAACTTTTAAACTAGATAAACGAATATTTAATGTAGGTGCCGATTTAAGTAGTACAGGTGCGAGTGCTTTAGAGATATTAAATAATGTGCCATCGGTAAACGTGAATATAGAAGGCCAAATAAGTTTACGTGGTAGCCAAGGGGTTCAAATGCTAATCAATGGAAAACCTTCGGTCATCGCCAATGAACAAGGCAATGCATTAGGGACGTTGACTGCAGACATGATTGAACGCATCGAAGTTATTACCAATCCGTCTGCAAAATATGATGCCGAAGGTACTTCTGGTATCATTAATATTGTTCTGAAAAAAGAAGAGAAAAAAGGATTGAATGGGGCTGTTACCTTAAATACTGGTGTACCTAACAACCATAGCATCGGCTTAAGTCTAAATAGACGTACCGAAAAATTCAACCTATTTAGCCAAATGGGTTTTGGTAGAAGAACTTTCCCTAGTGACAACGAGACTGAAAACCGCAACTTGGTTGATAATACTTATATTAGCAGTTTTGGACAAAGTGATAAGAACGAAACATTTTTTAATCTTATTCTTGGCACAGACTATCACATCAATGACTTAAACGTTATTACCCTCTCAGGAAATTTCGCTTATGAATGGGAAAAGGAACATTCTGATGCCTTCTTCAGCACATTCGATTCTGGGAACACGCAAACAGATGCTTTCCAACGCCGTGAACTTACCACAGCAACCAACCCTAAATATTCATACGAACTACAATACAAAAAGGACTTTGAAGGTAATGAAGAGCAATCTTTACTGCTTAGCGCCACAGGTAATTTATTCGCAAAAGACCAATCATCAGACTTTACAAATACAACTACGTTCGGTAATGGTGACGATATGCAACAACAGTCTCGAACAGATTTTAGTCAGGCTGATTACACATTTAAGGCAGACTACACCCATCCTTGGGCCGAAAAATACACCATTGAAACAGGTACTCAATACCAAATAAACGATGTAGAAAATGATTTTGCCATCAGTGATTTTGATGGTTCACGTTTTGTCGAAAATCCAGATTTAACCAATGTTTTTGAATGGACACAGAAGGTATTAGGGGTTTATGCCACAACAGCCTATGAAAGTGATTTATGGGGATTAAAATTAGGAGTGCGATTTGAGGATACCGATTTAAGGACCTTATTACAGAATACTAATGTCAGTAATGACCAGAAGTATAACAATTTTTTTCCTAGTGGTCATACCTCATATAAATTCAGTGATAACCTTTCACTGCAAGCCGGATACTCCAAACGAATTTTCCGCCCAAGAATGTGGGATTTGAATCCGTTTTACAATATCCGTAATAATTTTAGCATCCGTACAGGTAATGCTAATCTGCAACCTGAATATACTGATAGCTATGAGCTTACCAGCATCTATAAAATTGGTAAGGTTTCAATGAACTTAGGAGTTTTCTATAGACATACTGAAGATGTGGTAGAGCGCGTTGTAGAATTTGAAAATAATGTAAGCATTTCGAGACCAGAGAACATTGGTATCAACAATACTATGGGGGTCGAGTTTAACGCCAAATATATCCCTACCAATTGGTTATCTTTTACTAACGATTTTAATTATAGCCATTTTACACGAGAAGGAGATTTTGACGGAAATTCTTTTGACTTCAAAGGCGACCAATGGTCGACGCGACTTACCAATAAATTAAAATTACCTGCAGATTTTGATTTAGAATTTATAGGTCATTATCAATCGGGCTACAGAACGCTACAACAAGAAATTTCAGACAACTTGTTTATGGATTTTGGAGCACGAAAGAAAATATTAAAGGGAAAGGCTATTTTAAGTCTTAGCGTTCGTGATGTATTTGCTTCTCGTATACAAGAGAGTATCACTAACCAACCAACTTTCTATTTAAGAGATTTTAGCCAACAAGGCCGCTTTGTAACCTTTGGTGTAAGTTTTGGTTTTGGAAGAGGCGAGGCTATGGAATTTTCAGGACAAAAACATTTTTAAGTCACAAAAGTAAAGCATACTATTATACATACCATAATCGATGTTCGCCTGAACGCTAATTAGAACCAACCTTATTTTACCGCTACACCTTTCCAAAATGCAACATATCCCTTAATGCTCTTGGCTAACGGTGACACTTCAGGATAATACCAGGCTGCATCTTTATTAACAGAATCATTGACTTCAATATCATAATAAGAAGCAACTCCTTTCCAAGGACACGTTGTATGGGTCTCATTAGCCTTAAAAAACTCTTGTTTTATATCTTTCGGCGGAAAATAATGATTCCCTTCTATTACAACAGTGTCATCACTTTCTGCTATTACCGTATTATTCCAAATTGCTTTTATCATACTTCTCCTTTTTCAATCTTTCTATATAAATTCAGTTATAATTTGAGCTTCCGAAGAAAGTGTTTTGTGTACTGGGCATTTATCGGCAATTTCCAATAATCTATTTCGTTGTTTTTCATCTAAATTACCGAACACTTCTATTTTTCTTTTGAAGGTATCAATTTTTTTAACCGTTGAAGTATTTTCAGAATCGGGAGCATGCTCTTTACCATGGTCAACATGCACAACTACCTTCTGTAAATCCCAATTCTTTCTTGTTGCATACATTCTCAATGTCATGGCGGTACAAGCCCCTAACCCGGAAGACACATAATCATAAGGGGATGGACCAAAATCATTTCCTCCAAAACCTGTAGGTTCATCGGCTATCAACAAATGGTTTCCTGATACTATTTCCGTTGTAAAACCTTCGTTACCTATACTTACGGCGACTTGGTGAGCCGTTTTCAACTTTTGCCTTTTTGGTATTTCTAAATAGCGTTCTGCCCAACCTGCTATTACATTCCCTACATAAGTGGAATCTTCACTATTCATCAACAGATGGTCTGCTTTATCTATGGAAACAAAACTTTTTGGATGATGGGCAAATTGATAAAGTTCTTTTGCGTTTTCAATTCCTACAACGGTATCTTGTGGTGAATGCATAACCAAAAATGGTTTTCGCATATTCTTCAGAATCCCTTTCATAGGTTTAGATTCTATATCATCTAAAAAGTCTTTTTTAATGGTGAAGTCTCGTCCGCCAATATTAACCTTTGCTTTCCCTGTCTCTTTTATTTCATCAACACTAGATTTAAATAAATGCTGCACATGAGCTGGGGATGATGGTGCCCCAACGGTTGCAACAGCCGCAACAGAATCTAATTCAACAGCGGCAAAAATGACGGCTGCCCCACCTAAAGAGTGCCCCACCAATAAAGAAGGAGCCTTATAATTGTCTTCTAAGAAATTTGCGGCATGTACTAAATCTGAAACATTGGATGAAAAATTGGTTTCTTCAAAATCACCTTCACTTTGCCCCAGCCCCGTAAAATCGAAACGGAGTACGGCGATACCTTTGTTGACCAATGCCCTAGAAATATTCCTAACAGCAGAAAAGTTCTTATTACAGGTAAAACAGTGCGCAAAAACAGCATATGTATGTGCTACTTGATTCGTTGGGAATTCTAATCGTGCATCCAGCTTTTTTCCTTGATTATTTGTGAAAGTAACTTTTTCGAAGCTCATACCTTTTCTTTCTATACTGTTAACTTAATACTAGTATTAGAGGTAAATAAAGGCTAAAACTTACAAGCACGGCTAATCAACCTTTAACATAAATAGTTTTTCGATTCACAAACTCCATCATACCGTCTTTTGCTAGTTCACGTCCATAACCTGATTTCTTGGTACCCCCAAAAGGCAACCTAGGGTCTGACTTCACTAACTCATTTATGAAATAGGCCGCATCACTTACCTTATGGGCATATTTTAAAGCTTTTTCGGTATTTTTTGTACATACTGTTACACCAAGTCCATATTTAGATTTTTCAGAAAGTTCAAATGCGTGGTCAATATCTTTTGCTTTAATCATAGCTGCCAAAGGTCCAAAAGTTTCTTGGTCAAAAGCTGCCATACCAGGTACTACATCACCTAAAACAGTAGGTTCGTGATAACAACCATTTTGAGTTCCACCCAATAAAAGTTGAGCACCTTGCGCCACTGATTCTTTCACTTGTGCGTTTAATTGATTTGCAAGATCTAAACGAGCAAGTGGACCAATAGTAGTATTTTCATCCATTGGGTCACCTGATTTTAATTCTTTTACAGCATTGGTGAATTTTGTGACGAATTCTTCATAAATACCTTCTACTAAAATAAATCGTTTAGCAGCAATACAACTTTGTCCGCAATTGAGCATGCGAGCGGTCAAGGCAATTTTTACAGAGGCGTCTATATCTGCATCTTCCCAAACGATAAAGGCATTATTTCCACCGAGTTCCAGTACTGATTTTTTGATATGTCTTCCTGAAATCTCAGCAACGGCAGAACCTGCCCTTTCACTTCCTGTAAGTGTTATTGCTTTTACAGTATCGTGTGAAATAATTGTTTCGGTTTGATCGTGATGCACGATCAAGTTTTGGAACACATAACGCGGGTAACCAGCTCTAATGAAGACTTCTTCAATCTGTTTAGCGCAACCAAAAACATTTGGAGCATGTTTCAATAATCCAGTATTACCTGCTGTTAAAGTAGGTGCTGCGTATCTAAAGACTTGCCAGAATGGAAAGTTCCATGGCATAATCGCCAAGACACTCCCGATAGGGTCATGACTTACGAAACTTTGAGTAGCATCGGTTTTTATTATTTCATTTGCTAAAAAGGTTTCCGCGTTTTCAGCATAATAATCACAGACCCATGCACATTTATTTACTTCAGATCTAGACTCTTTAATAGGTTTCCCCATTTCTAAAGTAATCATTTGGGCATATTCTTCTATGTTATCCCGTAATACTTGACCTGCTTTTTTCAGTAAACTACAACGTTCGGAAAGGGGTACTTTTCGCCAAGCGTTAAATGCTATTTGACTTTTGTTCAGTTTTTCGACTAAAGTCTCTTGAGTAAGCGCTGTATATACGCCAACTTCCTCTCCATTGTAAGGATTACTACTTTTGAATTCCATTTTCATATAGACTTTATTAATTTTCAACAGGCTCGTTCCAATAATCTACAATTACTTCCCAAGCTATTTCACCGCCTGGCATTAAACGATCACGAAGCTCCTGTTGTTTTTGTTTAGTTTTTCTACCTGCCATTCCCTTAACCAGTGAATCCACAACGGCGTCTTGCCAATGGTAACCATCACCTTCAACAGCAACTGTTTCCAAAGTGTTAACTGGAATAACTGGCTGCCCAGAAGAATTGTAATGTATTAGGATATGTTCTTCCGCAAAATTATCGAAGCTTCTTTCAATCTTTATAGTTGGCCAGAGCACTTTCATAATTAGATTTGCTGGTTGATAAACTGATGTGTATAACGTTCCAAATCCTTCTTCAAATTTGGTATTGTACAGCGGAGAATATAAGAAGGCTTTTGCTAATTCATTAGCACTGATATTTTTTGATTTAAGGTAATTTTTAATAAAATTGTAACGTTTTTTTGTTTGGTTAAATTGAGCATTTTCCGGCCAATCTATTTCACCCTGATGATTTGTGGCAAATGCATCATTGGTTACTAATGGTGCTTTGTCAGGGGCCAACATTATTGTTTTTGAAGCTCCTGTTTTGTCAACTACAGTTACATTATATGACATGTGCGATGGAATTCTTTTTAACTCTTTTACCGCCTCAGCTGTAGTCGCACAAAACTCTAAAACATATCTTAAGATAAAAGGGATTCCAAATCCATAACCAACTTCTTTACGGCCACCGAATGTAAGGGAAACACAAAGCCCTGCATCGTTCATTCCGTCAACTATTCCAATTAAACAATCAGAAGTACCCATTACTCTATTATCGTTCCATTTACTCAGTAATATTGTTCCTTCGAGCAAATCTGGATGGTAATCATAGTTGCGTACTAGTTGAATTTCATCTGCTTTAATAACTGCTTGCGCACAAGCACTAATATATGCTGGCGGCTGAAATCCTGTTAGAAAACGAGCTATAACCGAATCGGCGTTTGATAATATGCATAGATGCTCATACGTTGGCCACATTTTAGGCATATATTTTTTTAAAGCATCTTGTGAAGTCTTTAGGTCAGGTTGGTTTACTACGTTTTTTGACAAAAACCAAGTTCGGTACCCTGGCCAGAAGGTATCAAATAGTCCTTTCCATTTTGGACCTGCCAAAGTAGGTTCAGAGACCGTACTAAAGTTCAATTGCATAGTGTGTTTTTAAAAATTAAGCCCATAAAAATTTATGGGCAATTTAAATAATCAATGCCAAAGCTATTTCGCTGCAAATATTATCTGTTTAAAATAGTACAGCTTATTTTGTTAAGCTACCGGTAAGTACTATTTTTTCACGTTTATCTTCCACTATTTGCGAAGTGTATTTTCCTCGAATGGCCTTTATCCAATCTTTTGCCCGTGCATTAAGTTGAAAGTCATCGTTCATCATACGCCCTCTTGATACCAATATACCTAAATCGGCTCCCTCATATAAATAATCTCCTTCTTTTGCGATATGAAGAAAAAATGCTTCTTTCTCAGTCTCTACCGCTCGTCTATGGGTGTCCATTCTATCATATTGTATATGGCCATTATCATACATTTTATAAATTCCCGATTTTGGGGCTTCAGATACATATTCAATCGTATCCTCCGTATGTTTAATGATCAATTGGCTCCAATCGTCGATATTCTCTTGTTTTGCCCATCTAGCATTTAGTTCTTTCACGTTCAAATCATATTCTACATCCATCCATTCCAAAATATGGAATATGAAAAGAGGAGCATCCGCAAGTGCAAATACAGCGTGATTAGTAATCGAACTTGCACCCGTTACTCTAGGGTTCAATTCTCCAAGATAAATTTCACCATTATCTTGATCTATTAGGAAATCAAGTTCAAAATAGCCTTTGTATCCTTCTTTTCTTAACTGATCACCGAAAAGTTGGGTGTATTTTGTCGCCTTATTCCGAATTTCAGGGCTAAAAGCATTGGGGTAGATTTCATTACCGCACCAACCGCCTTTGTAAGGTGTCATTTCTTTAAAACCAACAAGTTCGGTCATCAAAGGAGCGACAATTGTACCATGTCTAGTAACACAGGCTTCAATTGCAGAACCTTTACAATTGATACGTTTCATTACTTTAACTTCTTTTTCCTTTACAATCTCCTCCTCATATTTCTTGAATTCCTCCTCATTAGAGATAAAAAAAGTGGTATGCCCCGAATCACCAAATGGTGTTTGAATTACCAAATCAGTACCAAGTACTTTAGAAACTTTTTGTAAATGTGCATAATCTGTGACGGGGGTGAGCACATAAGGTACACAAGGTACACCTGCCTTTTCGGCAATACGGTTAGTATTCACCTTGTTGTCCATAAAGGTTCGCATCTTGGCAGTAGGGAACATCACTTGAAGACCTAATTTTTTTGCAAGCTTCTCGGTCTTTTCATCGAACATTAAAAACATGGCCTTTCCTGCACTCTTCCCTTTTTTTCTAGTGGTCAAATAATCTTGAACTTCAGGATGTTGCAACAAATAGTTATTAATGTCTTCAATGCTTGTGAATTCATCATGTGGAATTTCCTCTTTAGGAGAAAAAACATTTGGATGTTGCCCATCAAAACATTCGATATGACAGATAAATTTAAAGCCTTTGATCCATTCATCTGCGCCTAGCATATTGAAATTGGTGGCACTTATGAAATAAAGTGGTATCTCGTTTTTGTAAAAGAATCTTCTTATATCGGATACGCCGTTAAGCACCTCTTTAGTTGCTACTTTTTTAGCTGGGACTATTTTTTTAGTCACTGTTTTGGCGGCTTTGGTAGTTGTTACTGCTTTTTTAGCGCTCATGTTTTTTATTTTCAATGATTAGATTAATTGCTTTTTCTTTTTCCCAATAGACATACCGCCCATTGAAGTGGTGATTTTATGACGATCCAATATTCTTTCCTTAAATACCCTTAGGCCTAAGTCAGAACGGTAACCGTGTATTTCGCTCACATCAAGTACAGTCAGAAAATTAATAATTTCATTGCTGACTACTTGACCTGGAACCAATACGGGAAAACCTGGAGGATATGGAATTACAAAGGTGGAAGCAACCAATTTTCTTCCTGTACCCATTACTGATAAACATTCGTTCAAGGGAACATATTCATAATTTTCTTCGTCGTATGCTAAGAAATAAGCCTCCCGTAAATTACCTCCTGGAACTCCTGGAACAGCTTGAAATGAATGATGGAAATAACTAAAATCGGGTAGAGGTGGCACTTCTTTGGTCAATGAATGTATCCTTTTATCACGTATCTCTCGTTCCTTATCGCTCAATGATTTAATTTCTTCATCTAGTTCATCCGCAATTTTTAAAAGGGCATTAGTAAGATAGGTGATACTGCCTCTGGTGGTTCCAATATTTGTCATGAATAACACCGTGTTGCGAGAGGTCTTATTGATTTGGATATTGAATTTATCCATTAAGTATTTGTTCTTAAAGGTGTCTCCATCAACCCCTGTCTTTCCTATATACAAGGTAATTTTAGTAGGGTCTAAAACAAATTCATCTTTTTCCCACGCCTCGTTCATTCGGCTCCAACCTTCATTCTTTGAATAGTATTCTTTAAGGCCGGTTTCTCGATATTTATTCGGAATAAAATCATGTACGGTCAGTACATCAAAGTATTTGCTCAATTGAGGATTGTCAGTAACCTTAGCCCTTAAAACCATAGCCATTTCAATACTTTTTTCAACCAATTCGAATCCTTCTAGCTGCACTTGCCGCCTACCCACATCCAAAGAGGCCAACATTTGATAATTTGGTGAAGTAGAGGTATGGGTCATATAAGCTTCTAAGAAAGTATTTTCACTTTTTCTGCGAAAATCTTCATCCCAAATATGAATCATAGAACCTTGTCTAAAGCTACTCAAGGTTTTGTGCGTACTTTGGGTGGCATATACCCTTATCTTAACCTTATCGGGGTCGGGTAATAATGATTGGTCCCCATTGTTCAATCCCTTAATATGGTCATTGTATTGTTTTCGGTACTTGGCACTATTATACCTATCATACAGTTTTTTAGCAGTAACCATACCGGTACGTTGCTTATAGTTATTTGCGAAACCAGCAAAGGCAAACCAAGCTTCATCCCATAAAAAGACCATATCCGGTTTTATTGCGAGTACTTCTTGCATGACCCGCTCTACATTATAAACAAGGCCATCAAAAGTGCAATTCGTTAATAGTAACATCTTTGCTTTGTCAAGTCTTCCTGCCTCTTTTAACTGCAGTAATCTAGATTTGATTTGTTCTAAAGGAACAGCCCCGTACATGGAATATTCTTCTATTGGGTACGAATCTAGATAAACGGGATAAGCCCCTGCAAGCACCAAACCATAATGGTGCGACTTATGACAATCCCTGTCAATAAGCACCACATCCTCTGGCTGAACAATAGCCTGCATTACTATTTTATTGGCTGTAGATGTTCCATTAGTCACAAAAAAAGTATGTTGTGAACCGTAGGCATCTCTTGCCATTTCCTGTGCTTTTTTTAGAGGGCCTGTTGGTTGTAATAGTGAATCTAGTCCTCCTGTTGTTGCCGAAGTTTCTGCCAAAAACATATTACGACCATAAAAATCACCAAAATCATTAATCCATCTCGATTTAAAAACTGAATTTCCTCGGGATATTGGCATAGCATGAAATACACCTGTCGGTTTTTGGCTATATTCTACCAAGGCAGAGAAAAAGGGCGTCTCGTAACGCTCCGCGATTCCTCGCATAATCGTAAGATGCAGCTCCTGTATGTCTTCGGTCTGATAAAAAATACGTCTAAAGCCTTTTATAGTGCTGTCTTTAAGATAACCTAAAGAAGTGTCGGTAACATAGTAAGAATCTAATTCGGGGCGGAACTGTTTGATCAATTGCCCCATGATCGGTCCTAATTCGGTTTCTGGTTTTGTTGAAAAGTCTAGTTTTGTAACTTCCTCTATGTAGGGTTTGATGAGAGGTGTAATCTTGCTTGAGTGATATGGAGGCGCATAACGTATAACAACGGCTTGTATATTATGATTAAAAAGCAAGCTGATCATCGCATCTTGAAAAGATCGTTGAACTACTACCCCATAAGTAAATTTATCACTGTGTGAGCGTAAATTTCTTAAACTATGCTTCAGTGTATGCTCTTCTTGTTCAGAAATATTATCCACAAACAGAACCTCAAAATGGTTTTTTCTAACGCTATTGTGTTGATCGTGCTCTTCGGCAGACTCCATACTATGTTCATCAAAATCAACAAAGTCAGGATTACTCCTATAACTGTCCCCAACTAATTGTTTTGTTGTTTCGGCCACCAAATGGGAAAGGGATGCATACTCATGTGCGGTAAATGCTATATCTAATTTTTGTAAACGCTCTTTTCCTGGAGAAGCAAAAAAACATTCTACCCCTTTTAAGTCTTTTAGTAACTCTTTGATTTTTAGTTTGTGCGCTTTTTCATTTACCGACCCTTTATGGCAGCGGGTAAGCTCGGAAGTTTCAATTTTTAATTGATTCCAATAATCTACCCGTAATTGACCTATGTTATAGTAAGGCGCACTTTTTATTTTATTTTGAGTCACGTTCTAGTTTTTTGAGTGTAAAGCAAGTTTGTTTCCTTGACAATCGATGAAAATGGCAAAATATCCTTCGTCTTCTCCTATGAAGGTTTTTGGCATCACTATGCGTCCACCTGCTGGTTCTACTTTGTTTAATACATTGTTTAAATCGTTGCCACCATTCAAATAAATCAGAGGTCCCTTGTCACTAGGTATAGAACCTGTTCCTGAGATGACCGCCCCACCAATACCGGTTGTAACCGGAAAAAAGGCCATTGCATTTACATCTGTTATGTTTTGTACCATTTCAATTTCGAAAATCTGGTTATAGAAATAAACAGCTTGTTGAAAATCGACCGCTGGTATTTCGAACCAACTCACATAATCTTTAATTGCTATTGCTTTTTTCTTCTTACCTAGTGGAACTCCACCCATATTTTTCTGATTTAAATTACACCATCATGCTTTTTACTTGATAGTCGAGACTTTTTGCTCTAATTCGTTTTCTTTGATTTTTAGTGCTGTGATTTTATCCAATCTGGACGGTTTAATAAGTGGCCCTAAAGAATCAAGATATGGCGTTTCTAAATTGGGTTGATAAATTCCAAAATGACTTGACTTCAGGTGATCTCTAAAACTTTTTAAAGGTTGGCCTAAACGTAATATCCCTAATTCACGACTTCTTCTAGCTCTTTCAATGTTCAATTCTAATGGGATAATCTCTTCGGTGCCTTCAGATTGGTGTAATACCCTACCATCTGGTCCACAGACGATTGACCGACCGCATCCGCCAGTATCTAACCCATTTACATCAAATAAATAACATTGGTTGATTGAAGCCATAGCTCTTACAATAGATAATTCGATTTCTCGATCTATAGTTCCTGACATTGTTGGATGCATAATAACCTCGGCACCCATGGTTGCCAACGTACGAATGGTTTCTGGAAACCACATGTCATAACAAATAGACACCCCAAATCGTGCTACATTAGGCACATCAAAAACACAATAATGCTCACCCGGCGTCACACCTGTTTCATATGGATAAAAAGGAAACATTTTACGGTAACGAGTTACAATTTCCCCCTTAGGATTTATAACTGTTGCTGTGTTATAAATTTTATCATCACTTTTTTCAAATATAGAACCTGGAAGTAACCAAATTCCATATTCTTTGGCTTTGGCCTGCATTTCTGCTTCAAAATTATTCGGGATTGGTTGTGCGGTATGCGTCAAAGGACCGTATGCACATAGTTCGCTAAACATAATCATCTCTATCCACGGGTATAGATTCATGGTTATATCAATTTTGAGCTTCATCATTTCCACATTGGAAGCGACAGCCGATACCTTCATTTGTATTCCTGCAATTGCGAATGGTTTCATATATTTTTTATAGCTTTTTTAATTTGGACTTCTAGGATAGATAACCCTTTTTCTAATTGTTCTTCTGTAATTACTAAGGGTGATAAAATTCGTAATGCATTTTTATAAGTTCCTGCACTTAAAATGACCAACCCATCTTCGGCACAGCCTTTCACTATTTGAGGACATATTTCAGAATTAGGCTGTCTAGGATCTCCATTTTTAACAAATTCAATCGCTACCATAGCGCCTACACCTCTTACATCTCCAATCTCAGAATGTTGTTTCATTAAATGTTGTAATCTATCCATGATTACATTACCTATTTTGATGGCTTTTTCGTTCAAATTAATATCCTTCATGTATTTGATTGTCGCTGATGCTGCAACACAACAGATGGGACTACCGATGTATGTACCGCCAATAGAACCAATAGCCGCAGCATCCATAATATCAGCCCGGCCAACTACTGCAGCAATAGGTAGACCCGACCCCATGGACTTCGCATACGTGCTAATATCAGGTTGTACACCGTAATGTTGCCAACTTGCCCAGTGCCCAGTACGGCAAAATCCGCTCTGGATTTCATCCATGATTAGTAAAATTCCATGCTCATCACAAAAACCTCTTAAACCTTCTAAGTATTTTTGAGGTACTGGATTAAACCCACCTTCACCTTGAATAGGTTCTATAATGACGGCTGCAACGCTTTTAGGGTCTACCAAATTTAGGGCACTTTCATAAAGCCTTTTGAGTTCGTCCTCTACAAATTTATCCATATTACGGGTCCCTCGATACCTATAGAAATTAGGGAAAGGAAGTCTATATACTTCTGGAGAAAAAGGGCCACAATCATACTTATAACTTACTTTACTGGTCAACGTCATAGCCATCATAGTTCGTCCATGATAGGCTCCAGTAAAACAAAGTATTGCAGACTTTTTGGTAGCTTGACGTGCAATCTTTATAGCATTCTCAACAGCTTCTGCCCCTGTACTTACCAACATTACTTTTGTATTATCCCCATGTGGTAAAATCTCTGCCAATTCTTCACATAGCTGTATGTAGGGTTCATAGGTTACAACATTAAAACTAGTATGCAAATACTTACCTGCTTGTTCACGAATCGCCTCTACAACAGGTTCTGGACAATGCCCTGCATTTACAACACCAATTCCTCCTGCAAAATCGATAAGTTCTCTTCCATCAACATCTATTATTATGGCTCCTTTGGCTTCCATAACCGTAGCGGTATTAAATACACCTACTCCATTTGCCACGACCTTCTTTCTTCTATTGAAGAGATCTTGTGATTTAGTTACTTCTTTTATCATTTCAAAATGTTCTGTTTTCCTAAAATTTAGGCTTAATAATTTATTTATATGGTCGTTTATTTGGTCTATACATAATTAAACGAATCTTAAAATTACTTTTGTTTTATGCTATTAGGGTCCCAACAATTTTACCTGTAATATCATAAAGTACTTTAAACGCGTACAGGCCATTGTCTAAATTCATCTCATATATATTCTGAGCAGGAGTCTCAACATAAAAGACTTTTTGTAGATCATCTCTATTATATTTTTCCTCAAATGTTAGTTGCAAAGCCTCAGGAACTTTATTGATTGGAATTAGAGTAATTGTTTCCATCCAATCTCCTTCACTATTAAACAATGCAGAATATTTGTCATCTTTTAAGGTGAAATTTACATGCCATTTAAAAACATCGATTTGTTGCCATAGAATATTCTTTGCCTTTGGAAATTTTCGGTTAAAAGATTTTATGACAACCGGGTTTGTGTCGCGTCTTTTTCTTCTTAATAAATTCGGTAATGAAAATGGCATACTTTTTTTAACTTTCTTGTGAACGTGTATATTAGGTCTTGTCGCTGGTAAATTTTTTAAATCTGAATGACTGAGACAACGCAATTTTCATAACATCCTAAGAGTGGAAAAGTAATGGGATATAAGGAAAATAGGGAGTTTGGAGAATAATTATCCAGCTTACGTTTTAAAGGTAGGTTGTAATTGAAGCCAGAACAGCCCCCTAGGTACCACTTCTAAATATTTTTTGAAAATATTTAGAAATACTTAAGGAGCAATAGAAAGTGGGTGTTCAAAAAAAAAATTACGGAATATAGTTTTCCTCCGCAATCGAAAGAAGCACTTCTAAATTTTTTACGTTTATTTTTTTGCGACTTACCGAAATAGCACCGCAACGTTTCAATTCTTGTATATGCCTGCTAACAACAGATCTGGTAGTACCGATTAAACCTGCAATTTCATCATTGGGTAAGTTATTGATCAATTGCAGTTTATTGGTTTCGCCGTTAATATTTTTAAGGAGCAATGCGGCTAGTCGTACTAAGGTGCTATGGAGGGTGACATCAGTGGCAACATCCATTAATTGTCGCATACGATCTCCTAAATAATACAATATTGCTTTGTGCATTGCAGGGTATTCATTGATCCACAATCGCATTTGAGCCATGGGAATTTTTAATACCTCTAATACATCCAAAGCCTCCCAATAAACATCATGTGGTTCTGAATCTAAAAGAGATAGTACATCAAAAACATCCCCATCAGATAAAACAAATACGGTATGTTCTCTTCCAGAATCAGGATTAGACTTAAATACTTTTAACCTACCAGAAACGATAAAGTGAAAAGTGGAAGCCACTTCAAGACTGTTTTTAAAACTTTTTGCACTCCAATGTTCCACCGTCATTTGACTTAAGAGGCGATTAAGTGACTTAGTGCTAGAATCCTTTAAAAAAGGTGATTGTTGAAGTTCCTGTAAATATCTTTGGTAGTCGATGTTTTGGGGTGTCATGCCTTTGGGATTAGTGTAAAGTTAATCAAATTATATAATACCAGCGATTAGCCCAAACCCTAAAACAAATTCTTTGCGCAATAAGATCTAAAACCAAAAAAGCCGACTAAAAAGTCGACTTTCCATTTGTACAGGCGGAGAGACTCGAACTCTCACACCTTGCGGCACTAGATCCTAAGTCTAGCGTGTCTACCAATTCCACCACGCCTGCATCAATATCCGATTATTATCGGGCTGCAAATATAAGCCAAAAATTCAATTCTCTAAATTTTACCATTTAAAAATTACGCTTTTTGTACATTTATAAAAAGTCATATAAAATAGTACATGAAAAAAGTAAAGAATTATCTATCGGAAAATAAGGGCCGATTTTTAAATGAACTTATAGAACTACTTAAAATTCCGTCGGTTAGCGCAGATCCTGCCTATTCGCAAGATGTAATTGATACCGCCGAAACAGTAAAAACAAGGTTAGAAGAAGCAGGTTGTGATGTTGTTGAGATTCATGAAACTGCCGGTTACCCAATTGTGTACGGAGAAAAAATTATAAATCCTGATTTACCGACTGTACTAGTTTATGGCCATTATGATGTACAACCTGCAGACCCTATCGATTTGTGGCATTCGCCGCCGTTTGAACCAGTTATTAAAAAAACAGACGCACACCCAGAAGGTGCTATTTATGCTAGAGGAGCTTGTGATGACAAAGGCCAAATGTTCATGCATGTTAAAGCATTGGAATTGATGGTGAAGACCAATCAATTGCCTTGCAACGTCAAATTCATGATTGAAGGTGAAGAAGAAGTTGGCAGTAATAATTTGAGTATTTATGTGGCTGCGAATAAAGAGAAGTTAGCTAATGATGTTATATTGATTTCTGATACAGGAATGATTGCTAACGACGTACCTTCTATAACAACCGGACTTCGAGGATTAAGTTATGTAGAAGTTGAAGTAACTGGACCAAACAGAGATTTGCATTCGGGACTATATGGTGGTGCAGTTGCCAACCCAATCAATATTCTCACAAAAATGATTGCCAGTCTGCATGATGAGAATAATCATGTAACCATACCTGGTTTTTACGATAAAGTAGAAGAATTGTCAAAAGAAGAAAGAGCTGAAATGGCAAAAGCTCCATTCAGTTTAGACAACTACCAAAAGGCTCTTGATATAGCATCTGTTTATGGTGAAAAAGGCTATTCTACAAATGAACGTAACTCCATCAGACCTACATTAGACGTTAATGGTATATGGGGTGGTTATATTGGTGAAGGTGCCAAGACTGTTATTGCAAGTAAGGCTTTTGCAAAAATATCAATGCGTTTAGTGCCTAATCAAGATTGGAAAGAAATCACCGAACTGTTTAAAACGCATTTCGAAGCCATAGCCCCAAAAGGAGTTACTGTAAAGGTAAAACCGCACCATGGCGGTCAAGGGTATGTTACTCCGATTAACACCATTGCGTACCAGGCGGCATCAAAAGCCTATGAAACTACCTTTGGCAAAAAACCTATTCCACAACGTAGTGGTGGTAGCATTCCTATTGTTTCTTTGTTTGAGAAAGAATTGGGTAGTAAAACAATTCTAATGGGCTTTGGTTTGGATAGTGATGCTATCCACTCACCTAACGAGCATTTCGGAGTTTGGAACTATTTTAAAGGCATTGAGACAATTCCATATTTCTATCAGTATTTTACTGAAATGAATAAATAAAATAAACGTCTTTACGAGCTTTTAAGCGAAGAAGCAATCTGTCAGTTTCATTTACCAAACTAACAGATTGCTTCGTTTTACTCGCAAAGACGTTTTATATTTTCTTCACATACTTGGTAATGATAACAGTAAGCGTAGGTCCTACTTTACCTTCAATAAATTCTGCATTTTCACGGTCTAATGAAATTCTACGAACCGCAGTACCTTGTTTGGCAACTTGGCTAGAACCTTTTATTTTAAGATCTTTAATAAGAACAACACTATCTCCGTTCTCTAGAATAACACCGTTCACATCTCTATGAATAATTTTATCGGCTTCTGCCACTCCTTCACCTGTAGCTTTCGCCCAATCTAAAGCCTCTGGCTCCAAATATATCATATCCAAAAGGTCTTTAGGCCATCCTTCAGACTTTAAACGCGATAACATACGCCATGCAACGACCTTTACAGAATCGTATTCACTCCACATACTATCATTAAGACAGCGCCAGTGATTGGCATCCATTTGCTCAGGGTCTAGAATTTGTGTGCGGCACGTTTCACACGCCAAAATACTAGAGTCAACTCCACTTATAGTAACTGGCTCCACTTCAAAAACTTCTAAATTATTGGTACCCGTACAAAGTTCGCAAGTTGAACCGCTACGTGCTTCCAAATCAGATAATACACTCATTATTGGTTGTTTTAAAAACAAACTTACATCTTTTTCATGGGGTGGTCGGGCCTTTCCCCAAAGAATTGGGGTCGGGCTATTCGTTACAAGTACGCTTCGTAAAAGGCGAATGCGGGCTTTTCACTTCTATCCCTAAGGCAAAAACAAGTATTTAAACTCTACGTTTGTAGAATTAAAATATTTATTCTATGTTTGTAGAATACATTCTAAACTTGTAGAAAATGCAGTTGTCAAAATCGGAAGAAGAATTAATGAATATTCTCTGGAAACAGAAAAAAGCTTTTATGAAAGATTTGCTAGACGTTTATCCAGAACCTAAACCTGCCACCACAACGATAGCAACACTTCTTAAACGTATGACCGATAAAGGCTTTATTGATTACAAAAATTTTGGACGAAGTAGAGAATACTTTCCACTAGTGAAAAAGAAAGACTACTTCTCAAAACACGTAAACGGACTCATTAAAAACTTTTTCAACGATAGCGCTAGTCAGTTCGCTTCGTTTTTTACTCAAGAAACCAATTTGAGCAAAACCGAATTGGAAGATTTGAAGAAATTAATTGATAGTGAAATTCTAAAGAAATAGCCATGATCCTATTCCTTATAAAATCTGCTGCCTGTATGGCCATCTTTCTGATCTTTTACAAATTGTTTTTGGAAAACGAAAGCATGCATGTCTTTAAACGCTATTTTCTATTGGCTGCAATAACAATTAGCTTGGTAATACCAGCGGTTGTTTTTACTGAGGTAGTCTACATAGCGCCAATTTCCACTTCCTTTACAGTAACAGAAGATTATAGTTTAGAAACGTATTACACCCCTAGTATCGAATCTATCGACTATACGTATTGGTCGCTTCTAAGCATATACAGTTTAGGAGTGCTATTCTTTAGTCTTAAGTTTTTCAAGAATCTTTATCAGATTAAAAATACTATCCAAAACAATCCTAAGCAACATACAAATAGTATTATAAAGGTATTATTATCACTACAAATTGTACCACACACCTTTTTCAATTATATCTTTTTAAACAAGCAGAAATTTGAAGCAAATGAAATACCCCCTGCTGTATTATTACATGAAGAAACACACGCAAAACAAAAGCACAGCATAGATATCTTAGTAATCGAGATACTTCAAATAGTATTCTGGTTTAACCCACTTATCTATCTATTTAAAAAATCAATAAAATTAAATCACGAATTTTTAGCGGATAGTGCCGTACTAAACAACGGGCTTGAAAAAAGCGATTATCAAAAAATATTATTGGCATTCTCATCAAATGCCGCAGAACCACAATTAGCAAATGCCATCAATTATTCATCAATCAAAAAACGATTTACAGTTATGAAAAAAGAAACATCAAGAAAAGTGTCCCTAGTTAAAAGCTTTCTTATTATACCAATAGCCGCCATTTTACTTCTAGGCTTTAGTGAGAAAGAAATACTTGAGATTCAAAAAGAAGGTACTCCTCAAGAACAACAAACTCTATTAAGTGGCATCAAAAAAGAGCTAGAAAATGTAGATGCCTTAAAACTTAATTATACCGAAGAAAAAGAACAAATCATTGAATTATATATTAAAAAGAATGCTGAAATTTTAATACATAATACTCCCGTTCTTTTAAAAGATTTAGCATTGGCGATTGAAAATGAAATTCAGCCTGATGTTAAACTTGAAAACATACGCATTGAAGGTTTAACAGAGGATACATTAGAATCTGAATTTATGTTTTCTATTACAACCGAAATTAGAAAAGCAAATATTAAGCAAATAAAATTTTGCACTTCAGAATATATCATGGATGCTGCAGATTATAAAGACGAAATAGAAATTACTCCTGAAACTATTATTCTGAATACAAATAAAATAGTCTTACAGTCAAATAAAATCAGTGAATTTAATAACCTCGCAAAAAAATACAATGCCATCCCAATTGAAAAAAGAATGATCCCTTTAAAAGATTTATACCTATTAGAAACCATCTACCGTAATATGAGTCCGGCTCAAAAAGAGGCCGCGCAAGCTTTTCCTGAATGTTTGCCAAAGGCGCATCAAGAAGGTGCAACGAAAAAACAAATTACAGCCTATAACGATTTGGCTAAAAAGTATAACACCATGATGGCTAAAGGTGGAAACATTCGCATCGTAAAATCTGATGTCGATCAATTAAAACATATCTATGAATTAATGTCTGAAGAACAAAAAGGAAACGCACAACCATTCCCTGATTTCCCTGAACCTCCACCTGCACCACAAGTTCCAGAAGCACAAAATGAAAGGGAAGAAGCTGCAAAAACAATAAAAAGAATAATCGAAGAACAAGACCCATATGACACCAACACCTTAAAAAGAATTGAACCTTCTGTAGTAAACTCTCCAAAAGCACCAATGGCGCCTATATTTTTAAAAGATGGAAAATTCTACCAAAGTGAAGTGGCAGTTGACAAATCAAATACCATAAAGATAAATGGGGAAAAACATTATTATATAAATGATAATGGCACTTCAAGAATTTATAATCGTTTTGGACAACGTGTAACTAATAATGGCCAAATAATCGATGTAAACGAACAACCTATTGAAATTATCGAAGTAGTAGAAGTACCATCTGCACCCGAACCACCAACACCGCCTTCGCCTTTAGACTATGTTATTAACGCAGCTAAAAAAGGAGCCACTTTTATGTATGAGGGTAAAATTGTCTCTTCAGATAAGGCTATTGATTTATTGAAGAATAACAAAGAGCTGAATATTGAATCGCGCAACAAAAACGGCAAGCAAATTGTTCGAATTACAAAAGACCCTGTAACAATCGAATAAAAATAACGTCAAACATATGTTAAAGCCCTCTTTTCGAGGGCTTTTTGCGTACCAAAAATGAAATAGTTACGTTCACACATTACACAACATCATCAATCAAAAACAAATCAAAATGCTACAAAAATTTTTTATTCTTTGCTCTGGGGCAGATGCCGAACTTTTAAACACCTGTTCTAAAGGGGAACAAAACAAATACGCTGGTATAGGGGCTACCGTCTTTTTCACAGCAGTTATGGCATTTATTGCCAGTAGTTATGCCCTTTTTACGGTATTCGACAATGTTTATACTGCCGTATTCTTCGGTCTCATTTGGGGTCTACTGATTTTCAACTTAGATAGATTCATTGTTAGTACCATAAAAAAACGAAATAGTTTTAGTCAAGCATTCTTTCAAGCTACTCCACGTATATTATTAGCGATAATAATTGCAATAGTGATTTCCAAACCACTGGAAATGAAAATATTTGAAAAGGAAATCAATCAGGTTTTATTAGAGCAAAAAAATGAATTGACCTTAGCCAACAAAGACCAATTAGCGTTACAATACACCCCGAAAGTTGAGCAACTAAATCAAGAAATAAATGCCTTAAAATCAGAAATAGTAACCAAAGAGTCTGAAACAAATACCTTGTACGATGTGTACATCAATGAGGCAGAAGGCACTGCAGGCACCAAATTATTAGGAAAAGGTCCTGTTTATGCAGAAAAACGCGAAAAGCACGATGCTGCTTTGGCTGAATTAAACACCTTAAAGACAACAAATTCTGAAAAAATTATAGGTATTGAAACTCAAATTGCCGCTTTAGATACAGAATATGCTGAAGTCGTAAAAAACTCCCAACCGATTATTGATGGTTTTGACGGATTAATGGCAAGAATTACTGCTTTAGACGAACTGCCTTGGTTACCATCATTCTTTATTTTCCTATTGTTTTTAGCAATTGAAACATCTCCAATAATTGCCAAACTATTAGCCCCAAAAGGTGAGTATGATATAAAATTAGAAGAAGAAGAAAGTATTTTGTCTTCTTGGGTTGCACAAAAAGTTGCACAGCGCAAGTTAATTGTTTCTACAGATGGTGATATTAACCAAAAAATTTATGAAGATTTAAAAGGGGAAGAAGAATTGTATGGCTACAAAAAGAAAAAAGCAGAAGAATTGTTACGCTTACAAGCAGATAGTTTTCACGATATACAAGTGAAAGGGCTAAAATAAAAAGGACCAATATTGCTATTGGTCCTTTAAAGATTTGGGGGAACTACCTAAACAATTACTATATATCTATAGCCTCTAAAATAAGCTCTGTACTAGTAATATTAAAATCACTGATCTCATAAATTTCAGTTTGATTTGCTGTTTCAAAATAACCTAAACATCTTTTCATATTTTTAATGGATTTGATATGTATTATACTTTGGTGAAATTATTAGTTAAACATTTTCTACGCTCCAAAGGTATCTTCTTCATTAGTGTCTAATTATGCCTTATAGTTAAAACCCTCTTTAATGTAGTTAAAATGAAGACAAGTATCGATGAATAAAATATTATGGTTAATAATAGAGGTAATTTTATCAAAAAACTCAATTGCTATGTAGATAATCTAAATTCTAAATAAGTTAAAATTATAGCACAGTAGTCTTAACTTTGCAACATTATGGCATCACTTAAAGAAACCAAGAAAAAGAAGAGAAGGTTTTACAACCTGGTTATCATAATAATACTACTAATTATAATTGCAACAGGTTTTATGGCACAGCTTAAATCTTAGTTTATCAAAGCTCAGAATTGAATATGATTATTCAATCTTAAAATGTTTACCATATGACCATGAAAAATCTAAAAATTAAAAAATATCTAAAACTCTTTGGGAAGATTATTCTCAGTGTTTTAATCCTATTTTTTATTTTGGTTTTGGTAATTAGAACCCCTTGGGCTCAAAACCTCATTGTTTCTAAAGTAACCAAGTATATTTCAGATAAGACGAATACAAAGGTTGTGGTTGGTAATCTATTTTTAACTTTCTCTGGAGATTTAAAAGCCGAAAAGATATACCTAGAAGATGTAAAAGGTGATACTCTTTTTTATTCTGAATCACTTCAAGCAGACATTCCTATTTATCCAGTACTATTTAAGAATCAATTATCGGCAGATGGGCTAATTTCAAATGGTGTAGTTGCAAACATCAGTAGAACGAATAAGATAGACGACTTCAACTTCTCTTTTCTAATTGAGGCATTGACGACTACCAATGACAGTAGCGCTGCAACTGCCGAACCCATGAAAATTTCATTGGGAAATCTGAATTTATCTGATTGGAAGTTGAATTATAATGATGCTCACTTAGGAACAGACATAAAACTTATTTTAGGGAAACTAGCTGTTGATGTTAATGAATTTGATTTGGAAAAGATGAAATTCTCGATAGACGAATTCTCTTTAAATGACACACAATTCAGCTATTTACAGTCACATCCATTTCCTGTGAGTGAAGACACTACTAGAACGTTGTTGCCCTATATTGAAGTCGATGAATTTAGCGTAACTAATCTTTTGGTCAATTACCATAGTAAACCAGATGGCCTCAATACCGATTTAAAATTAGGAACAATTAATCTGACTAATATTTTGGCTAATGTTCCCGAAAATCAATACGAAACAGAAGACCTAATATTTAATGAATCGCACATTAAACTAAATCTGACAACTGAGGAAACTACATTACAGAACACCAACGCAGATACGAGCTTTGAATGGCCAAAATTCATTTTAGCGGCCAAAAATATAGAAATTCAGAAAAACTCGTTTACCTATACGCTAAACGACACCCAACAAAAAGAAAATCTATTTGACTCAAATGCATTTAAAATTCAACAACTACATCTACTAGCAAACAATTTTGAATATCAACCAGAAAAGTTAAATCTACAAGTTTCAAGGTTTTCATTTTCTGAGCCTAGCGGTATTCAATTAAATCAATTGGTTTTTAAAGCAGGCTTAACAGACACCAATGCCACTTTATCAGATTTATCTTTCAATCTGAATCAGAGTTCAGCTAATGCAAAATTGATGGTTCAGTTTAAATCATTGAAGGAGGTAATAAAAAATCCGAAGAACGGTACCTTATCCGCCTCAATTTCAAATCTAATTTTAGACGTTGGGGATGTACTAAAATTTGCACCCGAACTTGCCCAAAATAAATACTTAGATTCTTTATCAAAAAATAACATAACAGGCTTTTTTAAAGCTGAAGGAACCTTAAAGAAAGTTGATAATCTAAACACCCAATTACAATGGGGACCTAACACTAAATTAGCCGCAAAAGGATCAATTAGCAATCTGACCAATGTAGATTCACTTCAATACAGCTTGAACAATCTTAACTTTTCGAGCACCAAAAATGATATTTATAAATTAATATCGTCAAAAGAAATCGGAATTTCAGTTCCAGAAACCATAGTTGCCACAGGCAGCCTATCTGGAGGAACAACTTGGGTAAAGTCCGATTTGGACATCAATATTCCTGAAGGATTTGCTCAGATTAATGCCAAGATTAATTTTGGTAAAATGATACGTTTTAATGGTGCAGTTTCGGTCGATAGTTTGCAGTTAAATAAACTTCTTCAAAACGAACAATTGGGCAAATTATCCCTTAGCCTAAAAGGCTCAGGTTCGGGAACAACTTTAGGTACTATCAACGCAGATATTGAAGGAGTCATTTCACAATTTCAATACGCTGGTTATAACTATAAAACCATTGATGTTTCTGGTAATATGAAAGATGGTAACGGAAAAGTTACAGCCAATATCAATGATCCTAATTTAAACATGAATGCCATATCTACTCTTGTTTTAGAATCAGAAAGTAATGACATAACCTTTAGTTCGAATATTATTGGAGCAGATTTGCAAAAGTTGGGATTTACAAAGAATAACATTAAAGTTGCAGCCAACATAGACGGAGCTTATACGGGAACACCTTCAAACTTTACTATTAAGGCTAATATTAACGATGGTATTGCCATTGCCGATAACGAGCAATATCAAATTTCAACAGTATCGTTAAAAGCACATATTGAAGATTCAATCACAGATGTTTCTATTCGCAGCGACTTTCTAAATGGGGAACTTTCATCGAATGCATCACCCAATCGTATTACAGATGCCCTTAAAAAACAAATAGAACACTACTTCACAAATGACACTTTAGCCTTTGAGCCAGAAGATAGCATCGAGGCAAAACTGGCACTCGCGATAGTGCCAACCCCTGTTTTATCGAAAGTGTTTTTCAATGGAATAAAAGACTTAGATTCTTTGAATATAGACGCCAGCTTCAATTCAAGAACGCAACTAATCTCAGCCGAAGTAAAAGTACCTCATATAGCATACGCTGGCAGCTCTGTCGATAGTTTAAATGCTTTTGTAAAAGCAGATTCCGTTGACCTTAAATTCTCAGCAGGTATAGCGGAATTAATTTATGACCCGATACACTTAAAACAGACTTACTTAGAGGGAAGTCTTAAAAACAAACAACTTGTTTTAGATTTTAACTCTAAAAACGACACGGTTCAAGTATTGCATATTTCATCCTCATTAGTATTTCAAAAAGATACACTGAAGCTGCATATTTATCCTGAGAATTTGACACTCAACAATAAACAATGGGAAATACCTGAAGATAATAATATAGTAATTGCAGAATCCTACGCCGATTTTCAGAATGTTTTACTTAGCAGAAATTCTCAAAAACTGGAAATTTCTACCAAGATTCCTAAAATGAAAGTGGACCATATTGGCATACTTTTCGAAAATTTTCAATTACAGACCTTTCTTAGTTTTTTCAATCCAGATGAAGCATTGGCCAAAGGTAAGGTAGAAGGCGATTTTGTAATTCTTAATCCGTATGCAGCAACTGGTTTGGCGGCCAATATAGACATCAAAGATTTTCAAGTATTATCTAATCCGTTAGGCATGTTAACGCTAGACGCTTCTTCTAAATCACTGTCTGAATATGGCTTTGATTTAGCATTAAAAGATGGTGCGGCAAATTTAACCTTAACTGGTGATTATACTGCAAAAGAAACTTCCGCTGAACTAAACATGGAGCTTTATATTCAAAAATTGGAAGCTAGTATAATACAGGGGTTTGCCAAGGAACAACTTACAGATGCCAAAGGATATATTGATGGAAGCCTACTACTAAGAGGAACACTTTCAGAACCGAAATATTCTGGAAGGCTGAACTTTAATGATTTTGGACTAAGCTTATCTTCTTACAAGACTGCTTTAGTAATTAATAATCAAGCAATAGATATAAATCAAGATGAGATAACGTTAGATAGCTTCAAAATAGATGATGTCAACCAAGGCTCTCTAACCTTAGATGGCCGAATTATAACGAAAAACATGCTCAATCCTGGTTTTGACCTAACCGTAAAGGCCGATAAATTTAGAGTGTTAGATTCTAAAAAGGGTGATGATGAACTAGTATATGGCATCGCAAGTATTAGTGCTAATTTAAAGGTTGGCGGCAATTTAGAACTACCCATAATAAATGGTAAACTCAGAGTTAGAGATATTACCGACCTAACTTATTTAGTGCCACAAGACCAATTAGATATACAAGAACGTGATGGGGTTGTCATTTTTGTAAATAAAGAAAACACTGACGCTATATTGACACGTAATGAAGGTGAGACGTCAAATTCGTTCTTCGCTGGTATGGATATCAACACCACCTTAGAAATTGGCAATGAAGCTAAATTTACTATTGTATTAGATGAAAAGACACAAGATAAATTACAGGCTTCTGGTGATGCAACCCTCAACCTAAATATCGACCCAAACCAAGATATTCGTTTATCGGGCAGGTTAGAACTTAATTCAGGTTTTTACAGAACCAGTTTATATAATTTGGTGAGTCGAGAATTCAAATTACAAAAAGGAAGTAGTATTGTTTGGAGTGGTGACCCCTATGATGCTAAAATGGATGTGACTGCTATATATGAAATAGAAACTTCGGCCGCCTCTTTAATGTCCTCTATTAGTTATGGTCAAGACAGTAACGTATCGGGCTCTTACCAACAATCTACACCCTTTTTGGTCTATTTAAATATAGATGGTCAACTTATGCAGCCCGAACTGTCTTTTGCATTGGATATGCCCGAAAATGCTAGAGGTAATTTTGGTGGTGCTGTCTATGGCCGCATTCAACAACTAAACCAACAAGAATCTGAATTGAATAAACAGGTATTTTCATTATTGGCTCTCAATAGATTTTACCCTACTACAGGTAGTGATGGTAGTTCTGGGGGTGCAATATCTATTGCACGAAATAATGTAAACAAAGTTCTTTCTAGTGAACTAACTTCCATTTCGAACAAACTATTAGGTAAAACCGGTTTTGAACTAGGCTTTGATTTAGATAGCTTTGATGATTATCAAAGTGGTACAGCGCAAAGCCGTACACAGCTGAATATAAACGCGAGCAAAAAGCTTTTTGACGATAGATTGATAGTTACCGCAGGTAGTGCCGTAGATGTAGAGGGTAGTGCTTCGTCGAGCGATACTGCAACACCTTTAATCGGTAATGTAACTTTAGAGTATTTGTTAACCGAAGAAGGCACCTATAGATTAAAAGGGTTTAGAAGACAGGAATATCAGAACGTTATTGATGGTCAATTAATCGTTACTGGGGTGGCCTTTATTTTTGACCGTGAGTTCAATAAATTCAGTCAATTATTTAATCCGTTGAAAAAAGAAAATATCGTAAAAAAAACTTCAAAAGAAGAAGAGCAGAAAAAGAAAAAGTAAAGAATAATTGATTTCACACTATTGAAAAATAACAACTATACATATAAAACAGTATTCAGTTTGGTTTTCTTGCTTATCTATTCATGTGGTATAGAGAAGTACATACCCGAAGGAGAACAATTATACACTGGCGCTGAACTTGAACTAGAAACAGTAAGTGATTTAAAAGACATTAAAGAGGTTAAAACAGAATTATTCAACCTCATAGAACCAAGCCCAAACGCTACTTTTTTAGGGATGAAACCCGCCCTATTTTTTCATTACAAGGCGCAACGTGAAAAACCTGGCTTCTTCTACAAATTCTTAAATAAATCATTTGGTGAAGAGCCTGTTTATTTTTCAGAAGTAAATACTGAACGGGTAGAAGAATTGATATTAAATAGACTAGATAATAATGGTTTCTTCTATAGTCGTTCAGATTCTGAAACGACTATTGACGGCAAATTTGCTTCCGTGAATTATTCGGCAAGTTTACCCGAAGCTTATGTATTGGAGAATTATAATCTAGAATCAGATTCATTACCTATTTATAAGGAAATAGAAAAAATGCTACCCGAAACGGCACTAGTTAAAGGAGACCGTTTCGACCTCGATTTATTAAAGGCGGAAAGAGCTCGATTAAACAACGGACTTAAACGACGTGGTTATTATAATAGCCAAGAAGACTTATTAATTTTTGAAGCAGATACCAATCAATATAAAAACAAAAAGTTTGACCTTTTTCTAAGGCTTAAGAAAGATGTACCCGCTCGTGCTTCTATCCCCTATACAATTGATTCTATCACGGTTTACCCAAATTACTCCATTGAAGGAGATACATTGCCTTTGATAAAAAATAATGTCACACAAGTTGACAGTATTGATTTTGTTCAAAATGAATTGTATTTCAAACCAGAATTACTAAAATCTTATTTGCTATTCAATGAAGGCGATTTGTATGATGCTAGCATATCAAAACAAACTAGCAACCGGTTATCGGCATTAGGGAGTTACAAGTATGTAAATATTCAATATACCGAGCTTGACACCACTGCCACAGATGGTGATGGTGGTTCTTTAGCGGCCAATATCTATTTAGCGCCATTAACAAAGCGCTCTATCCGAGCCGAATTACAAGCTATAACTAAATCTAACGGATTTACAGGCCCCGGAATTCTATTGACCCATAGCAATAGAAATGTTTTTAACGGAGGTGAAACTTTTAGTGTTTCAGCTAATTTTTCTTACGAATCTCAGTTGTCTAGCGGAAATAATTCGAGTTTAAGCAGTATTGCAGGTGGTATAAGCGCAGACCTTATTATACCTAGGTCCATTCCATTTTCACCAAGTAGATTTAAATATGCTGTACCTAAAACTAAAATTTCTTTAGGGCTAGACTTTCTTCAACGAAGCCAATTGTTCACGCTAAATTCAGTAAATGGCTCCTTTGGATATACATGGAAAGAAAACCAATATGTATATCATCAGTTAGACCCCATTAGTATAAATTATTCTCGACTAACCAATGTAACCGATGAGTTTCAAACTATACTTGATGATAACCCCTTCTTAAGTTTAAGCTTTGAGCAACAGTTTATTGCTGGTCTTTTATATAATTTCACCTACGACGAAGTCTCGAACATTAATAAAGAATATCCTGTTTATTTTGCAACAAATTTTGATTTGGCTGGCAACATGCTAAATCTTGTAAGTGGTAGTTCAAAAACAATTTTCGGCTCAGAATATGCACAATATGCCAAGATTGATGTCGATTTTCGTTTTTATATGCGCTGGCAAAAAGAGCGTATTTTGGTTTCTCGTATTTATGCGGGTTGGGGCTTACCTTATGGTAACAGCCAAACCTTACCCTTTGTAAAACAGTTTTACTCTGGCGGACCTTATAGCGTAAGAGCGTTTAACATACGCTCTTTAGGACCAGGTAATTTTAATGCACAAACTGAAAATGCAACAACTGATTATTTTGACCAATCTGGTAATTTAAAATTAGAAGCCAATGTAGAATATCGGTTTCCTTTATTCTCATATTTAAAAGGCGCCTTTTTTATTGATGCTGGTAATGTATGGCTCACCGGTAATTATTCAGATATTGAAGATGACCAACTAACGAGCAGCTTTTCACAAACCCTTTTTACCGATGGTAAGTTTGAAAAAGATTGGTTAAAGGAAGTTGCGGCTGGGGTAGGTTTTGGACTTCGATTAGATATTCAGAATTTTGTTATTCGGCTTGACTTAGCTTCACCGCTACGAGTACCTTACTTACCTGAAAACAATAGATGGAATGTACCCTTCTTTGGAAATATTGATAATAACATGACATTGAATTTTGCCATTGGATATCCATTTTAATAATTTAATTCCCCCAAATACGTAACCATAAAGATGCCATAAGATGTTTAGCATCCCGTTTAAATTTCGGCATTTCTTCAACGATGATATCTTCACCAATGGGTTCAAGCTTGTAACTGAATGCAAATTGAGTAACAGTTTCATCCATACTAATTAATCCGAATCTTAGGTCATTAAAATAGAGCTGGCCCTTTTTTTCTGAAATGGTATACCAACCTTCGGTTATTTGTATGAGTCGTTTTATCTTATCTTTTGATTTTAAACTTCCCAATAGTTCGTGATTTTTTGGGTATGCTGTAAACACAATGGGTTTAGAGTCAAAAAAAGAGTAGTTACCCATTAAGTAGGCATCTTCTGTTTCGATATTGGCCATCCAAAGAATAGTATTAAAAGGTGCAGGCCTTGTATTCATTTGATTATAAGCTATACCCTGAACTTCAAGTGCCTCTTCAAATTTTCCGAAAGCGATTCCTTTTAATACTAATGTCAACAATAAGTATGAACTACTTATTATTAGCCCAAGTTTCACATACCTTTTTCGCTCTAGCGCTGTTCTATTTTGAAATAGTGCCAAAATCAAGAAGATGATAAAAGGCACAGTATATAAGGGGTCAATGACAAATACGCTTTGAAAGGCAAGACGGGTTTTTAAAGGCCAAAAAAGTTGTGTTCCCCATGTAGTAAAAGCATCTAAAATAGGATGAGTGAAAAGCCCCCAAAACATAAGCCAAGACCAATCTTTCCAAGAAGCGTCTTCTTTGCTATTCAACCTCCAAACTAGCCAACCAAAAACTGGTGCAAATAGTATCGAAAAGAAAATTGAATGACTGAATCCTCTATGCCATTCAGTCGCAGTGACGGTATCCATAAAAAAGCGTGTAAGCACATCCAAATCAGGAATGGTGCCCGCAATGGCACCATACAGCATTGCCCTATTCCCGACTTTTCTACCTAGTACAACCTCCCCAACTGCTGCACCAAGTACTATTTGGGTTAATGAGTCCATCTATAAATTTTAAACTTCAAATATTATCAAAATCTTCATTTCTACTAACTATTACTCTATAATACCCATCTTTTTTAAGAGAAAAGAAGCATTCATATTTTGGCAAATTCCGTCTTTAAAAGTATAATCGAAATGCAGTTCGTCATCAATGATTTCTGCATCGAAATAATGGTTCTTTACTGCCGAATATTCATTGGCAACTTCACATAAACTTAAATCATGCGTAGCGATTATACCGGTAGATTTACTTTTCACCAATCGCTCAACAAATTTTCTTGAACCCAGAGCTTTATCCGTACTGTTCGTTCCTTTTAAAATTTCATCCAACACAATAAAATAGCGGTCGGTCTGTATTTCATCTACGATATATCGAAGTCTTTTTAGCTCTGAGAAAAAGTATGATTCATCATCGGTTAATGAATCGGTTGTGCGCATACTTGTAATCAATTTTATTGGGGAATAACTAACTGTTTCAGCACACACGGGTAATCCAATATTTGCCATCATAATTTGAAGCGAAACGGTTCTTAAAAAAGTACTCTTGCCAGCCATGTTAGCACCCGTAATAATAAAAAACTGCCCACCTTCAATAGTAATATCATTTAAAACACTTTTTGCAGGGTCTAATAATGGGTGTCCTGCATTTTTTGCTTTCAACACTACATCATCTTTGGTAATCTCAGGATAAGAAAACAAAGGATGGTTAAATGCGAAATTTCCTAAGCTGCTATAGGCATCAAAAAAAGCAATGGTATCAAACCAACTTTCAACTGCGTTACCATGATTACTAATCCATTTTTCAATCGCTAAACAATCAGTTAATGAACGTAGAAAGAAACCATTGGCAAAAATCAGATACAACAAGTTATTATTGCGATCAAGATTACTAAGTAGCGATGCGAATTTTTTAAGAACATTTGAATTTTTTTCTCCCTTACTCAAGATATTTGCCTGTTGCTTCTTTAATAAAACAGAAGTGAAATCTGTTGCCTCGATCATGTCTAATAATTGATTGTACTGGTCAAAAGTAGATTTCATTTTGGTAGCGCTATGCCCTAAACTAGTTGCTTTTTTGGTAAATACCCCAACTATAATTATACCTAAAACCAACCAAGTAATTAAAAACGATTCAGGTATTTGATCTAAGAAATAGGCAATGAAAATACCAATTGAAATCACCGAGAAAACCATAGGAATATAGCTCATGGCTTTTGGCACAAAAGGTTGGTAGTTTTTTAACCATGTAGCAATAGTATGGGTAGAAGTTTCTGTTTTCGTCAATGCAGCCATAGCTGAAAATTCTTGACGCCAATCGACCTTCTCACCCATTTCTGAGATTGCATCTTGTTTTGAATTTATATCTGAAATCGAATTCTCTTTATAGATCTCAGCCAATAACCGGTTGCCCTCAACTAGTTTGGTACGATTAGAAAATTGATAAAAAGAACCTTCACCGAACAGGTCTATATCTTGGCTGAAAAAGTGAGTGTCCTCGGCAAATTCTTTACCATTATGTAATAATGAATAATCCCTTTTTAGAACTTTAAGCTCAAGTGAATTGATTTTTTTTAATTCTTCTTTCTTAGATTTTAGATACTTAAGGTTTGAATATTTGGTAACCAAAAATAGAAAAAAGGGAATGCCAACACATAAAACACCGATTACATATTTCGCATTGACCGATGCAAAATAAACCGCGACTACAGTTCCTAAAAATATGATTAAGCGTAGTGCACTAAATGAAAATAACTTCTGGTTTAATTCATCTATATCCTTATCGAACCCTTTAACTTTCTGGGTATAAAATTCCTCTAAATTCTTCATGAAAATCAAACTATTTTAGGAGTTGTAAAGATAACCTTAGAAAATGGTTTCGCCTTACTTTTCACATAGCATCAAGTTCTGCCTTTAATTTTTTGGTGAATTTAGAGACGACCAAATCATAAGAGTGGTCGATTAATTCAATGACAAGTTTATTGGATACTCTATCTAGGTAGACAGTGTTCCAATGTTTTTTACTCATATGCCAACCCTCGATTATACCATCATGTTCTTCACGAAGTTCAATAGCCCTGTCAGGATCACATTTTAAATTGATACGTAACGGCACATGATCCAACCCACAAAGCGCAAACATTTTACCCATGACTTTAAATACTAGCGTAACCTCATCGAAAGGAAAAGATTCCGTTACACCTTTTTTTGAAATGCAATATTCTCGGTATTCTTCGACGTTCATTTAAATCTTATTTACCAGCTACTACCCTCGTTAAAAACACATCGGCATCATTCCATACATAACGAATTTTGAAAAAAGGCTTATCACCTATTTCACTCGACTCAACTATTTCTACTGCCACGCCACCCAATTTATCGTAAAAAGAAATTGCAGCTGCATTGCTATCTAACACCCACAAATAAAAACCCTTTTCCTTGTTCCGTTTTAGAATTTCTTTTGCTAGCGAAACCATTAATTGAGTACCTAACCCTTTCCCTTGGGTGTTTAAGCTTACATGTAAATTGTCAAGTAATGTTCCAAATTGAGCATCATGACCAAAATAGGCACAAATAAAACCTAGTAATTCGCCGTCTTCTTCAGCAATAACAATATGCTGATTCTCTTTTGGATTATGGAAACGTTCCTGCCAAACGGATAATCTATTATCTAAAACCTCATTATCCAAAAATTCATCACTAAATGAACCTCGGTAATTCTGTTGCCAATTCTGAGCATGCAAATTTGCAATACGGTCGGCATCTTTGGGTTCAGCCTCTCGAAAAACGAACATATCGTTTAGATACTAGTAGAATCGTAAACGATTACTTTAGTCCACAATTTTTCAGATTCCGCAATAAATAGCTTGTGAGGTGCTTCATCTTGATATTCTTTCTGAGATTCAGCCGAATCAAAAGTAAGAATCAGAGAATAGGTAAATGAACCATCAACAACATCTCTACTAGATCTTGGTGGCGTGCCTATAAACTTAGTCTTCGCATAGCCTGAATTGTCTAAGAACTTCTTTAAAGAGGTTTCAAATGCGGCGCGGTCTGCTGTATTATCAGGATTTTTCAACCAGAAAAATACGGTATGGGAAAAATTGGAATCGAATTCTTTCATTTCATTTTTATTTTGACCAAAAACACTGCTGGTCATTAGTGTTATTGCAAGAATACAAATTATGTTTTTCATTTTTAAATTTTAATTGTTTAACGTTGGTTCTCTAATTTTTCTATTTGTTGTTGTGGTATTTTTAATGCAGAATAATCTAGCTTCCACCCTATAGTTTCGACAATTGTCTCCATTATCAATACGGTTTCTAAAGCTTCTTTTCGAGCGGTATCCATTAAACCACTTTCAGGTATTTTTTCACGAATATGTTTTTTCGCCTCTGCGTTTAACTTGGTTAAATCTTCAGGTACGAAAAAATTGAAAAATCCACTCTTTATATCATAGAACTCCAATTCTGGTTCTATGCTCAACACCTCTGGTTGAGGAAAATTATCTAACACTATCAGTTTTCTATCTTCATCGGCATGCATCATCAACTTACTAAGATCATACCCTATATGGGCCTTTGCCTTAATAACAATCAATGCTTTTTTCTTACTGCTTACCAAACTCATAAAATCCTTTACATTCTCATACTTGTAGATTTCAGCAAATTCCCCTTCAACAGATATGAGTTTGCAAACACTCTTCATTTTCTCTAAAAGCACTGTAGACTGGTGTGTAGTAATTTCTTTGGTTTTCTTTCCTCTAAAAAATGTAAAAACCCAATATGTACCAATAGCACCTAAAACTAAGCCAAGAAACGTATCAAAAACATTATCCATTTTTCTTTCCTATTTCACCTAAATGAGTAAACTTAAACCCTTTATCATATTTAAGTCCGTAGCCAAAGATACGGTCCATGGCTATATGTATAAAAAGAATTGTACCTATTAATTCTACTATGGGCAACATAAAATAGGCTCCTACGAAATACAATAGTATAGCTACAGCCCTATGATGAGCTATATTATAACACAGCGCACCAATCTTAGCCCCTAAGAGATAGCCCAACATCGATACATCGGGAGTTAAAATCAATACAGGTAACCACCACCATTGATAACCTAATAAGCCGAACATAAACATACCCAGACCCATTAAGGCAACTTCTTCTAATTTCAATACGTTTTTCATGATTATTCTATTTTATAAAGTACTGGTCTACTAGGGCTAGCATCGTTTTCAAATGGGGCTACTTGTAGGTTTAAAAAATAGCTTCCATCAGCGATAGCATCCTTTACATAGATAAATTCCGTTATTGTTGCGCCTAATCGTACCTCTCCGTAAAAATTCCAAAATGCTTTGTGTGCTAATAACTGCCCATCATCTTTTTCTTTATCTACAGATGGCAAATCAATTAACAGATGTTCTACACCCAAATCTCGAATATACTCCATCGCATCCTCTATAATGTATGGAGGATTAGTATTAGAATATTGCCTCTTTAATTTGGTCTCAGAATTCGGCATCGTACGAATTACAAGAGCTTTAGGGGCTTTATCTTCTAACAGCTTTTTTAGCTGATTTTTTGTAATGACCAAATCACCGTTCTCTTCTGAAGGAGCTATAGTAATAACCTCAGCTAAAAAGAAAAACTGATGTAAATTCCGATTTATAGATTGATGTTCTTTAGATATATGCCCTACACATTCCGTATGTGTACCATGAGAATGCGGATTAAACCAAATATCATAAAAATTAGTACTTGAACCTGCCGAAATACTACCTACAAAATCACCGTCGCAATGTGGTTCAATTTTCGGATTATCAATATACCAAGCATTTACATTCTCTTTAGCACCCCTAACTGCAATCGAAATATCTAACGGCTTCGAAAGGTCAATGTGGTATTCTTTGGTTTTATAGGATATGGTGGTCTTCATTTTACTACTGTCAATACGTGTGCAGTTGAATGGTTGATTAAACGTTGTATTTTGAATTAAGAAAATTACAACTTTTTAAACGGTTCAAGTAAAGTTATTCGAATCGAGAAACTTTCGTGTCCAAAAGGTTATCGAAGATTGACCATAAACAAATCTGCAGCAATACCGTCTGCCAAAAACATGCCTTTTTTTGTTGTTTTAAGGGTTTCATCATCTAAATATAAAAGATGTTCTTCAATAAATTTATCGGCTTGTAACAAGGCATATTCCTTAAACTTCGGACCAAATTCGGTTGCAATTCTATTTAAAGATACTCCCCAAATAGTTCTAAGGCCTGTCATTATATATTCGTTGTATTTATCTGTCGCAGAAAGAACCTCAACTTCCATAGGAAGGATATCTTGCTCAATCGATTTAATATACTTCGGATTGTTATTTATGTTCCACCCTCTACGAACACCGTCAAATGAATGTGCAGACGGACCTATACCTATATATTTTTTCTGCTGCCAATACGCGGAATTATTTTTTGAGTAATAACCAGGTTTTCCAAAGTTGGAGATTTCATAGCAATCAAATCCCGCATCTAAAAGGGTTTCGTTTAAGAGGTTAAAATGCTCTTGTGCTTCTTCATCACTGGCAGGTGAAACCAATCCTTTTTCCACAAATTTGGCAAGGGCCGTTTTGGGCTCTACGGTTAATGCATAACTAGATATATGCGGAATTCCGTATCCAAGCGCTTTATCAATATTTTCTTTCCAACGCGCTAGACTCATGTTGGGCATTCCATAAATTAAATCAATAGAAATATTATCGAAATGTTGCCTTGCCAACTGCAAACTTTTTTCAGCCTCTGCAGCATTATGCGCCCTATTCATCAGTTTTAAATCCTCTTCAAAAAACGATTGAATACCAATACTCAATCGGTTTATAGAACTCGCTGCCAATTGCACTATTTTCTCTTCGGATAAATCATCAGGATTCGCCTCTAAGGTGATTTCTGGATTTGTGATAACATTATAATTCGTGCGAACCGAATTCAGTATTAGCTCTATCTCATTCGTTTGTAAAACAGATGGTGTACCACCACCAAAATAAATTGTAGCTACAGTTTCATCTTCAAACTCCGACTTTCGCAATTCCAGTTCCTTACATATCGCATTCACCATTGCATCCTTCTTCCCCATCGAGGTAGAAAAATGAAAGTCACAATAATGACAAGCTTGCTTACAAAAAGGAATGTGAATATAAATTCCGCTCATTTTTTCACCCTTTTCTCATTCTGCTTCACAAAAGCATCCCAGCCAGTATAACTTTTACCTACTTCTACTCTACCCTCATTATAAAAATGACAAACGGCAGCTGCTAGTCCGTCAGTGCTATCTAGATTTTTTGGCAGTGTTTTTAGTCCTAATACACTTTGTAGCATTTTTGCCACCTGTTCTTTACTCGCGTTTCCATTTCCGGTAATCGCCATTTTAATTTTTTTTGGAAGGTATTCGGTAATCGGTATTTGTCGTGAAAGTCCCGCAGCCATGGCTACACCCTGAGCTCTACCCAATTTAAGCATTGATTGAACATTTTTACCAAAGAAAGGAGCCTCAATGGCAATTTCGTCGGGGTGATAGGTGTCAATTAACTCAATCGTACGCTCAAAAATGAGCTTTAATTTTGTGTATGGGTCATTATATTTTTGAAGTAGCAGTTCGTTCATTTGAATAAACTCCATTTTTTTACCCACTACTTTAATGAGTCCGAAACCCATAATAGTTGTACCAGGGTCAATACCCAATATAATTTTCTCGTTCTCCAAAATGCTTAGTTTGTATTTAATTGAACAGGTATTCGGTATTTAGTATTCACTGGAATTCCCCTTTTTAAAGCGGGTGCAAGTTTAGGAAGATTCTTTAAACTTTGGGTAATGACACCATCAAATTCTGGCATTTGGGTTAATACCGAAGCATCTTTTTCTATATCGGTGACATTAATTCTACCCAAGGTATCAATTACAAAAATAACCGCTGCCGTTTCACTTTCCTTATCGGTAAGTGTAAATTCAAAATCATTTAAGGTTTCTTGAAAATGAGAAATTAAAGTTTCCTCAAAGCATATCTTCTGTTGAGCTTTGGTAGCCGTTTCATCACAGGTGTAGAAAAAAGGATAAGAGTCAACACTATTCCAATCTATATGACGTAATTCTTCGTTTATAAGCTCTTGAGTTCGTTTTTGTTTTGATTCAAAGAACGAACAAGAACTTATACCTATAAAAAGAAGAAAGTATACATATCGTTTCATCACACCTGTTCTACGGGTGAAATTACGATTTTTTTGAGGAGACATAATATGATAACCCGTCGTAAAAAGTAAAAACAAACATCAAAACACCAGATATACGTCTTTACAAGAAGTTTTTTAGCGACAAAGCAACCTGTTTGTTACGTGTTTCAAACAAACAGATTACTTCACTGTATTGGTAAAGACCTTTATTTAAATTATTGCAATTTAAAATTTACGGGGATAGAGAAAGGTACACTCACCAATTTACCCTTATGTTTTCCTGGGCTCATTTTGGGTAGCTTCTTAATAATTCGCTCCACCTCATCTTCCAACAATTTATCAGGCCCTCGCATTTTAATATTATCAATTGTACCATCCGAAGTAATCAAAAACATAACGCTCACCCTGCCTTGAATCCCTGCTTCTTGTGCTGCTAAAGGATAATTAAAGTTCTTGCTAATATGCAACTGTATCTTGTCATTAAAACAAGAGCGTTTATCTGCCGCATCTTCACAACCTGGAAAAATTGGAACTTCATCAACAACGGCAAAAGGAACTTCAGTATCATCGTTATATTTTTTTACTTCAAATTTAACTGTGGTTGCGTTTTTTTTATCTCCGTAATCTATACGTGCTTTTAGTTTCTTTAATTGATTATCCAAATTGATAATTATAGGGTTATTCTCATCCGCCGATTTTACCAAGCGATTCCTTTCTGTGGCTAAATCATTGTACATTGTTATAAGTAATTCTTCTTTATCTATCACTTCATCGGCACTTTCTGACAATTCTTCCAATTGTTTCTTTTCTATTTCACAAGAAGTATATAACAAGATTCCCAACACCATAGGAATTAATAGTAAATACTTTAACTGCCAGACTTTTTTTGATTTCGATTTTTGTAACATGACGATTCGTTTTTTGATTAATGATTTTGTAAAAAATTGATTGATGAATGATATATGTTCGGTTTGAAAGACTTGAGATAACAACTGCTGATATTGCTCTGATTTGTCTTCTTTGGCTACATGCGCATCTGCGATAAATTCGTGCAATTCTGAAACTCTATTTTGATACACATATACTAAGGGATTGAACCAAGCCATAATTCGCATCAATTCAAAGAATAATAGATCCCAAGTATGACCTTGCCTTATATGCACCAACTCATGCTCAATAATGGTATCATGTTTCATTTTTAGCACCTTGTCACCAATAAAAATGGATTTAAAAAATGAAAAGGCGATGCTACTATTGGTGATGATTACTTGCGTGAAATTTGGAAATTGAACCTGCTCACCGTGCTTTTTTAATAGATATACTTGTCTTAGTTTAAATACAAAAAACAAAAGCGCTAAAAACATTCCTGAATAAAAAACACCTTCTTGCCAAGTTAATTGCCAACCCGAAGCCTCCTCCATAGGTACTACTTGTACAGCATTTAAATTCCATAAAAAATCAGGGTATCTAGAAAAGGTCTGCGGTACTTGTTGCTTAAATGCTTCAATTTTTACCCATGGCAAAATCAGGGATAGTAAAAATGTACCTAGTAAATACGCTCTATTCCATTGAAAAAAAGTTTCTCGCTTTAGAAAAAAGTCATAGATGACCAAGAATAGTAATTGAAAGGCAATGCACTCAAGTATGTATTGTATCATGGCTTTTCCTTTTTAATTTCATTTAATACCGATTCCAATTCAGACAAGCTCATATCATTCTTCTTCATAAAAAAAGATACCATGCTTTTAAAAGAACCTTGAAAATAACCATCTACCAATTTATTAATAGATTGATTGCTGTAATCGGCTTTTTGCACCAAAGGAAAATACAAGTACCCTTTCCCCTCTTGCTCATGATCCACAAAGCCTTTGCTTTCAAGAATACGTACTATGGTAGAAACCGTATTGTACGCCGGTTTTGGTTCAGGTAATTTTTCTATAACTGCCGCAACATTACATTTTTGTAATTGCCATACAACTTGCATAATCTCTTCTTCGGCTTTTGTCAACTGTTTCATTCAACTAATCTTTTAGTTTGATGTCCAAATATAACTAAATATTTAGTTTAAACTAATTTTTTAGTTATAAAAACAATATTCGTTTATTCTCTTGTAACTTTAGAGACCTATCTTAGTCTAATACGAAACACGTACTTTAAACAATGGATATTTTCTTATTACTACTTGGCTTTATACTAATGCTCGTGGGCATAATAGGTAGTTTTTTACCCATTTTACCTGGGCCGCCAATTAGCTGGGTAGGGTTACTTCTACTTCATTTTACAAGCGTAATCGATATGACTTGGACTTTTTTGGGAATTACTTTAGCCATTGCTTTACTAGTTTTTGCATTAGACTATGTAATACCAGCCATAGGAACTAAAAAATTTGGCGGCACAAAAGCTGGTGTAATTGGCACTACTGTTGGGTTGGTGGTCGCACTTTTCTTTCCTATACTAGGCCCTTTTGGCATTATCATTTGGCCTTTTATTGGTGCTTTAGTGGGTGAACTTTTAAATAAAGCAGACAAAAAAACCGCTACGAAAGCGGCTTTTGGTTCATTTCTTGGATTTTTAACGGGCACTTTTATGAAATTCTTAGTCGCCATTGTATACTTAGGCATGTTCATATCTGAAGCCTGGCAACACAAAACTGCACTATTTCCTTTCTTTAGTTAACCTTATTCAGTAATCCAATCTATTTTTGATGCTATCGGATTTCGCTTTCCTTCTGGGAGGTCTCCATCAAAATTCCCCATGTAAAAGAATCCTAAACATCTTTCACCTTCCTCTAAGGTTAAAAACTCATCCATGTATTTTATGAGTCCGGGTGAAGACCAATAGCTACCGATACCCATTTCTGTACATAACAACCACATATTTTGAACAGCCATAGCTACTGCAGCCACTTCTTCCCATTCTGGTAAAGATTCTTTAGGGTCTCTCTGCATACAAATAGCAATAACCGCACTTGCCCTTTGTGGATTCTCCTGTAGCTTTTTAATTTTTATCGATTTTGGCCTAGGGTCAACCTCCTCATATTTCTTAGACAAGAATGTTCCTAATCGACTTTTTGCATCTCCTTGTAGTACTTTAAACCGCCAAGGTTCTGTACATTTATGGTTTGGTGCCCAGTTGGCCGCCTCTAGTACTTTTTCTATGTCAGCCTTCGCAATAGGGGTTTCATTATACTGTACTGGAAATATTGACCTTCTCTTCTTTATTATATCAAATACCATACTGTCATTTTATCTTGTAAAATTAAGACATAGGCGGTAAACTATTTGTTAGATAAATAATAAAAAAAGATAGCTTTTATCTTAATAGTACTTACTTACCAATAAGCAATTCCATACAATTTTTCAATACCGGATTCGTATGCTCTTTTTTCCATATGACCGACAGTTCTGCCCGTTGAGGAATATTCTTAAGTTCAATAAACTTTACACGCATTTGAAATCCGTTCTGCAAAGCTGTAGGCACAATAGCGATACCCATATGATTTTCTACTAACTTAAAAATAGTATGGGCATGAACCGACTTATGCGAGACTTTAGGAGCAAAACCTGCATCTTGGCAAATGCTCATTATTGTTTCATAATACAACGGACTATATGTCTGATTAAAAAGTATAAAATCATCATTTGCAAATTGATGCATTCCCTTAAACTCTCTAGTAAGTAAAGGGTATCGTTCTGGTAGAACCAATGAAAATGTATCTTTGAAAACCGTTTTCATATGTAACGTATTTGGTACTCTAGCGACACGTACAAAACCCATATCTAATTGATCATTCAATACCGCATCTACCTGTGCGAAATTTGAAAGCTCTTCTAAAGAGGTTCTTACTTTTGGATATGTCTCTTTAATATTCAAAAGTAGTTGAGGGATCACCTTTTGCATTGCCGAACCTAAAAACCCAATTCGCAATTCGCCGCTATTACCGTCACCGACTAATTTTAATTGCCGTTCAACTTTTTCTAAATGATTGAAAATGAATTCTACTTCTTTCTTTAAAAAATAACCAGCGGGTGTCAGAGAAACTTTCTTCTTATTACGTTCAAATAATTGAGTTTCCAAAATATCCTCCATTTGCTTAATCTGCCTACTTAATCCCGGTTGAGAAATAAATAATTTTTCAGCCGCTTTTCTAAAGTGTAATTCTTCGGCGACCGCAAGAAAATAAGTTAAGTGCCGCAATTCTATTTGATTACTCATGGTTATGAATTAATGACAAAATTGATATTACCAAGTATTAAAAATAGGTATTAATTTTAACCTAAATCTTGAGACATCAATGTTATGAGTAAACAGACGTTTAAATTAGGAGAAGATTGGCTTACTGCAGGGAAAGCATTAGAAATTACTGAGAATAAAATTTCTGTGATTCTTTCTAATGAAACCGAGATAAAAATAGAAAAAAGCTGGAGCATTGTTCAGAAAATAGTAGACAAGGGACACCCTGTTTATGGCATTAACACTGGTTTCGGACCCTTATGCACTACCAAGATTTCAAAATCGGAAACGAATATTCTTCAGACCAATATTCTTCAAAGTCATAGTGTTGGTGTTGGTGACCCAATAAAGAAAGATATAGCAAAATTGATGCTAATTCTTAAAGCACAGTCCTTAGCAAAAGGCTTTTCAGGTATTGCCCTGAAAACCTTAAAAAGAATTATTTGGCATATTGAGAATGATGCTATTCCTATAGTTCCGTCTCAAGGTTCAGTAGGTGCATCGGGTGATTTGGCGCCTTTATCTCATCTATTTCTTCCTTTAATTGGAATGGGTAAGGTGGAATATAAAAATGAAATTATTACAACAGCAACCTTGTTTGAAAAAACCGGACTCGAACCTATAGCCTTAGGTCCAAAAGAAGGTTTAGCATTAATTAACGGAACACAATTTATTGCGGCTCATGCCGTAAAGGTAGTTTCGCAATTACATTCATTATTAGCACAAGCCGATATTATTGGCGCCATGATGATTGAAGGGTTACAGGGTTCGGTAAAACCATTTTACAATGAACTTCATGCCTTACGACCATTTAAAGGCAATGTTCATGTTGCAAAAAGAGTGAAGAAATTATTGAAAGGGTCTGAAATCATGGACGACCATGTTGATTGCGAAAAGGTACAAGACCCCTACTCCATTCGCTGCATACCGCAAGTACATGGTGCTTCTCGCACCGCTTGGCTACACCTGAAAGAATTGGTAGAAGTTGAATTGAATTCTGTAACAGACAATCCGGTTATCATAGACGAGGAATTGACCATTAGTGGCGGTAACTTTCATGGACAACCTTTAGCCATGGCCTTAGATTACGCGTGTTTAGCAGCATCAGAATTAGGTAATATTTCTGATAGACGCATTTATTTAGCCTTAGAAGGAAATAGCCCTGGTGTGCCTAAATTACTCATGAACGATACTGGCATCAATTCTGGCTATATGATTTTACAGTATACTACGGCAGCTTTGGCAAGTGAAAACAAAGGACTCTGTTTTCCATCAAGCGCAGATAGTATTCCAACATCTCTAGGCCAAGAAGATCATGTTAGTATGGGATCCATTGGAGGTAGAAAAGCATTACAGGTTATTGGTAATGTCGAGAAAATACTAGCTATTGAATTACTTACTGCAGCACAAGCTTTTGAGTTTCGAAAACCATTAAAATCTGGAGTTTTCTTAGATGAAGTTCATAATGCAGTTAGAGAACAAGTCGCCTTTGCTGTAAAAGACCGCATTTTCGCCGACGATATTGAAAAAGGAATTGAAATGATTCAGAATAAAACCATCATAAAAGTTGTAGATCGGGTTCAAAAGGAACACAACATTTCTTTAAAAACTAAATTTTCAACAGAATTCGAAGTATATTGAAAATATGGAAAAATCAACATTAATAGGCCCTTTCAAACAAATTATTACCATGACCGGCATACCTTTAAAAGGTGCCGTTAAGGATAGTGAATTGCACATAGTTTCAGATGGCGGTATCATTATTACCGGTTCGACTATTACTAAAATAGGAGATTTTAAACTTTTAAAAGAAAGCGATAAAATTGGAGAAACAATAACCCTAAAAGGAAATCATGTTTGTGTACCGGGCTTCATCGACGCTCATACACATATTTGTTTTGGAGGATCACGCGCAAAGGATTATGCTATGCGAAATGCAGGTAAATCTTATTTAGAAATCGCACATGCGGGTGGTGGTATTTGGGATACGGTTACGCAAACTAGAAAAGCCACACAAGAAGAATTGACCAAAAGCACCATAAAGCTTGCTAATCGCCATTTAAAAAACGGCACCACTACTATAGAGGTAAAAAGTGGATATGGTCTTTCTGTAGATGAAGAACTAAAAATGCTAAGGGCCATTAAAGAGGCAAATATTACCGCGATGCCAGATTTAATACCCACATGTTTAGCTGCGCATATGCTACCCAAAGATTTTCAAGGAACAGAAACCGCATATCTATCAGAAATAGCAGAACGTTTATTTCCGATACTTAAGTCAGAAAAGTTGGCTAACCGTATTGATGCATTTATTGAAGAAAGTGCATTTTCAGCCGAAGACATTAATGATTATTTTAATACAGCACGTGCTATGCAATTCGATATTACCGTTCATGCCGACCAATTTACGCCTGCTGGCAGTAAAGTAGCTGTCGATTATAAAGCACTTAGTGCTGACCATTTAGAGGCAAGCACTGAAAATGAAATTGCGATACTTGCCAATAGCGATACCATTGCCGTTGCCTTACCAGGAGCTTCTATCGGATTAGGATGTGATTTCACTCCTGCCCGTAAATTATTAGATGCTGGTGCCGCTTTAGCAATAGCGAGCGACCACAACCCTGGTTCTGCACCCATGGGCGATTTACTCACCCAAGCCAGTATTTTGGGTACATTTCAAAAATTGACGAATGCAGAGGTTTTATCAGGAATCACCTTTAGAGCAGCCGCAGCTTTAAACCTTTCTGATCGCGGAAAACTAGAAGAAGGGCTTTTAGCAGATTTCGCCGTTTTCCACAGTGATAATTACCAAGATATTCTCTATAACCAAGGCAACTTAAAACCTTGCATGGTTTGGAAGAATGGCAACCTAGTCTATGATAAGCATAATTAGGAGTTAGGAGTTAGGAGTTAGGAGTTAGGAGTTAGGAGTTAGGAGTTAGGAGTTAGGAGTTAGGAAAAATAAAAAACAGTATGATGAACTTTAAACAAGAGATACAAACCGGAATACCCGCTGAACTTCCGCTAAAAAAGGAACGTTCTTCAAATGTAAGTCATGCTCCGAATCGAAAGCAAATACTATCTATAGCTGAAAAACAATTAGCAATTAGAAATGCACTACGCTATTTTCCTACTGAATGGCATGCGACACTAGCACCTGAATTTGCTGAAGAACTACAGGTTTTTGGGCGTATTTATATGTATCGTTTTCAACCTACCTACGAAATGTATGCTAGGCCAATATCTGACTATCCGGCTCATACTTCTCAAGCAGCTGCAATCATGCTTATGATTCAGAATAACTTAGATCCTGCAGTTGCACAACATCCTCAAGAATTGATTACATATGGTGGTAATGGGGCCGTTTTTCAAAATTGGGCTCAGTATCTGCTAACGATGCAGTATCTATCGGAAATGACCGAAGAACAGACTTTGCATATGTATTCTGGTCATCCAATGGGTCTTTTTCCTTCATCAAAAGAAGCTCCTCGCGTGGTAGTCACAAACGGAATGATGATTCCGAACTATTCTAAACCCGATGATTGGGAGAAATACAATGCACTTGGGGTAACTCAGTACGGTCAAATGACGGCTGGTTCCTTTATGTATATTGGTCCGCAGGGCATTGTTCATGGCACCGCTATAACAGTAATGAACGCATTTAGAAAAGTATTAAAAACGACCGAATCTTCAGCAGGCAAGTTATTTTTAACTGCAGGTTTAGGTGGCATGAGTGGAGCTCAACCAAAGGCGGGTAATATTGCAGGTTGTATTACCATTTGTGCTGAGGTTAATCCACATGCCGCCAAAAAAAGATTTGAACAAGGTTGGGTAGATGAATTAATTCAAAATTTAGATACGCTGGTCAAAAGAACCAAAGAAGCGAAAGAGAATAATGAAGTAATCTCTTTGGCATTTATTGGTAATGTTGTTGATGTGTGGGATCGATTTTATAAAGAAGATATTTATATTCATTTAGGTTCTGACCAGACATCTTTACATAATCCATGGGCCGGCGGATATTACCCTGTCGGACTTTCATTCGAGGATGCTAATGTAATGATGAATCAAGACCCGAAAGCTTTTAAAGCTAAAGTTCAAGAATCATTACGTAGACATGCAGATGCCATTAACCTCCACACTAAAAAAGGAACTTATTTCTTTGACTATGGCAATGCCTTTCTTTTAGAAGCTTCGAGAGCTGGTGCCGATGTAATGGCAGAAAATAGTATTGATTTTAAATATCCATCCTATGTACAAGATATTCTAGGACCAATGTGTTTTGATTATGGTTTCGGTCCTTTTAGATGGGTTTGTTCCTCTGGAAATTCTGAAGATTTACGAAAAACAGATGCAATTGCCCTACGGGTATTAAAAGCAATAAAAGAAGAAGCTCCAGTAGAAATTCAACAACAGTTGCAAGATAATATTAAATGGATATCTGAAGCCGAACAAAATAAGTTGGTTGTAGGTTCTCAAGCCAGAATATTATATGCTGATGCGGAAGGTAGAGCAAAAATAGCTTTGGCCTTTAATGAGGCAATTGCTAATGGAGAGCTATCTGCCCTTATCATTTTGGGTAGAGACCACCATGACGTAAGTGGTACAGATTCTCCTTACCGAGAAACTAGTAACATTACAGACGGCAGTAAATTCACTGCCGACATGGCCATACACAATGTTATTGGCGATAGTTTTAGAGGTGCTACTTGGGTATCTATACATAATGGTGGTGGTGTTGGTTGGGGTGAAGTCACCAATGGTGGTTTCGGTATGGTGTTAGATGGTTCAAACGATGCAGAGCGTAAACTAAAAAACATGCTTTTCTATGATGTAAACAATGGGATATCTCGCCGAAGCTGGGCCCGAAATAAAGAAGCAATGTTCGCTATTCAACGAGAAATGGAAAGAACCCCGACTCTCAAAGTTACTTTTCCTAATTTAGTAGAAGACAAATATTTAGAGAACTTGTTTTAATCGAATTCTAGTGTAAATTTCATGCTATAATTCATTACATTTCACCCCTAATTTGTTGATATAACATGTCAAATTATAAGCTTCCTAGAAAGGATAATTGGATTGGAAGGTCGTCTGACCAACAACTTTACTTGAATGAAAAAATTATTCTTTCGAGTATCAAATCACCATTTCAGTCTAACCAAAACAAGACTATAGCCCTATTAGGTTATAGTAGTGATGAAGGTGTACGAAGAAACCACGGCAGGGTTGGCTCATCATTGGGACCTGATGCTATTCGGAAGCAATTGGGAAAAATGCCAAATCATCTTGACAATAACACGCAGCTCATCGATTTCGGAAATCTAGAATGTAACGATGAAGATTTAGAATCACTACAAAGTGATTTATCAGTTGCCGTTAAATTCTTTTTAGATAACAATGCAATTCCTATTATTCTTGGTGGTAGTCACGATCTTGCTTATGGGCATTACAACGGTTTGGCTCAATACTTACCAGAAGGCAAAACGATAGGAATCATTAATTTTGACGCCCATTTCGATTTAAGACCAAATACCAATGGTAATACCTCAGGAACACCTTTTTACCAAATAGCCACCGAGCATGAAGCAAAGAATGAGTCTATAAAGTATATGGCTTTAGGTATTCGAAAAGATGCAAATACAAAAGATTTATTTGAATTTGCAGAGACCCATCACGCAAATTATTTAGAGCAAAAGTATTTTTGCATGACCTATTTAGAACATGTAGAATTACGACTCATGCAATTTATAGAAGATGTTGATTATCTCTACACTACAATTGATTTAGATGGTTTTTCCTCCGCTTATGCACCGGGCGTTAGCGCCTCATCACCAATGGGCTTTTCACCTGACATTGTTCTTAAAAGCCTTAAACTTATTCTTGAATCGGGTAAATTAATGGGGTTAGATTTGGTAGAACTTAATCCGAATTATGATGTAGATGACCAGACCGCTAAATTAGCAGCCTCTCTAGTTCATTATGTTATTCATAAAGTATAGCGGAAAACAAAAAAAGCCTCCCATTATGGAAAGCCTTTCATTGGGTTCTATCGGCATAAACCGATAAACACAATTGCCTCAAATATTCTTTGAGACACAACACAACGCCACAAAGATAATAAAGGTTTTCAAATAAATGTATAGCCTGTTAATTTCTTACAACAACTATTTTTAGTAGCCTATTATTAAACTTCTTTAGTATTAAAAAGTTTATATACCTGTTGTTTTTCTTTCAATGAAAATTGCTTAGAAGCAAACCAATCATGAATCTTAATCTTCTCATTTTCAATTTGCGCATTACGAATTGCGTTTAAAGAAACGATATGCCAATGCGAGCCTTTATTACGTGAAACCGAATAACCAACATCTTCCATAATATAAGATTGTTTTGGTCTATTTATAAGCCTTACTCCATTTTTCAATACAGCCAAAGTTTCAGTTAAACGTACCACTTCAGAAAATGAATATCTAGCAAAATCGTTGAATCCATTCTGCTCAACATTATAAAGTTTATCACCAATTTTAAGGTCATTCATAGCATAAAAAAGCTGCAAATTTAAAGGGCTTATGTTGGTAATGGAATTTTTAAGATGTTTAGTTATTCACAAAATGAAAGTAGCTCAAGAAACACAATTATCATACTATGCCATTCCTTTCATGGTCAGCAAAGTAGTGACCCAAATGATTACAGAAGATAAAAAGATACCAATCGTATTAGCAACAAAAGCTTTTTTACGCTCAATTTTAAAAAGGTAACTGGCAATACTACCTGCATAAACTCCTGTCCCAGGAACAGGTAGCATTACGAAAAATATGAGTCCGTAAAAACCATATTTTCTTATTTGATCACCAGAACCCGTTTTTGCCCTACGTGCAATGAATAGTGCTCCTTTCTTATATAAATGCCAGCGAAGTAAGTATTTGTTGATCGTATTCAAAAAAAACATCATGATAGGAAACACCATGACATTTGCTAAAAAGCACACCACTAACACCAAATAAATATTAACCCCATTTAGCAAACCATAGGGTATACCAACTTTAGCTTCCCCTAATGGTGAGATGCTCCAAAGTGCTGCTATGATCAAATCTTTCAACAAAAGTCTATTTTTAGCGACTGCAAAATTACGCCCTTCTATAAAAATTCTTTGCCATTAAAATCATAAATAATGATGATATGCGAATTATAAAGACCAACAGCTTCCATATTTTATAAGCAATAACACATAGCTATTATTAGTTGGTCTTATAAATGAAGTAGGCATGCCCATATTCAATTTTAAAATTGCTATTTTTAAAAGTTGACAACAACTACCAATACCGAACCAAAACATGAGCAAAAAAAATTCAAGAAGATCGTTTATAAAACGCGCTTCGCTAACTTCAGCTGCCTTAAGTACAAGTCCTTTTTTATTGGCAGCCTCCAGTAACAACCGTTTAATTTTAAGCAGAAGCTACACCCATCAAGAGTTTAGTGCGAACGATCAAATAAATATTGCTTTGATCGGTACAGGAATTCAGGGAATATTCGACACGCAAGCTGCCCTACAAGTTGATGGGGTAAAGTTGGTCGCAGCATGCGATTTATATACCGGAAGACTTGAAAGAGCAAAAGAACTTTGGGGGCAAGATATTTTTGTGACCCGTGATTATAGAGAGGTATTAAATCGTAAAGATATAGATGCCGTAATTATTGCAACACCTGATCATTGGCATCAAACTATAGCAGTTGCAGCACTTAATGCTGGCAAGCATGTGTATTGTGAAAAACCAATGGTGCAAAATTTTAATGAAGGTCAAGAAATTATAAAGGCACAAATAAACTCAGGTAAAATATGCCAAGTTGGTAGCCAAGGAATGTCATCGCTCGGTAATGAGAAAGCAAAGCAACTTTATGAAGATGGGGCTATTGGAGATATTGTGATGTTAGACATGTATAACGACAGATATTCTGCTGAGGGTGCATGGCAATACCCTATACCACCAGATGCAAACACGAATACCGTTGATTTTGACACCTTTTTAGGCAACGCTCCGAAAGTACCTTTCGAACCAAAAAGATTTTTTAGGTGGAGAAACTATCAAGATTATGGTACCGGAGTTGCGGGAGATTTATTCGTTCACGCATTTTCTACTTTAAATTATGTCATAAGTTCACATGGGCCAAATAGAGCTTTAGCAACTGGTGGACTACGTTATTGGAAAGATGGTAGAGATGTACCCGATGTTTCCATAACCCTATATGATTATCCTAAAACTGAAACTCATGCGCCTTTTAATGCAGCTTTCCGTATAAACTTTATTGCAGGTAGTGGTGGAGGTGGTGGCTTTAAACTTATAGGCACCGAAGGTGAAATGGAAATAGGGCAGAACTCCGTCACCGTAAATCGTTCAAAATTAAGTATGACCCCTAGTGGATATTCATTGATTTCGTTTACCGAGGAAATGCAACAAAAGATCAAAAACGAATATGCTGCTAAAAACTTAGAACCTAGAAGCTCTAGTTTGTCTACAGGGACAACCACTTGGGAAGCACCGAGTGATTATAAAGGAGGTCATTATGACCATTTCAATAATTTCTTTACGAGCATAAGAAGTAATGGTAAAGTAATACAGGACCCGAAATTTGGACTTAGAGCCGCAGGAGCAGCACTTTTGGCTAACGAAAGTTATTCTAGAAAACAACCCGTTAATTGGAACCCTACAGAAATGAAATTAATGTAAATTAATCTTCTATTACTTCATTGAATTGAATGTGGCGTTCCACATTCTCTTCAATTGAAATGAATGATTCTATACCACGTATACCCGTAATGCTAAGAATTTCATCTTGATAGACTTGTTTATAGTGAAAACTATCTCTAGCATGCATCTTTATAAAAATATCGTATTTACCGGTTACGTGGTGTATTTTAACCAGCTCTTCAATTTCATTTAACTTTTTCATTACCTTCTTAAAAAGGCTAATCTCACTTAAAAAAATTCCTAAGAAAATAGTCATTTTCCAACCCATCTTAGCGTAATCTAAACTAAGGGTTGCTCCGGTTATTAAACCCATCTCCCTCATTTTTCGCATTCGCATATGCACCGTTCCTGGAGAAATAATCAATTTTTTGGCTACATCGGTATAAGGGGTTTGTGCATTTTCCGCCAGAATATTCAAAATATTAAAATCTACATGGTCTAATTTATTTCTCATCTGATACGTTCGATTAAATTCTCACAACAATTAAAATTGACCATTCATTAAACTATTATAGGTCTTTAGCCTTTTTTAACAAATTTAATTTATAATAAACTAAATTTTGATAACTATATGTCAATAAATATGTCTAAAACTGAGGTTTTACTTATAATTCATTAATCATTTTGATTATTCCTCAAAAAATATGTTCGCACTAGTACAAATAAAGAAACTGCTTCATATTTAATGCAATAGGTACCAAACCATAAACTCCGTTTATCAAAAAATATTGATAAACGGAGTTTATGGTTAAAAACGAATATTACTGTATATATTTAATAAGTCTCTTTCATCCAATTATACGGTTTCCTGTTCATCCAAAGTCCTCTTGTAAAATCAGGAAAATCCTGAGGTTCACCATTATTTGCTATAGATACCTCAGAAAGTGGTGTAACAGCACTCCAAGCTGCAGCATCATAAGCATCTAAAGGAGGTGCAATGTTTTGTTTCGCAGATTCAATAAATGAATTCATTACAAAGAAGTCCATACCACCATGACCGGCATCTAGAGCATACTCACCATACTTTTTCCAGAGAGGATGATCATATTTTTCTATCCATGGTTGAGCTTCGCTCCAAGTATGAGGTTCAGATTCTCCTTCAACATAAATTCGACTTCCGTCTACTTCCCAAAGTCCATTAGCGCCTTGAACCCTAAACCCTAATGAGTAAGGTCTGGGCAAATTACAATCGTGAGTGATAATTATAGTTTCGCCATTGGCTGTATTTATGGTAGAGGTGATTACATCGCCCTGCTTGAATTTTACTTTTGCATTCGGGTGAGTTTCACCACCTTCCTTTACAATATAATTATGCAATCCTATACCTTTTGTGGCATGAGAGGTCATCGATACAAAACGATTTCCCCTATTAACATCCGCCATTACAGCGATAGGACCTAGACCATGAGTTGGGTAGACATCTGCATTTCGTTTCACTGAATGTTCAGTTCGCCATTTAGACTCAGAAATACCTTTCTCTCCAAATTCTACCCCTTTACCGTAGGCTGTTTTTCCATCATTAAATTTAACATGTCTTAAATCATGTTGATAGCCACACCTAAAATGAACCAGCTCACCAAAAACATTTTGTTTCACCATGTTAAGCACGGCTAAAATATCTCTACGATAGTTTACATTTTCTAATATCATCATGTGGGTGCCAGTACGCTCATGAGTATTGACCAAATCCCAACACTCTTCTAAGGTATTTGAAGCTGACACTTCTACCCCAGCATATTTTCCTGCCTCCATAGCATCTACCGTCATACGAGTATGCCAAAGCCATGGTGTCGCAATTACTACTGCATCAACATCTGCCAAGGCCAAAAGATTTTTATAATCCATATCATTTGAGCCAAATACTTTTGGATCTTTCCCTTTTGCCTCTGCGATATGTTTTTTAGCAATAGCTATACGTTCTGGGTCAACGTCGCAAATCGCAGTGATGTTCACATCTTTCCTTAATAAAAGGTTTTGAAGATGATTGGTACCTCTTAATCCGACTCCAATCAATCCAACATTCAATTTATCCGCAGCATTAAAACTATTTCGGGCAAAACCTGGTACTGCCACTAATCCCATACTTGCAATTGATGCATTTCTAATAAAATTTCTTCTCGAGCTCATATTCAAAAAATTATAAGCTTTGAAATTATAAAAACTACTTGACTATTATTAACTAATTATCAATTTTAATGGTGATACGTCTAAATTGGAGGATGATTTATCATAGCATTTCATACTTTTGACCTTTTAAATACAAAAATCATGACATTACTTTTAATGGCTGCTGGTAGTGGCAGTAGATATGGAAAACTTAAACAATTCGATGATTTAGGTCCAAACGGTGAATTTTTAATGGAATTCGCTATTTATGACGCCATCCAAAATAATTTCGAACAGATTGTAGTCATCACTAAAAAAGAAAATGTGTCTTTTTTGGAAGAACACCTTTCAAAAAGACTACCTAAAACCATAAAATTAAATGTTCTTGCGCAAGAACTTACTGATTTACCTGACGGAGTTACGTTCACTGGTGAGCGTAAAAAACCATGGGGTACAGCACATGCAGTTTGGACTGCAAGAAATGTTATCGATGGCCCATTTGTAGTGATTAATGCTGATGATTTTTATGGTCAATCTGCCTATAAGAGAGCTGCTGATTTCATAAAATCGGATGATAATGCATATGCACTTTTAGGGTATACTTTAAAAGATACATTATCTGAACACGGCTCTGTTTCTAGAGGTGTTTGTGAAGTTAAAGGTGAAAATTTAGTTTCCGTTCAAGAACGACTTAAATTAATAAAGAAAGAAGATAAAATTGTTGATGAGGACACAAATTTATCTTTCACAGGAGATGAACAGGCAAGTATGAACTTTTGGGTTTGTAGACCTTCCATTTTCGATAAGATTGAATCTGAATTCAGATTGTTTTTAAATGACGATAACCGTATTGCGAACAGTGAGCTGTATATCCCATTAATGATACAAGAGATGCTGCAGGCAAATGAGATAGAAGTAAAATGTATACCTTCTGGCGGCGATTGGTTCGGTGTTACTTATGCAAGTGATAAAGAAAAAGCAAAGAACAGCCTTAAAGAGAAATCTGACTCAGGTAAATACCCTGCCCCTATTTGGTAGATTCTATTGAATAATAATGAAAACCCCATTAAAGCGGCAGTTCTAATGGGGTTTTATTTTGCTCTAAAATGGGGTAAACTAAAAAGAGTCCAATCTTTTGAGATTGGACTCTTTTACGAGAACACTATATGAAAATGAAAAAAATTTAATTCGTTTTTTATTACATAGTAAACTTACGAGGAAGGTTGACTATTAGAAACTAATTGATGTCAACCTCTTATATTTTGTTGTGAGATGGGCTATTTTTGTTGTAAACCAAAATCATAGCTATGAAAATTCGAATAAAGGGTGATTCCATTCGGTTTAGATTAACCCAAACAGAAGTCAAAGAGCTTTCAGAAAACGGGAAGATTTATGATAGCACCAATTTTGGAAATTTAAAATTCAGTTACGGCGTTACTCTAAATAAAAATATTAACAACCTAAGTGTACGTTTTGAAAACAATGGTATCATTTTAGAAATGCCAGATGCAACAGGAAAATCTTGGTATGCGAACGACATCATCACTTTTGACAATGTCTTGAAAACATCTCAAGAAAACGATTTATACTTACTTTTAGAAAAAGATTTCACTTGTCTAGATAACACTATAGAAGACCAATCGGATAATTACCCAAACCCCAAATTAGCTTAGATTTTCTGCTTAGCCAATAAAGTGTTGTTTTGTTACGAACACTTTTTAACAGAAACGAGTCTAAAGTTTACTGTTACAATTCTTAAGTTTAGTTTATGGAGTCAAAAACGCAACGAAAAGTATCTTTTAGAGGGTCTGAAGATTTTCTTGAAATTGAATTAAAAGAACCTGTTACACATGCAGCAGGTTATTTAGGGGTACGCGAAGCGTTAAAACATACTTTTAAGGAAATGGGTGTGCTTCGTTCAATGCGAACTTTACTGAGCATGAACCAAAAAGATGGCTTCGACTGCCCTAGCTGTGCATGGCCAGATCCAGAACATCCTTCACCTGTGGTAGAATATTGTGAAAATGGAGCAAAAGCCTTAGGGGATGAAGCAACTACAAGTCATATTGGCGCAGATTTCTTTCAGAAAAATTCTGTTGAAGAATTATCTCAGTTATCAGATTTTGAACTGAACAAATTTGGTCGTTTAATAGAACCAATGGTACTGAAACCAGGTAGCGTTCATTACGAGCCTATTTCTTGGGGTGATGCTTTTAAATTAATTGCATCAGAATTAAAGAAATTAAATAATCCTGACGAAGCTATTTTTTACACTTCTGGAAGATCAAGTAATGAAGCTGCATTTTTATATGGAATGTTCGCCCGTGCATTAGGAACCAATAATTTGCCCGATTGCTCAAATATGTGCCATGAAAGTAGTGGTGTAGCGCTTGGTGAAACATTAGGTATTGGTAAAGGTTCAACGACGTTGGAAGATCTTTATGAAGCCGAAGTAATACTTATTGCAGGTCAAAACCCGGGCACGAACCATCCTAGAATGCTTTCTGCTTTAGAGAAGTGCAAACAGAATGGCGGCAGGGTTATAAGTATAAATCCACTTGAGGAATCAGGATTAGTGAATTTTAAAAATCCTCAAAATATAAAAGGTTGGATTGGCGGTGGGGAAGACATGGCAGATATACATCTACCTGTAAACATCAATCAAGATATTCCATTAATAAAATTAATATTAAAGAAACTAACAGTCTTAGATAAAGAACATAAAAATGTTTTTGATCATGATTTTATTCAAAAATATACCAACGGTTACGAAGCGCTTATTTCTGATCTTGACACCTATTCATCTGAAGAGCTTCTAAAGCTAACCGGAGTACCTGAAGATAAAATAGATGAAACCGTAGCGCTTTTAGCCAACAAATCTAAAATAATTGTTTGTTGGGCTATGGGGCTTACCCAACATAAAAATGGAGTCGAAAACATTCGTGAATTTGTAAACCTTTTACTTCTTAAGGGCGCTATTGGAAAACCGAATGCAGGTACTTGCCCTGTTCGCGGGCATAGTAACGTACAAGGCGACCGAAGTGTAGGTATTCAGCATTTCGTTGACAAGGAAATGAACAAGCGTATTAAAAAATATTTAGGCTTTACCCCACCAGACCACGAAGGAGTAGATGTTGTAGGGTCAATGAAAGCTATGTATGAAAGAAAGGCCAAAATTTTCATGTGCCTTGGCGGTAATTTTGTAATGGCTGCGTCAGATACGGAATACACCGCCAAGGGTATACAAAAATGTGACCTTACCGTACAAATTAGTACCAAGTTGAACCGAACACATTTAATTACCGGTAAAACTGCATTGATTCTGCCAACGATAGGCAGGTCAGAAAAAGATATGAAAAACGGTATGCCCCGTCACTTCACTGTTGAAAATAGCATGGGAAGGGTGAAAAAATCTAAAGGTATTTTAAAGCCTGCTTCAGACACTATCATGAGTGAACCAGAAATTATCGCCAATATAGGTCATGCTTTCTTTGGCGAGAACCACGCTATGAATTGGAAATCTTTAGGTGATGACTACGAACTAATTAGAACACAAATAGACCAAGTAGCAAAAGGGTTTAATAAAACCAAAGAACGCTCAGAAGGTGCAGGGTACTACTTACCCAATAATGTACGTGATTTAGATTTTAGCATGCTACCTAATGGAAAAGCTCAGATATCTATCAACAAGTTACCACTTCACGAATTGGCAAAAGATGAATACATGTTAATGACCATACGTTCGCATGATCAATTCAACACCACTATTTACGGCTTAGATGATCGCTATCGTGGCGTGTACAATGCACGAAGAGTTGTTTTTATGAATAGTAATGATATGAAAGCTGTAGGTCTCAAAAAATTAGACATCGTTGATATTACAAGTACTTATGATACTACCGTAAGAGTTGCCCATAATTTCAAAGTAGTACCTTATAATATACCATCGGGCAATTTGGCTTCTTACTTTCCTGAAACAAACGTTTTGGTACCCTATAATCACTTTGCAGATCGCAGTAAAACTCCAATAAGTAAATCAATAAAGGTGAGATTGGTAAAGAAATAGTAGTCTATAATACTTTATTTTCGGTTGTTACATACATACTCATTTTAAAGCATAAAAAAGCCGATGTTTCCATCGGCTAAGTTATATCATAAACATGCACACATCTTACTAGTGCGACTCAAAGATAGATTGAGATTTATCAATGCATGTTATGGCTATTAAAGTAAAATGTTATTTTATTGAAAAGCTGGCATACCTGTAATATCAGCACCGGTAATCAACAAATGTATATCATGAGTACCCTCATAAGTAATCACACTTTCTAGATTCATCATGTGTCTCATAATACTATACTCACCAGTAATACCCATACCGCCTAAAACCTGTCTTGCTTCACGCGCTATATTTATGGCCATTTCAACATTGTTCCTTTTTGCCATTGAAATCTGTGCAGTTGTTGCTTTCCCCTCGTTCTTTAGTTGCCCCAAACGAAAAGCTAATAATTGAGCCTTGGTAATTTCAGTAATCATTTCGGCTAATTTCTTTTGTTGTAATTGTGTTGCAGCAATTGGCTTCCCAAATTGAATTCGCTCTTTTGCATATCTCAATGCAGTATCATAGCAATCCATTGCCGCCCCAATAGCACCCCATGCAATTCCAAATCTAGCAGAATCCAAGCATCCTAAAGGTGCTCCTAAGCCTGATTTATTAGGTAATAAATTCTCTTTAGGAACTTTTACATTATCGAAAATCAATTCACCTGTTGCCGAAGCCCTTAATGACCATTTATTATGTGTTTCTGGTGTTGTAAAACCTTCCATCCCACGCTCAACAATTAGACCGTGTATACGACCTTCTTCATTCTTTGCCCATACCACTGCTATATCACAGAATGGTGAATTTGAAATCCACAATTTGGCTCCATTCAAAAGATAATGATCACCCATATCTTTGTATTTGGTTTCCATGCCGCTTGGGTTAGAACCATGGTTTGGCTCCGTTAATCCGAAAGACCCCATCCATTCCCCTGTTGCTAATTTTGGTAAATACTTTTTACGTTGTTCTTCAGTGCCGTAAGTAAATATAGGATACATCACCAAAGAAGATTGCACCGATGCTGTTGACCGTACGCCACTATCTCCCCTCTCAATTTCTTGCATGATGAGGCCGTAACTAATTTGATCTAAACCAGCACCACCGTACTCTTCAGGAATATATGGTCCGAAGGCACCAATTTCTGCAAGACCACCAATAATCTGTTTTGGAAATTCTGCTTTTTGTGCATATTCCTCAATTATAGGTGACACATCTCTTTTTACCCATTGGCGCGCTGCATCACGTACCAATAAATGTTCTTCTGAAAATAAATCATCTAAATTATAATAGTCTGGTGCTTCAAATAAATCAGGTCTCATAACATTGCTTTTATCAAAGATAATTAAAGAAATATAACATTATGCAACCCTATAGTTACATTTTTAAATAAAAATCTTTTGTTAGTTTAATGTAATCCATTGTATACACATGTCTCTCTTTTTCAATGGTTAAATCTAATACCTCGTATGCTTTTTCTAGCTTAGTAAACTCTAACAACACCCTTTTTACTTCTGCAGCAGGGTTACCTTTTACATGCAAACAACGACTGGGAAATAAATCAAAGGTTGCAGCCATTCGTATAAAATCATCTTTTTCCTTAAAAGGTATTATAGTACTAAAGATTCCATTTTCAGAAATTAGTACTGAAACCGCTTCTAGTAGTTCATTGAAAGGGAGAAATTCATTTTGTCTAGCCTGATCTCTTTGTAAATCACCTGAAGTAACGCTTTCAGTATAAAAAGGAGGGTTACACACAATTACATCATATAAATCTTCAATTTCTTCAATAAACTCATCTAAACCAGCATGATAACAATAAAGTCTATCACCCCATAAAGAATTTTCAAAATTCTCTACACATTGCTCATACGCATTCGAATCTATTTCAATAGCATCTATGACTTCAGCGTTGCTTCTTTGTGCGAGCATTAAAGCAATAACGCCAGTGCCTACGCCAATATCCAATATAGATTCAGCATTTTTGATATCAGCCCAAGCGCCAAGTAAAACACCATCCGTACCAATTTTCATAGCACAACGATCTTGGTTGATTTCAAATTGTTTAAATCGAAATAGCTCGCTCATTAGAGAATCCCTTTAAAAATGGCCGATAATATCCTATCACTACTCATTCAAATCTTTCAAAATTCTACTCTTTGCATCGTTTAAATAACTTCTACCAATAGTATATCGTATTCCGCCTATTTCAACGCTATTACCCTCAACTACACTAACCTTATCGACAGCAATCGTGTAAGACCTATGAATACGTATAAAATTATCGCCAGGCAATTCATCAGTAAAACTGCTTAAGGTTTTATGAATAATGTACTTTGCCGTGGGAGTTATAATTCTGATATAATCTTTAAGACTTTCTATCACCATTATTTCATCTAGAAATATTTTCTGTAATTTCTTCTTATCGACCTTAACAAAAATTGAAGGCTTTTCGTCTTTACCATTAACAATCTTATTCACCCCTTGTTTAAGACCTATAACTCTATCTACAGATTTAAAAAATCTTGGTAAGGATATTGGCTTTACTAGATAATCTATTGCTTCGAGCTCAAAACTTTTTAAGGCATGTTCTTCATGTGCCGTTGTCATAATCACAAAAGGTTTTTGATGAAGTGTGCTCAAAAATTCTAACCCATTTAGGTAAGGCATATTAATATCTAAAAACATAATATCAACAGGGCTGTCCCTTAAAAAAGTAGAGGCATCCATGGCATTAGAAAATGTTCCTACTAATTGCAACTCTTTTACCCTAAGAATATAGTTTTTAATTACATTAACCGCCAATGGTTCATCATCTACAACAATCACTTTCAAAATCATATTACCTTAAGCTTTAAAATAACATTAAACATTTTATTCTCATCGAAAATAGATAGCTCATAATCGCTTTTAGCATACCCAAGTTCTAAACGCTTTTTTACATTAGAAAGACCAATACCACCTGACTTTACCGGATACTGAAATTCCTTATGGGGATTAGGTATTGTATTTGACACCTTAAAAATCATAAAACCTTCAATGACTTGCAAATCGATATCAATTTTCATTTCACCGATATTCTTACTTGCACCATGTTTAAAACAGTTCTCCACCAAAGGAATTAATAACATAGGAGCAATTTTACAATTGTCAAGATCTCCTGAAATATTCATTTCTATCTTAAGACTATCGTCAAATCTAATACGCTCCAAATCTATGTAATTCTTAATACAATTAATCTCACTGGTTAAATCTTGTCTTTGTTTCTTTGTTGCGTACAACAAATACCGCATTAGTTCAGATAATTTAAGAATAACCTCAGGTGCTTGATCCGACTTCTCTAGGGTTAAAGAGTATATATTATTGAGTGTATTAAAGAAAAAATGTGGAGATACTTGAGACCTTAAAAAACGTAACTCTGTTTTCAATTGCCGCTTTTCTAAATCGTGAAGCTTACTACTTTCACGTAACCAATCTATAGTTAGCTTTATAGCCGTAAAAAAGGAAATAACATATACCTCGCCAATCATGGTCTGAATAGCATAACCGATGGTGAGCGTATTTACAGCCTCGGGCGCCTCGGGCATTACATCTGTGCTAACCAAGTAATACGTTAAATTGTATTTAAACAAAAGCATAATGAACAATGCCAAAAGAATATAGGCGGTATATTGAACATACTTTTTTGTGTAAATAAATTTTGGCATTAAATAATACGCATTTAAATAAGCCAAAAACATATGTATAGGAAAACCTATTAAATTAGTTCTGAAGGAAAGTAAAAAATCATCGTGAATAAAACTCCACCGAAAAGTGTTGAACACAAAATAAACCGACCAAAATAAAACATGGTGCAATGGTTTAATATCATTGTCACCAAAAAATTTAGGCCTACGTAAAAAATTCAATATCTTATGATGCATAGATAAAAGTCATTCCTTTTTATATCCATAATTGACGTTGGACATCAATCTGAAGTTGTTAAGCTAAATTTATTCCCACACTCGCTAACTTTAAAAATATTCAAGTGAAATTATGAAATGTAATAAATTGCTATTTGTTACTAAAAGTAATTAAAAACCACAATAGGCTTAAATTCAATTTAAAAATGGAACAATTTGCAAGTCTACAATTTTAACTTTAATGAATTTAGGATTACCGTAATTTTCCACGAATTCAGCCAAATAAATTAAAATTGTATCGAACCAAAAGTGAAATTTATTTTCACGTATATCTCGAAAGTTTTATTTAGTATCTAAAAAAATCAACATAACCAACCAATTGAAACATGGCAATTTTTGAATACAACTCGATAAAGACAAAAAAGACCGTGGCAATTGTATTGTTTCTTTTGTATATAGGGAGCATCTCTCTATTGGCCCAAAATACACCTCAAAACTATGTTGCTCAAAAGACTAGCGAAACTTTAATTATTGACGGAAAAATGGATGAATCTTCTTGGAATAAAGCTAAGTGGACGAATAATTTTATAGATATTGAAGGTAGTAAAAAGCCTATCTATACCACTAAAGTAAAAATGATTTGGGGTGAAAGCTACCTATACTTTTTTGCTGAATTGAAAGAACCACATGTCTGGGCTACATTAAAACAAAAGGATACTATTATTTTTTACAATAATGATTTTGACGCAAACGGAAATAGCGATATCGTATTGGGTTAATATAATAAAAAGAAGCATTACCCATAGCGGGGCTTCTCATGCTCATCTTAGCAAATTCCAGATTTAAAGAAAAAAATTGTAAAATATGATGCTTTCGCCTCCATGGAAATAGAAGATGTCTACGGAGTAGAAAAACTAAAAAATTCGCTTCATTACCGCACAGATACATTTGCTTCTGTTTATATGGAAAATATGGGTGACGGTACTTTTAAAGTAAAAGATTTACCCAATATGGCACAACTATCGAACCTAACCCATATGCTTGTAAGGGATTTTAACGACGATGGCGCGCTTGATGTTTTGGCAATTGGCAATCTATATGTTTCAGAAATAGAAACACCTAGAAACGACGCAAGAACAGGTGTTATTATCTTAGGTGATGGTAAGCGTTACTTTACAGCAAGACGAGGTTCTAAAATAGGATTTTATGCCGCCAAAGATGTCAAAAAGATTATGCACTGGTAGTGAATAATGATGATGAACTTCAGTTTTTCGAAATAGAGAAGAACTAATTTTCAATGTTATCCATAAAGGAAAAATCAATCTTTAATTCCGGGTGCCCTATTTTCTAGCCCATCCATACCCATTAAAGAGTCCCCTAGCCTTGTACGCATATCATCTGCTAGTTTCTTGATTGTGGCAATTACTTTAGCATTGCTTGCAGCCACATTATTTGTTTCACTAGCATCTGATTCTAAATCATACAATTCAATTTGCTTTAAATCAACCATTTTGTATTCTCCAGGCAATCCATCCTTTCCAGGTGCTTGACCATTCATAGTTCTATAAGTGTGTGGAAAATATAACTTCCATTTTCCATAACGCACTCCGAATAACTCATTAACTCGGTAATAAAAGAAATAAGCTTCTTGCGGACTTTCATTTGTTTTACCCGTCAATAAACTCCATGCGCTTTTGCCATCAATTACCTCATCTGGAAGTTCAGAGTTTGTTACCTCTGCGAGGGATGGAAAAATATCTATGGCCATTAAAGGAGCGTCTATTGTAACCCCTGCTTCAATTTCTTTCGGATACTTAATTATAAAAGGTTCACGTTGGCCACCTTCCCACCCGGTACCTTTCCCTTCTCTAAAAGGATATGCACTACCTGAATGATTACCATATGCCAGCCATGGTCCATTATCTGATGTAAAAATTATAATTGTGTTCTCGGTTAAGCCATTTTTCTCTACGGACTTTATAATTTCACCAACCGACCAATCTAGCTCCATAATCACATCACCATAAAGACCTCTATTCGACTTGCCTTTAAACTTATCGGAAACAAAAAGAGGAACATGAGGTTGAGGATGCGGAACATATAAGAAAAATGGATTATCCTTATTCCGTTCAATAAAATCAACACTGTGCTGGGTAATCAATGTTGTTAAGTTTGTCTGATCTGTCAGGGTATCGATTACTTTCTCGTTCTCATATAATGGTAAAGGACCAAAATCAAATATTGGACCTTGCTGAGGATGTAATGGCCACATATCGTTAGAATACGGAATTCCGAAATACTCGTCAAATCCCTGTTTAGTCGGCATAAACTCAGCCGCATCACCTAAGTGCCACTTCCCAAATATCGCTGTTGCATAGCCTTTATTTTTTAGCATTTCTGCAAGAGTAGTCTCTTTAGGGTTAAGTCCTTTCTTACTATTTGGCATAAGAGCATTATGTATACCTATGCGATTGGGATAACTACCTGTTAGAATAGCAGCTCGTGAAGCTGAACAAACCGCCTGAGCAGCATAAAAATTCATGAGCTTCGCCCCATCTTTAGCCATTTGATCAAGATTAGGTGTAGAAATATCCATGGCCCCAAATACCCCTACATCATTATACCCTTGGTCATCTGTGAAAATTAAAATGATATTGGGCAATAAATCTTGTTGACCTTCAGGTTTCTGTCCAGATGTTTTTTGCCAAATAAATAATGATAATACCAGCAAAAAGTGAATTTTTCCAATCATTACATTTTTTTTAACAATAATAAAAGTAAATACTAAAAATTAAATGAAGCTAACAAAGTAAATTTTAATAATTTCAAAGATTAGAAAATCGCCTTTGTTGTATTTAAATCATTACTATCTTAAATGAAAACATCACTACTTTTTAGTACAATTATTATTTCTGGCCTATTGTTTAGTTGTAACAGAGAAAAAACAAGCCCAAAACCCGTAGATGTTGTTATTAACTCGATGTCAGATTCACTTCCAGTTTTAACTCTTCCAGAAGATGCAGACCCAGAAAATGAAGATTGGGCAGGGATAGACCTTGAACCAAAATCTCCTGTACTTCCCCTTTTCCCAGAACAAGAAGCAGCAAAGTTCTTACTTCCTGAAGGATATCATATTGAACCCATTCTAACAGAACCCCAAATTGAACAGCCAGGAGCTATTTCTTTTGATGGAAACGGTAGAATGTATGTATTAGAATTAAGAACCTATATGCTAACTGCAGATTCTGATGGTACTTTAGACCCAAAAAGCAGAATCTCTAGATGGGAGGATAAAGACAATGATGGCATCTACGAAACAGGAACCGTATTTGTTGATAGTTTAATTTTTCCGCGGTTTGTATTGCCATACGGTAAAGATTGTATTTTAACTATGGAATCGGATACCGACAATGTGTATAAATATACAGATACTACTGGCGATGGTAAAGCCGATAAAAAAGAATTTTTTACCAATAAATATGGTAGGTCTGGCAATGTAGAGCATCAACAAGCATTTATGTATTATGGAATGGACAATTGGCTATACAGCACGGTAAATGCATTTAGAGTTAAAGAAACACCAAATGGCGTAATAAGGGAAAAAACTGGCTACAATAGAGCACAATGGGGTGTTACGCATGATGATGATGGAAAATTATGGTTTCAAGGAGGTGCTAGCGGAGTACCATCTCATTTTCAATTTCCCATTCATTATGGAAATTACACTATTGAAAACGAATTGGCAGATGGGTTTAAAGTACCCTATGGCGCTGCTGTTAAAATTGCAGACATGCAAGGAGGTATGGATCAGATAAGAGCGGCAGATGGATCATTGAACAGTGTCACCGGTTCAGCAGGTAATGATATTTACCGTGGTGATCGTTTACCATCTGAATTATATGGTCAGTATTTTTATGGCGAACCTGTTGCGAGAATCGTAAGGCAAATTAATCCGGTAGTTTCTGAAGGTTTAACCACCTTACACAATGTCTATCAAGAAGAGCAATCTGAATTTCTTCGTTCTACAGACCCATTATTTAGACCTGTAGACATGACCACCGCTCCCGATGGCACATTATATATTACTGATATGTATCACGGTATTATTCAAGAAGGGCAATGGGCACAAAAAGGAACCTATCTGAGAACCAAAATAGAACAATACCAATTAGACAAAGTGATTGGACTAGGTAGAATATGGCGTATTACCCATGACAGCAAAGAACGTGACAAGACCCAACCAAAAATGTTCGATAAAACTCCGGGTGAATTGATAACGTATTTGGAACACCCTAACGGTTGGTGGCGAGACAAGGCCCAACAATTAATAGTTCTTTCACGTGACCAGAGTACCGTGCCAAAACTACGAAAGGTGGCATTAACGAATAAAAATCAATTTGCTAGAACCCATGCCATTTGGTGCCTAGAAGGTCTTGGAGCACTACAAACAGACCTATTGACAACACTTTTTCAAGACCCTAATCCTAAAATAAGAAGACAAGCAATCCGCGCTAGCGAAACATTGTATAAATCTGGGAATAAAAGTCTAGCAACATCCTATTTAAAATTATTGGAGGATGTCAATGTAGATGTAGCCCTACAAGCCATGTTAACCGTTAAGTTTCTTGAGGTACCCGATTATCAAAAAGCACTTTCCAAGATTGTAAAAACCAATCAAGCTAAAGGAATACAAACAGTGGGCACTCAAATATTAACCCCTTTAAAACAAGAAAATCGTTGGAATCGAAATGAAGTTCTATTGAGTGAGGCACAGCAAGAAAGTTTGGAAAAAGGCAAAGTGATATTCAATGAACTTTGTGTACAATGCCACGGCAACGATGGCACAGGAACTCCATTAGGAAATGGAACCATAATGGCCCCACCTTTATCTGGATCCATAAGGGTACAAGAACATCCAGAATATATTATTAAAACCATTCTACATGGTCTAGAAGGTCCTTTAGATGGTAAAACGTATGCTGCTGGTATTATGGTAGGGAATAAAGAACAATCTGATGATTGGGTTGCTGCAATCGCCTCCTATATTAGAAACAACCTATCTAACGAAGCTTCAACCGTGACCAGTGAATATGTAGGCGAAGTAAGATCGAAAACCCTTGACCAAAAAGGAACCTATAGATATAATGAGTTAATTCAATCTGTACCGACTTCATTACCATTACAACCTGATTGGAAGGTTACAGCAAGTCACACAGCGCCTAATCGAATTGGAGGAACAGCTTCGCCAAAAAGTGCATTTAATTTTGAGGGATGGACTACCGGTGAAAATCAAAAGGAAGGAATGTGGTTTCAAATTGAATTTCCAAATGCTTTAGAACTTACAAGTTTACAATTAAATTCCCCTCCAATATCAAGAGGTTGGAGAGAAGGATCACCACCGCCATTACAAACATTTGCAAATTCTTATGAAATATTGACTTCAAAGGATGGAAAAAATTGGGTTGTGTTGGATAAAGGTGAAGGAACAGACCAAGATTTTAAATTAGATTTTAATCCGGTTACGACAAAATTTTTAAAATTTAAATTGACCTCTACAGTAAAAGATGAGAATGAAATTCCATGGCGTATAAGACAGTTAAAATTATATGCTCTAAACACACAAAAGGAAATATCTAAATAAACGTATTTCAATTTTTCACAGCACCAAAACCTATCATCATGAAACCAAAAAAATCAATTCAACAACGAAGGTTTTTTCTTAAAAACTCAACAGCGCTAATTGCTGGTGCAACCCTATTAGGACCTTCCGTTTTTGGAGCACCTAGTTTTCTAAATTTTACGACACAACCAAATTCCAAAATTAAGGGCGTTCAATTAGGTCTTATCACCTACTCGTTTAGAACTATGCCAGACCAAAGCGCTGAAGCTACATTGCAATATATTTTAGATACTGGAATAAATGCAGTAGAACTTATGGGAGACCCTGCAGAACAATATGCAGGAAAACCAGAGAGTCCCGTAAACAGAATGGCTTTTTATGGTCTAATGAGACGGAAAAGGAACAATGAACTGAATGATGAAGAGGAAAAGGAATTTATAGAAATGAAATCGAAATTAGAGGCATATAGTAAAACCGTTGCGGCCTGGCGTGCAACGGTCTCGATGGACAAGTTTGTAGCGCTTCGTAAAATGTATAATGATGCTGGTGTAAACATTTATGCTTTTAAGCCAAATGCCTTTGGAAAAGACAATACTGACGAAGAAATCAATTGGGGTATGAAAGCAGCTAAAGCTCTAGGTGCTAGCCATGTAACTTTAGAACACCCTAGTGATGACGCACACACGTTAAAATTGGGCCAAATGGCAGAAAAACATGATGTTTTTGTAGCTTACCATGGTCATGAACAACAAACTCCTACCTTTTGGGATACAGCCTTAGAACAATCTAGCCATAATGCTTTAAACCTAGACCTAGGCCATTTTGTAGCTGCAGGAAACGAAGCCCCTCTGAAAATTGTAAAGGAAAAACACAGCCACATCAAGAGTATGCACTTAAAAGATAGACAAACTCCTGAACATGATAAAGGCAATGTATTATGGGGAACCGGTGACACACCTATTGTTGAAGTACTACAATTAATGCGAGACAATAAATATACATTCCCGGCAACTATTGAATTAGAATATGATATTCCAGAAGGGTCTGATGCGGTTCAAGAAGTTAAGAAATGTCTAGCCTATGCTAAAAAAGCTTTAGAAAGTTAATTAAGCACAACCTCATCAATAAAAATCCAGCTTTTACCACCCGGATTGGTATGCCAATCTGGGTTTTTTAGTGGACTTTGTATTTGTAATTTCACATACTTAGCATCGGTAGGTGTAAACTCCATATCGAAAAAAGCTAGCTTTACTTCTGCATTAGGGCTTTCAATACCCATGTCCTTTCTTCCAATTTCTTTAAAATTAACACCATCATTAGAAGATGAAATAACAAAGGCAGTTGGGTAAAAAATCCAACTAGCAGGTGCCGATAATGCCCCTATCGAAACTTTCGAAATAGTATTCTGTTCTTTGAGTTCTATTATAGCATTTAAGTGCTTACCCTCGAAACCTAACCAATTACCATCAACAAAATTGATAGAACCCCGTTTTTGATCTATTAAGGTTTTACCTTTTTGACCTTTATATTTTTCGTTTGGAGTAGTAAGTAAGTTTACATCGGTATATGCTATATTATTTTTAATAAAGGTTCGTTCAGTTACAAAACTAGGCTCCCAATCTTTCTTAACTGCAATGGCTTTCACACTAGCAGTATTATTTAAAATAATATTAGCCTCATATTTTGTAGAAGATGAATTTGGCACAGAGCCATCAAGCGTGTAATAAATATCAGTTCCTTCAAAAAGATTTTCAATTGTAAGCACTAGGCTGTCACTAAAAAAACTGGCATCACTTAAAATTGTTGGCGGATCTAGTACTGTCGCTTCAAATAAATCTGCCTCTAATTGCTGAATTGTAAGATTAGGTAGGTTCCGTTGCAATAGAACTAAACCGTCATCAGTAACATCTGTTTTCCAGAGGTAAATATTTTGCAACTTTTTATTCCTTTTTAATTCTTGTATTAATTTATCGGTAACCGAAGTTCCATAAAGATTTAATGACTCTAACAGTTCAAAATCAACAAGGTCTTTACCAATAGCATCTGTCACTTTAGTATTCTGAAGTTTTAGTTTCAAAAGATTTTTAAATGGCCTAATGTATGACATTAACTCATCATTGAAATTGCTAAAACCAAGGTCTATCTCGACAATATTTGGAGCATATTCCTCCAATGCTTCCAATTGGTCTTTTGTGATGGAATCTATACCCGCCAAATTCACTGCCAACAATTGGTTTTTTCCAGAAAGTGTCTGTATAGGTATACCAGCATTTCTCATACCTTGTAGCCAATCTTTAGGAACCTCTTTTGCTTCTTTTGACAAGACTGCTATTGTAGATGTATCTTGCTCTAACGAAGTTAGCACTGCAGCCATTCTTTCTTCTGTAGATAATTCCATCACCCTACAATCAAAACAATGGTTATTTTCCATCCACCATTCTAATAAGGCTTTTTCATTATCTGTCAATTGAACTTTTCCTTTCGGTGGCATATGGTCCTCATTTTCTATAGGTAAATGCACACGCTCAAGAAATAGCGAACCAGTACTTCCACTTAGAGTGTCTAATAGTCTGCCATTGTCCCCACCTTTAATCATTTCATTGGGAGAACTCATTACCAAGCCACCTTTCGCCTTGCTTGCATTATGACAACTCATACATTTATCATCTAAAATAGGTTGAATGATTTGAGCATATACTTGAGCCTCTTGCACATTGGTGATGACAATCTCTTCCTTTTCTTCTACGAACAGATAATCTTCGCCGTGGGTCATGTTTCCGCCGAAGTGACCTGTAAGGCTAATTAAACCAAGAACAACTAGGAACAAAGGAATATATGTTTTGTTCACCCCATTTCGCTTACTTCTTTTTACCAAATACAGAAGTAGGGTGGTTATGGTAAACGCAACAGCCATCCATCTATGTAGAAAAATAGCATCTTCATCATAGCCACTTTCTTCGCCCAACAACCAGCCCGTACCTAAAGACAGTAAAGCTGTAACGCCAGCAACCAATAGTGTAAACTCAATAACTTCATCAAATGATTTCTTAGCTATAAATCTACTATACACTTCGAGCAAAAACGTCAACAAAATAATACCGATGGGTAAATGCACGAAAAGTGGGTGAAGATGACCTATTTGTATTCCTAATTGAATCATTCTATTGAATTATAATTTCGTCTATAAATAACCATGGTGTACTACCTTTTCCTTGATGCCATTCTGGTATTTCAGCAAGAGGATAGACTACAACAGTAAATTCACTATAGGTGCCTTTTGTAATAGGAACACTTAAAAATGTAGCACCACTTGAAGTTTCAATCGTACTATTTGGGTTCGATAGTACGCCAACTTTTTCACCTTCATTAAACACTTCAATTTTGGCGGGAGCAAAAATCCAGTTAGACTGGTTCGTAAGTACGCTAAGAACAAGGTTTGACACCTCAATATTTGAGTTCAATTTTATCGCAGCTGAAATGGTATCAGCTTGAAAACCCATCCACTGTTTATCTCCACCAAATTGCTCTGCACCCTTAATAAAATCTCCCAAACCTGCAGCACCTAAACCAGGATAATTCTCACTTGCGCTTGGCGTAAGTATTATCTCTTCAATCGTTTTCTCGGTAGAAGTTTTCACCACCTCTACTTGGACCTCTTCACTCTCTAAATAATCAGGATGATAAACTTTCGCTTTTATTACTGCACTTTCGGTTAATTCTAATGGCGCAGTATATATTTTAGAACTTTGATTAACTGCACCGCCATTCAATGAATATTTTATAACAGCATTCGGAAAGTCAAAACTAATTCGCACAGTCGTTATGGAGTCAAAAAATACAGAAGACACATTTAATTGCGGAGCTGATAATGGAAAAATTTCCATAGACGCATTAATAGAATTCTGAGAAATACATGCTTGACATAACATGGCTAATGCCAAAAGTGAATAGATAGTGCGCATGGCTAGATTCTATTTAGCTTTATTGGATAGGTCTTTCCTGAATTCCATTGTGCAACGTACAAATTCTCATCATCATCAACACAAACATCATGAGGGTGGGTAAAAATTTTGATAGCTTGATACATTGGTCTCAGTCCGGCTGTTTCATATAAGGGTGCACAACCACCTGGTGCTGAAATTAATTTATTGTGTTTATCCAAAATTGAAATAAAGCCAGTGCCATCTGCCCCATCACCAGACCATATAGTTGCCAAGTAAACGTTATCCCCTTTAATTACGGGCCTACATATGAATGCCCCAGGTAAATCTATACTTTCTATAAATTCACCTTCCATGGTAAAACGCTTTAGTTTATTCTGTTTCCTAGCCGTGATCAAAAGCTCAGGATTTTTACCATTTCTTGTATCAATACAAATACCATGAGCATTCTGAAATAGATGATTTTCGTCGCCTTTACCCCCAAAAGTTTGTAATAATTCTCCTTGGGCATTGTACCGCATGATATATTGTGCACCATAACCATCAGCAATATAGACATCCCCATTTTCGGCAATAGCTGTCTCTGTCGGTATATATTGTTCTTTTGAACTATACTTTCCGGATTCTTTCGGATAGGTAAAAACTTGAACTACCTTACCGTCAATAGTCGTCTTTATAACCTCATGACGGGTGTTATCTGATATATAGAGAAAGTCCTCCCCATTTTCAACGTTCAAGGTTAAACCGTGAGCGCCAGGATAATCTGTCCCCCAGGTTTCTAACAATTTACCAGACCGGTCATAAACAATCACGTTGTTTTTAGTGTGATTCGTTAAGAGCAAAATCCGACCTTTAGAATCTTGCACCATCTCATGACAATCATTCACTGGGTAGTAATTCGGATTCAACGCGCCCCAATTTAAATCAATTTTATACTGGTGACTACCATGCCCAATAATAGCATCTTTATAACGTAACAGGTTTGCACTTACCGAAGAATACGTCAATATCCCAGCCGAGGCAGCAGCAGTATTTATAATAAATTTTCTTCTCTCCATTATGCTAAAATATCATTGATTACTTTACCTTCTACATCGGTTAGCCTAAATCGTCTACCTTGATATTTATAGGTAAATTTTTCATGGTTGATACCAAGTTGGTGTAACATTGTTGCTTGAAAATCATGTACATGCACAGGATTCTCAACAACATTATAGCCAAATTCATCTGTTTCGCCATAAACCATACCCGGTTTTATACCACCACCGGCCATCCACATGGTAAAACATCTTGGATGATGATCTCTACCATAAGTAGTATCTGTAAGCAAACCTTGAGAATAATTAGTTCTGCCAAATTCGCCTCCCCATATCACCAAGGTATCTTCTAACAACCCACGTTGTTTTAGATCTGCTACCAACGCTGCAGAAGCTTGATCTACGTCTTTCGCTTGTTTTTGAATAGCACCAGGAAGGTTATCATGCTGATCCCATCCCATATGGTACAATTGTATAAAACGAACATCTTTTTCGGCTAATCTTCTAGCCAACAAACAGTTTGCTGCAAAAGTACCTGGAATTTTAGCATCTGAACCATACATTTTATAGATGTAATCTGGCTCACCATCAGTATTCATTACATCAGGAACCGAGGTTTGCATTCTGTATGCCATTTCATACTGTGCAATTCTACTTTGTATTTCAGGATCACCCGATTCTTGATAATGTTGATCATTAAGTTCGGCCAATTTGTCTAGCATAGACCTTTTCACATCTGCAGTAGTCCCTTTAGGATCATTCAAATACAGCACCGGATCTTTGGCAGCTCTAAACTGAACACCTTGATGAAGAGAATGCAAAAACCCATTTCCCCATAGTCGCGTATATAGTGGTTGCCCGTTTGGCCTACCCGAACCTCTAGAAAGTAAAACCGTAAAAGCTGGCAAATTCTCATTCTCACTACCCAAACCATAACTCAACCAAGAGCCAATGCTTGGCCTACCTGGCTGTTGTGATCCTGTTTGAAAAAAGGTCACTGCTGGATCATGATTTATTGCTTCGGTATACATAGATTTTATGATACAAATATCATCAACCATCTTAGCGGTATAGGGTAACAGATCACTTACATATGTACCATTTTTACCATGCCGTTGAAAGCCAAAATTAGACCCCACAAGCGGGAACCTATCTTGTCCCGATGTCATACCAGTTAATCGTTGTCCGTTACGTATAGATTCTGGTAAATCTTCTCCCCTGCGTTGATTCAATAATGGTTTATAATCGAATAATTCAAGTTGAGAAGGACCTCCACTTTGAAAAAGATAGATAACCCTTTTTATTTTAGACGGATGGTGCAAAGAATCTAAAACACCCTTTACTCCACCAGCTCCACTATCGGCTGTATATAAACCATTAGACCCTTTTCTGAATAAATTATTCCCAATTAAAGAAGCCAAGCCTATACCGCCAACGCCCATTGCCGCTTTTCCCAAAAAAGACCTTCTGTTCAATATTAGCGATCGTTCTTCAACTATTTTCTTTTCGCTCATAATCAGCCTCTATTTATAGTTTCATCTAAATTCAAAATCGTGTGCGCCGTTAACGTCATTGCAACCAACTTCTTTTTATTTATGTCTGAAGGCACACTACTTCTTCCAATACTTAAGTACTCATCGGTTGAGATATCTCCTTTTTCAACTTTTTCTAACATTTCGGTATAATAGGCAACCAATGATTTAATCTCAACATCATTAGGCAATCTAGAAGTAGCCTTATAGAATAGTTTCTTTATCTGGTCATTCTCCGAATTCGGATTCGCAACCATCTCACCTACTGCAGCTACCCGTGCTGCTTCAACCATTTGTGGGTCATTAAGAAGAACTAGGGCTTGTAATGGTGTATTTGTCTCTTGTCGTTTTACTGAGCAATAGTCTCTAGAACTACTATCAAAGGTCATCATACTTGGCGGTGGTACGGTACGTTTCCAAAACGTATACAAGCTCTTTCTATACACATCATTACCTTCACTTAGTGTATATGAAGCTGTACTTCCACCTCCACCACCTGTGGTTTCTTCCCAAATTCCATCTGGTTGGTATGGTTTAACACTTGGCCCACCCACCTCTCTATTCAACAATCCGCTAAAGGCCAAAGCTTGATCACGTATAGCTTCAGAAGATAAACGCAAACGAGAGACACGTGCTAAATATTTATTCTCTGGATCCTGCTCCAATTTCTCTTTGGTAGTTTTGGTATCTTGTTGATAGGTTGCAGACATCGCAATATATTTCAACATTTTTCTGGTATCCCAACCTTCAATACGGTATTTAATAGCTAAGAAGTCTAATAACTCAGGATGTGTGGGCAATGAACCTTGATTTCCAAAATCAAATGATGTTGCTACAATTCCATTACCGAACATCCGCTGCCATAACCTATTTACAGCTACTCTTGCGGTTAGAGGATGCTCATCTTCAAAAAGCCATTTTGCCAGCCCTAATCTATTCTTAGAGTAACCCTCAAAAGGCAGTATAGATGCTGGTGTATCAGGAAATACCTCCGCGCCATATTGGTCATAAATTCCTCTATCTAAAATATAGGAAGACCTAGGCTTTACCATTTCTTTCATAACCATTACCGGTACTTCTTTCAGCTCACTTTTTTGCAAATTGATAAAACCTAAAACATCTTTAACTTCTTTTGAAGTAACCGTTATGTATGGGGTAGGTAATTCTGCTGCATTGGCCAACAAACCTTGCTCAGGAATAGTATTAAAAAAACTATAAAATTGAAAATGTTCTTTCTGACTTATAGGATCATATTTGTGATCATGACAACGGGCACACTCTAAGGTAAGACCTAAAAATGCAGTACCTAATGTTGTGGTTCTATCTTCCACATACTCCACCCGATACTCTTCAGGAATTACTCCACCTTCTGCTGTAATTTTATGGTTTCTATTAAAACCTGTGGCTAAAATCTGTTCTAAATTGGCATTTGGTAATAAATCACCTGCCAACTGATACGTCACAAATTGATCATAAGGCATATTCTCCTTAAAAGCGTGTATAACCCAGTCTCTCCATGGCCACATCGTACGCTCAAAATCATCTTGATAACCGTGCGTATCTGCATATCTAGCAATGTCCATCCATTCTGCAGTCATATTTTCAGCATAGTCGACCGATACAAGCAATGAATCTATGATTTCTTCATACTTCTCTTTTGATGGATTAGCAGCAAATTTTTCTACCTGTTCTAAAGTTGGAGGTAATCCAGTAAGATCAAACGTAATTCTTCTCAGCAACTTTTCACTACTTACAGCATCACTAGGGCTCAGGTTTTTTTCTTTAAATTTATCTAAAACAAAGGCATCAATCTCATTATTCCCCCAAATACTATCACCTTCATGCACAGGAATTTCTGGATGAACTGGTGGAATAAATGCCCAATGCGTTTTATACTCCGCACCTTGTGCTATCCATTTTTGTAATATCGCCTTTTCGTAATCTTCAAGAACCAAATTAGATTCTGGCGGAGGCATTAATTGGTTTGAATCCTCTGCATAAATTCTATTTACCAATTCACTTTTAGAAACATCACCTGGTACTATGGCAAAGTAATCTTTGAGTTCCCCCAACACTTTATAAGCTTCTTCAGGAGAATGAAGCGAAAAACCTCCCTCAACAGCATTCTTATCAGGACCATGACACTTAAAGCAACGATCCGACAAAATTGGTTTTACATGAAACGTGAAATCTATTTTTTCAGGAACTTGATTATTGTTATCCCCTTCTGCTAAAGCAATTGTTTTTTCAGATTTAGAGGTACAACTCACTAAAGCAACACAACAGAAAATTGCTACAATAAATCTAACGGAAGACTTCTTAAAATTACTTATCATAGCATGCATGTTACAATACAATACTGAACTTACGAACTTTACCATATAGTAATAGTTAAAATTCGACCAATAACGATACAAGACCTCTAAATAATACTATTAATCATGCAAATTAAATGTGAAAATTTTATGATTATCACAATTAATAACAGATATATCGTTAAAACTATAAATAAAAGGAATTAGGTCTTGATTTTTAAGACAGGTATAGGTCGACCAAACCTTCTGGTGTACTTACATGTATGGTCTTATTCTCACGATCTACTTTGGTAATAATTTCATCGTTTAGAGGAATAAGCAATTGTTTGTCATCTTTTTGAACCTCGAACAAGGCTTGTGCAGTACTATCGTTAATACTTTGAATAATACCAATATCACCATGAACATCGTCTAACATGGTAAAACCAATAACCTCGTGAAAGTAGAATTTATCACCTGTAAGTTTTGGCAATTGATTTAGTGGTAAGTAAAGACCACATTTCATAATACGGTCTGCATCTGATTCAGATTTTACTTCTTCAAAATCTATACGAAGTAGATTAGATTTATGAAGCCGACATCTTTTAATAAAAAATGGAACCAGATTGTTTCCTAAAGAAACGAATACTGATTCCATGTTTTCGTATATCTCGGGGTCATCAGTATCTAGTTTTACTAGCACCTCACCTTTGAAACTATATTTCGAAACGATATTACCTAGGTAGAAACAATCTTCCTTTTGCATCGTTTCTTGTAAATTATGCTTTATCTTCTTCAGCAGCAGGAGCTTCTGGAGTTGCATCTGCAGCTTCAACAACTTGTTCTGGCTCACCAGCAGCTTCAACAGCTTCTACCTCAGCTTCAGCACTTTCGCCTTCTGGAACTTCAGGAAGTAATGCAGCAGCAGCTTCAGCAGCACGCTTATCATTTACTTCTTTCTCTGCTTTTAATGCAGCAACTCTAGCGTCAGCTTTTACTTTATCTAAACCACCTACTTTATCAGCGATAGCTTGTTCTTTTTCAGAAACCCAAGTGTTAAATTTTTCTTCAGCTTGCTCTTCTGTTAAAGCTCCTTTACGAACACCACCTAATAAGTGATGCTTTAAAAGTACACCTCTATAAGAAAGAATAGCTTTTGCAGTATCTGTAGGTTGCGCACCGTTTTGCAACCATTTTACTGTACTATCAATATCAAGTTCAATTGTTGCAGGGTTTGTATTAGGATTGTAGATCCCTAATTTCTCTAAGAATTTACCATCTCTTTTAGCTCTTGCATCTGCAGCAACTACCCAATAGAATGGTTTTCCTTTTTTACCGTGTCTTTGTAACCTAATTTTTACTGGCATATCACATTAATTTGTAGGGTGCCCGACCCTTGGTTATTAATTCTTTTTATTTCGCTTACTCTTAAGCGGGTGCAAATATAATTGATATTTAATTAATACACAATCAAGATTTACAGTTATTTAAATAGCAATCAGCTTCATTATTTAAATCAAGTAAATATTATGAGTAAAATCACTCATATGTCGAACAAAAACTAGTACTTCTAGTCAATTGCTAAATCCCATTAATAAGTTATATAAACTCCGGTATACATTTAAAATATATCACCAATAGTCTTAGAATCGATTTCTTTAGTTAATAACTCCTAGCAACTCGACTTTTTCAACACCTTACTTTTTAGTAATTTTATAGGCACTTTTTAGGCCAATGAACAAGCCTCTTTTGAACACTCATAAAATTCGCTATGTACCTCATCTTTGATACCGAAACCACCGGTCTTCCTAAAAATTGGAATGCTCCTTTTACTGACACGGACAACTGGCCACGTTGCATACAGATTGCTTGGCAATTGCATGATGACATGGGTAAGTTGATTGAGCATCAAGATTATTTGGTAAAACCAGACGGTTTTACGATTCCGTTCGATGCAGAACAGATTCACGGTATCTCGACCGAGTTGGCAGAACAAAAAGGTATTCCGTTAGCAGAAGTTTTAGAGAAGTTCAATATTGCAATGTCCAAAACCAAATTTATTGTTGGGCAGAATGTCAAATTCGACCTTAATATTATGGGTGCAGAATTTCACCGTTTAAGTGTTGAAAATCCGTTGCAAGAACTTCCTGTTTTAGATACTTGTACAGAACACACTGCTAAATTGTGTCAGATTCCTGGTGGCCGTGGCGGTAAATTCAAATTACCCACTCTTACAGAGCTACATCAGTATTTATTCGGCGAACCTTTTGGGGAAGCGCACAATGCAACGGCAGATGTTGAGGCTACAACTCGGTGTTTTTTAGAGTTGGTCAGAAAACAACAATACACTACCGAACAATTAGATGTTCAGCCTGATTATTTCAAAAATTTCTCGGAAGCTAATCCGAAAGAAATCGAACTCATCGGTCTTAAGCATATCAATCTCAAAAAAGCATCTAAGAAAATTTCAGATGCGCTGTGGGCGAAAGATACCGGTGGCGTTTCTCAAGAAGAGATAAAAGAAAATATAAAGACCTTAGAAGATGCGACCTTTGCCCATCTTCATAACCATTCCCAATTTTCGGTATTACAATCTACTATTTCCGTAAAAGATTTGGTAAATGCCGCTGGTGATGCAGAAATGCCGGCAGTTGCAATAACTGATCATGCCAATATGATGGGCGCATTCCATTTCGTAAAAGAAATAGGTGCGTATAACAAATCTGTTCAAGCTAAGAATGCTGAAGCAATTGAAAAAGGTGAGGAACCTACGGCAAAAGAAGTAAAACCAATTATCGGATGTGAATTCTTTGTCTGTGAAGACCATACCAATAAAAGTGTTAAGGATTACGGATATCAGATTGTTTTATTGGCCAAAAACAAAAAAGGATATCACAATTTGGCCAAAATGTCTTCTATCGCTTATACGGACGGGTTTTACTACGTGCCGCGTATCGACAAAAAAGTAATCCAAAAATACAAGGAGGATATCATTGTATTGACCGGTAACTTGTATGGTGAAGTACCCGGAAAAGTATTGAACGTCGGTGAACACCAAGCTGAAGAAGCCTTACTATGGTGGAAACAAGAATTTGGTGACGACTTGTATATGGAACTCATGCGCCATGGCCAGGAAGATGAAGAAAGAGTAAACAAGGTGTTACTAGAATTTACCAAAAAACATGAGGTAAAACTCGTCGCTACAAACAACACCTATTATTGCGCTAAAGAAGATGCTAATGCGCATGATGTTCTGCTCTGCGTAAAAGACGGAGAAAAACAAGCTACGCCAATTGGTCGAGGAAGAGGTTACAGATACGGACTACCGAATCAAGAGTACTATTTTAAGTCTCAAAATGAGATGAAAGAACTCTTTAAGGATTTACCCGATGCTATTTTAAACATATCGGAAATTCTTGATAAGATTGAACCGTATGAATTAGCACGTGATGTACTCTTACCTGTTTTTGATATCCCAGAAGAATTTAAAGACCCTGAAGATGCTAAAGATGGAGGAAATCGTGGTGAAAATGCCTATTTAAGACATATCACTTATGAAGGCGCTAAGAAACGATATCCAGAAATTACACCAGAAATAAGGGAACGTATCGATTTTGAATTGGATACGATTCGAAACTCAGGATACCCCGGATACTTTTTAATTACGGAAGATTTTATCCGTGAAGCCCGAAATATGGATGTATCGGTAGGCCCGGGTCGTGGCTCGGCAGCCGGTTCTGTAGTAGCCTATTGCTTAAAAATTACCAATATTGACCCCCTTAAATACGATTTACTTTTTGAACGTTTCTTGAATCCGGATCGTGTGTCCATGCCCGATATTGATATTGATTTTGATGACGAAGGCCGTAGTAGGGTAATGGACTATGTAATCAAAAAATATGGCTCTAATCAAGTAGCGCAGATTATCACGTATGGTACCATGGCCGCCAAATCTTCAATTAGAGATACGGCTCGTGTACTTGATTTACCCTTGAGTGATTCCGATAGAATAGCGAAATTGATTCCTACCATGTCCAAATTGAGCAAAATTTTTGGACAAAGTGAAGCAGATTTAAAGAAAAAATTTAGGGCCGATGATTTAGAAAAAATACATCAGCTTTTAAACATACATGACGGTGATGACTTAGAAGGGCAGACCCTTAAAATGGCTAGAATATTAGAAGGTTCTGTGCGTAACACCGGTATTCATGCCTGTGGGGTGATTATTACACCGAGTGACATTACCGATTTTGTCCCCGTTGCCACGGCCAAAGATTCCGATTTATATGTAACCCAATTCGATAACTCCGTTGTTGAAAGCGCTGGCTTGCTGAAAATGGATTTCTTGGGATTAAAAACCTTGACCTTAATCAAGGACACCGTAAAAATTGTAAAGGCAAAACATGGTATTGATTTAGTTCCTGATGATTTTCCGTTGGATGATGAAAAGACCTATGCACTTTTCCAACGTGGAGAAACGGTAGGGGTTTTTCAATATGAATCTCCCGGGATGCAAAAACACATGAAGGATTTGAAGCCTTCCGTTTTTGATGACCTTATTGCCATGAATGCCTTGTATCGCCCTGGTCCAATGGAATATATACCTAGTTTCGTAGCGCGTAAAAACGGAAATGAAGAAATTGCCTATGACCTTCCTGAGATGGAAGAGTATCTAAAAGAAACCTACGGAATAACCGTATACCAAGAGCAAGTGATGCTTCTCTCTCAAAAGCTAGCGGGTTTCTCTAAAGGTGATGCCGATGTTTTACGTAAAGCGATGGGTAAAAAAATCTTTGCGGTACTGCAAAAAATGAAACCCCAGTTTTTAGAAGGTGGCGCTGCAAATGGGCACCCTACAGAAGTTTTAGAGAAAATCTGGAAAGATTGGGAAGCTTTTGCTGCTTATGCCTTCAATAAAAGTCACTCAACCTGTTACGCATACATCGCATATCAAACTGCCTATTTAAAAGCCCACTACCCCGCCGAATATATGGCAGCCGTATTGAGCAATAATATGAACGATATTAAGCAGGTTTCCTTCTTCATGGAAGAATGTAAGCGTATGGGCTTAGATGTACTGGGGCCAGATGTGAATGAATCGTATTACAAATTTGCAGTAAACAAACAAGGGGCAGTTCGTTTTGGCATGGGCGCAGTAAAAGGTGTTGGCCGTGGAGCTGTAGAGACAATTGTTAAGAACCGTCAAGAAGATGGTTCATTTAAATCGGTCTTTGACTTAACAAAACGAATAGACCTTCGCGCAGCGAATAAGAAAGCATTTGAAAATTTGGCGGTAGCAGGTGGTTTCGATTCTTTTGGCACCTCACATAGAGCACAATATTTTCACGATGAGGGCGACGGTATTACTTTCTTAGAAAAGGTTATCAAATACGGTGCAAAATTTCAAGAAAACGAAAACTCAGCACAAGTAAGTTTATTTGGCGATGCCAGTGAAGTACAAATACCTGAACCCATGGTGCCACCTTGCGAGGAATGGGGAACCATGGAAAAGTTGCGTAGGGAAAAAGAAGTAGTAGGCATCTATATTTCTGGTCATCCGCTAGATGATTTTAAAACAGAAATAAAGTCTTTCTGTAATGCCAATGTTGCCTGTGCTACAGATTTGCCGAGTTATGTGAACAGAGAACTCACCTTTGCTGGCGTTATCACCGATGTTCAACATAGGGTTTCTAAAAATGGAAAAGGTTGGGCAGCATTTACTATGGAAGATTATACCGACTCCTTTGAATTTCGAATTTTTGGGGAAGAATATTTAAAATTCCGTCATTTTCTAATGATTAATTCTTTCGCTTATGTGAAGCTCTTTGTTCGTGAAGGTTGGACAAATAAAGACACGGGCAAGAAAGGTGACCCAAGAATGCAGTTCAACAGTTTTATGATGCTGCAAGAGGTGATGGAAACCTATGCACGAAAATTGACCATAAAATTAAACATCACCGAATTAGAAGAAAAAAAAGTACTGCAGTTAAAAGACACACTTGTAAATCATAAAGGAGAGCATCCTATTAATTTTATAGTGTATGAGATGGAGGAAAAAATAAAGGTCAATTTATCGAGCAGAAGACAAAAAGTGCAAATTTCGACTGAATTATTACATCGCCTTGAAGAGCAAAATGTACATTACAAATTAAATTAAACGAACTGAATTAAAACAACAATACTAAATTCAGTCTTTAGCTCATTGACAAAAGATTTCTATATAATCTAAGGTAAATAGCAATAGTTTGACTTAAATTTAGCTAAGGATACGTTATAACTAGCTAGATTAATTGATAAATTAACTTGATACCTTAATAGGTAAAACGAATCGTTACCTGGTAAGGAATCGGAAGAATAATTGACTAAATTCGCATAATCAATAAAAGTAAATAAGATGGCATTAGAAATAACAGATGCTACTTTTGACGAGGTAGTTTTAAAAAGCGACAAACCAGTAGTAGTAGATTTTTGGGCAGCATGGTGTGGTCCTTGTAGAATGGTAGGTCCTATTATTGACGAAGTTAGCACTGAATACGATGGCAAAGCTATTGTAGGTAAAGTAGATGTTGATGCAAATCAAGAATTCGCTGCAAAGTACGGTGTACGTAACATACCAACAGTATTGGTATTTAAAAATGGTGAAATTGTAAGCAGACAAGTAGGTGTTTCACCTAAGAAAGTTTACACAGATGCTATTGACGCTGTTTTATAAGCTGTTTATATAAAATATAATTTTCTTAAAAAGAGGATGCCTAATAAGTCATCCTCTTTTTTTTACCTAAATCTTAGCAGTTCAACCTTTGGAAGGTAGGGGGCAATTACTATCTTTAATCTCGTGAACTTACAATCAGAATTAAATAAATCATCTTTATTCTCTAATCTTGAACTACTTGCCAATCAAGTAGTAGAAGGGTTTATTAGTGGTATACACAGAAGTCCGTTTCATGGCTTTTCTGCAGAATTCGCAGAGCACAAAATCTACAATAACGGGGAAAGCACAAAACATATCGATTGGAAACTATTTGCAAAGACCGATAAGCTCTATACGAAACGCTACGAGGAAGAAACCAACCTCAGGTGTCATATGATTTTAGATAATTCTGCCTCTATGTATTATCCCGAGGTTGAAAATCTAACTATCGATTCATTAAATAAAATCGGATTTAGTGTTCTAGCTATAGCAGCTTTGATGAACGTTCTTAAAAGGCAACGAGACGCCGTTGGCTTAAGTATTTATTCAGACAGTTATAATTACTATGCGCCAGAAAAGGGAAGCGAGCGGCATTTTCAAATGTTATTGGCGCAATTAAGTGAGATTGGTAAAATTAAGAATCCGCCAAAAGAAACGAAGACGTATACCTACCTACATCAGATTGCAGAAAATATAAAACGTCGTAGCCTAATATTCTTGTTTACCGACATGTTTCAAACCGAAAAAGATGACGAAGAACTGTTCGAAGCACTACGCCATTTGAAATATAATAAGCATGATGTGGTCCTTTTTCACCCGATGGACAAGCAACATGAATTATTTTTCGATTTTGAAAATACCCCAAAACGATTTATTGATGTTGAAACAGGTGAGCATTTAGACCTTTATGCAGACAATATCAAAGATGCCTACCATGAGCAAATAAGCAGCTATATTGCTGATATTAAGATGAAATGCGCTCAATATAAAATTAAATATGTGGATATTGATATTAAAAGTGATTTCTCTACAGTACTTAACACGTTCTTAGTTGAACGAAATAAATTTCTTTAGACTAAAAAAATTTAAAGAAAATGTTTGTGCAATTCAATAAACAACATATATTTGCACTCGCTAAACGCCACGGTCTGGTAGTTCAGTTGGTTAGAATACCTGCCTGTCACGCAGGGGGTCGCGGGTTCGAGTCCCGTCCAGACCGCTTGGAGAAATCCAAATAACACTAAAAAGCCTGTAAATCAATGATTTACAGGCTTTTTTATTTTTATTGACATCAAAAGGCACCAACTAAAACCATATAAAAGGTGCCTCTCACGGTGCCTGTAAACACCGCTCCAAAACAGGCACCGCCATCGCTGTAATTCACTGTTAAAGAAACCCTTACGAACAAATTTTAACATTTAAATTACGTACCTTCTGGTGACTATTCCAAACTGTCACCTATGTCTACAGCAATAAACATATTGTTTTACCCAAAAAGAAGAGAATCCGATACGGATGGAAAAGTAATGATTTACTGTAGAATTACAGTGAATTCGAGACGAGCTGAATTCAGTTTAAGACGAACTGTGAATGAACAAAAATGGGATTCACATAGTGGAAAATTAAGAGGTAATCAGAAGAAGTGTATAACTTTAATCGTTTCCTCGAAGTAGTCAAAAATCGACTCTTTAAAATCTATGAAACCCTTTTAAACGAAGAAAAGGATATATCCGCAACTAGGGTAAAAAACACATATCTTGGAAAAGAGGGAAAGGAATATCAGGTTTTAGAGGTTTTTAAGGAACACAATGATGAAATAGAAAGTCTACTTGGAAAAGGATTTACCAAAGGCACCCTGCAACGTTATAAAGCCGCTTATGTGCATGTATCTGATTATATAACATACAAGTTTCAACTCAAAGACATCCCTGTTCGTACCGTTGACCACAAATTTATTACTGGCTTAGAGTTTTATTTAAAATCTAAAAAGAATTTAGAGCATAACACAACAATAAAATATATTGTCAACTTCAAGAAGATAATCCGGATAGCATATGCCAATGAATGGATTACCAAAGACCCGTTCTTTCATTGGAAAGCATCCTGGAAAACAAAGGAAAAGCAATACTTGACACAAACAGAACTAGATACCTTACAAAACAAAAAATCGTTCTTGCCTCGACTAGAACTGGTTCGTGATATATTTGTTTTTTGCTGTTATACGGGTTTGGCATATTCCGATGTAAAGCTTTTGAAATTTGAAAACATCGTAATCGGTATTAACGGCGACCGTTGGATTAAAATGGCCCGTAAGAAAACGAAGGCCATGAGTAGTATTCCACTTTTGCCTACGGCTGAAAAGATTATTGAAAAATATAGCCAACATCCACATGTGATGAATGGTCATGGAGTCTTACCCGTCATGACAAATCAAAAGTCAAATGCCTATCTAAAAGAAATTGCTGACGTTTGCGGAATCAATAAAAATCTTACCACTCACCTAGCCCGTCATACCTTTGCTACAACGGTGACTTTATCAAAAGGTGTTTCCATAGCAACAGTTAGTAAAATGCTTGGGCATCGGTCGCTAAAGACAACCCAGATTTATGCAAAGGTCCTTGATAGTAAAATTGGCGACGAAATGAATATGCTAAAAGAGAAATTAGCACAGGAGGAGAAAGATTTAGCCGCTACTCAAAATGATGGTTTAGAATAATGCAGGTGCATTTTAGAATTATTTTTATCCCAATTTTAGTGGATTTTCATTTTTTTGAGTTTTCATGTAACATGAAAAAGGAAATAAATTGAAAATTACTCTTTTGTAGTATACTTCACCATTCCATTGATAAACCCATTCAGCACATTCCCTTCCATTTCGCGAAAGGCTCCATTCTAGGAAAAGAGCTTCACTACAATAGATCTTAAACACAATCCTCAATTTTGACTTTTCATTTCGTTTTTTCTTTCCGCTGCGTTGGAAAGAAACACTCCATTCCTAAGTAAAAATTAAGAATCATGTTCGCCAAAAACTGCTGTAAGCTTCTACTTACCTGCACAAAGGTTTAAAATTTAGCTTGAGACGGACTGCATAACCATTCGCAAGCTCTTTTTTATAAGTCCTTACGCAACCTAAATCTTAATGAATTACAAACGTACGAGTAACAGGTAAAGGAAAATTTCAATACATCAAGAATAAGATTTTAGACCCTCTCAGCCTCAAAAATACCTATGGTTCGTCAACCTTGATGATGTAATGAGTGGTTATTACGTTGGTTATAAGAATGATTTAAAGACAGATGATAATGGTGTAATGCTAGCCACAGCTAAAGATTTGGGTAAATTTTTAAGAGCACTTAATGATGGTTCTGTTTTTAAACATCAAACAGAGCAAGATATTTATTCATCAATTTATGAATATGGTCATACAGGATTGATAACAGGCTATCAAACCATTGCTAAATACCACAAGGACATTGATGCGGTTGTTATTCAATTTACTAATACAGTCAACTTTGATGGATACAATTGGAATTTATCAGAAATCATGTACAATCGAATCCTAAAAATTCTTAGAAAGAAAAACTAAACAGCCTATTCCACTAATAATATGAACTTAAATCAAATAACGATTCCTTCTTTGGATTTGACAAAATCAATTCCATTCTATGAAAAATTAGGATTAAAGCTAATCGTCAAATCTTTACCACATTATGCAAGGTTTGAATGTCCAGTTGGAAAATCAACATTTTCAATTCATCAAACCGAAAACCTGCCAACAGGAGATGGAATTTATATCTATTTTGAATGTGACAATCTTGATGAATATGTAAACGAACTGAAGGAAAAAGGAATTCAATTTGACCAAGAACCAACAGATCAGAGGTGGCTATGGCGTGAAGCAAGATTAAGGGATATTGATGGAAATCAACTCATACTATTTTATGGAGGTGAAAACCGATTAAATCCACCCTGGCGAATTGAAAAACAGTTAGCAAATAAAATTAAGATTATTAATTTAAAACTAAAAAAATCTTTAATTATTTTTTAATTGATATATCAATTATATTTGTATCAAATAAAAAATATGAATTTAAACATTCCTGCGAAAACAATATTTTTCACCATAGAAAAAACCATAAAAAGTTACAGAAAATTCTCTCAGAAAAATATTTCGAAAATTGTTGGCGATATTACCATAGATCAAAAACTTATCCTTCAGTATCTTAATGAGTACCCTGATTTGAATCAAAAAGAAATAGCAGAATTAGTATTCAAGGATAATGCATCTATGACTCGTATGATTGAAATTATGGTTAAAAAAAAATTACTTAGAAGATCCTTGAATAAAAAAGATAGAAGAACATATACTATTGAAATTACCGAAAAAGGAAAAGAGATTTTGATCAAATTACCACCTGTGATTCTAAGCAATAGAAATAAAGCACTAGAGGGTGTTACAGAAGAGGAGCTAATTCAACTAGAACAAACATTAAATAAAATTATATCAAATATAAATTGATCCCCATGAACAATGATACTTTCATTATTGAAGAGATGCCAGATTTTCGAATACAATTTGTTTTAAAAATAATAAGTCTGCGGCAATTAAAGGTTTCAATGAAAATGGGAATTCATCTGAGTATAAAATAAATACACACTTAAATTAAATATATAAACTAAAGAAAATGTTAGAAAATCCAAAAGTAAACATCAAAATAAAACTCGCTGCATTGTGGGCTTCCGTAACCTTTTGTTATTTATATGGAGACTACTTTGAATTATATACCCCAGATAAAGTAAACAGTCTAATTACTGGCGAAAATAATCTGGACAGTCCAATCAAACTACTCATTGCATCAATATTTTTAGCCATTTCTTCAGTGATGGTTGCAGCATCAGTTATCCTCAAATCAAAAATAAACCGAATTCTTAATATCGTTTTTGGAACATTATTTACATTAATGATGGTCATTATAGGCATTGTTTCAACTAATGAATGGTACTTGTTTTATGTGTTTTTAGCATTTTTAGAGAGTATTATAACTGCAATAATTGTTTGGTATGCTTGGAAATGGCCTAAAGAACAAAAACAGCTGAAAATAGTTAGCAACGGTTAAAAAATACACTATGAACAAAGAATCTTTCCTTAGGGAATTTATGGACGAAATCTGGAATAATAAGGGTTTTGAGAAAGTTGAACACTACGTGCACAAGGCATATACCATTCATCTTGACACAAGTGATCCATGGGAAGGAAAAACCTTAGATCATTCTGAATTTAAAGAGCGTTTAAAATTTTCATTCAACTCATTCCCTGATATGAATTTTGAAATAACATCTGCTATTCCAGAAGAAAATCACGTTGCCATTACTTGGATTCTTTCCGGAACAAATCTTGGAATGATAGGAGAATATCCGCCAACTAAAAAAGCCATCAAGACAAAAGGAATGACCATTTATCATTTTAAGGACAATTTAATAAATGGGCATACTCAGGTTTTTGACAGAATAACCGTAATGAAACAATTAGGATTCATGTAATATGAAAACAAAAAAAAAGCAACAAGTACAAATGGGACTTAAGATTTTATTGTAGTTCAAAGATAACTAGTAATGATACCAAAGGGAAAAAGACGAATTCTTAGCAATTTAAAACTCCATGAAAATCACAATACTACTATTCATCTCTTCACTTCTATTAAGTTGTACAAGTGAAGCTCAAATTTACCCAAACAGCAATTGGTCAAGACAAGAAGATCTTACAAAAATGGGATGGGGAGAAACAGAGCGCACTGTTTTTAATCGCTATATTATTGATAGCACCAATATTACAGGACTTGTAATTGTCCATAAAGGTCAAATTGTATATGAATATGGAGATATAGAAGAAAACAGTTATATAGCGTCTTGTAGAAAAAGCATTTTGGCCATGCTCTTTGGTAAATACATTGAAAATGGCACTTTAGACCTTGACAAAACACTAGAAGAATTGAATATAAATGATGTAACCGAACTTCTTCCTGTAGAGAAAAAAGCCAAAGTTAAGGACTTAATTTCTGCCAGATCTGGTGTTTATTTAAGCGGGTCAAATGGTGGGGATTTTCGCAGATATGCACCAGAAAGAGGTTCTGTGAAACCAGGATCTCATTGGCTATATAGCAATTGGGATTTTAATGTTGCTGGACATATTTTTGAACAAGAAACAAATAGTACAATTTACCATGAAATAGAATCGCAATTAGCGATTCCCTTACAAATGCAAGATTGGGATAAATCACTTCAAAGAAAAAGTGGCAACAACGAGGTGTCAAAGTTTCCTGCCTACCATATGTGGTTTTCAACAAGAGATATGGCTCGCATGGGGTTATTAATGCTTAGGAAAGGCGAATGGAATGGTAAACAAATTATTCCAGAAAAATGGGTAAATGAAATCATAAAACAAAGGACTTCCTATGTAGAGGCTCAAAAAAGCGTTCCCTTATTAAAAGAAGACGGAATGGATTTAGGGTATGGTTATATGTGGTGGTTAATAGAAAATACGTCTGATTATAGACTCAAAAATGCCTATTCAGCTCAAGGTGCTTTAGGACAAAATATAACTGTTTACCCTGAAATAGATGTTGTATTGGCTTTTAAAACCAAAAGCGATTACCGTAGGAGAAATTCTATCCCTACACAAATGAAAGTTATCAGAAAAGCTGTAGAAATGTATAACCCAGAATAAAAAACAATCAAACTATCATTATGAAATGAGCATGATTAAGAATTTCAATACCAACCGAAATGATTATGTATGCGAATTTCATCTGACCTTTAAAAAACAACAACTATAAACATATGAAAGTTATAAAAATCGTAATCCTATCGTCTATATTAATTTCATTGTCTTGTAACCAAGAAAAAAAGACAGCTAAAAAAGAACAGGCTGAAAAAGAAACTGTTATAACTAATGAAGAGTCATTAATTGCGGTTCTAGATACCATCTGGAGAACAGAACAAACGCCAATAAGATTACGAGATTCCTTAATAACTATTTATGGAGCAGAATCTAAAGAGGCTGAAGTCTATCAAAAAGAATATAGAAAAAATCATATGGTTAATATTAAAAAAATCAAAAAAATCCTTAACAAGTATGATTGGCCTGAATTGACACAGATAGGAGAAGAGGGCAATAGAACTATTTGCAATGTGCTACAACATGCTGACCAAGAAACAAGGGAACATTATATTCCTGTAATGAAACAATCTGTGTTGGATAAAAAATTAGAGCCAAGATTTCTAGTTCGTGCAGAAGACAGAATCGCTACAGACAAAGGTGAGTTACAAATCTATGGCGGACAAATGAAATACTATCCAGAAACAAAAAGTTTTAATATATGGCCGGTTTTTGATCCTGTAAACATAGATAAAAGACGAGCGGAAATAGGTCTTGAGCCAATTGCGGAATTCCTAAAAAATAGATTTGACTTTGAATGGAATCTCGAAGAGCAAATAAAGAGAACTGAAGAGTTTGAAGGAAAACGGAACAATTAAATTGAACTATAACTAATTTGCAACTTTTTTTTGCGTCAAATCCTTTAGTTTACCATGAAAATAGTAAAACAAATTTTTAAATTCTTTGGTATCGTTATTGGAGTTTTGTTAATATCTATTACTATAGTGGTTTTAGTAGACAAACAAAGCACCAGTTATTTAAAATTTGAAAAGAATGAGTTCGCAAAGAACAACTCATATCTTATTGCCAACGTCAATATAATCCCAATGAATCAAGACACTATTTTAGTTGACAAAGTGGTGTACATAAAAAATGAAATAATTCAAAAAATTGCAGATAAGATTGAAATTGATGGAGTTGAAATTCTTGACGCAAAAAACAAGTATTTAACACCAGGTCTAATAGATATGCATGTTCATGTTTGGGACAGATATGAACTTGGGCTCTACCTTTCTAATGGAGTTACAGCAGTTCGAAATTTATGGGGAATGCCAATGCATTTAAGACTTAAAGAAGATATCAATAATGACGAGATTATTTCTCCAATATTTTTTACAACTGGTCCAGAATTTATTGGTGATGATAATTTACAATTAACAAGTCCCAACGAAGCCAGAGAAAAAGTAATTTCATATAAAAAAAGAGGATATGATTTTATTAAAACTTACTATGGTCTAACCGAAGACATATTCGATGCTGTTATTGAACAAGCTACGATTTCTAATATGGATATTGTTGCACATCCTTCCCAAAAAGTGCCTTATACCTATCATTTTAATGCTCAAATAAAATCTATAGAACATGCAGAGGACATTATCCAACAACCATTAAACTATACATTAGACACATTAAAATTAAATGAAGTAATTAATGATTTCTCGAAATCGATGCACAGTTTTTTTAGTCCAACTTTAACAGTTTACAATAAAATTTATCAAATGCTTATTGGTGATAATATTTTAGAATCTGAGCAACTGGAATATATGAATCCTCTTATTAAAAAAGTAGATAGTAAAGCTCAATTTGAAAGATGGTATAATACTAAATTAAGAGACTCTTCTATTGTTCAGTCAATAAAAGAACAGCATGCTTTTCATCTAAAAATCGTTAAAAAGCTTCATGAAGCTGGTACAACTATTATCTGTAGCACTGATGCAAAAAACGGTCAAAGTGAACCACTGAAAACGGATTTTTTTGAACCACTTAAAAAATCGTTTCAGACTATGTTATAAAAGGGTTTGCAATAAATATTGCTATGCTCACTTTAATCCGACGGGGGTGGTATACTATGTCCGTCCTTTCCAGTTAGATGCTTTCATGATATTTTGTTTTTTTAGATTGATGTTTAATTGATGTTTTTAAATTGCACTACATCTACTAGATGACACTAGTTTCATTTTGTTAAAGTACTATGTATAAATAGGTACTTTATTATGCCTAATTTAACGTTTGAGTGTACGCTGTAAATTATTAAATGTGTGATTAAAATGTATTTATGATTCAAAATGGCTAAAAAAACCTGTACCCTTGGTCATAGGCTTCAATTTTTTACTCTCTCGCTGTTTCTTGGAACTTGAAGTGCTGACCACCAATAGATGCTTCGTACATTAAACCGCCTTTAGTGGCAGTAAAGACAGCAACTCCTTCTTGATAGGAGGCATCAATTGCAGCACCCGCTTTTAAGGCAACTGCAGAAGCTTGGGCATTGAACTTTAATTTTCCATTAGTGAATTTTTCAAAAGTTTCTTTATTTTCAAAGAAAATCACTTCTACATATTGTTGTCCTCCAAATTGAATGCCTACTGTAGCTTGCTTCAGATGCGTATTTCCAACGGAGGTATGGCTTTTATAAACGATACCATTTCCGGCAGCAGCACCAATACCTATTGCCGCTTTTGTAATTCTTGGGAAAACCGCATACCCATAAGCTTTGTTCTTAAAGGATTCTAGCCTAGGTCTTTTTTCCAGAATAGTGTTTAATGCTTTCCTTGATTCGTGTTCTAATTCCGGGTTCCAGCCTTCTAATTGGGCATTAGCCGTAAATGCGAATAAAAGAGTTGCTATTGCTGTTATGATTTGTAATTTTTTCAATTGTACCGTTTTAATTCTATTCATTTTATTTGTTCTTGCTTGATGATTGTTGTTTGCCTTGATAATTACCGATTGTGTATTTCCTACTTTACAAAATTGCTTTTCCATTATTAAATTTTTTGATTGATGTTTATACTTGTCTTTGTTTAATTACTAGAAACCGTATTATAAATGACAGGCATTTGTCCTTTCCATTTTTCCCATAGCGATTCATCTCTTATCAAATTTGCCATGAAATGACCCACATTAATACGACTAGTTTTACCTGAATCGAAAATTGCACTCTTAGTAGGTGAGGAATAGACTTCGTAATTAGTTACTTTTTTTTCATCAACCAAAGAGTCAGGTCTAACAGCTACCCACTCGACAAATTGATTACTTTGACCTATTTTGACCCGTAAATAATCTGCGGCTGTTTCATTGTCCTTATGTGGGGGTAACAACAAACGAATTAGTCCGATGATACATTTTTGACCAAAGGAAATCCGTTCGTTCAAATCACGGTTTCGGTTACCGGTTGTATTCATTAATACATACTTGATTGTTTCTTCAGGTGCGTTGCTACTAATTGCATTACAGAATCTGCGAACGGTATCTGTTACAAGTCTTCGAGGTTGTCCATAGACGCCTTTCCAACTTAAGGTATGTCCAAGACATGAAGCTATGGCCTGACATCCTTTAACGCACTCGGCCATTTCAATGTCCGTCAGTTCTAAAACACTTGCATGTACAATGCAGAGACGGTTATTATTTTTCCAAGACTGGGGTACCCTTTCTGGTGACCTAACAATCACCTTAACATTTTGCCCACAATCTAAGAGCTGATTTACCAACTGTCTCCCGGTTGCCCCACTTGCGCCAACTACTAATGTTGTCATAACTATTTGTTTTTAATTACAATGCAAACCTAGGGGAATAATTCAGGGCTAATGTTCCGAATTATAGTGCGGATGTATAGAATTATAATTCCGAACGAATTGAAGAAGAAGATAGATGGTGCTTTTACCTTTGTTGTTTAATAAACTGCTTGGGCGTTAACCCAGTAGATTTTTTAAAGTAGGTATTGAAAACAGTTTTAGAGTTAAATCCACTTTCATAAGCCATACCTTCTATAGTAAGGTTCTTATTAGTTGGATCTTTGGCCTTGACTTTGAAAGATTCTACTCGATATTGATTGATAAATTCATTAAAGTTTTTGCCGAGGGCATTATTCAACAACCAAGAAAGGTGATTAGGATGAACCTCAATTTGACCCGCTAGCTTCCGTAATGATAAATCGGGGTTTAAATAAGGAGTACTTTCTACAAGATGCGCTAATAAACGAGTGGTATACTTCGCAACAGTCTGGTCATCTAATAGTGCGTTCTTTTGACTGGCTACTTCCAATATAGTGATGTTCCCATAAAGGGCATTCTTAAATGTCTGATATCGGGAATCTTTTTTTAGTGAACTTACCAAGGGATCTATATACCGTAAGAGCAACAACGAAGACTTGTTTTTAATAGCCTCGGTCACCCATTCGAAAGCCTTTTCGGTTTCGCCCATAACAGCATATAGCATAAAGAGGAAGGAATCGGCTGTGAAACCATCTGGGCCGTTGGCTTGTTCTAGTAATCGATTTAAATAAATCGTTGTATGTTCAATATCATTTTTCAGGGCATAAGCCAATGCAATCAATCCTGTTTTATCCGCTAGAATAATAACCTCCGATGGAATGGAGTCAAAATAATTAATGACCTCGTCGTACCGACCTAGTTGCAGTAAACAGATGCATTTAACCGAATGGGCCGGTATATTTTTATCGTTGACCTGTAAACAGCTATTCAAGAGTTCTAATGATTTTTCATAATCCTCGATCATATAATTAAAGTAGCCTGTAAAAAATTGAGTCTCCTCCGATAATGGGTTAATGCTTAATGCAATGTCGAGATGCTCGCGTGATTTATCCCTGTCTCCTGAAACAATATACAAAAAGGACATAAACTGCTGGGCTTCCGCATTGTTTGGATTGATTTGAATGGCCTTATTCATTTGAAATAGTGATTTTTTGAAATCACCTTCTACAAAAAAAGCTTGATTTGAGAGCTGATAGTGCACGCCCGACAATTGGTCATTTAACTTCAAAGCCTCGTTGGTATATTGAATTGTTTTTCCCCATGCCTCCTCAAATGGCATAAATCCGGTTGTACCAATAAAACTGTAGCAATCTGCAAGACCTAAAAGTGATTCGGTATGATTTGGATCCAGTCTCAACGCCTTTTCGTATAGTAAAATGGCTAGCTTCACATCTTCAGGATTCCATTTATTTCGTAGAAAATTAGCTTTTAAAGAGTATTCATAGGCTGTAATGTTGTCGGTCTGTTTTTTGACCAAATTTTCTTGAATATCAAAGTGGCCAAACTGTTCCCTTAACTTATCCGCTATTAGTAAACTTATCTCATCTTGAATTTCAAAGATGTTCTCCAAGTTTCTGTCCCAGGTTTCCGACCAAAAGTGAAAATCTTCTTCTGCTTGAATCAACTGCGCGGTAATTCTAACCTTTTTTCGGGACAAACGGATACTACCCTCCAAAATAGTCGATACACCAAGCTCTTTACCAATTTTTTTGATGGGAATATTTTTGTTCTTGAAATGGAAGGAAGAAGTACGCGATGTTACCTTCAGGCCTTTAATTTTGGCGAGGGCATTTGTAATTTCTTCTGTCATCCCATCACTAAAATACTCGTTATGGGCATCTGCACTCATATTTACAAAAGGAAGTACGGCTATGGTCTTGTCTTCTTTTTTAGAAACCCCTGTGAGTTCTGAACGCCCAGGAATCTTTATCCCGTCGCTGGCGACTGCAAAAATTTCAATAGGCTTTGCGATGTTTTTCAGTGCGAAGTAACCAAGGGATTTGGTAGCAGCTTGCGGTTGATTTTTGAGTTCATCGTTTAACTTTCCAGATAGGAGTATTGAACCTGCAACTGCCATGCTCTCGATTCGCGAGGCCAGATTAACACCATCGCCATAGACTTCTGTACCATCAAAAACAATATCCCCCAAATGCAAACCAATACGTAACGGAACAGTATTTTCCTTTTGCAAGTCTTGTTGAATGGAAATGGCGCATTCTACGGCCTCCACTGCGCTTGAAAATATACTTAGCGTGCCATCCCCGTAGTACTGTACGATTTCTCCGTGATATACTTCATGATGCTTTTCGAATACTTCTCGATGACGTGATCTCATGGTCATTGCAGCAGTTTCATCTTTTTGCATCAAGGCGGTGTAGCCAACAATGTCGGTAAACATAACTGCTGCAAGTTGACGTACTTTCTTTTCGTTCATGGTCTATTTAAGCTTATCCTGACAAGTCTTTGGCATTCTTTTTTGTCTACCGTCCTGACAATAGTTCAACTAGCCGAAACTGTTTAAATCAATTTCATCAGAAATATTAATTTTCTTAAGCATTTGCCCATAATCTGTTGACTCTATGGTTTTATAATTTTTCATTTCTTAATTAACTCATAGTGTTATAGTATTGTCATTCATCATATGCCTATTCCAAAGAATACCGGAATTGAACCCTTGTTGATTGAAAAAATCGGGGAAATAGTTTCAGCCTGATAACACTTCGACAGGCCATAGTTTAGAGCTGAATAATTTATAAGGTAGCAAAACTATATTAATCCTGAATTTAGTAAGAAATACTGCGTTAGAAGAATCTAGTCAGATTTTATGCTACTTATTACACGATGGGACTCACTTTAATTATGGTTTGGAAAATGAAGAAATCATAATCAGGGGAAGCTTACAATTTTTCCTTTAGCGCTTTTCTCCAAAAGTATAGTCCAAATACAAATGTGATAATTGCAAACATAATTCCATATTCGCCAAGCCAATGTTCGGTTCCTTCAATTTTTTAGGTTAACGGCGGAAATATTTTCTGAACATACACGTTGCTTACCGCATGGAAGATGACCGCCGGCCAAAGACTGCTCGACTTAAAAGTGTAGTAGGTCATCATAAACGAAATGGAAATTATAACTATAAAAAAGGTAGTCATTTCCAAAGGGACATTTCCACCATAATATACGATCAAAGGCCAATGCCAAGAAGCCCAAACAATTCCACTAAAAAGAGAAACCCCCGAAAATGGAAGCACCTTTCTCAGTTCATAGATGAAAAACCCCCGCCAACCGATTTCCTCTCCTAAAGTAGTTGCCGTTGATCGTATAACTCCAATAGTACCTAACAAAACAACTACTATAATTACTGCGATTGTTGGTTGTAATGTTCCTATTCCAATTAATCCGAGTTCTTTAGCCCATGCTAAGACTATTTCTTCATTTGGTAATCCGCCAAGGGTAAAAAGCCAGATGAATAAATAGGTGATGAAGACATATAAAGCTGGAACAACATATGACAAGCGTATGTATTTCCAATTTGCCCAATCCCAATGTAGCAAAGTAATAGACCCCCCTTTTATTTTGAGCGTAATTATTGCCGCCACCGCAGGACACCACATTAATGCTCCAATATAAATGCTCGAGGGATATAAATTAACTATAGCATAATGAAATATTGAACTTATAAGGGTGGCAATTGCAAGGAAAGTAAAAATTTTTTACCAAGCTTCTTTGCGTGCAGATAAATTATTTTGCATCGCATAAATTTTTTATAGTCTGTTTTTGATGATGCTCAACATGATAAATTGCATTATAAAGCATTTCTCGTAACGTAATAATTCCCAAAATTGGGTGAGGAACACATAACTGGTCTAACTCTTTTTCAGTAAAAACTTCAATTTCTTTATTTAAATTCTTAATCAGTTTTTGCAAAGTTATTAGCAATTCCAATTTTTCATTTCCAAGTACTGAATCTGAAACATATTGTATAGGAGATTTTCCACCTTGACTCAGTTTCTCCAAATAGTCTCCTAATATTTTATCATAGTTCCGACTTTGGCGTTCAATCGTTCCAAATTTTTGCGCAATCAAAGTGCTGGGCATTCCAAATACTTGTGCAAGAGGCTGCACACATAGTACTATATGCTTTAATTGTTGTCCTGCTGACCATTTCGATTGATACCTAAATAAAAATTCATACTCGGTTAATCCGTTTATATAATCGAAAAACCTTGAATATTGACTTTCAATCTTATTTACTATTTCAGTTTTATTCATCTTCTTTCAAATAATTGATTCTTTTGAGTTACTTATAATGGCCGCCGTCACTTCCCGTGACGCATTGTTACCAAATGATTTATTACATAACCATTAATTCTCCATCTTCCGGAATTAAAACCTTATTAATAAGATTATTATTTATTAATAAATCTTTTAATTTTTTTCTAGTTAGAGGGCAATGATTAATAGCTTCCATATGGTTAGCAATTACTTTTCCTGACGTGTTTTTTACAAACTTTAGAATATCATCTACATTCATAATAAGTTCTTTAAATACATCGAATTGAGCAGCACCACTAGCTAAAACACTTATATCTGGCTTGTACTCTTTTATAACTTTATCTACTGCAGCTGTATAAATAGTATCAGAACTTAGGTAAATCGATTTTTGGTTCGGTAGTTCTATATAATAACCAATTACATTTCCCATGGGTTTAGCTACAAATCCGTATCCATGTTTAGCTGGAATACCCTCAATGGTTCCTCCTAGAAATTGTTGTTTCTCCCAGTATTTTAAAGATTGAACGACGTTTAACCCTCTTTTTTTTAATGCTCTCTGATCTTTTACGCTACACGTAACTGGAATGTTTTTTTTGATTAAAAATTCAACTCCTTTACTATCAATATGATCTGGATGTTGATGTGTTATGATACAATGTGTTACTTTTTCTAATATCAAATTAGAACTTTCAGGAAGCGGAACTGTTGGATTTCTTCTTGCTTTATGTCTGAATAAAGTAAAAGAAGGCATGATTCCTTGGTTACCCAACATGGGGTCAATTAAAATTACATCTTTCTCTGTTTCCAGAATCATTGTAGCATTTCTTAAATGGTGAATCTTTAACATGTTTTATATTTTTATAGTAAAAGTTGTTGTTAAACCAACACTGAAATTTCTTGGTAAGTTTTGAACACCAAAAATGGATCTCGAATGTTTACCTTTTTCCTCTAAGATATTAACAAGTAGATCAGACGCTCCATTAACTACTAAAGATGAATCATCCCAATTTTTAGAAGATTGATAATATGCATCTATATGATTTAATCCAATTACATTTTCGAAGCCAACCTTAGCGTGTATTTGTGCAATCACATTTAAAGCACAAAGTTCCATCGCTTTATAACCCTCTTGAGTACTTAGTTCATTTCCTAATTTTCCTTGATACAAATGAACTTCATTTTTTATAGGGAATTGAATGGCTACATATGCAATAGTTCCTCTTATGTTAACAGATAGATAAGAACCTCCCGGAATTGTTAATTCAGGAAGTTCAAGATTATGTTTCGTAAGATTATCTATTAGATTCATCTTTTAATGTTGTCTTTTGTAGTATTTAAATTAAGTTGTTCTTATACCAATTGATTCTATTTCAGTTGAAAAAAATTATGTACTCCCAAATATCTATTCACAGTAAAACCTTCGGCATATTCAACGTTGATTGGTCTTCCATAAATACTGTTTGTACTTTTAATTTGATCTAAAAGTCCCATAATAGAATTTGGTTCGTTGTTTTTTGGTTTCACAAATTGAGAAGTATATGCTTTAATAGCTTCTGTTTTTTTGTCTATATACTCACTTATATCTATCACAAAATCTGGATCAATAAAATAATCTTGTATGTAATGATAAACCGATTTGGGTCTCCAAGATTCTTGAATTTCTCCATTAAAAAAGGTTACCTTCTTTTTAAGTCCAGAGATAAATGAGGCATCTGCAACAAGTTTAGCAGCATTTGCATGATCTGGATGACGATCATTAATAGCATTAGCCAATACAATTTCCGGTTGGTATTTTCTGATTGCTTGAATAACTAATAACCGACTAGCTTCATCATTTGCAATAGATCCATCTGATAAACCCAATTGTTCTCGATATTGAATTCCTAAAATTTTAGAAGCTTCATCAGCTTCTTTCGCTCTAATTTCTGGTGTGCCAAATGTGCCCATTTCTCCAGCTGTTATATCTATAATTGCAACTGTTTTTCCTAAGACTATATGTTTTAGAATAACACCTGCAGCTGCACATTCTATATCATCTGGATGCGCACCAAAGGCTAAAATATCTACTTTATGACTCATTTTTTTTGTATAATTTAAAAAGTGTGGATGCAATGTGACCTCCAAAACCAAAGGTGTTGTTTAGAGCATACTTTACTTCTTTTATTTGTTTATGTCCTAGAGTAAAATTGAATTTGGCTTCAAATTCTGGTTCTATATCTTTTGAGTTTATGGTAGGAGGAATTACCCCATCCTGTATAGTTTTAATACATATTATAGCTTCAATGGCTCCGGCAGCACCTAATAAGTGGCCGGTCATCGATTTTGTTGCGCTAATGCTTAAATTTTTCCTATTTCCAAAAACACGTTCGATTGCTTTTAACTCACTTTCATCTCCCATTCGTGTAGAGGTAGCATGTGCATTGATGTAATCTATTTGGTCTGCTGTAATTTCAGCATCTTCAAGAGCATCAAGCATCCCTAAATACGCACCTTCGCCATCAGGATGAGTTCCTGTTAAGTGATATGCATCTCCAGCCATGCCCGTTCCAACCACTTCTGCTATAATTTGAGCACCTCGATTCAAGGCAGAGTCTAAACTTTCTAATACCAATGCACCTGCTCCTTCACCCATTACAAACCCATCACGATTTACATCAAATGGTCTACTAGCTTTTTTAGGATTTTCATTAAGAGTAGATAGCGCTCTTGAAGCGTTGAATCCTCCCATGCCACTTTCATTAATGGGAGCTTCAGAGCCGCCAGTAATTATCATATCTGCTTTGCCAAGACGAATATAATTACAAGCATCAATAATGGCATTATTAGATGATGCACACGCTGATATTGTTGAAAAATTCAACCCTCTTAATCCATAACGAATGGATATGACTCCCGAAGGAATATCGGCTATTATTTTAGGAATAAAATAAGGGTTAAATCTGGGTTTTCTTCCGCTTGCAACAAAATCTTCAACTTGCTCCTGAAACGTTTGAATACCCCCATTTCCAGAACCCCAAATAACACCAACTCTATTTAGGTTAAGTTTATCAAAATCAATACCCGCATGAATTATTGCTTCATCTGAGGCAGCGATAGCATATTGGGTAAACAAATCATATTTACGAGCTTCGTTCCTTTCAAAGTAGTTATTTGGTTCAAAGTTTTTAACCTCTGCAGCAAATTTTGTTTTATAATGTGTCGTGTCAAATTTTGTAATTGTGTCAACACCACTTTTCCCGGCTACTAGATTACTCCAAAATTCATTTAAAGAGTTTCCAATAGGCGTAATTACACCCATACCAGTAACGACTACTCGTTTTAAATCTCTTTTCATATACTATCGTAATTTTTAACAGTCAATTCAGATATGGCATCTCCTGTATGTTTAGTATTTTGAGGTTCAAAAAGCATCATCCAAACTTCTTCGTCAGCAACTGGCTTATGTTCTATTCCCTTAGGCACCATTATCATTTCGCCCTCATTCACTATTTCGATTCGGTCTCTAAACATCATTTTTAAAGTTCCTTTTAGAATAACGAAAAGCTCATCCTCGTTTTTATGATCATGCCACACAAATTCACCCTTTACTTTGGAAATTTTTACCTGTTGCCCGTTAAGTTCCGCAATGACTCTTGGATTCCATAAATCATTGATTAAATTTAGCTTATCGTTAATGTTTATTGCCTTCATTGTATTATCTTTTATATGATTTCTAGGTAGTTTTATTACAAATAATTATTATTTTTTGTCACTTACTTTACGCGGGTTATTAAAAAAAACATATGCAAAACATAACGCTAAAATGACATAAGAAAACGTTAGAACTATTATAGTTTCTGATCCTATTTGTAATCTTGAGATTATTTTTATCAATGCAATTGCACCTACTCCAAAATGCATTAAATTCCCAATAGCAATAGGTCTATTGTAAATTCCACCAATAATAGTTCCTTTTGCCATCCAGTTTAAAATTCCAAATCCAAGATAAGATGCACTTAAAAGTTGAAGCAATAATATCGTAATTGGATTCGATTCAACATTTAGATAGGTCATAATTTCCTCTGGCAAAAATGAGACTGCTATTCCTAAAACTCCTAAAAGAAACGCACTTACAGTCATTAATATCTTTGTGTTCATATTTTTTGATTTAATAAGTTTTTGAAATTATTTGAACCTCAAAAGATTTATTCTAAAGTTAATATTACTCTTTCAGCAATCTTTTTAGCTGGTGTTATATTCCTTAAATCTGTATACAATTTTCGATTTTTAACTAATTAAAAAACTCTTATTTTTTTTTGAATTTCTTTTCAATCATTTCTTTTTTCCATTCTTCACCAAAGAAATTGAAAGTATTAAGAGAATAGATTCCTAACAATACTCCCCAGGAAAGCAGTATCCATAAAAAAATGTTCCAATGGGATGAATCATTTACTGCAATAATAAATGGTACTACTAAGCTTAAAATAGCAATGGCCAAAAGTTTATAAAACCCTTTCATATTTTGAAAATACGCTTCTTCTTTTTTAAACTGTTCCATATCACCCTTCTTATCAGAATCAGTAATATTAATTTCGAAAACTGATGCCAAAGATTTCAATGTTTCTAAACCTGCATTCTCGCCATTTTCAATTCGTTGAATCGTCCTTACACTTAATCCACTCATTTCTGCTAGTTGATCTTGTGACCAATGACGTTCTAATCTCATTTTTTTAATAGCTCTTAAATTAATAGTATTTGAATTCATTATTATTTTTGTTTTAAAATTATTTATCAAAAGTAAATACTATCCTGTCTTTGAATTTTAAATAGATAAGACATATTTATGACAGTTATGCTACAACTATCTGACTGCAATAATTCATAACAAAAACCATATACAAGCCGCATAAAATTTGTGACTTTTATGAGTTATTGTTTTCACGTTTAGCAACAAACTCCAATTAAATAATACCTCAGTTTCACCAATTTTATTGAAACTGTTTTTTCTGGAACCTTTATTCTGAAATTCGTCATAAGTCGTCCTGTTAATTAATTATATTGTTGATTTAATAATTTGCTTTTTCAAATTCTTTTTAGATGAACTTATAAGCAAAAATTCAATGAAGAAACCGGAAATAAGTATAATACTAATCTGCTTATTTGTTTCACCCAAAACTTGATAGCAAACGATGAGTATAATAGCCCAGACAATGCTACTTATGATTTGAATTCGAGTTAAAATTTGAATTAATTTTTTTGTATTTTCCATTTTATTAAAATTTTTCATTATTTCTAATTATTTTTTAGTTCTAAAATTTGACGAATCATTTGATTGGTAAATCCCCATTCATTATCATACCAAGTCATTACTTTCAAAAGATCTCCGTCAACAACTCGAGTCATACTTAAATCGGCAGTAGAAGCAAAAGGACTCTTTACAATATCTGATGACACTATTGGCGCTGTTGTTGTATCGATTACCTCAGAATAGCGTTCAGTTTGGGCTTCTTCTTTAAGTATTGCATTCACTTCCTCTACAGTAACTTGTCGCTCTGTAACAAAAGTCATATCTGAAATGGATCCTACAGGAATTGGAACACGTATAGCAACACCATCAAATTTTCCTGTATATTGAGGTAATGCTTTTGTTGTAGCAATTGCAGCACCTGTTGTAGTTGGCACTAAATTGGCAGCTCCAGCACGACCCATTCTAAAATTCTTTTTTGAAGGCCCATCTACTATACTTTGAGATGCTGTATAGGCATGAACGGTTGTCATAATTGCTTTTTTTATGCCAATCCGTCTTCCTAAAATCTCAACTATCGGACTTATATTGTTGGTTGTACAACTGGCACATGAAAAAATACTGGTATTCCCTTGTTCTGAATTAACACCATGAACCACAGTTGGTACATCAACACTACTTGTAGGTGCTGAAATCACTACTGTTTTTGCACCTGCATGAATATGTTTTCTAGCATTTTCCATGGTTGTAAATAACCCTGTACTTTCAATAACCAAATCAATTTTATGCGCTTTCCAAGGTAATTCTTTAGGATTCCTTATAGATGTATAGTTGATTTTTTTGCCATCAACTACTAAACTAGTATCGTCAAATGAAACTGTTTTATCATAGATGCCATAGACCGAATCATATTTTAGTAAATACGCTATGTTTTCAACTGAAACGATATCATTTACAGCTACTAATTCTAATTCTGGTGTCTCTAATATTACTTTTAAGGCAGCTCTTCCGATGCGTCCCATTCCATTGATTGCTATTTTCATGATTTCTATTTTTTATAATTTTATAATCTCTTTCAGTTCTTTAATTTCCTCTTCTAGCTTTGATATGTAGTCTTTTTGTGATGAAAAAGCTTCATTTATGTCATCAACAGTATATCGAGGTGTAATATGTTGCGGGCAATTCCAATCGTAGGTTTCAATATGAAATACCATCATTCGTTCTGGGCGAAATTTATAATCTTCTAAATTCAAAAGATCATATAATTCTGGATTGTCATTAAGTTCCACAACTTCTACTTTGGCAAAAATTTTAAGTCGCGTTTTCGTTGGATAATCTATCATGATGAGTGATACATTATTATTGGTTGCCATATTCCCAACAGATACATATTGCTTATTACCTACAAAGTCAATAAATCCAATTCGTTTTGAATCTAACACCTTTAGAAAGCCCTTTGGACCACCACGATGTTGTATATAAGGAAATTCTTTTACTCCTATTGTGGCTAAATAAAAGCTATCTCTATTTTGGATAAAAGACATTTCATGATCAGTCAATCCATCAACTTTACTGAATCTTTCCATGCGTTCATATCCTCTACGACTTCCATGTTTCTCCTGTAATTTTTTTACTGCATCTGTAAATGCTATTTCTGCAAAGTTTTTAGCCATGATTTATTATTTATTTATTAAAAAGTTTTCACTGCTACCATTCAAACAATGTCACTTGGATATTTTACTTGCTAATTAATAGATTATATGTTTCAGAAAGTTTGAGACAATCGTTTTCTAATACACCTTCAATTAGTTCTGGTGGTTTTTTCCAACCAGGAATACTATTTGTTTCTAATATTTTGAAACTCGAGCTTGAACCGCCAACATATTTAGATTTTATTCCATACACAATGGTTTTAATATGATGGTGTCTTATTACATAAGAACACATGATACATGGTTCATGAGTTGTGTAAAGAGTAGCGTCGCTTAATGATTGATAGTTGTTGGCAAGGGCATCTTTTATGGCTTCAATCTCAGCATGTTTAGTAACATCATTAAGAGATTTCCCAGCTTCTTTACCAAGTCCAATTATTTGATCATTCTTTACAAGTATTGATCCAATAGGTGGATTGCCATCCAACATGGCTTCCTTACCTAAATCAATACACTTTTTCATATGATGAATATGCGTTCTCATGTTAATTTTTATAGTCCTTTATTTTCTTCAACATTTGTATTGAAGACTTCAACTCTGGATTGATTTCTATTGCTTTCAAATAAGCCTTTTCTGCCATCTTTAAATTTTTGTTATGCAAATAAGCTTCTCCCAAGCTGTCATAAGCGTTTGCTGATTTGGGAAACGCTTCTGTATTTAGCTTTAATACAGCAACAGCTTCAACTATTTTTTTTTCATTTAGTAGTTGATAACCAACGGCATTCATTTCACTTTCTATAAGCGCGTAATTATCTAATTTTTTAAATTCATTAAAGCGCTTAATAGCCTCTGTAACACCACTAGTTTTAATTACGTCAAGGATAGATTGAGCAATAGATTTCTTTGGTAAATCATATGGCTTATTATAGAGTATATTCCTAATGGCTAAATTGATTTCGTCTAAAGGAGCTTTTCCTGTATTATTTATTAATACGACTAAATGCTTTTCTGAAGGAATTCTAGAAATCAACGTATTGAATCCATTTATTCCGCCATTATGTTCCAAAATTCTTAAGTTATCATTTGAATTTCCTTTTGAATCTTCTTTAATAATCCAACCATATCCATAGTGCCATGGTCCTACTGGAATATGACTAGAAAACATTAGGGTTTTTGTTTTATCTGTAAGTAACTTGTTTGTATATAACGCCTGGTCCCATAAATACATGTCTTCTACAGTTGAATATATTGACCCAGCGGCATATGGTATTGACATATCAATATAATTTGAATTTCTAAAATTCACCCCATCCCTTTCGTAGCCTGTTGATCTATTCCTTAAAACATTTTCAAAATGATCATAGCCCGAATTGTTCATTTTTAACGGAGTAAAGATGAGTTCATGTAGGTTCTTTTCGAATGTTTTTCCAGTTACGTTTTCAATGATTAATCCTAAAAGTGTATATCCAGAATTACTGTAATTAAATTTTTCTCCAGGCGTAAATTGAAGGGTAGAATCTTTAAAAACACTTGTAATTTCTTCAGGAGTATTATTTCTTTTACTTATTTTATCAAAAATTGGAAAAGACAAAAAGTTAGGAATTCCTGAAGTATGGGTAAGTAAATGGTGTATTGTGATTATATTTCCTGTCGATTTTGGGTAGTCTGGTATATAGGTGATAATCGGAATATCTAATTCTAATTTTCCTTGTTCTGTGAGCTGCATAATTAACATTGCAGTAAATTGTTTGGTTATTGAAGCTAATCTATGCTTCGTGTTCGACTGGTTTGGAATATTCCATTCCATATTTGCCAATCCAAAACCTTTACTAATAGTAATTGAGCTGTTTTCGGCAACCAAAACAGAACCATTAAACTTTCCTTGTTCAGTATAAACCTCCATTAAATGATCGATTTTTTCTGCTTTAGTTTGTCCGAATGATGTAAAGGTTGTTGCTAAAACAAAAAGGATTCCTAAAAAATTTAGTTTGTGATGCTGTTTGTTAGTGATTGAATTTTTCATTATTTAATTAGTTAGTTAGTGTTTGATTTGTTAATTATAGTTCTCTTTTTTGTTTACTTATTATGACTTTTTCCAAGTTCTCCCTTGAAAAGCCTCATCTACGGGTGTTTTATACACATGATTAAAATAATTACTCATGGTTTAAACACCTATGCCAGAAATTACTCCTAAAATGTTTTCTTCAATATAACCAGCACTTAGAAAATTATTAATATCATCTTCAGAAGGAAGTCCTCTTTTTACTGCATCTGTAAATGCTATTTCTGCAAAGTTTTTAGCCATGTTATTTATTCTCTTTTAATTTTTCAAACTCTCTTTAAGCCTTTCTATTTGTTTTTTTGCATTTGTATTATTCGGATTGAGTCTTAGCGAAATTTTATAATTTTTTAGGGATTCAGAAGTCATTCCAAACAATCCATAGGCTTCCGCTAGACTGTCAAATGCGTTACTACTTTTAGGGAAAAGATGTGCATTCAGTGTAAAGATTTCAATTGCGTCTTCGATCTGATTTTTCTCAACTAATTTATAACCTACTCGATTTAATTCAGTTTCATTTGAAAAATTATACGTGTCTGGATAGTTCTTTTTTAAGGTTTTATAGAATTGTATCCCTTCATTTACATCATCATAGCATTTTTGTCTTATCGTAAGATAAACAGACTTTTGAGGTATTAAAAAGGAATTTCCTTTCGAAATATTTTCAATGGATTCAGCAATTTCCCGTAGTTTAAAATTTTTATTGTTAGTCATTAAAACGATTACCAAATCTTCTTTTGCATTATAATGGATAAAAGATTCGTAGTTGAAAGATGACCCTTGATGTTGATGAATAAGTAACCTATTGTTTTTAAATTTTCCACCTCCTAATGCTGCTTCGCTACTTTCAGAGAACGAATTGAATAATTGATTTAAAGATTCTTCAGAAATTAACTTTCCAGAATGTAAACTTACAATCCAATTGTACATATCATTTACAGTAGGATGAACCCAACCTGTGATTTCAATATCCATTGGCTTATCATTAATGAAATCATTATTAAATGGTGTTGCCAATTGAGGGTTATCACTTCTTGGGTCAATAAGAGCATCTTTCATATTACTTGGACTAAGAATGTTTGACTGTACAAAATCAATGAAACTCATTCCTGATACTTTTTCAATAATTTTTCTTTGAAGAATAATATTATTAATACTATAAGTATAACCAGAACCAGGTTTAAATTTCAACTGTTTAATCTTACTTAAATCAACAAAAATGTCTTTCTCATTTTTAACACTCCTCCAATTCACTCTTGGCAATCCACTAGTATACTGAAGAAGATGATTAATACTTATAGTATTTGACCATTCTGGAAGATGCATTTCAAATTTCGAGATTTTATCATCTAGATTAAGTAATCCTTTTTCTTTTAGCATCATTATAGCGACAGCGTTGAATTCTTTTCCTATAGATCCAATGTTAAATATTGAGTTTGGATTAAGCTCTTTTGATTTTGAGCCATCTGAATATCCAAACTCATTTTGATATATTATTTTATTGTTCTTTGCTACGAGGATATTTCCATTAAAAACACCACGTTCATAGGATACCTTCATCAAAGAATCTATCAGAGTTTGATTATTGGTAATTCTTGATACATCAGTTATATGTGGATTGCTAACGTTTTTACAACTATTTAAAATGATAACCGATAATAGAAATAATAAATATTTTAATTTCATGATCCTTGTAATTAATTAAGTTTTTTTTATCTTTTCTTTCTACTAATTTGGCTTTGTCCAAACTCTACTAGAAAAAGCCTCATCTACTGGTGTTTTATACACATTATTAAAATAATTACTCATGGTTTTTACTCCTAAGCCAGCAATAACACCTAAAATGTTTTCTTCAGTATAACCAGCACTTAGAAAATTATTAATATCATCTTCAGAAGGAAGTCCTCTTTTTACTGTCATCTGTCTTGAAAATATGCTCAATGCTTTCAGCTTTTCATTCGGGACTTCTGAATTACTTCTAATAGCATTTGTTGCTCCAATTGTAACTAAATAAAAACTGTCACGATTTTGAATAAATAAAATTTCCCCATCAGTCAATCCATCTACAACATTAAATTTTTCCATACGATCGTAAGCTTTACGACTTCCATGCTTCTCCTGTAATTTTTTTACTGCATCAGTAAATGCTATTTCAGCAAAGTTTTTAGCCACGACTTTTATTCTTTTTTAATTTTCTTATGTATCTCACCACACCAGTTAATATTGAAATCATAATAATGGCAAGGATTCCTTTTCTCATAGTAGCAACCATAGTATCTTTTAACATGGTAAACAAGGTAAGATCAACATTGCCTGTTTTCCAAAAAACCCATTCGCTTGCCAGTTTTGTTGCCATAATTGGGTTCCCTGTTTCTAAAACAATAATTCCATCACCAGTTTCAGGATTTAAACGCACTGCAGTATTAATAGGTGGTGTACTTTTGCCATCATGACCAATTATAAAATCACCATGTTCTGTTTTCGCATACAGTATTGTACCTAAACCCCAAATATCCATTCCCATAGTTGATGCATGTGGCTTCCTCATGCTTTTGAGGGTTTCAGGTTTTATGATGTTTCTTCCAATCGGCTCACTATTCTTTCCTTTAAGAAAAACTTGAAAGAAAATTTCTAAATCTGCTAAACTTGTGTACAGTGATGTTGCCGCTAAAGAGGTGTAGGAATAATGCTTTGCCATAGTACCATCAGCATTATAGAATTCAACCAAATTGTCTCCTATGACTGCATCCCAAACATAACTCGATTTATTCATACCCATTGGTTCAAAAATGTTATGCTTCATATAATACGCAAATGATTGACCAGTAACTTCTTCAATCAGTAGTTGTAGTAAAGTATAACCACCTCCAGAATACTTAAACGCTCCAGGTTCCATACCTACTTGAACCTACCCCGAAATACCTTCATCTGCATCAGAGGCTCTAGTTAATGACTCTTCTAAAGATTGGGGTTTTACCCTTGGCTCAAATCCAGAGTATCCAAGACCATCTGTAAGACCTGCAGTATGACTTAAAAGTCTTCTAACGGTCACTTGATTGTTATCGAATCCATTTTCTGGTAATTTCCATCGGCTTAAATACGTACTTACCGGTACATCTAATTGTAATTTTCCGTCTTCTACCAATTTCATAACCCCAACAGCGGATATCCATTTGCTTAAAGAGGCCACTTGAAATACAGTATTTCTGTCTACTGGCTTTCCTTCCGAATGAAATTCCTCCGATTCAAGAATGCCATTGCTAAAGGTTGCAAGTGCGTAATTACCAACAAACTCTTCATTAATCCGATTTTTAGTTCCATCAACAAATGCTTCAATAGATTCTTCGTATGTAATTGGTTCATGCCACCATCCTCTCATGGTTCCAGTAACACTGAAAGCCGTCCATAGAACAATTGCAAGAATTGTGATTGCGAAGTGCTTCAGAATGTTTTTAAATGTTTTCATGATGTTAATGATTTAATGATTAGGTTGTAAAGGGTAATTTAAATCCGTCAAAACAATCCTTGTTTCCTTTTGACGGATTTAAAACTTAATTATGCTTCATCGACTTGTGGTCATACTGAATTAAGAATATCAATGGCAGTGCATAGGCCAAATGACGTACTAATGTAATTACTGGCATCAAGGGATCCAAATCAATTCCCGCAATACCAGCACCTAATAATGGAAGCATAAAGAACCAAACCAAGGCAATGGTTTCCCCTATTACAAATGTCATTGCTCTGGCCCATTTTGGACCCCATAATGATGGTGCGATACCAGCATAAAGTATTGCCAAAAGAATTCCGTTAGAATAGTGGCCCATAATTCCGTATGCTAAACCTAAACCTGTTTTTGCCCCCAGAATAGCGGGGATATCCCACCAGGTTCCTGTAATTAATAATCCTACAAGATCAAAAAGTATTGTTCCTATAATTCCTGCAAGTATTGCATTTTTCCAATTGATTGTTTTCATAATTAAAATTGTTTTTATATAGTGCTCAGTTCGAGAAGAGCAATCCCTTTTTTTAAGACTTTATGAAATATTAAAAACTCGAACCGACCCACTACTAGCTATTACTTAAACTATTATTTAATATTATTTTTTTGTAAAAATTTTAAAATGTAATCTGCTATTTCATCCCCTTTTTCCTCTAAGGCAAAATGTCCTGTATCCAATAAGTGAAATTCTAAATTCTGTAAGTCTTTTTTATAAGGATAGGCGCCATCAGCCGGAAATATGTAGTCATTCTTTCCCCAAACAATTAATGTTGGTGGCTGATGATCTCTAAAGTATTGTTGCCATTCTGGATATAAAGGCACATTTGTTCTATAATCATAAAACATAGCCAATTGAATCTCATTGTTTTCTGGTCTAGTAAGGTGTTGTAAATCAATAGTCCAATTATCTGGACTGATTTTTAATGTGTCTTGCACACCATGCGTATATTGCCATTTTAAACCTGCTGGAGCGTGAAATCCTTCTAGAGGCTTTCCGTTTTCAACCGTATAATCATTCCAGTATTTTTTAATAGGTATCCAGAAGTCTTTTAAGCCTTCATCGTAAGCATTTCCATTCTGAATGATTAATGCATCAACCTTTTCAGGATATTTTGCTGCAATTCTAAAACCTATAGGTGCGCCGTAATCCATTAAATAAATACTATACTTTTCGACTTTTAATTCCTTTAAAAAGTCTTCAACTATAATTGCCATATTATCAAATGTGTATTCAAAGTCTTTGATCAATGGTTGATCACTTCTTCCAAAGCCAGGATAATCTGGTGCTAAGACATGATAATGAACAGACAAGTCTGTTATTAAATTGCGAAACATATGTGATGATGTTGGGTAACCATGTAATAATAATATAGTTGGCTTGTTTACATCACCTGCTTCTCTGTAAAAAATATTTAGATCATTAACCTTAATCGTTTTGTGAAGAGTAGCTTCAGTCTTTTCGTTAACAGTAACTATTGCTTCGTCATTTGTTGGGTTTTCAAAAGAAAGTAATCCCAGAGAAAATATAGCTATCGCTACAATTCCTAATACTGATGTTAAGTTTTTTGTTTTCATTTTGATTTATTTTAAAGTTGATTTATTTATTATACTTCTTGTAATTCTTTAATGTTTTGTGCTTTTGGAAAATCTATTTCAAAACCACCATTGTGATAGACAGTATTTGTAATAGTAGTTAGAGCAACAGCTCCAATCAATTCTGCAAATGCAGTTTTTGTATATCCAGCACTAAAAAAGGTGTCAACAGCAGTTTGTGAAGGATGGCCTTTTTGGTTTACGACTTCGCTTACTAAAGTTACTAACGCATTTAGTTTCGTATCCTCTATTTCATTGTACCTTAATTGAAGAGTCTCTTCTTCAGTGAATCCGTTCATTTTTCCTAAAGCTGTATGCGCTGATAAACAGTAAGCACATCCATTTGCTTGTGATGTTGCTAAAGCTATAGCTTCATATTCTTTAGCTGTAAATTCTCCGTTTTTGAGTGTTTCAGTAAAAGTTAAGAATCCGCCTAATAATTTGTCTGAAACTCCCATTGTTGCGTATAAGTTTGGTACCATACCAATTTTGCTTTTTACAGCTTTGAATATGGCTTGTGAGTTTTCGTTTGCATCTTCTAATGCTAATGGTTTTAATGTTTTCATTATGTTTGTGTTTTAATATTATTTTGATTTTTGTAGTGATAAGACTTTCCTATCTGAATCTTCTTTTACTATTCCAGGTAAAAGTTCTTGAAGTTTTTAAAGTGTTTGAAATTTGATTGTTGTTTAATGTTCTCATAATTTTTGTTTTTTAGTAATTATTGTTGAAATAATTTTTTTGTTAATCAAAACTTTACAGTATATGTTTCTTTTTAGAGGAGATAGTTTCTTAATCTCTTACTTTATGTTTCATTTACCAATTCGTTATGTTTGTGTGGTTTCCTTGTAGGTTTTAGTTTTTGTTTCTATTTAAATTTTCTCTCAGATTCTTTGATGTTGATGTCGTTCGCACTCATATCCCTTATTTGCATTAATCCGTCTTTGTCAAATTCCCAATGCTCATTGCCATGTGTTCTTTTCCATTGACCATTTCCTGAATCTTGCCATTCATATTCAAAGCGTACAGAAATTCTATTGTATGTGAAACTCCATAAGTACTTTCTTAGCTTGTAGTGCAACTCTTTGTTCCATTTATCAGATAGAAATTCTGCTATGGCAGCTCTTCCAATAAAAAACTTGTCCCTATTTCTCCACCCGGAGTCAATGGTATAAGCCAACGACACTCGTTCTGGGTCTTTGCTATTCCAAGCATCCTCTGCCATTTGCACTTTTTCCGCTGCGGATTCTTTAGTGAACGGTGGTACTATTTTTCTCATTACGTTATTAATTATCTTTTATAAACATACAGACAAGTCTGTTTATTTAATTCAAAAAATTACTATTCTAGTAATTTAACACAAGCATTTTTTGCAGCTTTAATAGGCCAATCCCCTTTTTGTATTTGTGATAGAATTATGGCACCTTCAATTAAAATGAGCACTTCATCACCTATTTCTTCAGCTTGTTCAATGGTATAATCGTTTACTTGTTTCAACAAATCATGAATCCACTTACGAACATCATTCTTATGCAGTATGGCTTGATTTTTAATTTTCTGATGACCATTGGGTAAATCGGTAATTATATTTTGCCAGCCACATCCTCTAAAGTCTACTTCAGTGAGCCATTTCATTAAATAATCAAAACAGCCAATAACTTTAGCTTTAGAAGTGTTTTGAGATGATACGCATTCATTTAATCTTCCCATCCACATTACATGTCGTTCTATTAAATAAGCTACGGCAATATCCTCTTTAGATCTAAAATGTTGATACATACTGGCTTTGGCAACACCAGCTTCCGATATAATTTGATTTATGCCTGTCTGGTTAAACCCTTGATTATAGAACAAATCTGACGCGGTTTCTATGATTCTTTCTTTTACTCCTAACTTCTTCATGGGACAAATATACATGCATTTTTAAATAAACAGACAAGTCTGTATATTTTTAACTTTATTTTAACTTATAATAAAAGGGATTGTTCCGCACTCAACGATTCAAACTGGACAAAGACAGTTAGCATATTAATTTTTCAATGGACTCTATAAAGGAACGTTTTATGGGACTACATTTAACATCATTTGAATAAACCTAATTTCACCTAATAGAACTTGGAATTTTTGACCCCAAGTCTATCTAAGCTCAGTTGAATCTAAACCAATTATTCTAATTGTGAAACATCGAACCCATTCAGCACATTCCCTTTCATTCTGCTGAAAAGCTCCATTAAAGGAAAAGAGCTTCACTACAAAAGGTCTTAAACACAATCCTCAATTTTGACTTTTCATTTCGTTTCTTCTCTCCGCTGCGCTGGAAAGAAACATTCCATTTCCAAGTAAACATCCGAAATCAAGTTCGCTAAAACAATAACCGACTATCCACTTTTCTTTACAAAGATTTAAAATTTGGCTCGAGACGGACTGCATAACCGTTCGCTCACTCTCTATTATAAGTCCTTACTCAATCAAAATTTTAGATATGGTTACTGAAAAGGTAACAGCGATAGGCACTATGGGAAGTAATTGGAAGAGATGGACACCCATTTTTAATTCCGTCGTATTTCAAAAAATATACAATTCAAAGATACCCTCTTGCCTTTTTAAAAAATGAAAAGGAAAACGCTCAGGATATAATAAGTAGTTGGATAAATGCCATTATGGCAACTAATTGACACTAAATAATACCATTGAATTTGGCTTCAATATTGTACTACTTGAAAAAGGAGAATTTAAAGGAAAGTTATCGTTTTCAATTGATTACTGGGGATTAATCAAAAAGTAAACGAATTACGTCTTAAAAAAATCAATTGGTAAATATTACTCAATTCGCTTTTTAGCTTCAGGTGAAAAGTTCGAAATCACGAAATGAAATGAAGGGATGGAGAAGCAAGAGGGTAACACGCTGGCGCGATGTTTCGTTTTGATTTTTTTCTCCATCATCAATGAGAATAGGAGTTTCAGGAGTATTTGCCTTTTATGGGTTTTGGGATTTGACCTCGATTTTCAGAAAAAATGCTTGTAGCCCAATAAAACCAATACAAAAATTCAGAAAAAATGGATAAAGGATTTGAAAAAGAGCAATTTGAGAAGCTGGGTATAAAGTCTTCGGTAGCGATAAAGTTCCGGGAATTCTGTAAGAAAATGTCAAAGTCCCAGTCCATGACCTTGATGCTCATGTTAGACTTTTTTGAGGATAATGGAATATCTCCTACAGAATCCATGGGACCGCGATTGGAAACGTTGGAAGCACGAATGTCAACACTTATCAAAAAACGTATGAACGGAATGATTGCGATATTAAAGGATATTGAAAAATCACAGACCAAACCTACGGCGGCAATGTTGTATTCACTTTTCGAACAATCAGTACCAGAAAAAAAGCCATTGCTTGTAGAGAAAAAGTATAGAACAGAAAAAAAGCAAGTGCAGTATCATGAAAAAAATAGTGATAACGAAACTCATAAGAACCGATGGAAAAAGTAAACTACATCGTTCACCTCAATGCCGTTTTTGAAAGGTTTAATAACGACGAGAAAATCAAACAAGGACACATAACATTGTACCTAGCTTTCTTTCAGAAGTGGAACCGAGAATTCTTTAAAAAGACGCTTACCATCAATAGGGAGTTCATTATGGAAAAAGCAAAATTCAAGTCAAAAACAACCTATCATAATTACTTGAGAGATTTGAACGATTGGGGCTATCTAAACTATTTTCCTTCTTTTCACCCGGCAAGAGGTTCAAAAGTGAACATGTCCATATTCGGGACAACTAGTGGTACAAGCTCTGGGACACCTGCGTATCAAAAAATGGCTAACAGCGTCCCAGAACCAGGCCAAAATCTGGTACCTTCTTATAAACATAAAACAAAAGAAAACTTAAATAAACAGGCCAAGCCAAAAAATGAATTGGCTGTTTTAATTTTTTTTAAAGAAAATAATTGGCCTGAAATCGAGGGTAGAAAATTCTACGCCTATTATCATGCGAGAAAATGGAAATTACAAAGGGGATTAAACGTTAGAAACTGGAAATCGCAAGCTAAAAATTTTGTTGAGAATGGTTATGAAATAAGACACGAAGCAGCTAGGCCTATTTCTGGCTATCTAAATAATCTAAAGGTCGTAGTGGGTAAAAATTATGACGAGCCGCTTTGATAAGTGAGTAAACCTGAAAGGCTTTTGTGCTTATCTGTTAGAAATAAAGGATAGTAGCTTTTATGGCAATACGGCGATTAATTTTATTATCGCCGTAAAAAATACGGCATATATTTTGAATTGCGGCAAATGTGATTTATATTTGCCGTATAATATTCGGCATTAAAGAATCAAAAATGTATTTACACCATAGCAAAGACTGGCCAAATTTTAAATGGGATACTGATACGCTGCTGACATACGTAAGCAAAGTACGTGATTTACAGGGTAGACTACTAGGAAGAATGGAGGGCATGGGTTTCGAACTACGAGAAGAAGCAGTACTTGAAACCATAACAGAAGACGTTGTTAGAACAAGCGAAATCGAAGGCGAGCTGTTAAACCCTTTGGAAGTAAGATCATCAGTAGCTCGTAGACTTGGTATGGATATATCAGGATTACCCAATGCAAGTAGAGACGTTGAAGGTGTTGTCGAAATGATGCTAGATGCCACTCAAAAATATAAAGAAGCACTTACTAAGGATCGCCTATGTGGATGGCATGCAGCCCTATTCCCAACAGGGAGAAGTGGTATGCATAAAATAACTGTTGGAGATTGGAGAGGGGATAAGGGAGGTCCTATGCAGGTCGTTTCTGGTCCGATGGGAAGAGAAAAGGTTCATTATACTGCTCCAGATGCTTCAAGACTTGAAGCCGAAATGACCGGATTTATAGACTGGTATAATACAGATACAAGCATGGAGCCTGTAATTAAATCAGCAATAGCCCATTTGTGGTTCGTAAGTATTCACCCTTTCGATGATGGAAACGGTAGGATTGCCAGAGCCATTGCCGATAATCAATTGGCCAGAGCGGATAGAACAAACCAAAGATTCTATAGCATGTCCGCTCAACTCTTGAAATCTAAAAATGGATATTACGATATATTGGAGTCCACCCAAAAAGGAAGCATGGATGTCAGCCAATGGCTTGTATGGTATTTTGAACGTTTAACCGAAGCACTTGAAGCAACGGACGAAGCATTGTCTAAAATATTGGATAAGGCGAAATTCTGGGAGTTACATCAAACGACCCAATTTAATGAGAGACAAGTAGACATGATTAATAAGCTTCAAGGTGATTTCGTAGGTAAGTTACATTCGTCTAAATGGGCAAAGATGACTAAAGTACATAGGGATACAGCGCTTCGGGATATTCGAGATTTGGTGGAAAAAGGAGTTTTGTTAGAATCTGGCGAAGGCGGAAGGAGTACGAACTATAATTTAAATCTCTAGTCGGCCTAAAAAAGGAAAAACCAAATTGGGATTTGATAGTTCTATTTGAAACATACGAAGACTCTTTACAAAAAGCGGATTTTGTAAAGAGTTTAGATTTTTTGAAGTATAGTTAATGGAGGCCCACCTCTCTGCTAAGAAAATGACCAACGGGTATAATGTAAAGAGTTTCAAAATAGAGATTGCGCACTATCATGATAAGGTTGAGGGCTATCTAAGTGATTCAGAAATCAAAGTCCTTTTGGAAGTGGCAAAAAAACAAGATACCCCAAAACGAAAATACCTTGCATACAATTTGGTTTTGAATTGGGTTAAATTCTCAATAACTTATAGCTATTTGATATAACGTCAAATTATGTTTCTTTTTTGAAACATAATTTTTCTTATGTATAATAGAACTATAAAAATTTGACGTATTGCGGGGTTTTTAAAAAGTAGGATAGGTTGCAAAATTATTCAATCCTCAGGATACGATATTTATGAAAGGAAACTCCTTACAGATTGCACCTTCTGTAAAGAGTTTATACTACTATGGGGTTTTTAGTAACTTCCTAAAAAGTTTTAATAAAGGATTTTAGTGCTTCCCGTATTCGACTGGTGTTAATTAATTATTTCATTGCTACCATAATAGCAATATGTATCACATAAGACTATAAATAGATACTATAGTAGCATTTATAATAAATATTTCTTATCTTACGTACCCTAAAATAAGGGTAGTAATGGGAAAGTATGGAGATCAAAAATCACCTAAAGAAATAATGACTCTTTTATCAAAAAATATCATAGTCTTAAGGAAACAGGAGAAGGTGTCTCAGAAGGAATTGTCTGAAAGATCTGGAGTAGCTTACGCTAGTATTCGGAAATTCGAGTCAACAGGCATTATTTCTCTTGAATCGCTTCTAAAGATATGTGACGCTCTCAAGCGTCTTACAGACTTTGAATCAATACTGCTCCCAAGCGATATGAAACGGAAAAAAGATTTATTTAATTATTGATTATGGCAGTAACTAAACTCGACGTATATATACAATTTTCTAAACAAGAAAAACTCATAGGCCAGCTCATTTTAGATGGTCGGAGTATATTGTTTAAATATAGTGATGCATATTTAGAAACCGGGAAAAACCTCTCTCCAAATCAATTAAAGTTTGACGACAACCCTCAAACTACTAAAGAAAAAGTATTCAATGGTCTCTTTGGCGTGTTTGCAGACTCTTTGCCTGATGCTTGGGGATACTTGCTAATCAAGAAACGCCTTAGTGCTGATCGGATTGCCATTGAATCTCTCAATGCATTGGATCATTTGACATTTTCTGGAAAGAATAGTATGGGAGCACTACAGTATAGGCCAAGTGTCGAGTTGGAACAGGAGGCTGTGGAAATTAATTTAGATATACTAAACGACAATATTTCTGAGGTACTCAGCGGCGAAAGCAGTGTCGTAATTGATGATATGTTCGGAAGAGGAGGTAGCCCTGGTGGAGCAAGACCAAAAATATATGCAGGATATAATCCGAAGACAGATTCACTCATCAGTGGTATTTCTAATCTCCCTGCAGCATATGAACACTGGATTATCAAATTTGCAGCGGATGTAGATTCGAAAGATATCGCCAATATAGAGTTGGCCTATTACAAAATGGCATTGGATTCAGGAATTGAAATGTCAGAATGTAGAGTGTTTAAAAGTGACACTGGGACTAGCTATTTTGGAACCAAACGATTTGATCGTATTGGGAATGATAAGCTTCATATGCTCTCAGCTGCAGGGCTTCTGCATGATGACTATGAGCATAGCACCCTTGATTATGGAAATTTAATCTACCAGGCAAAGAAGCTAACAAATAACGCTCAAGCTGCTGAACAAATGTTTCGTAGAACTGTTTTCAATATTCTCTCACATAACCGTGATGACCATTCTAAAAATTTTGCATTTCTAATGAATCCAAAAGGGGTATGGTCACTAGCACCAGCATATGATTTGACATTTTCCTCATCTTCTCAGGGATATCATAGTACATCTTGCGCTGGAAATTATGTAGATCCGGGAAGGGAAGAATTACTGGAATTGGCGAATGAATTATCAATCAACAAAGCAAAGGCAACCATATATGAGATAAAGGGCATCGTCGATCGTTGGAGAATATATGCTGAATTGTCTGGTGTCTCCGAATCCTCAATAAAAACCATAGAAACGAGTCTGAAGACAATTCGTTCAAGATTTTAGATTATATCCAAGTTTCGTAAATGACTATTCAAAAGAAGAAATTAAAATAAATTAGGTTTCTGGGGAGTTTCTCAAAAGGAGTATTATCAGTACAAAATGAAAATACTAGTCCAGTTCACTAAAGTTCAAATCAAGTAATACAATTTACTTTATTTTGCTTTCAACTAGTATCTGCTTTAATCTCTAAATGTTAAAGTTTGTTAAAAGGTGAGCCTTGCGGTGAGTCCAAAAAACAACACCTTGGCAGGCCTTACATACAGGGTGTTTTCAAAAAAAGTTCGAGTCCCGTCCAGACCGCAAGAAGCTCTCAAGAAATTGAGAGCTTTTTTCGTTTATAATAATTTATAAGATTTTTTATTAAATTATTTTGTAAAAAAAACAATGTTGTGAACAAAAATACCACCAGAAACTAGCAGCAAGGCAATTGTTCCAATTACCGAAAGCGCTTTAATAACCTTAGGTAGCGCATGAACAAAAAAGTGCCCTATTTTATCTGAAAAATAATCATCTTCTTTGTTGAGGTTAATTAATCTGAATTCATATATACCATTTCATCTATATTTTTTATACGAATAGCCTCAACATTCATGGGCATAATCAAAATGATAAAGAATTACAACATATAATAGGTTTAACTGGTTTGTCACTTATTAGTATTAACATAACCAAATTGACTTACTTTTAAAAATAAGCGTGATTATTTCTTGTATACGAAGTACATTTCCATTAACCCCTTGCCTTTTGCTTCTATTTTACCACGCGATTCAAATTCATACTCCTCGTGATCTTTTAAAATTTCATAAGTCGTTGCAGATATGTTAATCATTCCAGGTGCACCTGAACTTTCCATTCTGTTTGCAGTATTAACCGTGTCACCCCAAATATCATATTGGTATTTTTTAACGCCCACAATACCTGCTACAACTGGTCCGGTATGTATGCCTATTCTAGCCTCAAAGTACGGTTCGTTCAACTTCTTTTTTTCTTCTGCCAAGTTGTTCATGAATGCCTGAATCTCAAGTGCGGCTTCTACAGCGTCAATGGCATGCGTTTCATTCACTGTAGGCAAACCTCCGGCTGCCATGTAAGCATCACCAATAGTTTTAATTTTTTCTATATTATGTCTTTCCATAATATGATCAAATTCTGAGAAGCATAAATTTACTTCATGTACCAATTCCTGAGGAGTTAAGTCTTCTGAAATTGCAGTAAATCCTTGAAAATCGGTAAATAAGACAGTGGCAAACTTAATTAATTGTGCTTCTGCCGAGCCTTTTTCTTTCAACTCCTCAGCTATTTCTGCAGGTAAAATATTCAATAGTAATTTATCTGACCTGTCTTTTTGTTTAACCAATTCTGCCGTTCTTTCCGCTACCTTCTGTCCCAACTCCCTATTAACTTTTGTTTGCAACTGACGATTTTCTCCAAGTTGTAAAATAATCTCTTCTTGTTTATTTTGATTTTCCAATTGTAACAAGTTTATACGGTCTGCAAGTGCAAAAGACAGTAATAATACCTCCGTCATGTGCCCAATGAATATACCATGGGTAGTAATAAAATTACTTGGAACAACATTGTTAAGGGCAAGAATAAAAACGATAACCATAATTAAAAAAGCGGTCCATCCAATAAGGAAATACTTTGCTACACGTACTCCTCTTTTTAGACTAATAATACCGGCGATGATAAAGTAAATGGCACCTAATAAACTAAACATTTGAGATAATACAAGCGCCAGTACAAATAATCCTGTAAGATTTAAAATGATAAGCAAAACATTAATAATGATGATTGCATATGCAGTGTAGAGCAGTCCTTTTTGTTTTTTATCAATACCCAGTAAATGGAGTGTAAAAAAGGTAATTGAAATATTTGTGATACTCACAAAAACAGGAATCATTGGATTGATTCCGGGGCTGTTTGGCCAAATAAATTGATAAGCAAACCCTTCTAACCCTAAATAAAATATCATCGAACTTATTATATAAAACAAATAATATAAATAACTGCGATCGCGCACAGACATGTATACGAATAGGTTATATAAAAAAGCGAAAACCATTATTCCAAGGTATAGACCCCAAAACAAGTAACGCAACTGATTGTGCTCAACCAATTTCTTCTTAGAAGATAATACGATTGGAATTTGAAAAGGATATATACTATGTCCCTTGATATAAAATGTAGTTTGGGTAGCGTCTTGCAGCTTTAAATCCAGCAACCAATTTTCAGACATAATGGGTCTTTCATAAAAATTTTTATTGGAACTACCTGAGAATAGGTGTTTTGAAGATGCTCCAACTATTTCATACACTTCAAGTTCATTTAGAAGAGAGGCCGATATTTCAAGAAATATTTCTTTTTCTGTTTCACTATTAACCGTAAAACGCATCCAGACATTATCTGGGATATTTCCAAGATTTAATATATCAGAATCACAAGGAATAAAAGTTTTGTCTTGAATGTCATTAATTCCGAGATTTCGAGTGGTATCTACAAAGTACGATATATTTTTACCGATTTGGATTCGATCTCCTTCATTAATATGAATGGTCGATTGCGAATAACTTGAAGTGAAAGCATAGATACTAAAAACTAGAAATAAAGTAATTGACTTGATATTCTTCATGACTTCTAAGTATTTTTGTCAAATAACATGACTTGTTTAGCTGCCAATTCAACACTTATAGGTGCACCAATAGATTGCTGATAGTTAAAGAAATTATTGGGATCGTATTTGTTTTTTATTGCGACCAATTGATGGTAATATATTCCCCAATACGCGTATTGAAAATCCGTTTGATCTCTGTTAGGGTAATTTTGATTCGAATATCCGTCAGTGTATTGCTCCAAGAATTTATAAAAGTCATTTATCCAAATTCTATTTGCCTCTTGATCGTTTGTAACATCATCAAAAAAAGCAATGGTGTAGAAATTGAACAATGCATCGCGATGGATAAATGCGGAGTCTTCTACTGGATATTGATTAATAACTCCACCGTAGCCTTCTAAGTCTAGCATGCCAAATGTGTTCGGTACGGTATTGAAATAGGTTAAAATATTTTTATAATCATCTATTGATAGTGATCTTGAAACATAAGCACTACGACCATAGAATTTGAGAGATGGTAATTGGTTCGAGGGAATCGCAGGAATACCTTCCAATACATTGTTATTTACCACTGAGTACTTGGCCTGCAGACAATATACTTGAGTCACTCCTGGTATTGCCTTTAAAGGTTCAACAGCTGCTTCTAACCCAGCCTTATCTCCATTATAACAACCCCCAAAGCGAACTTTTTTTCGACTACCATTTGGGATGTCTGTATAAACGATGGTTTCAATACCCAAGTTTGGATGTTGATTTCCGGTTAAATAATTCTCTTGAATAGCATGCAAGGCTTGAGCTCCATAAGTTTCATCCGTTTCAATTTCCCATTCCAGGGCAATGCCCCAGACGAGGTCTAAATCAAACACTTTATACGTAATATCGAGAAGCACTCCGAAATTACCACCGGTTCCTCCACGTACAGCCCAAAATAAATCAATATTTTCACTTGCACTTGCTGTCAAAATGGTACCATCTGCTAACATCATTGTAAACGCCAATACACAATCCGACTCAATTCCAAAATTTCGAGATGTGAGACCGTAACCTCCTCCTTGCATATACCCTGCAATAGAAACACTTGGACACCCACCACCGGGCAAATGCAAATTAAAGAACTCTAATTGCGGATTTAATTCCTCAAAAGTGATACCTGCCTGAACCCAAAGCGTTTTGTTTGCTTTATCAACATGTAAGCTTTTTAAGTTGCTAATGTCAACCACTAAACCATCACAAACTGAATAATCGGCTAAACTATGTCCTCCCGATCTAATTACTGTATCTATCTTACGATTTCTGGCCTCCATCAAACAAATACCAATATCATTGTAGTTGGCAACATACACGATGAGTTTAGGAAAAGCCGGATATACATCGTTAAACTCTTTTTTATCGTTTTCATAGCCAGGTGACCATGGATAAACAATTTTTCCTTGAATTTTTTGCTCAAACTCAATAAGTTCTTTAATTGTGAAAGGGTAATCAGCAGGTAGGCCTTGCTCCTTGTCGATAGTAATTAAATCTGCTACCATTTGTTTTTTGTAGGCTTCCCTTTGTGTTAATCTGATTTTCACGAATTTCAGGTTAGTTGGTTAGGTTGTTAGGTTGTTAGGTTAAAGATTTAATAACCGGAAAATAGATAAGCAATAACAACATTATTTACCGTTGTTTTAAACGATAGAACTCTGACGAACATACACTAAATTTAGTGATTTTTCGCGATTCTGAGTTATATCAATTGTAATATTAGAAAAGTTTCTAAGGGCAACCAAACCGTCGCTTTAATTGTGTATTCAAATTATTAAGATTTGAACATGAGGGATTTAACAAAAATTTAAAATGCCGCCTAGATAATAATTGAGATAGCAAAAGAAAGTAAAAATGCATTTCTATCGTAGCCTAAACTACCAACAAATGCATAAATAAAAGACGGGGGAATGCGTTTAAATAAATTAAATAAAAGCTAATTTTTCTTCCTCTTTTGCCTTCACTTCTAAGGAAGTATATTTTCCTAAATAATAGCCCCCGATTGACCCTATCATTATTGAAATAAATGAAAGGAAAACCCCAGGTAAGAGTCCGAACCCATATCCGTTTGAATACATGACTGTACTCGATGGTACTAGTCAAACAAATATCGGACGTTAAAGCAAGATAACTTAGTACAGCATAAGTCGGTTTATTATTACTTGGTTCTTTAAGTAAATAGCAAATATAAACTTCGATATTATTGAAAAGCAAAAGTACAACTACGGTGATTACTGCAATTTGTAAAAAAGAAATTGCAATTTTTTTCAAATGACTTTTTTAGATGTACTTCTAACCCCGAGAATTCAAAAGAAAAATTATTTTTTATCCCTTGAGTTCTTCTTATTTAAATAGAAGCAATTTTTTCATCGTTTAATTATCAAAACGAAAATTTACTGAATACAAAACAGGATTGGCATATGTATTTACATAGCCATTCGGAGTAGTACCTGAAGTGGGGCCATCTGAAAGAATTCCTCCGTACATATAACCAACCTTAATCTCAGAAGGATGATTTAATAAAATCTTGTCTAAATCTAGAAAAGTTTCAAAACCATCAACTGTGTATTGCTGCAATGAAATAAAAGACGCATTGCTTCCTAAATATTTTGGCAATAAAGGAAGTGGAGGTATTTGATCTTGTTCAATCGATGAAATTCCATCTGTTTCCATAAAACTAACCAGATTAGAGAATGGCATAGGGATATTCTGTGATCCAATGCTGTCACCTATAACCAACTTACCAGAGTCTGAATCATATTTCATATATGAAATACCTCCAAGCATTGCATATCGTATGGTCTCATCAGGACCAGAATAGATTGGTAGTACCGCAGTGGTATATTGATTACATCGTTGCTCAAAAAGACCAATACTAATTGTAGGTTTTCCGGCAGAAAGTCCTTTTATATAAATTGGGTTGTTGTAACTCAGATCACTGGCAGTAAAAACTCCTCCATAGATAATAGCATCAAGTGATTTGTCGGCCGTAATAAAAGGCACTAAGTTAAAGTCTCGTCGATGAAGATTTACTGGATCTACTAGTGAATCTTTATTGGTAATTGACCATGTTTCACCACTTTGCTCCAAGGTAAAGCTGCGAATTGAATTGGTATATTTTCCGGTCAGCCCAGTGGAATATGTTCCTTCATAATTTTGACCGCCTACTAGATAAAAATTATTGTTCACCACCATAAGCTGCCCTCCAGTTACCCGAACAAAATCATTATTGATTGCAATCGGAAACACTTCGCTTAGCGAAGGACTAGATCCGCCACTCTTAACATAGCTAACCAAATTCTGAAGATTTATCTTGAAAAAATAATTCGATGTTGTATTGAACTGAGTTTGATTCTGGTCGCTCACGGTATAACCTCCACACACATAATAATCATTGCCCACCTGATAGGATTGCGAATTGGAAGCAGACAGCGCGTTCCAATATTCCTTTGGGATAGGAACACCATAAGATGCTCCTTGAATTGGATCGATTACCCACAGACTATCATTAGCAACAGACGAAAGAAATGGTTTGGGACTATTGGATGTTCCATGAAATCCAGTAGTTTGACCCCCAATTATTATCCAAAGTTCATTGTACACTGCTTTAGTAAACGAGTGCAAAGCAGGCATATAATAATTGATGGGTTCAGGTGTTAATGTAATCGTAAAAAAATCAGCATCCGTTGGCTGCATAGATTGTTGTGCTAATGCAGAAAATGTTGAATCTGAACTTGTGCCCTCAGATGCTACTTTTGATTTATCAGATGCATTGCCACAACAGAAAAGAGTAATACCGCAAATGACGAACAGTACGGCTGTAAATGGGTTTTTAATAAAGCTAAAGTTAGACTGATTCATTTTTTTTAATTATTTGGTTAGCCCATAAGGTTAATAATTGTATTTGTTGTGCCGATAAATCACGAGTTACAGGCATGTATAAAGGTTGATTCCAGTTCGACTCATCAATAAGCATCAACATTTTTTTCAATATGAATGGATCAGACCAGTTGGCCTCCGTGAAAGGAATAATGGCATTCATTACAGGATAAAGTGATTGAAATAATTGAAAACAGTTTTCGTAAACAACCTGCCATGTAATGGCAGACTCACCAGTTATATATTTATCAAGTGGTAAGTTGGCTTCAAGGGTACGTAATACTACCATTGAGGTATTCATTGCAAATCGAAATAAATTGGCCATTTTCCCATCCCATACCTGAGATTGTGCATCCACGAAGGCATAGGTAATGCAACCGTTAACATCCACTGGAAAATCAATTGGCATGCCATTAAAAATCTTATAGTTATCGGTATTGTTAATGTCTCCAGTTACCATATTTATTGCTTGTTTGGTCACAAAAACTGGCACACTCGGACTTACTGGTTTTCCTCTATAAAACACATTAAGGATACACGGAGTTTTAGGCAATCCATCACTCATATAATTGTAATTCGCTTGCTTCTGTTGCGCGTAATTACCCATTTGATCCGAGGTTATTACATAATTGTCTTCGCTAGACACCATCGAATTATTTAATAATAGATAAAAATATCCGTTGGAATAATTGGTAGTTGAAGTGACAGCAATATCGATTAAACCACCAGTTGCAAGTAATTGCTTCATATTATAATCGGTATTATAACTTAGGCTGCCAACCATTTGTGGACTGCCTGGCGTATCCGACTGAAACATCAACGTAAAAACGCCGTATTTATATGTCTGAAAAGTTTGATATGCCGGAATGTCGCTATCGCCAGCATATGAGGCTGGTTCGGCGGCGGGATTTTTTCCATACTCATTGATAAAATTAATGATATCAAGAGAAATGAGGTTAAGAGATGAATTATAAATAAACTGAATAGGCCCAAGATTTATACTTTTTGGAACAGATAATTCACTGCCTCCTTTAGTTTTTGGTTTTGGAATTTTTTTATCAATTGTTATCTCAGATGCATTTTTCAATAAACGACATATAGAGGTGGTTTTCATATCTCCATCATACCATGGTGTTATTGTTCCACTCACAGCAACAACAGCAGGATTTTTAGGCACGAGTGATTTATTGCCCTTTAAATCAGAAATCTCTTTGGTAGCAAGTTTTTTATAATCCGGATTACGAACTTCGTAAACCTGATGAATCAAATATTTTATACACAAACCATTCGCTTGTTTGCCTGTTTGTTGAAACATCATTTTCGACAATTCACTTGAATCATCTAATTCAAGCATGGTATAAAAACAAGCGGAACCACCCATAGGTAAAAGGGAGTGGTCAGAATAATTTAATGTTTTTGTGAGGTTCATCCATCGGCTGGTTGATTTCACTGGCTTACCTTTAAAAAAGGTAGTTTCATTTCCGTTTGCATCTTTTGCGTATAAACCAGCCTCTCCACAAAATATTTGGGTACACATTTGACCCATTGCATCTACATCACATAAATAGGCAGATGTTCGAGAATCTGGCGAAAAATAATTTTTATTGAAGGAAAGTTCAGCCCCAAACATAGCGGCAAAATCAGGCGGACAACCTGTCTGCTCTTCTCGTGTATAGGTAACTACACCTCCATCTGAGTTGGGCAGCGTGATACCTAAAACCTGAGTATCTTCCAACGACATGCTTAGATCACCATAATAATTCCAATATCCCGGATTTACATTAAGGATACCCATATTTTCATATAATATATGATAAGCCTCTTCAATTATAACCCCATTTACTTCTAACGTTCCTAATGGGGTTGTGGCCCATTCTTCGTAATTATCTTTGGTCACCGGTAATATTGGGACATATCTATTGCCGTTTTTATCAGTCTTTATTATAAGCCCCTTACCCATAAGTGGCTGGGGATTGTTTTCAGGTGGAAGATAGCATCGTGGTGGCATAAAGGCTTCGGACTCATCTTGGTCGAACATTGATAAAGAGGGGCCATAGTTTCCATTGTTGGCAGTGGAAGTATCTAAAAGTGCAGTTCCATGAAAATTGATACGAGGTAAATCGAATTGGCTCATATAGAAAAGTTTAATTCGGCTTAATTAACTGGTTTTGAACAACAATTTAGCATCTTTAATATGAATACATCTTAAATTCTAAAAAAATAATAACGAATTCTTGACACATTATAGATTAAGTGTGTTCACGAGAAAAGTTCGAGTCCCGTCCAGACCGCAAGAAGCGCTCAAGAAATTGAGAGCTTTTTTCGTTTATAAAAATTTCTTAGGAATAACACTAACTAAAGCGACTAGTTAAGTAGCTATATAACACTAAAGGTTTTTTATTAAATCACTTTGTGAAAAACAACGTAACTCTAGGTGGTTTTAAAAAATACTTTCTTAAAGGCCATAAATAACAGTAGTGCAACAAAGCCGACAGCCAAGCCGACACCAAACTCCACAAGTATACTTGGCACATTAGGCAAAAGATGATGAAAAAAATCAATGTTGTGAACAAAAATACCACCAGAAACTAGTAGCAAGGCAATTGTTCCGATTACCGAAAGCGCTTTAATCACCTTAGGCAATGCATTAACAAAAAAGTGCCCTATTTTATCTGAGATACTATCATCTTCTTCGTTGAGGTTAATTAATCTAAATCCAAATTCATCCATACGTACAATAAGTGCCACAATACCATAAACACCTACCGTTGCTAATAATGCTACGACAGAAACTACCCCAATTTGAGTTACTAAAGGTTCTTTAATCACTGCGCCTAAAGCAATGATTACAATTTCTATACTTAAAATAAAATCGGTTACTATAGCCGATTTTACCTTTGTCTTTTCCATTTCCAAAATTTCTTCCTCGCTTATTTCTTCCATTTCTGCAACAGCATGGGCATGCTCATGGGGTACAAAAAATTCGTAAATTTTTTCGGCACCTTCAAAAGCAAGGTAGACTCCGCCCAACACCAATATCACTGTAACTGCCCAAGGTAAAAAGGCACTTAATAAAAAGGCTATTGGTAGAATTATAATTTTATTGAGAAGAGACCCTTTTGTAATGGCCCACAACACAGGCAGCTCACGTTTAGAAACAAAACCAGAAGCTTTTTCTGCATTTACCGCTAAATCATCGCCAAGTATACCTGCAGTTTTTTTAGTTGCAATTTTACTCATTGCCGCAACATCATCTAACAGTGCTGCTACATCATCTAAAATCGCAAAAAATCCTGAAGCCATTGTTTTGTATTTTGGTCAAAAATAATTTATCCAAATCATATTTTAGAATTCTATCCGTATAAATGGTAACTCGAGACCCATTTTTAAGAGCTATCAGCCTATTTTTATTATAGGTATATCTAATATCAAACTAAAGAACGAAACATATCAAAGCCTACCTATTAATAAAGATTGATCTATTTTATGTACCTTAATTTTCTAATTAAACAACCAAGACCTTTCATGAAAAATTTCATATACCTATTAGGAATTACTTCTCTTTTATGCATAGGTTGTAACTCTAAGAAAGAAGAAATTCTACAAACTAGACCTAATATTGTTTTCATAATGTCTGACGATCACGCGTATCAGGCAATTTCTGCATACGACAATAGTTTGATTGAAACACCGAATATAGATCGTATTGCAAAAATGGGAATGCTGTTTACCAATGCAAGTGTAACCAATTCTATATGTGCACCTTCTAGAGCCGTAATTCTTACAGGAAAGCATTCTCACATCAATGGTAAAATTGACAATCATTTTCCTTTTGACACTACTAATGTCACCTTTCCACAGATTCTTCAAAAGGCAGGCTACCAAACGGCAATGTTCGGAAAACTCCACTTTGGAAATAACCCTAAAGGATTTGACCAATTCAAGATACTACCAGGTCAGGGTGCCTATTACAATCCTGATTTCATTACAAAAAATGAAGGTGAAATCAATGTAAAAGGGTATGTGACAGATATCATTACCGATATGACTTTAGAATGGTTAAAAAACGAGCGCAAGCAAGAAGACCCTTTTTTATTAATGTATTTACATAAAGCACCTCACCGTTCTTGGTTAATGGCCGAGCGCCATATGGAAGAATTCACCAATAGAATTTTTCCAGAACCGGCAACATTGTTCGATACTTATGAAGGTCGCCCTGCTGCCGCAGAGGCCGAAATGAGTATTTTAAAACATTTAAGCTGGACAGGGGATAATAAAATTTACCCTGAAACCATCGATGAAATGAACGAACCAGAAATAGGCATCGATAAAAGAAGATTTGAAAATTCGGTAGGAAGAATGAATGCTGAGCAAATGGTCAAATTTAGAGCTCATTACGATAAAATAAATGAAGATTTTAAAAACAACTACCCTTCACACAGCGATGAAGACAAAATGAAATGGAGATACCAACGCTATATGCAAGATTATCTAGGCACTATTAAATCTGTTGATGAAAATGTAGGTAGGGTGTTAGATTATTTAGAAGAAAATGATTTAATGGAAAATACCATCATCGTCTACACCTCTGACCAAGGTTTCTATTTAGGGGAACATGGTTGGTTCGACAAGCGTTTTGTGTACGATGAATCGTTTAAAACCCCACTTCTTGTTGCATGGCCCAACAAAGTAAAGCCGGGCACAACATCAGATGAAATGGTTCAGAACTTAGATTTCGCACAAACATTTTTAGATGCAGCCGGTGTAGAACAACCAACAGATATGCAAGGCGAAAGCCTAATGCCTATTCTTACTGGTAAAATGGAAGACTGGAATCGCGAAGCTGTTTACTATCATTATTACGAATATCCAGCAGAGCATATGGTTAATAGACATTATGCTATTATCACCAAAGAATACAAATTAATTCATTACTATTTTGACTTAGATCATTGGGAATTAATAGACCGATTAAAAGACCCTAAAGAATTAACGAATGAATATGATAACCCTGCTTATTCTTCTATTAAAGAGAAACTGCATAACGAGTTAGAAGAAGTAAGAAAAAAGTATGGTGACAGTGATGAATTGAACCAAGAATACATAAATACCTTTATGTACGATGTAGAGAAAAATGGCATTTTCGGAGTCAATAAAGGGAAGCTAGGTGAGATTATTAAAAAACGCAATGAGAATAAATAGAGATTAACTATTTTCTGTTATAGCTCTATTTAAGTCATGTGGTGTTGAAATAAATTTAAGATAAAATAGTTTAATTATTAGTAAATTCTTACCATGAAATCAGTCTTATACATTAGTGAAGCACTAAATTCATTTACGGCTCAAGAACTAAAAGAACTCTCTTTATCTTCTGTGCAGAATAGTAATGGAATAAGTGGATATTTATACTATAAAGACAAACATTTTCTACAATATGTTGAAGGAGATGAGCAGCATATTGATGAATTAATCAAAACAATTAAGTTAGACCCAAGACATCGGTTAATAATGGCCATTGAAGAAAATAACTTAGAGGAAAGAAGATTTCCAGATTGGGGTATGAAAAGTATCGTAGAAGTAATGTTCAGTAATAGTGTCGTTGAAACTACTATAATTAAAACATTGACATTATTTAAAGACAATAATTTAACGCTCAGTGCATCATCAAAAAGTCAATTGTTCAGATTGATGGATGAATTATCGGTAAGTGTGCTAGCTTAGCTGCTCAGACAAAGCCTATATCTCTTTTTTAAGCTTCTACAGACCTAATAACTATATTAATTACCCTTTGTGGTGTTTCTCAAAGAAGAGTAAGTAAGTGATCGCTAAAACTTAATGGTTATTATATTTGGTTTGATCTATAATTAGCTTGTATAAAGCAAATACATTGGGGTATAATTGGCTGTGGCGATGTTGCAGAATTAAAAAGCTGTGCACCTTTATAACAGGTCAACAACCCAAAACATGGTCAATAGCTAATGATAAAAGTGACCGTAGACTATTTTCTTAGCAAAGGCGAAAACCCCTGCCCCGCTGAAGATGTATTATTGTTTATGGAACTATTAGAGAATTTGAGTGGACGAACTACTTAATTTTTCTGTTTTGATAGTAACTCTAATTTAGCATAAAAATCTTCGAATAGAAGTCTGTTATCTAATTGTTGATAAACTCGAATAATTCTACCGTTTAGGTTAGTTTCATAAACTCCAACATCATTAATTCTTGGCGCTTGCTTAACTACATAAGTACTTGAAGATGGATCTGGCTCAAAAGAAGATTGAATAGCGGTCAATAGCACTAGGGGGTTATCTCCATAAATATAAACTTCACCAATAGGTATATTCCATGTATTCATTTTACCTAAAGCTTCTTTCATTACCCCATATAAATGGTTACCCAATTCACCCTTTCCTTTAACTCTTGTTAAAAGTTCAGCGTCAGACATTATCGGTTGCCTGTATACATTTCTAGGCACTTGCCATAAAATAATGTTAGAGGTGTTGAAAATGACCTGAGCAGCTTTAATATCAATACCCAAATTGTATTCTAAAGTGGTATATCCTGGTGGTGGTATGGCAATGTCTGTATATTCTGGCCCACCAATCCATACTAACGTTATTTTATCTGCAATTTTAGGCTCTAACAAATATGCACTTGCGATATTGGTTAAACCACCACCACAAACTACATAAAGAGGCAAATCTGTATCTGTTCGCATTGCTTCTTTAATAATTGCCTGTACGGCATCACTGTCTATTGGTTTCTTAACATCAGTCATGCTTTCACTTTTATCAGTGTAGACCTGTATCGAGTTTTCCAATTTTAAAATCTTTAGAATCTCTAACGCTTTCTCTTTCGCATACTCAGAAGTTCCTGGACCCCCAAAACCTCGTTCATATAAATGAGAAGCAATTACTCCACGTATCTCTACCGATGGTGACATCAAATGGTGTGCTAATTGAAAAAGTCCGTCTGGATCACCTCCTAAATCATTATCGATAATCACCCGCATACGTGGTTTTACCAAATCGTTTAATTCTGACAAATCATCTTGTTGTGAAAAACTAAAGATTGAAAAAGTCAAGAAAAAGCAAAATAATATCGATTTCATAAGATTCAGATTAGCATCTAAATTTAGGTTTTTTATAGATAATACATTCTACTAAATAGCAGGTTAGCGATATAAAACAAAAGAAGAACCTATACAATCAAAAAATAATTTCAGAAATATCTTTCGGTTTTTGTTTTTCTAACACGCGTTCATAAGAATGTTTTTAATTAACAGATGGTCAAATATTTAAAATAATAAATGTATTATTGTTACATATTGAGACAATAGAAAATTTATCCAAATGAAAAACATACAAATTCTAATATTCATTCTAATTCTATCTAGCAACTATTCCCCAGCGCAAGAGACCAACTCATTTCCTGTTCAAGTAAAAATTGAAAACGGAACTATAGAAGGTAATTATGACACCCATAATGGTATTCAGCGTTATTTCGGAATTCCATTTGCTAAACCACCAGTAGGTGAACTTCGTTGGAAAGCTCCACAACCGCTAGATAATTGGGATGGTATAAAGGAAACCAAAGCCTTTGGACCAAGACCGATGCAAACTATGGTTTTTGGTGATATGAATTCTAGGTCAAATGGAGTTAGTGAAGATTGTCTTTATTTAAATGTTTGGACACCGGCGAACATGGATACTAAAGATTTACCAGTACTTGTTTACTTCTTCGGAGGTGGTAATGTTGCCGGTGATGCATCTGAGCCACGATATGATGGTGAGAGCATGGCTAAAGAAGGTATCGTTGTGGTAACTACTAATTATCGTTTAAATATATTTGGTTTTTTAGCGCATCCAGAATTAAGTGCAGAGGCCTCATATAAAGCATCAGGAAATTATGGCTTATTAGACCAAAACGCAGCGTTAAAGTGGGTGAATAAAAATATTTCTGCTTTTGGTGGCGACCCGAATAAAGTAACCATTGCTGGCGAATCGGCTGGATCAATTGGCGCAAGTCAACAAATGGCTTCGCCATTATCAAAAAATCTAATTGCTGGTGCAATAGGGGAAAGCGGTGCTTCAATAAACCCTACAATGTCTCCTGTAACTTTAAAAGAAGCTGAAAAAACAGGATTAGAATTTGCTAAAAGTATTGGATATCCTACACTTTCGGAATTACGTAAATTGAGCACAAGAGAAGTATATGAATTATACAATAGTTCAAAAAGATTTGGGTTCTCTGCTGTATTAGATGGTTATTTTTTACCTAAGACCCTTCCTGAAATATTCGAAAGTAAAGAACAAGCCATGGTACCCTTATTACTTGGTTGGAATTCTGCCGAAATCCCCGGTATGGCATTTACCCAAGGTCCTTATTCCGAAGAAAATTATGTGAACAAGGTAAAAGAAGCTTACCCTAAGGAATATGCCAAGGTATTAGAATTGTACCCACATGGGTCAGAAAAAGAAATTGAATTATCGGCCACGGCATTAGCTTCTGACCGATTCATATCTTACAGTACCTGGAAATGGTTTGATCTTCATAGAAAAAATAGCAACCAACCTGTATACCGTTATTTATACAGCAGATTAAGACCATCTCTTGTTGATAACAACCTTGCTTCAGGTTTAGCTGGAGGAACAGTAGAAAAAGGATCTGAAGCACCACCAATGCCAAAAGCAGTTGGTGCGCCACATGCTTGCGAAATTGAATACTGTATGGGAAATTTACACTTGGTAAAAGACTATGCTTGGACTGCAGATGACTTTAAGGTTTCTAAAGACATGATGACCTATTTCGCTAATTTCATTAAAACTGGTAATCCGAATGGAGAAGGTTTACCAAATTGGGAAGCCGCAGAACCAAAAGACAGTAGACCTTCTGTTATGGTAATCGATACAGAAAGCAAATTAATAGAAGCCGAGAATGATGCACGTTACGAGTTTTTAGATAAAGCCTATAAAAACAATTAAAAGGATAGTTTTATAATTGGTATTGGATTTCTTAAAAAGAAATACCAATTATGTTTTTTGAGTTACATTTTGTTTTAAATGTAACCACCAAAACCCGTAAATTGTCCCCATGAAAAAAATCATTCAAATTATTGGTGCCTGGTATGGCGCAAAGAAAATTGGAGGTGGTAAATGTGGATGTATAGGAACCTTTTTTGTATTTCTTATATTATTCTGGATTTTAGGATACGTACTTGACGCTTTTTAAGCAAGCTGATTCCCTAATCTATTTTCTTCTTGGTCATTCATTTTCTTTTGGTCAAAAACTTTGACGCTGGTTTTCATATCTGCATACCTTGGATCTTGAACAAAATCTTGTTTTTGTAGTTTGATAACTTCTATGCTTAAAAAGCCGAATTCGCTTACCACCTTACCATAGAATCGGTAAATACCTCTACCTCTAAACATAAATTTAGCAGCTACCGGCGGAAACAATACGGTGTCAAAAACCTGCCCTTGTTGATCTATTAGTGTTGCAAAATACATCGCCTTATTTGTATGTGTTTTAGTGCGTTTAACAGTCACCAAATAGCCATAGATATCGATATTTTTATTCAGGAATCTTTCAAAATCTTTACTGCCCGTGCTATTCAATAGCGGTTCTGACAAGAGCTCGAACGGGCTACACAAACTAAACCCCAACAACTCTAGTTGCGTAAAAGCGACCTCTAAATTGGTACTATATAATGAGGGAATTTCAAAATGTTGATGTCGTGGTGCAAACAGTTTGGGATGGTCTATTTTTTTTGTCTTGTTCAAAAAAAGATGTGCTTTCCATAACAACTCGTGTTTATTAGCATCCGTAAACCTAAAGGCGTCAATTCGTATCAAAATACTTACTTGCTCTATGGAAATAATCAAGCGGTCTAGAAAATCTTCCAACGAAATAAAAATTCCATTAGCATAGCGCTCTTTCAAAATACGCTCCATAACACGTTCTTCCAATTCACGTAAATAACCTAAGCCCAAATATAAATCGGTATTATATATTCGATTACCAGCATTACTTTTGTTTACGCAAGGCGGATGTATGGTAGCACCCAACATACGAGCTTCATGTACATAAAACTCAGGCCTGTAAAATCCGCCTCCATTGTTAAGTACTGCCACCATATATTCTAACGGATAATAGGCGCGCAAAAACAAACTCTGATAGCTCTCTACCGCATACGAAGCGGAATGGCCCTTTGCAAAGGCATAACCAGCAAAACTAGCTACTTGGTCCCAAATTTCTTTAATGAGTTTTTCTTCATACCCCTTCTTTCTGCAGTTATCGATAAACTTGTCCTGAACTTTTTGAAACTCTTCCCGAGAACGAAATTTACCGCTCATTCCACGTCTCAACACATCAGCTTCTCCCAAATCAAGATCTGCAAAATGGTGTGCTACTTTAATAACATCTTCTTGGTATACCATAACCCCATAAGTTTCTGGCATAATTTCTAACATCACTGGGTGCGCTAACTCCTCTGCCCTGCCCTTATTACGATGGCGTAGAATATACTCTCGCATCATTCCGCTTTTAGAAACGCCAGGGCGAATGATAGAACTTGCCGCCACCAACCCTAAGTAGGTATCCACTTCTAGCTTCTTCAACAACATGCGCATAGCGGGCGATTCCACATAAAAGCAACCCATACATTGCGCCATTTTCACCATGTTATTGATTTTAGGATCTTTTTTAAACGCCTTAATATCATGAATATCAAACTTGGCAAACTCCTCTGGACGGTCACGCTCCAAAATATCCAATGTCTCCTTTATTTTAGACAATCCGCGTTGTGCGAGAATATCGAATTTATAGAGTCCGACATCCTCCGCAATCACCATATCAAATTGCGTGGTAGGAAATCCTTTTGGAGGCATATTGGTCGCCGAGAACCAATGAATGGGTTTCTCGGTAATTAAAATTCCGCCCGCATGTATACTCAGGTAATTGGGCATGCCGTGTAGCAACTGCGTGTATTTTAGCACTAAAGCCGAAATAGTATCTAGACGACCCGCTTGAATAGTACCGTCGCAGAGCAAATCAATTTCATCTTTAGGAAGGCCAAATACCTTGCCCAGTTCACGTATAACACCGCGCGACTGAAAAGTAACATAGGTACCTAACAGCGCTACATTCTCAAATCGGTTAAAAATATACTCGGTCATTAAAGGTCTATCCCTGTGCGAAAAATCGATATCAAAATCTGGTGGATTAACGCGATACAGATTAATAAACCGCTCAAAATACAGGTCGAGCTCCATTGGATCTACATCGGTAATAAAAAGCAAATAAGCTACAATACTATTGGCACCACTACCCCGCCCCACATAAAAAAAGTTCTGCTTTCGTGCGTGCGAAATAATATCCCAATTGATGAGAAAATAAGAGACAAAACCCATCTTTTTAATGAGGTAGAGTTCTTTTGCTAAACGGTCTAAAATTGGTTGATCAATTTCTGGATATCTATAGGGCAAGCCCTCTTGACAGAGTTTTTCCAAAAAAACCTCATCTTCTTCTTTGTTCCCTAAATACGTACTTAGGTTCTGCGGTTTTCGCCCTTCAGAAAAATCAAAATGAATGGAGCAAGAATCAATCAATCGCTGTGTGTTCTCTAGAATAAAACTATGTTCAGAAAAATGTGCCGCCAGATTAGGGATAGAATACATTTTTTCATCTTCACTCGCCTGTTCCGTAACCGACAACATACTAAGCAAGGTGTTATTATCAACGGCACGTAATAATCGGTGCGCATTAAAATCGCGTTTATTTCTAAACGTTACGGGTTGCAACAATACTATTTTGTCTCGTTGCTCCAATAATTTCGAAAAACGGAGGCGCTTTAATTCGCTAACAGAAACTCCTATAAACTCATTTTCAGCAAAGCTTTTCTTTTCATTCTGAAGCACTTTTTCAAACGGATAAATAACATATGCATGTTCAAACTTCGGAGCTATTTCTGGGATGTTCTTTCCTTGATGAATATGGTCTGATAGAAAATTATTGAGCTCTAGAAATCCTTCATTATTCATTGCAATACCTACAAAACAAGGTTCTACTCCGTTTCTAAAATCAATACCCAAAATAGGCCGTATATCATATTCCGATGCCTTACGAACAAAGTTTAAGCAGGCAGATGTATTGTTGATATCTGTCAATGCCAATTGCGTCACGTGATGCTCTTTTGCCAATTGCAAGAGCTCCAGTTCTGAAAAGGTACCGTAGCGAAGGCTGTAATATGTATGGCAGTTTAGGTACACGTTTTTTGTTGTTCGTTTTTTGTTTTTTGTGCTATTCGCTTGGCGCTGTTCGCTATTCGCTAAACGCTGGTTTTTGGTTGTTGGCCTTTTTGCGTTGGGCGCTAGGCGTTTTGCGCAATGCGCTTCAAAAACTAAAGCTTCCGGTGTGCTAGCACAACAGGTGGCAGGCCGTTAAAAGGATTATGCATTCGCCCAATAGTTTTGGCTCCCATGCCCGATGCTCGTAGTACACTCTTATCTCCATAGCGTTTACGAATTTCATCCATAGCATTATAAAGACTTAGAATTTCTTCGGTATCATCGAACAGATTGATTTGATAGTTACCCGTAACCAAATGACTAAAACGTATGCCTATCAACCGCACCAACAACCTACGGTTATATAAATTCTTGAATAGGTCTAAAATCTTGGGAATCAAAATATGGTCGGCACTCGTATAGGGAATGCGTAATTGTTTTGAATAGGTATTAAAATCAGAATATCGAATTTTTACTGAAATACACGCTGTCAACTTTTCACCTCGTCGTAATTGATACGCTAGATTCTCGGTCATGGCAATGAGAATACCTCGCAGTCTATTTACATCAATAGTATCCTTATCGAACGTACGTTCGGTTGAAATCGATTTTCGTTCACAGAATGGGATTACGGGCGTATTATCTATACCGTTGGCTCTTTTCCAAATAACACCTCCATTGGCTCCCAATACCCGCTGCATGACCTCCATAGGCATTTCTTGAACCGTTCGTACTTGTCGCAAACCCAAATTTCGTAACGTTTGGTAGGTTTTATCGCCCACCATCGGAATTTTCTTTATAGAAAGTGGTGCTAAAAAAGGTTTCTCCAATCCTTCATCAATTTTCAATTGATTATTAGGCTTGGCCTCATTTGTTGCTACTTTAGAAACAACCTTGTTTGCCGATAGACCAAAGGAAATGGGGAGTCCGGTTTCTCTGATGATTTTCTTCCGTATCTCAGAGGCATACTGGTAGCAACCAAAAAAACGGTCCATACCAGAAAGGTCTGCATAAAACTCATCGATACTCGATTTTTCAAATACGGGAACATACTCTTTGATGATTTCCGTCACCAAATCTGAGTGCTTGCTGTACTCCCCTGCATTACCACGAATCACAAAAGCTTCGGGACATAGTTCGCGGGCCATTTTCATGGGCATACCAGAATGCACTCCAAACCCGCGGGTTTCATAACTACATGCCGCTACCACACCACGGTCTCCCGTACCACCCACTAGCAAGGGTTTATTTTGCAACTCACGATTATTGAGTCGCTCTACGGATACATAAAATGTATCTAAATCTATATGAAGTATGGTCTTGCTCATAGCTATCCCTCCAAAAAAATCGGGATAGCTAAATTATGGATTATTTCCAATAATTAGGATTTATTCCTAATATTAACATTATTATATTTTAATAGCGAAGTCAGTTTTTTTGAGGTATGTACCATACATCATTATTTAAATCCACCCCACCATCAAGTTCTTCTTGCACCACCCTGTCAATGATATAAATTCCTTTTGTAGCCATATGGTCAAAATCATCAATACCGTCGTTTGGAAACCCGATTCTTGTGCGATGAATATTAAACTTATCAGCAAATTTTCTATTAAAAGCCTTTTCAACCCCTTCTTTACCTAACATAAAACCTAATAATCCACCCCATGTTGCGGTAGGATTATCAGAATCCCATCCACATAAAGTTCCAATTTTAATAGTTTCCTTTATATCGCCCTCACCATATAATAAGCTAACAATACTTGCCCCAAAATTAATACCTGCCGCAAAACAACCATTACAAGTCTCATCTTTAGTAGCCCATAAATACCCATCTTCTTGACGAATTTGATATTTCTCATGTAAAGCATCTCTAGCTTCTTCCCATGTAACTCCAGATTCATATTCCCCTCTTACAAAATCGAACATTTTAGCTGAGTATGAATCATTGGGTAATTCCTTACGGGCTTCTGCAGCCATCCAATTTAAATTCGCTTTAATAGATTTATCATCATCTGCCAAAGGAGCCAAAGCATACATAACTACATTAAAATTAGAAATCCACTCTGCGTTTTCTCTAGCAACGGTTTGTACGGGCAAATGCGCCATTTTAAGTGCTACATCTGAGCGCGTAGGAGCGAAAAAACCAAATATTTCGGTAGTCAGTTGAGCATCAATCATTTCATAATACTGGTTATTCTCAGGTAATCCTGTTTCTGGCGGTAGCATACCTTCCTCCATTAAATCAAGCGCTTGCTGATTTGAAACCCATAAATAATTTTCTTCTTCTTTTTTAATATGCTTTAACCATCCGGTCCTAATCATTTCACCTGATAAAAGTGATGTCTTATTTTCATAAAGCAACTCTTGGTAGATATACTCAATATCGGTATCATCATCAGCACCCCAAATACTGTCTTGATCAGCGAATAAAAAATCAATTGTCTTAGAATAGTTATTTGAGCCCCACAAATTGGGTTCATCGGGTTTACCCCAGTTATCACGAGTATAAAAACCTTCTCCTTTACCCTCACTATTGGGAATTCCAATTTTATCCATTTCGGTAATCAAACCTGTCCAATTGGCAATACATTGGCCCAACCAAAAACCATATAATTTATTCTTGTATGCTGATCTCGAGATTGTAATATCAATGCTTTTTGGTTGATAGGTTTTATAATCCAACAAAGAATCTTGTACTATATCGTGTGACATTTTTCCTGTAGAACCCATTTTATCCTTACAGGAAATTGCAGAAATTACTATTAATAATCCTAAAAAGTAAAAGCTAATTTTTCTTGAAAATCTATTTAAATATAATATCATAGTGAACAATTTCATACAGAATAAAGCTAAGTAAATAATATAATCTGATTATAGTTTCTATTAATAAATACCAAGTAAATTGCAATCTACTAAAGCACGGTAACATATTAAGGTTAAATACTATCTTTGAAACAAGACTTTATATATGCGTCAAAGCCCTTTTTTAATTTTATGTCTTTTAAGCCTGTTTACAGCAACTTCATTTGGACAAGGTAATGTGGATAGTGAAAATTCTGTAATTAACCTTACCAAACCCGATACAGGTACAAATTGGAACATTCCTGATAAAATTACTTTAGAATGGAACACCATAAATATTGACACAAGTAAAACTATCCGTTTTTTTCTGGTACGAAATGAAATGGTAGTTCAAGAATTAGGGACTTTTAAAAATGATGGTTTTGAAGAAGGCATTGAGCTTGCTAAGAATATTGGCTCAGGCAGTCGATATCAAGTTGTTGCCATAGAATTATTTCCAGACAATAAATTTAAGATAGCCAAAAGAGTGACTCCCTTCTTTACCATAACCAATGCGGCATCTGATGAGCGAAAGAAAAAACAACAATTAGCAAACATCAGTTCAGTTCCAAGTCAGAAAAAATCAAAACCTAAAAAAGCAATTGCTCCTAAAAATACCGAAGTAACCCAAACTGAAAAGAAACCGGTCTTAAGAGAAATTTTTGAGGGTAGAAAAATTTCATACACCAAGGAATTACAATTCGATTCAGAAAATATAACTATAAAGATTTGGGATCATGGGAGACAAGATGGTGATATTGTTTCTATATACCTAAATGGTGTATCGGTAGTTTCTAAATATTATTTAACATACTGGAAGAAAGAATTTAAAGTAAAATTAGACCCTAAAAAATCTAATGACCTATTTCTTTATGCACACAATTTAGGAGACTCCCCACCTAACACCGTCTCAGTTGAAATATCAGATGGTAAAAAATCTGAGAATATTGTTCTTAACTCAGACCTTCAAAGTTGTGAAGCTGTATTGATTAGTGTTAAGTAATACAATCTCATAACTCATAAGCATACCCAATTGTTAAAGAACAAATCTGATATATTTACAATTGTAGCCTACCCTTTTAGAAACTGAATAAAATAGGCTATTAAAATACTTACAAATAGCCCGATATTTACTTTAGCAAAGTCTTTGACGATGATACGGTATGTTTTATTAAGCTCGTCTTTTTTAAGACGATAGCTAATTGCTATTTCCCTTCCTGCTAAAATACCTATAAATGCCCAAGTTGTGCTCATTGGTATTGTATTGATTGTCGTAAAAAATAACAACAATAGACCATAACACGCGTCAATTATAGTAGCTGAGCGTATATGTTGAGTGTTCGACTTTTGATTTACGATGCTTTGTATTTTGCCTCCTTTTACGTTAAAAATATAGGCCATAATCAACAAAATCAAACCTAAAGAAACAATAAGCTCGTACACCGAAAGACTTCTAGGTAAAAAAACATAAATATTGGCGAAATCTTGTATAAGCCATTGTGACCATAAAAACCCTGTAGAAAACCATTGAGCAACCAACCAATATGGCTTTTGCTTCTTTTTATCCATCAATCGTATAGAGGCTGGAGATTCAAATTTTTTGGTTATTAATAAATATAGAACGAAGGCAGAAACGAAGGCCAAGGAATAACCCAAGACAGACTTTAAAATCATTTTTTCTATCAACTGACTAGAAGAAAATACACTCAAAATCATAAATGTGGTACTTGCAGGAATTCCAAAACGTGTAATTACCAATAATGAAATAGGTGCAAGTAGGTACCACCATGGCATAGAATCAGGTAATGGAATACCTGACAACCTCCCATACGATACATCACCTACATTTACATACCAGCCGTATACTAAAGTCAATGTCAATATTGACCCCGCAAATGCCCAAAGTAACCACCATTTTACACCCGAGTTCGAAGCGATAAATGTGCCCAATGTCTGAATTACATCATTCGCAATAACAGCATAGGCTGCTATAAAAAAACCTAAGTAAATAATATACTGATCCATATTATATTCAATTTACCACTTTTACATAGTTTTCTTTGCTGGTAAAAAGTGTGCGAAAGTATATTAAATTTTAACACGGAAATTAAAATTTAAAAAATGTTTTAACACACATGTTTTCAATATATTGGACATATAATTCTACCATCAAATTACGACTATATTATAGTTCTAGTATGCGATTTTGAATAATCTAAATTTAACAGTATCCCTTTTCTTTTAATTACCACTTATTTCAATATTGTTATTCGGCATTTCTTTCAACATATCTAATAATATGATTTGCAATGTTTTTGCCAGTTGCATTTTCAATGCCTTCTAAGCCTGGTGAAGAATTCACCTCTAATATTAGAGGACCACGGGCTGACTGTAGCAAATCTACCCCTGCGATTCCTAAGCCCATAGCCCGAGCTGCCTTAAGTGCCGCATTTTCTTCTTCATCAGTTAATTCTATGATATTCGCACTACCACCTCTATGAAGATTTGACCTAAACTCACCTTCTTTTCCTTGTCTCTTCATAGCACCTACTACTACACCGTCAACTATAAATACTCTTATATCTGCACCTTTGGCTTCCTTTATAAATTCTTGTACAATTACACGAGCTTGTAGCCCATTAAATGCTTCTAAAATAGACTCTGCTGAATTTTGATTATCTGCCAACACCACTCCTAAACCTTGAGTTCCTTCCAAAAGTTTAATAACTAAGGGAGCCCCGCCTACACGTTCAACAATTTGACTTACATCTTTTGAGTAATTACTAAAAACAGTTTTTGGTAGCCCTAAGCCCGCTCTAGACAAAATCTGTAGACTTCTTAGTTTATCTCTAGATCTAACCAATGCTTGAGATTCAGTTGCGGTAAAAACCTTCATCATTTCGAACTGCCTTACAACAGCTGTACCGAAAAAAGTCACAGAAGCCCCAATTCTAGGTATAACACCGTCTACATCAGTAATTTCTTGCCCTTTATAAATAATACTTGGTTTTTTCTTTTCAATAACCAAATTACATTTGGTATGATCTACAACTACCATTTCGTGACCCTTTTTCTCTCCGGCTTCAACTAATCTCTTGGTAGAATATAAGTTTGGATTTTGTGATAGAACTACAATCTTCATATTACTTTTTTGCTTTATTTAGGTTATTAATTTGAATTAAAAGTTAGAATTTCGACACTTGAAATTTGAAAAAATAATTTAATCAAAATACTTCAGAACAAGCCTAAAGGTCGAAAATCAAGTTAACTTTATTATCCCTTAACTTTTAGGACTAGTAATCGCCAAGATAATCTTTATTATGAGTGTTTATATTTATATACTCATATATTCAAAAGCCACTTTTAAAACTAAATTTTTAGCGGTTATAAATATGTACATCTCTTTAAGAAAATGGAATGGTGCTATTATTTTTAGATTTTAATTAAGCCGTTCTTCTCGATAACCATGACAGTATTTTGCACTAACTGGGTGATTGTCAGCACCACATTTATGGCAAACATAAGGCTTAAAGGTATTTTCTTGCACTTAAATTTTAGTCATCTCAGAAGTTCCTTTACCTGTAGGTATATCGAGTATCCCATAACCTACTGTTGTTACGGTTACTATAGTCCGCTATTTACTTTTACTCGCTAATTGTGGGTGCTTTCCATTTTGCGGTTCCTACCTTTTTACTATTTGCGGCGTTGATTGCCGTGCCTGCCCTACGCTTGTCATAAATCATGGCGAAGGTCATTATCAAACTAGTGCCTATAATTACAAAAAGAAGAATACCCTGGTCAAAAGTAGCCACTTGTGCTTCTACCGGTATCGCGTAAAATAACAACACCGTAATCAATCCCCTTGGTGCTATAAACAATTGAGGTAATATATCCTTACCAACAAAAATGAACAATAGCACAAATCGAATAGCGTATATAGAGAGAATGATAAGCGAGCTTATAAGTGCCACATTCAAATTAAATATAGACGTAATGGCAATGCTCAGTCCGAATATTACAAAGAAAAAAGTACGCACAACGAAAGCTGTTTCACCCGTTATCGTATGAAGCTCATGATAAATATGATGCGCTTGTTTAAACTTGAGATACTTTGACAATTTGCCTTTGAAGAACAACTTCATGTTTGCAATGACCAAACCAAATATCAATATGATTATTAATGAGGATAGGTGCATTTTTTTTCCAAGACCATATAACAACAATAACACGGCAATCAGCAAGAATAGCTTAATATGACTTTTGATATTTTGAAAAATAAGGATAATAGCATAACTAGCTACAAGGGCAATTACAACCGTAAGTATTAAATTACCAAAGAACCCAACTACGCCTGCATCTTCTTCTGGGTTTAAGCCACCAGTTAAAAAATAGAACATCATAATCCCCAAAATATCTGAAAATGTACTTTCATACACATGAAACTCTTTTTTATGCTCTTTTAACCCGGTAACACTCGGTATTATAATGGCACTTGATAGAATAGACAACGGCGTTGCGTATAACCATGCAGACTGCATGCTCATTTCTGGTATAAATTGATATAAAATTAATGCTGCGATCCATGCGGATGCTACTAAGCCAAATAGACCTATAACCAATGATTTTAAGATGGGCATCAGTTTTTCTTTCTTCAGTTCTAACTCTAATGCTGCTTCAAGCACAATCATAATTAGACCTACAATACCCAATACTTCTAGAATGGGAAAAAAGTCTATATCACCGACATTTGCATATTTTAAACCATATTGAATAGCAACACCTAGAATTATCAGCATTAATACCGCTGGTATATTGGTCTTACTAGAGATTCTATTGAATAAAAATGATAATATAATAATGATAGATACCTCGATAATGAGATTATAAGAAGATAATATGTCCATTATGCTTTGTTGTTTTGAGTTAAGGTTGTGCTTATTTTATTTTCGGCCAAGAATGCCATAAAGTCCTCATCATTCGCACCTTCTTCTAAGGTGTACTGTAATTTTAGAACATTTTGTATCTCACTTTCCCGTACCGATGGCGGTTCTTGAAAATTCAATATCGGATTTGCAAAAAGAAAATCTAGTAGTTGTTCTTTGGTTAATTCTGTATTGAGATAAAGCGTATGTGTATATATACCTGTGTCTTTAGAAGTTATAGAGAAACCATATTTGTCTATCGCCACATATTCTAAAAAGCTTTGGCCAGACTCGGTACTTATTACCATACCTTGGGGCAGCAGTTGTTTAATCTCTCCTTTGAAATTATCAATAGTTATCATTGACCCCTGTGTAACCAAAGGATTCATGTTTAATAAAAGTCCGCTGATATAATTACGTATTGGCATATAAGCCAAAGCCCCTATAATGACTAAAAAAAGACCATGAACCACATAATTTATGGCAATAAAGTCTAATATAATTAGCAGAAATGCCACTGGTTTATATACTGAAAGAATATTTTTCAAAAGGTTTAAGCCTCTTTTTGTGAACAGATTTTTTCGCGAAAATTGCTGTATCACTACTTGAAGCGTTTTTATTAACCAATAGAGTATAAATAGCCCTGTTGTTAAGTAAAACAAGCCTTTCCACGTATTGAAAGATTCTATTGTTTCCATTTATTTTAAAATTCCTCTATATATTAAACTTTTTCGGACTTCGTGTGAGACTACAGTATTAAGGGATAAATACCCTTTTTCATTACGCACTAAAACCTTCGTATTAGCCAAACGCTTTAATCCTGATTCATAACCATCGTCATATCGTTTGCCAAGAAATGCCTTTATAGTACGCTCATCTATTATGAAATATAATAAAACATACTTAAGTAGTATGGCTTCTTCGTTAGTGAAAAAATCTGGCAAGTAATGCGTACTTTCTACGTAAACTACTTTATTATCTGTGGTTAGATTGGTACCGTAAGTCCATGCTTGTAAAACTTCACCTAAGTTATTATCGAATTTCTTACAGAGTCTATGAACCAGCCTTTCGAATTGACGAGGTGAAAGAAGCTCATCATTATCATCTACTAACTTTCTATGTGAAGCACCATGCCTTAGTCTTACTGCATTAAATACCTCAGTAGTTGAACTTATTGATACATCTATATATGTAGAAAAGGAATTGGAAAAAGATATACGATGGTCTAAATGCAGCTGCATTAGTTTAGAGACCGAAATTATCAACAAAATATCATCAGATTCAGATTCAATAAACTTTAGGGTTGCCCTTACATTATCTAAAAAACTATATGCTTTATCTTGCCAAAATTCCAAGTCATCTAGTATTACAATAGGTTTTGAATTGAATCTTGATTTTTTAATTTCTTGTAAAGCTTCATTGAGGTTTTTTGTGGTTTTAAATTTTCTTCCCTGAAAGGAAATAGTACTGTCAGGAGCTAGCACTACCACCTCTTTTCTTAATCTATTTTTAACCGCCTTATTTATGAAAGTTGATTTACCGCTATGGTCATCCCCTACAATTAAAATAGATTTATGAAAACCTTGATCCCAATGAGCAAGACACTTATCAAATATTATTTCCTCATTCGTTCTATCCGTCAAAAAATGGTCACCCAAAAAACTTTTGTTCAAAAAAAGCATATCATATTGTGCATTCTCCTCTTTGAACATTCTATGTGCGATACATTCTGTAGCGGTATCAAGCACATCGCTAGTTTTTACAGATACAACTTTATCATAAGCGGTATTAACATTGCCGAAAAATCCTTTTAAACGTCCCATCCAATTAGTGAAACGGTCGTTGGTCTCAGAGGTATACTGAGTAAGGGAACTCTGTAGTGAAACCTCTAAAAACTCCTCTTGATGATAAATAGATGTTGCTAAAAACTCCGTTTTCAACTTATTCGAAATAGTATTAGATAGTTTTCTCTGCGCTTTTAAATTCGCATCAAAAGTCTCTTCGATACTTTTAAATGACTGTGAATCTATAGTTGAACCAGAGATACTTTCTTGATTTTTAGCAACAACCAGGCTCCCTTTTAAGTTAAGTATACTGTGTTTCGCAAACGCGATTAAATCAGATTTATAATCCCAAAGGGCTATTACTTCTGGCAGAATATTGAAATCCAACCATTTTTTAGCCGATTTTCCAAAATCCACTCTTTTTTCTAGAAGTAAACCAACTTCTGTAGCTACAGGAATATTGGTTCTTGACAAGTTATTAGATGTAAAGGCAATAGACTGCGTAAAACTTTCTTGATAGTTTTTTGGCGTGTCGATACTAGTTTCTATTTTTTCAAGAGCATGTATAATATGGCTAATATCTTCCTTACCTACTATTTTTTCAATATTAGAAATACTTAACTTAAGTTCTTTTATAATAGCTTCAGACTCAGTAACAGACATGGCTGTTATCTCATTTGTATTATTTGATAGCTCTTGGAAAACACGTATTGACTGGTCGACAATTGAATCGTTATTATTTATATTATCCAATTGACCCAATATTATCTCAAACTGTTTTGTGTAGGTGTTCCATGGATTTTGGTGATGTCTCACTTTTGAATCGATTCCCTTTTTTCTCTGGCTTAACCTTTCTGTTAAAATTTCTTCTTCCTTAAATTTTTTAATAAAAAACTCTACGGCTTCAAAAAGTATATTTTGTGATGAGACACTATGGTTTTCAAGGGCCTTTTTAGAAACAACGCCCTCTAAGTGTTTATGCTTAGCTATTTGTAATTGTAAAAGCACATCTCGATGAATAAGCATGATATCTTTAAAAAAATTAGGTAATCGATAATGCATTAAATACGCCACCTCACCTATTTCATATGCTTCTCTTTCAAGCAGTTCAAGTTCATTCTGTCCAATAGACTGGTAGTGCTTACAAATTTCAATGAATTTTTTATTAATAACCTCTATTAGTTCCCTTTGAGACCTATTTTCAAGCAAAATACCATTATAATGGGTTAAATCGTTCATTAAATCATGAACTGCTTCTTTCAAAATAGAACTAGGTGATGCTACTTCATTTTCGGTCATAGAGATCGTACTTTTATTGCATTGATATTAATTTCTTTTTACGCTTGGTATGAAAAAAGTTCCTTAAAAATAGTTGAAAAAAAACATACGATAATATTATCTTTTTAATTGACTACCCGAAAGCATGTTTGCTCTAAATTAAACTTATTGTAATTAAAAAATTTCAATAAGTTTATTACTTCTCAAAAACCATAATTAAAATAAGGTTTTAATCTAAAAACTGATAATTGTGATAAAAGGTGACGAATATTTATTTGCTTCAGCAAATACAGGCGTAATCATCGCAAGAATCTCTAATTTTCTGGTTGAAGAAGATATTCCTCTATTAAATTGGCCTAGTATCAATGCCATAGGCGCATATACATCTTGTCTTAAATGTTTTCAACAAAATAATTAAAAAACAAAAAAAACCCTAACATTCTAAAATTTAGATTGTTAGGGTTCTACTCTGTACTCGAGGCGGGAATCGAACCCGCACTCCGAAGAACTGGATTTTGAATCCAGCGCGTCTACCAGTTCCGCCACTCGAGCATAATTGCCGTTAAGAAACGACATCCCATAAAAATAGGACTGCAAAACTAAATAATTATTTTCTTTCTATCACCAAAAATATCAAGATTTATGCGTTAGCAACCAAATTTAATTTTTAAATTTGCACCTCCTTAAAAATTAGAACTTCAACAATTTATCGAAGCAACTATTTGGGAAACAACAATTAAAGACATGCCATACCAAGTTCCACAACCGAAAATATTTGCTTGCACCCAAAGTAAAATCTTAGGCGAAAAAATCGCTAAGGCATATGGAATGGAGCTGGGCAATGTGATTTTTTCCCGTTATAGCGATGGGGAATTTCAGCCTTCATTTGAAGAATCTATCCGAGGTACACGAATCTTTATTATAGGTTCTACACACCCAGGCTCAGAAAATTTAATGGAGATGTTGCTAATGATTGATGCTGCAAAAAGAGCATCTGCACGTCACATTACTGCAGTAATGCCTTATTTCGGCTGGGCAAGACAAGATAGAAAAGACAAACCTAGAGTGCCAATAGCAGCGAAACTTGTTGCGAAAATGCTAGAAACAGCAGGAGCTACTAGAATTATTACCATGGATTTGCATGCTGATCAAATACAAGGCTTTTTCGAAAAGCCTGTAGACCATCTTTTCGCATCTACCCTGTTTTTACCATATTTGAAAAATCTTGGATTAAAAGACCTTACTATAGCCTCACCAGATATGGGAGGTTCTAAAAGAGCATACGCCTATTCTAAAGCATTAGATTCTGATGTAGTTGTTTGTTACAAACAAAGAGCAAAAGCAAATGTTATTTCTCACATGGAATTGATTGGTGACGTACAGGGGAAAAATGTTGTTCTCGTTGATGATATGGTCGATACAGCAGGTACTTTGACGAAAGCAGCAGATTTAATGATGGAGCGTGGTGCTATTAGCGTAAGAGCTATTACAACACATGGCTTACTGTCAGGTGATGCCTATGAGAAAATCGAGAAATCGAAACTAACAGAATTAATTATCACCGATTCTATTCCAGTAGAAATAAAAAGTGATAAAGTAAGAGTATTAAGTTGTGCGAATCTATTTGCAGATGTTATGGACAAGGTACACAACAATAACTCTATTTCTTCTAAGTTCTTAATGTAGATCAGAAGAAAAATTTAAAGTAGAATATTAATTTTTAATACATATAATGAAGTCAATTACAATTAAAGGATCAGAAAGAGAAAGCGTGGGCAAAAAGGCAACGAAAGCCCTACGTAATGCTGGAAAGGTTCCTTGCGTAGTATACGGAGGGGATAAACCATTACACTTTTCAGCAGATGAACTAGCGTTCAGAGACTTGGTTTACACTCCAAATGCACATACAGTTGCAATTGAATTGGATGGTGGAGCTTCTGTTAGAGCGGTTATGCAAGATATTCAGTTTCACCCTGTAACTGATGCCATCATACACATTGATTTTTATCAATTGTTCGATGATAAAATGGTTACTATGGACATTCCTGTTCGTTTAGAAGGAAATTCTCCAGGTGTTCGTAATGGTGGACGTTTATTATTTAGAAAACGTAAACTGGCTATTAAAGCATTACCAGACAAATTACCAGATTTCTTTGATATCGATATTTCTAAATTGAAAATCGGTCAAAACATATCTGTTGGTTCATTGTTAAATGATGATTTCAGCATTCTACATCCTGATACTACTGTTGTTGTACAAGTTAAAACTGCTCGTACCGCGGTTGTTCTTGATGATGAAGATGAAGAAGGAGAAGAAGGTGCTGAAGGTGCAGCAGAAGAAACTGCTCAAGAATAGACCTCTTTTTTTAAGATTTACTAATAAGCATCTCGATACGTGTATCGGGATGCTTTTGTATTTTTATCCGATAATTCTAACAAGCTATGTTCGGTTTTTTCAAATCATTATTTACAAAACACGGCATAATTCAAGACGAGAAAGACCCCATGAAGAAATTTTTAATTGTTGGCCTTGGTAATATAGGCGATGAATATGCGGAGACCCGTCACAATATTGGTTTTAAGGTATTGGATGAAGTGGCACAAGCAAACGACTTTACTTTTGAAACAGCAAAACTTGGTGATATAGGATCATATAAAATCAAGGGCAGAACCATAATTTGCTTAAAACCGTCAACATATATGAACCGTAGCGGCAAAGCATTGAAGTATTGGATGGATAAAGAAAATATTCCACAAAGCAATGTTCTTGTTATTACAGATGACATCAATTTACCTTTTGGTACTATACGTATTAAAACAAAAGGAAGTAATGGCGGCCATAACGGCTTAAAGGATATAGAGTTATTTCTACAAACTATTCTCTACAACCGATATCGTTTTGGTGTAGGTGCAGATTTTGGCAAAGGCAGACAAGTAGAATACGTATTAGGACAATGGGACGACGAAGAAAAAGCATTGTTACCAGAGCGATTAAAAAAATCAACCGAAATAATCAATTCATTTGTACTAGCGGGTATTGCTCGCACTATGAATCAATATAATAACACGTAAACTATAGTACTCTAAAATTATAAATTCCTGAATTAGATTTATTGCCTTCAGCATCGATTACAATTATACTCCAATAATAAACAGTATCTGCCGTGACTGAAACCTTTATACTATTAACTGTAGGCTGAAGTGTTCGAATTAAGTCGACCGGAATTGCCTCTACCGAAAAATAAACTTCGTAACTAACAATATCATTATCTAAATCTGATGCTGTCCAAGACAAGGTAACTTCGTTGTTAATATCTTTAAATACATTTTCTGAAGACGCTGGACTCACATTCGTTGCAGGAAAAGGTGCAAACGTAGTTCTTGAACCAGAGTTATAGAAATTCCACACCTCACTTGATACCGTTTGGTCTACCTGATTATTTTTTGAGCGCACTATCCAAGAAAATTGCTCGCCTTTTGCTAATGGTAATTTTGCTGAATTACTAGATGATGCAATAGTCTGCACAGTACCTGTAGAAGTATTGGTTACTCTTAATTCATATGTTTCAGTATTATCTGCTGTAGACCACCTAAATTCTACCTGACTCGTTTCTTGTCCTAAGCTAAGACCAGTAGTGCATTCAGAATTTTGTTCTGGAAATACCAATTGCACAGCTTCTGGCGGGGAAGGCGTACGCTTCTTTTTACAACCCGTAAAAGCCATCATCATACATATACCTAAAAACAAAAACCGCATCATTCTTTAATTACTTTAGAGGTTCCTTTTATCGTCTTACCTTCATATTTCAGGTAATAGATACCGGTAGACAATGAACTTAAATTCAACTCTATTACACCTTGTTGTACATATTCACTAGAACTGGAAATCAATCTTCCATCAGCACTAAAAATACTCACATTTATATCTTCTTCGGTATTGCCCAAATAAACTTGAACAAAATCTATTACAGGGTTTGGGAAAATTATTGGTTTCTCAAAAAAGCTTACTTGCTCTTCATAAATTCCTTGGCAAGGAATATCGGTAAACACCTTTAATGTATTCCATCCTTTTCCTAAATCTAAAACCACACTTGAAGCCTCGGTCTGTATAGAAATTCCGTTTAACTCTATGGTATAGAAAGAAGAGCCTTCCAACTCAAGGGTAATCTGCGTGCCATCTAAAGCCATTTTAGATGTGACGCTTAGCGGCTCAGGTTCTGTTATTTGAATCTCTAAGCAGTATTCATTGTAAGAAATGCTTCCGTCTGTTGCAGTAATACAAAGCGAATACGTTCCAGAACTTAAATTTGCCAAATTAAAGGAATTCGAAAAATTCTGAGTTAAATCAAGTCCATTCCCTAATACTCTTATCTGATAATCAAGGGCAAGTTTAGGAATTACAGATAATGAACCATCATTATTCTCACTACATGTTTCACTTACCAAACTTACGGTAAAGTTTTCAGCCGGAAAGCGGTAAACTGGGCATCCTGAGGCATTTACCTCTAAACCATCTGGCGTACCAAGACAAAGGTCATCTCCGTCATCAAAAACTCCATCGTTATCATCATCTGGCCTAAAATCACCTTCTACACAAACTTCAAGAGCAAAGACTTTTAAGCTACCACCATCTGAAGGTGCGTTATCTCGAACTTCTAAAACCCATTCTCCAAGTATAGATTCTCCATTAAAAGCACTTAGACTGCCTAACGGTTTTACCATACCACTAATACCTGGGTCAATCGAGCAATTGAACGATGGACTATCATCATCAAAAGTGGCATTTATATTTCGTGCTTCACCACAAGAACTAGAAACCAAAGTAACTACAGTACCCGCTGGTGATGTTAGACTAATGACCAAATCTGCCAAAAAAGTATGATCAAGGTCTATTACAACATTCATATCGGCCACAGGCAAGTCTTCATAGAATACAATTTTAGAACTGATTACCGGTGTACCACTGCTTGAAATAGAAATAGGCAATGCTGTATCATCTTTTGTCGTGCAATTAAACTGTATGGTAGAAAAGCTAAATACTGTACTGAAAACTCCCTCACCGCAATCATTTTTCGGTTTTACCCTCCAGAAATACTGACTATTATTATCTATTTGTACCGGGGAATAGGTAGCTGTACTCACAGTAGCAAATTCTATAATATTTGAAAAACCAGCATCAGTCGAAATTTCCACATCATACAATGTGTTGCCCATTTCCGCATTCCATTGTAAAATAATATCCTTTGAAGCATCTACAAAACCGTCTTCAGGAGCCAATAATTGCACCGCTTCAAAATTATCATCGTATACCCTTAACTGTAGAATAACCTCTTTAGTAACCGTCGCAGAAGTTGCCAAAACTCGTATAGGGTATGTACCAACAGCTAAATTCGAAATACCTACAAAATCAATAATAACAGGTGTATTAGTAGCATCAGCAGATACAGGAGTAAACTGCGCCGTTAAGCCTGCGGGCGTTCCAATAGCACTGAACGTACTCTCCTCATTAAAGCCTAAGCCCATCTCATATGTAAAAGGAACACTAATATCGTTTGGCTTGCACACATCATATACCACCTGCTCAAAATTCAATACGATTTCTGACGGTGTTATAGAAAAATCAGCAGCGTTAACAGCAAAGAAGATATTATTATCAGCTTTTACCATAATACGACCTGCACTGGCCGAAATATTTGGGATAATAACACTTTGATTTCCATCATTTATAGTGTTTTCAAGTAATGTTATAGGATAGGTAAAACCGCCGTCTGTAGACAAAAATACTGATACCGTTTCAGCACTAATGGGTGCAATATTGGTATTGGCTACATCCCAAGAAATCGTTTGTACCGAACCTGCTTCAAAGGAAAGTTCTGTAATTTGTGAGGTTACTAAAAATGGTCCTGCTTCATTTATTACGGACACCCGTAACTCATCTGAAATTGATTGGCCACCGTTTAAAGCATTGTCGCGCACCATCAACGAAAAATTAAATTCACGACCAATATTCGAAAGTGTTTCCCAAGCTTCTCCCACTGTAGGCGTTGTTTGTGTCAATTGCCCACTCAAAATTAGATTCAAATTCGGAAAATAACGATCCGGTAAAGTACTAGGAGGTAATGACCTAAAATTGGCCCCTGCCGGATTATTGGGTCCGAAAGTTGCTTGGGTAACGACCCCATTATCTATCTGCTCCCAAGTATAACTTAGTATATTTGAAGCATCAACATCATTTGCCACACCTGCTAATACGAAGGGTGTTCCTTTAGGTATGGTATAGTTAGACAAAGGAAGTAACGTTGGTGGTGAATTGGTCAATACCTGAGTTTGTCCACAAGAAACCGTTTGCAGATAATCTCTTATTTGTACGACACTCACATAATGAAAATAATCATTACTGTTCGTTGCTACGTTATTGCTGCCTGTAATACCAGCGTAACCCATAATTGTAGTACCACTAGCTGGTTCAACCTGTACTGTGGTGCCTTCAGAAATATGTGAAAAAGAATGGTTTGCCCCAAATTGATGCCCCATTTCATGTGCTACCAAATCAATATCAAAAGCATCACCTGTGGGTGATGACAACGTAGTATAGCCACTACCCTTTCTATTATCTGTACAAACCGCACCTATAAAGCCAGAATTACCATCTAAAGTATTATCCTGTTGATTAAAAAGATGTCCTATATCATAATTAGCCTCACCTATAATATTGGTAAGGGTACTTTGAACTTGAGCACTTAAACTTCCGGTATAGGGATCAGTCTCAGGATCAGTATATATTACTAAATCAGTATTATCGATTAATTCAAGGGTAATTGCCAAATCACGTTCAAAAATTGCATTTATTCTTGTCAAGGTTGCATTGATTGCCGAAAGTGCATCTGCCTTTGTACCACCATGAAATTGGGTATATTCGCCAGAAGCAGAAATTGCGACCCTAAAAGTTCTGAGAGTTTGATCATCTACTAATTTTGCCGTTGTAGTCTGAGAATAGTCCATCACTTTAGGCATCGTACGACATATAAAATCGATATCTCGCTCTTCTTGATCTGTCCTTCGATATAAAACATACGTATCGTCAACTGATTTTTGCATGAATAGCGCTCCATTTTCCCCAGGAGTACTTATCATACTTTGTATACCTTTCGGAGAAACACTAAAGCGAACCTGCAATGTTGCATCATGCAACGCAGTACCTTTATATGATTTTATACTAGGATATTTTTCTGCAAGCTTAGTCGAGAATAATTTTGCCTCTTCTACTTTAAAAGGAACAAGATTGCCCTTTTCATCAGGAAAATAAATAATTCTAAAACTCTCTTTTGCAGATAGAGCATATAAAAATTGATTCTGATTCAAGCTAAAAGCGATTCCTTTATCAACTTTTATACGTTGTTTAGAAAATTGTTTAGCGAGTGCAGTTAATTCCGTATTTTTCCAATATGTAGATTGAGCTACCCCGTAAAAGGAAAGAAATAGTATGGTAATTGAAAAAACTAGGCGTAATTTTACAATCATTAAGGGGCTTTTATCTCAAATCAAATATAAGTCTTTTTATTTTCTATCATAGGTGATTACAGTCCGCAACATTTCCAAATACAAAGAAGAATATCCCACAGTCATTACTATTGGCACTTTTGATGGGGTGCATATAGGTCACCTAAAAATACTGAACAAAATCATAAACCATGCCAAGAGCACGGAATTGAAATCATCAGTACTTACCTTTTTTCCTCATCCGAGAATGGTTTTACAGAAAGATACCGATATTAAACTATTGAATACAATAGACGAAAAGGTCAGTATCTTAGAACGACTTGGATTAGATATTTTAATTATTCATCCGTTTACCATAGAGTTTTCTAGACTTACCGCTACAGAATTCGTTCGCGACATTCTAGTAAATACATTGAACATTAAAAAAGTCATTATCGGCTACGATCATAGGTTTGGTCGTAATAGAAATGCCAATATTACAGACCTAATAGCTTTCGGAAATGCGTTAGATTTCACCGTAGATGAAATACCTGCGCAAGAAATTGATGATGTATCGGTAAGCTCAACAAAAATCAGAAAAGCCTTAGAGGATGGAGATATAGTTACAGCAAACAGTTACTTAGGCTATGAATATATGCTTACAGGTACTATTGTCAGAGGAAAAGGAATTGGTAAGCAATTGGGCTACCCAACTGCAAACCTATCTATAGCTGAGAGTTATAAGCTAATACCTAAAAACGGTGCATATATAGTAAAAAGTGAGCTAGATGGAGCCACGGTTTATGGCATGATGAATATAGGCTTCAACCCAACAGTAAATGGTACAGAAAAATCTATAGAAATCAATTTTTTCGACTTTGATGCCGACCTTTATAATAAAAAGATACAGGTAGATATTTTAGCGCGTTTACGTGACGAACACAAATTTGAATCGATAGATGGTTTAAAAGACCAATTAGCGAAAGACAAAGAAAAATCTCTTCAATATATTCTGCGATAAAATGTTTAACAAGTTATTATTTCAAAAGGTAGATAATAGCTGACTAATCATTTTTCGCATATTCTTCGGTATTTTAATATCTCTTGAATGTTTTGGAGCAATCACTACAGGATGGGTAAGACGAAATCTAATAGACCCTAAATATAATTTTCCTTTTATAGATTTTGACTGGCTACACCCATTACCTGGTCCTGGCATGTATTTCTATTTTAGTCTTATGGGCCTTTTGGGTCTATGTATAGCTTTTGGTTTTAAATATAGGGTGAGCATAATTACGTTTACCCTACTATGGACAGCAACTTATTTAATGCAAAAGACCGCCTATAACAATCACTATTATCTACTTATTTTAATTTCTTTATTGATGTGCTTTTTTCCAGCGGAAAAAGCAAAATCAATTGATGTAAAACTGAACCCAAAGCTAGAGACCAACTACATGTATAGCTATGTGAAATGGACCATCGTGCTTCAACTCTTTATAGTTTACGTATACGCATCTTTTGCCAAAATATACATAGACTGGTTAGATTTCAGTATGATTGAAGTATTAATGCACCCAAGAAGAAATTACTGGTTAATCGGCGAAGTTTTGCAACAACCTTGGGTACATACCATTATTGGAACGGCAGGTATTCTTTTCGACCTACTAATTATTCCAGCTCTGCTTTGGAAACCCACTCGCAAAACTGCCTTTCTAATATCCATATTTTTTCATTTATTCAATTCCTTCATATTTCAGATAGGCATATTTCCTTATTTGGCACTAGCATTCAGTGTGTTCTTTTTTGGACCAGAAACCATTCGCAGTATATTCTTCAAATCAAAAGAACCGTTTACCAGCTTTAATAAAATTGTAGTTCCAAATTACAAAAACAACCTACTATTACTAATGTGGATATACTTTATTGTTCAGTTATTATTACCCGTTAGGCATTATGTTATTGAAGATAATATTCTATGGACAGAAGAAGGTCATCGTATGAGCTGGCGAATGATGTTGCGCAGCAGAGTTGGCAAAGGCCATTTTAAGATAGTTGACAAAAATACCGGGCAACTAATTAAGATAATCCCCAAAAACTACCTTACGACAAGCCAAGAACGAAAAGTGTTTGCATACCCAGATTTTGCATGGCAATTCGCCCAATATTTAAAAATGGATTTTGAAAATAAGAATATGGACGTCGCCGTGTATCTAGAAGATTCTCAAATCAGCATCAACGGAAAACCTTATATGCCATTTTTAGATTCAACCACCGACTTGGCGGCAGAACCTTGGAAACCATTAAAACACCATAATTGGATACTGCCTTCGAACTTTAAGGAACTCAAGTAGCTTTTTAGAACTTAACAGTTCGCTGGCAAAGTTGAAGCGGCATCCCCCAAGGATCTCGTAACATTACCAGATGACTACCATCTTCCTTGAAAATTTCTTCAAAAAAACTAGCTCCAGCCTTTAGTAATCGTTGCTTATCTTCTTCTGCATTTTCAGAAACAAAAGCTACATGAAACGTTAAAGGATGCCTATTACTAAAATCTTCGGCTAATTCATCTTCTCGTTTATAAAATTCAATAACGACGCGATCCGTACTATCGGCCAAAAAAGTCATGAATGGAGATACCTTCTGCTGGTTTGCTATCGTTAGCCCTAAATGGGTACAATACCAATTAACGACCCCGTTAATATCAACCACATTTAATGCAAAATGTTCAAAAGTCATTTTATTCGATGATTAGACCTTAAAAGTATCTAATTTAAAACTAAGATTAACGTAAATTTGTAGTCAAATACAGCCAAAAATGTTACAATTACAGACCATCCGGGAAAATAAGAAAGAAATTATCCTTGCCCTTGGAAAAAGAAATATTGACGCTCAAACGCTCTTAGATAATGTTCTTCAATTGGATGAAAAAAGACGTACAACCCAAACTCAATTGGATAATGTCTTGGCTGAATCTAATTCCCTTTCCAAAGAAATTGGTGCATTGTACAAAACAGGAAAGGCTCAAGAGGCCAATGTATTAAAAGAGAAAACAGTCCATTTAAAAGAGGAATCAAAACAATTGGGTGAAGATTTGAATGCAGCTGCAGAAGAGCTTCAAAACTTGTTGTATCAAATACCGAATGCTCCGCATACATCTGTACGTAAAGGTAGTAGTGAAGAAGATAATGAAGAGGTATTTAAAGAAGGAGATATTCCAACTTTAGATACTACAGCACTACCTCATTGGGAGTTGGCAAAAAAGTATGACATCATAGATTTTGAATTAGGAGTTAAAATTGCAGGAGCAGGTTTTCCTGTATATAAAGGAAAAGGAGCCCGTTTACAACGTGCCTTAATAGCTTACTTTTTAGATAAAAATACTGAAGCAGGATATACTGAAATTCAAGTGCCCCATTTAGTAAACGAACTATCTGGCTACGGTACAGGGCAATTACCCGATAAAGAAGGTCAAATGTATCATGTTACTGCAGACGACCTGTATTTAATACCTACAGCAGAAGTTCCTATTACCAATATTTTTAGGGATGTAATCGTTAATGAAAGCGATTTCCCAATTACATATACTGGCTACACACCTTGTTTTAGAAGAGAAGCAGGTAGTTATGGCGCGCATGTGCGTGGTCTGAACCGTTTACATCAGTTTGACAAGGTTGAAATTGTACGTGTAGAGCATCCTACAAAATCATATGAAGCATTAGATGGCATGGTAGAACATGTCAAAAATATTTTAAGGGAATTAAAATTACCGTATCGTATTCTTCGCCTTTGTGGTGGTGATTTAGGGTTTACCGCCGCTCTTACTTTTGATTTTGAAGTGTTTTCTACAGCGCAAGACCGTTGGCTAGAAATTAGTTCTGTTTCGAATTTCGAAACCTACCAAGCCAATAGATTAAAATTGAGGTATAAAGATGAGAATGGTAAAAATCAATTAGCACATACCTTAAACGGTAGCTCTTTAGCTTTACCTCGTGTTTTGGCAGGTATTTTAGAAAATTATCAAACTCCAGAAGGCATTAAAATACCAGATGTATTGGTGCCATATTGTGGTTTTGAAATGATTGATTAATCTTGATCTAATTTAACTTTTAGCACTGCCAATTTGAAATGGTAGTTGTAAGAACAATCAATAAACACGCTCTGTAAACTGGTTTACACAGCGTGTTTATTATAAGAATTTACCTAAATTTAAAGGTTAGTTTAAAACATAATTCGCATATGGAATACTTTACAACAGCATACTCAGCCTCAAAAACAAATGCTACAATAGCCATAAAGCAGTCAAAAATTGATTTTGGAATTACCCCAGAAACAGATAATAGCCTTCCAAACCCAGCAGAATTATTCTTAGGTTCATTCTCGTCTTGTATTCTTAAAAATGTTGAGCGTTTCTCTATTCTAATGCATTTTGATTATATATCTGCTGAAATTTCGGTAAAGGCAACACGTTTAGAAAAACCTGCCAGAATGGACGAGATAAACTATGTGCTAAAAGTGCATAGCAAAGACAATAATTTAAACATAGAATTACTTAAAAAGAACATTGAAAAGTTCGGTACAATATATAATACTGTTAAGTTATCTTGTGCCATAAATGGCACAATTAAAAAAATTTCAGAATAGCAAAAACGAAAATTTTAATCCGCCTATTTTTGCAACGAATAAAATCTCAATTTTCCTGTAAACAAACCAACTTGAAAATGAATATTCACTACAATAAATAAAAACCAAAACATGAATTGGATTGTTTTAATTATTGCAGGGGTATTCGAAGTTGTCTTTGCATTCTGTTTGGGAAAAGCCAAAGAAACTACAGGAAACGAAATGTATTTATGGTATGTAGGTTTTTTCGTTGCACTATGTATTAGCATGGCCCTTTTAGTAAAGGCAACGCAAACTCTACCTATAGGAACAGCTTACGCCGTGTGGACAGGTATTGGTGCTGTTGGCACAGTGTTACTGGGTATTGTGGTATTCAAAGAACCTGCCACTTTTCTTAGACTACTTTTTATCACTACTCTCATTGGCTCTATTATTGGGTTAAAGGTGGTATCTCATTAAATTAAAGCAATTAGAAATTCAGTAACTATTAAGTAGATTTACAGTCTACTTTTTTAAGATTATAAATAGAATATCTGATTATCATGAATAAAAAAGTTACAGATTATCTTAATGGACTTACCCAATGGAAAGATGAGCTTATAAGGCTTCGAGAGATAATTCTTGACTGTGACTTGGTAGAAGACTTTAAATGGAAGCATCCTTGTTATACTTATAAGGGTAAAAACATTGCACTGATGCATGGTTTTAAGGAATATAGTGCCCTTCTATTTTATAAAGGAGCACTTTTAAAAGACCCAAAGAAAATACTGATTCAACAAACGAAAAATGTACAGGCCGGTCGACAAATTAGATTTATAAATTTAGAAGAGATAAATCAATTAGAGGCTGTAATTAAAAGTTATTTACTTGAAGCTATAGAGCATGAAAAATCTGGTCAAAAAATACCAATGAAAAAGGTATCTGATTTTGATTTTCCGTCAGAACTAGGAGATAAATTTAAAGAAAACCCTGAACTTGAAACTGCCTTCAACAATCTAACACCTGGGCGACAGAAAGGTTATTTACTGAATTTTTCTCAAGCAAAACAGTCTTCAACGCGACTATCAAGAATAGAAAAAAATACGAAGCGAATTTTTGAAGGCAAAGGATTAAACGATTGTATTTGCGGACTTTCTAAGCGAATGCCGAATTGCGATGGCTCTCACAATCAACTCTCTTCTAAATAATTTTTTTTACGCACGCGTTGTTACCGTCACCTATACACCATCTTATAGCATTCTACGTATCTTTGAATATGCGTTTTCTAATTTTCCTTATTTCGTATTTGTCACTAGCCACTTTTGCTTGGGCTCAAGAAGATTTTTTGGCAAAGCAATATTTTGCTGACGGCGATTTTGAAAAGGCAGTGGTTTTCTACGAAAAATTAGTAGAGAAAAATCCGCGTCGAACAGAATATGCACAAGATTTAGTTGCCTGCTACCAACAATTAGAGCGTTATGAAGATGCAGGTGAATTTCTTAAGGAACGTTTAAAAGACCGAAACCCCTACCCTACTTTATTGATAGATTTAGGATACAATCACGCCCTTCAAGAGCAGCCAGAAATGGCACAAACCTATTATAATCAAGCCTTAGATATTATTCCTAAAAATCCGAATTACGGATATGCCATCGGTCTTCAGTTTCAAAAATATAGTTTATTAGATATGGCGATTAACGCTTTTGAAAAATCAATGCAGCTTAACCCAGCATTAGATTTCAACTTTCAATTAGCACGTATTTATGGCGAACAAGGTAATATTGAAGCTATGTACAATTCGTATCTGAATTTGGTTATGGACGGAAAAACTTCAAAATCGAACATTTTAAGGAGTATCGATGATTTCGTTTCAGAAAATCCTGAGGATACCAATAATATTCTATTAAAGAAAGTATTACTAGAACGAGCTCAGAAAAATCCGGATATTGTTTGGAACGAATTACTTAGTTGGCTTTTTGTGCAACAAAATCAATACAGCAGTGCCTTTAGGCAAGAAAAAGCCATATTCAAGCGTATAAACGGTAGTTCGACAGTGCGTTTAGAAAATTTGGGTGATAATACTTTAGAAGCTGAAGATAACGAAACAGCTAAAGAAATTTTTAGCTATATCATCGATAACACCAATAATGAGATTACCAAATTAGATGCAGAATTAAACCTACTCGATATTGAGTTAATAGACGCCTCTAAAGGTCAGTTAGAATCAATTCAAAAAAAATATGACCAACTTATAGATATTTACGGGTACAAGTCACAAACACTTCAACTTCAAGTAGCCTACGCAAATTTTCTCACGTTTAAAAAAAATGAGCCACAACCAGCGGAAAAGCTTTTAAAAAATAGTCTTGAACTGCCTTTAAGTGACCGTGGAACTGCGTATCTAAAATTAGCTTTGGGTGATATATTGGTCTATGATAAAAAATTCAATGAAGCTCTTATTTATTTCTCACAGATACAGCAAAAATTAAAAAATGACGTTCTAGGGCAAGATGCCCGGTATAAGGTTGCTCAAACAAGTTTTTACAAGGGTGATTTTGATTGGGCGTTAACACAGTTAAAGGTTTTAAGAAGTTCAACTTCACAATTGATTGCAAATGATGCTATGCAATTAAGCTTGTTGATTTCAGATAATTCCTTAGAAGATTCTACACAAACAGCTTTAAAGAAGTATGCACGAGCAGATTTTCTGTCCTATCAAAACAAAACCGATGATGCCATTACTGCCTTAAATGATATTCTTGAAAACCATAAAGGCGAAAAAATTGAAGACGAAGCCTTACTTAAGCAGGCTGAGCTGTATGAATCACAAAAAAAATACGACGAAGCCCTATTGAATTATCAAAAAATAATCACCTTTTATGGTAATGGCATTTTGGCCGATGATGCGTATTATGCATTGGGCGAGCTTTACAGAAAAGTTTACAAAGACATCGCAAAAGCTAAAGAACAGTATGAAAAAATAATTTACAATTATCAAGACAGCTATTATTTTCCACAAGCACGAAAGAACTTTAGAATATTAAGAGGCGACTCAATTAATTAAAAACATCCTCACAATTATATTTAAGACACTGTTCAATTAACTTTGTATCTAACATGTAATTTTAAGGAAGAATCTGAATTTAACATATGTACATTTATAACGTAACCACCAATATTGAAGAAACCAGCCATGATGCTTGGGTAAAATGGATGAAAGAAATTCATATACCAGAAGTACTATCTACTGGTAAGTTTCTAAGTGCAAAATTTACAAAAGTATTGATTGAAGAAGACATGGGAGGTTTCACCTATTCGGTTCAATACACTGTAAAGGATAAAGCTACTTTAGAACGATATTACGAGGAAGACGCTCCTAAATTAATAGAAAGTATTCAACGTAATTTTGCAGGTAAATTGGTTTCCTTTAAAACTGAATTAGAGGTTGTAGATGAATATTTTGTGCAGCGTGCTACTGCCACACACTATATGTTCACCTATGGTACATTACAAGAAAGAGAAGTACAATTAGGCGTTTTTTCAAGACCCTTAACTGGTTTTGAAGATGAATTACCACTTTATATTCTTTCGGATACAAAAGTAGCAGGCTTATATCCAACCGTGCATCACACCGGACAAAAAGAAGATCGTATTAAAGGGCAAGTCTATACGCTATCTCATCAAGAATTACAAAAAGCAGATATTTACGAAGGGGAGGCCTATGAACGAATTCAAATTCAATTGGCTTCTGGTAAAAATGCATGGGCATATATTGCAAAATAAGCTTGGCTTAAGAACATAGTATGGGAACGAAAAGGCAAAAAAATAAAGGTGATAAATATGCTCATAATAAGCATCACGAAAAAGGACCGGTAAAGGCAAAGAAATATCTAGGTCAGCATTTTTTAAAAGATGAAGATATCGCAAAACAAATTGCCGATACACTTTTACAAAAAGATTACAAGAATATTGTAGAAATCGGTCCGGGTACCGGGGTGTTGACAAAATACCTACTAACACGAGACATTAACCTGGTGGCGATGGACCTAGATTCTGAATCCATTATTTACCTTAATGAAACATTTCCGTTAGAACATCATAAGTTGTTGGAAGGAGAAGGTTCTTTTAAGGTGATCGAGGCCGATTTTTTAAATTATGACCTACAAACATTGTTCGGTGATGAACAATTTGGAATTACAGGTAACTTCCCCTATAATATTTCTACACAGATTGTATTCAAAGTACTGGAATTAAGAAATCAGATTCCTGAATTTTCAGGAATGTTCCAGAAAGAGGTCGCGCAACGAATTTGTGCACAAGAAGGTAGTAAGACCTATGGAATTCTATCTGTTTTAGCACAGGCTTTCTATGATACTGAATATCTTTTTACGGTACAGCCAGAAGTATTCGACCCGCCACCAAAAGTACAATCGGGCGTATTACGATTAACCCGTAAAACAAATTTTCAACTTCCCTGCGACGAACAATTATTCAGAAGAGTAGTAAAAACCGCCTTTAATCAACGTAGAAAGACCTTACGGAACAGTTTAAAAACCTTCGCCCTTTCAGATATTCTCAAAGAAGATGCTATATTTGACCAGAGACCAGAACAACTGTCCGTAGCAGATTTTATAGCATTGACGAAGAAGATAGCAGATGATACCCTTTAAACTTACCGAAGAACTTGTAAAAGACATAGAACAGCACATTGAAAATAAAAATGATGCTGAACTAACCACATTGTTTCAAGATGTCCATTATGCAGATATTGCAGAAATCATTAATGAACTTGATGATGATGAGGCTACCTACTTAATTAAATTATTAGATAGCGATAAAACCTCTGATATTCTTACTGAGTTAGATGAAGATATTCGTGAAGCGATACTAGGCAACCTTTCCTCGCAAGAAATTGCAAGCGAACTAGAAGAACTAGATACTGATGATGCAGCTGATATTATTGGTGAACTCCCTAAAGAGCAAGTACAAGACGTTATTTCTAAAATTGAAGATAGGGAACACGCCAAAGATATCGTAGACTTATTGCGCTATGCAGAGAATTCTGCTGGTGGACTTATGGCGAAAGAACTCGTAAAAGTGAACGAGAATTGGAATGTATTGACCTGTGTTAAAGAAATGCGAGCACAAGCTGAAAATGTAACCCGTGTTCACTCCATTTATGTAGTTGATGATGAAGACAAGCTTAAGGGACGGTTATCCTTAAAGGATCTATTGACTACTTCTACCAAAACACATATTAAGGACGTTTTTATTAAGAACGTAGATTCGGTCAACGTAAATGAAGACCCCGAAGAGGTAGCTCGTATTATGAGTAAGTATGACTTAGAGGCTATACCTGTAGTTGATGAAATTGGTAGGCTTGTTGGGCGTATTACGATTGACGACATTATTGATGTTATTAAAGAAGAAGCAGAGCGTGATTATCAAATGGCTGCTGGTATATCGCAAGGTGTTGAAGCAGATGCAAGCATTTGGGAACTTACCCGTGCACGTTTACCATGGTTGATTTTAGGCCTTTTTGGAGGTGCGGCAGCAGCCGTTATCATGGGTGGTTTTGAAGAAATGTTTCGCGCATATACCGTATTGTTCTTATTCACACCTTTGATAGCTGCAATGGCTGGTAACGTGGGTGTTCAATCTAGCGCAATTATCGTACAAGGTTTGGCAAACGATGATATAAAGGGAAGTATCGGTAACCGTTTGATTAAAGAAATGCTACTGGCCTTATTAAACGGGTTTATTCTATCATGTCTATTATTAGTATTTACTTGGGTCTGGAAAGGGGACTTCTTAACCTCTTTGGCAATCTCTATTTCACTTATTGCTGTAATCGTCGTTGCAGGGTTTATCGGCACATTCGTTCCTTTATTTCTTCACAAAAGAGGTATTGACCCAGCAATCGCAACAGGGCCTTTTATAACCACCAGTAATGATATTTTTGGGATTCTAATTTACTTTTCTATTGCGAAACTCATTTTAGGTATTTAATAAACCAGGATTCTTGTTTTTAGAAAACCGCTACTTTACGTATCTTACTTTGTACAATACACGCTATTGATTTACAGCAGTGATGAAGTATTTTTTTGTCGTATCAAGAATTTATATTATTCCTAGTTTTTAATCTAAAAAATGAAAAGCATAAACCTTAAAGAAAAATATGAGTTAGTTGATGCCTATTGGCATCCACATCAAATTGGTATTGTCGATAACATGCAGGTCTTGTTGGCCAAGCTAAAAGGCGAATTTGTTTGGCATGCACATGAAAATGAAGATGAGCTATTTCATGTTATAAAGGGTACATTGCATATGCAATATAGAGACCGTACCGAAGTCGTGAACGAAGGTGAAATAATTATTGTTCCCAAAGGAATTGAGCATTGCCCAACCACAAAAAACAAAGAAGAAGTTCAGGTATTATTATTTGAAAAATTAACAACAAACCATACGGGAAAGGTTGAATCTGAATTAACCCAAACCGATTATCCAAAAATATAATTTCCAGTAAATGAAAGTATTACACGTAGATATTAATCACCCACTAATTATTGAACAATTTTCTGAATTAGGTTTTCAGAACGATGAAGACTATACCTCAACTAAAAAAGAAATTGAAAGCAAAATTGACCAGTACGATGGTTTAATTATTCGTAGTCGTTTTACCATAGATTCTCAATTCTTAGACAAGGCAAAGAACCTTAAATTTATTGGTCGATTAGGTGCCGGACTTGAAAATATTGACATCAAACACGCCAAATCGCTCGGTATATTTCTTGCGGCGGCGCCAGAAGGTAATCGAAATGCAGTAGGTGAGCATGCCATGGGTATGCTGTTGTCTCTATTTAATAAGTTAAATACTGCAGACCGTGAAGTTAGAAGTGGCAAATGGAATCGCGAAGGTAATAGAGGTTTAGAATTAGAAGGTAAAGTAGTTGGTATAATTGGCTACGGCAATATGGGTAAAGCCTTTGCGAAAAAACTAATAGGTTTTGATGTTGAAGAGGTAATCTGCTATGATATTCAAGGTGGTGTAGAAGATGAAAACGCGCGGCAAGTTGGTATTATGGAATTTCAAAATCGTGCTGATGTAGTGAGTCTACATGTACCTCAAACAGCAGAGACGGTAGGTATGGTTCACTCCGAATTCCTAAATAAATTTCAAAACCCCATTTGGATAATAAATACCGCTAGAGGAAAATGTATCATAACCTCAGATTTAGTGGAAGCAATGAAATCTGGTAAAGTTTTAGGTGCAGGTTTAGATGTATTAGAGTATGAAAAAGCTTCTTTCGAGAATATGTTTTCAGACAATAATTTACCTGATGCTTTTCAATATTTAATTAACTCTGACCAGGTAGTACTATCACCTCACGTAGCAGGTTGGACGGTTGAAAGCAAAATAAAATTAGCCCAAACCATAGTGGATAAAATTAAAGCAAAATTTATAACCTAAATGAAATATGCAGCAAATTCACCTAACGACTATATTGACCAACTACCTCAAGAACGTCGCGAAGTAATTGAAAAAATACGCGCTGTTATTTTACAAAATTTGCCTCAAGGTTTTGAAGAACAACTGAGCTATGGTATGCTGGGTTATGTTGTACCACACACATTATATCCGGCTGGTTATTATGTGAATCCAGAATTACCATTACCATTCATCAACTTAGCATCACAAAAGAATTTTATAGCGTTATACCATTCTGGCATTTATGCTGACACTAATTTATTAGCTTGGTTTGTAGTAGAATATCCAAAGCATTGTAAACTCAAACTAAACATGGGTAAAAGTTGTATCCGGTTTAAAAACCTAAATGATATTCCTTATACCTTAATTGCAGAATTATGCACAAAGATGACAACTAAGGAGTGGATTACCTTGTATGAAAAAAATGTAAAGAAATAACATACTTCGAAACATATAAAACAGCGTAATCATGAAAAAAAGAGTTACAGGATTAGGAGGTTTCTTTTTTAAAACAAAAGATCCTAGCAAGGTAAAGGATTGGTACAATAAGCATTTAGGTCTAAATACTGACCAATATGGTAGCACCTTTTGGTGGAAAGATAAAGAGGGGAATGACTGCTCAACACAATGGAGCCCAATGAAAGATGACACAACCTATTTTGAGCCTAGCACATCGAATTTTATGATGAATTTTAGGGTCGAGAATTTAGTAGAACTAATACAGGTTTTAAAAGAGGAAGGTGTTACTGTAGTCGGTGAAATTCAAGAATTTGAATACGGAAAATTTGGTTGGATACTAGATCCTGATGGCAATAAAATAGAACTTTGGGAACCTATTGATAAAGCATTTCTATGATGTTCAAATATTTGCTACATTTATCACTACTAATAACCACCTAATAACCACTAAAATGTCAGATGAAAATAAAGATTTAGGAGATAAGGCAGAAGATGCTTTCGATAAAGCTAAAGAATCTGCAAAAAACTTAGGCGACAAGGCAGAAGATGCCTTTGACAATGCCAAAGACAAAACCGAAAAAGCATACGATAACGCGAAAGAATCTGCAAAGGAATTTTCAGAAGATGTAAAAAAAACCTTTGACACCAACAACCCAGATAGCGGTAAAACTGTGGCAATTATTGCTCATATAACTTTGATCGGTTGGATAGTGGCTATAATTATGAACAGTAGCAACAAGACCGATCTTGGTAGTTATTATATACGGCAAACTTTAGGCATTTGGCTTCTTGCCCTCGTACTTAGTTGGATCCCTATTGTAGGGTGTTTTGCATTTTTGATATGTGTTGTACTAATAGTTATGAGTGTAATTAATGCCGTAAATGAAAAAAAAGTTCCAACTCCTATAGTTGGGGAGTATTTTCAGGATTGGTTTAAAAGCCTATAAAAAAATTAAGTCGGGTAAAATTCTATCTGACTTTTTTTATTTAATTTATTATCGTAATATTGCAATATATAAATATGAAATGGGCGTTACTAAAACACAAATATTCAATTTAGAGCAAAACGAATTGGCAGTTATCTTTAAGGTATTATCTAATCCTGCTCGTATTGCCATCTTACAATATATAAGTCAACAAGACTCGTGTATTTGTAATGATATCGTTGATGAAATCGGACTGGCGCAACCAACCATTTCACAACATTTAAAAGAACTAAAGAGTATTGACCTCATAAAAGGAGAAGTTGAAGGCAAGAAGGTTTGTTATTGCATAAATCTACCGAAATGGACAGAAATACAGACCCTCCTTAATATCTTCTTCAACACCACTAAAAACAATTGTTGTTAATTAAAATTTCAAAACATGAAAACAAATGAATTTCTTGCCTTATTAAACGAAAACTTAGAAAAAAGTTTAATGTTTGAATATGCTCCCGGTCTACTGGTTGGTGCAAATTATCATATTACAGAGGTAAAAAACATTACCATAGATTCTGTTGATTGTGGAGCAGGCACCGATTTCTGGAAAGAAACTATTATTCAACTATGGGAAAGTCCCGAAGAACTAGGCAAAAGAGACTACATGGTAGTCGAAAAGGCATTATCTATTTTAAATAGGGTAGATAAAATAAAGCCGATGGAAAAAGATGTTGAAGTAAAATTCGAATACAGCAATGCCCTTTTTCATACTGCTCAGTTATTTGTCTTATCCTATCAAATAAAAGATAATAATCTACTACTTCATTTAGGAGTTGAAAAAACAGATTGCAAGGCAAAAGAAACTTGTGGTGTATCTGAAAATGAAGAAGTTATGGAATCTTCATGCGCACCAGGCAGTGGCTGCTGCTAATTATTACACCTATGAATAAGGTAAGTATAAGAAAAATGTCGGCAACAGATTGGAACTCTGTTGCTGACATTTACAAAGAAGGTATCGCTACCGGTGTCGCAACTTTTGAAACTACTGTACCCGCTTTTGAATCTTGGGACAAAGCACATATGACCTATTGCAGGTTTGTAGCGGAAAGCTCCAATATTATCTTAGGATGGGTGGCACTTTCACCTGTTTCTAGTAGATGCGTCTATGGCGGAGTAGCAGAAGTCAGCGTATATATATCAAAAGCTAGTAGAGGTAAAGGTATTGGCAAATTATTATTGAAACATTTAATAGATGCCAGTGAGCAGGAAGGCATTTGGACATTACAATCTGGAGTTTTCCCAACCAACCATGCCAGTATTAAAATACATGAGGCAGTAGGCTTTAGAATGATAGGTAGCCGCGAACGTGTTGGAAAATTAAATGGACTATGGATTGATAATGTTCTTTTTGAACGAAGAAGTCGCTTGGTAGGTGTAGACTAAATTACTCCTTCTCAGGGCTTTGAGCTTCTTGAAGTCTTCGTTCCAATTCAGCTTGAAATTCTTCCATAACCGGTTTAACAGTGCTTTCAGGTAAATCTGCAATCTTTATATACATTAAACCATCAACTGAATTATTGAATAGAGGATCTACATTAAAAGCAACAACCCTTGCGTTTTGTTTAATGTATTTTTTAATTAATACCGGCAGCCTCAAATTACCTGGCTCGACCTCATCAATTAATCTATCAAACTTATTTAAATCTGCCTGAGTTTCATCAAATACAAACTCTTTATCGGCATCATTAAGTTTCACCTTAAATTCTTTTTTTGGTCTTATATATTGCGCCACATACGGATCCCAATAATTAGATTTCATAAACTCTATCATCAATGATTTCGAGAAATTTGAAAACTGATTACTAATACTTACACCACCAATTAGGTATTTATGTTCAGGAAATCTTAAGGTAGTATGTACAATACCTTTCCATAGTAAAAATAAGGGCATTGGTTTTTGCTGATATTCTTTAGTAATGTATGCTCTACCCATTTCAATAGAGTGTTGCATCATATCATATAATTCTGGTTCTACTCTAAATAAATCTTGAACGTAGAATCCGTCAATACCATGTTTCGGAAAAATTTCAGAACCCATTCCCATTCTGTAAGCACCGACAATACATTTGGCCTCGTCATCCCAAAGAAATAAGTGGTGGTAATACGAATCGAAGTTATCTAAATCTATCGCTTTATTGGTGCCTTCACCAATAGCTCTAAATGTCACCTCTCGCTGTCTTCCTATTTCCTTTAAGATAAAAGGCATATCCTTTTCCTTAGCTAAAAACACTTCGTAATTCTTGCTTTGCAACAAACGACAATCTTTCTCCCTAAGCTTCTCAATCTCACCTTCCATTACCTCTTTACGTACTGCAGTTGCAATTTTCTTAGGTTGCTTAGGAAGTTTAAGAGATGTAGGTATTTGGTCTATTAAACGTTCTTTTTCATATGCATTCGACAAGATGTAGGTTTTGCGACGTAGCAAATCTGTATATTCCTCTAAACTTTCTTGATCCTTTTGGGTAGCGACAGAAATTGGCTGTCCTATTCTAACTTTAATAGGCCTATTTCTTTGCGTAAAAACTTGTGAAGGTATCATGGCAGTTCGTAACGAATCGCCCAATTTGGACATACGATAAAACAGCCCACTATTCTTTGCATGAAAATATATAGGGACTACAGGTACATCTGCTTTTCTAATTAATTTTATGGCAGCCTCTTCCCAAGGTTTATCCACCATCATTTTACCCTCTTTAAGCGTAGAGACCTCACCAGCTGGAAAAACACCCAACACATGGCCGTCCTTTAAATGTTGAAGTGTATTTTTAAAACCTGCAATACTACTTCTTGCATCTTTATGTTCGCTAAAAGGATTTACTGGCAAAATAAAAGGCACTAGAGGCACCATTCTCTGCAATAGAAAATTAGCCATTATCTTATAGTCAGGCCGTTGCTTTACCATTAACTTAAAAAGCAAAATACCATCAATAGCACCTAACGGATGATTACTAATGGTAACATATGGCCCTTCTTTTGGCAATCTTCTATAATCTTCTTCAGGAATTTCGTAGTCGATTTCAAAATGCTCCAAAATAGCATCAGCATAGGCTTCGCCTTCTAAATGGGCAATAGAATCATAATACCTATTGATGCCCGATAATCGGGTAACTTTTAATAAAACCCAACCAATAAAAGTACCTAATGCTCCATATTTGGCTAGATTAATGGCCTTGGCAACTTCTTTAGCGGTAACTAAACCCATATTTCATCCTCAATTAGACTGTAAATATAGGAAAATAGCAGTAGTAGCTTCGCTTTTAAATTAGGTGAAATTACTTTACAACGAGCTGTACGGTTTCTGTTCCTCGCTGTTCTAAAAGTAACTCATTACCATTCTGCAATGTTTCTAATGATTGCGTATCAAAATGACGAATAGTATATAAAGATACATTCTCATGATACGCCACCTTAAACTTGCTTTTCAATTGTAGAAGCATCGCGTCTAAACCTCCAAACTTATTATCTATACAAACCGAAAAACTAATTGCAGAGTTCTGAATAAGATCCACTTTAATTTTATGCTGATGAAATAACTTAAAAAGTTCGCTGATACTGTCTTCTACAATAAATGAAAAATCGAGCGAAGATAATTTTATTAAAACTTGATTCTTCTTAACAATAAAACACGGGACTTTTGGCTCGATACCAACACCCTTGCCAACCGTTGTTCCTTTATTCGTAGGATTTATAAAGGATTTAACGTGTAATGGAATTTCTTTTCTTTGTAATGGTTGCAATGTTTTTGGGTGAATTACCGTTGCCCCGTAAAAAGCTAATTCTATTGCTTCTCTGTACGAGATATTGTTCAATAACTGCGTTTCTTTAAAATACCGTGGATCTGCATTTAAAACACCAGGTACATCTTTCCAAATCGTCACAGAGTCTGCATTTAAACAAAATGCCAAAATTGCTGCCGTATAATCTGAACCTTCTCGGCCCAAGGTAGTCGTGAAATTATTATCATCACTACCCAAAAATCCTTGAGTAATATTCAAAACTTTCTTGTCTATTTTGGTAACATTCTCTTGTGTACGCTCCCAATTCACGGCAGTATCTCTATAACTACTATCTGTTTTTATAAAGTTTCTTACATCCAACCAATTATTTGAGATACCAATTTCTTTGAAATATGCGCTAATAATTGTAGTTGAAATCAATTCACCATATCCTACAACTTGATCATACACAAAGTTGTAATTAGGTGATTTGTTCCAAACTAGAAAACCATTTATTTCATCCACTAGAATTTTAATTTCCTTGTAGATGGAATGTTGAGCATTTGGAAATAATTCAGAGACAATACCAAGGTGGTAATCTACCATTTCGGCTACCTTCGATGGTATTTCTTTTTTATCATTAAAGTACGCGTTTATTATATCTTCCATGGCATTTGTAGTCTTACCCATGGCAGAAACAACTAGCAAAGTATTTTCATACCCTACTTCTTTTAAAACCTTTACCACATTTCTAACTGCATCTGCATCTTTAACAGATGCTCCCCCAAATTTAAAAACCCTCATAGTCTTCTTTTATCTTAAATCTTAATTCTATCTGTCTTTTTTTACGCTATTGCGTTCAAATAATTTTTCATACCCGCTTCATCTAACTGTACAACATCCCAATCACGCATTACGTTCGCTCCTTTACTTTCGTAAAATCCGATTGCAGGTTCATTCCAGTCAATTACTTCCCAGCTAATTCTTTTAACACCTAAGTCGTTTCCATATTTTACAACTTCGTCTAAAAGTGCAGTGCCTAAACCGGTACCGCGCATTTCTTTAGTTACTATTAAATCTTCTAAATGAATAACAGGTCCTTTCCATGTAGAATATCTTGGATAGACCAATGCCATACCTACAACTTTTTCTTCCTTTTCAGCAACAAAGCAATGAAACAACTTATGTTTACCAAAACCATCTTCCACAAGATTTTGCTCACTCACTTCTACGGCATTTTCTTCCTTTTCAAAAGTGGCTAATTCTTGAATTAAATGAAGCACTTGCCTCATATCTTCTTTTTGGGCAGCTCTGATTGTATATTTCATAATTGTTACAAATAAAACACAAAGTTATAAATTTAAAAAATGAAATTAAAACCAAAATTGAACGTTTAACAAAATATCGGATATTTGTATATAACTATAAACTAAAAAATGTCACCTAAAAAAAATCAAACCCTTGGGGAGTTTATTATTGAAAATCAAGACTCATTTCAATACTCCTCAGGAGAACTATCAAAACTCATCAATGCTATTCGATTAGCGGCCAAAGTTGTTAATCATGAAGTTAATAAAGCTGGCTTAATTGATATTTTGGGTGGGGTCGGCGAGACCAATATTCAAGGTGAAGATCAGCAAAAATTAGATTTATTCGCAAATGACAAATTTATTCAAACCTTAAAAAACCGTGAAATAGTTTGCGGCATTGCCTCAGAGGAAGAAGATAGTTTTATAAGCATTAACAGTAATGATGATAATCATCAGAACAAATATGTTGTGCTTATCGACCCTTTAGATGGGTCATCGAATATTGATGTAAACGTATCTGTTGGAACTATTTTCTCTATATATAGAAGGGTTACGCCTGTTGGCACACCTGTTACAATAGAAGACTTTTTACAACCAGGTAATAAACAAGTCGCTGCAGGTTATGTTGTTTATGGAACCTCAACCATGTTGGTCTATACGACTGGTGACGGAGTAAATGGTTTTACTTTGAACCCTGCCCTAGGTACTTTTTACCTATCTCACCCCAACATGAAATTTCCAGAAGATGGTACTATATATTCTGTAAATGAAGGTAATTATGTCCATTTTCATCAAGGGGTAAAAGACTATATCAAATACTGTCAGATGGAAGAAGGCGATAGACCTTATACTTCTAGATATATAGGTTCGTTAGTTTCAGATTTTCATAGAAACATGATTAAAGGTGGTATTTACATGTACCCAAAAAGCAGCGTAACACAGAATGGTAAACTTAGACTACTTTATGAATGCAATCCTATGGCCTTTATCGCAGAACAAGCCAATGGACTTGCAATTGGTGGTGTAAATCGTATTATGGATATTGAACCCACTGAATTGCACCAACGTGTGCCGTTCTTCTGCGGAAGTCGTAATATGGTTGAAAAACTTCAAGAATTTTTAAATCAATATCAATAAAAAAAAGGGAGCAAAATGCTCCCTTTTTACTTTCTTTTTTGCTCGTTAGTGCTTAACAAGGTACAGATAATCGTCAAAATCTATTTTGCCTCCAAAAATAGCAACTGAACGCTCAATAACTTTATCAGCTTTTTCACCTGTAAAGCCCATTCCAATGGCATATTTTTTTACCAAAATCATTTCCTCATAATCTATTCCATGATCTGTATAAATAATACGAAAGAAGTCAAAAAGTCTTTCTAAACGCTTTTCTGCATCGTGGGAAGCATCTATTGGGTATTTATTTTCCTTTTTCATTACCTCCTCAAATTCTGATTTGGTAATGTCCAATTTAGTTGCGAAACGATCTAACATATTTTTTTCTTCAATACTTAGTTCTCCATCTATGGCGGCCAAAGTAGCTAGAGCTGCAAAATGGGCTAGATTTCTTCTATGCTCACCACTTGTATATAAATCTGCAAAAGACATATCTTAATTTTTAATTATTGAGCAAATATAAATTTTTTAGAGGTCATAGTTTACATCTGATACAACTTTGTTGTTTTCAAAAAATTGTAACTTTCCCTTGCTATGAAATCACCACTTTTACAATTTACTTCTAACGGCATTTATTGCGAAAAGGCCAGGGTTTACCTTGACCCTTGGAAGCCTGTTGACAAAGCCATTATATCTCATGGTCATGCAGACCATAGCCGATATGGGCATAAAAATTATATTACCCATCACAGAAATGTTCCCATCATTTCTCATCGATTAGGAGATATTAATGTTATTGGCAAAGAATGGGGAGAAACTTTTGTCATAAACAATGTAAAATTTAGTCTGCACCCTGCTGGGCATATCATTGGTTCTTCACAGATTAGAGTTGAACATAAGGGTGAGGTATGGGTATTTTCTGGTGATTACAAAACAGAAAATGATGGTATTTCAACTCCTTATGAACCTATTAAATGTGATACGTTCATAACCGAATGTACCTTCGGGTTACCCGCTTTTAAATGGACGTCACAGGTTGAAGTTTTCGAGAATATAAATAATTGGTGGGCTGAAAATAGAGCTGAAGGAAAAACTTCTATTTTATTCGGATATAGTTTAGGTAAGGCACAACGTCTTCTCAAATACTTAAATACAGATATAGGCCAAATTTATACCCATGGCGCTATAGAAAATATGACTGAAGTATTACGGCCTTTAGTAGATTTTCCTAAAACAACACTCATCACAAAAGACACAAAAAAAGAACAGCTATTAGGCAATATTGTATTAGCGCCACCGAGCGCACATGGCAGCACTTGGATACGTAAAATGGCACCTTACGTTACTGCATCTGCCAGTGGGTGGATGACTTTTAGAGGAGCTAGACGTAGAAGAGCCATTGATAAAGGTTTTGTGCTAAGTGACCATTGTGATTGGACAGGATTACTTTCGAGCATTAAAGAAACTGGGGCAGAAAAAGTGATATGCACCCATGGTTATACAGACATATTTTCTCGTTATTTAAGAGAACAAGGGTACGATGCACGTACCGAAGCAACTCAATACGGAGAGGAAGAAACAGAAGCAGCATTAGCTTCAAAATCTACCGTAACAGCATGAAAAGTTTTGCCCTCCTCATAAAAGCTCTAGATAGCACTAACAAAACAACTGTAAAGGTTCAAGCATTGACAGATTATTTTTTAAATGCAAGCGATGTCGATAAGGTGTGGACCATTGCTATTCTGTCTCACCGTAGGCCACCGAGACCTGTCAATACAACCTTATTGAGAGAATGGGCATCTGACCTTGCGAATATTCCTCTTTGGCTTTTTGAAGAAAGCTATCACATAGTTGGTGACCTAGCGGAAACTATAGCTTTAGTAATACCTACGGCACAACAATCATCAGAGAAAAGCTTAACAAGGTTTCTTGAGGAAATGATTGTACTCAAGAAAAAATCTGAAGAGGACAAAAAATCTTATTTATATGAAAACTGGAAAATTCTTAATTACTACGAACGTTTCGTTTTTACCAAATTGATAACAGGTGGTTTTAGAATTGGATTAAGTCAAAAACTAATGACAAGAGCTTTAGCGAAAGCCACTGAAATAGATGAAGATATTTTAGCCTACAAATTAATGGGAAATTGGGACCCAAATAGTATCACTTTTCAACAATTGGTGCTTGAAGAAAATAAAAGTGATTATCTCTCAAAGCCGTATCCGTTCTACTTAGCCTACGCCATAGAGGGCACGCCTCAAGATTTAGGAAATGTATCAGATTGGTCTGCAGAACACAAATGGGACGGTATTCGCTCTCAAGTGATTCTAAGAAATGATGAATTGTTCGTGTGGAGCCGTGGTGAAGAATTAGTAACCGATAAATATCCCGAATTCGAAAAATTCATTGGCACTATACCATCCGGCACTGTAATCGATGGGGAAATTTTACCATTTCCAAAAGGCAGTATTGGCACCTTTAATGATTTACAAACTAGAATAGGGCGTAAAACTGTTTCAGCAGCATTAGTAAAAAAAGTCCCTGTAATCTTAAAAGCATATGACCTTTTAGAATGGGAAGGAAAAGATATTAGAAAGCTACCGTTCATAGAGCGTAGAAAATTATTGGAGCAGCTTTTTTCTATGGTCACTAAGGAGAAACGAATTGAAATACCCCTGTATCTTTCAGAAACTATGCATTTTTCAACTTGGGAAGAAGTAGCTCAAGAACGCGAAAAATCAAGAGAAAAACATAGTGAAGGTCTAATGCTAAAACGCAAAGACTCTCCGTATTTAGTAGGCCGTAAAAAAGGAGACTGGTGGAAATGGAAAGTAGATCCACTAACTGTTGATGCTGTACTCACCTATGCCATGCGTGGTCATGGTAGGCGAAGTAATCTTTTTACCGATTACACATTTGCCCTTTGGAAAGAAGAGGATAACGGGGAAAAAGAATTGGTCACGTTTGCAAAAGCCTATTCTGGTCTTACCGATACTGAATTTAGAAAATTGGATGCATGGATAAAAAAAAATACTTTAGAACGATTCGGACCAGTACGAAGTGTTACTCCGCACCATGTTTTTGAAATAGCTTTTGAAGGTATTGCGTTATCAAAACGTCATAAAAGTGGGATTGCTACGCGATTTCCAAGAATGTTACACTGGCGAAAAGACAAAAATATTCATGAAGCGAATTCACTAGATGATTTAAAAGCCTTAATTCCCTAATGAATAGAGAGGAGCTTTTCAATATCGCAGAAAGTTGGTTTCAAGAACAGCAATGGAAACCGTTTAAATTCCAAAAAGATACTTGGAAGGCTTTTTTACAGGGTAAAAATGGACTTCTAAATGCACCTACTGGTAGTGGTAAAACATACGCGCTTTGGTTTCCTATTGTGTTAAACTACATTAAGAAAAATCCAGATTATAAGACTAAACATAAAAAAGGTTTAAAAGCTATTTGGATAACTCCTTTAAGAGCACTATCGCAAGAAATAAAACAGTCTGCAGAACGTGTAACTTCAGATTTAGGAACTCAAATGACCGTCGGCATACGCTCGGGAGATACAACTACAAAGGAACGAGTCAAACAGAAAAAACAAATGCCCGACCTTCTAATTACTACTCCAGAAAGCCTACAATTGTTAATAGCCACTAAGGGATATGATAAAATTTTCAAAGACTGCTCAGCTATCGTAGTAGATGAGTGGCATGAAATTTTAGGTTCCAAACGAGGAGTACAAATGGAATTGGCATTATCTCGAATAAAAACCATTTCAAGCGAATTACGCATCTGGGGCATATCTGCAACCATTGGTAATTTGGAACAAGCACGAGATGTTCTATTAGGTCCCGAGTCAAAAGCCCTGAAAAATTCGGTATTGATTAAAGCGAACATCAATAAAAAAATCACGGTTAAAAGTATTATTCCAAAGAAAATGGAAACTTTTCCCTGGCGAGGTCATTTAGGACTTCACTTATTGGAAGATGTTATCCCTATCATCAATAATAGCAAAACCACATTACTGTTTACGAACACCCGTAGCCAATGTGAAATTTGGTTTCAGAAAATATTAGAAAAACACCCTGAATATGCCGGTGAAATGGCAATGCATCATGGTAGCATCAATAAAGAAACTAGGGTTTGGGTAGAAAATGCCATTAGAAATGAAGGTTTAAAAGCCGTGGTATGCACCTCAAGTTTAGACTTGGGTGTTGATTTTGCCCCAGTAGAAACCGTTATACAAATTGGTGGGCCAAAGGGTGTTGCGCGTTTTTTACAACGTGCTGGGCGTAGTGGTCATCAACCTGGTAAAGAAAGTATAATTCATTTTTTACCCACCCATTCCATTGAGCTTATTGAAGCTTCCGCGCTGCAAAAAGCTGTTAAACAAAATACAGTAGAAGACCGCATGCCGTACCTTAACAGCTATGATGTGCTTTTGCAGTATTTGACCACATTGGCAATTTCAAACGGGTTTTACCCTGATGAAATTTATAAGGAAATAAAACAAACATTTTGTTACCAAGCCATATCTGATGACCAATGGCGATGGTTATTGAACTTTTTGGTTATGGGAAGCCAGAGTTTACAATCGTATGACGAATACAAAAAAGTAGAGGTAGAAAGCGATGGTAAGTTCACGGTAACCAACCGTGGTGTAGCGATGCGACATCGATTCCAAATCGGTACCATTGTGGGCGATGTCAATTTAGCCGTAAAATACCAAAAAGGAGGGTACATAGGTTCTATTGAAGAGTTCTTTATCTCTAAATTAAACAAGGGCGATGTTTTCACCTTTGCAGGCAGAAATCTGGAGTTTATAAGAATTAAGGAAATGACCGTACAGGTTAAAAACTCCACTAAAAAAACCAATAAAATCTCTAGCTGGATGGGGAGTCGTCTAACCCTATCAGCACAAATGTCAGAATTACTAAGAAACGAATTGTACAGTTCTAGCGAACCATTAGAAAATCAGTCCGCTGAAATTCGTGCTTTAGCGCCACTTTTTGTTCGTCAGCGAAGAGAAAGTATTGTGCCTAAACCTTCTGAATTTTTAATTGAAACATTTAAAACACGAGATGGGTATCACCATCTATTCTATCCTTTTGAAGGTCGATTTGTTCATGAAGCAATGGGTAGCCTTTTAGGGTATCGCATAAGTTTGCTTTCGCCAATCACTTTTTCATTGGCGTTCAATGATTACGGTTTTGAATTATTATCAGACCAACTGATAGATATTCAGCAAGTTCTGGACAATGATCTGTTTACTATAGATTTCATGTTAGATGATTTACAGAAAAGTCTCAATGCTACAGAAATGGCACGACGTAGGTTTAGAGATGTTGCCATTATCAGCGGAATGGTTTTTACCGGCTACCCTAAAAAAGGTATTAAGATGAAGCATTTACAAAGCAGCTCTCAATTACTGTTCGATGTATTTCGAGATTATGAACCCGACAACTTACTTTTTCAACAAGCGTTTACTGAAACCTTCGAACATCAATTAGAAGAAGGCCGTTTACGTCTTTCATTAGAACGTATTGCTACTCAAGATATGGTATGGAAACAATGTGAAAAGGCTACTCCTTTTTCTTTTCCATTGATTACAGACCGGATGAGTCGAGAAAAATTATCGAGCGAAAAATTAGCAGACCGTATTAAAAAAATGGCTGCTCTTTTGATGAAGAAATAGGTAATTTTGTTTTATGACCCACCCCATTCAGCTTCAAGGCCAATCTTTTCAAATGCATTTCTCGGGTGCACTTTTTTGGGTAGAGAAATCGATGCTGTTAATTAGTGATGTTCATTTGGGTAAGATTTCACATTTTAGAAAATATGGGGCTGTAGTACCACAAAATGCGGTTCAGCAAAATTTTGAAGCAATGACCATGGCAATAGAATTTTTTAAGCCAACAAAAGTGGTTTTTCTGGGAGATTTATTCCATTCATCCTTAAATAAAGAATGGGAACTTTTTGAAAATTGGGTAAATACAATAACCTCAGAAATGATACTAGTTAGTGGCAACCATGATATTATTTCACCATTGAAATATGAGGATATACATATAACGGTAATTTCTGAGTTAGTTTTAGATTCCTTTTTATTGACCCATCACCCAGAAGAACGAGACGGATTTTTTAATTTTTCTGGTCATATTCATCCCGCAATAAAATTAAGCGGATTAGGACGACAATCGGTAAGATTACCCTGTTTTTATAAAACGGAATCTCAAATGATTCTTCCTGCTTATGGAGAATTTACCGGCACCTATACCCTAGAACCTTGTGATGGATGTGAAGTTTTTGCTCTTTTAGGCGATTCAGTACTTCCTGTTCCGATCAAAGAAGTGAAAAAGAAGCGCTCTTTTCGAAAAAAGTCCATTTAATTTTGCAAAAAGTTCTTTTCTTTAATTTATCATACTAGCTTTAAGCATTATGAAGAAAAAGCTATCCATTTTAAACCTAATGTCGGTTATTTTAGTAATCGCCGTAAATTATATTTCTCAGATAATGGAGTTTAATGGCACCACTATTGGTGAAATTAGCTCAAGGTATGTAAACCTGTTTACGCCCGCTAGCTATGCCTTTGCTATTTGGGGAATCATATTTTTAGCATTATTGGCTTATGGTATATTTCAGGCTCGCAGAGCCTTTTTTAGTGAAAAAGAAAGCCTATTCATAGAACAGACAGGCTACTGGTTCGTTTTGGCCAATATTTTAAATTGTTGTTGGGTATTTGCCTTTGTTTATAACTATACTGGGCTTTCGGTACTTATCATGTTCGGTATTCTAATTTCACTTATTAAGATTATTTTAAACACTAATATGGAACGTTGGGACGCTCCCATTTCTACGATAGCATTCGTTTGGTGGCCCATTTGTATCTATAGCGGATGGATTTCTGTCGCTTCCATTGCAAATATTTCAGCATACTTAAGTAAACTTAATTGGAATGGTGGTATACTTTCTGAACAAGCTTGGACAATTGGTATGATTGTAGTGGCAATAATTCTCAATTTATTGATGATTTGGAAAAGGAATATGCGTGAATTTGCACTGGTTGGTATTTGGGCTTTGTTTGCCATATATATTAGACATGAAGGCTCCTATAATTCTATAGCATACACTGCTTTAATTGGGTGTATTATTCTTTTTCTAGCTATTTCAGCACATGCCTTTAAAAACAAGGAAACGAATCCGGTTATTAAACTTCAAGAACGATTAAAACAAAAATCTTAAACCATACTTTTAATATCATTTACCCATAACAGGTATATTAAAATAGATGATTAAATGTCTTTGTATATCCTTTAGGTATTCATAATCACAGCAAAATCTCTAACGATCTCACCTGAATCTGATCTTAATAGTTGAGCATCCTTTTTTTGGAGCAATATGTGACGCATTTTCAATAAAAATGAATCGTATCCGTTTCTTAGGTATTCTTATATTTGCACAAATTTTAAATTGTTGAGTCATTCTTCTATCCAACAACAGTACGGTCAGTCTCCCCAAATAGGGAAACTGCTAAATACTATTGCCGATTCTGAAAATTCGGGAACTAAAAATATCCAATTAAAAGGGCTAATCGGCTCATCGCTTTCGTTTGTTTTGGCAAATATTTTTAAGACTGTAGACCGTCCTTTTCTAGCCATATTCAATGATAAGGAAGAAGCTGCCTATTATCTTAATGATTTAGAGCGCCTAATTGGAGAAGATGATGTTCTTTTTTACCCAGGTAGTTATAGAAGACCCTATCAAATTGAAGAAACCGATAATGCCAATGTGCTTTTACGTGCCGAAGTATTAAATAGAATAAATTCTAGAAAAAAACCGGCGATAATTGTTACTTACCCAGATGCCCTTTTTGAGAAAGTTGTTACGCGTAAAGAACTAGATAAGAATACTCTAAAAATGAAATTAGGAGACACACTCTCCTTAGATTTTTTAAATGAAATCTTGTTTGAGTATAAATTTAAACGCGTAGATTTTGTAACCGAACCAGGTGAATTTTCGGTACGTGGTGGTATTGTTGACGTGTATTCCTTTTCACATGATGAACCGTATCGTATTGAATTTTTTGGTGATGAGATAGATAGCATTCGAACTTTCGATGTAGAAACACAACTTTCTAAAGAAAAGGTAAAGTCGATAACTATTGTGCCGAATATGGCCAACAAGTTCTTAACTGAAAAAAGGCAGAGCTTTTTAACCTATGTCGCATCAAAAACTTTAGTTTTTGCAAAAAACACAGATCTCCTTTATGATCGTTTAGACGATTTCTTTGAAAAGGCAAAAGAAGCTTTCACCAAACTCTCGAAAGATATTAAACATGCCGAGCCAGAAGAATTGTTTATGGGTGGTACAGAATTTAGAAAGCACCTTTCAGATTTCACTCTTTTAACCCAAGATTCTAAACGCAACTCTGAATCTCTGGTAGAGTTTCACACTAAACCTCAGCCTTCATTCAATAAGAAGTTCGACTTGCTTATCGAAAATCTTAACGGTTACCGTGAGCAAGGGTATACCAATTATATTTTTTGCGCCAGCGAACAGCAGGCAAAACGATTTCATGACATTTTTGAAGAGGTAAACGAGCAGGTTCACTATCAAATTATTGTTTTTCCATTGTTTCAAGGTTTTGTCGATGACGACCAAAAATTAGTTTGCTATACCGACCATCAAATTTTTGAACGATATCATAAGTTTCATGTAAAAAACGGTTATGCAAAAAAGCAAGCCATTACATTAAAAGAACTAAACAAACTTGAAATAGGTGATTATGTTACTCACATTGACCATGGTATAGGTAAGTTCGGTGGACTTCAAAAAATAGATGTAGAAGGCAAAAAACAAGAAGCTATAAAACTGATGTATGGCGAGCGCGATATTTTATATGTGAGCATACATTCATTACATAAAATTTCTAAGTTCAATGGTAAGGACGGTACGCCACCAAAGATTTACAAATTAGGCTCTGGCGCATGGAAAAAAATAAAGGATAAAACAAAGAGCCGAGTCAAGAAAATTGCTTTTAACCTAATAAAGGTATATGCAAAACGAAGACTCGAAAAAGGATTTCAATACAACCCTGATAGTTACCTACAGAACGAACTAGAAGCATCTTTTATTTATGAAGACACACCCGACCAAAGTACGGCTACCGAAGATGTAAAACGGGACATGGAAAGTGAGCGTCCAATGGATCGTTTAATATGTGGAGATGTAGGGTTTGGAAAAACAGAAATTGCCATTCGCGCCGCCTTTAAAGCGGTTGATAATGGTAAACAAGTAGCCATTTTGGTGCCGACCACAATTTTGGCATTTCAACATCACCGCACTTTTACAGAACGTTTAAAAGACATGCCGGTAACGGTAGATTACTTGAACAGGTTTCGTACGGCAAAGGAGAAAAAAGATACTATAGAAAGACTAGCCGCTGGTAAGGTCGATATCATTATTGGCACACATCAGTTGGTCAACAAAAATGTGCAGTTTAAAGACCTTGGTCTTTTAATTGTAGATGAAGAACAAAAATTTGGTGTTGCCGTAAAGGATAAATTAAAATCTATTAAAGAGAATGTTGATGTACTAACGTTGACCGCAACACCAATTCCTCGTACACTTCAATTTAGCTTAATGGCTGCTCGTGACCTTTCTACCATTACGACTGCCCCACCGAATAGATATCCTATTGAAAGTCAAGTTGTGCGGTTCAATGAAGAAATAATTAGAGATGCCGTTAGTTATGAAATTGAACGAGGCGGTCAGGTTTTCTTTATTCACAATCGAATTGAAAATATTAAAGAAGTAGCAGGATTGATTCAGCGTCTGGTACCTGATGCAAAAGTGGCTGTTGGTCACGGCCAAATGGAAGGGAAAAAATTAGAAGCCCTAATGCTAGCTTTCATGAACAGCGAATTTGATGTTCTAGTTTCTACCACCATTGTAGAAAGTGGTTTAGACGTTACCAACGCCAACACCATTTTTATTAACAATGCCAATAATTTTGGTTTAAGCGATTTACATCAAATGAGAGGTCGTGTTGGTCGAGGCAATAAAAAAGCCTTTTGTTATTTCATAACTCCGCCTTACGAAGTAATGACAAACGATGCCCGTAAACGAATCGAAGCTCTTGAGCAATTTACCGAATTAGGTAGTGGCTTTAATATTGCGATGAAAGACTTGGAGATTAGAGGTGCAGGAGATTTATTAGGAGGCGAACAAAGTGGTTTCATCAACGAAATAGGTTTTGAAACTTATCAGAAAATATTAGCAGAAGCTATTGACGAACTGAAAGAAAATGAGTTTAAAGACTTGTATGACGAAGTTGAAGGTCCGCATGAGAAAATTTTTGTCAAGGAAACACAAATAGATGCAGATTTTGAATTGCTCTTCCCAGACGATTATATTAACAATATAACAGAAAGGCTTACCTTATACACTGATTTAAATCAAGTTAAGGATGAACAAGCGCTTCAAAAATTCGAAGAACAACTAGTAGACCGCTTTGGCGAATTACCTGACCAAGCTGCAGATTTATTGAATTCTGTTCGAATAAAGTGGATTTCAAATAGCATTGGCTTGGAGAAAATTGTAATGAAACAAGGCAAAATGATTGGTTATTTCATTAGTGACCAACAGTCAGCCTTTTATCAGACACCTACCTTTACACGTGTTTTACAATATGTACAATCGCACGCACAGCAATGTAAAATAAAAGAGAAACAAACCCGAAACGGATTGCGTTTATTATTGGTTTTTGAAAACATAAGATCTGTAGATAGGGCGTATTTGGCGCTGAAGCCATTCGAAATAAAGGAAAAACAATTTGTTTAAAATGAAATTTGATATATCTGAAAAATTGGCCATGGTCAATGTAATTGATTCTGTAATCGTAGCTGATGGCAAAGTACATAAAGGAGAAATAAACGCATTAAGTCTATTAATGAAAATAATTGATTTTGACAGTAATTTTTTGGTTCAGGCACGTACTATCGACACAGACCAAAGCGTAAAAATCTTAAAAGGTATGTCTCAAGATAAAAAAAATAACCTAGCCCAAATCTTAAAAGATGTTGCTATTTCTGATGGTTTTATTCATGAAAAGGAAATTGATTTTATGCATCATATCTTTTCAGAAATTAGGATTATAAAATAGCGTAGCTAATGCCCTAAACTACATTTAAGTTTTTCATAGGTAAGCAACATTAATGTTAAAATAGGAAAATCAACTTTTGTATATTGACGAAAGATATTAATCATTAATTTTTTGGCTTTGAACGAAATAAAAATTTCATTTAATGAAATGAAAAAGGTTTTAGAATCCTTGTTTCTCAAGTATTCTTTTTCTAATGAACAATCCAAAATACTAGCCAAAATACATGCTGAAAGCACCTTAGACGGCATTAACTCTCATGGCATTAATAGAGTGCCCATCTTTTTAAATTATATCACCAAAGGCCTTGTAAAAATTGATTCCACCCCAACACTAGTAGCATCACTGGGAAGTATTGAAAGATGGGACGGCAACCTTGGCTCGGGGGTTTTAAACGCTATCACTTGCACCAATAAGGCTGTTCAGCTTGCAAAAACCTCCGGAATAGGTTTAATCGCCTTACGAAATACAAATCATTGGATGCGTGGCGGCACTTATGGATGGCAAGCAGCCGAACAGGGCTGCATTTCAATTATGTTTACCAATACCGCACCCAATATGCCAGCTTGGGGAGGTAAAGAAAATAGAATAGGAAATAATCCTTTAGTCGTTTCCATTCCCAGAAAAGAAGGTCATGTAGTTTTAGATATGGCACTCTCGCAATTTTCATTTGGCAAGATGGAAAACCTACATTTAAAAGGGGAGCAATTACCATTTCATGGTGGTTGGGATACTAATAATCAACTAAGTAAAAACCCTAAAGACATAATGGCTTCTGGTCGTGCATTACCTGTTGGGTATTGGAAAGGTTCTGCACTGTCTATGGTTTTAGATATGTTGGCTACCATACTTTCTGCTGGTAATTCCACCTATAAAATTGGTCAGAAAGGAGATGAAACAGCTATTTCTCAAGTGTTTCTTTGCATTAATCCGAATGTATTTTCTGATCGCCAATTACAAGAAAACTTGTTGAATGAAATTATTCAATATAGCCATGACGTTTCACCAATGAGCAAAGAAGATCGAACCTATTATCCTGGGGAACGAACGTTAGCTACAAGATTAAAAAACCAAAAAGAAGGTATACCTGTAAGCTCAAAAATCTGGGAACAAATACTTCTACTTTCAAAATAAATATTTAGTACTTTTAGTAACTACACTATCAATCAACCACTCATGAAAAATTTGTATTTCTTATTAGTATTTCTACTTTTTGTTTCTTCCTGTAAAGAATCACCAAAAAAAGAATCGATTGTAGAACCCGTAATAATAAACTCATTAGCCAAAGCTCGAATAGATTCTGTACTAAAGAATTTTGTTGATACCAAAAACATTGCTGGTGTTTCGGCTCTAATTTTTGAACAAGGCGAGGAAGTATATTACAATGCTTTTGGCTATGCAGACCTAAATGCAAAAAAACCAATGGACCGGAATACGATTGTTCAAATTTATTCCATGACCAAACCCATAACAGGTACAGCGTTAATGACCCTTTACGAAGAAGGTAAGTTTAAACTAGATGATCCAATCTCGAAATATCTTCCAGAATTTTCAAACATGACTGTTTACACAGGTGTAGATTCAAAGGGAAATGTAATGACTGAACCACTTAAAAGAGAGGTTAGCATTAGAGATATTACAAGGCATACCGCAGGTTTTCCGAACAGAGCAGACATTATCGGACTTAGTGAACTTATGATAAAAGCCGATGCTATGAATCGCGAAAATACCTTAGCCCAAATGGGAGAGAAAATGGGAGAAGTCCCATTATGGTTTCAGCCAGGCACACAATGGGAATATGGACCATGTGTTGATGTACAAGCATTATTGGTAGAGCGTATAGCAGGGGTACCTTATGGTGAATATGTTAAAAAACACATTTTAGACCCACTTGAAATGAGCGAAACCAGATATTTTATTCCTAATGAAGATAGAGATCGATTCGCCAAATTGTACATAAGAAAAGGTGAAGGTGAATTAGTTCAAGATTCTATAACATATAGTAATTATACCGAACATTGGCCACTTACCAGAGGTGGTTCTGGACTCACCTCAACGTTAGACAACTATATGCGTTTCGCACAGATGCTAGTTCATCAAGGTAGTTTAGATTCCGTTAAAATTTTAAAACCAGAAACTATTCAATTAATGGCGACCAATCAATTGGCAGATAGTGTTACTGAACGTTCTTGGTTACCTTCTAAAGGCCAAGTTGGTTTCGGTATCGACTTTGCCGTGCGGGTAGCACCACCAAAAACACCTGAAGAAAATAATGGTGTAGTTGGTGAGTTTTACTGGGATGGAGCCGCTTCAACCTTATTTTGGATAGATCCAGTTAACAACTTAACTGCAGTTCTTTTTGTACAACTATTCCCTTATGACCAAATAGGTCTACATAAGCAGTTTAGAGATGCTGTTTATGGTCCATATTCGTTTGACAAATAACATAAGGCCTATCCCTTAATAACTTTTAACAACCTTGGAAAACTCATTAATAAAGTACATTCAAAATTTCTTGGGTTTTTCTTATCTTTAAACTCTTAAAAAAAACACATGAAGTTTGAAGAGTTTGTAAAAGCAGCCTTTGTAAAAATGATTTACGAGGTTATACAGGCAGACGGTAAAGTTCACCCCGGAGAATTAGAAATACTAAATGATCTTAAAAAAACCCTAGGTTTTGATGATGCATTTTTAGAACGAACTAAAAAGCTAGATTACGATAATGCGCTTGTTACTCTTTACAATATACCTCATGAGCAAAAGAAAGCTTTGGTGAATATTTTAGATGAGGTAGCCATATCTGATGGGTCAGTTCACAAAAAAGAAATGGCTTTAATCATAGATACATTTATTAATATTGGTTTAGGTGAAGAGACAGAATAGCAGTATGGAATTTACAAGAGAGGAAAAATTAGCTGTAGTTAAAATGGTAGATTATGTAATATTAGCCGACAGCAAAGTAGATCCTGCCGAAATGAATCTACTTACTCAATTAATGGAACGATTTAGTTTTGATAGCTTTTTTATTGGGCAAGCCAGAAATTTAAATAAGGATAAAGCTTTTAAAACCTTAAGATTAATGTCTTTGAGCAAGAAGAAAACCTTAGCTCAACTTTTAGACGAAGTTGCCATATCTGATGGCTTCATTCATGAAAAAGAAATCATCAAAATAACAGAAGCTCTTGGCCATATGGAAATCGGTAGAGAATTGTTTTAATAGCGTTTAAGTACCATTCGAATAACTTAGCCATTACCGTCCATCTCAACAAAAAGTTAATTAATAAGGACTTTAGCACACTAAAAGACGTTAAAATATCATTCTTTTAAAGCAATTCTGGTCCAATAATTGTTTTTCCTTTCCTATGAAAGTTTTATATACATACTGCATCTTATTAATTTCAATTGGGTTAAACGCTCAAGGTTCTATCTCTGGTAATTTCTCTCCTGCAAAAGATTTTAAATGGTTAATAGCCTATGAATTAACCCCAGGTGGCGAAAAATACACTGCAGACACAGCTGTAAAAGAGGGTTCATTTACATTAGAAATGCCTATTAATGCACAACCCGGCATGTATAGATTAGTGTATGCTGTACCACAAAATGAATTTTATATTGATGTTATCTATGATAAAAAGGAGCAGGTAAAATTCAATTTTAACATTCAAGACGGATTAACAATCACTAATTCAGAAGAGAATAAGTGGTTCAATGAATATTTTTCTAAGATTACAAAGGCCCAAGATAGGCTAATGGAGTATTATGAAAAAGGAAATGAATCGAAGAAGGAGTTTACAGATATAATAAAAGAATTAAAAACTATTCAAAAGTCTTACGAGGAAAACCATACCAATACTATAGCCCATAAATTCATAAAGGCAAATAGGTCTTATCTTTCTGAAGATTATGAAGATTTAGAAACATTTCTAAAACATAAGAAGAAACATCATTTTGATAATTTAAATTTAAACGACCCTATTTTACAAGGCTCAAATTTTCTAACTGATAAAATTGCCAGTTATGTTTTCTCTGCCTTACCATCAGATATTGCAACCAACAATGCGTTAGATATAGAAATAATTAAAAATGTAAAGACTGCTGCTGACTTCATTAAAAATACACCTATAAACTTTCAAACTAAGGCCTTACATCATATTTGGGAAATAGCAGAAGCAAATTCTATGGGCCCTGTGCAAGATTATACGTTCACAAATCATTTAAAAAAATTAGCTATTGCAAATGGAAATCAGAAAATGGTTGATGATATTGAATCTTCTACAAGACTAAGGGTAGGTGCAAAATCACCCGAAATTACTTGGGAAGCCAATGGAAAAAAACATGCTCTTTCTACTATGGAAAAAGCAGAAAACTACTTACTGGTATTTTGGAGCAGTACCTGTTCACATTGTCTAAAAGAACTACCCGAATTACACAAAAAATTAAAAGGTTATGATTATTTAAAGGTATTAGCCATAGGATTAGAAGATGATGAAATAAATTGGAAAAAGGTATCTGCTACCCTACCCGATTTCAGTCATGCCATTGCGCTTGGAAAATGGGAAAGTGAATATGCCCACACCTTCAAAATTCAAAGCACACCCACCTACTTTATTTTAGATAGTGAAAAACGCTTTATAGCCAAGCCTGAATCGGATAAAGAAGTGGTTGAATTTCTAGAAAATTAAAGAGCTTTTAAATCCTTTATAGTTTTAAAGGCTATATCTACTTGTTCGTCATTCACTAGAATAGTAAATTCATTTGTAGTAGAAATTACTTCGTAAAGAACAATTCCTTCCCAAGCCAAACGCTGAAAAATGAAATAATAAATACCAGGTACAGATACGTTCTCCGCTGGCAATTTAACGGTAATTGAAGAAAGATCTTCTGCCTTCTGCGTGCATTTTTCATCCTTAAACAACAACTCAACGGTTTTGTCCATAACATTGCTAATCACGATATTAATTTCATTTACACCACGACTAGAAGTATAAAAGACATCTTGATTATTATTGATTTCTTCCAATAATTTCGCTTGATGCACTAAAATTTTATCCGATGCTAAAAAGGTATAATCTGTCAATGAAGAACGAACTGTTATTTCACCGATATTCTTTAAAACCTTTAAAATTTTATGGGTTGCCCTAAATTCCAAATCATCCGATAATCTTTTTAAAGCCATTACTATGGCACCATTACGAATGTCTTTTCCTAATTCGTGCTCAATCTCTGGTTTTACTATTCTTGATAATGATGTAAGGTTGATGATACCTTGTGCTAAGGCGCTTTGTAGAAATGGTTTTTTCTTAATGTACTCTTCTACGACTGATGATATTGTTTTCATTTTACTGCTTGGTTGTTGTGCAAATATAACAACTTGTTACAAATAAAACAAAATGTTTGTATATAAAATCTACTCCGCCAGTAGATTATTCAAAAATGATAGAAAGCAGATTCCAAATGTTCCAGCTTAAACCGATTTTTATTTTTTAGAATTGTAATGATATCAAAACGGACATCCACATCAATTTCATTATCGGTAACATAATGATCTGCAGCCATAACCAATAGTTTAATTTTTTTCGGTGTTACCGTTTCCGCTATATTCTCGATATAATCAGATCTTCTTGACCTTACTTCAACAATGGCCAATATATCATTCTTTTGAGCAATGATATCTATTTCTGCTTGCAAGTATCTGTAATTCTTATAATTAATAGTGTATCCTTTTTTTATTAGATAGTCAACCGCTATTTGTTCGCCTTCCTTACCAAATTCATTATGTTTTCCCATAATAACCTCTAAAGATTGTGCAATTCATCGAAAATACCAGTCTTTCGACGCTTTTTTGTTAATAAATATCGTTATTTGGATTTTAAGTATCGAAAATAGATAGTTTAAAATACTATACCAAATTTCGAAACGTTTAGAATAGAAGCCCCAACTCTACGAACGTAATATAAATGCCTATTTAAGAATATGGAATATTTCATTAATTGTAATACTTCTACTCTTGCTCCGTACACTGCCAATTTAGACCAATTACGAGCATCACATTTATACAGAAGATTAGGATTCAGTGCCTCGGTCGCTACTATTAATCAAGCCACGGGCCAATCCGCGGCAGCTTTAGTTGATAGTTTGGTAGACCAAGCTCTAAACATGGCACCAATACCCGCACCAACATGGGCGAATTGGACAAATGCCAATTATCCTGAAGACGATGATGCACGCAATCAATTGAAGAATCAGCAGAAATCTGAATTTCAATTAAATTACGCGAACGGATTATTGAATAATAATCTAAGAGATCGGTTAAGCTTTTTCTGGAGCAACCATTTTGTAACAGAACTAGAGGTCTATAATTGTAATTCATATTTATATGAATACATCGATTGTCTACAGCGAAATTCATTACGTAATTTTAAAACTTTTGTAAGTGAAATAGGGTTGACCAATGCTATGTTATACTACTTAGATGGAGTATTCAATAATGGTAACAATCCTAACGAAAATTATGGTCGTGAGTTATATGAGCTTTTCACACTAGGTGAAGGCAATGGCTATACAGAAGAGGATATCATAGAAACCGCCAAAGCTTTAAGTGGTTATGTTGAACGCACTGAAATAGGCTGTTCACCAGTAGCTTTTGATGCCACCAAACACGATGCAGGATCCAAAACTATTCTAGGGCAAACCGGCAATTGGGGTTATGATGATGTTATTAATATTCTTTTTGACCAGAGGGCTCCAGAAATTGCAGAATTTATCTGTCGCAAATTATATGAATTTTTCGTCCATCCAGATTCTAAGGATGAGGCAAATAATGCACAAACCATAATAAATGGTATGGCCGCAACATTTGTTTCTAATAACTTTGAGATTGCACCTGTCTTACGACAGCTATTTAAAAGTCAACATTTCTTTGATGACGAAGCAATTGGTGTAATCATTAAAAGTCCGATAGATTTTTATTTCAATACACTAAAAGAAACCGATTTCAGCTATACAGATACAAATGTTGCTGAAATGGTCAACTATAGTGCACTTCTTAGTCAAGAAATCTTTGAACCAGTTGATGTGGCCGGATGGCAACGTGATAGATCTTGGATCAATACCAATTTTATGATTGGGCGTTGGCTAACTATCGAAAGTATATTGGAAAACTTTTATATGGCCGACAATGAACAATTTAGAACATTAGGCCTAGATATATCGGGCAATGCAGGATTGACAAGCACAAATCCTGATGTAGTTGCAAGACTAATTATTGATTTTATTCTCCCTAAAGGACTTCTAGACGAGCCTGAATATAGTAAAGCGTTTGCCATATTTAGAAGTGATATAGAAGAAGTTTATTATGAAGGTGGCAACCAAGAATCTTGGACTTTGGCTACTTGGCCACAAGCTCCATTTCAAGTATATCTTCTTTTACAATATTTAGCTAGACAACCTGAGTTTCAATTAAAATAATACCTACAACTATGTGCAATTCACACCACTCCCCATATAAAGGTCTACAACATGAAGGCCACGATGACGAACACAAAACTTGGAGCAGACGTTCATTTCTACAGGCAATGGGTATCGCAGGATCTGGCTCAATGATGCTAGGTTCTAATATGCTTACAGCCTCTGCCCCTTCACCCCTATCAGCAGGTATTGCTGCAGCGGAAACTGACAATATTTTGATATTAATACGTCTATCAGGTGGTAATGATGGTCTAAGCACCGTTATACCTTTAGAGCAGTATGACAGTTATGCGAATGCACGACCAAATATTTATGTTCCTGAAAGTAAAGTATTAAAACTTACCGATGAATTCGGTGTGCCATCTTACATGAATGCATTGGCACCCATGTGGCAAGAAGGCCAATTTAAGGCTGTACACGGAGTTGGATACGAAGGGCAAAGTCTTTCGCATTTTACAGGTTCTGATATTTTTGCCAACACAGATATAGAAACAACAGGGTTTAGCGGTTTAAACACTGGATGGATGGGTAGACATTTTGAAAATATTTATCCAGATTACTTAATAAACCCACCGGCAGCACCGGCGGCAATTCAGATAGGTCAATTCGGCAGTTTAGTATTTCAAGGTGACGAAACCAATTATGCTTTCGTGACATCGAACATCGACCAGTTAGAAGAAATCGCAGAATCAGGCGTAGTTTATGGCTTAGACGATACTCTTTTCAATAATTGTATGTACGGCGATCAACTAAAGTTTTTGAGAGGAGTAGCAAATACAACCTATGAATACTCAGGACTCATTCACGAAGCCTATGAAAGAGGCCAAAATCAAGTAGACTATCAAGAAAACGGATTTGCACGCCAATTGGCGCTTATAGCACGATTGATAAAAGGAAACTTGGGCACAAAAGTATTTATGATTTCAATGGGTGGTTTTGATACCCATGGCAATCAGCCACAAGCACACGCACGTTTAATGACAAATCTTTCTGTTGCAGTCAACAATTTTTATGAAGATTTAGCCTTTACACAACAAGACGATAAGGTATTGAGTATGACTTTTTCTGAATTCGGACGACGTATTTTTGAAAACGGATCTAACGGTACCGATCATGGTAAGGCATCACCAACGCTGTTCTTTGGATCAGGTTTAAATGGTAGTGCATTTGTTGGCGACCATCCAACATTAGATGACCCGGACGGACGTGGAAATTTAGAGTACACGATGGATTTTAGAGATCTTTATGCTACAGTACTTGCTGAATGGTTATGTGTAGATGTTCCTCTAGTCGAAGCACATTTATTAAACTACAAACCATATGTACCAGTAAATTTAGGCTTTAGTTGTAGTGGTGAAGCATTCCCAGAAATAGCGTATAGTGATGGTGAGGTTACACCACCAGTACCACCTGGGGAAGAAGCAGAAACACCTTTCAATCCAGATTTATTGAATGCCGTTGTTCACAAACCTTATTACCCAACAGATAGTACTCCACATATCTATTTAGAAATGCCTTTTTCAGCACATGTAGATATCCAACTTTTTAATATTCTCGGTCAACGAGTAGGCACTGTTTTTAACGAAATGATGTTCGAAGGTTCAACCGAAATAAATATACGAGAGCGCATGCCCGAACAACTATCAACCGGAAAGTACATTTATCGTATCAGTGTACAGAATCAAAAGATGAGTAAATCCGTGATGGTAGCTTAAACTGTTTCCCACTATTATAAAAAGTCCCTATTCAATAAATTGAATAGGGACTTTTTATTTACGCTAATTTCGATTTGTTATTTTTAGTTTTAAAGGACAATTCCCTTTTTACTCTATGGTTCTTATCCTTATGAACTAATGCTATATCCTCTACATTAGCTTCTGTACTTTTTGTGACTACATCTATTTTTTCTAAATCTTCAGAGAATCGCAATTTTATTGGGTTACCAACACTCATATTATTAATATTTTAACTATTAATTAAGTCTTTTCTTACAATAAAACAGTTTTTATAAATCTTTCGTATAAATAATCGACAAGTCACACTGTTTGACATCAGTTTTAATTAAAACTTCACCTTTTAATCTATTTAGGTGCTGATTACAATTGGCAAGTATTTCGTGATTCTCCCATCAAATTCAGTATTTTTGTAGCTTAATTTATTTTGATGTCCGATATTAAATCACCTTCTAGATATACGATTACTGCAGCTTTACCTTATACGAATGGCCCAATACATATTGGCCATTTAGCAGGTGTTTACGTGCCAGCAGATATATACGCCCGCTATCTTCGTTTAACAGGAAAAGATGTAGCCTTTGTTTGTGGCAGCGATGAACATGGTGTTGCAATTTCAATGAAAGCTAAAAAAGAAGGCGTTACTCCTAAAGATATTATCGATAAGTATCATGCGATAATTAAGCAGTCTTTCTTGGATTTCGGAATTACATTCGACAACTATTCTAGAACCTCTGCACCTATACATCATGAAACCGCATCAGAATTTTTTATAAATCTTTATGAAAAAGGAGATTTTATTGAAGAAACTACGGCCCAGTTATACGATGAAGAAGCACAACAATTTTTAGCAGATCGTTTTGTAATTGGTACTTGCCCTAAATGTGGTAATGAAGAAGCGTATGGCGATCAGTGTGAAAATTGCGGGTCAAGTTTAAATGCCACCGATTTAATAAATCCGAAATCAACCATAACAGGTACAATACCGACTACTAAAGAAACCAAACACTGGTTTTTGCCTTTAGACAGGTATGAAGAATTTCTTACCGATTGGATTTTAAAAGGACATAAAGATGACTGGAAACCTAATGTATACGGTCAATGTAAATCATGGATTGATGGTGGTCTAGAACCAAGAGCAGTAACTAGAGATTTAGATTGGGGTATACCCGTACCTGTTGAAGGTGGGGAAGGCAAAGTACTTTATGTATGGTTTGATGCACCTATCGGATACATTTCATCTACCAAAGAATGGGCAGCCCGTGAAGGTAAAGATTGGGAACCCTATTGGAAAGACAAAGACACCAAATTGGTTCATTTCATTGGGAAGGATAATATCGTTTTTCACTGTATCATTTTCCCTTCTATGCTGAAAGCAGAAGGAAGTTATATTTTACCGGATAATGTACCTGCCAACGAATTTTTAAATTTAGAAGGCAACAAATTATCTACCTCTAAGAATTGGGCGGTTTGGTTGCACGAGTACCTAATTGATTTTCCTGAGTTACAAGATTCGTTACGCTATACGTTAACAGCGAATGCTCCAGAATCTAAGGATAATGATTTTACCTGGAAAGATTTTCAAGCTCGTAACAATAACGAATTGGTTGCTATCCTAGGGAATTTCATAAACAGAGTAGTTGTATTGACCAATAAATATTATGACGGAAAAGTCCCAGCCGCTGGTAATTTTTCTGATGTTGATACAGAAACCCTTGACCAACTTCGTAAGTTTCCAGATACGATATCTAGCTCGATAGAGCGCTATCGCTTTAGAGAAGCCGGACAAGAATTAATGAACCTAGCCCGTTTAGGAAACAAATATTTAGCAGATGCCGAACCTTGGAAAGTTATTAAGGTCGACGAAGAGCGTGTTAAAACTATCATGAACGTAGCCTTGCAAATCGCTGCTGGTTTAGCTGTATTAAGTGAACCATTTTTACCATTTACCTCTGCTAAACTTAAAAACATACTCAATATCAACCTGAGCGCAGTCGAAGGCCTAAATTGGGAATCAGTTTCAGCCACCAAGGCGTTACTATCTGCAGACCACCAAATCAACCAAGCAGAGTTGCTCTTTAGAAAAATAGAGGATAGTGAGATTCAAGCACAATTAGACAAGTTGGAAGCCACCAAAAAAGCGAATGCGAACGAAAATAAAAAACTAATGCCCCAAAAAGACACCATTACCTTTGATGATTTTTCTAAGCTAGACATGCGTGTCGGAACTATAATCGAAGCCGAAAAAATGGCAAAAGCCAAAAAGCTTTTAGTTTTAAAAGTAGATACTGGCTTAGATGTACGTACTATAGTTTCTGGTATTGCAGAAAGTTTTACCCCAGAAGAGATTGTTGGAAAAAAAGTAACTGTTTTAATCAATTTGGCACCTCGTGCCCTTCGCGGTGTAGATAGTGAAGGTATGATTCTGATGACAGAAAATGCCGATGGAAAATTGGTATTCGTTAATCCTGATGAAGATGGCGTTGGTAATGGAGAAGGAATAAACTAATTACCTCTCCTAAAAATATTACAATATAAATGGCAAAATTGGACTCGGCCCAAATAGTTGGCTATATCTTAAAGTATACCCAACTCCCAGAAAAAGGGATTCAAAATACGATTGAACTTCTAAACCAAGATTGTACGATTCCTTTTATTTCGAGGTATCGAAAAGAGAAAACAGGCAATTTAGATGAAGTTCAAGTAGGTGCTATTGTACAGTTTAAAGACCAGTTTGAAGTTCTAGAAAAACGTAAAAAAGCTATCATTAAAGCTGTCGAGGAACAGAATGCCTTGACCGCAGAACTCAAACAAAGCTTTGAGAACGCAGAAGACTTAACGCAGTTAGAAGATTTATATCTACCATTTAAAAAGAGCAAAAAAACAAAAGCCGAAATAGCCCGTAAAAACGGTTTAGAAGCTTTGGCTAAAATCATTATGGCGCAGCGTAATGATGATATTGAATTTACGGCATCAAAATACGTAAACAAAGAAGTTGAAAACGAAGACGATGCTTTAGAAGGAGCTCGCCATATTATTTCTGAATGGATTAATGAACGAACAGATATTAGGGGGTCAATAAGATCTCAATTAGCAAGATTTGCTATCATTACCACTAAGGTGATTTCTACTAAAAAAGAGAATGAAAAAGCACAAAAATATCGCGACTATTTTGAATGGAGTGAACCATTAAATAAATGTCCGTCGCACCGTTTATTGGCGATTTTAAGAGCAGAATCAGAGAAATTTATCCGGGTTAAAATTGAGTTGGATGATGAACGATTACTAGACCGCATAGAAAATAGAATCATCAAATCTAATAACGCTTGCGCTAACCAAATTAAATTGGCAATCGCCGATGCCTATAAAAGATTACTATTCCCATCCTTATCCAACGAACTATTAAAAGCTGCAAAGGAAAAGGCAGATGATGAAGCTATCAGTGTATTCTCCAATAATCTTAGACAATTGTTGTTGGGTGCGCCTTTAGGCGAAAAACGTATTCTCGCCATTGACCCAGGTTTTAAATCGGGCTGTAAATTGGTGTGTTTAGATGCCCAAGGTAATTTAGTGCATAATGAAAATATCTATCCGCATGCGCCACAAAATGATGTAAGCGGTGCTATTAAAAAATTGAGTTCGTTAGTCAATGCATATAAAATAGAAGCGATAGCCATTGGTAATGGCACAGCTTCAAGAGAAACTGAACATCTTGTCAAAAAAGTGATATTCAATAATCCGGTTGAAGTTTTTGTAGTAAGTGAAGCTGGGGCATCTATTTACTCAGCATCTAAGATTGCTCGTGATGAATTCCCGAACTACGATGTTACCGTTCGTGGCGCAGTTTCTATAGGTAGACGTTTGGCCGACCCACTTGCAGAACTGGTTAAAATAGACCCTAAGTCTATTGGTGTAGGCCAATATCAGCATGACGTAGACCAGACTAAACTAAAAAATTCGCTTGACGTCGTAGTAGAAAGTTGTGTAAACTCCATTGGGGTAAATATAAATACCGCAAGTGTTCCCTTATTAAGTTATGTTTCAGGTATTGGACCAAAATTGGCCGAAAATATTGTCATCCAAAGAAAGGAAAAAGGCGCGTTCAAAAGCAGAAAAGAGATTATGGATGTTCCTCGCTTAGGGGGTAAAGCCTTTGAACAAGGAGCTGCATTTTTACGAATTAAAGATGCCAAAAATCCGTTAGATGATTCTGCCGTACATCCAGAAAGCTATGCTATAGTAAAGCAAATGGCCAAAGATAAAGGAACCGAAATTCTTTCTTTAATTGGCAACAAGGCATTACTTAAAGAAATAGAATTAAAAAAATATTGCACTGAAAATGTTGGCCTACCCACTTTAAAAGACATACTTTCAGAATTAGAAAAACCAGGATTAGACCGAAGGGAAAAAGCTAGAGTATTCACTTTTGACCAAAATATTAAATCGATTACCGATTTACACAGTGGTCAATTACTTCCTGGTATCGTAAACAACATTACTAATTTTGGGTGTTTTGTAGATATCGGTATCAAAGAAAGCGGACTGATTCACGTTTCTAATCTCTCCGATTCGTTTGTTAAAGATGTAAATGAACATGTTCATTTACATCAACAAATAATTGTGAAGGTTTTAGAAGTCGATGTACCTAGAAAGCGTATTCAACTAAAGCTGCACAAATAGTTCAGCTAATGCTTAAAATAGCCTACCATCCTATTTATAAACATCCATTACCAGAAGGTCATCGTTTTCCTATGATGAAATATGAGCTTCTACCACAGCAATTAATATATGAAGGTACCTGTACCCAATCTAATTTTTTCGAGCCTGAAATTCCGAATGATAAACATATTGTAGCTATTCACGATCCTGAATATTTTTACGATTTGTTGAATATGATGATTTCAGCAAAAATGTCTCGAAAAATTGGTTTTCCAATATCGGAAGATTTGGTAGAGCGAGAACGCATAATTGCAGATGGTACCCTAAAAGCCTGTGATTTCGCGCTTCAATACGGCATTTCAATGAATATTGCTGGCGGTACTCACCATGCATTCAGTGATCATGGCGAAGCATTTTGTATGTTAAATGACCAAGCCATTGGCGCAAAATATCTATTGAATAAAGGGCTAGCAAAAAAAATACTCATTGTAGATTTAGATGTTCACCAAGGTAATGGTACAGCAGAAATCTTTCAAAATGATACCAATGTCTTTACATTTTCTATGCATGGTAAGTCTAACTATCCCTTCAAAAAGGAAAAATCAGATTTAGATATTTCATTACCTAAAGGCACCGATGATAAATCATATCTCTCCATTCTAAAAGAGAACCTACCTAAATTAATCGATACGGTTCAACCAGATTTTATCTTTTACCTCAGCGGGGTAGATGTTCTTGAAAGTGATAAACTGGGTACACTCAGTCTTACTTTAGAAGGTTGTAAACTTCGAGACCAATTTGTTCTTGAGGTGTGTCGAAATTTAAAAATCCCTGTGCAATGTAGTATGGGTGGTGGATATTCCGAAGACATCAAAATTATTGTAGAAGCACATGCGAATACGTTTCGGTTGGCGCAATCTCTATATTTTTAGTACATTAGTATAACACCTGAAAACCAAACTAATGAAAACGCTGATTCACATTTATTTTGCTCTATTTACCCTAGTTTCCTTCTCCCAAACAATATCCATTCAAAAATCATCTGCATTAGAAACAGGAAATGCAAAAGATGCAGGCATGTCAACAGAGCGTCTTTCAAAAATAGACGCCATGATTTCAGAAGAAGTTACTAATGGTAATATACCTGGGGCTGTTGCACTAATTGCACGTAATGGCAAAATAGTTTTTCACAAGGCGTACGGCATGTCTGATAATGAAGCGAACATTTCGATGGAAAAAGATGCCATTTTCCGTATTGCCTCTCAAACAAAGGCCATAACCTCAACCGCTGTAATGATGCTTTGGGAAGAAGGTAAGTTTCAATTAGATGATAATATTTCAAAATACATTCCAGAATTCGGTGAGGCGCAAATATTAGATACCTATAATGAAGCCGACGGTACGTACACTACTAAACCAGCAGAAAACCAAATCACCATTAGAGATTTGTTGACTCATACATCAGGTATTGGTTATGGAGTGATTGATGGAGATGAACGATTCAAGAAAATATATGCAAAAACAGGAATCACCGATTTATTTACAACAGAAAAAATTACGATTGCCGAAAGCGTAAAAAAACTGGCAAAGTTACCACTACATCATGAGCCAGGAGAGGCATTTACCTATAGTGAAGGCCTTGATGTGTTAGGCTATTTTATCGAAGTTATTTCTGGTGTACCCTTTGATGAATTTTTTAAAACGAGAATCTTCGAACCACTTAATATGAAAGATACTTGGTTCTACCAACCGAAAGAAAACTATAATAGATTAGTAGCAGTTCAAAAAAAGGAAAATGACAAATGGATAAAATATCCTATTACCTTTTATGACACTGATTATCCTATAAAAGGAGCAAAAACTTTCTTTTCTGGTGGTGCAGGTCTTTCAAGCACAGCAAAAGACTACGCTACTTTTTTACAGATGTATTTGAACGAAGGTGAATTAAACGGAGTACGATTATTGAGTAGAACTACTGTAAGAAGCATTTTAGGCAATCAAATTGGAGATATATGGGATGGACCAAAAAACCATGGCCTTGCCTTTTCAATAGTAAATGAAAAAGGAGAAATTTCTGGTGGCCTTGGAAGTGACGGAACATTTGAATGGGGAGGTTATTTCAATACCCAATATTTTGCAGACCCAAAAGAAAAAGTAATCGGTATTTTAATGAAACAGACCCAAGGCCCTGTAAATGATACGACTAGTTGGAAATTTAAGCAAATGCTTTTTTCTAGTATTGATGATTAAAGGCCTTAAGAATCTAACAAATACAGCCCAAACTTAATTTTCCAATACGGCATTTGCTCTTTAAAAAACTCAAAATAGTCTTTTAAACCTGTAGCTTCAGTTAATTCTGATTTTGCATTCGCTATTTTTGATACTTCATCAGCACTTACGAATTGATTCAAATCAAGCTCCTCACCTTCTGAATGTTTTTTCATTAAGTGACCGTAAATGGTATTCTCAGAAAGGTTTCTTGCAGTTGCAATTTCAGAAACTTTTAATCCGTCAGAGAATAAATCGAACGTTTGCTCATGCGTTGCTTTCTTTGATTTTTTAGCAGGAGCATATGCAGCAATTTCCTTAATAAAAATATCAGCGTACTTTTCTAATTTTGCCTGCCCTACACCAGACACCTCCATGAATTCTTTTTCATTTTTAGGCATCTTGAGTTCCATATCCTTTAAACTGGCATCACCAAAAACAACATATGCCGGCACGCCTTGATCCTCGGCAATTCGTTGTCTTAAAAGGCGAAGCTTTTCGAAAAGTCCTGTTTTTGGAGTTTTTGCTTTTGCTGTACTTTTCTTCTTTTCCTTTTCAGTTTGCAAGATTGCTAATTGAATTGTTTTATTGGAAAAAAGCACTTCTTTAGCCAATGGCGTCAAGCCTAATCTGGCTCCTTCCCTAAAATTAATATCCAACACGCCTTGGTTCAATAACTGAATCACATACTGTTGTAAGTCTAGCCACGAAACATCTTTTATGGCGCCATATGTTTTAATATTTTGATATCCTCGTTCTAATACTTGGGCATTCTGTGCTCCTCGTAAGACATCGATAACCATACCCATAGGTTCACGCTCTCGTAGTCGAGCAACCCCAGAGCATACTTTTTGAGCTAATAATGTAGCATCAAAATATGCTGGTGGACTCATACAAATATCACAATTTCCACATCCTTTGGTTACTTGCTCACCAAAGTAGTTTAACAATGCAATTCGGCGGCAACTCAACGCCTCCGCAAATTGCTGCATCCGTTCCAATTTGGCAAATTCTACGTCTGCATTTTCACTTTGTGTGATAAATCGACGCAGCTGTGCCACATCGGCAAAACTATAAAACAGCAAAGCATGAGCTGGGAGTCCGTCACGACCACCTCTACCAATTTCTTGATAGTAACCTTCTATATTCTTCGGAAGGTTATAATGAATTACCCAACGCACATTACTCTTATCTATTCCCATACCAAAAGCAATTGTTGCAGCGATTATGGGAACTCTATCTGTAATAAATTCTTCTTGTACCTTAGACCGTTCTTCAGATGACATACCTGCGTGATATGCCTTAGCCTTAAAACCAGCCTTTTGTAATTTTTGAGCAATAGCTTCAGTACTTTTTCTGCTCAAACAATAGATGATTCCGCTTTCGTTGGATCGATCATCTAAAAAATCGAGAATGTGCTTAATTCGGTCTTGTGCAGGCTTTACATCTAAGTATAGATTTGGCCTATTGAAAGAAGCTAAATGTCGCTCTGCATTCGGAATCTTCAATTGATCGGCAATATCATCTTGCGTGGTTCTATCAGCTGTTGCCGTAAGTGCCATAACTGGAATATTCGGAAAGCGTTTCTTTAAACTACCCAACTGGGTATATGCAGGTCTAAAGTCATGTCCCCATGAAGAAATACAATGTGCTTCATCTACTGCAAATAAGCTAATCTTCAAATTTTCTAAGATTGAATCAAAGAAGCCTAAGCTTTCTGGAGCAACATAAAACAGTTTCAATTCGCTGTTTTCTAATTGTTGCAAAATTGCCTGCCGAGTTTCTTCTGATTGGGAACTATTGTAATATGCAGCAGCAATGCCATTGGCTTGTAATACATCAACCTGGTCCTTCATTAAGGCAATCAACGGTGAAATTACAATAGCCGTACCTTCTAAAGCTAAGGCCGTTAATTGATAACAGAGCGATTTTCCCCCTCCTGTTGGCATAATTGCCAACACATCTTTTTTGTTCAAAGCATCCTCAATTATGGATAATTGATTCGGCTTAAAAGAATCATAGCCAAAATGAGTTTTTAATAAAGGAAGTAGTTCTTGTACTGTTGATGTCATAGGTGCAAAAATAGGAAGTTTATATACCAATAAGGTCTTCGACTACGCTCAGACTGACATTAATAATTCGATTTCAGTTTTTTTAAATAAGTTAATAGATATTCACCATCCTTAATGGAGGGATTCATTACCAAACAAATTACTTTTCAGAATGTCATCCTAAGCGCAGTTGAAGGCTTATGAAAAAGTGATTATTTCCCCAACATCAACAACTCATTACACCTAATCTCGGTGATATATCTTTTCTCACCTTCTTTAGTTTCATAAGAGCGATGGGTGAGTTTTCCTTCAACGGCTACTTGCTTACCTTTTGTTAGGTAATTCTCAACAATCTCAGCGGTCTTTCCCCAAGCTACAATATTATGCCATTGCGTATCATCTACTTTTTCGCCTTTAGCATTTTTAAAACTATCGGTAGTGGCTATTGAAAATTTTGCCAATTTAGCACCTCCTTCTAAGTTTACTATTTCTGGATCCTGACCCAAATTACCAATCAACTGTACTTTGTTTTTTAATGCGTTCATCTTGTTTTGTTTTTATCGTTAAACAGTTAATACTATCAAGCCTCGTTGACTCGACACTGCAAACCTAGAACAGCTTCCAAATACTATTCGGTCTCTAAACACTTACTATCGTTTGTAATCGCTTACAGTCGATTGAAAACTTTTATTAACTTAATAATCAGTAAATTATATACCTATTTTACAATAGATAATAAAGTTTGTTTTTCGACGTAAATTATCTTTTTTATAAAAATTCTATATTATTAACAAAATAATCAAGTATTAAATTTCAAAATATCATAGACATTATATATATTTAAGTGTTATTAAAACACTTAAATATATCAATTATGCCTTACCCCCTACCTAAAAGCCTCATTTGTATGACGGCACTTCTTTTAATTTCAGTAGCAACTGCTCAGGATGGAACTATAACACCTCTAGAGACACCAGAAGAGCCAACCGCCATTCCTCTTAATACAGGTGGGGTTGATGACCAACCTGCTTCAGAGACTTGGTTTCGCCAATGGGGAGATCCAATGGCTAGAAATATTACAGAGGCCACACTCACGCCCTTTTTACCCGATCCAGAAAAAGCAAATGGCACAGCGGTCATTGTAACACCCGGAGGAGGTTTTATGTGGCTATCTATGGCTAACGAGGGCTGGGAAGTTGCTGAAGCATTGGCAAAACAAGGAGTTACAGCCTTTGTTTTAAAATACCGTCTTCAGCCCACTGCAGAATCGCTTGAGGACTTTACCTCTTGGATGAATCGCCCACGAACACCACCATCTGAAACTTCAAGTACCGTGAAGCCCACTACACCAACTAGTCCGCAGGAACGTGACCTTTCCAATCAATTGGAAGATGCAGAAGCAGCCTATGCAATGATAGTAGACCGAGCGGATGAGTGGGGAGTAGATATAAATAGAATAGGCATGATTGGTTTCTCTGCCGGTGCTGGCCTCACCATGCAATCCACCCTAAATTCTAAGACCATGAAATTGGCTTTTATTGGTCCTATATATGGTGGTATGGGAGCTGTTGATGTACCACAAAATGCCCCCCCGATGTTCAATGTTATTGCCACCGATGATTTTCTTTTTAATGGGAAATTTGGCATTATCGAATCTTGGAATAAAGCAGGAATTCCCGTTGAATTTCATCTTTACCAAAATGGCGGTCACGGTTTTGGCCTTGGCAACCCCAATAGAACAAGTAACCGTTGGTTCGATTCTTTTATGTACTGGCTTGAAGTCAACAAATTTTTGGAAGCAGCTCCTATAAAGAAATCAGAGTAAAATACCTCGGGATAATTACATGAGGCATCATAAGAAAATTTGTTTAAATAATGATTACTATTATCATCAATAAATTAAACATTATTTAAACCAATTCTCATTAAAGAAATAAAAGGATTAATTAACAAGAATACCAATTCTATGTATTGGTGTTCTTATTTTATACGATACAACCACCAATTCATATCTCTTGTCAATTTAAAACCTAATTTCTCATAAAGCGGAATTGCAAGGTTACCTTTGTTCGTATGTAAAATAGGTGTCTTATTTTCTTTTAAAATTTCTTTTGTAGTATGCGCAATTAACTGTTTTGCTAACCCTTTTCTGGTATATTCAGGATGCGTTACAACAGCGCTTACTTCTATAAACTGATTCGTTTGCATTCGCTGACCGGTTATTGACACTAATTTACCATACTTAAATATCCCAAAATATTTGCCCATTTCATAAGTTCCCTTTCTATAATAACCAGGCATAACCAACCAAATTAAATCATAAATCTCATCTATAAATTCATGACCTAAAAGCACAATGTCTTCGGATATTTCAACGTCTGTTAGCTTATTTAATACCATCTGACATCCATCAATTTTCTTCTCTAAGAATACTTTATCATCATCTATTATAGGTGTTTGATTCTCTGAAACAAAAAAGAAATGATCTGTAGTTTTTAGATATTGATTTGAAGCTTTGGCTGTTTTAGTTTCATCGAAAAAAGAACCAAAGGTGCACACCTCTGGTTTATAAAATTGAACTCCGTCATATTCTTCAACAAACTTTTTATGAGTTTCGTTTAAGGAATACCACACCGGGTTTTTGAGTTGTTCTTCTAATGCTATCATTAGAATAAATATAAAAAAGATTGAAAGAGAATTAATCGTTAATTAAAACTTTAATTTCAAACAATCTTTATTCGTAATCAATTCTTTATATATCCGCAGCAAATCCATATACCTTAGAAATGAATTCAAAATCCAACGTTAGAATTTGCCTAGTAGCTGTTTCAGTTTCACTAGTATTCTCATAAAATTCATCTAACAAGTCAATTAATACATCAATTGAAGCTGTGGGCAGGTTATTAAGGTCTTGAATATTAAAATAACAATATTGAACAATTAGATGTCCACTTAACTATCAAAAGAAGCATTTTTTTCCTACCTTAAAACTTCTTAATTTTTAAGCTCAATGAATTTGATTTTGATTGATAACCCATCAGAAAAATATATGAAGCAATTTTCGATGGCTCAATTGTTTATATTAAATAAATTAAGGCTCAGAACAAAATATATTTAACCCACACCAAAGTACCGAAAGCAATTGAAGGAATTAACCTCGGGTAATAAATCATGGAGAAAGAAATAACCAAAGAATATTCGAACGGGGAACTTATTGTTGTTTGGAAACCAAAAAAATGTATCCATTCTGCAGTATGTATTCATATGCTTCCGGAAGTATACAAACCAAGAGAAAAACCTTGGATTACTCCTGAAACTACAACTACGTCAGCTTTAAAATCACAAATTAATGAATGCCCGTCTGGGGCATTAACCTATTACATGAAAAACGAAATAATGGAAGAACAAAAAGTAAATGAAACTAACGCTACTCAAATTATTGTAGCCAACAACGGACCTTTAAAAATCAAAGGGGATTTAGAAATACAATTAGCATCAGGAGAAATAGTCACTAAAGAGGGTACTACGGGTTTTTGCCGTTGCGGCGTTTCTGAAAACAAACCATTCTGCGATGGTTCGCACAGAAAAATTGACTTTGTCGGATAAAACTATAAAAGTAAAACTCACGAATGGAATTAGCCATGCACCATTGGATGCGTGCTGAATCTCTAGAACACACACTCAATAGAATTAATAAATTAGACTACACATATAGAAATACAGGGACTACCTACACAAAAATGTGCACCATGACTGTTGAAAATACATTAGCGATTTTAGCAAATAAGCAACCTATGGCCAATTGTATTTACAATAGAAAAGAATTGAGCACCAACTAGAATACTATGAAAAATCACAAAAGCCTACTTCTTATAGTTTTACTCATTAGTCCAATGATTAGTCTATATGCTCAACTCACGGTTAACCAAGACCGTTTAGAAAAAAGAATAACCAAACTAGCCCAATTTGGAATACAAGAGAATGGGGAAACGGAACGAGTAGCTTTTAGTGATGCAGATGTTGCTGCACAACAATGGGTAATATCTCAATTAAAAGAAATGGGCATAGAAACCCATATCGATTTCGCAGGAAATATAATTGGTACTAGAAAAGGAACAAGCGCTTCTAAAAAACGAATTTCATTTGGGTCACATATAGACCGTGTTCCACATGGTGGAAATTATGATGGCTGTGTTGGAAGCATGGCAGCCATAGAAGTTCTTAAGGTGCTCGATGAAAACAACGTCAAAACGAAGCATCCATTAGAAATTATTATATTTTCTAATGAAGAAGGTGGTGTTGTAGGTAGTACGGCAATTGCAGGCCATTTGAAAAAAACTGCCTTTTCAGTTAAAAATTCCACAGGGTATACCATTGGCGAAGGTATGATGCGATTAGGTGGTGACACCACCAGACTTGCAGAAGTCGCTCGTAAAGAAGGTGATATAGCTGCATTTTTAGAATTACATATTGAGCAAGGCGGTATTCTAGAAAAAGAGAGTCTTGACATTGGTATTGTAGAAGGTATTGTAGGTTTAAAATGGTGGGACGTAGAATTCAATGGTTTTGCAAATCATGCGGGTACTACACCCATGAATGCAAGACAAGATGCCTTATTGGTCGCAGCAAAATTTATAGTTACGGTGAATGAAGTTGCCACAAGTTTTGAGGGCGCACAAGTTGCCACCGTAGGTAGAATTTCTGCGGAGCCAGGTGCCCCAAATGTAATTCCAGGAAAAGTTGTTACCAGTTTAGAAATACGAGACCTTTCATCTGAAGTTATTGAAAAGGTATATCAAGAAATTGAAAAACGAGCTTTAGAGATTAGTAAAGCATCGGGTGTTGAAATTAAAATTACTGCTTTAGATACAACGGCTAATCCTGCAATAATGGATGCTTCTATTCAGAACGAGATAGAAAAAAGCATCAATTCGCTTGGGCTAAGTTATAAATCTATGCCAAGTGGTGCAGGTCATGATGCTCAAGACATGGCACTTATTGCACCAACAGGAATGATATTCGTTCCAAGCAAAGGTGGCATTAGTCATTCGCCTAAAGAATTCACTTCCGCTTCAGATATGGCAAATGGTGCCAATGTATTATTGAAAACTATTTTAGCGTTGGACAAGAAGCTTGACTAAATGGATAATCAAGAACCTATACGCATTGAAATCAGTTTAAATGTCCCTGTAAATAAAGTATGGGAAGCATTGACTAATGTTACCCAAATGCGAGAATGGTACTTTGAAAATATTCCCGATTTTAAACCTGAAGAAGGTTTTGAAACAAAATTCGAAGTAAAAAATGGGGAGCGAATTTTTACCCACATTTGGAAAATCACCGAAGTAATTCCTTTTAAAAAAATCTCTTACACGTGGAAGTTTGAAGAATATCCTGGCGAAGGCATGTCAATCTTTGAGTTAACAACCACTGAAAATAACACCACACAGTTAAAACTAGAAAGTCAAGTTCTTAAACCTTACCCTATAGATATTCCTGAATTTAAAAGAGAAAGTGGCGAAGCCGGATGGGATTATCTAATCAATAAGAATTTGGTGGAATTTTTACAAAAATCTAAGGATTTCTAAGCACCAACTTTCCTGTTATTATCACTATTTTAGTTAAATCAAAGCAAAAAACATATTCTAATGAAAAAACTACTATCTATTTTAGCTTTAACACTATTACTATGCAGTACTATTGTCTCTGCACAAACCCAAAAAGATATTATTGAGGCCATTGAAAAAGAAGGCAATGGAAATTCACAGCTTGAACAACTAGCTTACGAATTAATGGACCTTAACGGACCAAGATTAGTAGGAACCCCCGAAATGAAAACTGCTCATGATTGGGCCATTAACACCTATAAAAAATGGGGCATTTCTGCAGAAAACCAACAATGGGGAACTTGGAAAGGTTGGCAACGTGGCATCACCCATGTAGATATGGTATCGCCTCGTGTAGCATCGCTTCATGCTACACAATTAGCTTGGAACCCTAGTACAGATAAAAAAGGCGTTACCGCATCTTTAATTACATTACCAAGCTTCGCTGATTCTTTGGCCTTTGTAAAATGGCTGCCTTCAGTAAAAGGTAAAATTATAATGGTAAGCATGTTACAGCCTACTGGGCGACCAGATGAAAACTGGGAAGAATACGCGACCAAAGAATCTTTTGAAAAAATGAAATCTGAACGAGATTCATTAGAAAAAATTTGGAGACAGAATATTAATAATACGGGCTATACGAGTAGAAATATCAATGCTGCTTTTGAAAAAGCAGGTGCTGTAGGTATTGCCCAGTCAAGATGGTCTGAAGGTTTTGGGGCAAATAAAATATTCAGTGCAGGTACTGAGAAAATCCCTGCAGTAGATATATCGCTAGAAGATTACGGCATGTTATACCGAATGGTTGAGCATGGAGCTAATCCGCAGATAAAAATAGTAGCTGAATCAAAAGACTTAGGTAAAGTACCGACTTTCAATACCATTGCTACTATACCAGGAACAGAATTCCCAGATGAGTATGTAATTCTATCAGCACATTTCGATTCTTGGGATGGAGCGACAGGTGCTACCGATAATGGAACGGGAACTATCACTATGTTAGAAGCTGCCCGTATTCTAAAAAAAGTATATCCTAATCCTAAACGAACCATATTAATTGGGCATTGGGGAAGTGAAGAACAAGGTTTGAACGGCTCTAGTTCGTTTGTACAAGACCATCCAGAAATTGTTGCAGGTGTACAAGCTGTTTTCAATCAAGATAATGGTACTGGTCGTGTAGTTAATCTTTCAGGTCAAGGTTTTCTTCATGCCTATGATTATTTAGGTCGTTGGTTAGAGGCTGTTCCTGAAACGTATAAAAATGAAATAGAAACTACATTCCCAGGTTCACCAGGTCGTGGCGGGTCTGATTATGCTTCTTTTGTAGCAGCTGGTGCACCCGCTTTTTCATTAAGTTCCCTAAGTTGGGATTATTGGAACTATACATGGCATACTAACTTAGATACATATGATAAAATCGTTTTCGATGATGTTCGCAACAATGCCATCCTAACCGCAATCCTTACCTATATGGCTTGTGAAGATCCTGAAAAAACATCACGTGAAAAAGCTGTTTTAGGCATTAACCCTAGATCTGGCGAAAAAGGAGAATGGCCAACACCAAGAACTCCAGAACGCAATGGCGGTCAAGAATAAAAAAACCAAATAAAAAGACCAAAAATCAACCACATTATGAAAACCATCAAACTTTTACTACTACTGCTCTTTATTTCTCCTCTAGCGTTACAATCGCAACGTAGAAAAAATAAGGTCACCGAGCCAACGATCAAACTAGAAGATTCACTTTTTCAAGGATTAAAATGGCGAAATATTGGTCCGTTTAGAGGTGGAAGAAGTGTTGCTTCAACCGGTGTAGTCGGTCAACCCATGACCTATTACATGGGAACTGTTGGTGGTGGAATTTGGAAAACTACGGATGACGGAATTACATGGAATAATATTTCTGACGGATTCTTGAAAACTGCGACCGTAGGTGCCATTTCAGTATCTGAAAGCAATCCCAATATTGTTATTGCCGGTATGGGCGAGCATGCCGCTAGAGGGGTAATGACCTCTATGGGTGATGGTGTTTACAAATCTACCGATGCAGGAAAAACTTGGAAACACATGGGCCTTGATGAAACCAGACATATTTCTGATGTTATCATAGACCCAACCAATCCTGATATTATTCTTATTTCTGCCCAAGGAGCACAATATGGTCCTTCATCGCAACGTGGTATTTATAAATCTATAGATGGTGGTGAAACTTGGGAGAATGTTCTTTTTATAGACAATATCACAGGTGCCTCTGCCTTATCTATGGATATGACCAACCCAACTATACTGTATGCTGCAATGTGGCAACATAGACGTTTTCCTTGGACGATGGAATCTGGCGGAAAAAATTCGGGTATCTATAAATCAACTGATGGCGGTGATACTTGGAAACAATTAACCGAAGGTCTTCCAAAAGAAATGGGAAAAATCGGTGTTTCGGTGTCACGAGCAAATCCTGAGCGGGTATTTGCTGTAATTGAGGCTGAAGGTGAAAAAGGAGGTGTTTATAGATCTGATAACGCGGGTAAGAAGTGGACATTAATTAATAAGGACAGAATCAATATTACCCGTTCGTGGTATTATATGGAGATTTTCGCTGATACACAAAATGAGAATATTGTATATGTTTTGAACGCCCCAGTGACTAAATCCATTGATGGGGGAAAATCTTTTTCCCCACTATCTACTCCACATGGTGATAATCACGATTTATGGATTGACCCTTTGAACAATCAACGCATGATTAATTCTAATGATGGTGGGTCTAATGTGTCAAACAATGGCGGCAAAAGTTGGAGCACCCAAGAAAATCAAAACACAGCACAATTTTACAGGGTTATTACAGATAATTTAGTGCCTTACAATGTATATGGTGGCCAACAAGATAATTCTACAGTTGCCATAGCTTCAAGAACTAACGATGGAGGTATCGATTGGAAAGATTGGTATTCAGTTGCCGGTGGAGAAAGCGCTTTTTTAGCTTTTGACCCAGATAATCCGCAATTGATTTATGGTGGTACTTACCAAGGAAATATTGATAAGTGGGATGCCAATACAAAAGAATCAAAACCTATTAAAGAATATCCAGAACTCGGTTTGAGTATCTCGCCCGAAAATGCAAAATACAGGTATAACTGGAATGCACCCATTATTACATCACCTCATAATAGAAAAACGATTTATCACGGTGGTAATGTAGTTTTCAAATCCACAGACGAAGGAGAAAGCTGGTCTGTCATTAGTCCCGATTTAACTCGAAACGAAAAAGACAGACACGGTCTAGGTGGTGGGCCATTTACCAACGAAGCTGCAGGTGGTGAAATATATAATACCCTCACCTACCTTACCGAATCTTCACATGAAGAAGGTGTACTGTGGTCAGGGAGTGATGATGGCTTGGTACATGTTACAAAAGACGGTGGTAATACTTGGAAAAATGTCACGCCAATAGGTATTAAAGAAGGAATTATTAATAGTATAGAGGTGTCGCCACATGACCCGGCAACGGCTTATATTGTGCTAATGCGGTATAAGTCGATGGATTTTGATAATTATATTTATAAAACCACAGACTATGGCACCACTTGGATGAAGATTACCAATGGAATAACTGGTGACAATACCTTTACCCGTGTTGTTCGTGAAGACAGAAAGATAAAGGGATTACTTTATGCAGGTACCGAAACAGGTCTTTTCATCTCTTTGGACGATGGCTTAAATTGGCAACCTTTACAATTAAACCTACCGGTAACTCCAATTAATGATTTAACTATTCAAGATAATGATTTAGTTGTGGCCACTGCCGGTCGTGCATTTTGGATTTTAGATGATTTGGCTACGTTACAAAATATAAAAACACCTAAACAAGAAGTTACTATTTTTCAACCTAAAGACACTTATTTATTTATGGGTGGGTCAAGTGACAAACCTATTCCTGGGTTAGGGAGCAATCCTAAAAGCGGAGTAACGTTTGACTACTATTTAAGTGAAAAACAAGATAGCACAGAACTAAAGTTAGAGGTATTAAAAGACGGTGAAGTCATTCGTTCCATTACCAACCAAAAACCAAAAGACTTTAAATCTTGGCCAGGAGGCCCGTCTAAACCAGATGTATTACCTTCTAAAAAAGGTTACAATCGATTTACTTGGGATTTTAAAAGAGAGCGTTTACCCGCTGTTGATAATGTGTTTGTACTTGGTGGTCATGATGGTTCTACAGTAGGCCCAGGAGACTATACTTTAAAACTAAGTTTAGGAACGACTATCACAGAAACTATAGTGAAAATTTTACCGAATCCGAAAGTGAAAAGTAGTCCAACAGATTATGCAGGGCAACAAGAACTTTTAAAGACTATAGAAGCAACTGTGGTTGATATACATAATTCAGTGAATTCGATGCGTTCGGCAAAGACCCAATTAAAAGATTATGCTAAACTCCTAAAAGATAATGAGATGGCTAAATCTCTCTTAAAACAAGGAGATACATTGATTAAACGTATAACGGCTTGGGAAGAAAATTTAATACAACCCAATCAAAAAACATTTCAAGATGTAATCAATTTTGAAAATAAGTTGAATGCTCAACTTTTAAATTTAAGAGGTTACATAGATGTAGTTGAACCAAAAGTTACAGCAGGTGCCAAGGTTAGATTACAAGACCTTTTAACGCAATGGAAAACGTTTAAAACAGAACATAATGCAATCATTACTACTGAAATGGCAGCATACAATGAGGCGTTTAGAAGTTTAGAAATTCCGGCACTAATAATATCTAATAAATAAAATATAGATACGACGTATTGAACACTCTAATTATTGACATAACTTATAAAGGAGAAGATTTTACAAAAACTCGTTTACCAAGAGCAGAATATGAAAATTGCGTTTTTGAAGGATGTACCTTTTCTGAAGGATATTTAGACAACCAGTTATTCATGGAATGTGAATTTATAGAATGTAACTTAAGTAATTCGAATATTGTAAATACCACCTTTAAAGAGGTGAAGTTTTCACATTGTAAACTTATGGGAGTGGCCTTTAATACGTGCAATACGTTTTTAATGGACATATCGTTCTTTGACTGTAATCTCAGTTATGCGATTTTTAATGAATTAAAACTTGTAGGGCAGTTATTTGTATCGTGTAAATTGAATGAAGCAGAATTTTCAGATTGCGACCTTAGTAAAGCAAACTTTGATTCGTGCGATTTAAATCGTACTATTTTCTCGAGAGCAAATCTTGAAAAAACAGATTTTAGCAGTGCTTTAAATTATAGCATAAACCCTGAAAACAATAGAATGACAGGTGCCATTTTTTCAAATGATGGCCTTGTCGGTTTATTGCAGAAGTATAAACTTAAGATAGCTAAATGATAAGTAATTTATAAAAAGCTTAAATTGAAGTTAATTACAAGGAAAGAGACAAAAAATAAAGTTCATTAGAAGAATTGATTACAAAGAGGAATAAAAACACATATTAATAATTATTAAATAAAAAATCATGGGAAAAGGTCAAGACGCAAAGAAAAATGTAAAAAAGGCACCGGTAAAAACAGCTAAAGAAAAAAAAGAAGAAAAGAGGTTAAAAAAATCAAAATAGGGTTAGTATTTATCACAATTTCATTAATCTAATTAACATCAACTAAATTTTAAAAAAAAGGATGCGCCAGTGCCAGGGTGTTGCAATTCGAAAAGTTCAAATAGATGATTAAAGAATTCGAGAAACTCAATATTCCTTAGATTAAGGCTTTTTAACAACATACAAAGGATTCCAATAAAATTTAGTCAAGAATACTTTTGTTGCGAGATTAAAAATTATTGATCCAGGCAAATTTCTCTTTTATAATATCTTCCTTTTGTTTTTCCAAAAATTCAAGTAAGGCACTTGCAGCAGGAGACAATTTCTTTGATTGCAGCCAAATTAAATTCCAAGTAGTTACGAGGGGAAGTCCTTTTACCGGTATAATTTGCAAATCCCCATATTTAAGTTCATTTTTAATACCGATTAAAGGCATTATAGAACATCCTAAGCCAGAAACTACTGCTTGTTTAACTGCCTCATTTGAGGTCAGTTCAATCTTTTTTCGGACAGAAAGCTTATTCGTTTCAATAAAAGTTTCCATTGCATTTCTAGTCGCCGATCCCTGTTCTCTATAAATTAAGGGCAGGTCCTCAAACAATTTCTTTTTGTTTGGAGTTCCCTTAAACTTAAGATCTGAACTACCTACATAAAACAATCTATTAGACATCAGTTCCACCCTGTTTACTTTCAATTTATTAGGCAAAACGGAAACTAGTGCAAAATCTACTTCGTTCAATTCTAGATTTTCAATCACTCTCGCTTTATTGGTTACATCCATAAAAAGGTCTATCCCAGAATTAATCTTCATGAAGTCAGATAAAAAATAAGGCATTACATATTTACCAGTTGATACTATAGATATTTTGAGCCTCCCTGAAAGGGAACCTTGGTATGCCAAGGTTTTGTAATTAATAGCATAAACCTCATTTAGTATTTTTTCCGCTGCCAAGGCTATTTCCTTTCCGAAATCTGTGATATAAAGCTTTCTACCTACCACCTCGGTCAAGGGAATAGGAAACTGGTCTTGAAAATTTTTTAACTGAATAGAAACTGCAGGCTGGGTCAAATGGAGCTCCTCAGCAGCTTTAGTAATACTCTGTATTTGGGTTATTTTTAAAAATATTTGAAGTTGGTGCAACGTATAATTCATAAAATTTGTTTATGTATAGTATAACTAATATAAATAAAAATTTATAATTAAAATACTTAATCTTTGCTTTAACAAATAGTAATTAATCTTTAAAGTCTTAAAATGGAAACAAAAAAAGTATCCTCAACAAAAAAAATTCAATTGATCAAAGGTGAATTCACTTCCTCAGAAGCGAACGATATTATTATGTCACTCATCGATGAAAAAATCAACTTTCACAAACTACAAAGGCTACAGCTTTGGGAAGGAAATCACATTTGTAAAACAGACCTTTTGGACGGTCGCATTAAAGAACTTCTAAAAGAAAAATTAAATACCAAAGAGTTCTTAGTAAATACCAAAGAAATTGGTAAAAAATATGAAATCAATGGGATTTTGGAAATCAAGGTTTCTGAATAAAAATTTTACATCGAATTAAACAATCAAAATCCTATTTATTGAACCTTTTAACAACATCTTTCACTAAAAAAATCGAACATGCAATTTTCAAAATCTACTATTTTACCAGTAATGGGCATAATCTTACTTGCATTATTAATTATAATGTCCTATGTAAATGGAGCCATTTTTTTAGACCGTATTTTAATATGTAGCGTCATTTTAAGTTTCGTATTTATTGCCAAGCTGGGCGAAAATAGGAAACAATAGATGCTACATCCAAAAATTAAAAATTCTTATAAAATCTGCACATGATTCTTGAAAACAAGTCACAAGAAGAAACGACCTTAAATACAAACAAAAAAAACAATACCCCCCTTTCTATATCACTTATAAATATTATTCCACTTTTTCTGTGGGTATTATTTATTGGAAATATTATGTACGCCTTATATTTTTTTCCTACGATACCTGAATGGTCTAAAGGAACTATATTGAAAATTAATGGTTTCACTATTTTAATCTGGACAACCGTCACCTTCTTCAGTGCCATTGTAAGTAGTTATGCAAAAACCTATCTACAAGGCTTTAAATACCATACCAAATTCATGTTGCTTTGCATAGGGTTTACGCTTTCTGTAATGCTTTTAGTCACGTCTAATCATGTATTACTATTACTATTTAGCTGGCTGATGATGGGCGGTTTCATGTCTTACTTAATCGGTGTAGATTCTGAATGGGGAGAGGCTCGGGAAGCTTTAAAATTTACTTTTCGCTATTTTCTTACTGGTAGTTTATTCCTAAGCTCTGGATTACTACTATTGGCTTATGAAAGTGGAACCTTTACCATAAGTAAAATAATTCTTATACTAGAGAATCTACCACAGCACATCGTTTTCATATCAGCTCTTTGCATCATTGTTGCGGCATTAATTCAATCTGCCATATACCCATTCCATCGTTGGTTACTTTCATCCATGACCTCGCCCACGCCTGCATCAGCATTAATGCACGCTGGTTTTGTAAATGGTTCGGGAATATTATTAGCTTTATTTTCTACCTTAATCTTTACATCTAACACATTAAATATTCTGTTGATTGTTGGGGGACTTACCGCAATCATTGCTCAGTTCACCAAGCTTTTACAAGTTAATGTAAAACAAAAACTGGCATGCTCTACCATAGCTCAAATGGGCTTTATGATTATGCAATGCGGATTGGGCTATTTCAATGCGGCAATAGTACACTTAATCCTACACGGGTTTTATAAGGCCTATCTATTTCTATCTTCTGGGGAAGAAATCGCACATTCAAAACCGCGAACCCCACTAGAAATTAAGATAAGACCACTACAAGCAGTAATTGTAATTTTATTTGGAGCTCTAGGAGCCGCACTTTTCGTTTTGCTTACAGGAAAGGGAACCCAAATAGACAGTAGTATTTTCCTAACCTTAATAGTAGCGATTACCGTAGGTCAGGTAACTTATAATATCGTAAAGGAGCGAAGTCTGTCAATTTCTCAAAAAATCATTTTGCCGCCCTTACTTTTTTTCTTAGGCATAGGCACGTATGCAATGCTCTATAATGCAGTAACCCTTATGTTAGCAGACATTCCAATGATTGCGGTTCCCGTGCCTGTTTCCTCTCTACAGATAGTTTTTGGCATTATTTTCTTAGCAGGGTTTTTCATTATGAAACTTGGGTTTTACCGCAAGATTCCCTGGTTATATGTAAAACTTCTTAACCTGTCTCAGCCCTATAAAAAATCCATATTATTTTATAAATCAAACTTCTAATGAACCAGCAAAATATTCTAAAAAGTATCGAAGAAGCCTCTAAAATTTTTGGAAAGACTTGGCCATTGTACTCCTTTGTGACCTCCAACCCACTTTCGGGGTATGAAAAATCGCCTTTTAAAGTCGCTTTAAGCAACGCCAAAAAACTTTTGAATGCGAGAGTTTTTCCAGAAGCTACTCTCTACCGACAAGCATGGGAAAAAGGAGAAATTGCAAAGGAAAATATATTGCACCTTCTGAAACAGAACGGGCTCACCAATACTCCAGAATTCTACCTTCGTCAATTGGAATCACAAATACCGACAGAGAAAAAAAATAGCTTTCACAGTTTGGATAGAATTATGGTGAAATGGCTATCCGCTTTTATGGATGAGGGTCTTGCAGAATGGGAAATGCCCGGTAAGGAAAAAGGTTTTTATGATGCGTGGCGCTCCTTGGCACTGTATGATGATGAGCTGATAATACTAAAAAATACCGATATTCCAAAAACAAGCTCTGAAGCCTTAGCACATGTTTTAAAAGACTATATAAAAGATGACTATATTGAAATTTTAGTTTGTCATTTAGCAGCTTTACCTGGATGGACAGGGTATATTAAACACAGGTCTGATTCTAATTCACTTTGGCAGCAAAAATATCCTATAAACATAAAGGATTATTTAGCAGTACGGTTATATGTAGCCCAACAACTAAAAATACAGATTCTTCCACAAAATGATGAGCTAAAAAAGAATGGCAGAATAGAACTACTTCAGTATCTCTGGTTAAAAGCCTGGGAAAAAAGTTGGCAAGACCAATTAATCCATAATTTAGAAAAGGAATCGAATGAGATAAAAAATATTCAGCCTATAGTAAAATCACCAGATGCTCAAATGGTCTTTTGTATAGATACAAGATCTGAACTTATTAGGAGACATGTGGAAACTAAAGGTAATTATGAAACATTTGGATATGCAGGATTTTTTGGAATTGCAATGGATTATAAAGACTTAAACAACGGTCTGTCTCGTAAATCATGTCCACCAATTGTGTCTTCATCATATCAAGTTTCTGAAATACCACAAGAAAAGAAAATAGAAAAGGTATTAGCTTACAAAAAGAAAAATGAAATCTTCAAATTCGGAGAATTTTTTCTATCTCGAATGAAGAATATGCTACCCTCAGCTTTCGGGTATGTAGAAGGTTCTGGATTTTTTTATGGCCTTTCAATATTGGCCCGCACTCTAGTACCTGGGTATTTTTATAAATTCAAAATAAAAAACACACCTTCATTTGAGCGTATATGTGAACCAAAAATCAATAGATTAACTGTTGATGACTCTAATTATGGAATTCCTTTAGATGAAAAGGTTGCTATCGTAAAATCCGCATTTGAACTCACTGGATGGAAATATTTTTCGCCCTTGGTACTTTTTATAGGCCATGGTAGTCATTCTGCGAACAATCCGTTCGGTTCCAGTCTAGATTGTGGTGCATGTGCAGCGAGTCCAGGTAGACATAATGCCCGAATGCTGGCTAAGCTGGCAAACCTTTCTGAAGTTAGAAAGGCACTCCTAAATCAATATAAAATTATCATTCCATATACTACAGTATTTGTAGGAGCAGAACACAATACCACAACAGATAAGATTGAAATATTTGATGCTGAAGTACCTAATTCACATCAAAAACTACTATTTCAAATAAAATCCGATTTATTCAAAGCACAAAAAACAGCAACTCAAGATAGGCTTGGTGTTGAAAAAAATAGTATTTCTAAAGCCCAGCAAAAAGCTAATAACTGGGGAGAAACTAGACCAGAATGGGGGTTAGCCAAAAACGCAGGTTTTATAATAGGCCCTAGAGAACTTACTAAAAACGTTAATCTTTATAGCCGCTGCTTTCTTCACTCTTACGACTGGGAAATGGATACAGAAGGTACCGCATTAGAAAGCATACTGCAAGGACCCATGGTAGTCACTCAATGGATTAACAATCATTATTATTTTTCTACTGTAGATAATGAGAATTTTGGTGGAGGCACAAAGATTACCCATAATATAACAGGTAAATTTGGTGTAGTGCAAGGAAATGGAGGCGATCTTAAAATGGGTCTTCCCTTACAATCTATTCGCCAAACAGATAATGAGATGTATCATCAACCTCTTCGACTAACAGTACTTGTACAAGCGCCATTAGATCGGGTTCAAAAAATTCTTTTACAAAATGAACATCTAAAAACACTTTTAGATAATGAGTGGATATATTTACTGGTCATGGAACCCTTGAAACAAAATGTGGTAATGAGGTATGAAAACGGCATGGAATGGATTCCAACAAAGGAAAAGCGATTTGATGAAAATAAATATCGTTCTGAAATAGAGCTAATTACTTTAGATGGGAATCTAGTATAAAAACTCATCCACAATTAAGGGAAGATGTTTCTCCGGTTCAAGATTGGTATTCTTATAAAAAACCACGGCTAAGGCAGTGGTTTTTTTATTTGGTTAATTTGCTTTAAAAAAAGTATTACTGCATATCTAATTAAAAAATAAAGCAACAACTACAAGTCTATAGAATTTTACGAAATCACTAAATATCAATGTGCCAAACAGATGAGTACTATTATCTTCATAAAGACAAATAAGCGTTTTCTAACGTATATAATACCTTAAAAATCAAAACCATCATAAAAAAGAAATATTGTAACTTGTTACAATATACAACCGTAATGCGTCATTTAAACAACCTAAAAATAAACTATAAATAGCGAACGAAAATTTAAAAGAAAAGTTTACCGTAGAACAAAAGAATACCAATCATAAACTTTTTTCAATATACTATTATTGAAAAGAAACTTCAAAAGCTTAAACAATCAATGAATAAAGTACACCATATTGCCATCATAAGTTCAGATTATGAGGTTTCTAAGCAATTCTACATTGATGTATTAAGCTTGGAAGTAATAAGAGAAGTGTACCGAGAAGAACGTAAATCATATAAACTTGATTTGGCTTTACATGGTGAGTACATCATTGAACTGTTTTCTTTCCCTAATCCACCAAAACGACCATCGAGACCAGAATCGTGCGGACTCAGACATTTAGCCTTTGAAGTAGATGATTTAGATAAAATCATAGCACATTGTAAATCATATAATGTAATTGCTGAGCCCATACGGATTGATGAATTCACTCAAAAGCGATTTACATTTATTGCAGACCCAGATGATTTACCTATTGAATTTTACGAAAAGTAGACAAAGGCGTTTGTAAACGTTTAATTTGTATATTGGTAGAAATACCTCAATATGAAACTAATACTGCTATTCTTCTTTAGCGCCACGTGCTTATTACACGCTCAAAATACATTGTCTTTCAAACCAGGAATGACAAGTCCAGAATCTAATCTTAAAAATATTGAGTGGCTAACAGGTCATTGGAAAGTAGAAGCCTTTGGTGGTATTGCCGAAGAAATATGGAGTCCACCATTAGGCGGCGTCATGATGTTTTCATTTCGATTAGTGGCAGATGGCGCGATAAGTTTTTATGAATTTGGGCATATTCTAGAAACAGACGGCACATTAATACTACAACTAAAACACTTTAATGCTGACTTAAGTGGTTGGGAAGAAAAAGAAGAAACTATAGATTTTAAGTTAGTAAAGGAAGAAGGCGACCGCTTTTATTTCGATGACTTCACTATAGAACGAATATCAGATAAAGAGATAAACATGTATGTTGAGGTAGGCGAAGAAGATGGCACCTCTAACGAGGTAAAATTTAATTACCACAGACAATAAAATATGGAAAAGAAAAAATGTTTGGAATGTGGAAAAGAAGTCATTGGTAGAATAGATAAAAAATTCTGTAATGATTATTGTCGTAATGCCTATAATAATAAGGTGAACCCTGATAGTAAGAATCTCATTCGAAATATCAACAATCGACTTCGAAAAAATTATAGGGTTTTAGATAGTTACAAACTCACCGATGGTAAAACCAAAACAACAAGAACCCGTTTAATAGATAAAGGTTTCGATTTTGATTATGTCACCAATCTATACACCACAAAAAAAGGAACTACGTATTACTTTTTATATGACCTTGGGTACCTTCCTTTAGACAATGATTTTTATATGATTGTGAAGCGAGAGTAACGAGTAAAAAAATGGCACTCTAATGAGTGCCTTTAGCTATTAAAAATATAAAAAAATAAACTACTTCCAGTTATGTCCGCTTAACTTAAGAGCTGCGATAACAATATCTTTTCTACTAATTTGACCTACTAGAATACCTCTTTTCATAACAGGTAATCTTCTTCTGTTATGTTGTGCAAAAATACCTGCAGCATCAAAAATTGAAATATCATGAGGTATCGTCTCTACAGATTTAGTCATAAAATTTTCAACATTTTTATCTAAAATGGGTTGGTTAAAATAACGACTTTCAGAAATTTGCTTCATACAATCTGCTTCCGAAATAATACCAACCAAAAACCCATTATTGTCTAAAACTGGCCCACCTGAAATGTGGTGTTTGGCAAATTTTTCCATTACAGTCAAAATAGACTCATCTGGCGAAAAAGTGATTAACTTAGTCGTCATGTAATCGGCTACCAAAATTGGGGCCTCAAATTCCTTTTTAAATATCTTTCGAACGCCTTGAAAGCTTTTGATTCCCATAACAGTTTATTTAGAGGTTGATTACTAAAGATACTAAAAAATATCACTTTTACTAATAAAAGTCGACGTATGCAACTTATTTTTTAATAATTTATGACTTTATAAAAGAATATCATAATGATGAAAAAAACACCAACCATTCTAACTTTACTAGTAGTTGTTCTTGCTGTCTATTGGAGCTTTCGTGCACTCTTGCCTCAATACAATGCAGATAATACGATTGTAGAAACTGAATTCTCTACAGACAGAGCATTAGTACATGTAAAAGAAATATCAAAAGAACCGCATGCAGTTGGTTTTCCTGCTCACGCTAAAGTACGTTCATATATCATCGCTGAGCTTCAAAAATTAGGTCTCGAAACATCTATACAAGAAGGGTACACTGCAGGTGATTGGGGTAATCTTAGCAAAGCGGAAAATATTCTTGCACGTATTAAAGGGAAAGAATCTGGTAAGGCTTTGTTATTATTAAGTCATTATGACAGCAATCCGCATTCATCACTCGGTGCAAGTGATGCAGGCAGCGGAGTTGCCACTATACTTGAAGGTGTAAGAGCTTTTCTAAAAACGAATCCAAATTCTAAAAACGATATTATCATCCTTATTTCTGATGCTGAAGAATTAGGTTTAAATGGTGCAGACTTGTTTGTCGACGAACATGAATGGCTAAAAGATGTAGGTCTAGTTTTAAACTTTGAAGCACGTGGCAGTGGTGGTCCTAGTTACATGCTAATGGAAACTAACCGTGGTAATAGCCGATTAATTTCAGAATTTATTACTGCGAATCCTGAATTTCCGGTAGCAAATTCCTTGGCCTATAGCATATATAAAATGTTGCCTAATGATACCGATTTAACCGTATTTAGGGAAGATGCCGATATAGAGGGTTTTAACTTTGCTTTTATCGATGATCACTTCGATTATCATACTGCAAATGATAATTATGAACGATTAGATAGAAATACCTTGGCCCACCAAGGCAGTTATCTAATGCCTTTACTGAATCATTTTAGCAATATTGATTTAGGAGATTTGAAAAGCTTGAATGATAATGTCTATTTTAACGTGCCATTTTTCAAAATGGTCTCCTACCCTTTTACATGGATTATGCCCATGCTAATTCTAGCAGTTCTATTATTTATTATTCTTTTAATAGCTGGTTTTAAAAAGAAGGTGTTAAATGGTAAGGACATATTAAAGGGTTTTATACCGGTATTATTCTCACTTGGCATTAACGGTATTGTTGGTTTTTATAGTTGGTCGATACTTAAATGGCTTTATCCGAGCTATAAAGATATTTTACATGGGTTCACCTATAATGGTCATGCCTATATTATTGCATTCACTCTTTTCTCACTAGGCACATGTTTCTACGCATACCATAGATTTAAAGTGGTGAAAACAGCCAATTTATTGGTGGCGCCTCTTTTTTTATGGCTAATAATTTGCGGTTTATTAGCAGTCTATCTTAAGGGAGCAGCATTTTTTATTGTGCCGTTATTTAGTTTTTTAGTTGCTCTTTACGTTCATATCAATCAAAAGAATCCGAATCCATTTTTGTTGGTATTTTTGGGTATCCCTGCCTTATTTATTCTATCGCCATTTGTTAAAATGTTTCCTGTTGGTCTAGGTCTAAAGATGATGGTTGCCACAACCCTACTTACTACTTTGATTTTCTTTTTATTATTACCCCTGATTACAAAATATCGACAAAAAGCGGCATTGGCATTCCTTAGTTTTTTGCTATTTGCAGGTTTTATGGCATCTGCTCATATGCAATCTAATTTCACTAAAGAAAGTCCGAAACCTACGAGCTTACTTTATGTCTTAAATGTTGATGAAGAAAAAGCGATGTGGGCAACGTATGAAAATGTTCTATCTGATTGGACATCTCAATATATTACCAATAAAAATTACGTAGACAGTACATTAACCAAGAATACGATTAGCAGTAAATATGGCTCTAATTTCACCTATACCAATAAGGCTCCTCTAAAGGAAGTGCCAACGCCAAATATCGATATACAATTTGACACGGTTATTGGTTCGATTAGACAGCTAAGAATTTGCATTACACCTAATAGGGCTATTAATCGTCTAGAAGTTTTTACTAATGAGGTAGCTATTTTAAAAGCTGATGTAAACGGCATAGAACTATCTGAATATTATTTAAAAAATAGAGGGAATGGAAAACTAATAACCCATTACATCAGTGATATTGTTTATACAGAACTAAACTTAGAAATTCCTTTAGGTGCAAAATTAGAATTAACAGTTTATGAGGCATCGAATGATTTATTGAGCAATGCTTTGTTCACTATACCTCAAAGGAAAGAGAATGAAATACCTATGCCTTTTATACTTAACGATGCCATTTTAACCATTCAAAAAGTAAAATTTGACTAAAAACATAGGAATTATAGGTTGCGGATGGCTAGGACTTCCCTTAGCGGAAGAGTTGCATAAAACAGGATATCGAATTAGCGGTACAACCACTTCAGAAGAAAAAATAAAAGTATTGAAAACAAAAGGGATTCAACCCTTTAAAATTTTAATTTCTGAGGAGGGTATTAAAGGACCAATCACGGAGTTTCTAAATACGTTATCCATACTTATCATTAATATTCCTCCTGGCTTAAGAGGTAAGGGGCCAAAGGAAAGCTATATCGAAAAAATAAAGCTATTGTATGGTGCCATTAAGAAATCGAGTGTAAAGCATGTAATTTTTGCTAGTAGCACTGCTGTTTATGGGGAAGCTGAAGGTAGGGTTACAGAAAAAACTAAGCCTTCCCCAAATACAGCATCTGGGGTTCAATTATTGGAGTGTGAAAATCTATTTCTAAATGATGAACAAATACAAACTACCATTATTCGATTTGGAGGATTAATTGGTCCAAAAAGGCATCCGATTACCATGCTATCTGGGAGGCAAAATCTTAAAGGAGGTAATGCACCCATCAACCTAATTCATTTAGATGATTGTATAGGAATAATAAAATCTCTTATTGAACATAATCATTGGAATGCGATTCTCAATGCAGTATATCCACAACACCCAACCAAAGAAGAATATTACACTAAGGAAGCATTGAAAAGAGGGTTAACTCCACCATACTATGAGTCGGAAAGCAACAAAACCTATAAATTAATAACCACTTGTAGTCCTTTTCTTATTAATAATTATGAATTTCTTACATCGATAAACTAACCCTTTACAACACTTATATTCATTTTCACAACATATCGAATGCAAAATAGTTAATATATTATTGATTTTCAGGTACTTACCAATATATGACATACCTTTATATAGCAATATAAAACCAAAATGTCATGAAAAAAGCAAAATTGAGGGAGAGGGTTTTAGTTGAATTAGAGAAGCTCATCTCCCTAAGTTGTAAGAATCCTAACGGTTCTAGAAAGTACGAACAATTACATGTCGCATTATTAAAAAAGTACTATAATGCTACCAATGTAACCATAGATTATCACCGACATAGAATAAAGATGGAGGTAATACAAGATGATAGTTTATATGACCCAAAAACGATAAATACCTATTTACCAATAATTTACACTAATTTACTTTTTAATAGTCTAAGTAAATTTTTAAATTCTTGTGTTGAAAAAGACAATAAAAGTATTGGGTTTTACTCCCATCTTTTAAACTCTTTTAGAAAGTCTAATAATATCATTGAATTGGTTTAAACTTTTATAAAATCATTAATCTGAGAAGGCGTCTATTAGGCGCCTTTTCCTTTTTTAGCATTTAAGGCTTTCCTTAACAGGATCATACAGAATATTTTAATAGTTTAGCGCACCTTAAATAGAACTAAAAAGATGAAAAAGACAGTTTTGATAGTATTAATTGCCACATTATTTTCTGGCAGTTTTGGATATTCACAAACGAAGACAGAATTAGAAAAGCATTATCAAGCATTTTATGACCAAATGCGTCTACAAGGAGATGTAGATGGTGTTATCAATGCATTGACCCATTTGAACGTATTATCGCCTTCTAAGGAAAGAAATGATACCCTTGCATACATCTATGCAAATGATAATCAGCATTTACAGGCTTTAAATACCATTGGAATTGAAAAAGTAGATTCTGATTCTGACTTAGCAGTACAGGTAAAAGCTATTTCTTTAAAGGCCTTAAATCAGCCAAAAAGATCTTTAGAGCAATTTGAAATTTTAAATATCAGAGAGCCTAATGCATATCTTGCTTATGAATTGGCAGATTTAAAAGTTCAATTAGGTGACAATGCAGGCGCCATGACCAATGTAGAATATGGTATTGCTAATGCTACCGACGACATGAAATATGCTTTTTATGAGCGTCAACAACCTTATGAGGTTCCTTTAAAAGCAGCTTTTATGCACATTAAAGGTCTTATACAGTACAATATAGACAAAAATAATATTGATCAAGCAATTGCTACAATTGACCAAGCTTTACAAATAGACCCAAATTTTAATTTGGCAAGTTTAAGCAAGCAAGCTTTGACATCTAGAAAAGATGCTCCTCAAGAAAAAAAATAACATCAAGTTTTACTAAATAAAAAAAGCGGATCCAATGAATCCGCTTTTTTTATTTATTTCTTATTTGTTTCATCAAAAGACTGTCCTTTTCACTTTTGATTTTCACTAATGCATCAACATTCTCATTAGGCACAGCTATAGAAAGAACGTAATGGGCAATTTTCCATTCACCGTTTACTTTTTTCAAAACACCAGAACCTCTACAAATTTTCATTTGCGTATCTAAAAGTTCATCGAACCAAGAAAAATTCGTTTCACTATTTAAATAAATATTCCGCTCGAAAGCCATAAAATTCCAAGCCCTACCCTTATCAAAATGAGGTTTAGCATAATTTATGAACTCATCTCGCTGCCAATTTTCAGTTGCATCTGTTCCTATAAATACAGCATCTTTAGTCATTAGACCAAAGTACGTATCAAAATCAGCCGAACTGGCAGCAGCATGCCAATCGTCTAAAGCTTTAGCAATTAGAATTTTTTCATCACTCTGTCCAAAAAGCACAGTACCCATAAATAGAATTAATACACTAATTTTCTTCATTCGCACGTAATTCATCTGGTAGCGTATTATTTACCACCACATTAAACTGATTTCTAAGGTCATTGAAAGCGGTTATCATTTCTACCAAAGATTCTTTTGGGTTTTGGCGATATTCTAAATCACCTTTAGTTTTTAAAACATAGGTTTTAAAAACCTTTTGTCTTCCTTTTATCTGAGGGATATCAAAAGAATTTGGATAAATACCAGCCTCCATTTTTTTTTGATTTTCAACTAATTCATCAATTATTAAAACAAAATCCTCTCTATTTTCAGTTGAATAAATCTTATCAAAACTGCTTTCCAAGACCATAAAATCTTTCCAATTATTAAGTATAGTCTGAGCTTTTGAATCTAGACGTACTTTATTGGGAAGACCATCAGTAACCTGCCATTGAGAATCCTGAACATTTTCTGTTCCTGACACAGCTTCTTTACATGAAGAAGCCAGAATTATTACTATTAAAAAAAAGATAATTTTGGGCATAAGCGAATGTACAAATTTTAAGAAAAGGTATCTTTATCCAATATTCATTTAACGCTATTTTAAATGCCAAAATACATATTAATAATTGGAGCTTGTGGTCAAATAGGAACTGAACTAACTTTAGCCCTCCGTGAAAAATACGGAAACCAACATGTCATAGCAAGTGACATAAGAGAAGGTAACGACGAATTAATGCAGTCTGGACCCTTTGAGATACTCGATGCCACCAACTATGATAACTTAGAGGAAGTTATTGCCTATTATGATATATGTGAAATTTATTTAATGGCAGCCATGTTAAGTGCTACGGCAGAGAAATTTCCGATGCGTGCGTGGAACTTGAACATGAATACGTTGTTTAACGTACTGAATTTAGCAAAAGAGAAAAAAATCGATAAAGTTTTTTGGCCGTCAAGCATAGCCGTTTTCGGTCCAAATACCCCTAAAGACGATACCCCACAAAACACCATAATGGAGCCTAGTACCGTATATGGGATCAGTAAACAATCTGGCGAACGCTGGTGCGAGTATTATTTCAACAAGTTTAATGTGGATGTACGAAGTATTCGTTACCCTGGACTTATTAGCTGGAAAACAATGCCTGGAGGTGGTACAACCGATTATGCTGTTGAAATATACCATAAAGCCTTATCAGAAAGCTCATACACGTGCTTTTTAAAAGAAGACACTAAATTGCCCATGATGTTTATGGATGATGCGATACGTGCAACTTTACAGATAATGGAAGCTCCTGCCAAGAATATTAAGGAACGTTCTTCTTATAATTTAGCAGCAATGAGTTTTACCCCAAAAGAAATGGCTGAAAACATTAAAGCAGTTATTCCTGAGTTTAAAATTGGCTACAAGCCTGATTTCAGACAAGCCATTGCCGATTCATGGCCAAGTAGTATAGATGACTCTAAGGCACAAAAAGATTGGAAATGGAAGGCCGAATTTGACCTTCAAAAGACTACGGAAACGATGTTAGAAAATTTGAAAAACAGGGTTTAGCCTGTTTTTCAAATTCTTAATTACTATACTTCAAACGTTTTTCAATTGCCACAATCATAGCATTGGCAATATCCTTACCTGTAGCGTTTTCAATACCTTCAAGTCCTGGAGATGAATTCACCTCTAACAATAAAGGCCCTTTATTAGATCTAATAATATCAACGCCGGCAACCGCCAAGTTCAATACTTTAGCTGCTTTTAAGGCTAATTTCTTTTCTTCTGGAGTAATCTTAATAATTGAAGCTACACCACCTTGATGAATATTCGCCCTAAATTCACCTTTTTGAGCTTGTCGTTGCATGCTAGCGACAACCTTACCGTTCACTACAAAACAACGAATATCCTGACCATTTGCTTCTTTAATGAACTCTTGCACCAAAATATTAGTATTCACACTTTTGAAAGCATTGATAACACTTTCTGCAGCTTTATTTGTTTCTGCCAGAACCACACCCTTACCTTGGGTACTTTCTAAAAGTTTTATAATTAATGGCGCACCGTTAACCATCTTAATAAGGTCTTTGGTATCCATAGGTGATTTTGCAAAACCTGTAATAGGAATATGAATATCGTTATTGGAGAATAACTGAGAAGCAAAAAGCTTATCACGGGATTGGGTAATTGCTTCAGCAGAATTTTGACAATACACCCCTAGGTTTTTAAATTGACGAATCAATGCACAACCATAAAACGTAACCGCAGGTTTAATACGTGGTATAACAGCATCAAAATCTTTAAGAATAGTACCACCACGATATCTTATTTCAGGAGAATGGGCATCAAGTTTCATATAGACCTGCTCTACATTTAAAAACACAATTTCGTGTCCCCTAGCCTCAGCAGCTTCCATTAATCTTTTATTGCTGTACAATAACGGATTACTCGCCAAAAGCGCAATCTTTAATCCAGATTTTTCCTTAAAGTAAGGTGCGTACATTTTATTGACTTCGGTATCATCAAAATCTTGCAATTGATAATTAACCGCTGGGTTCACTATAAAACGCTCATTAAGTGCCTCTCTACCCAATAACATTCTAAACTCCATCGTATCTCTATTCGCCAATGTTAGCTCAATATCAAAAGTGGAATCACCAATGGTAACCGGTGTTTTTATAACCAAGCGTACTTCAGATATACCTGAAGAACTTTTTACCATCCGACGATCAACTAATCTTGCCTGACATTCGATTGCAATACTCCGATTTTCTTGTAATGGGCTCACTTCAAACTTCACCCATTCGTTAGCCCCTCTATTAACTATTTTTATATTCGCAGCCTGTAAAGAAGATGTTTTTGCGCCAGAATCGACCCTTGCTTTTATAGCTGGTATACCCAACTCATTAAAAACACACCACTCTTCACTACCTATAATCTGTAAATTATCCAAATTGTTATTTTTTGACTCCTTTAAGTATGGAGTTTTTCTTATTTCTTTTTTAACTCAAATAAATCTGTTCTTCTATCCTTTAAATTGCGTACCGCGCCAAATTGATTAAGCTCTCGCAATAGGTCAATATCCACATCTGCGATTAAAATCATTTCTGTATTTGGGGTAGCTTCCGCCTTAATACCATTGGTTGGAAAAGAGAAATCGCACGGTGTAAACACCATAGATTGAGCGAACTGTATATCCATATTCTGAACATTTGGCAAATTGCCAACACTACCAGCAATGGCTACATAGCATTCATTTTCAATCGCACGTGCTTGTGCGCAATGGCGCACACGTGAATAACCGTTTTGGGTATCGGTCAGGAACGGAATAAATAAAATGTCCATGCCTTCATCTGCCAATAACCTACTTAGTTCAGGAAATTCAGAATCATAACAAATCAAAACTCCTATTCTACCACAATCCGTATCGAAAGTCTTGAACTGCGTACCTCCTTGCATTCCCCAAACCTTTGCCTCGTCTGGGGTAACGTGCAGCTTTTCATAACGTTCCATACTACCATCGCGTCTACATAAATAACCTACATTATAAAGGCGGCCATCTATCATTTCAGGCATACTACCTGAAATAATGTTGATATTATAGGATATAGAGAATTCAGAAAATTTCTGAACTATGGCTTGGGTATGTTTAGCGAGCTCTCTAATAGCATTCGCTGTAGACATATGATTGTTACCTGCCATTAAGGGAGCATTAAAAAATTCTGGAAACAGAGCAAAATCCGACCTGTAACCAGAAACAGAATCTATAAAAAATTCCGCTTGCTGTAAAAGTTCCTCCAAGTCTTTGTAAGGGCGCATTTGCCATTGAATCAATCCTAAACGAACAATTGATTTTTTGGTAGCCGCCTTTTTATTCGGTTTTTGATAATAGATATTATCCCATTCCATAAGAATAGCAAAGTCTTGAGAAGCTTTATCACCATCTAAATACCCTTTCATTACTTTAGCGGGATGAAAGTCATTACTGATTTGAAAACTCAGTACTGGATCATGAATTTCTTTACGACGAACCTTAGCAATATATTCTTTTGGTGAAAGTTCTGAAGCATGTGAATGGTAGTTAGGCATACGACCACCAAATACAATACTTTTTAGGTTCAACTTCTCACATAGTTCTTTTCTATAATCATACAAACGTCGACCTAAACGTAAGCCCCTAAAACTAGGTTTTATAAAAACTTCTATACCATAAAGCACATCACCTTCATTATTATGGGTATCGAAAGTATATTTACCAGTAATTTGTTCGTATGTATGATTATCGTCGAACGCATCATAATCTACAATTATAGACAACGCTACACCAGCAATTTGTCCATTGATTTTTATGACTACTTGGCCTTCTGGAAATTTATTGATTAAAGATTTTATATGCTCCTCTTTCCAGTATGACCCAGGCATACTAGCATAAGCAGAAATCATTGCTGCTTTAAGCTCTTGATAATCATCAAGATCTAAAAACTTTAATTCAATATTTTCAATTTCATCAATTTTCATATAGGTGTTGTAAATACAACGGTGTTAAGTTTAAAATGTCTGTATATAATATAATCCTTTTCCGGAATACAAATAGCAAACCGGAAAAGGAATATTTTAATCTTATTTAAATGTCTTTGTAGTTCTAACTAGGTATTAAAGCTAGTCTTCATCTTGACCATCGACCATATCTTCTGGATCTGGCTCTACAACTGCTGCTGGATCATCATCATCGAAATCTTCATAATCATCTTCGTCATAATTCTCCATAGTATACTCAAGCTTAGCGCTTATCTTCACTAAATACTTGGTATCAGCAGTTAACACCTCAACAGCTTCAATACGCTCTCCTTGTCCATTTCTGAAAGAGATAATATTACGATCATCGTAACCGTCAGGATATTTATCTACCAAAAGTTTAAGAACTTCTGGAGTCAATTTTTTAAAGTCTACAATGACTCTGTTTAAATGTGCGTTCTTGTCCATAATTACATATCTAAAAGGTAAGCAAAAATCAAGGGTGCAACAATAGTCGCATCACTCTCGATAATATATTTGGGAGTATTAATATCTAATTTACCCCAAGTAATCTTTTCGTTTGGTACAGCACCAGAATATGAGCCATAACTGGTTGTGCTATCACTAATTTGACAGAAATAACTCCAGAAAGGTGTATCTGTACGTTCCATATCTTGATATAACATTGGTACTACACATATTGGGAAATCGCCTGCAATGCCACCACCAATTTGAAAGAATCCGATTCCGTTTTTAGAATTTTCGGTATACCAATCGGCCAAGAAAGTCATGTACTCAATACCCGATTTCATAGTACTTGCCTTTAATTCTCCTTTCATAACATAGGAAGCAAAAATATTACCCATAGTACTATCTTCCCAACCTGGGCAAATAATAGGCAGGTTTTTCTCTGCAGCAGCATACATCCAAGAATCTTTAAGGTCTATTTCGTAATATTCCTCTAATACTCCAGAAAGTAACATTTTGTACATAAATTCATGAGGCAAAAAGCGCTCACCTTTATCATCTGCATCTTTCCATATTTTAAAGATATGCTCTTGTAATCTTCTAAAAGCCTCTTCTTCTGGAATACAGGTATCGGTAACTCGATTTAAACCTTTCTCTAACAAATCCCATTCATCTTGAGGCGTTAAATCTCTGTAATTTGGTACGCGTTTGTAATGAGAATGTGCTACCAAGTTCATAATATCTTCTTCAAGATTAGCGCCAGTACAAGATATAATTTGAACCTTATCTTGACGAATAACCTCTGCGAAAATTTTACCTAGCTCAGCTGTTGACATTGCGCCCGCTAATGAAACTAGCATTTTAGCTCCATTATTTAGTTGCTCTTCATAACCTTTGGCAGCATCTACCAAAGCCGCAGCATTGAAATGTAAATAGTATTTTTCTATAAAATTGGTGATTGCACCTTTAGTCTTCGTCATCTTCAAATTTTGAATTCGTATTTGATTTATAATCTATATCGAAGGTATTATCATACTCTTGATCAATATCTTGACCAGCAAATTTATAGCTAAGCATTTTGTAATATAATTTAGCTGCTAAGAAATCTGATGATTTATCATTTTTATTCGGGCAAAGTTCTACAATATCAAAACCAACCACATTCTTATCTTCGAAAACTTGCTTTAAAAACTCTAAAGTCTCATACCAAAGTAACCCGCCTGGCTCTGGTGTACCTGTAGAAGGCATAATAGAAGGGTCAAAAGCATCTAAATCTAATGTTATAAAAACATTTTCAGTCATGGCTTCTATCACCTTATCCGTCCAATATTCATCATTCACCATATCATGGGCAAAGAATGTTTTTTCTTCATCCATTAATGTTTTTTCGATAGCATCCATAGAGCGAATACCTACCTGCACCAAATTTGTAGTCTGGTTGGCTTCATATACAGCACATGCATGATTATACTTTGTGCCTTCATATGATTCTCTTAAATCTGCATGTGCATCAATCTGCAACACAGTTAGATTATCAAAACATTCATTAAAAGCACGAATTGAACCAATGGACATAGAATGCTCGCCACCAAATAACGTAACAAATTTATTACGTTTAATAAAGTCTTTCGTGATTGCATGCACCTCATTGACCATAGCCTCAGGCGAGCTGTTTTCGGTTATGGGGTCAGTTAAATGAATTCCTTGTTTGTAAACTTCAGAATCGGTTTCAATATCATACAATTCCATGTTTTCAGATGCTTCTAAAAAAGCTTCTGGACCTTTGTCCGCTCCTTTACCCCAAGTACTGGTTCCATCATAAGGAACAGGAATCAAGATAATTTTGGATTTTTCTAGTTGGGCGAATTCATCGGCAATACCGGCATAATTCTTAGATGTACTCATGATATTTCAGCTATTGTTAAGTGGTTTTTAAGAAAAATTTTCAATTTTATATACGTAATTCTATATTTAACGGTCTTTTAAATCTACTTATTTTTATTCATTAGAAGCATCAACATCATAACCTAATATACCTAAAAGGTCTTCTGCTTTTTGCTGCCCTCTAAAGAGCTTATAAGTGAAATTACCATTTTCATCTTTATCTATCAAAATATGTTTTGGCTGAGGAATAAGGCAGTGTTGTAAACCCCCATAACCTCCTATTGATTCTTGGTAAGCACCCGTATTAAAAAAGCCTATATATAAAGGTTTATCTTTTCTATATTTTGGTAAATAAATAGCGTTCATGTTCTGCTCACTGTTATAATAATCATCACTATCGCAAGTAAGGCCTCCTAAAAGTACACGTTCATATTCATCATTCCAACGATTAATAGGCAACATGATAAATCTTTTGTTTATCGCCCAAGTGTCTGGTAATGTAGTAATAAAAGAAGAATCAATCATGTTCCATTTTTCACGGTCGTTCTGTTGCTTTTGATACAAGATTTCATAAATAGCACCACCACTTTCACCTACGGTAAAACTACCGAATTCGGTAAAAATATGTGGCACCGGCACATTTGCCTCAGAACATGTAATACTTATCTGATTTAATATTTCATCTATCATATATTGATAGTCATAATCAAATTGCAGAGAATTTTTAATAGGAAAGCCTCCACCAATATTTAAACTATCTAAAGAAGGGCAAATTTTCTTTAAACGAACATATACCTTAAGGCACTTTACTAATTCGTTCCAATAGTAAGCATTATCACGAATACCGGTATTGATAAAAAAGTGAAGCATTTTAAGCTCTACCTTATCATTGTCTTTTATTTGATTTTCATAAAACGGAACTATGTTTTTATAGCCTATACCCAATCGAGATGTATAGAACTCAAATTTAGGCTCTTCTTCAGACGCAATTCGAATACCCACTTTAAAGGTGTCATTTATAGCGTCGGCCAATAAATCTATTTCTTCATAGTTATCAATAATCGGTATACAATTCTGATGGCCGTTATTAATTAACCTAGCAATATTATCTATATATTTTTCACGCTTAAACCCATTGCAGATTACATAAGTTTTATCCGTTAATTTACCATCTGCCTTAAGTTTTTCAATAATATTGATATCAAAGGCTGATGAAGTTTCCATATGAATATCGTTTTTTAAAGCCTCGTGCATTACATGCTGAAAATGAGAACTTTTTGTACAATAGCAGTAGTGGTACCTACCCTTGTAATCATTCTTTTCTATGGCATTCGCAAACCAGTTTTTGGCTCTTACAATATTCTCAGAAATTTTAGGGAGGTAGGTGAATTTTAAAGGACTACCATATTCCTGTACTAAATCGTGTAAAGGAATACCGTGAAATTGTAAGTGTTCACCATCTAAATTAAACTCTTCTTGAGGAAAATAATAAGTTTGATCAATAAGATCAATGTATTTGGTATTCATGAAATTGAATTATAATGATTTTTTATAAATATAGCAACTCGCCTACAGTTTGAAAGTTAAGAAAACGTAACCATCTAATGGAAAATCAAACTAGAATTTGCTTTTGTGTGGTAGGAATGAAGAAATAATCATGCTGACTTTGCACGATTGTTGAAAAAGGATGGGATGTTAGCTTTACTAGTCTAAAACCAATGTTATAAGCTATCTGTTGAAAATATTTCCAACTTCCCCTAAATCCAAACATAAAAAAATCACACATAATGTTCAGCTAAAAGCTTGAAATCTCTAACACTCATAATAGCGTATTAGGATAGAACAAATGAAATCAAAAAAAATGAAAAAACAAGCGTTTTCATTTTTTTTACGATGAGCTACTTTATTGAAGTATTAAATTCGTAATAATACTTTCAAATATCATGTAACTAGTTTATTTTTAACACATTAAAAACACTTAAAGCGATGAAAGAAAAGAGAAAATATACCGTATTGAGTTGCTCCTTACTCACTTTACTGTTTTTGACGGCCAATTTTATCGCAAATGGTCAGATATCTGAGGGGATTTATGTTGACACTTTAGAAAATACCAGCTCAAAACGAATACACCAGGTTAAAATACTTGATGATTATTTTATCTATACCGCTTATGAAAATGAACCCGCTAATTTCATAAAAACATTTGGTGGTTTTTTTACCATAGAGAAGACTGATGCTAAGACTCTATTGGTCGTTTTACTAGAATTTAACTCTAATTACGAACAAGATTCTATTAGGCAGCTAAGTATACCGGTAAAAATGATTGGAGAAAAATTACAATTGAACTGGTTTGAAGAACTGACTTTAGAACCTATTGAAACTAAAACTCAAGATTTAGATGGCGAATGGCTTTTTGCAACTAGAGGCCCTGATATAGGTCAAGAAAGGCGAGGGGAAGAAAGCTCAAGAAAAACCTTAAAATTTCTAAAAGATGGTACGTTTCAGTGGATTGCTTACGATACAGAATCTTTTCGATTTTCAGGTACTGGCGGAGGTAGTTATAGTTCGAAGGATGGTGTATATACCGAACAGATTGAATTTTTCTCTAAAGACAATTCAAGGGTAGGCGCTACACTTGAGTTTAACTACGAGCTTAATGAAAATGACTGGCACCATACAGGCAATAATAGTAAAGGAGAGCCTATGTATGAGATATGGGCAAAACGTGAATAAATGGTTGATTTAAATTTAAAAGAATCTTTTGTCGCGCTTTAAGCGTAAGCGATTGCTTTTATAAAAAATGAAACTCAAAAACATAACTCACAAAGAATGCTTTGTTTTTATGTTCGCAATTAAAATTAATAGGATGCTTACCGGAATAAGCAAACTACCTAAGATTAGAGTCAAAAAGTAACCATCTCCTATTTGTAGGCTTAACAACCCCGCTAAACCTTTATAGAAAATTAAAAATTCGGTCATTATAAATCCTGTTAAGTAAACTACATAACCTAGTCTTGATATATGTAACAACTTATAAAAATCCATGAGTAAGAATAAGCTTAAGGTTACAACACCCAAAAATGTCCAATGGAGATAACCGATTGTAAAATCAACATAAGTTGCTGCCAAGTTTGCAAAGAACGGAATTGACGTTATTAACTGAAGTATCATTTTGATTAGCAACAATACCGAAACAGTAGTCAATAATTTAAATTGAAAATTCGAATATAATTGTTTTAATGTCGACTTTTTTGTGGAAATATATTTAGCTAAACCTAAGACTGCTATAATCTGAATAACACTCCCCAATCCTCCTAAAATATTGAATAAAAAAGAAGGTTTAGTCCATAAAGCAGATAAAGAAAATGTCAATATGATTCCTAAATTAAAGCTCCAGAAAAAGCGTCTGAACACATTTTTTGGTAATTGAATATTGTTTTGCTCCAGCAGATAAAGTAACAGCCCTATTAAGGCTAAAACCATCCACCCATTATATTGAAAATGCAAATAGAAATAGATGGCCATTCTGTACCAAATAGACTCAGCACCAATTGTGCTCATTATTGCCCCTAAGGCCCAAGGCCCTATACTAGAAAGCACCATATAACCTAAAGCTATCTTAACACATTTAAACGAATTTGAGTCTTTTAATTCTTTCTTACCATGTTTTAATATAAACCAAGTAAAACTATATGATGCAAATAGAAATAAGGTTGAAAAAACAATAGAAAGAGCCTTATACCCTATAAAAGGAAAGGTCACCAACATACCAACAATAGTAATTTGAGTAAACCAAAAAATGTAGCGGTACTTAGAATAATAGGAGGCTTGATCTATATATGTTTTATAAATCAATGTAGTCAATGCCACATATACCCAACCCAATAATGCTATGTGCGAATGGCCATGTACTACAAAGCGGTAATTGATTGGGATTTCAATTGTATAAAATGCTCTTAAAACAACACCTAAGAGAGCTGCCAATAAAAAATAGATTAATGCAACTCTACTGTGCTTTTTTAATACTAACATTCTAAATAATTAAGCTCTTTAAAAATCTTGTCGCTTTGCTTTATAAGACAATCTCCAAATAGGTATCACCGTCCAGAGTACTAACATGAATATAGAAATAAAAAGACCCTTATCGGTTCCGAAAAATTGTTTAAAAACCGCACCTGTATATCCTAAAAGAGCAGAAATATCCAACTTTAAAAGAATCAGTGTTCTTGATAAATCTATAGGGTTGAACATTGTTGCAACCAATGAAAAAGTATCTAAAGGATATTCTTTAAAAATGATAAGTGACATTAGAAAAAGGCCATCATATATAACTGCCATAAATAACCACAACAATACCGCATAACCAAATCCTTTTATTTTATTTTCGTTAGATAGTGCTATGTTAAATGAAAGTGCTGTAAATATTAAAGTTAAAAATGCACCCGTAACCAAAAGCAATGAAAAGTCGAAAATGGCATCACTTTTAAATAGTCCATAAAGCACAAAAGGTATCCCAAGTCCTAAGACTAAACTCAACGTCAACGAACCTGCTACGCCTAAATATTGTCCTAAAAAAATTGAGGAACGTTTAATTGGCTGCGCCAATAATAGCTCAATGAATTCTTTAGAATTATAATAATACATAACCCCAAAAATGGTTCCTATCAGGGGTACTAGAACTATGATAATATTCATGAGTGTAATAACTGCTTTTGAAACATCGTTGTTTAAAAAGAGGAGTACGAACCCTAAAAGCAAATAGAAAAGAAAATATACGTAGCTCCATCGGCTACGAATTAAGTCGTAAAAACTATACTTTAATATTTTAAGCATTGGCTGGTGTAGTTGCTATGGCCGCAATGGCGTGTTCTAAATCGGTTTGATCGGTCTTTTTCTTCAATTGCTCAATACTACCCTTAAAATAAATTTTGCCTTCTAAAAGGTAAATTATTTCATCTGCCACTTCAGCCACAAACTGCATTATATGTGAGGTAATAAGAATGGTTTTTCCATTCGCCTTTTCTTTTTTTATCAATTCTTTTAATCGGATTAAAGAAGCAGGATCCAACCCTGTAGTAGGTTCATCTAAAATAAGCAAAGGGCAATCGAACATAAAAGCCAGAACAATATTTACTTTTTGTCTGGTGCCACCTGATAGGGTTGACAATTTTTTATCTAGAAAAGAATCTAGCTTAAAAAGCTCAATTAAAGTTTGCTCATCACTAGGTCTTTGTCGAATGTCTTTGATCATTCGAATCAGTTCTTTTACTTTTAGGTTACCTGGAAAGTTAGCAATTTGAGGTAAGTAATCTATCTCTTGCCGATATTTCCAATTCTTCTTAATTGCTATTCCCGATACACTGATATCTCCTTTATTCGGCACCACCATACCCAAAATACTTTTAATCAAAGTAGTTTTTCCAGAACCATTAGGACCTAGTACTGCAAAAATGCCACCTTTATCAATAGTGAGATTCAGACCAGAAAGGACCTCGTTCTTTCCAAATTTTTTATATAGATTTTCGACCTGAATCATAGTGTTTTCATCATTAAAGGATTTTTATCTAAAAGGTTATCGGGCGTAAATACTGGTGAAACTTTTTCTGAAAAATCAATTATATCCATAAAGAGACTTCGTAATAAAACAATAGTCTCGGGAGTCTTATTAACGATATAAGAAAAGAGTTTTACTGGTCTATAGGGAATATCACCGATACCATTCTTATCCAAATCATAACCCGTGTATTCGCTCCAGTAATTTTGGTCGAATACATTATCGTTCAACTTACTGTTATAGGAAATATCAAATGAATTATATAGAAAATTATTTTTGGTAAATGTGTTTTCGTAACATGCCCCAAGCACTTTAACGGCCCATCCGTTTTTTAGGAAACTATTATTCTCATACCTTATTCTGTTAGAGCCTTCAATATTAATACCGATGGTGTTTTCTTCAAAGATATTACCCGATATTTCAGCATCATTAATCTCTTTTAAAAGCATTCCAAAAGCAGCAGTTCCCCAATTTTTGCGAAAGGTATTGCCAATCATTTTTATCCGTTTCGAAAACATTACCGCCACCCCTGCCCCATTATTTTCAAATGTATTATTTGTGTAAATGTCATCGTTAGAAAACATAAAATGGAGTCCGTAACGCAAATTATCTGTGCTTAAATTGTCCTTTATAACGATGTTATCAGAAAATTCCAAATAAATGCCATCACGAACATGCTGTACAATATTTTTTTCGACTTCAACATTCTTACAATACCAAAGCTGTATACCATTACCAGAGTTATACTCGTCTACCGCATCACCTATTATTTTATTATGATATACTTTACCGTTATTTGATTTTTCCAGATAGATACCAAAAAACAACTTTTCCAATACCACATTTTTAATCATGAAATGTTCACTTTTTACTACCCTAATTGCGGCATAATCTGTAGTATAACTTGTACCTACATTGATGATAAAAAGTCCATCTATAGTTACATTGTCAGATACAATTCGAATTATTTCACCTTGGTCTTCACCATCAACTATTGGGTAATTTAAACCTATTAACGTCAATGGTTTATCTATCAGAATATTAAACTCTTTATAGGTCCCTTTTTTAATCAACAATGTATCAAAATCAGATGCCATGCTTACCCCTTCTGTAATAGATTGTATAGTACAATCTGAACAAATTGGTAGTGTTCTAGACCAACCCATGGAGGTAATAAAAAATGAAATAAAAAATATAAGGAAATACCTCATAATTTAATGATCAAGAATTTAGAATTAAAGGATAGCATAATTATTACTTGCTTAAAAGTATTGAAACTTAACCGAGATTTTTAGTATATCTTCTGTATTGTTAATCAAATCTTGCTTTTAGTTCTGCCCAGTTAAAAAGTTCACCGTCATTGGTTAATTGTGCTTTCTGAGCAGCCTCTTTTGAAGCAAACGCAGTCAAATATTCGCCCATAGGGCTTGGTATATTTTTGCTAATTAAATAGATTGCTTGAGTAGCGTCAAGCATCTTTCCGGGAGCATTATAATCATTTACCAAATACACAGCTACTGTTGAAGGGTCAATTTCCTTTAAATGGTTCAACATACATTCAGAAGCATCAAAAACATAACTTCTACCTTTTTGTGTCATAAACTGTGCTGCATGCTGCTTATCAACAATGGTCATGCTACAAAAATGACAGCCGTCTGAACCATACGCTATTTCTTTCGGAGTACTGTTACAGCTCGTTAGCATCAGACAAAAGGCACTTATTAGGATGAAATAATTTTTCATGATTTTGCTAATTATATTATATGCTAACCCTAAGTTTTGCAAGTATTTTTCTTACCTACAAGAAAAGCAACCACAGTAAGCATCATCCCAACAAACATCATCCATGCACCAGTTTTTGGCAAAGAGGTAACTTGAAAATTCAACATATTGGCATGACCAAATAATGGCGGCTTATATGTCATAGGTGTGCCATCAGGATTTGCCATTTTCATAATAGCGTGAGGGTCTAAATTAGTGCCATAATCTATCATCCAAGCATTAAAATCATACATTCCTAAAACACCCAAAACTGACATTAAAAGAAACCATCCTATAAACCATTTATAACTTACCTTACCAATAAACCCTAAAAAGCCAATTAATACACCTAAAAACACCATAGCACCAATTACTTTAGGAAAAGCACTAAACTCCCACATTTCTTCTGGCTTTGGTATGGTTTTCATGCCGATATAATGATTTAGGCCATCGATATTGACTATATCGAATTCATTAAAACCTTTAATGCCATCTATAAAAATATTCATCCCTAGAGGTTCTGGATATTGTGGAGCACCTAACATAATATTCCATAAAGGAAAAATATACAATCCTAATAGAAATAAAGGACCTACCATCATTATTATACTAGCTTTTTTCATTGTATCACACTTTAAAATTCAACATTAATTTTGTTGTGGAAGGTTGTATTTAGTTGTAAAAAAAGCGGGCAAATTAAATAACGTACCCGCTTTTCGTTTGAAAAATATTCTTAAAGAAGTTTGACTAATCCTCGCCCAAAGACCAAGAAAGCTCAATATTTGAATCTGCTGGAGACACCCTTACGTAACCTTGCATTTCTTGGTGCAAAGCAGAACAGAAATCTGTACAATAAAATGGCCAAACACCTGGTTTTTTGGGTTCCCAAACCGAACTTTTTGTTTGGCCTGGCATAATTAATAACTCAGAAGTATTCTGACCTATCATTGCGAAACCGTGCGGTACATCAAAGTCTTGCTCGTGGTTTGTAATATGGAAATACACTTTATCCCCTACTTTTACACCTTCGATATTATCTGGAGTAAAGTGACTACGTATAGTAGACATATAGATGTGCACTTCATTGCCCTTACGCTCAACTCTAGCTTGATCGGGAGTTAGTACTGCATAAGGATGCTTATTCTCATCTAAACGATAGATTTTTTTAGATTTCGGAGCCAATAATTCTGCCGGAATACCCGCTGCATAATGCGGCTCACCATGGGTTGGAAAATCATAAAGAAGCTCCATTTTTTCACCAGAAATATCATATATCTGTGCTGAATGTTCCATCTCTGGGCCTACAGGTAGGTATCTATCCTTAGTAATTTTATTCAACGCAACTACATACTTACCAAATGGTTTTCTTGAGTTTCCGCCAGGTATCATTAAGTGTCCTACAGAATAATACGTCGGTTTTCTGTCAATTACTTCCCAAGTACCCAGTTTCCATTTTACAACTTCAGAAGAAATAAAGAACGTAGTATAGGCATTTCCTTTTCCATCAAACTCGGTATGTAATGGACCTAAACCACCACTTTTAACAACACCAGCCAAAACATCCTCGAACTTCAAGATAGGAATACCGTATGCTTCACCATCGAACTTTTTACCTTCAATAGCAGCTATCATATTGTCAAATGAGTGCACAGTTAGATCTGCAGAAAGTTTACCATTTCCAATGATGTATTCTCCTGATGGATCTACATCACAACCGTGAGGAGATTTTGGTGTAGGTAGAAAAAATACAGCCCCAGGCACATCAAGTGGATTTACCGTAAGCACCTCTTTTTTCATTGTACTTGTTGCAGTATGCGTAGACTCATCATAAAGGTTGTGTGCATAATTTGCCGGCACTTTTTTACCACCACCATTATTTACATACTCTTCAACTATCTTCCAATTTATTGCAGCAATAAAATCCTTATCATTTTGAGAAGAATTAACTTCTTGTAATGAATTAGCTTCCTCAGTATTATAAGTTGTAAAGAAGAACCAACCGTGAGATTTTCCCCGACCTGGATGAGATAAATCGTAGTTAAATCCAGGCATTATTATTTGAAATTTAATATCCATATGGCCATGTTCTGGATCAACGCTTATAAAAGATAATGCTCCTTGAAAATTTCCTTTATATTCATTAATAGGCATATCACGTTGTGGAATAGGCACAGAAAAACGTGTTCCAGCAACTACATATTCTGTATTTTCAGTTACGAAAGACGAACTATGATTACCTGCACTATTAGGAACTTCAATAATTTCTTCCGTTTCGAATGTAGTAAGGCTTATACGTGCAATTCTTGGTGTATTATTACCATTAATAAATATCCATCTACCATCTAACTCTCCATTAGTTTGTGAAATATCTGGATGATGAGAATCATCCCAAGGTACAAATCCATGAGAAGTTTCTAGCATAGGTTTGGTTTCTTCAGAATAACCATAGCCGGAGGTAGGAAATTGTGAGAAAACAGGTATTTCTTTAAACATACGACCAGACGGTAAACCGTACACCGTAAGGTTACCACTATAACCGCCAGACATAAAGGCGTAAAACTCATCGTGTTCACCAGGTGCTACATAGACTTTTTCAGCATTACTCGAATTAAGTGCTCCACTAGATGAGTTCCCGTTTTGATTACCGCAACTAGATAGCATCAAAGCCGACCCTAGTAACGCAAATAATTGATATGTATATTTTTTCATTGCGTATTTATTTTATTTGTATTAAAGTTGTTATGATTTAATTAGAAGGAGGCAAAATGACTTTATCTACTACGTGTACAATTCCATTACCAGCAGGTATGCTCGCAATAATTTTAGCGCCGCCAACATATACATCGTCACCTTTTACTTCCACAATGGCATTTGTATCATCTGCCTGCCCTAATTTCTTAAACTTTTTCAGAAACTCTTTGTCGTAGTTTCCGGCCGTAACATGATGTTTTAGAATCTTCGCTAAAGTTTCTTTGTTTTCAGGTTTCAATAAGTTTTCTACAGTACCTTCTGGTAGCGCATCAAAGGCAGCATTAGTGGGTGCAAATACCATTAAAGGACCTGCGTTCACTAAAGCATTTTCCAAACTTGCAGCTTGTACCGCGGCCACCAAAGTGGTGTGGTCTGGTGAACCTATAGCTATTTGCAATACGTTTGGTGTTGAGCCATCATCTTCAATAAAGGCTTGTCCTTTTTTCTGAGTATCAGCCGCTTCATTTGTTGCAGCAGAAGTACTCGTGTTGTCAGTCTTGGCTTCATTCTTACAGCTGTATATTAATGACAGCATTAAAAATGAACCGAATAATAATTTTAAAGTGGTTGATTTCATAATATGTTGATTATAAGGTTCTAAAATATTCTAATATTGAACGGGTTTCTTCTACCGTTAAATTTTGGTTAGACATAGCTGCACCATTAAATTCAATTAATAAATCTTTAGCACATCTATCTTGTTCTGTCATTAACTTAGGATCAAGAATCATATTCATAATCCATTCAGGACTTCTTCTTTCTAGGATACCTATTGGTGATGGACCAATAAATCTCTTGTCTAACTTATGACAGGCCGTACAGTTAGTTTTGTAAAGTGCTCCACCAGCGGCAGCCATTTCTTTATTAATTTCTGCATCAAGGGTAATATCCTTAATTTGACCTACTCCTTTATCATCAAGTGTAATACGTTGTGATGCTGGAACTTGATCTATCGCTGGAGCAGCTTCTGCAGATTTCTCGGTAGACTTTGAACGATCTATACCAAAGCTTTCTTTCTTTTCTTCTTTACCTCCACAACTAATTAATAGTAAGATTGAGGCGATTAAAATAGGGTGATGTATTCGAATTTTCATATGGTTATATTTAAAGTTGCTTCAGCAAATATAATAATAAAAGATATAAAGGTCTTATTTTATTTTATATCTTTCCGTCATAAAAGATTTTTAATAATATGCGACAATAACTTACCTTCGTATGGAAATGTTATCAAACGCCAGCAAGTATGCAATAAATGCCGTTTTGTTTTTGGCTCTCGACGCTCATAAAGACCGTAAAATAGGGGTTAAAGAGATTGCTGCAGGTATTGATGTACCCGTGGCTTTTCTTGCAAAATTGCTTCAAAATTTATCTCGTAAAGGGGTAGTATCTTCAACCAAAGGACCTAATGGTGGTTTTTATTTAACAGAAGAAAATAGATTACAGAAACTTTTGGTGGTAATAGATCATATTGATGGCCTATCTAAATTAAAAGAATGTGTACTAGGGCTTTCAAGTTGCAACAGCGAAAAACCTTGTCCTATGCACACCCATGTTCAACCTCTTAGAAAAAAATTTTTATATGAGCTTAGCAACAATTCCATTTCAGAATTTGCGGAAAAAGTTCAAAAAGGGGAAACATTTCTTAACTATTAAGTCTATAGTTTCATCTAGACAGCAAAAAGGCATTCCAATCTTTTTATAAAAAATTCTCGGGTTTAATAATACCAAGTTTAGTGTAAGTATATTTAAATAAAAAGTGACCTCGGCAAGAATCGAACTTCATTTGCTAAGCCCTTATTTTTAAAGGGTTATAAAAATTTACTTATTACAATGTTGACGATTTGTGAACTTTTTTGATGATTTTTTTTCCGTCATATCAAATGTATGTAAATTGAATTAAAAGGAAAGATTGTAAAGGGTGAAATAAAATAGAAAGTGTTTTTTGTAGGTTATATTGTTTGTAATAATATTAAATTTTCAGCTTAAAATTCTTATCCATATAGTCTTGCCATATGACCAATACGTATTTGTCCTTTCCATTTTCGTTCTTTGTTAAGAAACCATATTCGTAAACAAATAAATAGATCTCTCCTTTTTGATTTTTCCAATAATGAGTGAAGAAGTTTGGGTCAAATCCTAATTCCAATAAAACACTACTTCTAATAGTTACCTTTCCTCCCTTATTATATTCCTTAAGTAACCTACGGTTTAATTTCAATTGATTATCTACCTTATTATAAAAGCGCTCAGGATTTTGTTTTTCAATTTGGTATTGGTAAGCACTTTTGCATTGAGGGTCACAAAATTTCTTATCTGTCCTACCGCTTAATTCTTTATTACAATAACGACATTCCTTATAGATTCTCATTAAAATCGATTTAATAAAATATTATACGTATCCTATTCGTATAAGGTACGATTAAATAAAATGTATCAATTAGATTACCAAAAAAAAAGCCATGGAAAAAGGTAGGAGCGTTACATTAAAGCATCTTTTAATTAAAGAAAGACGCTACATAGGTTTACAATTCAACACGGATAAAGTTATTCATGCACTTGTAAGGCAATTGCCAGATGTAAAATGGAGCAATAGCTTTAACATGGCTTACATTTTGAACACCAAACAAAATCTGGATGAGCTATTCAAAATATTTAATGGTGTTGTTTGGGTTAATTGCAACCACTTTTTTGATAAAAACATCGCAAAAGAAAATAACGAGCCGATAGATATTACATGGTTTAGGAAAAGGGAACTACCAGCAACATATCGAGTTTGTCCTTTAAGTTATTTAGATAAGTTAGAATTGAGAAAATATGCCAATAATACGGTAAAAGCATATGTGACTTCTTTTGAAACATTCATCAATTATTACAACAATAAAGATTTAATCTCTATTAATGAAAGAGATGTTAGAGATTATATATTAAAACTAATTCAAGAAAACAAATCGAATGCCTACATAAATTCGGCTATCAACAGTATAAAGTTTTACTATGAATCGGTTCTTGGTATGCCAAATAGGTTTTATGAAATAGAAAGACCTAGAAAAGAAAAAAAATTGCCAAAAGTACTTTCAAAAGAGCAAGTTCTCAGTATTATTGCCCACACCAACAACTTAAAGCACAAATGTATTGTTAGTCTTTTATATTCTTCTGGAATACGCAGAAATGAATTGGTAAATTTAAAAATAACCGATATTGATAGTAAACGAATGTTGATACGGATTGAAGCAGCAAAAGGTAATAAAGACCGTTATACATTGCTTTCACATTCATTGTTGAAAGATCTACGAGAATATTATAAACAATATAAACCAGAAAAATATATCGTTGAAGGTTTATACGGCAAGCAATATTCAGGTCAAAGCATTGGGAAAGTAGTAATTAATGCAGCTGAAAAAGCAGGGATTAATATTCCTGTAACTCCACATATGCTAAGACATAGTTTTGCCACACATCTATTAGAAGCAGGTGTAGATTTAAGACAAATTCAGGTTTTATTGGGTCATAGCTCTAGCAAGACAACTGAAATATATACCCATGTTGCCACAACAACTTTTAAAAAAATAAAAAATCCTCTTGATTTCTAGAAATTAATATAAAAGATATATATAACATATGTTATATATATTTTATATTGGAGGTATATAGAACATATGTTCTATATACAATTGTTGTAAGCAATTTAACGCAACCAAATAGATAGAATTGCATCTCTTTGAGAAAGTTATTAATTATGAAAAATATTATACTTCTGATATCGTTACTTGGAATTCTATCTTCTTGTTCAAATGGTGATTTAGAGACGGAAACACAAGAATTTGTTCCTGGAGAAGTAATTGTTGGAATTAAAAGTGGTATAAATATTAATACGATTTTCGAGTTCATCAATCAATTTGACCATAAAGTGGATAATGTCAATTCACTAACTTTTACATCAGACATGCCAGCAGATAGTTTACAGTACGTTTTGGAATTTCTCAATCAGAAAACATACACAAACGACGGAATAAGATGGAAGGTAACAGGCTACCTGCATTATCAAACTAATCAGATAACGATATTTCCTAGGTTTTTTGAGATGGAAAATTTGGAATATCAAGACGACTGGCTTATTTCAATGAAAGAATTGGAATTAAGCGAGAAATACTATATTGACCTAAATAGCGGTGTTATTCTTTTCAATGTGCCAATCGGTAAAGAAATAGAATGGCGAAACCAATTTAAAAAAAGCAATATAGTTAGTTGGTCAGAACTCAATTATATTGCGGATATTGAGCTTCATACTGACTAAAAAACTGCTTACAATAACTAAGCATTCGTGCGGTCGGTACGACCGAGCATGAATGCGGTGTTGAACTACACCGGGTCTTTTGCCTCGTTGTTTCCTATGGGGATTAGTATGTATTAGGTGGGAGGGTTAAAGTGGTATCTGGGTGGACACCTTTACAGTTAGTATATTTTTTGACTCCGTTTGGATGCTTTTTGTTATCCCAAGCCTTTAACTTCTATTAACGGCAGGTACTTTTATCAAAAACGATCACTTTAGGCAATAGGTTTCCCCTGCAGCCATTACGCTGTTCTGATTTGAGGGGTTCTATCTTGTTCTTTTATTTTAGCAATCCAATGTTTGGGTGGCCCTCTGCTGTCAAACATAAAGACCGTTACCAAGATGCCTTCTCTGCACCTAGGGCACTTTCGGTGTAAAATCGGCTGTGATACGTTTTTAGAAGCACATTGACCCATTTCTGCCATGAGAAGCGGTAGTACTATTTTCTTTTTAGTACTGCTTAAAATACCATAGTGGCGTATGCGCACAAAACCCTTGGGCAGAACATGCAGACTAAAACGTCTTATGAATTCTGCATCACTTAAACTAAGTAGCTGTTTTGCGCCCCCTTTTCTATAATCTTTGGCAGTAAAACTGACCCTGCCATTGTCAAGGGAGATTATGCGGTGATTGCTGATCGCTATCTTATGGGTATAGCGCCCTAAGTATTCCACGACATATTTAGGGTTTGCAAATGGGCGTTTGGCATACACGACCCAATCTTTAGCAAAGAGTTTGTCATAAAATGACCGTGGTCGGTCGAACTCCTTCCTGAGACTTTCCACGAAGCGTGCCCTGAAGACCTTGCTCATTGCCTTTACCGGAAAAAGGTATTTTCCGTTGTTCTTGCCATACTTCCATTTTCCATTAGCGGTAAGGCCACCTCCAGGAACAATACAATGCAAATGAGGGTGCAGACTCAGGTTCTGACCCCAAGTATGTAGTATGGCTACCATGCCCATTTTGGCTCCAAGGAACTTTGGATTGGCTCCAAAATCTTGCAATACACTCCACGCGGTCTTGAACAAAATACCATACACCGTTTTTGGTGCATATAAGCACAGCCGGTTCACCGTGTCGGGCAGGGTGAACACCACATGGAAATAGGGCACCTCGAGCAGTTCCCTTTCTCGTGCCAGTATCCACGCTTCGCGTTTGTGACCTTGACATTTTGGACAATGCCGGTTACGACAGCTGTTGTAGCTCAGGTGCAGCTGCCTACACTTTGGATTGTCACAACGGTCGATGTGTCCGCCGAGTGCGGCGGTCCTACATTTACGTAGGGCATGCAAGGTGCGCAGTTGCCAGGAATTCCCTGTATACTCGGTCAGGTTTCCCTCGTTACGCTCCAATACATCGGCCACTTGATATAGGGGCCGTGCCATTACTGTGGGCGGTACAGCTTTTCCAAGGGACTGAAAACAGCTCTTTTGCTAATCTGTGATACGTGCAGGTACACCATGGTGGTCTGAATATCTACATGCCCCAAAAGGTCCTTTAGGCTCATGATGTCCATACCCATTTCTAAAAGATGAGTAGCATAGGTATGACGCAGACTATGGGTGGTTACCTCTTTTAGGATACCGCTATGTTGCCTCGCCTGTTTTACCACCCATTGCACCCCATTTGCCGATAGACCTACCGGGTGACCTTCTTTTTCGTTGCCATTAAAAAGCCATTGTATGGGATGTTCTGAGTCTAGATAGCTTTCTATACCACGTATCAGTAAATCACAAAGCGGTACATAGCGGTCTTTGCGACCCTTGCCTTGGCGGATATGAAGCTGTTTCCTATCCATATCGATATCCTTGATGTGTAAGTTGCGAAGCTCAGCATTGCGAAGTCCACAGCCATAAAGAAGCGCTAATAGCAAACGGTGTTTGTGCAGCTTAGGGGTCTTTAAAAGCAACTTTACTTCTTCTATACTTAGAACTACAGGGAGTTTCTTTGGGCGCTCTATCGATGGTAGCCCTACACGGTATTCAGGCAAATCATAGATGCGATATAAATACCGAAGGCCATAAACGGTATGCTTGAAGAAACTATCCGAGGGTGTTTTGTGTTGCCTTTTTTGGTAGTGTAAATAATCTAGCACTTGCTCCCTGTCTAATGACAAGGGACTACAACCAAAATGTAAAACCATATGGGAAAGACAACGCGCATAATTGGTAAGGGTACTTTGGCTCTTGCCGGACAGTTCGACCGAACGCTCCAGCTTACGGTAGTTAATAGCAAACTCTGGAACCATTTTACAGGCCCGTTCGATCAGGGTACTACTTTTTTTTCATAATTTACATCTTAAGGATTGAACAATACTTAAAGGTAGTGAAGGGTTTTTTCTTGAAGCTACCTTTAGGTTTAGTTCAACAATGTATCCTATGAAAAGCCCTAGTCCAATTTTCTCTCCAAACACTTTACAGCATTCCCAGATTACGGTTCACAGCTTTTTCTAATAATTCATCCATGCCCTTTCTTACCTCATCCCACTCCCCTTTTGCTATATCCTTACCCTTTAGTTCATCGCTAAGTGGTATGAATATCTCTTTGTCGGCATTGATGGCGAAAGTGTAATTGTGGTCTAGCATATAGATTTCAAGGGGTAGACCTTCTATATGAAAGTTGATAGCTATGGAGAACCAAGGTTTTAAATACATAATGCTTATATCCTTGATATAGGTATGTACAATTTTCCTCTTGTCTATGTAGCTGATATTATTCAAGGCTTTTAGGTCGGTATTTATCGTGTGTAGTCTCTCCTCCGTATGCCTGTAGCTTTGAAGCTGCTCTAGGTTGTTTGAAAGCTTTATAGCTGTATCGGTCAATCCTGTTTCTATCCTAGCTCTTTGGGTGTTATAATCTGCTTCGTCTATGGTAGCTTTCACCAATAGCTCGACTATACGGGTCTTCTCCCTCTCATAGTTTGAGAGCTTATTATTAAGCTCTTTGATCGTAATGGTCAGCTCTTGTATCTTATCTTGGTTCCCGTTGTTCTGGAAGTGGTCTCTAATAAGCTCTATTAAAGCTTTATCCTTAAAAAACCTGCTCCAAATGAAATCCTCAAAGGGTTCCAAAAGTATATTCTTGTTTCCACAGTTAGAACTGCTATCCCTTTTACTGATGCAGGTGTAATAGTTCTTGTCCTTTCGTACCTTGCCCGTGGGGTCTATTCTTTTTTTCGATTCCGTACCTACTGGCGTCCGTCTCCTACCGTAGTAGTTCCTACCACATAATGCACACCTTATCAGACCTTTGAGCATATACTGATGGTCTACATTTTTCCCAGAGCTATTGCGGTTGTTCTTTAGGTTAGCATTCACCTTATCCCACAACTCTGGTTCAATGATAATAGGAGCTTTATAGACATCACCGTCCCATTGCCTTTCACCTTTGTATATGGGGTTTTTTATGATACCGTGGACGGTCTTTGGTGCCCACTTTATATCCTTCTTATCAACCGTCCTTTCGTTCTTGGTGTACTTGTCCCTAGTGGTAAGTGTACCCTCCATTTTGCTCAACCTAGTGGGAATATTATTATCGTTAAGGTATCTGACCAGAGTCCTCTGCCCTTTACCCTCCAAGCTCATAGCGAAAATCTTCCTGACTATCTTTGATTCCGCTTCGTCTATGATTAAAAACTTTTTGTCATCTGTTGTATAGCCGTAGGCCGTTATCCCGTGCGCCCTTCCTTCCTGTACGTTATCCCTTAACGCCCTTTTGGTCTGTTTTGACTGTAGTTGTGCGGTGTATTGGTTCAAGCTCGATAAAATGGTAGTCTGTAGCAAGGTCGTGGGGTCGTTAAAATCTATTTCATCCCCATCCCCGAAAAATACTGGTATTTTAGCCTCTTTGACAGCCGACACGAAATAATAAAAAGTAGCGGTATTACGGTCTAAACGATTTTGGTTGCGCATCCAAATAGCTTTAACCCTACCCTTTTTTACATCGTTGACTAATGCAAACAATTGAGGTCTCTTCTCGATGTTTAACGTGCCGCTTGAACCCTCCCCCTCGTTATATACCCAGTAACTATTGAAATGCTTTGAATCGGCAAACTCTTTACCCTCCCTTAACTGGTTCTCGATAGAGGTGCTTTTGTCGTCCTCCCTACTTAATCTTGTGTATATTCCTAGCATAGCCTATATTATAAGGACTAAATATACTATTTTACATTAAATACCTTTACATCTGATATGGTATGGTGAGGACTTCTAAATGGCCGTTGACTCATTAAACCCATGTTCTTAATCTTACCGACCACACTATGAATTTTAGTGGTCTCCAAAGCTTCATGCAATGTCATGGGTGGCAAAATAGAGGGTAATCTTTTTGCTAACATGGTTTTACCTGCACCAGGGGGACCTATCAAAATAACATTATGCCCGCCTGCTGCAGCAATCTCCATACAACGCTTTATACTTTCTTGACCCTTGACATCTGAAAAGTCAAACTCAGGAAAATCTAGGTTTTTATAAAACTCTTCTCGTGTATCTATAATTGTTTGCTCAAGCGGAGTTCCCTTATCAAAGAAATCTATGACTTGCTTAATATTATCAATTCCGTATACTTTCAAATCACCAACAATAGCGGCTTCTTTTGCATTTGCCGTAGGCAGCATAAAACCTGTAAAACCTTCCTCTTGAGCTTTAATGGCAATAGGTAATGCGCCTTTTATTGGCTGTAGTCCACCATCTAAGGAAAGTTCTCCCATGATAATGTACTTCTCAATATTCTCAGATTTAATCTGATTAGAAGCTGCAAGAATACCTATAGCCAATGTAAGGTCATAGGCAGATCCTTCTTTACGAAGATCTGCAGGAGCCATATTAATAGTGATTTTTTTACCCGGAATTTTATAACCGTTGTTTTGTAGTGCGGCAGCAATTCTGTAATTACTTTCTTTTATTGCATTATCGGGTAGACCTACCAAATGATATCCAATTCCTTTATCGATATTTACTTCAACAACTATGGTGGTAGCCTCTACGCCAAAAACAGCACTACCATAAACTTTTGTAAGCATTATTAGTGTTTAACACTAAAAATAATACTTTTTAATTTTAGGAAGTAATTGATGTGAAAAAGTATCAAACTATTCTATTGTAATTGTTTTTTTTACAGTTATGGGTTTACCGTATGTTGTAAAACCTTCTAACACTATTTCATATTCACCAGAAATATCGGATGTATAAAATTCATAATTTTTCTCATTACTATTTTGATCAATAAGAATGGTAGGGTTCCAATATAATTGACTACGAAAATCTGGTATGTTTTTAAATTTATCCACATTTTCTGCTGCATAAGACTGATTAAAATAATTCTTTAAACTAGTTGGCATTTCTAAATCATTAATAGCCAAATTGTGATCTACTATTCTATTTAAGTAATCACCCTCTATGGTTTCTATCACCACCATACCCAAATACTTTTTATCACCAAGTACTAAGGGATCTCTAAGAATACTAATTCTATCTACTAGTCGAGCATTAAAATCCAATATAGAAGTATGGTCTGGCACAAATACCCCATCTACCAAAACCAAGGGAGGATCTGATTCAAATTCAATTTCATATTTTTCCAACTTTTCCCTAACCCAAAAAGTGTAGTTCCCGTTGTCAAGTCTTTTCACCCAAACATTAGGCACTAACTCAACCAATGTTTCTCGTATTGTAGGAAACCTTGTAAACTCATCTAGTTTAATGATTTCTGGACTGCCTCCATCAAAAGGATCTATTGTTGCGTTAGTCAAAATAGAATCGGGCTTAGCGCTATAAAATGCATTTTCAACTTGGTTGTAAACACTTCGCTCTAATATTGCTTTTTCCATTTTACTGTTAAGCGTAAAGTCGTTAAATTGAAGAGTTTCAAATTCCATCTCTGGCTTATCTATTAGCGAAACCATATTATCAGCATCCTTATGAATGGCCTGAGCTATAATAGTCGCTGCAGTATAAGGCTTGTTGACATAAGTGTAAAAACTACCTGATTTATCAGTAATAGCAGATTTTAACTGAAAATCTTCACCTGGAATGGAAATTATTACAGTTTCATTTACAACAGGATTATCTTCCTTATCTAAAACACGCCCATAAAATAATTCTCCCCGTTGTTCTGGCAAATAGATAGAATCGTTAATATTTTTAGGCAATATTTTGGCGCTATTCAGATACTTATCACCAAAGAATGTAGCATTCATAGCAGGCTTTACATCCAAATTATTTTTAAGGCGCACGCTTATAGAATAATTTCCATGGCCTAATGGACCTTTATAATTTCTTGGAACTAGAGAAACCTTTTCACGCTTTCCAAAAACATTTTTTTCTGTCTGTAACTGAATTGATTTGTCTTCTAACTCAAATTCAGTATTATTTACTTGAACGACATCCAAATTAATAGTTTCCTCTTTTTTATTACGTAAATTTTCTTGATCTATTTGGTATGGATTTATTATCACAATATCATCTTGATAGAATTGAGATAAGCCCACATTCCTCATCCAATGGGTATAGGCTATCAATTTATAATTACCTGAAGGAAATGTAACTGGGATAAAAAAATCACCCTGGCCCTTGCCTCCGACTAACATCACTTTTTGCTTAAATAAACTCCTATGATTTTCATCAATTAATTCTACATAACCAACCCTACTAATTGTACTCAACCTATTGGTCATTGTATTTATACAATTCATACTGTAATACAAGTACTCACCGGGGAATAATAAAGAAGTATTAGAATGTAAGTATATCTTTTCTAGTGGCAGTTTTTTAAGCGTTTCGAGCTCTGCACTATCTTCAATAACATATTGTGCACGAATACCCCCAAACTGCATTAAAAACAAAAAAAGAGCAATTATACTATTTTTCATATAAACTTTAAATTAATCTTCCCAAAAATCAGGTATGGCTGAATCTCCTAAAACGGTACAGTCACTACATGCTCTAAAGGTGGTTAAATAGGGACCAGGACAAGCTCCAATTCCCTCAGTATTTTCACCATAATACGCCAAGAGATTTACATTTACGCCTTCAACAATTGAAATTGGGCAGGGCCAATTAATCTCGCCTGTAAAACAATACGATGGATGTTCTAAAGGCGGCGAAAAAGGAAAACAGTTAACAGCATAAGCTGGCAAGGGTTCCTCTGGAAATAAGTCTTCATAATTAAAATAAACCCTCTTTTCTGTGACAGATGCTACCTCAAAATATCCCACAACTTGGGCATTACCTTCATTTTCAGATTTAATATTACCTGTTAGAAGCCCTGGTTGAACAGATGAAAAAATATTTTCAGAAGAGCCAAAACTTTCCAATGTTCGGTAATAATTATAAGCATCTATAGATTGTAAATATTGCTTAACAAGAATGCTGTACCGGTGGGAAATAATATAATTGTTTCGATTTAAAAACCGTACGGGAAAACCAACAGCTCTATTTTCCTGCAAACCGACGGTACTATTTTGGAGTATCGTATTTGAATAATCAGTTTTGTAGCATACTTTTCCTTCTTCATTTTCCCTTTTAACAATTTCTAGATCATAAGTTACCGTAGGCAAAGCACACGGGTCATAATTTGTAAGAACAAAATCCTCTTCACTCCATTCTGGTGCAATGATTTTATAAGATTCCTCATAGGTATACCTATAATACTTGTCAGATGTATTTGTACTACCACCATCCAAATAAATAAATACCCCTTCCTCACCATCAACATTGAAATCTCGTTCAGCATACAATTCCTCTATTTGCCCAACTGAACTAAAACTTTCTGCACTCGAAACATAGCTTGTACCCTTATCAGTTAATACATTTAAGGTATACGGCACATCTTTTTCTGCTGCAAAATTATCATTGGAAAGATAAGTTCCTGGAGATGTTTCAACAAACTCGTATTCGTTACCTCTATTATCTACAACACTTACTTGTGCATTTTCTTCATAATTAAAATTTGGTTCTTTAGGTATTTCAGGAAACCTTGGGTCGTAAATACTATCTAAATCATTAACCACATCAAAATTAGAAGGTCTACTTAATAAAATCTTTTGGCGCTTTAATTCATTGGTGATGGTAGCTTCTATAATAAGGGTAGCGCTCAAAACAGTTTCATCAACTTCAGGGGGTATGTCAAATGTTTCTACGCAGTTGGTTAAAGAGAATATAGAAAACATAAGAATCAAGGTCGTTTTAGTCTGCACAACCCCAATTAATGTCTTACCATTTAATTCGGTCAATGGCCTTTTAAAGTTTAAATATTTTTTTAGCATTGTTAATAGTTAAAATTTAAAATTGTAGGTAATAGATGGTATTGGAATAGAAAAAATAGAGCTTTGTAAAGCTTTTACTCCACCGTCCTCTGTTACAAAAAATACGGAATAAGGATTGTTTCTCCCTAAAACATTATAGACCGAAATTGTCCAAAAACTATGTGCAAATTTTTTGATTTTGTGATTACCTTCAATATTAACACCTAAATCCAACCTGTAATAATCTGGAATTCTAAATTCATTCCGGTCACTGTAATAGACATATTCTGCATTGTTGAATTGATATGTACCAATTGGATACGTAATTGGACGACCTGTTTGGTAAACAAAATTGGCCGAAATACTGTAGCGTCTTGTAAATTTATAGTTGGTAATAAGGCTTATATCATGAGGCTTGTCATAATTTGAAGGAAAAAACTCTCCGTTATTAATACGCTCCTCACTAAATTCACTATCGAATTTTATTAAAGATCGAGAATAGGTATAGGCTAGCCAACCATTTAACCTTCCTTTATTTTTACGCAATAATAATTCTACTCCATATGATTTACCTTCCCCTTGCAACACCTCGGTTTCAATAGTTTCGTTTAATAATATTTGTGCACCTGTTTTAAAATCTAACACATCTTTGGAAGTTTTATAATACCCTTCCAAACTTAATTCATACACATTGTCTTTTAAGTTTTGATATAAACCCAATGAATATTGATTGCCTCGCTGGGGTTTAATATTGGTGTCTGATAATTTCCATGTGTCTATCGGTGATACTGTAGTATTATTGGATAGCGTATGTATAAACTGATAACCGTTGTTAAAACTAGCCTTTAGCGAAAGATCCGGTTTCAAAAAATACCGTGCTGATGCTCGTAATTCTGGACCACCATACGTTTTAATAATTTCATTGCTGCCATATTGCACCGTATCGATGATACTGCCTTCATTACGCGGAACTCCATCTTCATAAATTCGTTGTTCAGATTTACCAAGCGCCGCGAAGAAGGAATATCGAAGGCCAACATCAACCATAAGCTTGTCCGTAATCTTAAATTCGTCTGAAACAAATAGGGCAGATTCCAATGCTTTCTCTTTTGCAATTGATAAAGATTGAATTGCAGATTCATTTCCTTTAGGATAAATAAAACCCGGATTTACTCCATATAATTTACTAGCAATTCCGTAACTAAGCGTATGCTTATTATTTAAAAAATAATTAAATTTTAGCTTAATTTCTGTCTCATCAATACTATAGCCCAACCGAAAGTCATTATTAGACTCCCCGTCATAATCAATATTAAATTTATACTGACTATTAGCAAGAATGAGACTACCTGTATTTTTATCATTAAACTTATGATCCCATCTTACCGAAAAACCGCGATTACTATAGTTGTAAATAGAATCAGAAGTGATACTAAAGGCATCTTTACTAAAATAACCAGTTGCACGAACATCGTTGCTTTCATTTACCTTGTTATTGTATTTAATAATACCATCATAAAAGGATGCTGTACTATTATTTAAAGACTCTTCATCTAATGATTTCAAAATCCAATCTGAATATGCACCACGTGCCCCAAACACCAAGGAAGATTTTTCTTTAGTTAGTGGAATTTCCAATGCTAAATTCGCAGTAACAGGTCCAACAGAAGCTTCACCAGAAAATTTCTCTAGATTTCCATCCTTTGTTTCGATATCAAAAACAGAGGATAATCTTCCCCCATATTCCGCAGGAATATTGCCTTTAAATATTTCAACTCCTTTTGTAGTAAAAGGGTTTAAAGCTTGAAATATTCCGAAAAAATGTGATGGATTATAAATAACGGCATCATCTAAAAGAATTAAATTTTGGTCTGTCTTTCCTCCTCGCACATTAAAACCAGTGGCACCCTCTCCTGCAGAAGAAATTCCTGGTAAGGCCTTGGCTACTTGCAAAATATCTCGCTCCCCTAAAACAAGAGGAATATTTTTTGATTCTTCAGAGACAATTTGAGTAGTACCCGTAATAGCTTCTTCAACATTTTTTGCCGCATTAGCTTCTACCACCACTTCTTCAAGCATCTCCAAGCTTTCTTCCAACTCAAAATCTAAGGTGCCATTATTAAAAATCAAAACCTGTCTTTCAGTACCTTTAATACCCATTGAACTGGTCTTCAATATATTTTGCCCAACAGGCAATCTAATACTGTAATTACCTTCCACATTTGTTACTGTTCCAATTCCTCTATCTTTTGAAACAATAGACAGATCTGGAATTGGTTCACCGGTCTTTTTAATTCTTACTTGACCTTGTAGTACAAAAAATTGTGCTGCAGTATTAGTATCTGATTTTCCAATTCTTACCGTCTCAAGAATTGTTTTATTTTGTATTTTATTTTCGGCATAAAAAACAGGAGGGGAAATACGTTTGGTGCTGGTAATGCTTATGGTATCTTTATTATCAACTTCTATAAAGAAACCGGTTGGCAGTTCATTATAAATAATACCATTCTGTGTAAAAATTATCTTCTTATCATCAAAAAAATAAAAATTAACTTGAGTGTTTTTACACAATTCTTTTAAAATTTCTTCTATCGATTCATTATTAAAATCCTTAGTTATAGTTTTATCACCAAACCAATTCTCTAAGTAATAAAATCGAAAATTAGTTTTTGATTCTATTGAATCTAAAGCAGATTTAAGTTTAGATTCCGAAAAAGAAATGGATAATTTGGTTGGATTATTTTGACTGTAACAGTGAAAATTAGATAAAATAAAACATACAAAAAGCAGTTTACACACAAATTGATTCACTATCGATGACCCAAGAAAAGATTTATTCATCTAGCACAAAAAAATTAAGACATATTCTTTAAAATGATATATCAAACCGAAAATATGCAATTATAACAAGTTTTAAAAGTATATCTGTTTTAAAATCAATTGCTTAATAAACATGGTCAATAATATAAATAATCCCAATTTTAGGCTTTCATTTTACAGATGTAACATTCATCCTAATTTTCAAACGGCTTAAATAACAAAACAGATTCTGAACTTTCCATAACCTCATCTTTATTCATCATCATTTTACGAAATTCACCGTTAACAAACATTTCTGCCTGATCTTTATAATGACTACTAAATGGATTACCTGATTGACCGGTAGGTAAAATACTAATGCTATTTTCAATATCTGAAAAATCAACAATTCTTCTTGTTGATGGTCCTGAACTGGTTTTATATAAGCCAGTTTCATCATAAGAAAACCCAAGGTTATTGATAACTTCCCTTGAACCCTCTATAGGATAAGGGCCTACGTTAAAAAATGATCGTAGTACAGCAATTTGCCCAATTGGGTGACTATGCTCTATAGTATGAACATTCTTCCACTCCCAACTTTCCCTATTTTTTCCAAAGTCATTTTCCAATGATTTTATTGCTTCGGTAAAGGATTTATTTACAATATCCTGCATGTTTTCTTTAACATCAGTAGTAGACACGTCATCCCACCAGACCGAACTTTCATTTCTCGATAATGGCGCGATAAGACGTTTCATAAAATGGGTACTTAAAAACTGAGTAAACAATTCTTCTCCTAATTCATCTTTAAATGTATTTTTTAAATAATAGTAAATCCAACGATTATAGACTGTCGCCTCTACCGATTGAAGATTGTAATTGCCATTCCACATTTTTAAACTATCTATAACTTTCAGCCCTGTTTCAGTCAACAAATTAATATCAATGAATTTGGCTAAATCTGCTATTATTGTTGGTTCTACAGATGATGTAACATCGGTAATCATTTCACTTGCAGATTCTTTATCCCAGTCATTTTTAGGCGCTAACAGATTTACAATTCTCTTTGCCCTATTCTCTGGTAAGTAATACCCTGGGTAAAGCATACCTGCAATAGAATCAGGTTGGTTATTCGCTGAATACACGTAATGATTTGACGGATTTATCGCCTGAGGATTTTCACTAAAGCTAAGCAGCTCTTTTTGTAATGGAAGTCCCTCTCCTACTTCATAAATCAATTTAGTGTTTATAGAATCTGGAATATTGTATAGTTGCGCAGTTGCAAACCAAGCTACATTGCCCTCAGCATCTCCATACATTATATTTAATCCTGGTGCATGAATATTCGGTAATGCCGTCTTAAATTCATTGAGATTATTAGCGTGGCTCAATCCGAATAATGCATCTATTACCTTATTATCCATTTGGGTGTAAATCCATGACATGGCTATTGGCCTATCTCCTTGTATTTGGTCTGCAATACCGTTCAAAATAGGTCCGTGTACAGATTTTTTATAGGTAAATTCTATATCTTTTGAATCTTTTACTTTAATGGTTTTATTTATAATCTCATAATCTACATACCCATTCGAAGAAAGGTATTGATCAGCATTATCTGGATTGTTCTGTTCGTAATAAAAATCAACATCATCATTCTCGAACATAGTAACACCATAAGCCAACTTTCTATTATGCCCCAACATAGGAAAGGGTATACCTGCTATATGATAGCCATATTTAGAATAGTTGGGGGTTTCTATATGAGCCTCGAACCAAACAGAAGGCTGAGCAAAACCAATATGCGGGTCATTAGCTAAAATGACTTTTCCGTTCTTTGTCTTTTCAGGAGCGATAACCCAACTATTACTACCCTCAAATAATGGAACATTCAATACACCTAATGCCTTGTTAACCGCCGTTGTAAGATTGTTCTGAATAGAATCGTTCTGAGTAGGGTTATAATTTTTAATCCATTCTGTAGTAACATTAGACCCAATATGTAAATCTTTCAAATAATCGGGACCTAATTTAGAATTTATAGTTGTTAAAAGCGGGTCTGTTTTATGTGCCATGGCGAAACTGAATGCCATATAACCTATAGTGTTATACACATCTTCTAAAACGAATTCTTCTTTTTCAATACCAGTTAGGTAAAATTCAATTGGTGTTGGTCCTTCAGCAATAAATTGGTTAATACCATCTAAATATGCTTTAGCCAAAACAACACCTTCATTTTCCTCATCAACATTGGCAACAGTAATTTTAGAGGCATCTGCAATACCTAATGAGAGAAAGAACTTATCGGTTCCTACTAAATCTTTACCAAAAACTTCAGATAAACCGCCACTTGCAATTCTTCGAAGTAGCTCCATTTGCCATAAACGGTCTTGTGCGTGAACGTAACCTAATACCCTAAAAGCATCTTTTTCGTTCGCTCCATATATATGCGGTATACCATAATTATCATAGTATACACTAACCTCTTTCTCAAGATGAACAAGTTCTTGCTCACCGGTATAATCTGGTTTTAATGTGTAAATAAAAATTCCAATTCCTATTACTAATAGGACGAGAATTGCCAATAGGATTTTTCCGATTCTTTTTAATGTTCTCATAATTTAACGGGGGAATTAAATCCTAAGTTATGATTAATTTTAACACCTAACACTTCGTAGTACTGCTTTTTATTGACGAGAAGTCAACATCTTACAGGACATGAACATTAATTATTATTTTTAAGACCCTCTAACAGCCAGTTTTTATAAGTAGGAATATCAGAATTTTGAATGGTTGTATTGAGCACTTTTAAGTCTGGAGATAATAACACATAAAAAGGTTGAGAGATAGAATTAAAGTTTACATCTTGAAACGTACCCCATTTTTGAGCAATGTTGCTAATCTCTTTTATACGACCACTATCAAATTGAAAATTAAACTGTTCAGATTCAGGAAGTTCTTCTCTATCATCTGTATATAATGAAATGAGCACGTAATTGTTCTTAATTATAGGAAACACGTCAGGATCACTCCAAACATTCTCCTCCATCTTTCTACAGTTAACACATGCCCAACCCGTAAAATCTAACAGAATAGGTTTGTTCACTTCTTTAGCATATGCCAAACCTTCTTCAAAATCTTGAAAGCAGTTAATTCCTAAAGGACACTCGCTCTCTTGTTCAAATACGCTGTAAAACTCTGGTGGTGGAAAACCACTCAATAATTTTAAGTGGGTTATTTTGGTAACACCCAGTATCAAGTAAACTGTAAATGCTAAACTTAAGAAAGCTGTTAATTTGCGACCGACAGCTAATTTCTTAATAGGCCCGTCATGCGGAAACTTATATAGACCAAATAAATAAAGTGTCATCGCTATTCCTAAAACAATCCATATTCCTAAAAATATTTCTCGTTTTAATATACCCCAATGGCCAACCATATCGGCATTCGACAAGAATTTTAATGCCAAGCCTATTTCTAAAAATCCGAGTACCACTTTTACCGTAGTCATCCATCCACCAGATCTTGGAAGTGAATTCAACCATGCTGGGAATAATGCAAAAAGAGCAAATGGTAAAGCTAAAGCAACTCCGAAGCCGGTCATACCCGCAGTAAGATTAGTTGCTACTTCACCTTCTGCCAATGTAGTACCACCTAACAACCCTCCTAAAATAGGTCCGGTGCATGAAAATGATACGATGGCCAAGGTAACTGCCATGAAGAAGATGCCAATAACTCCACCAACCTTAGAAGATGCTGCATCCATTTTATTTGCCCATGAATTTGGTAAGGTTAGTTCATAGTATCCAAAAAATGAAAAAGCAAAAAATAGAAATATGAAAAAGAATAAAAGATTCAACCAAACATTGGTTGCAATTGAATTTAGTATCTGCGAATCGACCGAATCAAACAAATGAAATGGTAGACTAAATAGAAAATAGATAAGCACTATAAAGAAACCATACAGCAATGCATTTATGATTCCTTTCGATTTCTTCTGGGAGTGTTTGGTAAAGAAAGACACCGTTAAAGGTATCATTGGGAACACACAAGGTGTCAATAAAGCAATTAGTCCGCCAAGAAAGCCTAAGCCAAAAATGACCCAAATATTTGTGCTTACGGCAATATTATCTTGACCTTGAGTAAGGAGTTCTTTATTCTTTAGGTCTAATTGTAATTGCTGCCCTAGGGCTAAACTTCTTTCGTCTACCGTTAATAGGGTCTCCTTAGCTTCTGAACCATCTAAAGTGAAAACGAAGGTTTTATCCATAGGTATACAAACATCTTTGCACACCTGATATTCTGAATAAACCTCTATTTGATTAATGCTAGAATCCAGAATTTTTATTCGCTGCGTAAATGTTCCATTTTCTTTGAAAAAGGTTTCCTCTACCTCAAAAATATCACTGTACTCAGTAAATGTTTCACTCTCGGTCGTACCTCCAATTAAAACATATTTTTCATTGGCCACTTTATATTTGAAAATAATAGGCAGCGCTCCAAATTCAGAAGTAAATTGAGAATACAAATGCCAACCCTCAAAAATTGATGCCTGCATTACCAATTCATACTCGGTTTCGGAAATTTTATTTACTTGCTGCTCCCAAACTACAGGGTTATCATCCGATTGGGCATATGAACCAAGTGGTAACACAACCATAAAAAGCAGTAAAGCAATAATTCTCATCATATCAATTCTATTTTTAAAATCTCTTCGGCACTATTTTCAACTCTAAATCGATGGTCTGCCCGCATACCTATAACCCATATAATTTGTTCATTAGAGCATAACAGCCAAATTTCATCTTTTGAAAGAACATCAACCTTTTCATCTTTAAAAAACTTTGAAAGTTTCTTTTTTCGATTTAAGCCCAATGGGTAAAAATAGTCGCCTTTTTTCCATTTCCTTATCACCAAAGGATAGTTTAACGTATTTTTTTGAACGAATATCTCATTATTTGAATTATTAAAACGTTCAGGTACTATCGAAAATTTTAGCGATAAGGGATGATTTAATTCAGTCAGATTTTCGTGTATTAAAAATTCCTTTTCTTCCGCTTCTTTCTTATCAATAGGCGACAACAACAATACGTCACGATTCTTCACCAAAACATGCGTTGAAGACACCAACTGTTTTCCGCTCAACCCGTCTAATAAAGCCTCAAGATTCTCTAATTCCTTAAATCCGTACTCATTAAAAAGTCCGTATAGATACGTTGAAAGCGGATTTAATTTTTTAAGCTTCGAAATTGAAATTTCAAACTTATTATCTATTTCAATAAAAAGCTCTTCTTTCAACTTTCCAAGACAAGCGGAGGCAATGGTTTCGGTCTGACTTAAATAATGAATCGTATTATTGAAATTATCAAAAAAAGTAGGGTGCAACTCGCTCAATTTTGGTATAATCTCTAACCGTATTTTGTTCCTTAAATACTTGGTATCAGTATTACTTGCGTCTTCTCGCCAATTTAGTTCGTGCTCTTCAGCATATAACTCTAACTCCTGCCTAGTATAAGGCAAAAGAGGTCTTCTTAAAATAGCTGTTTTAGCTGGTATTCCTATTAATCCGTCTATACCAGTTCCCCTAGAGAGGTTTATTAAAAAAGTCTCTACATTATCATTGGCATGGTGGGCAGTTAAAATATATGGAATATTATGCTGTACTAATAACTGTTCAAACCAAGTATAGCGAAGTTCACGTGCTGCCATTTGAACTGAAACTTTGTGCTCATTTACATAGTCAATAGTATCAAAATGGGTCACGTAGACTACTATACCTAACTTTTCTCCATATTCGCGAACAAAATTTTCATCTCCGATACTATCTTCACCTCGCAATCTAAAGTTGCAATGCGCTAAAGAAAATTGAAGTTGAGCCTGCTGGCACAAATTAGTAAGTACCATACTATCCAAACCTCCACTACAAGCAATAATGAAGTGATTATCTAGCAACTCTGGAAAAGAATCTTCAATATGTTTTTTAAACGCTTTTAACACGGCATAAAGGTAACTAAGTATCTATGATCATTACGAATATCCTCGAGTTTTATCCCTTAAATCATCTCCTAAGAATTAAGAAATTAATTTAACGAAAGAAGCCACTTTCTCAGCATGAATTTTGGCTAAATCCGAGTTAGTAATTCCTTTTTCTTTATCGAAATTTTCACCATACCTAGGCAGCGAAAAGCTTTCTACAACATCACCCTTAAACCGAGTCAACATTTTTTCTGCAACCTCTAAAGCACCAATAGCACCACGACCTCCATTTGAAGTTGCCATTAACAAAATCTTCTTATCAACTAAAAACTGAGCATCTAACCTAGAAAGCCAATCTATTACATTTTTAAAATAAGCAGAAGGATAGCTATTATGTTCATTTACAGAAATTATTAAAGCTTTAGCATTGCTAATTTCATTTTTAAATTCAACAAGTGAATTTGAGAATCCGTTTTCCTTCTCAACATCTTGACTATACATAGGAAATGGGCAATTTGCCATATCACGCAACCGTACTTCATGACCATTTATTAAAGATGAAGTAAACTTCACCAATTCATAATTGATAGAAACTGAAGAATTACTACCTGCAAATGCTAAAACATACCCCATGAACCTGATTTTTGAATGTTTGCGAATTTAATTCAATTAGAATAAACCTTAACTTATTTTATCTAATTTTGCAGCCGTAAACATCCAAACATACTGTTTCATAAGTATATAGGATATAATTACTATAATGAGCAACTCTAAGTCAAGATTGTTTTTTTTAGATGCCATAAGAGCTTGGGCCATCTTAATGATGTTACAAGGTCATTTTATTGATGGATTACTAGATAATGCCTTTCGAGATAATTCTAATTTTCTGTTTAACACATGGAAATATTTTAGAGGAATTACAGCTCCTGTATTCTTTACAGTATCTGGGTTCATCTTTACTTTTCTATTGATTAAATCTCCACAAACTGGTTGGGACAACCCTCGTGTAAAAAAGGGTCTTAAAAGAGGATTTGAACTTTTAGCCATAGGATACCTTTTAAGAATGAACCTCTTCGGTATTTTCAAAGGGGAGGTTTACGACTCTTTCTACCTTATAGACGTATTACACTGTATAGGACTTTCATTATTGTTTATCACCGGTTTTTACCTACTCACCTTCACCAAACAAAAATGGATTTTCCCTATTATATTGATATCCACAACGTTTTTATTATTCTTATTCGAACCTACTTATAAGGCATCTAGTTTTGAATATTTACCTCAGTTTATCGCGAATTACCTCTCAAAGTCTAACGGGTCTGTATTTACGATAATACCATGGTTGGGCTATGCTACTATGGGTAGCTTCATGTCTGTTATATTCTCTAAATATCAAGACAATAAAAATTTATACACCTACATCGTTCCTATTTATATACTAACCGGATTGGTTTTAATCCTTTTTTCTTCAGACTTTTTCTATTCCATTTATGAAGCAACAGGAATACAATTATTCCAATCAATTTTCAATAACAACTATTTATTCATTCGTTTAGGTGATGTTCTTATCGTTTTTTCAATATTTATTATTCTACGTAAATATTTAATGAATAGCACTTGGTTGAAAATAGGACAAAGCACTTTATCGATATACATTATTCATTTTATTATTCTTTACGGAAGTTTTACTGGTATTGGGCTATATCGCTTTTTCCACCATTCTTTAAATCCTTGGGTAGCAATATTGGGAGCAATACTATTTATGATCGCAAGCACCTTCATAGCTTTAAAATATGAAAATCATAAAGCGGAAATTAAATCTGGTTTGTTTTCATTTTTATCTACTACAAGAATATATTTAGAACAAGCTGCACTTATCGCTTTTGAAATCGTAAGAACGCTAACCGAAAAAATACTTCGCGCTTTAGGCTTAATAAAAAATTAATTAAGGCTCTATCTAGTGAACACCTAAGAAGAGTTAATAAAACAAAAAAGCAGCCAAAAGGCTGCTTTTAAAATATATATTATCTACACTTTTAGATATGCAAAGCACGATCACCAGTTGCTGCTAATGCTGCTTCTTTAACTGCTTCGGCATATGTTGGGTGAGCATGGCTCATTCGAGAAATATCTTCAGCTGATGCTCTAAATTCCATTGCAGTTACAGCCTCAGTAATTAAATCTGCACAGCGAGCGCCAATCATATGCACCCCTAATACTTCATCAGTCTTCTTATCTGCTAATATCTTAACGAAACCATCTGTATCCATACTTGCTCTTGCACGCCCTAATGCACGCATAGGAAACTGCCCTACTTTGTAATCAACACCGGCCTCTTTAAGCTCCTCTTCTGTTTTACCAACAGCAGCAACTTCTGGCCAAGTATACACAACACCAGGTATTAAGTTGTAATCGATATGTGGTTTTTGACCCGCAATTAGCTCGGCCACCAAAGTACCTTCTTCTTCTGCCTTATGAGCTAACATAGCACCTTTTATAACATCACCTATTGCATAGATATTATCAACGTTAGTTTTTAACTGTTCATCAACTATCACTTTTCCTCTATCGTCTAATTTTACACCAGCTGCATCAGCATTCAATCCTTCTGTATAAGGTTTTCTACCTACCGCAACCAAACAATAGTCACCTTCAAAGATAACTTCTTGTCCTTTTTTATCATCAGCTTTTACAATGACTTTATCGCCTTTTCGTTCTACTGATTTCACTTTGTGAGATAAAGCAAATTTTACTTTTTGCTTTTTCATCACCTTGGTCAATTCTTTTGAAAGGGCAGCATCCATACCAGGAATAATACGATCCATGAATTCAACCACAGTTACATCCGAACCAAGTCTTTTGTAAACTTGGCCTAATTCTAAACCAATAACACCTCCACCAATAACAATCATATGTTTTGGCACTTCTTTAAGCTCTAAAGCTTCAGTAGATGTAATTATACGCTCCTTATCAATCTTAATAAATGGTAAGGTAGATGGTTTAGACCCTGTAGCAATTATTATATTTTTTGCCTCTATTTCTTCTGTTTTACCGTCGTTCTTTTTAATACTAACATGCGTAGCATCTTTAAAGCTTCCAAGTCCTTCAAAAACAGTAATCTTATTTTTATCCATTAAGAATTGAATGCCCTTGGTAGTTTGATCAACTACGCTTTGCTTACGACCAATCATCTTTTCCAAATTCACCTTTATCTCTCCAGGAATTTCAATTCCGTGTTCTTCAAAATGATTAATGGCATCTTCATAATGATGAGAAGAATCTAACATTGCCTTAGAAGGTATACACCCTACATTTAAACAGGTTCCACCTAAAGTAGAATATTTTTCAATTATTGCTGTTTTCATTCCTAGTTGTGCACAACGTATTGCTGCTACGTATCCTCCAGGTCCTGAGCCTATAATGGCTACATCATATTGATCCATAAAATATTTGTTTTCTAATGTGATACAAAATTAATACTATTTTTAGTTTTAAAGCGGTATAGCGGTAGAATGCTTGACCTCTTTTATCGTAAAAGAACTTTGTGTACTACCAATATGATTCATGGCAGTTAGTTTGTTGACCATAAAATTTCTATAGGCATCCATATCTTGAACATGAATTTTTAATAGGTAATCATAATCTCCACTAAGATGATGACATTCTACAACCTCTTGCAATCGTAATACTTGAGCTTCGAACTGTTCAATATTATCTTTTACATGCTGCACAAGTTTCACATGGCAAAATACGGTAAAGTTCCTATCAACTATTGCCTTATCTACTAAGGCTACATAGTCTCTAATAGCTCCTGTTCTTTCTAACCTTTTTATACGCTCATAAATAGCCGTGGTAGACAAGCCAAGCTTTAAGGCATATTCCTTTGTGGTTTTTTTACTATCTGCCTGTAAAAGTTCAAGTAAATTGATATCTGTTTCGTCAAGTTTCATAGTGATTATGATTCTAAATAGTTCATCAAATTTAATCATTAATAGAAAATAATTCTATTTAATTTAAAATATTAGTTTAAAAAACTGAATAATGAAGTTTACATTGACAATCTCTCTATCAAAGGCTAGATTTACTTAAAATTACAACCCATGAGCCAAAAGACTAGCAACGATTTACAAGACTTACAATATTTCGGGGAATATGGCGGTGTTAATCCATCCATATCAGATTCCTCTACCTATACATTTATATCGGCAAAAACCATGTTCGATACTTTTGAGGGGAATACAGAAGGTTGTTATTTATACAGTAGACATTCTTCACCTTCCAATTTATATTTAGGCGAAGCTCTAGCTGCATTAGAAGGTACTGAAAGCGCAAACGTCACTGCTAGTGGCATGGGTGCTATTACTGCCGTTATACTTCAACTTTGTAACGCAGGTGACCATATTATTAGCAGTAGAACTATTTATGGAGGCACCTATGCCTTTATGAAGAATTTCTTAATCAAATTCGGAATAAAGACAACCTTCTTAGATATCACAGATCTTGATGCAGTAGCGAAAGCCATTACTTCAAAGACGAAAATGATCTATTGTGAAAGTGTTAGCAACCCGTTATTAGAGGTAGCAGATATTTCTGCACTCTCACGCATTGCAAAGAACAATGAACTTCCTTTGGTAGTTGATAATACATTTTCACCCCTTTCTGTTACCCCTACTAAATTAGGAGCTGATATTGTTATTCATAGTCTTACCAAATTTATAAACGGAACTAGCGATTGTGTTGCAGGTGTAGTTTGCGGTACATCAGAATTTTGCCTTAGCCTTAAAGATGTTAATAATGGTGCAGGTATGTTGTTGGGTAGTACTTTAGATAGTTTGCGTGCAGCTTCTATTTTGAAAAATATGCGAACTCTTCACATACGCATGAAAAAACATAGTGAAAATGCAATGTTCTTAGCGGAGAATTTTGAAAAGGATGGTTTACGAGTAGTTTACCCAGGACTTCCCTCCCATCCTGGTCATTTGATTATGGAAGATCAAATGAATCCTGAATATGGATATGGTGGATTGGTTACCATGGATGTTGGGACATTAGAGAATGCTAATGCGCTAATGGAATTAATGCAGGAAAGAAAATTGGGATACTTGGCAGTTAGCCTTGGTTTCTACAAAACTCTTTTCAGTGCACCAGGAAGCTCTACTTCTTCTGAAATCCCTTTAGAAGAGCAAAAAGAAATGGGCCTAGGAAACGGACTAATTCGTTTTTCAATTGGGTTAGATGATGATATTAAAAGAACTTACTCTCTAATGAAACAATGCCTATTAGACCTTAAAATACTGAATATCATTAGCGTAAATTCATAATATTCAAATTTAGATACGGCTTGCACATCCGTAGCATAAATCGTAATATTACGTATTAACCAAACGCATTTTAAATGTCAAACCAAAATTCTAATGAGCATAGGGAAAACGAACATATCGTAGCCAACAAAGAACTTAATCTGCTAGAAGCCCTCATTCCCGTTGTGCTTTTGATGGTAATGCTAGCTTATAACATATTCTTTGCGGATGGAGAATGGTTTGGTGAATACTCAAATCAGATTATATTACTTATTGGAGGTGTTTTTGCTGCTATCGTTGGTTTTTTCAACAAGACGACATTCGAAACCATGGTTAGGGAAATTTATGAGAACCTAAAAAGTGTTTTTGTACCTATTATGATATTGTTTTTGGTTGGCGCATTAGCGGGCACTTGGTTAGTAAGCGGAATTATTCCAGCTATGGTTTATTACGGACTAAAAGTGTTGAGTCCATCAATATTTCTTCCTGCATCAATTGTAATTGCCGCTATCATTTCTATTGCTACTGGTAGCTCATGGACAACTTCGGCGACCGTAGGTATCGCTCTGGTAGGTATAGGAACAGCATTGGGCATACCTACAGGCATGATTGCAGGTGCGGTAATTTCAGGAGCATATTTCGGAGATAAAATGTCTCCTTTAAGTGACACCACGAATTTAGCACCCGCTATGGCAGGAACAGACTTGTTCACACATATTAAGTATATGTTCTATACAACAGGCCCTACCATATTAATAACTATTATTGCCTTTTCTATAATCAGTTTAAATATTGACACTACGGGTAATGCAGATGTAACAGGATTACTAAAAACAATTGCGCATACATTTAATATAACACCATATTTATTTATAGTACCAGTAGCTGTTATAGTGCTGATCTTATTGAAAACCAAGCCCCTAATAGCACTGGGCACAGGAGTTCTTTTGGCAGCCGTTTTTTCTTTTATTTTTCAACCTGAAATTTTATCAAGTCTTTCAGATTCTAAATTTATCGCCCTTATAAATTCTATGCTGACTGACACCGCTATAGTAACTGAAAACGAAAAATTGAATGAGCTTTTTAGTTCAGGAGGAATGAATGGAATGCTTTGGACCATTTATCTTATCTGCTGCGCCATGGTTTTTGGAGGCATTATGGATGGCATTGGCGCACTCGCAAGAATTACACAATCATTACTAGCCGTTGCAAAAAGTGTATTCGGACTTTTTACAAGCACAGTTCTTAGTTGTATCGGTTTAAATGTAATAGCCAGTGATCAATACTTGGCAATAGTAATTCCTGGAAAAATGTTTAAAAAAGCATATCAAGATAGAGGGTTAGCTCCTGAAAACTTAAGTAGAACTTTGGAAGATTCTGGTACTGTTACTTCTGTACTAATACCTTGGAACACTTGTGGAGCATATCAATCTGGAGTACTAGGCGTAAGTGTCTCAGAATATTTCGCATACGCCATATTCAATTGGCTGAGTCCTATTATGACATTACTATTTGCAGCCTTCAATATTAAAATAAGGCAATTGGTTAGCAAAGATGGGTAATTATTGATTTTTTTAATTAAAACTCTACTTATTATATTCTATTAATCTTACAATTATGTAGTCAAATTACTTGGTCTTTAATAGGTTTAAAAACCAGGTGTAGACTCATGCATATGACCTTTTAAAAGAGCAAATTAATGAGATTACCCCATAATTAAGCTACTAACCGAGTTCATAGAAGAAAAAGACAGCGATTACATTTTAGAGACCATTGTGACTTTAGAAACGTTGACCGAGTTACCTTCTTTAAAAGATGAAGAACTCAACGTAATCGGAGAACTGATTTCAAATATGTACGGAGCATTAGATGTAGCAAGTAGCATACAACAAGGCACACCTAAAAAAGAAGCTTTAAACCAGTTCATGCTACGCGTGATGGGCTCTATAGACAAGTAAATTATTCTGTACAACAAAAAAAGTCCTTTCGATATGAAAGGACTTTTTTATTCATTTAAGCCCACGTTTCATCTTAATATTTTATAATTTCACGCTTTCAATCATATAAACACTAAGGTTATGGCTTCGGTTACATTAAAAGGAAATGCAATACATACTTTAGGTTCTTTACCAGCAACTGGCGGAAAAGCACCTGAATTTCAACTAACTAAAAATGACTTATCTACTGTAAAACTTTCAGATTATGAAGGCTCAAGAGTGGTTTTAAATATATTTCCCAGTGTCGATACCGGTACATGTGCACAATCAGTTAGACAATTTAATAAAGAGGCTGCTGAATTAAATAACACCATCGTACTTTGTGTATCTAAAGACCTTCCTTTTGCGCAAGCTAGATTTTGTGGAGCAGAAGGTATCGAAAACGTTGAAATGCTTTCTGATTTTAGAGATGGTAATTTTGGAAAATCGTACCATGTTGATTTTTCTGATGGACCCTTAGCTCCTTTACATTCAAGAGCTGTAGTGGTTGTTGATGAAAAAGGAAACGTATTATACACCGAACAAGTAGCTGAAATTACTGAAGAGCCAAATTACAAAGCTGCTCTAGAAGCGTTAATGAACTAATAACAAACGACACTCATGCCCAAAGAATCTTTTTTGGTCAATCGTATTAAAAGTGTTGGTTTCGCCTTAAAAGGTGCCTTCTTGCTGATACGTACCGAAGCAAGCATAAAAATTCAAGTTTTTATTGCGATAGTTATGACTGCTGCAGGTTTTTATTTTGAGATATCCAATACAGAATGGATATCTCAAATATTCGCCATAGCATTGGTACTCGGTATTGAAGGGATGAATACGGCTGTTGAAAAAATATCTGATTTCGTACAACCAGAATTCGATGTAAAAATTGGTTTCATTAAGGATATTTCTGCTGGGGCGGTAATGCTGGTTTCAATAGCAGCAGCTATTATTGGTTTAATCATATACTTGCCCAAAATTTTATAGGTAGCATCATTGTTTCCTATAGCTCATCGTAAATTTGTAATTTAGCACCAGAATTAATTTTTAATGGCAAAGAAGGCAACTAAATCAAAGCCAAAACCTACTAAAAAAGGATCAACGTTTAAATTATCCAAACAGAATAAAATTATTTTGGGTAGTTTGCTGATGCTTTTTAGTATCGCATTGTTCTTTTCATTTATATCGTTTTATTTTAATTGGCAAGATGATCAAAGTCTTCTTTCTGAATTCAAGGATCGTAATGAGCTAGCCAAAAATTTATTGAACAAATTCGGTGCAAGCATAAGCCACTTTTTCATGTACAAGGGCTTTGGTATAGCTTCACTTATACTCCCTTTTTTAATTTGCATCACAGGAATATATTTGTTTTTAGGACTTCCCTTAAAAGCTTTATTTAAAAAATGGTTTTGGGGCTTACTTTTCGTTATATGGATTTCTGTTGCCTTAGGTTTCTTTGCAACAAGTAGTCCGTTATTAGGCGGATTAGTAGGTTTTGAAATGAATGATTTTTTACAAGATTATGCCGGCAAAATAGGTGTACTATTGTTATTGGTTTTCGGTCTTATTTTCATTTTTGTACGATTGTTTGAAATTACTCCTGAAGAAATTTCTTCCTTTTTTAAATCAAGAAAAGAGGCAATTTCAACAGAATTTAAAGCCAGTAAAGAAAGAAAGGCAGCCAAGGCTGACGAGACATTTAGCACCTCTTTAGACGAAGACCTACCGGTAATCTTAGACACATACACCCACAAAACAGAGATTCCGCATTTAGAAAAAGAAGACGACCTTAAAAGTTTTGAAATAACTACTCCAGAACCAGAGGAAACTATTGCTATGGAAGTTGAGCAAGTAATTGAGGAACCTGAAGAAATTGACATCCTAGCTAATAAATTGGTAGATGATTTCGGAGAGTTCGACCCTACTTTAGAATTGGGTAGCTATAAATTTCCTACTATAGAGCTATTAGACCAACATGGAGTTACCGGTGGTATTACTATAAATCAAGAAGAGTTAGAGGAAAACAAGAATAAGATTGTTGAGACCCTAAAAAATTATAAAATAGGAATCGCCCAAATAAAAGCTACTATTGGACCTACCGTTACCTTGTATGAGATTGTACCTGAGGCGGGCGTAAGAATATCTAAAATTAAAAACCTAGAAGATGATATTGCTTTGTCATTAGCGGCATTAGGTATTCGTATTATCGCGCCAATTCCTGGTAAAGGTACTATAGGCATAGAAGTACCTAACAAAAACGCAACTATTGTTTCTATGCGTTCGGTAATTGCATCGAGTAAATTTCAGAAGGCAGAAATGGAATTACCAATAGCTTTTGGTAAAACAATTAGCAATGAAACCTTTGTTGTCGATTTAGCCAAAATGCCCCACCTTTTAATGGCAGGCGCAACAGGCCAAGGTAAATCTGTAGGTTTAAATGCCGTATTAACTTCCTTATTATATAAAAAGCATCCTGCAGAAGTTAAATTTATATTGGTAGATCCAAAGAAAGTTGAATTAACGCTTTATAATAAGATTGAACGCCATTTCTTGGCTAAACTTCCTGATTCCGCAGAAGCTATCATAACTGATAATACAAAGGTGATTCATACCCTTAATTCACTTTGTATTGAAATGGATAACCGATATGAACTTTTGAAATTAGCGATGGTTCGTAATTTAAAGGAATACAATACAAAATTCAAGGCTCGTAAATTGAATCCGAATGACGGGCATAAGTTTTTACCATACATTGTACTGGTAATTGATGAGTTTGCCGATTTAATTATGACTGCCGGTAAAGAAGTGGAAACACCAGTAGCAAGACTTGCACAATTGGCTAGAGCCATTGGTATTCACTTAATAATTGCAACACAACGACCATCCGTTAACGTTATTACGGGTATAATTAAAGCCAACTTCCCTGCGAGATTAGCTTTTCGAGTTACCTCTAAAATAGATTCTAGAACAATATTAGACACTTCTGGCGCAGATCAGTTAATTGGTCGTGGTGATATGTTGTTCACCCAAGGTAATGATGTTACCAGAATTCAATGCGCATTTGTTGACACACCTGAAGTTGCAAAAATCGTTGAATATATTGGTAGTCAGCGTGCATACCCAGATGCCTATGAACTTCCTGAATATAGCGGTGAAGATTCTGGCACGAGTGTTGATTATAATGTTTCAGATAGGGACCAAAAGTTCCGTGAAGCTGCTGAAGTAATTGTAATTGCACAACAAGGTTCAGCATCTTTAATTCAAAGAAAACTAAAATTAGGGTACAATCGCGCTGGTAGAATAATCGATCAATTGGAAGCTGCAGGAATTGTAGGCCCTTTTGAAGGCAGTAAAGCAAGGCAAGTTTATATATCAGACATGGTAGCCCTTCAACAATTATTGGATAATGAATAATATTAAAAAAGAGATGAAGAAAATTATTATTGTATTAACGATTATGCTTACCGCAACCTTTGCTAATGCTCAAGGTGCAGATAAGGCTAAAGCTTTATTAGATCAAGTCTATACTAAAGTTCAGAGTTACAATAACATCTATGTTGATTTCAAGTTTGATTTAAAGAACGTTGAAGCAGGTATTAACCAAGAGACTAGAGGTGATGTTACACTTGAAGGCAACAAATACATTTTCAATTACTTAGGTTCTCAACAATTGTATGACGGTAAGAAGGTGTATACTATTGTACCAGAAAACGAAGAAGTCACCATCGAAGATAAGTCTGATGATGAAAATGCAATGACACCTTCAAAAATGTTGACTTTTTACAAAGAAGGTCATAATTATGCCTGGGATATCTTACAAGATATACAAGGAAGGAAAATTCAATATGTGAAATTGACACCTATAGATTCTGACACCGAAATAAAATCGAGATTACTGGGTATAGATATGGGCACAATGCATATTTATAAATTAATTGAAACAGGAAAGAACGGAACAAAGACTACAATCACTGTTAATTCTTTTAAAACAGACGAAGTTTTATCCAAAACCTTATTTACTTTTGATGAAGCTAAATATAAGGATGAAGGCTATTTCATTCTAAGAAATTAGAACTATTGAGAATACTAGACCGATATATCCTATCAAGGTTCGTCTTTAATTTTGTCAGTTCGTTTGTAATATTGATGTTCATCTTCATATTCCAAACGATTTGGCTTTTTATTGATGACCTAGCGGGCAAAGGTCTAGACATTGTAATTATAGGCAAATTCCTATTTTACCTATTACCTGATCTCACCGAAAAAGTACTTCCTTTAACCGTACTATTATCCTCTATTTTAACTTTTGGTTCAATTGCAGAGAACTATGAGTTTGCTGCCATGAAAGCCTCAGGTATATCATTACAGCGTTCTATGTTAAGCCTTATTGTTTTTGTAACCATATTAGGTGCTGTAACCTTCTTTTTTGCCAATAATGTAATTCCATTGTCGCAACGTAAAATCTATAACCTTCGTAGAAATATTGCTAAAGTAAAACCTGCAGCTGTAGTATCAGAAGGTGTATTTAGCGATTTTGAGGGAATGAATATTAAAGTTGATGAGAAGTATGGTGATAATGATCGTTTCTTAAAAAACGTTATCATACATGAAAAATCTAAGTCAAACCTTAACATTACTGTAATAAAAGCGAAGACTGGCGAATTGATTAGTAGTGAAGAATCTGATTTCATTCAACTTGTATTACGAGATGGTCATTATTATAATGATGTGGAAACAAAAAGCAATGACAGCAAAATGAAATTTCCTTTTGCACAAGCTGATTTCGAAACCTATACCATGAATATCGAAATTCCGGATATTAATAATGATGAGTTAGAAGAAGAGCGAGATATCAGTACAGATAAGATGAAAAATATCTCACGTCTTACTAAAGATATTGATTCTTTACGCGGAGATAATTATAAAATTGTACGTGCATTTTCAAAAAACATTGAAAGCAGAAGCGGCGTATTTGTTCCTTTAATTACAAAGAATACTGATTCTACCAAAGCTGACATGGTAACAAAAAAGGATTCAATCTCAATCAAAAAAGCAATTATAGCAAAGGCGAATAATGCTTTACAAGATTCCATAAAAGAGAATTTTCTTATTCTTTTCCCTGAGTGGCAACAGATACAAATATTAACTACAGCTAAAAATGGTATTAGTAGTATTCTTGGCACTGTAAGCGGTAAAAAAGAGGAAATGCAAAAAAGATATAAAATCTACAACATGCATATTCTATCGCTTCATAATAAATATGCTTTGGCTTTTTCGTGTATTATTCTATTTTTCGTAGGTGCCCCGCTTGGTGCTATCATTAGAAAAGGTGGATTGGGTCTACCTATGGTCATTGCGATAGTACTTTTTCTAATCTATTATTTCATAGGAGTATTTGCGAGTAATTATGCTAAAGAAGGTAATATTCACCCAATGTTAGGTGCTTGGCTTTCCACATTGATTATGCTACCGTTAGGTGTTTTTCTAACTAAAAGAGCAACCGAGGACAAGGGAATGGTGAATTTTGGATTTATTTCAGATTTCTTCCAAAAAATATTTAAGAAAAAAGATAAAAGCTGATTGTTTAAAAATGACTAATCTTAAAAAAATACAATTGAACACTATCGAAGAAGCGATTGAAGACATTCGTTTAGGTAAAGTAATCATTGTTGTTGATGATGAAAATCGTGAGAACGAAGGTGATTTTTTAGCCGCTGCTGAATTAGCAACGCCTGAGACTATTAACTTCATGGCCACTCACGGTAAGGGCCTTATTTGCGCTCCTTTAACGGAAGGTCGTTGTAAAGATTTAGGATTACACATGATGGTAAATACCAACACTGACCCTTTTGAAACAGCTTTTACAGTTTCTGTAGATTTAAGAGGTAACGGTGTAACAACAGGTATATCAGCATCCGATAGATCTAAAACAGTTTTTGCCTTAACAGATGCAAATACTAAACCTCATGATTTAGTGAGACCTGGGCATGTATTTCCATTGGTTGCCAAAGAAGGTGGTGTATTACGCAGAACAGGACATACAGAAGCTGCGATTGATTTTGCAAGACTAGCTGGCTTAAAACCTGCAGGGTTTATTGTAGAAATAATGAACGAGGATGGAAGTATGGCGAGACTTCCTGAATTAGTAAAAGTGGCTAAAAAATTTGATTTAAAAATTGTTTCAATTGAAGATCTTGTCGCCTATAGAATGGAGCATGATAGTTTAATCAAGAAAGAAACTGATTTTGACATTGTTACAAGATTCGGAGACTTTAGGTTACGAGCATACAAACAAACTACTAATAATCATGTGCATCTTGCTCTTACCAAAGGTACATGGTCTTCTGAAGATAAAATTTTAACGCGTATTAACTCTACGCTAATCAATAATGATATCTTAGGAACCTTAACACATAACCCTGATGAGAAATTAGAGGATATGTTTAAAAAAATAAATCAAGAAGGTAAAGGTGCCATTGTTTTTATAAATCAAGATTCTGAATCACTTAATCTGCTTTCAAGATTAAAAGAACTTAAAGAGCTACAAAAACAAGGCATCACTAAAGCTCCTAAAATAGAAATGGATAGCCGTGACTTCGGTATAGGAGCCCAAATATTACATGATTTAGGTATTCACAAAATGAAACTAATGACCAATAGTACCCAGGCAAAACGTGTGGGAATTGTAGGTTATGGATTAGAAATTGTAGAATATGTTGCCTATTAAAATTCTAAGCGAATTTAGCTAAAACCTCTTTCATTTTAATAGCACGTTCAACAACCTGTTCATCCGTCCAACTTAGTTTTATTAGACATGAAATAGTTCTACCTACCCAAGCATCAGATTTTGAGAAGTCTGATTTAGAATAATCTGGCAATTGATTGATAACCTCTTGTGGAAGTTTTCCCAAAGATTTTTTATGGGTTAAATGTTCCCATTTTTTATAATAGTGCCAATTATTATCAAACCAATAAAAACAAGCATCTATACCAGCATCACCCAAAGCAGTGTGGGCTTTCTTAGCTAATTCTTCTATTGGCAAAAAGAATGATAGGAATGAGTAATTTTCAACTCCACCAGTAGGCACTCTTCTAAAAGTAACATTAGAAAGTGAATCAATTGTATTTCTTAATGTGGAGTAATGTTTTTTCTGGATAGCTACAAAATCATCTAAACGTTCAATTTGAGCACAACCGACCGCTGCATTCAATTCAGAAATTCTAAAATTATATCCCAAAAACGGATGAGTTTCCGTTCCCCTATTGTTACCAACATGATCGTGACCATGATCAGAATAATGATCTGCATTTATCTTAAACTTCTCATTGTTCGTAATAATGGCTCCACCTTCGCCACAGGTAATGGTTTTTACATAATCAAAAGAAAAACATCCTAAATCACCATAACTACCTAAAGGCTTTCCGTCAAAACTACCTCCAATTGCTTGGCATGCATCTTCTAACAAGAACAATTTATGTTTATCGCATATATGTTTCAACGCTTTAAGGTCTGCCATAGAGCCACACATATGAACAGGCATAACAACTTTTGTTTTACTAGTAATTGCATGTTCAACTGCAGAAGGGTCTAGTGTTAATGTATCATCTATGTCAACTAAAATTGGCACAGCACCAATTGCTAAAATAGATTCAAAACTTGCTACGAACGTAAATGTTGGCATAATAACTTCATCACCTGCCCCTACTCCTGCACTTGCCAATGCCACTGTTAGCGCAGCAGTACCGCTACTTACCACTTGTGCATGCTTAGCCTTCATTCTCTTTGCTAACGCCTTTTCAAGCTCTAAAGCCTTCCAATGGTTATTTCGCATACCATCAAAACCATAACGCATAAGCACACCAGAATCTAATACATCTTGCACTTGATTTTTTTCACTTTCACCAAATAATTCAAATCCTGGCATTCTTTCTTGTTTTAATAGTTATACAAATCTTGTTTAAATTATCGGTAAAACCAAAGTTTTATGGCGAGTATCGACACCATAACAATGAGAAATTTTTTCACAAAACCATCTCCCTTTTTCACTGAAACTCTACTAGCAAACCAAGCACCAGTTCCATTACCTATGGCAAGTATTAATCCAATTTTCCAATTCACTTGGTCATTCCAAGCAAAAACTACTAAAGCAGATACCATATACATAAATACGACGGCTACTTTAGTCGCATTAGAACGTACCAAAGTCATCTTATTAATATAATGAAGAAATAGAATTATAATAAACCCTATACCCGCATTTATAAAACCTCCATAAATTCCAAAAAAGAAAAATGCAATAATACCTAACCACAAATATTTACCTGTAAGTCGCTCTTGAACCTCGTTGATACTAATTTTTGGGCCAAATGCTACAATAAGCACCACACAAATCATGACAACTGCTAATATTCGATTAAATAGAGGGCCATTAATATCAACTGCTAAATTGGCACCAATTATAGAACCAATAAAAGCAGAGCAACCCAAGTATAAATTAAATGGAAAGGTTGAAACTCCTTTACTTTTAAATCCAGCAGTTGCTATAGCAGTTTGAAATATGACAGCTACCCTATTTGTACCATTTGCTAAGGTTGATGGTAATCCAAGAAAAATTAGAATAGGTAGTGAAAGTAGAGAACCGCCACCTGCAACTGTATTAATAAAACCAACGATAAAACCGACGACAATTAATAAAGGATAGGCATACCATTCTTCCATAGAACAAAGGTAAACCGAATTTCATTATTGAAATATTACAAAATTAAGATTAGTAAAGATCCGTAGATTAAAAATCAACTTTTAATAATTCTACTTAAGCCCTTGATATCCAAAAGATTTTATTTGCTTAAAAGCCTCTTCAACTGTTTTCACAGGTAACTTACAGGTGTTATTTTGGCATACATAAATGAATGTGTCAGCGGTATCATAGCGATCTTTAAAAAGCGATATATCACTAGAAACTGTACTACCTACAAGCAACGTGTTCGCTAAATAAGTGGTATTTATTTGATTGATATAATCTTTAGCATTACTACCAACTACAGCTATTTCATAAAAAGGGTATACTTGTTGCAAAAATAATGAGCCCCATGTACCATAGCTTAAAGCGTAATTTTCAAAATCACTCACCAGTAACGAACCCATCTTTTCGGCTTTCTTTAAATATTCTGTATTATATTCCAAATGACCAATTCTGAAAAGATTCTGCGCCATAATTGCATTAGCAGATGGCACTACTCCATCAGATGTGTTAATTATTCTTGGCACCAAATCACTCGATACGTTGTAGTAAAACAAATCTGACTCACTTTTAAATTTATCAATAGAAGTGTTCATTAATTTTTTCGAAATCTTTAGATATGAAAGGTCTAAGGTTACCTCATACAATGCAAATGCACTTTTAGCTAGAAAAGCATAATCTTCTAAAAACACTTCTTTCTGCTTACTATCGGTAGTAAATGAATGAACCAATACATCATTATTATGGTTATTGGCTTTTATATATTCAAAGATTGATTTTGCCTCAGTTAAGTATTTTTCATCACCAAAGGCCTTATACGCCTCCAATAAACCATCAACTAAAAGTGCATTCCAAGAAGTAATAATCTTGTAATCTTTAGAAGGTTTAGTCCTTTTTTGCCGAGCCTTATATAGAATGCTTTTCCATTGTTTTATTTTATTCTGTAAGTCATTTAAAGCTAAGTTAGACTCTTTTGAAAAATCGGCCTTAGATATAGTATTATTCAATACAAAATTTTCATTTTCCCATACCTCATTATCTTGAATACCATAAAATTTTGAAAATAGTTCGAAATCGTCACCTAACAGCCCTTGTATTTCCTCCTGTTTCCAAACATAATAAACTCCCTCTTCACCATTAGTATCCGCATCCATTGCACTAAAATATCCTCCAGTTTCATTTCGCATTTCAGTTTTCAAAAACTTAAAAGTTTCGTTAACCACATCAGCATACTCTTCATTACCAGTTAGCTTAAATGCCTTTGATAATAAATTAATCATTTGAGCATTATCATACAGCATTTTTTCAAAATGAGGTACTTTCCATTTATCATCAGTGCTGTATCGAAAGAATCCGCCGTCTACATGATCGTAAATCCCTCCATGTGAAACTTTATCTAAGGTGTTTAAAACATGATTTTTGGCATCGACATCTTGTTGCAAAACAGCATAGTCTAACAACATATTCAAATTCGTTGGCAAAATAAATTTTTGCGGCCCTTTATTACCTCCCCATTCTATATCCCACAATAAAGACCACTCCTTAATACCACTTATAACTTTATCCGTTGTAACTGCATTGGCCATTTGTTTTGCAGGTTGTTCGTATACTTCTTGCACTCCATTAGCCAGCATTGAAGCGTATTCTCTTATTTTTTCTGGGTTCTTCACAAATTCTTCGCTGAATTTGTTAAGAATTGATTTCCATTCATCTTTTTCATGATATGTACCTAAATAAATAGGACTTCCATCGGGAAGTATTATAGCGTTCATAGGCCAACCACCAGTACTATTCACCAATTGCAATGCAGTTTGATACACCATATCTAAATCTGGTCGCTCTTCCCTATCCACCTTTATGCTGATAAACTTCTCATTCATCAATTTGGCCACTTCTAAATCCTCAAAAGATTCCTCTTCCATTACATGGCACCAATGACAAGTAGAATACCCAACACTTAAAACAACCAATCGACTTTCTTTTTTCGCTAACTCTAAAGCGCTTTCTGACCATGGTTTCCAATCAACAGGGTTGTGTGCATGTTGTAGTAGGTAAGGACTGGTTTCATGGATAAGTTCATTAGTAAATTCAAAATCATTAGACTCAAATTTTTCTTGTCTTGATTTTTCATTCTTTTCATTACCTCCGTTTTTACAAGAACCTAATAGAATTGCAAATACAATGAGTAAAGATAACTTAGAGATGTTCATATGATAAAAGGAAAAAATTACAAATAGATTCGTCAAAGATAATTTTATTTTAAACCTATCGCATTCATAGCTTTATTTGATATTACCAAAGTGGAATTAACGAAAGGGTTTTAGTAGCTAATTTCAGTTTTCAACTTATTAACAACAAAGAGCTAAAGGCAACGAGAAACTTATATTTCATAAATTTATTTTACTTTTCTTTTCAATTATTATTAGCACGCAGGTTTATTTAAATGCACACTTATCAATAGAATTATACTAATTTTAAAGGTAATGTGCTTGCAAAAACCTCTAAAATGAAACATATAAACGTATTCATAATCCTTTTTCTACCAATGTTTACTATGCTACATAGTCAGCAGGCTGATGGCTATAAACTTTGGTTAAAATATGATAAAATCGAAAATTCTGAATTACTTAACGAGTATGCTGAAATAGTAAGTTCTATATATTTTAAAGATGATAACGGTATCTTAAAAAATGCAAAGAAAGAGTTTTCCCTTGCGCTACCTCAAATGCTAAATAAGCAGGTAAAATATTCAAACAACATAAGTTCAGATAACTCCCTAATTGTTGACGTTTATGAAAACTTGCCAAATGATTTAAAGGATTTGGTTGTTAATGATATTGAGGTATTAACAGATGAAGGATTTATAATCAAATCATTGACCTATAAAAAGAAATCGATTACTATTATAAGTGCAAAAAAGAATATCGGAATTCTCTATGCAACGTTTCGGTTTTTACATTTAATGCAAACACATAGAAAATTAAAATCTATTGACTTTGTAGACAGTCCTAAAGTAGATTTAAGAATGTTGAATCATTGGGACAATCTTGATCGCAGTGTAGAACGTGGGTATGCAGGTTTCTCACTATGGAATTGGCAAAAATTACCAGAATACATAGATCAACGCTATATAGATTATGCAAGAGCAAATGCATCTATTGGTATTAATTCAACGGTTCTTACTAATGTAAACGCCAATGCCTTAGTGCTCACACCTATGTATTTAGAAAAAGTAGAAGCCCTAGCTAATGTTTTTAGAGGATATGGAATAAAGGTCTATTTGACTGCTCGCTTTTCTGCACCTATCGAGATTGGCAATTTAGAAACCGCCGACCCACTTAATCCAGAAGTGCAAAAATGGTGGTCTAATAAAGTAGCTGAAATATATAAGCGAATTCCTGATTTTGGTGGATTCTTAGTTAAAGCAAATTCAGAAGGTCAACCAGGGCCACAAAACTACGGTCGCAATCATGTAGATGGGGCTAATATGATGGCTACTGCATTAAAACCATTTGGTGGTAATTTAATTTGGAGAGCTTTCGTTTATTCCGAACACGACGATACAGATAGGGCTAAACAAGCCTATGATGAATTCTTACCTTATGATGGTAAGTTTAAAGACAATGTTTTAGTTCAGGTGAAAAACGGAGCAATAGATTTTCAACCTCGAGAACCATTTCACCCTATGTTCGGGGCTATGAAAAACACTCCATTAGTAATGGAATTTCAAATTACACAAGAGTATTTAGGCTTTAGCAGCCATTTGGTTTTCTTGCCGAAACTTTTTGAAGAAGTCTTAGATTCAGATACGTATCAGAAAGGCAAAGGCTCCACTGTGGCAAAGGTTATTAACGGAAGTTTGTATGGTAATACCTTATCAGGAATTGCAGGTGTTGCCAATATTGGCACTGATATAAATTGGACAGGACATCCTTTTGCTCAAGCAAATTGGTACGGCTTTGGTCGTTTGGCATGGGATCCTGATTTAAGTTCCGAGAAAATTGCTGATGAATGGTTGAGAGCCACCTATAGTAATAACCAAGATTTTATTGAGCCCGTAAAAAACCTAATGCTTACTTCTAGAGAGGCCGTTGTTAATTACATGAATCCGTTAGGCTTACATCATATTTTTGATACTGGCCATCATTACGGTCCAGGCCCATGGATCGATAATTTAGGTAGACCAGATTGGAATCCTGTTTACTATCATCAAGCAAATACAAATGGTATAGGCTTTGACCGTACACCATCGGGCAGTAATGCTACTGAGCAATACGCTTCATATTTAGAGAAAACATTTAATGATATAAACACTATACCCGAAGAATATCTCCTTTGGTTTCATCATGTTCCATGGGACTACAAATTACAGAACGGAAACACTTTGTGGGATGGTATTGCTCTAAAATATCAAGAAGGTGTAAATGACGTAACTCATATGATTCAAACTTGGGATAACGTGAAACCTTATTTAAAAGATAGTGAGTATAACGAAGTGAAAATGTTATTACAAATTCAATTAAAAGAAGCCAAGTGGTGGCGAGATGCATGTTTATTATATTTTCAAACATTTTCGAAAAAAAAATTACCAGAAGGAGTTGAAAAACCAACACAAAGTTTAGAATATTATAAGTCACTTAAATTTCCATTTGCTCCAGGTATTCGACCACAATGGGATTAATCAACTTTCAAAATCTATTTAAACGATGGAACTTTTTTTTAAAACAAGATTGCTAAAGTCTTTTTTCTTCTCAACAACGCTAATTTTAATTATCATAGGTTGTAAAGAGCAAAATAAAGTTGCAGATATAAATATAGAACCTTCCCTAAAAAATGGATTTAAAAAAGAGTTCCTAATTGGTTCAGCTGTAAATGATAATCTAATTTTAGAGAAAGATAGTTTAGGCGCGCAACTTGTAAAGCGAGAATACAATTCCATCACACCAGAAAACTCAATGAAGTGGATGTATATGGAACCTAAAAAAGGAACCTTTAACTTTGAAATGGCTGATCTGTATGTTGATTTTAGTTCCAAAAACAATTTGGTGTTCATAGGCCACAATTTAGTATGGCATAGCCAATTGGCAGATTGGGTATCTGAAATTGACAGCAAGAAAGAACTGTCTGAAAGTTTAAAAAATCATATACAAACTATTGCATCTAGATACCGGGGTAAAATACACGGTTGGGATGTTGTTAACGAAGCCTTGAACGAAGATGGAACCTTGCGTAATTCTCTGTTTCTAGAAAAACTCGGTCCAAATTATATAATGAATTCATTTAAATGGGCACAAGAATCTGATCCCAATGTTGAGCTTTATTACAATGATTATAACATGACTAATCCTGAAAAAAGAGCCGGGGCAATTAAACTAGTTCAAATGCTTCAAGAAAATGGGGCGAAAATAGATGGTATAGGTATGCAAGGCCATTGGAGCTTAGAAGAACCATCATTAGAAGAAATTGAAGAAAGTATCATAGACTATTCTAAACTGGGGATTCAAGTGATGATAACCGAATTGGATATTACCGCTTTACCCAACCCGTGGGATTTACAAGGAGCCGAGGTAAATCAAAATTTTGAAGGTAGCGAGTTTATGAATCCGTACCCTACTCAATTACCAGATTCTATTTCCAAAAAACTTGCAAAGCGCTATCACGATATCTTCCAAATTTTCAAAAAACATAAAGACAAAATTGGTAGAGTCACTTTTTGGGGTGTAAACGATGGTCAATCTTGGTTAAACAATTGGCCTATAAGAAACAGAACTAATTACCCACTTTTATTCGATAAACAATACAAACCAAAAGCAGCATATTACAGTGTCTTAAAAGTTGCTAATGACAGCCTTAATTAAACCAACTAATTTCAAATGAACAACAATCATAAAATTTCTCTTAAAGAAAAAATCGGATATTCTTTAGGAGATTTATCTGCAAACCTAGTTTTTCAAACCTTAGTAACCTATTTGGCATATTTCTACACCGACATATACGGCCTAGAAACAAAAGATGCTTCGGTTATAATCTTTATTGTAGGTATGATTGCAGCTTTTGCTTTCAACCCAATTATTGGGGCATTAGCGGATAGAACCAGAAGTAAATGGGGCAAATTTAGACCTTGGATTTTATTTACCTCGGTACCATTGGGCATTGTTGCCCTACTTGCATTCAGCACACCGAATTTTGATTATACCGGTAAAGTGGCATATGCTGCAATTACATATACGTTACTTCTGTTATTATATGCTGCAAACAACCTACCATATGCGGCGTTAAGTGGTGTTATTACCGGTAGCATGAAAGAACGTAATAGTATATCTTCATATAGATTCGTAGCCGTTATGTTCGCGCAATTCTTTGTTCAAGTTTTTATGTTACCAATTATAGAATATGCAGGCGATGGCGATAAGGCTGTGGGTATAGAAATTGTAATGACCTATTTAGCAATAATCGGCACCGTAATGCTATTGATTACATTTTTCACTACCAAAGAAAGAGTTATACCTACTGTCGAACAAAAATCTAGCCTTAAAGAAGATTTGGGAGATTTAGTAAAGAACAAGCCTTGGATTATTATGCTGGTATTAACAACCTTGGTTTTCATTACGTTAGCCATGAAAGGTGGTTCATATGTGTATTACTTTGAAAATTATGTTGATGCCGCTAGTCTAGGCGAATTCATCGGTCCGTTACTACATGGTTTAAATACGATTGGTATTGATTTTTTTGGTGATAACCCTATTTCTGCTGGGTTCGGATTGTTTAATGCAGGCGGAATTATTTTTATGATAGTGGGTATTTCTTTATCAAAAGGATTGGCCGATAAGTTTGGCAAGCGCGATGTATTCGGTTGTGCTCTTTTTGTATCAACTTTGTTTATTGCCGTATTTTATTTCTTTACCCCAACCTCAGTTGAATTAATGTTCTTATCACAAATTTTGCACGGATTTTTCTATGGAATAACCATACCATTATTATGGGCTATGATTGCTGATGTAGCAGATTATTCTGAATGGAAAAACAATAGACGTGCTACCGCCATTATTTTTTCTGCCATGATGATTGGCTTAAAATTAGGCCTTACCATTGGTAGTTCTTTGGTTACATGGATTTTAGGACTCTACAATTATATTCCAATGAAATTTGCTACCACAGAAATGGTTACACAACCAGAGAGTGCCATAGAAGGTACCAAGTTACTCGTAAGCATCTACCCTGCAATAGCATTTTTCTTAGCGATTGCATTGTTGTTTTTTTATGAGATTAATAAGAAAATGGAGACTCAGATAGAAGAAGATTTAATAACAAGAAGAAAAGCCTAAACGATGCCAGAAGATAGTATTGAACATATTGATTTTGAAAATTTAAACGATAAAGCTATTTCAAAACCCTTAGTATCCCATATATATACCGCAGATCCATCTGCACATTATTTCAATGGAAGAATTTATATATATCCTTCTCATGATATAGAATCTGACATCCCTTTTGATGATTTAGGAAGTCACTTCGCCATGGAAGATTATCATGTGCTTTCATTAGATAATGTAAATAGTGAAGCCATTGATCACGGAGTTGCATTACATGTAAATGATGTTGCATGGGCAGAAAAGCAAATGTGGGCGCCAGATGCAGCCCATAAAAATGGAAAATACTATTTATATTTTCCTGCAAAGAAAGCTGACGGTATTTTTCAAATTGGGGTTGCTGTTTCTGATAATCCTACAGGTCCATTTAAGCCGCAACCAGAGGCTATAAAAGGCAGTTATAGTATAGATCCAGCTGTTTATGAAGATGAAGATGGCAGCTACTATATCTATTTTGGTGGTATTTGGGGTGGCCAACTACAAAAATACAGAGACAACGTTTATAGCTCTGAAAATGAATTACCAAAACCTGAGGAAAATGCCTTACTACCTATTGTAGCAAAGTTGACAGATGATTTACTAGAATTTGCGGAAGAGCCCAAAGAAATTAAAATAGTAGATGAACACGGAAACTTAATATTAGAAGGTGATAATGACCGTAGATTTTTTGAAGCCTCATGGTTGCACAAGCACAACGGTAAATACTATTTTTCTTATAGCACAGGCGACACCCATTTTATTTGCTATGCTATCGGTGATAATCCCTACGGACCATTTACATACGGTGGTAGAATTTTAGAACCGGTAGTAGGATGGACCTCTCATCATTCTATTTGTCAAGTAGATAACAAATGGTATTTATTTTATCATGACAGTAGTCTTTCTAAAGGCATTACACATTTACGCTCTGTAAAAATGGCTGAAATTGAGCACCAAGAAGATGGTCATATAAAAACGTTGTCTCCCTATAGTTCGTAATTTCAGACAGCTAAAAACATCTTTTTCAACATGATTAAATGAAACCAAATGGAATCATTTAATCATGTTTTCTATTTTGACATATCATAATTTAAATTCTAATATTTAAGTCTAGAAATATTTTAGAATTGACTAGCCAAATATTTTGTTCAAGTAATATTTATTTAAATAGTAATTTCATCCTTTGAAATATAACAATTTGTAACCTTTTAGGTTTTACAATAGAAAAATCAAAATTTACGCATAACGGAATGTCAAATAAAAAATATACAGTTTTAGGCGAAACCATTGAAAAAGGCAAAGGAGCACAACTCAATTTAGATATTGCCAAACTTCATACAAGAACTAAAATAGAAGTACCTGTAATTGTACAACGAGGTAAAAAAGATGGCCCCACCCTTTTAATAACAGGGGGCATACATGGTAATGAAATCAACGGTGTAGAAATAGTACGCCAGTTGGTATCTAATAAGTACAACAAACCGGAGTGCGGTATGGTTATCTGTATTCCTGTAGTAAACATCTTTGGTTTTTTGAATCAAACAAGACAGTTTCCCGATGGTAGAGATTTAAATAGAGTTTTTCCAGGAAGCTTGCGCGGTTCTTTGGCAAGTAGGTTTGCCTATCACTTAGTGAAAGATATTGCACCGGTTATCGATTATTGTATTGATTATCATACGGGTGGTGACAGTCGTTTTAATGCGCCTCAAATTAGAATAGATAAGAATGATGCAGAAGGGCTTGCTCTAGCGAAAGTTTTTGGTGCAGAGTTTATTGTAAAATCTGCCGGAAGAGAAAAATCGTTTAGAGAGACCTTACATCAATTAGACAAGAAAGTTTTGTTATATGAAGGTGGAAAATCACTTCAAATTCATCGTGATATTACAGATACCGGTATTGCTGGTGCCTTGCGTTTAATGCATCATTTGGGCATGCGTAATTTCGATAAAGAACTAAAACAAATGAATTCTAAGCCCATTACCCCAAAATTGGTAAATGCATCTAAGTGGTTACGAGCAAAACACTCTGGCATGTTTCATCCTATTGTAAAAGTGGGTCAAAAAGTGGAGAAAGGTACTGAATTAGGTAATATTTCAGGACCATTTGGGTATTTCGAGCGTAAAATGAAGGCTGGTGATTCTGGTTATATTATATGCATTAATGAGTCGCCCATTGTAAATCAAGGTGATGCTATTTTTCATATAGCACATGATATTGAGCAAATCATCTAAAACTTATTTTTATAAAGCTAATTAGTGAAAAGGGTTTTATTCATCTTTACTACTGATATATAAAATTAAGCGTAGAAAGTTTTAGTTTAAAAGAGGATGACAGATATTGAAAAAACTTTAGAGAACAAAAGTGTACGTCCTACGGCTATGCGTATTTTGATATACAAGTATATGGCCGAAAAGGAAATTGCAGTCGCTTTAACCGATATTGAAAATGCTTTTGAAAAAGCCGAGCGCACTACGCTATACCGTACCCTTAAGACATTCGAGGAAAAAGGAATTGTACACCAAATAGACGACGGTACCAATATCTCAAAATTTGCCCTGTGCGAACCTGGTTGTAACTGTGAATTAGACCAAGATTTGCACCTACATTTTCATTGCAGTAATTGTGACAAAACGGTTTGCTTAACCGAACACAAAATACCACATATTAATTTACCTACCGGGTATATAGCCGAAGATGCAAATTTGGTAATTAAAGGCATCTGCGACACTTGCAGTCAGCATTAAATGCACTACAGTTGCATTCATAATTTTTAGAACTTGCAAGAATTATGAAGAAGAGAAAAGTAAACCTTAGAGACCTCAAAACAACAGAACATTCTAATGGTCATAACCATGATCACGCAGGTAACACGTCAATTATAAAAACCTACCTCCCTGCCATATTCAGTTTTATAATGCTGATGATTGGTATTGCGTTAGATTATTTTGAAACGTATTTATTTTTTGATGGATGGATACGCATTATCTGGTATTTAGTGGCTTACATTCCCGTAGGCTTTCCGGTAATAAAAGAAGGATGGAAAAGCATTATAAAAGGAGATTTCTTTACCGAGTTTTTCTTAATGGGTATTGCAACCATAGGTGCCTTTTCAATAGGTGAATACCCCGAAGGTGTTGCCGTAATGTTATTTTATGCCGTAGGTGAACTTTTTCAAGGAGCTGCCGTAAAACGCGCCAAAGGCAATATTAAAGCTTTACTTGATGTACGGCCAAATGAAGCATTGGTCTTTCGTAATAATACATATATCTCTATTAATCCAGAATCGGTTGAAATAGGCGAGAAAATTCAAATTCGCGTTGGTGAAAAAGTACCGCTAGATGGTATTTTATTATCTGATAAAGCTTCTTTTAATACTGCGGCATTAACTGGAGAAAGCAAGCCAGATACACTTAAAAAAGGAGAATCGGTATTTGCCGGAAGCATAAATTTAGCAGGTGTTATTGAGATAGAAGCCACAAAGGAATTTAAAGATAGTTCAATTGCCCGTATTTTAAATTTGGTACAAAATGCTACAGCTAGAAAATCAAAAACTGAGCTTTTCATTCGCAAGTTTGCTCGTATTTATACACCTATAGTCGTTTATCTTGCAATTGGACTGACACTACTCCCCTACTTTTTTGTTGATGACTATGTGTTTAGAGATTGGTTGTATAGAGCATTGATATTTCTAGTTATCTCTTGCCCATGCGCCTTGGTCATTTCTATTCCATTAGGGTATTTTGGCGGACTAGGAGCTGCCTCACGAAACGGAATTCTGTTTAAAGGTGCTTCGTTTTTAGATAGCATGACCAAAATAAATACGGTGGTTATGGACAAGACAGGCACCGTAACCAAAGGCGTTTTTAAAATTCAGGATCTTGCTACAAATCAGATCTTTACCGAAGTTGAATTCATGAAGTACTTGATCGCTATTGAAGAACAATCTACTCACCCAATTGCTAAAGCAATATTAGAATATAAGACGGAAGGAGAGGGTTTTAAGGCGACCGATGTTTCAGAAATTGCAGGTAAAGGTTTAAAGGGAATCGTTAACGATAAAACTATTTTGGCAGGAAACAAAGCCTTACTAATATCGAACCAGATTAACGTTTCAACTGAAATTGACAATATTGTAGAATCTATTGTTTTGGTTGCTATAGACGGAAAATTTGCTGGTTACGTGACGGTTGCAGATGAACTAAAAGATGACGCACACCAAGCGATTAAAGAAATACGGGCTGCTGGAATCACAAAAATTATAATGCTTTCTGGTGACAAAGATTCCATTACACAAAAAGTAGCAAAACAATTGGGCATTGACTGGGCAAAAGGAGGATTATTACCTGAAGATAAGCTCGAAGAAGTTGAAAAGTTGAAAAAATTGCCTAGCACAAAAGTAGCCTTTATTGGCGATGGAATTAATGATGCACCTGTTCTGGCAGTTAGTGACATTGGTATTGCCATGGGTGGTCTAGGCAGCGATGTAGCCATTGAGACCGCAGACGTAATTATACAGACTGATCAACCGTCTAAAATTGCAAAGGCAATAAAAATTGGTAAATCTACACGAAGCATTGTATGGCAGAATATAGCATTGGCTTTCGGGGTTAAAGTAATTGTTCTAGCTTTAGGAGCAGGTGGTTTAGCTACTATGTGGGAAGCTGTTTTTGCTGATGTTGGTGTAGCATTATTAGCAATTTTGAATGCCGTTCGGTTACAAAGAATGAATTGGGATTAAAGCAAACTCGATGAAATCAATAGCAATCTATTTTTAATTGTCCGTTTTTCTCAAATTCATTAAAAGTAATAATTCCATTTGCTTGAAGTAATTGCTTCAAAATACTTTAAACATTATACTACATGGCTAACGAACTACATATCATAACCGTTCCTCAGTCAGTAATCGAAGGGGATTAAATAAAAAACGCCTACAAGACTTTAAAAACCGACGAAACATTCGAATCAGGTTTTTATACAATTATGGGTATAGATTTATCAGAATTTAAAACTATCAATTCCTTGATTTCATATCAGATGACTATCCCCATTATGAATGTAAATGGTAAATTTTGGAAGGCTCTTAGAGCATTAGAAAAGGATAACGAATTTATCAAAAAATATAACGAACAAATTGAGCTTTTTGGCCATATTCCATATTTCAAAATTCCCGACGTAGTTGATTATTATAAAGTTGACCCTTCGGACTATTTTATCAAGAGAATATTAATTAAGTCAATGATGTACTAAAATACGTTTGCTAACTTAGGACACCTATAGCAAATAGTGCAAAAAACGCCAAATTCAATAGCTTGAGCTTATTTGTCTAGTCTGCCATCACGATAGCTATCGGGATTATATTTTGCTTTTAAAAGGAAAAAACAAAATGTAAAAATTCGTCTCTGTGTTATCCCGATAACAATTTAGACTAAACGTCGGCGTCTTTTTACATGCTCATTTTTAAACAACCATTTACTGTAAAATAGTTAGCCTGACTAAAAGCTATATTTCAAAACAATACGGTTATTAATTGGTACAGTGTGATGTATCCTTCATACTAAAAGTACTAGCTACAATTAACCGTTAAAAAGTATACCAATGGTTGAATTGATTTAACATTAAACTCCCGATTTTAAGACAACATTGTAAGAGTTCGGGTATTTAACCCTTATACTACCCATGAACATTTAAAACGATGTACATGGGAATGATAAAAGATAGAAAGAAATTCAAAAGAGCAAAAGAACAGACCAATCCAACAAATCCGACCGGTAACACCGACCAACTTACCAATCATTTTGATTATGATGAGACCACTGTAAAAAAACAACAAAACAAAAATTAAGTGAATTGAAAATTACATAAGAGCAGAAGGAAAAAAATAAAGAGTAATTAATTAAAACAAATACATATGAGTACAACATATTTGAACACCAAGTCAAGAGGAATAACCAAAACAGTAGCTGAATTCTCCAAACAAGATGGTCAGAGCAACAGGGAGTTTCGTGAATTTATCAAAGAACAAGTAGTGGAACATAGAAAAGAGGGATTGGACGTATTCAAGTCACCGAGACCAGGAGATGACCAAAAGAACTAAAAACCGCATAACGAGAATCGAAAATGGAGTATAACAAAGGACTAAAAGGCTATTCAAATAACTTAAATAGCCTTTTAGAAACCTTTAAAAAAAGCATAATAGACTATGACAATTCAAATAAATACTGACAAAACAATTACCGGAGAAGAAAGAAGTAGCGATTTTTTTAGTTCTCAAATTACCGAAGCATTAGAAAGGTTCGAATCTCATATAACCAGAATAGAGGTTCACTTAAAAGATGAGAATGGAAAAAAGGATGGATTTAATGATATCTCGTGTCTACTAGAGGCTAGACTTGAAGGCAGACAACCCATTGCAATCAGTAACCAGGCAAACACAATTGATCTTGCCGTAGCAGGTGCCATTGACAAAATAAAAAGTGCCATTGAAACCATTATAGGAAAAAGTCAAAAGCATTAATATTTATAAAAGATTAAACATAATATTGATATTGAATCAACAGATAAAATGACGGATAATGAAAAAGACACCTTTTAGAAATCTAGTTGAAAGCTAAGTTTGATTAAAAAGCGTAGTTAAATATTTTGTTCTTCAAAATAAAAGAAATTACTACATTTATTCGATTATTTTAAGATTAAAAAGTAAGATACCAAAATCGAAAGAACAACTGTACATGAAGAAATTAATCTATATCCTTTCTTTTACTTTGCTTGGTTGTACAAATAGTGTTCCTGAAAATTCAATTGAAAAAGTCCCGGTTGTCGATTCGAAAAAATTAGATAAAATTCAAGTATTAAATGTTGGTTTTTTTCATTTTGGTTCTACTAGCGATGCTACCAAGGTTGAGTTTGATGAAAACAATGCTAAGGAACAAGAAGAAATTCGAAAACTGTCAATTCAATTGGCGAAATTTAAACCCACCATTATATGTCTAGAATACCTACCTGAAATTGATAATGATATAAATAAAGCCTATCAAGATTTTTTAAAAAACCCTAGCGAGCTTAGTATGCAATATGGCGAATTGAGTATGGTAGGTTTTGATGTGGCCCGAATGAGCGGACTTGTTAAAGTCTATGGTATCGATAATCATATGAATTATAATTATAGTGTAGGAGATTTTATAGAAAATAGCCCAGAATTAACAAATGCTATTGACCCAGCAACCTATTTAGAAATAACAAACAATCCATTAAAGGCATATCCAGAACTTGAAAAGCGAAGCAGCAATTTTGATAATTTATCACTTTTAGAAAAGTTGGCATTAATTAATAATCCGATAATGTTAGATTATTCTTTAAACGCAAACGCCGATAAACTCTTTTATGTGGGTATCGATGACAATTTTGTAGGAGCTGACCAAGCGGCCTTATTTTACCATCGCAACATGAAAATATATTCTAACCTAAACCGAATTAAAATGAATAAGAACGATAGGGTTCTTATTCTAATGGGTTCTGCCCATACGGCAATGTTACGGGAGTTTATGAATCGAAGTCCGAAATATGAAATGGTAAATTCCCTGGATTACTTAAAATAAAGTAAACACTTTTAAAACATCACTGTCTTTTTCAAAAAAAAGAAAAAGCCTATCTATACTAGGTGGCTTTTTCTTGAATACCCTCTGCCCTTATTTACAGTCACATAATCATCATATAAATAGAATGAGTAACTTACTGATGTAAATTGGCTTGAGACCATATTGCGTTTAGCTGATTATTTAAGGAAAGATGAAAAATGATATTCGACAGTAAAAAAGACATATTATTTAGTCTAATAATTCTTGGAATAAACTCATTTCTGATTGGAATCACAATTGTGGGAATTATTAATGGAGAAATGGAAAAAGATGAATATTGGACTCTAATTCTGATTTTAGCTATTCTCGGACTTCTCTTTTGGCTGTATTTCGGAACTAATTATGAATTGGCCAAAAAAGACGGTTTGATTTATAGAAGTGGCCCTTTCAATGGAAAAATAAATACGGACAGAATAACTGAGATTATAAAAGGAAAAACTCTTTGGGTTGGATTTAGACCTGCTACCGCTAGAAAAGGGCTTATCATAAAATATGACAAATACAACGAACTATATATTAGCCCGAAAACTAATGAATTGTTCATCAGTAAAATATTAGAATTGAACAACAAAATTAAAATATCTGACGGACAAGAGGAATTGAAATAACTTCCTGAGAAGCCTACCTAAATCCTAAACGTAATGTTCACTTTAGTACTAAATCGAAAGGTCTGTATATATTTATAAAGTCGCTAATCACGATAGCTATCGGGAATGGATTTAGCTTCGTTCTCAAAAGGAAACGAAAAATTTTAACACCAATATCATTTACCTAAAATAGAAATCTCATGACAACTCTTTTAAAACAACAATGGGTACTAGTTCTTTTATTAGTAACGACTATAGCTTGTAAAGCCGAGCATCTACCCATTACAAAAGGTAATGCTACGGCTGTTTTGGTCAATGATTCTTTACTACGACATACCGTTTTATCGAACGGACACCCCATGGCGGTTTGGGAGAAAAAAGCTGAAAATGCTAAAGGAATTATTCTTTTTGTTCATGGTAGAACTTGGAGCGGTGTTCCTGATTTTGATTTACAGGTAGAAGGTGAAGAGTTGTCTTTAATGGATGGTTTAGTAGAACAAGGGTATTCTGCCTATGCTATTGATTTACGAGGATACGGAAAAACACCTAGAGATGCTACAGAATGGTCATCACCAGAAATAGCTTCAAACGATATTCTGAATATTTTAAATTGGATTTCAGAAGAAAATAATAATTCGAAAGTTCATTTATTCGGTTGGTCAATGGGGTCAACATTATCACTACTTGCCACGCAAAAAGAATCAAAAAATATTGCCAGCCTAACGATTTTTGGATATTGGCAAGATTTAGATTCCAAAATACCTGAAGACACAAATGATAAGCAATTAATGAAAAGCATAAATACAGCAAAAAATGCAGCGAGCGATTTTATCATACCAGGTAGCATCAGTCAAAAAGCAATAGACACCTATGTAAAGAAGGCCTTAGCGTATGACCCCATACGAGTTGATTGGAGGCATGAGAGTGAGTATAATATTATTGACCCATCATTAATTACCACACCAGTATTACTTATTCAGGGTGAATTTGACCCATTAGCACCAACAGTTAACCAAGCAAAGTTATTCACTCGATTAAAAACAGCCGATAAAAGTTGGGTGGTAATTTCTGGTGGTGACCATGCTGCTTTTATGGAAACTCCTAGAAAGCACTTTATTCAATCATTTACAGCTTTCATAGATCGATTTAATGAATAATGGGTTTTAAAATTAAACTATGAACTTAAATCAAGTAACCATTCCATCATTAGATTTGACAAAATCAATCCCTTTTTATGAAAAACTTGGATTAAGATTAATTGTCGCATCATTACCAAATTACGCAAGATTTGAATGCCCAGATGGAGCCTCCACCTTTTCGATACACCAAACCGATACCTTACCAAAAGGAGATGGTATATACATCTATTTTGAAAGTAACAATCTTGATGTACTTGTAAACGAGCTTATTGAAAAAGGGATACAATTTGAGCAACTACCAACAGACCAAAGATGGCTATGGCGCGAAGCGAGATTGAAAGATCTTGATGGTAATCAACTAATACTCTACTATGGAGGTGATAATAGATTAAACCCACCTTGGCGTATTGATAACTGCACTAGTTAATAGATAGGGTAATTTATAATGAACGAAACCGAAATAGAAACTGAAAGGATACGACTAAGACTGATTGATAGATCAGACTTAGATTCAATTCATACGCTGCATTCTTTACCCGAAACCGACAAATTCAATGCATTGGGTATTCCGAATAGTATTGAAGAAACCAAAGCTATTATTGAACCATGGATTAAAGAGAATCGATCTGAAGAGATTAAAAATTACACGTTTGCAATTGACAACAAATCGAATGGAAAATTCATGGGTCTCTTCGGACTAAAAATCGGTCATCAGAAATATAAAAGAGCTGAAGTTTGGTATAAAATACATTCAGATTATTGGAAAAAAGGGTATGCTACTGAAGCTCTAAAAGCTATAATAGATTTTGGTTTTGATGCACTCAAACTACATCGTATTGAAGCTGGGTGTGCTGTAGAGAATATTGGCTCAATTAAGGTTTTAGAGAAATCAGGAATGCTACGAGAAGGTCGCCTTAGGCAAATACTACCTTTAAAATCTGGTTGGTCAGACAATTTTCAATATTCAATTCTTGAAACTGACGAAAGAAGTAAATAATTATAAGATTACCCACACACTAAAATTTACCTTACCAAATTGCATTAGGCTCTTCCAATATTAAATAAACAAACCTCAATTTTAATTTGAATTATCAATCTATTAATCGTAACATTGCGATTAATAAATATAACACAAAATGGGATTAGCCAAAACTGAAATGTTTACCGACCAACAAAACGAAATTGCACTTTTTGCAAAAGTATTTGGGCACCCAGCTAGAGTATCGATTTTGCAGTATTTATTTAAAATAAATGCATGTGTTTGCGGAGATTTAGTCAACGAAATCGGATTAGCACAACCCACCATATCACAACATTTAAAAGAATTAAGACATTTAGGTTTAATTAAAGGCAACGTAGAAGGTACGAGTGTTTGCTACTGTATACACACCGAAAATTGGACAAAAATGAAAGAAACTATGTTAGCATTTCTTAACCAAGATATAGCTACGAATGAAAATTGTTGTTAAAAATTCATCCTATAAATCACACTAATACAATACTTAATATGGCCACAACCAAAACAACATTATTTACAGAAATTGAAAATATAATCGGCTCGTTGAACATTGATAATGTCACTAATGAACGAAGAGAAATTTTAAAACCGTTAATTGATTTCATACAATCAAAGGCTGCAACAAATCAAGAAATACGCATCAATTTTATCTGTACTCATAATTCACGAAGAAGTCATTTATCGCAAGTTTGGTCTCAAACTATGGCTCATTATTTCGATATTAAAAATGTCTTTTGCTATTCTGGAGGTACCGAAGCTACCGCACTTTTTCCCATGGCAGCAGAAACGCTAAGGAATTCAGGCTTTCAGATAAAAACTATTTCAAAAAATGAGAATCCTGTATACAGTATTAAATATGCTGATAACGAGCATCCAGTAATAGGGTTTTCAAAAAAATTAGATGATGACTTTAATCCAAGATCTGAGTTTGCAGCGATTATGACTTGCGATTCGGCAAATGATGCGTGCCCATTTGTACCAGGTGCAGAAATAAGGATTCCGATAACTTTTAAAGACCCTAAAGCTTTTGACAACACACCGCAACAAGCCGAAAAATATAAAGAAAGAAGTATACAAATTGCAACTGAATTATTTTACGTTTTCTCTCAAATAAACTCATAAAAATGACATCAAAAAAATTAAGTTTTCTTGATAAGAATCTAACATTATGGATATTTGTAGCCATGGCATTCGGTGTTGCGCTTGGCTATTTCATACCAACATTCCCCGACATCATTAATACATTCAGTAGCGGCACTACGAACATACCTATTGCCATTGGCTTAATTTTAATGATGTATCCACCTTTGGCAAAAGTCAATTATTCACTTCTACCAAAAGTTTTCAGAAACACAAAAATCCTTTCTATTTCCCTGATTCTAAATTGGATAATCGGTCCCGTTTTAATGTTCATTTTGGCAATTACATTTTTACGTGATTATCCTGAATATATGGTTGGTCTAATTTTAATTGGCCTAGCACGATGTATTGCAATGGTCTTGGTATGGAACGACCTCGCCGAAGGCAATAGCGAATATGGAGCAGGCTTGGTAGCCTTAAACAGTATATTTCAAGTCTTTGCCTATAGTTTTTACGCATGGCTTTTTATAACCGTGCTTCCACCCTATTTTGGATTTGAAGGTGCTATTGTAGATATCTCTATTGGCACTATCGCAGAAAGTGTCGCCATCTATTTAGGTATTCCGTTCTTGATGGGAATATTGAGTAGACTAGTTTTAGTTAAACTAAAAGGAGAAGATTGGTATACCAATAAATTTATACCTACGATTTCACCAATAACATTGATTGCGCTTTTATTTACTATTGTAATAATGTTTTCGCTAAAAGGGGAATTAATAGTTCAAATACCTATGGACGTACTACTAATTGCGGTGCCTTTACTTATCTACTTTACGTTAATGTTCGTCATTGGCTTTTTCTTAACCAAAGCAACTGGAGCAGCATACGACAAAACCGCATCAGTAGCTTTTACAGCCGCAGGTAATAATTTCGAATTAGCCATTGCAGTTGCCATTGCAGTTTTCGGATTAAATTCAGGACAGGCCTTTGCAGGAGTTATTGGTCCGTTAGTTGAAGTACCAGCATTAATACTGTTGGTTCGAGTTTCCTTTTGGTTGAAGAAAAAATATTATGGAAAAGTCGAAGGGTAGATGAACATAAAAAGTTATTTTCTATATTAACATGAATACACAATTAAAGTAGTTTTTGGGTTTAGATTTTACCAGATGTCCTAAAGAAAATAGATTTTGCTTAATACCAGGAGGAATAAAAAAACATTTTACACTCCTATATTTCTTATCTTAACAGAGACACCTAAAAATTTACAAACCATGAAACATATTCTTACAGTATTCATTTTTACCGCTTTTCTGATTTCTTGTAATTCATCAGACAAAACAAAAACTACAACACAAGAAGCTTCATCAACAGAGGCAACTACAGAAAGTACGTCAAAAGACATCAATAAAAATTTAAAACCGATTGAAACCGATGAAGATTTAGTTGCCACCGCTTTAATGGCTGCTCCCGAAAAAAGTAGGCTTACATCTAAAGTAATTGGCTATAATATGGCAGGTGAATTTGTGACGTTGAAAGAAGGGGATAATGAATTTATTGTGCTTGCAGATAATCCAACCAAAGATGGCTTTAATGCTGCATGCTATCACAAAAACCTTGAACCTTTTATGGCAAGAGGAAGAGCATTAAGAGCAGAGGGGAAATCCGCTGAAGAAATCTTTGCCATTCGTGAAGAAGAAATGAAATCTGGAAAACTTAAAATAACTCCCGGTTCTACATTACATATCTATTACGGCCCTAATACCATGTACGACCCAGAAACTGCAGCTGTTGATGGCGCACAATTGCGTTATGTAACATATATTCCTTGGGCCACATCAGAAACTATTGGTATACCCGAAGCCCCTACGGCACCAAATCATCCTTGGCTTATGAATGCAGGTACACACAGAGCACATATTATGCTTTCACCTTTACCAAAAGATAAAGAATAGGGTTAAAGTGGAGGTTGAAAATTGACTACTACGAAAAAATAACTGTCTATTTTTTCTTGTCTTCATATACTTATAAATAGCTGAGAACTTAGGTCACTTTAAATTTGGCAAAATACCTTTAGCTTTACAAACTCTATTTTAGCATATATGAATACAATTGATATTAGAACAGTAGATGTTGTTCAATATTTACAACCCTTACGAGAAGGAGGTTCTATGCCTGCCATAGTAAAAGCTGACGATGACTTTTTATATGTATTAAAATTTAGAGGATCTGGCCAAGGAAAAAAATCGCTCATCGCTGAATTTATTGGTGGAGAATTGGCACGTACCATTGGTTTAAAAGTTCCTGAATTGGTTTTTATGAATCTAGATGATTCGTTTCGTAATACAGAACCCGATGAAGAAATTCAAGACTTGCTTAAGTTTAGTGTCGGTTTAAATTTAGGATTACACTTTTTATCTGGCGCTATTACATTCGACCCTTTAATTTCAAAAATAGATGCACTAATAGCATCAAAAATAGTAATATTAGATAGTCTTATCAGTAATATTGACCGGACAGCCAAGAATGCTAATTTACTGTATTGGCATAATGAACTGTGGGTGATTGATAACGGAGCTAGTTTCTATTTTCACCATAACTGGGAAACTTGGGAGAATCACCTTTCAAGAACATTCCCATTTATAAAAGACCATGTGCTTTTGCAACAAGCGACTGCTTTACCCGAGGCAGCAAAAGAAATTCAAAATTTAATTACCCCGGGAAAGATTATTGAGATTGTCTCAAAAATTCCGGAAGACTGGCTTATGAGTGAAACGGATATTTTGAATGTAGATAAAAAAAGAGCAGCCTATATTCAATTTATAACTACTAAATTATCTATGATTGATATATTAGTTAAAGAAGCTGAAGATGCAAGATAGATACACATTCAAGTATGCCATAATTAGATTGGTTCCAAAGGTAGAACGTGAAGAATTCTTTAATGTAGGCGTCATTCTATTTTGTAAACGGATTAAATTTCTTGATATAAAGTATCATCTTGACCCGGATAAATTAAAAGCCTTTGCTCCAGAAATCGAGGAAGATATCATTAGTGATTACTTGAAGGCATGGAAATTAATTTGCGATGGTAATGCTTCTGGCGGACCAATAGGAAAACTAGATTTACCTGACCGCTTCGGATGGCTAACAGCCTGTAGAAGTACAATTATACAAAGCTCTACCACTCGTTCTGGACTTAGCTTTGAACCTAAAAAAGAATTAGAAGATATATTTAATAAGTATGTTTTGTAAGAATTGATTAAATCTTCTATTGATATATTAATTTTAAATCGACCATATTACACTAGGATATTTGGGTGTCCAATGTAATTTGTAAAAGCAACCTTTTTTCTAAACATTACAAAATGGAATCATCTGAACTACATAAAATTATTCAAGGCATTCCGAAAGCTGAACTTCACTTACATATTGAAGGAAGTTTTGAACCAGAACTCATGTTCAAAATAGCGGAAAGAAATACTATTGCTTTAGCATATGATTCTATTGAATCGTTAAAGAAAGCCTACCAATTCAATAATCTTCAAGAGTTTTTAGATATCTACTATGCAGGTGCGCAAGTATTGATTCACGAAGAAGATTTTTTCGACTTAACTTGGGCATATCTTACCAAAGTACATAGTCAGAATGTAGTTCATGTAGAAGTATTTTTTGACCCACAAACACATACTGATAGAGGCATTGCATTTGAAGTTGTCTTTAAAGGAATTCACAAGGCCTTAGAAAAAGCCAAAAAGGAATTGAACATTTCCTATAAACTTATTATGTCATATTTGCGGCATTTAAGCGAAGAAGCCGCATTTAAAACCTTAGAAGCTTCCCTCCCATTCAAGCATTTAATTGACGGCGTCGGTTTAGACTCCTCAGAAATGGGTAATCCGCCCAGTAAGTTCATAAATGTATTTAAAGCATCTGCCGAACACGGTTATAATTTAGTTGCCCATGCCGGGGAAGAAGGTCCAGTAGAATATATATGGGAAGCTCTAGATGTATTAAAAGTGATACGAATAGACCACGGTAATCGATGTTTAGATGATGAAGCATTGGTTCAAAGATTAGTCGAGGAGAAAATAGCATTAACCCTTTGCCCTACAAGCAATGTAGCACTAAAAGTTATTCAAAAAATGAAAGAACATCCTGTTGCTAAAATGCTGGAAAAAGGAATTATTGCAACTATACATTCAGATGACCCTGCATATTTCGGTGGCTATATGAATGAAAATTATTTTGAGACAGCAAAAGCCCTTAACTTAAACAAAGAACAGTTGATGCAATTGGCCATCAATGCTTTTGAAGCTAGTTGGTTGAATACTAATACTAAACAACAACGAATTACAGAAGTGAGAGATTATTTTAATTCGTTGACAAATTAAAAAGATTAACCTCCCTAATTTGCCAAAGGAATAAAAATTTCAAAAATGGCACCGTTACCAAGAGAACTTTTTACTCTTATTTCTCCATTATGGGTGGTAATAATTCTTTTTACAATGGCAAGCCCTATTCCTGTACCTTGATATTCTTCATCGCTATGTAAACGTTGAAAAATTTCAAAAACCTTGGTGGCATATTTCTGCTCAAAACCAATTCCATTATCAGCTACAAAAATACGCGCATATTTAACCTCATCAGATAAATTAAGATTAGGGTATGCTACACCTTCAATAATTTCTGCGCTTACTTCTATAGTTGGGAAATCTTTCTTCTTGGTGAATTTAATAGCATTGGTAAATAAGTTAAATAATAACTGTTTAAACTGAATCGGCCTTACCGTAATCTCGCAATCACTTAGAACTTTCAGCACCGTATTATTTTCTTTTAGCTCTTCGCTCAACACAACTTTCACATCATCTACCAGCTTTCTTAAAGAGACATTCATCAATCTGTTCTCCACATTTTCTGTAGACCCGTATGTCAACAGATCTTGTATTAAATTTCGCATACGCGAGGCCGACAAGTCTATTCGTTCTAATTTGTGCTTACCATCTGCTGATAAATTTTTGAACTCGCTATCGCTAACCTGAGAAATAAACATTTGTATTTTTCGTAAAGGCTCTTGCAGGTCATGACTACAAATATGATTAAATGAGGCAAGGTCATTATTGATTAACTCTAACTTTATAGTTTTAATTTCAAGTTGGTTGGTTCGTTGTAATACCTTTTTTTCAAGTTTTTTAGAAAATTTCTTTAGTTTTCTATGCGCACGTTCTAATTCTAACTTATTTTTTCTAAGCTCCAATAAGTTTATTACCTGTTCAGATAAAATATTCAAAGATTCTTTTTGACTATCTGTTAACGTACGAGGTTTATTATCAATTACGCACAAGGTACCCAGTGGTAGTCCACTAGAATCTTTTAAGGGTATACCTGCATAAAAAACAATATTGGGGTCACCCGTTACTAAAGGATTGTAATTAAAACGAGTATCATCACGAGCATCATTCATGGTGAAAATTTCTTCATCACCAGTTATCGCATGCGCACAAAATGAATGTTCTATAGGCGTTTCATAAATATCCAAGCCATGGCGCGATTTAAACCATTGCCTTTTATCATCAAGAAGTGTGATTAACGAGATAGGTGTTTGACAAATTTCAGAAGCAAGTTTGGTAAGGTTATCATAATCCTTTTCAGCTAATGTGTCTAAAATGGAATATGATTTAAGAAGAGCAAGTCTTTCTTTTTCCTTATCATGAATCTTGGCTTTTATCATAGTCAATGTCGCGGTAGGTCATTATAAATAATCACTAAAAAAAGAGAACAAATATAAGTCGACCATTATCCTTTGTATTATAAATATAAGTTAATAAGAGTAGAAATAACGAATCAGAAAATATAGAATTCATCGGTTTGCTTCTCCCAATAGACACAAGGTAAATCTCGTTGAAAAGCTAAATCAGACATTTAGAAGTGTAGTTTATTATGAAATAAATTGATTTTCCATTGCAAGCCCACAACCAGTAAGCGAAAAACAAATCACATTTAAACAATTTCATTCAGAAATTTTTAGGTTACCTCTATTCCAAAAAACTATGTTTCCGAAAAGTTATAAAGCCTAATATCTTTAGAAATTTAGCTTTAATAAAGCAGAGAAAGAATAACTATAAAGATTTTCAAAATTCAAGTTAAAATAAAATATATTATCAGTCTTGTAAAATAGTGACTCCTAATTAGTTCCTTTTGTAACACCATTTTATTAACTAACATTATAAATAAGTTGATTTGGCTACGATTATTAATCCTAATGAGGTATTTGTTAAATCAAAAAAGCAGTAGTTTGTAAAATTAATTGCTAATTTTGCATTGTATGAAACAATTCATCCACAAATCAATGGCAGTTTTTATGGCGGCCGTAGTTCTTATGACTACGATGTCGTTCGCGGTAGATATGCATTATTGTGGAGATACATTGGTTGATTTTTCTTTTGTTCATCAAGCAAAATCTTGTGGCATGGGAAAAACACAAGTAATTGCCAGTTGTGAGACTTCAACAGTTTCTGAAAAATCGTGTTGTACAGATAAGCAATTGATTAAAGAAGGAAATGAAGTTTTAAAAGCTTCCTTTGACCATTTTACATTAGAGCAGCAAGTCTTTATCGCTTCATTTACATTTTCATTTATCAATCTTTTTGAAGGAACCGAATCTAATGAAGTTCCTTTTATAGATTACGCGCCACCCTTTCTCAAACAGAATGTGCAAGTGCTGCACCAGACATTCTTAATTTGATTTATTAGAACTCTCCGACGAGCATCGGACATTAAAGCCCTACGTACTTCCGTTTTGGGCACGTTTTGTTGTTTTCTTTTTTAGCAGAACCATCAAAACAACATTTACATAACTATCTAATAATCATTCATATGCTAAATAAAAGCATCAAGTTCTTTATAGATAATAAATTGGTTGCAGTTCTTTTACTTGCACTATTTGTGGGTTGGGGAATTGTAAATGCCCCTTTTAATTGGGATACTGGTATTCTTCCTTCTGATCCTGTAGCTGTAGATGCCATTCCTGATATTGGAGAAAACCAACAAATCGTTTTTACAAAATGGCAAGGTCGGTCTCCACAAGACATTGAAGACCAAATCACCTATCCACTAACCACATCACTCTTAGGCATACCTGGTGTGAAGACTATTCGCAGTTCTTCAATGTTTGGATTCTCGAGTATCTATATCATTTTTGAAGAAGATCTCGAATTTTATTGGACTCGTAGTCGTATTCTTGAAAAATTAAACTCGTTACCTAGCGGCCTTTTACCTGAAGATGTGAACCCGGCCTTAGGACCCGATGCTACAGGATTAGGACAAATATATTGGTACACCTTAGAAGGGCGTGACAAAGATGGTAATGTCACTGGTGGTTGGGATCTACAAGAACTCAGAAGTATTCAAGATTACCATGTAAAATATGGATTGGCTTCAGCAGGCGGTGTTGCAGAAGTGGCTTCTATAGGTGGTTATGTTCAAGAATATCAGATAGATGTTGACCCAGAAAAAATGCGTCAATATAATATTGGCTTGAGCGCCATTGTGAAAGCAGTTAAAGAAAGTAATCAAGACATAGGTGTGCAAACCTTAGAGATGAACCAAGCTGAATACTTAGTTCGTGGGTTGGGTTATGTAAAATCAATTGCAGACTTAGAAGATGCAGTAGTTACTTCAGAAAACTTCACTTCGATACGAATTAAAGACATCGCTAATGTTCATTTAGGCCCTCAAACTAGACGTGGCATTTTAGATAAGGAAGGTGCTGAAGTTGTCGGCGGTGTTGTGGTTGCTCGATATGGTGCTAACCCATTAGAAGTTATCAATAATGTCAAAAATCAAATTGCAGAAATTTCATCTGGTCTTCCTTCAAAAGTTTTATCAGATGGCCGTACATCACAAGTGACTATCGTTCCTTTTTACGACCGTACCGAACTAATTCAAGAAACATTATATACATTAAAAGAAGCACTTACACTTGAAATTCTTATTACCATATTGGTCATTATTGTAATGGTATTCAACCTGCGTGCCTCCATTCTTATTTCAGGCTTGTTACCTGTTGCTATCCTTATGGTTTTCATTACAATGAAACTCTTTAATGTTGATGCAAATATTGTAGCACTATCAGGTATAGCAATTGCAATCGGTACCATGGTAGATGTCGGCGTCATACTTGCTGAAAATATGATTCGGCATTTAGAAGATGAAAAATTACGTTTTCGAGAAAGTGGTATTGAATACACTACTAATGAAATTATTTACAACGCAACTGCCGAGGTATCAGGTGCCATTCTCACTGCAGTATTAACAACAATCATCAGTTTTATCCCTGTATTCACAATGGTGGGTGCCGAGGGTAAATTATTCCGTCCTCTGGCATTTACCAAAACAATGGCATTATCGGCATCATTGGTCATTGCACTTTTCTTAATTCCTCCATTTGCTGCATTCCTTTTTAGAAAAAGTAACATTAAAATACGTTTTAAATATATCATCAATGGCTTGCTCATCATACTCGGTGCCATAGCAATTGCCTATGGTTATTGGCTAGGGCTTCTATTAATTGCATTTGGTTTCGTTGGTTTTTTAGGCGCTAGAGATGTTATTACCGCAAAAAGAGCCAACCTAATCAATATTGTAATCTCAACGACTGCAATTGTTTTTCTACTTGCGGAATACTGGCGTCCACTCGGATTCGATCGTAGCATTATAATGAACCTGATTTTTGTTTCGATTATTTGTTTTGGATTGCTCGGTGTGTTTACAGTTTTCAGAAGATATTATGAACTTATTCTTAGATGGGCACTTCATAACCGACTTTTATTTTTGATAATTCCATCAACTGTTTTGATGTTAGGTATAATCATCATGCGCAATACAGGTAAAGAATTTATGCCAGCGCTTAATGAAGGATCATTCCTGTTAATGCCTACATCTTTACCCCATGCAGGTGTGGAAGAAAATAAGCGTGTTCTACAACAACTCGATATGGCGGTAGCCAGCATTCCAGAAATTGAAACGGTGGTAGGTAAATCAGGTAGAACAGAATCAGCCCTCGACCCTGCCCCTTTATCGATGTATGAAAATATGATTCAGTATAAATCTGAATATATGCGAAATATTAATGGTGAGCGACAACGCTACCGGGTAAATAATGATGGCTTATTTGTTCTTAAAAATGACAAATTTATCATCAATCCAAACAATGAAATTAATAATGATGCAAATTATGAAGCTTCACAGCTCAAAACAACAGCTACTCGTAATGACCTAATTACCGACGATGACGGTGAGTATTATAGAAATTGGAGGCCAGAAATAAATAGTCCAGATGACATATGGAATGAAATAATTAAGGTAACCAAATTCCCCGGCGTAACATCTGCTCCAAAATTACAACCAATTGAAACAAGGCTTGTAATGCTACAGACAGGTATGCGAGCACCTATGGGTATTAAAGTAAAAGGACCTGATTTGAAGAGTATAGAAACCTTTGGTTTACAACTTGAAAGCATTTTAAAAGAGGTTGAAGGCGTAAAACAGCAAGCTGTATTTGCAGACCGAATTGTAGGCAAGCCTTATTTACTTATTGATATTAAGAGAGACCAATTAGCCCGTTATGGAATTTCAATTATGGATGTACAAGAAGTGCTACAGGTGGCAGTTGGCGGAATGCCTCTTACACAAACCGTAGAAGGGCGAGAACGATATGGAGTTCGTGTACGCTACCCTAGGGAACTCAGGGCAAATCCAGAAGATTTACGTAATATCTATGTACCCGTCAAGAATGGAAGCCAAGTACCTCTTGGAGATTTGGTTACTATTCGATACGAGCAAGGACCACAAGTAATAAAAAGTGAAGATACTTTTTTAATTGGCTATGTTCTATTTGACAAGCTCGATGGTTTTGCCGAAGTAAATGTCGTCGAAAATGCACAATCATTAATTAATCAAAAAATAGACAATGGCGATTTAATAGTTCCACAAGGTATTAGCTATCGCTTTACTGGAACTTATGAGAATCAACTACGTGCAGAGAAAACCCTTTCTGTTGTGGTTCCAATGGCTTTGATAATCATCTTCTTGATCCTATATTTTCAGTTTAAATCAGTCTCTACATCTTTAATGGTATTTACAGGTATAGCCGTTGCTTTTGCTGGTGGATTCATCATGATTTGGTTGTACGGACAAGATTGGTTCTTCAATTTCAACTTGTTTGGCGAGAACCTTCGAACACTTTTTAATATGAAAACCATTAATTTGAGTGTGGCTGTTTGGGTAGGTTTTATCGCATTGTTCGGTATTGCTACAGATGATGGCGTAGTAATGGCAACCTATCTTACCCAAACTTTTGATAGAGAAAACCCTGAAGATAAAAAGGGCATTCGTCATGCAACTTTAGAAGCTGCTGGTAAAAGAATACGACCGTGTTTGATGACAACGGTAACGACCATATTGGCACTCTTACCTGTACTTACCTCCACAGGAAAAGGAAGTGATATTATGATCCCAATGGCTATCCCAATTTTCGGTGGAATGATTATCGACATCACATCTTACTTTTTAGTACCAGTATTATTTAGCTGGAAAAAGGAATATGAACTAAAAAGAGCAAACAAATGAAAAATTTTAAAATCATAACATGTCTTTTGTTTGTTACCACATTCGTAAAAGCACAACAATTACAAACCTTTATTGAAGAGGCCATAATAAACAATCCAGAGATTCAGGCCTTTGATATACGATATAAAATAGCAGAAGAAAAGGTGAATGAAGCTGATTGGCTACCCAATACCGAAATAAGTGCAGCATACTTTATAAGTGAACCTGAAACTCGTGTAGGAGCCCAACGTGCAAGAATTGGAATCAAACAGATGCTGCCTTGGTTTGGAACAATTAACGCACGTGAGAATTACGCTTACTCAATGGCAGAAGCTGAATATATCGAAGTTACAATAGCCAAGAGAAAATTGGCGCTTTCGGTGTCACAATCCTATTATGGTTTGTATGAAATAAGGGCCAAACAAGCTATACTCCTAGAGAATATTCAGCTTTTGAAAACCTACGAAAAACTAGCACTGACATCTGTTGAAATTGGAAAAGCCTCTGCTGTAGACATATTGCGTTTACAAATACGTCAAAATGAACTTCAACAACAAAAAGAAGTACTTGAAGAAAAGTATTGGGCAGAACAATCTTCTTTCAACAATTTGCTTAACCGCAATGAAAATATGCTAGTTGAAGCAGTTGCCGATTTAGAAATACCAGCTGAAAATGAATTGTATAATACCGATGCACTGTCGCTTAATGCTGAATTACTCAAATATGACAAGCTTTACGAATCTGTAGTTCAATCAGAATTACTCAACAAACGTGAGCGTTTACCTATGATTGGTTTCGGGGTAGATTATTTACCTGTAAGTGAGCGAACCGACATGCAGGTAATAGACAATGGAAAAGACATTCTAATGCCAATGGCTTCTGTTTCTATTCCAATTTTCAATAGCAAATACAGCTCAATTTCCAAACAGAATGAATTACGTCGAAAAGAAATTGAAACTCAGAAAAATCAACGTTTAAATGTACTAAAATCTGCTTTTGCATTATCAATATCTCAACGAAACCAAGCACGTATCAAATTCAACACTCAACTTAAAAACTTGAATCAAGCTAGGGATGCCGAAGAAATCTTAATCAAGAGCTATGAAACAGGAACAATAGATTTCAATGACGTTTTAGATATTCAAGAATTACAATTGAAATTTCAGTTGAACCAAATAGAATCGGTACAGAACTTTTATATACAGCAATCTATTATTAACTATTTAATTCAATAACAATGGTAAAAGATTTCTATATAAAAAACATGGTATGTGATCGCTGCATTAAAGTGCTTAAAGCTGAAATTGAAGCGCAAAAAATTGAACTTAAAGAAATTGAACTTGGTCGTATTCAACTCAATATTAAGAAAGACATCGAACTACTCAATTTTAAGACTATAGTTGAGAGTAATGGTTTTAGACTTATTGATTCTTCTGAAGATAAACTGGTAGAACAAGTTAAAATTCAAATAATTAAAATAGTTGACCAGCTACCTCTAGATTTAAAAGAAAAACTGTCTACATACCTCACAAAAAGTATCCATCAAGATTATTCTAAAATAAGCAAGGTGTTCTCAGTTACAGAAGGTGTCACTATTGAAAAATATTTTATTAAGCTAAAAATTGAGAAGGTAAAAGAACTAATACAAGCCCAAGAAAAAAATTTTACAGAAATAAGTCAACTACTTGATTATAGTCATTTAAATCATTTAAGTAGGCAGTTTAAAACAGAGACAGGAATAAGCTTGAGCGAATATAAATCGCAGCTAAGAATTTCTCGAAATCCATTAGACCAAATTGTATAGATTTCATCCAAAATTATGACACATACTGTTGAAAATCAAGAGTAATTTTGAAAAGCTAGAAAATGAAGATAATTATGAAAAATATAAATTTTGCGTTATTCCTAATGATAATAGGTTTGGCGCAGGTGGTGGATTATCAATTTGGTTCTAAATAAAAATCAATTAATAATAAATAAGTATAACAACAAATAATATGAAAATAGTAAAAAGAAGTTTAGGCACAATTGCACTTGCAACTACAATGATAGTAACAGTTTCATGCAAGGATGGAAAAAAGGTTGAAGAAGCAGCCCCTGTTGAAAAAGAAATGAATAACAATGAAGTAATGACCATGAATACTTCAAAAAATGTAAATGCTGAAGCTATTCTTTCCGACTATTTCAATTTAAAAGATGCTTTGGTAGCAGATGATAATGAAAAGGGAAAAGAATTAGGATTAATGTTAACAAAATCATTACAAGAACTAGATGTTTCGAGCTTTTCAGATAGTGAGCAAAATGAGCTTAAAGATATTATAGAAGATGCTAATGAACATGCAGAACATATTGGTGAAAGCGATATCAACCATCAACGTGAGCATTTTAAAATATTGAGTAAAGACATCACTGATATGGTTGCTATTACAGGAACTGAGATTACCTTATACGAGCAGTTTTGCCCAATGTACGATGGCGGTACGGCTTGGTTGAGTACAAAAGAAGAAGTGAGAAATCCTTACTATGGTAGCCAAATGTTGACCTGTGGTAAAGTACAGCGAGAGATTAACTAGTTAGAAAATTAGCCTCAAGGGGGTATAAGAAATTAACCACAGTAAAATACTTTAATGATTGAACCATAATATTAATTTGGATTATGGGTCTTTCGGTAATTACTACAATAATTTTTATTTCAAAGCAGAATAGAAAAAGGAAGAAACGAAAATTTTATAGTATCCTTCAGGTAAAGGAAATTTGAATTTAAGATCATATTAATATGAAACACACTTATCACATACATGGTATGACCTGCAATGGTTGTCGCAGTCACGTTGAACAAACACTTTCAGAAGTGGATGGTGTGAAAAACGCATCTGTAGATTTAGAAAAAGCAGAAGCTACGATTGAAATGCAATCACATATTGCTATAGAGACTTTTCAAAAAGCTTTGCAGAAAGATGGCGGTAACTATTCCATTCATAACCCCGGAGAACAACATCATAATGACACTAACCCGAAAGAAGATATAGAAAAACCAAAAGGCAAAGGGACAGGAACTTTCTACTGCCCGATGCGTTGCGAAGGTGATAAGACTTATAACAAACCTGGTGATTGCCCAGTCTGCGGAATGGATCTTATAGAAGAACAGAATTTATCGGCTACTTCAACTGAACAATGGACATGCCCAATGCATCCTGAAGTGATAAAAGACAAACCAGGCGCCTGCCCTATCTGTGGGATGGATCTCGTACCGATGCAGCCAGACCTTTCTTCCGAAGAAAAAACATATAAAAAACTATTGAAGAAATTCTGGATAGCTGTAGGTTTTACGCTACCCATTTTCTTGATTGCCATGAGCGAGATGATTCCGAGCAATCCCCTATACGATGTGATGGGACAGAAATGGTGGAACTGGATTCAGTTTTGTCTATCGATACCGGTTGTCTTTTATGCAACTTGGATGTTCTTTGAGCGAGCATACAGAAGTATAAAGACTTGGAATCTTAATATGTTCACACTTATTGGTATTGGAGCAGGAGTTGCGTGGCTTTTCAGTGTATTCGGCATGTTGTTTCCAGATTTCTTTCCTGAGCAATTTAAAACGGAATCTGGCGCAGTTCATGTATATTTTGAAGCTGCTACGGTCATTCTTACCTTAGTATTGATGGGTCAAGTTTTGGAAGCCCGTGCGCACAGTAAAACCAATACAGCAGTTAAAGAACTACTAAAACTCGCACCCAATAAAGCCGTTAAAGTAGTACATGGTAACGAAGTAGAAGTCTCTATAGACCAAATTCAAAAAGGAGATATTTTACGGGTAAAGCCAGGTGATAAAATTCCTGTTGATGGTGTTCTTACAGAAGGTCAAACGACCATAGATGAATCTATGATATCGGGAGAACCAATTCCCGTTAATAAAACAGTAGACGATAGGGTAAATAGTGGTACCATCAATGGCAATCAATCTTTTTTAATGAAAGCCGAAAAGGTAGGTAGTGAGACCCTGCTTTCACAAATAATACATATGGTAAACGATGCCAGTCGCAGTCGTGCGCCAATCCAGAAATTGGCAGATACGGTTTCTGGATATTTTGTGCCAGTTGTGGTCTTTATTTCGATAATCACTTTTGTAATTTGGTCAATATGGGGTCCAGAACCAGTCTATGTTTATGCATTGGTCAATGCCATTGCTGTATTGATTATTGCATGCCCTTGTGCTTTGGGGTTGGCAACACCGATGTCTATAATGGTTGGCGTTGGTAAAGGTGCTCAAAATGGGGTATTAATCAAAAATGCTGAAGCCCTTGAGAACATGGACAAGGTGGATACACTTATTATTGATAAAACAGGAACGATTACAGAAGGAAAACCAACAGTTGAGAAAATAGGGGTTTTTGGAGAGCACTTCAACGAAAGCGAAATTTTACATTTTATAGCATCCTTAAATAGTTCGAGTGAGCACCCACTTGCAGAAGCTACCGTAAAATATGGTAGGGAACAAAAAATTGAAATTTCAAAAACCGAAAACTTCAGTGCGGTTACAGGAAAAGGTGTCGAAGGAACGGTTGATGGGAAGAAGCTCGATTTGGGTAATGTAAAAATGATGGAGTATGCAAATGCAACGGTATCATCAGAAATGGAAAGTGAAGTGCAATTTTTTCAGAAACAAGGGAAGACAGTTTCTTATTTGTCGATAGATAGTAACGTATCAGGGTTTGTGGTAATAGGTGATAAAATTAAATTGACGAGTGCCAAAGCAATCAAAGAACTACAAGAAATAGGCATTGCCGTAATCATGCTAACGGGTGACAATCATGATACTGCTCAAGCCGTAGCTAAAGAACTAAATCTTGCAGACTTCAAAGCAGGTATGTTACCAGAAGATAAATTGAAAGAAGTCGAAAAATTACAACAACAAGGAAAAGTTGTAGCAATGGCGGGCGATGGTATCAATGATGCTCCAGCACTTGCTAAGAGCAATGTTGGTATTGCGATGGGAACAGGAACTGATGTCGCTATTGAAAGCGCAATGATCACATTGGTCAAAGGCGATTTACATGGCATTGTAAAAGCTCGAAATTTAAGTCATGTCGTCATGAAAAACATCAAACAGAATCTATTTTTTGCATTAATATATAATACGCTAGGCGTACCAATAGCTGCAGGAGTACTATTCCCCTTTTTTGGAATATTATTGTCGCCTATGATTGCTGCGCTAGCGATGAGCTTTAGCTCTGTTTCAGTTATTGCAAATGCATTGAGATTAAAAACAAAGTCAATAGATTAATACTTATCAAATGTCTGTATTGAAGAAATGATGTCGATGATTTCGAGATTGGAAAACAAATAGAATTTGAATTTACAATGTTATTACATACATAATTTTAAGAGCCATTAATATGAAAAAGAACGTTTTATATATAGGAATTGCAGTTGTTGTGGGCTTGTTAGCCGGTTGGATCATATTTGGGAACAATGGTACTGAATCGAAATCAGGGTCAGCCATTTCAGACACACATGACCATTCTAGCGAAACCCAAGTAGAGATGTGGACTTGCTCAATGCACCCACAGATAATGCAACCAGAACCAGGTAACTGTCCTATATGCGGAATGAATCTAATTCCTGTAGAAACTGGTGGTGAAGGTCTTGCGATGAATGAGATAAAAATGACTAAAAATGCAATGTCTCTCGCTAATATTCAAACTAGCATTGTGGGGAGCAACATGTCTTCTGAAAAGGATGGAATAATCGCCCTATCAGGGAAAATTGCTACTAACGAAGAGAACAACTCAGTACAAGCAAGTTATTTTGACGGTCGTATTGAGCAATTGAATGTCAACTATAAAGGACAAAAAGTAAATAACCGTCAACTATTAGCTACGATTTACTCCCCTAACCTAGTTGCAGCGCAACAAGAACTCATAACAGCAGCTTCATTAAAAGAATCACAACCTGAATTATACCAAGCCGTTCGTAACAAATTAAAAAATTGGAAACTTTCAGACACTCAAATCGACGCAATTGAATCCTCAGGTAAAGTCCGTGATAACTTTCCAGTTTACGCTACAATTAACGGAACGGTTTCAGAGGTCATGGCACGTGAAGGTGACTATGTAAAACAAGGGCAACCTATACTTAAAGTAAGTAATCTAAATTCAGTTTGGGCAGATTTTGATGCGTATGAAAATCAAATTTCAAATTTAAAAGAAGGACAAAAAATTAAGGTTGAGGCCAATGCCTATAGCAACAAAGAATTTGATGCAACCATTACATTTATTGACCCTATGCTAAATAACGCTACGCGTACCGTGACGGTTAGGGCAACAATAAAAAATAATGATAATTTGTTTAAACCCGGGATGTTTGTAACGGGCAAAGTTCAAGGAACTAAGACACAGTCAGAAATGCTTAGCGTTCCTTCCAGTGCTGTAATGTGGACCGGTGAACGTTCATTAGTCTATGTAAAAACTAATCCCAACGAACCCGTTTTTGAAATGCGAGAAGTTTCTATCCATAACCGAAATGGCGAAAATTATACGATTAGTTCTGGTTTACAAACTGGTGAAGAGATAGTTACTAATGGTATTTTCACTGTAGATGCTGCTGCACAATTACAAGGAAAAAAATCAATGATGAACAAGGCAAAGGAAGATGCAACTGAAATGCCTAAATCTCAAATGAGATTGAAATTTTCTGAGCGCTTTACAAATAACTTTAACAACGTAATCAAGCCCTACTTAAAAATGAAAGATGCTTTTGTAGCGACTGATGCCAAACAAGTTTCCGCTTTTGCAAAAATGACTTTAAAATCCCTTAAATCTAGAGAAACCGATGATTTGGGTAAAATGGAGCAATCACATATTAAAAAAACCATTGACATGCTCGATGCTATTGGTAAAAGTGATAATATTAAAAATCAACGTGCAGATTTTATAATATTAAATGAAAATTTAGTTGCTATAGCTATGAATATCAAGGGAGCAAATCCGTTGTTATATGTTCAAAAATGTCCGATGGCAAACAACAACAAGGGTGCTATTTGGCTAAGTACTGAAAAGGATATTAAAAATCCTTATTATGGTGATGACATGCTCACTTGTGGTAGTGTAATCGAAGAGATTAATGAATGACAAATAACCATATCACTAATTCCTTTAACTACAATACCTTACGGCTGAACAAAGGAATTTTCATTATAAATATGCTTAGGTACATACTTATCAATAATGTAGGGTGTAATAGCCTTAAGAGTACTCCCATTAATTGGATGAAGCCCAGGAGCAGTAAAATATTCGATTTCATCATTACCCTTTTTGAAATACCAAATCAAAGGTTCGTTGGTTACTTCATCAAAAAAATCTGTGGTTAACCCTACTGGTGTTTTTTCAAAATTCGTTAATCTTAAAGGGTCTAAAGGAACTACTTTTCCCTTGTAACTTATAGCGCAATCAACCTTTTCAAAATGATTCTGTATCCATACCATACACTCACCATTTTTCAAAAGCTTTTTTTCTCCATCTTTATTATAAACAAAAAATAATATTGATACTGCTAAAAGAACGAGCCCTATACTACTTAAAAGTATCCAATTTTTTTTTCTAACAATTTCAATTCTTTCTCCCCCATTTTTTTGAACATAATCGGCATACGATTCAAAATTTAAATATTGACATAACATATTAATGGTATGTTCACTTTGCTTTCCTACATTACTTTTTTCATCAAAATACTTATCATATAATCTTTCTAAGGTTTTAGAACTTAAATCTATTGATTTAGAAATATGGTTACACAGTGCATTTTTGCTGTCCCCAGCACATTCAGATTTTGCCTTATCAAAAACTTTCTCAACTATGTCCTTAATTATTACCCTTTTCATACCGTTAAAATACAATTTTAAAATTACAGCAACATAAACAAAACAGCTCTTAGACCCTAAAATCATTGGTGTCTAACAATTGTCTTATACATGTCTAAGATTTGTCTAGACCAAAACATTCATCATTACTTTTCTTTGTCTCAGATTGATTTAGGCACTGTATTGCAACCTTTGCCATCTAGAAAATCAATCTCACGGAAATCTAAAATGCGGTCGGTAAATAACCCGGTTGAGAAGTAGGTTAGGCACTACCGCATTTGGATTTCTACTTCTCAAACTTGGGAGACGTCCCTTCATTTTTCAACGCGATAAACATCGCAATAAATCACTGAGTAATAATTCGGACGGCCATTGGCATGTCCAAAATTAACGGACAAAATGAAAAAAATATTTATAGTTTTATGTATGGTAATCCTCAATTCAGCATTTATTTCCTGTAATCCAGAAAATTTAGCTGAGGAAGAAGTTGAGCTACAAGCCTGCTGTAGTGATGGTGAAGACATTCCACCTCCACCTCCGCCACCACCGACAGGAAATTAATAACTAATTTGTTTTTACATTAGAGGAATGAAACCTATTAAAATTTCATTCCTCTTTTTTAATACTATAAAAATAGTATTGCTGTTTTGTACCACTACCTTTTCTTTTGCCCAAACAGAAATTGATAGTTCACTGTATTATTACAATGCAATTATAGCTCCGGAATTGCCGGAAGATCTTCCTTCTGCAATAAATTACTATATCAAAAAGAAACAACAAAATTTAAATACAAAAGATACTCTTAAAGCTATTAGCAATTTACGGCTATTGGCCATGGGAGAATTTAAAATAGGCAATAATTCCGAGAGCGAAAATCACATTGTTGAAGCCTTAGAACTTATCGAATCCATGGCTTTCATGGATACCTTAATCAATGCCAGAGTAGGCTTAAATAATCAATTAGGTCGAATATATAGAGCCTCACGAAATTACCCAGCTGCCCAAAAATATTTTAACAAGGCTTTGGCTATCGCAAAAAAAGCAAAGGACAGCATCATTATACTTAATAATAAGGCAAATGTGTACAAAGATGAACTGGATTACAAGAATGCCATTGACATTTATACCATACTTTATCAAAAAAGTTTAAAGACCCAAGACAGTCTCCAAATCGCCTTGGTTCTAGACAATTTAGGCTATGTGCAATCAAAAACAAATTCCGCTGAAGCATTAGGCAACCTAAAAAAGGCATTGAAAATCAGAAAGAATAAAAATTATTTGGTCGGGCTGCATTCAAGCAATAGCCATTTGGCAGAATATTATTTGGATAGAAACGATACCGCTCAAGCAATAACCTATTCGCAGAATGCCTTGAATTTGGCCAATACTATAAATAGTAGCTCCCTTAAACTAGACGCACTTTCACTATTTATGAGATTGGACAAAAACCCCTTCGTTAATGAATATAAACGATTAGCAGATAGTATATCCAATGTCAAACAACTTGTAGAAAACAAGAATGCCTATTTAAAATATAATGTAGCCGAGGAGCAAAAGAAAACACAGGCAAGCCAATTACTACAAGAGATAGAGTCCCGAAAACGTTTAATATATCAATTCTTGGCTTTGTTTATTCTACTGGCATTAATCGCTTCCTATTTTATATTTAGATATCGATATAAAAAAGCAAAAATTGAAGAAGTCTATAAAACTGAAACCAGAATTGCCAAAAAAGTACATGATGAAGTGGCTAATGATATGTACAAGGTCATGACATCACTTGAAAATAATCCTAGTATAGATATTGGTGTATTGGATGATTTGGAGAGAATTTATTCAAAAACGAGGGACATTTCCCGAGAAAATAGTGCTATAGACCTTCATCAAGATTACGGTCTTCAATTAAACGATTTATTGGTGGGCTATAAGAACCAAAGTGTAACCATTGTAACCCGTAATCTTTCAAAAATCGATTGGAAGGACGTCTCAGAAATAAAGAAAACCGCAATTTACAGGGTCTTACAAGAATTAATGACCAATATGCGCAAACATAGCATGGCCTCTTCTGTTGCCCTTGTTTTCACGCAAGTAGGTTCCAAAATCGTAATAAAATATCGTGATAACGGCATAGGATGCGACCTTTTTAAAAAAAATGGTCTACAGAATACGGAAACCCGTATTAAATCAATAAATGGAACCATTAGTTTTGAATCTAAGAAGAATGACGGATTTAAAGCGACGATAATAATATAGTTCATGTTTAAAAAGGTTTTAATAGCAGAGGATATGGAAGACATCAATAAAGGTGTACATAGCCTATTGACCGAATTAGGCGTAGCTCATATAAGACAAGTACAATATTGTGATGATGCCTATCTAAAGATTAAAAGAGGCGTATTGGACAATGAACCCTTTGAATTGCTTATTACTGACCTATCTTTCAAAGCCGATCATCGTTCGCAAAAATATCCTTCGGGTGAAGCGTTGGTTGAAAAACTTAAAAGCGAGTTTCCTACGTTAAAGGTTATCGTCTATTCTGTTGAAGATAGGCTACAACCGGTACGCAACCTTTTCAACAAACATGGTATAGATGCCTATATATGTAAAAGTAGGGCTGGACTCAAAAATCTTACCACTGCCATTGACAAAGTATTTAGTGGTGCTACTTTTTTATCTGATGAAGTGTCTAATGCATTTAACAGTACTAACGAGCTGGAAATAGATGATTATGATATTTCATTATTAGACAATCTTAGCAAGGGTCTTTCTCAAGAAGAAATAAGTGCCTTGTATAAAGAAAATCATATTACACCTGCTAGTTTAAGCAGCATAGAAAAACGATTGAACAAACTACGCATTCAATTTAATGCGCATAATGCCATTCATTTAGTGGCTATCGTTAAAGACCTTGGGCTGATTTAATCATTCATTTTTTTAAATTTTCTTCCCCCCTTACGGTTACCCGTAAGGGCTTTTGATTTTATGAACTTATGTTTGAGGACTAAAAGAAATTGACAGTGCTTAAATAATAAATTCAATCATTTAGACTTTAGGCCAGCCTACCGGAGAGGTGATCGGGGGAAATATCTGATTCGGGAGGTTTGGCCATTTAGTATGAAGATAGAATACCTATTCATTCAAACATATATCTGTACTTATGAAAAACTCAATACTAGCCCTATTTACATTATTAATTTTCATCCCCAAACATAGTAGTGCTCAAGATAATGGTGCCGTTATTGCAGGAGCCGTCGGTGCTCTAGCTGCAATTGGCGCTGGGGTAGCTGCCGTTGAGCAAATGAAGGAACGCGCAGAATTAACAGCTACAGAATGGTTATTGGCCAATAATCCGGAAATCACCAGTTTTTCTTTACAAACCATAGATTTCGATGGCAAAAAATTGAAGGATATGTCCTCTGCTTCGGTTATTACTTTTAAAATCCAAGAATTTGTACCCAGCGATAAACCAGAATTGGATGGCAAAAAACAAGTATTGCTTGGGTTTACAAGCCATGGCTGGATTAATGAATACGGTATTGACTTCAATAAAATAAAATGGTATTTAATTGATGAGGCAGAATGGACAAAAATGATGGTCGCCTATGTAAAAGTGGCCTCGAGTGAAAAAAATGATGCTAGTTTGGAATCAATTTTAAGAGATGGTAAAATAGTCAACAAAGGAGTTAGGGTAAAAAGTAAAATGACCATCCCATTTTATCAACTATCGGGTGACATGTACGTAGTCACGGACTATTCAAGTGAAATGAAATTTATTTATAACGAAAGATCACTAGGTATTTTTCTTAAAGACACACGAGATTTGGTTCAAATCAAACGCGGAAGTCTAATTGAGCTTCATGAGTTTTTCTTTGATAATTGAGGTTTTTACTTTAGACTGAAATTCAAATAAACCGGTAAGTGATCTGATAGCTTTCTAGCTTCCTCTAAATTCTCACACACCTTTACAAAATCGATTGCCCTCCCCTCTATTTTCGAAACATTCTTTGAATAAAAAATATTATCAATAGGATAATTTAAATAGTCATTTCCGTCACAACTTTGTTTTAATGTAGTGCTCTGATTGTTGATTGATGCTTTATAGCCTATAGTTTTTAAACCATTAAAGACTAGTTCTTTTTCATTTACGTTAAAATCACCGGCTAGGATAATTGGGTGCTGTGATGAATTAATTTTCAAATAATCCGTAATAGCCAATATTTCACTTTCCGGATTTTTATCATGGGGTCTAGAGTGAAAATTGAGTATGGTTAACTTCTTTCCTTTTATATAAAAATCTAGATAGAAAGGTTCTCGGTCCACAAGAGAATCTAAATCTGCAATCAGTAGCCCTCTGTTTTTAATTTTGATATTCTTTGTCTTCCAAATAAACGCATAACGCTCTGTAACGTACTTAGTACTATTCGTGGGGTTGCTAATTACATAATCCCATTTACTCCCTTTTCTATTCAAATTATCCGCAAGTTTAGCTACTGCTTGGGCACCACCATAACCTGCTACCACTTCTTGTATAGCAACAATATCTGCATCGCTTACTATTTCTGCCATTTCATCTAATTCTTCATTGCTTTTGGTTCTACCGAAATCTCTAATATTCCAAGAGATGATACTAATGGCTTCTTGGGATGAAACATTGAAATGGAGAAGAACTAGAAATAGCAACAGGGTCTTTTTAAACATAGAAAATTTTATTACGAAACGAAATTAACATAAATAGATTTTGTTGGTTACGGGATACCGTAATCAATATTAAAAGGAGGTAGTACTTTTTTTGAAAAGCTAAATTCAAAACGTAATAAAAAAATATCGCTTCTTAAAAATTGGAATCTATTATAATTCTATGCATGCCAACAATTTGTCGTTGATACAATGCCAGAAAAAGAAACCAAAAATTCAATTAATCCTACAATACAGATAAAAACACCTAATTCTTATAGAATAAGGTGTTTTTTTGGATGAAAGCTTCACAACTAACTAAAATTCCGTTGATCTTACAGAGAAAGAGGAATTACTTTTGGTGTTCCCTACCATGAAAACACCTTACAATAAAGCTCAAAACTGTATAGGCATTTTTTGAATTATTTGTTTTTATGTTCTTAAAAAGCAATTTTTTGACATCCTAAAAAACAAAAAAGCCCAATTTCTAAAAAGAAATTGGGCTTTGCTTTAAGCGGAGAAAGAGGAACTAACCAAATTCTCATTTTTTGAGCATTTACAGGGCTTAAAGCGACCATCAAAATTTAGTGACACCGAATTAGCCTCTTTTTAACAAAATTTTGGGAGTTTTGAACAATTGTCGTTAGATGTAAGTACAAATTAAAGTAATTGGTGGTAAATTTTATTAAGACCAGCTTTATTTCCTTCTTTGGGTAAAGGTTACGACCTAAATAAATCATTCCGCAAAGTAGATATCGACTTGATATTTCGCTTATTTGCGACATTTTCAGTGTAGTTGTCGTTAATAAACAACATAATGAAATCAAAGAAAACCGTACTTCTCCCTTAATAGCTCAAACAGAAAAGCGAATTGATAAAATCATTGCCTCGAATAATTCCTACTTATCTTCAATATAATCAATGCAATATCTCATAGCTAATCAATTAAAAATATCAAATTACAAAAATAATTTTAGTAAACTTTCAAGAAAACCACTAATATTTACTATATTTTTCGAAAATTTACTACAATTGAATCTGTCCGACTTTATAAAAGAGCGATTATCATTTGAAAGTTACGCTGTCAATTGGGATGAACTTCTTATTGCTATTGCAGATAAGTCTGAAACTTCGGTAAAAAGTCAATTGTCCTACGCCATACAAAAAGGCGATATCATTCCACTACGGCATCATTTTTATTTGATTATTCCACCAAGATATTCAAAATTTGGAAAATTACCGATTGAGCTATACGTTAATAGCTTGTTTGAGTATTTAGGCCGAAATTATTATGTCGGTTTATACTCGGCAGTAAAATCTTATGGTGCTGGACATCAGCAAATTCAAAAGGAGTATGTCTTACACAATAAAGCTCCTTTGTTATCCATCTCTAAAAACACTATCAATCTTGACTTTTTTACCGTTTCTAATTGGCCAAAGAAAAATATAGTATCAAAAAAAGGAGATGCAGGCATGTTCAAAATTTCCAGTCCTTGCTTAACAGCTGTCGACTTGATTTACCATCAAACTAAAATAGGAGGATTAAACAGAATGTTTTCTGTTTTAGAAGAGTTGACAGAAGAAATGACATTGGCAGAAGTGAAAGATTTGCTGTCTTGGTATTCACAAAGAAGTGTCTTACAGCGTTTAGGGTTTTTGTTGAACGAAATGAATCCCGAATCTGACATGGCAAATCTTATTTATGAACACTTAAGACTTGAAAAATTTTATCCTGTTTTATTAAGTCCAAGGTCAAATGAAAAGCCAGGTGCAGTTGAAAATAGATGGAAAATAGATGTCAATATTAAAATGGAAAGTGATTTATGATACCAAGACCCGATACTAAATATGACCAAAAAGCAGCATTTGTATGGCTGAAAAATGAGTTTATTGTGAAGATTAAATAGAACAAAAACAGATAATAATAATTGAAATAAAGGAATGGCGAAAAAGGTAGCAAAAGAAAAGTCAATAGAAGAAACACTTTGGCAGTCTTGTGATAAATTAAGAGGTTCGGTTGAACCAGCAGAATACAAACACGTAGTACTTGGACTTATCTTCCTAAAATTTGCCAGCGACAAATTCGAAGAACGCAAAAAAGAACTAATAGCAGAAGGCAAAGAAAAATACGTAGAAATGAAAGATTTCTACGCTATGAAAAATGTGTTCTACCTAGAAGAAATTTCTCGTTGGAGCTACATTATCAAAAATGCCAAGCAAAACGACATTGCTTTAAAAATTGATACTGCTCTCAACACCATTGAAAAAAATAATCCTGCTCTAAAAGGAGCATTACCAGACAATTACTTCTCTCGTTTAGCTTTAGACAAAACCAAGCTTGCTTCCCTACTCGACACAGTAAATGAAATTGACACGCTAAAAGACAACGGACAAGATGTTATTGGTAGAGTTTACGAATACTTTTTAGGCAAGTTTGCTCTAAAAGAAAGTAGCGGAAAAGGAAAAGGCGAATTCTACACACCAAAAACAATTGTAAACTTAATTGCAGAACTTATTGAACCATACAAAGGGATTATTTATGACCCTTGTTGTGGAACAGGTGGAATGTTTGTGCAATCCATAAAATTTATAGAAAGTCACCAAGGAACAAAAAAGGAAGTTTCTATTTACGGACAAGAAAATACGCCGACAACCTACAAGTTGGCAAAAATGAATCTCGCCATTAGAGGGATTTCAGCAAACTTGGGAGACAAGCACGCAGATACTTTTGGCAATGACCAACACAAAGATTTAAAAGCCGATTTTATAATGGCAAATCCGCCATTCAATTTAAAAGATTGGAGAGGCGAAAATGAATTATTGGACGACCCTCGTTGGATGGGTTATGATGTGCCACCAAAAAGCAATGCCAATTACGGTTGGATTTTAAATATGGTTTCAAAGCTATCTGAAAATGGCGTTGCAGGTTTTATACTTGCCAATGGAGCACTTTCAGGTGGTGGCGAAGAATACAAAATCCGTAGAAAACTGATTGAAAATAATTTAGTGGAAGCCATTATCATTATTCCAAGAAATACATTTTACACTACGGATATTAGCGTTACGCGTTGGATTCTTAACAAAAACAAAAAAGAAAGAAGTCTAACCAAAAACGACCAAAAACGAAACTACCGAAACCGTGAGAAGGAAATCCTTTTTATGGATTTAAGACGTTGGGGAAGTGAGTACGAAAAGAAATATGTAGAGCTTACTGAAGAAGATATTCAAAAAGTAGCCTTAAACTACCATAATTGGCAAACAGAGAATACCACTTACAAAGATGTACCCGAATTTTGCAAATCTGCAAGCTTTGAAGATATGGTAGCCAACGACTTTTCATTAGTACCAAGTAAATACATTGAGTTTGTAGATAAAGACAGCGGAATTGATTTTGATTCCGAAATGAAGCGGATTCAAAAAGATTTTACAACACTCTTAAAAGAGGAAAAAGACTCTCAAGACCAATTGATTAATGCTTTTAAAACTTTGGGTTATGAGCTTTAAACGATTGGTAAATTATATACGATTAGTTGATAATCGAAATTCTGATTTGGAAGTAACCAATCTTTTGGGAATTAACATTACCAAAAACTTTATGCCTTCGGTTGCCAATGTTTCAGGTACAGATTTATCCAAATATAAAATCATTCAAAAAGGGCAATTTGCTTATTCAGCAATGCAAGTTGGTAGAGATGAAACAATACGACTTGCACTTTATAAAGAAGATGAACCAGCAATTATTTCGCCTGCATATTTAGTTATTGAAAGTAAAGATAAAAATGAACTGATTCCTGAATATATGATGATGTGCTTTCAAAGACCAGAATCTGATAGATATGGATGGTTTATTAGTGATAGTAGTGTTAGAGCAAGTTTAGAATGGGAACGTTTTTGTGAAATTGAAATTCCAATTCCAGATGATATAAACCAACAACGCAAATACGTTGCTCTCTACAAAGGTTTGCTTACCAACCAGAAAGTGTATGAAAACAGCTTGGAAGATTTGCAATTAATTTGTGATACTTATCTTGAAGATTTAATTAAAAAAGAAGTTCCAAAAACATTAGGCGATTATATTCAACATTCTGATGAAAGAAATTCGGAGTTGCAGGTATCATTTTTACAAGGTGTTTCAACTTCAAAAGTACTAATCAATTCAAAAGCGAATACGTCAGGCGTAAGTTTTCACAATTATAAAATTGTCCGTAATGGTCAGTTTGTATATGTAGCAGATACTTCTCGAAGAAGAGAAAAAATTGCTCTAGCAATCAATAGTTCAGAAGATTGTATTGTTTCATCCATTTACACTGTTTTTAAGGTAAAAGATGCTCAAGAACTTTTACCAGAATATCTGTATTTGTTTTTCCAAAGAACTGAATTTGACCGTTATGCTCTTTTCAATTCTTGGGGAAGTGCGAGGGAAACTTTCGATTGGGCTGAAATGTGCAATGTAAAACTACCCATTCCAGATATAAAAATACAAGAAGCGATAGTTACCATTTACCATACTTTGGAAACTCGTAAGCGTATCAATGAGCAGTTAAAAGAAAGTATAAAACCACTTTGCCCAGTATTGATGAAGGGCGTTGTGGAAGAAATGAATAAACAAGTAGAAAGGGTATGACATTTAAAAAACTCATACAATCAAACTCTTGGTTGAGTATAGAAACTATTTTGCTGGAGTTATATCCAGATGAAGAAAAGAATATTTCCGGCTATCAAGATGTATTTGAAAAACTATTGTTTATGAATGCCGAAGATTCAGAAATAACGATTGATGTGGTACATCAAAAAGATGATTTTGATGGCGAGGAATATGTAGATGTTTCTGGAAGCTATAAACATCCAAAAAATGAAGAAGAAAAATTTTCCCAAGCCATTGAGTTTATCGCTTGGAATAAATGGTTGGGTATGGATATTAGCCAGGAAAGTTTACTGCATTTTTCTGAATTGGAAATTATCTCACATTGTTTATACGAAATGACTTTTATAGGTTTTGAAGAAGAAGACATACGAGAAGAATTCAAAACTATAGAAAACAGTATTGAAGATTATAAAAACATGACAGATGAAGAGCAGAATGCAAATACCACTTCTTTGGAAGACCTTCTGAAAGATTTGGATAATGAAGATTTAGAAGAAAATGAATAGTTACAATCCTATTTCGGGCAACCGTAAAAAATTACCCCAACGTAAATCCATCCGATTAAAAGGATATGATTATTCGCAGGCGGGATTGTATTTTATTACGATTTGTTGTCAAGATAGAATTTATCGTTTTGGGGATGTAATTGATGGTAAAATGATTTTTAATGAATATGGGGAAATTGCCCACAATGAATGGATTAAATTAACCGAACGATTTCCAAATATGGAAATGGATGCATTTCAAATAATGCCAAACCATATGCACGGCATTATTGCATTGTCCGTACGGGCAACCCTTACGGTTGCCCAAAATAATGGCATTGCCCAAAATGATGTTGTTGCCCAAAATACGGTTACACAAAATGACATGCAACCGCATATCAATGACGGGCAATTGCAAGGGATTGCCCCGATGACGATATCCGACATTGTTGGTGCATACAAATCGTTGGTTGCAAATGGGTGTTTGGAAATATATAAATCAAAAAATAAAATAATGGGCAAATTATGGCAACGTAATTATTACGAACACATTATTCGCAACGAAAAATCCTATCAATATATTTCGGAATATATTATCAACAATCCCACAAAATGGGCAAATGATAAATTTTATACAAAATGAACAGCGAAATCCTGATATATCAAAACCAAGACGGCAACATTAAATTAGATGTTCGTTTGGAGAATGAAACTGTTTGGTTGACCCAAGAGCAGATGCAAAATCTGTTTGGGAAATCGAAAGCTACCATTAGCGAGCATATTAAGAATGTTTTTGAAGAAGGGGAATTGGACAAAGATTCAGTTGTTCGGAATTTCCGAACAACTGCAATAGATGGGGATAATACAGAAAACCAAATGACATGAAAAATTGGATACCAAAAGCCATCAGTTATTTAGATAAATCATTAGGCAAAGTGCCTTCCGAACTTAATGAGATAGATTGGAAAGAGACACTTTCACCTAAAAACGATAAATTATGCCAGCATATTTCTGCATTTGCAAATATGCCCGGCGGTGGATTTTTAGTATTTGGTATTAACAATAAGGCCGCTAGTGTTGTTGGCATACAAAGAACAGAAGCAGACAATATTGTAGAACGTTTGGCTTCACTTTGTCGTGACAGCGTGGATCCATTGGTAAAAATAGACCATAGTATAGAAACCTATAGAGACGAAGAATTATTATTCGTATATATTTTAGAAAGTTCTATTAAGCTTGTACATCTTGCAGGAAAAACAATAGAAGATAGTTTTATAAGGAGTGGTGGCACAACACGCAAGACCTCAAGAGCGGATGTTGGCGCATTATTACTAAATAGTAAAACGCCTACTTGGGAAGAGTTACATGCTTCTAAGCTACTTAATGAAATGGAAGTTATCACACTTTTAGAGTATGATAAAATTTTAGAACTTCTTGGCAGACCAATACCAAGCGATATTAAGGAAATTCTAAAATGGTTAGAAGACGAAAAGATGTTGGTTGATGTTGATGGCAAAGGCTATTACATTACAAATTTTGGTGCAGTTGCAGCTGCTAAAGACTTAAACAAGTTTGATGGATTGGCAAGAAAGGTAGTGCGACTTATTAAATATGAAGGAAAAAATAAAGCAGGTGCTAGTAAAGAATACCCTGGAAGAAAAGGGTATGCCGTAGGTTTTGAATCATTAATCATATTTATACAAGGTCTTTTACAGGACAGTGAAGTTATTAAAAATGCACTTAGAGTAGATACATCAATTTATCCAGAACAAGCGCTTAGAGAGTTAATAGCAAATGTTTTAATACATCAAGATTTTACAATTAGAGGTTCTGGTCCCATGATTGAAATCTTTGAAGATAGGATTGTATTTAGTAATCCGGGTAAATTGCTACCTTCAAAAAAGATAGATAGACTTATTCGTACAACTCCAGAATCTAGAAATGAAATATTAGCATCCGCATTTAGAAGGTATAATATTTGTGAAGAAAGAGGTTCGGGATTTGAGAAAGCTGTAATAGCAATAGAGTTGTTTGGTTTACCTCCATTAAAATTTGAAGAGTTAGAGAATTCATTTAAGGTAACTATGTATGCCCCAAGAAAGTATGCAGAAATGACAAATGATGAGCGTATAGAAGCGTGTTATCAACATAGTATTATAGAGTATTATGGCAATGGTGGTTTTAACAATACTTCATTAAGAAATCGGTTTGGTATGCACGATAAACAAGCCTCACAAATTTCTTTATTGATTAAAGATGCAATGGAGTCGGGGAGAATAAAACCAAAAGATGCTAGGAATGTGTCAAAAAAGTTCAGTTTATATGTTCCTTATTGGGCATAAAAGTTTATTTAATTAGCAAATGGAAAAAGGTCTTAATATGTTGATAGTCAATTATTTTTTATTTAATTCTAATTCGGAAGAAGAAATTAATCTATTTAATTCAGAAATCACGATTGACCATAACTCATTGACTTGCAAAGTATTGTTATTTAATTTGAATTCGGAAAAGCTATTATAGGATGAATTTAAAATTTACAGAAGCAAAATTAGAACAGGCTTTTATTGAGCTTTTAGGAAATGAAGATTTCCCACACTTTTTGGGCAGTACAATTGCCCGAACAGAAGATGAAGTATTGATAGAAGATGACTTGAAAAAATATTTGCTTAACCGTTACAAAATAGAAGAATTAACCGAGATAGAAGCTCAATCTATTATTCTGCAACTTAAAACGCTTTCTTCAGCAGACCTTTATGAAAGCAACAAAAAAATAATGCGTTGGTTAGCTGATGGTTTCATTTTAAAAAGAGAGGATAGACAGCAAAAAGACATTCACATTGAACTGATTGATTATAAAGGATTAGACAAGCAACGTGTAAGCAGTAATTTGGATACCATAGCTGCCGAACCCGAAATACAATATCCAACAGATACCAACATTTACAAATTTGTTAATCAGCTTGAAATTGTTGGCACAGAAAGACGTATTCCTGATGGAATAATCTACATTAATGGTATACCAGTTGTTGTTTTTGAATTTAAAACAGCCATTCAGGAAAACACAACTATTCACAATGCTTATATTCAATTAACAACGCGTTATAAACGTGATATTCCAGAACTGTTTAAATACAATGCATTTTGTGTAATAAGTGATGGTATTAATAATAAAGCAGGTTCATTTTTTGCACCTTATGAGTTTTACTATGCTTGGCGGAGAATTGCAGGTTTGGCAAAAGATGTAGATGGTATAGATAGTATGTTTACACTTGTGCAAGGAATGTTCAACCACACAAGATTGCGAGACATTATTCAAAACTTTATATACATTCCGGATTCGTCAAAAAAGGATGAGAAAATAGTGTGTCGTTATCCGCAATATTACGCAGCTCGCACACTTTACGAGCATATTAAAAAAGCAGAAAAACCAGAAGGAGACGGTAAAGGCGGAACATATTTTTGGGGCAACGGGAAGTGGAAAGAGTTATACAATGCTTTACCTCACTCGCCTATTGATGAAAAGTGAACATTTTGAAAGTCCAACCATAATTTTAATTACAGACCGTACCGACTTAGACGACCAATTGGCAGGACAATTTACCAATGCCAAGCAATTTATAGGGGATAACGCAGTAGAAAGCGTTGAAAGTAGAGCTTATTTAAGAAGCAAAGTACAAGGCAGACAAAGTGGAGGTGTTTTCTTAACTACTATTCACAAGTTTACTGAAGACACCGAATTGCTAACCGAAAGAACCAATGTGATTTGTATTTCGGATGAAGCACACAGGAGTCAAACCAATTTAGACCAAAAAATAAAAGTGACTTTCGAAGGCGTTAAGAAAACCTATGGTTTTGCTAAATATTTGCACGATTCGTTACCCAATGCCACTTTTGTTGGTTTTTACAGGAACACCGATTGATGCCACTTTAGATGTTTTTGGGAAAGTGGTAGATGCTTACACAATGACGGAATCGGTAAGAGATGAGATTACAGTAAGAATTGTTTACGAAGGACGAGCAGCTAAAGTCGCCTTACACAATGGCGAGTTAGAAAAAATTGAAAAGTATTACGAAGAAGCTGCCGAAGAAGGTACTAACGAATATCAAATAGAAGAAAGCAAAAAGGCAACTGCCACAATGAATTCTATTTTAGGCGACCCAGACCGATTACTGAAATTGGCAGAAGATTTTGTAAAACATTACGATAACAGAGTTTCCGAAGGAGCAACAGTTAAAGGAAAAGCAATGTTTGTTTGTAGTAGCCGAGAAATTGGATATAAATTTTACAAAAACGTTATTGCATTAAGACCTGAATGGGCAAAAATAAAAATCGCAGAAGAAGGAGCAATTTTATCAGACAAAGATAAAAGGGAAATCAAACCAATGGAACGTATCAAAATGATAATGACCAGAGGAAA